>Ga0310811_10000108_pt1 | contig 123796 bp, 111 predicted proteins | sample YCmetagenome_FD_207642 | JGI IMG/M metagenome (GOLD analysis project Ga0310811, IMG submission 207642) | Soil microbial communities from experimental microcosm in Duke University, North Carolina, United States - YC | ecosystem: Engineered > Artificial ecosystem > Soil microcosm > Unclassified... | reverse complement strand
CCACCAGCAACGCATCGCGGCGCAATTCCATTGGCGTGGGGCCCGCATGCGCTTCCATCCCGTCGATGACGACGTCGTACCAGCGCTGACCCAGCGCGCCCCGCACCACGCCGATCACCTTGTCGTGATCCTCCAGCACCGGTCCCTGCTCGATATGCGCTTCGAAATACGCGCGCATGTCATGCGCGGCAACACGTTCGCCCGCATAGCCGATCGACGTGAGCGCATCGCGGACCGACACGCCTTCGCGATCCATCTGCGCAAGCGCATGGTCGAGCGTGAAGGCGCCGGCGAACACGCCTGAGCCCATCATCACCGGTACGAAGCGCGAACCTTCCTCGTTCGTCCACACGACGACTTCCAGCGGCGCGGCCGTGCGCACGTCGTGGTCGTTCAACGTGCGCAGCACTTCCAGACCCGCCAGCACGCCAAAGTTGCCGTCGAACTTGCCGCCTGTCGGTTGCGTGTCGATGTGGCTGCCCGTCACCACCGGCGGCAGATCGTCATGCGTTCCCGCGCGGCGCGCGAAGATATTGCCGATCGCGTCGACTCTCACCGTGCAGCCGATCGCCGTCGCGCATTGCACGAAGAAATCGCGAGCCTGCCGGTCGAGCTCCGTCAACGCGAGACGGCTGACGCCGCCCTTCTGCGTCGCGCCGATCCGCGCCAGTTCCATCAAGCTGTTCCAGAGGCGCGCGCCATCGACACGCAAGCCGGCGTGCACAGTCGCATCGTGAGCTTTCATTTGGAATCCTGTTGGGTTCGGTCCGTACCGGCCTGAAGGATCACAACCGGTACAACTCGGGCCGCCGGTCGCGCAGAACGTGATTGAATCCATTCAGTTGCCGGTTGCGCCGCGCGTCGGAGAGATTCACTTCGGCGATCAGGATTTCCTCGCCATCGGCGCTTGCGGGGCCCGCAACCGGCCAGCCGTGACTGTCGACAATGAGGCTGTTGCCGAGAAACGGCTGCGCACGCTCGGTGCCGACGCGATCGGCCGCCGCGACAATCATCCCGTTCGAATGCGCGCCGCTCATCGCGAGCACGTTCGCCATGACCGGCAGGTCGGCGCGTTGCGCGGGCATCGGCACCCAGTTGGTCGGCACGCACAGCAGGTCCGCGCCGCCGAGCGCGGCCATGCGGAAAGTCTCGGGAAACCAGATGTCGTAGCAGATCGCGCACGCCATGCGGCCGAACGGCGTGTTGAACACCGGCATCCCGAGGTTGCCCGGTTCGAAGAACAACTGCTCGTCGCCCCACAAGTGCAGCTTGCGGTAGCCGCCCAATACGCCGTCCGGTCCGACGATGGCCGCCGAGTTATAGAGCGCCTGCGCGTCGCGTTCCGCGAATCCGGCGACGATCGTCAGGCCAAGGCGCTGCGCGAGTGCGCTCCACGTGCGAACGGTGTCGCCGCCGTCGAGCGGCTCCGCCAGCGCAAACGCTTCGTTGCGCGATTCGAACATGTAACCGGAGTTGCACAGCTCCGGCAGCACGACGAGACGCGCGCCGCGCGTATACGCCTGTTCGATCAGTTCGACGCTGCGCGCGACGTTCTGCGCCTTTTCGCCGATATGCGGATGCATCTGGATGCACGCGACCACGAGGGTGCTTTCACTGCCTGTCGTCATTCTTCGCTCCGGTTACGCCGCCATCGGCGGCAGCGTCGCATGCCAGCGGTGCACGCGCTCGTACGCGGCGGCCACACGCAGCACCGTTGCTTCGTCGAACGGCGCGCCCGCGATCTGCAGGCCGACCGGCAAGCCGCGCCCGTCGAAGCCGCACGGCAGCGAGATCGCCGGCATGCCCGTCAGGTTGTACGGATAGGTCAGCCGCCATGACGCCGCAAGCGGGCTTTCCTCCAGCCCTCCGGTGATCACGGACGCCTGCCCGCTCTTCCATGCCGTGACCGGCGATGCGGGCGTCGCAATCACATCGACCCGCTGAAACACCGCCTCGAAGTCGCGAATCAGTTGCGCGCGCAACTGCTCGGCGCGCAGATAGTCCGATCCCGATACGAGCCGCCCGATCTCGACGAGCGCACGGACATCGTCGGCCATCGCGGCAGTCGCGCCGTCGCGCAGCGCGCGGTCGTGATAGGCGGACGACGACGCCAGCTCGATCGCGTAGATCGCGCCGAGCCCGTACTTGAGATTCGGCACTTCGAATTCCACGATCTGCGCGCCGAGCGCCGCAAGATCCGCAATCGCCGCTTCCACGCGCCGCTCGACATCCGCCTCGTTCTGGCCGAAGAAATGATTGCGGCACACGCCGACTCGCAAGCCGCGAACGCCGGCATCGAGCCCGGCGCTGAAGTCCGGCACCGGCGCACTGGCGCTCGCGGGATCGTCGCGGTCGTAGCCCGCCAGCACTTGCAGCAGCAGCGCCGCGTCCCGCACCGTCAGCGCAAGCGGCCCCGCGTGATCGAGCGACCAGCTGTGCGGGACGATGCCGGCCCGGCTGATGCGTCCGAAGGTCGGCTTCAGTCCGACCACGCCGCACAGGCTCGCCGGAATGCGGATCGAGCCGCCCGTGTCGGAGCCCAGCGCCGCATACGCGAGCCGCGCCGCGACCGCCGCGCCGGACCCGCCGCTCGACCCGCCCGGAATGCGCGAGCGGTCCCACGGATTGCAGGTCGGCGGCGTCTCGGTGCCCCACGCGAATTCGTGCGTGCGTGTCTTGCCGATCACGATTGCGCCGGCCGCGCGCAAGCGCGCGACAGCCGCGGAATCCTGCATCGGCCATTGGTAGCCGGGTGCGCGCGTGCCGGCGGTCGTCGGCATGCCGGCCGTCAGATAGTTGTCCTTCACCGCGACCGGCACGCCGTGCAGCGCGCCTCGCCGGCGTCCCGCGGCGGCTTCCTCGTCGCAATGGCGCGCTTCGTCGAGCGCGCCGGCGTTGAGATGCACGAACGCCTTCAGATCGCCGTCGAGCCTGCCGATGCGGCTCAGCATCGTTTCGGTCACGCTCGCGCTCGTGAGTTCGCCGGCGGCGATGCGCGCCGCGACGTCGGTGAGGTCGTATTCGTGGCGCGAATCAGGCATCGGGGCCTCCGTTGTTGCCGTACTTGAGGCTGCGAAGCGGGTCGAAGATCACAGCGGGATGCAGCTCGGTCAGATCCAGTTCGCGCAGCCGCTCGATTTCCGCAACGATGCCGCCGTACAGGCTCAGATTGCGTGCCGCCCGCTCGGGTGCGAACGATGCGCCCATCCATCGCGCGAGGACTTCGCTCGCCGGCGCGTGCGGATCGGCTGCGGCTGCGCGGCCCGGACGCTGCGCCGGCGACGCGAGCAGCATCTGCGTGACTTCGTCGGGCGGTGCGCGGCCAGGATCGTCGCGGGTCGGCATCGCGTCGATGAACGGCACCAGTTGATGTCGAGCGACTTCGAGCACGCGGCGCAATTCGGCAACCGGTTCGGCATGCTCGTCGACCCTCAGATCGAGCGCCGCATACGCCTCCCTTCTGACGATATAGAGCGCCGCCGACTGCCGTCCGCGCCGGTCGCCGCCCACCGCCTGCCCGGCCTCCAGCGCGCGCATCAGGCGTTCGTCGAGCGGCGCGCCGGCGCTTGCCTCGAACGCGTCGGCCATCGCGTGGATGGTGTCGCCGCCCGTCAGCATGTTGCCCTGCACCGCATAGTCCGCGCCGAGCCGGTGTCCGGCCCAGCCGGTGCAGTCGGAGCCGGTCCACGCGGCGCTGCGTCCGTCGCGATCGACGATCCCGATCTGCCTGAGCGCCGCCGCGGCGTCGGTGCGCAGCACGCGCTCGAGCGCCGCTTCGGCGCTGTCGCCCTGCGCGAGGCAGTCCAGCGCGTCCATCGCCAGATAAGGATTGACCCACGATTGCGTCGATACCGCGCCGACGCCCGAGCGCAGATAAGGACACATCGAGCCGACTGCCGGCACCGCCGTGCTGACGGCGACGCCGAGTTCGCCGGTGCGCGCGCATCGTGCAACGATCGAGAACGTCATGGGAATGTCCGGTCGAGGTCAGATTGACAGATAACGCGAAACGGTCGCCGCGGCCGCCGGATCGGATGTCGGCCCTTGCGCGGGAATTTCGCCGAGTTCGAGCACCGCATAGCGGCTCGCGACCGAGAACGCGAACTGCACATGCTGTTCGACGACGACCATCGCGGTTCCCGCCGCATCGCGCTCGCGCACGAGAATGCCCGCCAGCCGCTCGATCACCGACGGCTGCATGCCCTCGGTGATCTCGTCGATGAGAATCAGCTTCGGCTCGCGAATGAGCGCGCGCGCGATCAGCAGCATCTTCTGCTCGCCGCCCGACAGCGTGCCCGCCTTCTGCTTCATGCGTTCCGCGAGAAACGGAAAGTAGTCGCGAATGCGCTCGAATTTCGGCGCGAAATCGCGATCGCGCGCGAGCGCGAGACGCAGGTTTTCCTGCACCGTGAGGTCCTGAAACAGCGCCTTTTCCTGCGGAATGTACGCGACGTCGTTCCGTGCAATGCGATTGGGCGCGAGACCGGTCGCACGCTCGCCGAAGTACGCGATCTCGCCCGCCGCCGGCTTGATGAAGCCCATCAGCGTCTTGAGCAGCGTCGACTTGCCCATCCCGTTCTTGCCGAGCACGGCGACGACTTCGCCGCGCGCAAGCGCGAGGTCGATCCCCTTGATGACCATCGCCTCGCCGTATCCGCTCTTGAGCGCGGTGGCCTGAACGATCGGCTGTGCGTTCATGCGTCGTCTCCCGATGCATCCTTGGCCGCGTGCGTTTCGCCCGCATACACGGCGCGCACCAGCTCGGATTTGACGACTTCGTCCACGCCGCCGTCCATCACGATGCGCCCTTGATGCAGCACGATGATGCGCGAGCTGATCTGCTGCACGAACTCCAGATCGTGCTCGACGAGCAGCAGACACAATCGATAGCGGCTCGACAGCGACACGAAAATCTCGCCGATCTGCGTGCGCTCCTGTTTCGTGAGGCCCGCCGTCGGTTCGTCGAGCAGAATCGTGCGCGGCTCCAGCGCGAGCACCATTGCCAGCTCCAGCGCCTGCTTCTGCCCGTGCGACAGGTAACGGCATTCGCGATCCGCCATGCGGTCGAGGCCCGTCAGACGCAACACGTCGAGCGCGGGTTGCGGCAGCGCGAGCGTCGTTTCCCGTCGCCAGCGCGACGGCGGCTCGATGCGATTGCGCGCCACGCGCAGCGCTTCGCCGACCGTCAGCGAATCGAACACCGTCGCCGTCTGAAACTTGCGGCCCACGCCGAGCGCGACGCAGTCGTACGGCGCGAGCTTGCGGATCTCGGTGCCGCCGAGTTCGACCGTGCCGCCCGAACGCTCGGAGCCGTCGGCGATGCAGCGCATCAGCGTGCTCTTGCCCGCGCCGTTCGGTCCGATGAGGCTCAGCAGTTCCCCGGCGCGCGCGTCGAACGTGATGCCGTCGAGCACCTTCAGCGTGCCGAAATGCTTGCGCACGTCGTGCACCGACAGCGCCGGCGCGAGCGAGCCGATATCGCTGCGCTCGCGCTCGGGCGCGACGGTGAACGTCATCGGCGCCGGCTTGCGACGGGCGCGCGCCGGCAGCGCGCGCCGCGCCCCGACCGCGACGATCGGACCGAGACCGCGCGGCATCGCCACGATCACGACGACGAACGCGACGCCGACGAGCAGCGTCCACACATACGGCAGGCTGCCGCTGAGATACGCGCTGCCGACGTCGATCAGGATCGTGCCGAAGATCGGGCCGATCAGCGAACCCCGCCCGCCGAGCGCGACCCAGATCACCAGTTCGGTGCCGAACACGAAGCCCGCGTACTCGGGCGCGACCACCATCTGAATACAGGCGAACAGGAACCCGGCGAGCGAGGCGACGATCGCGGCGACATCGGACAGCTTGCGCTTGTAGCGCGAAATGTCGATGCCGAGATATTCGCATCGCACCTCGTTCTCGCGGATCGCGACGAGCAGCTGGCCCGCGTCGCTGCGCACGAACATCCACGCGAGCACGGCCACGACGACAAGCAGTCCGCCGGTGATGCAGAACCACGCTTCGAGCGGCACGTCGAAGCTGTCGAAGCCCGACAGGCCGCTGCTGGACCCGGTGAATTCGCCGCCGGAATAGATGCCCTGCACGAGCACGATCGGCAGCACCAGCGTCACGACGGACGCATAGAGCGGCGACGCGCCGTGATAGAACGCGAGCCAGCCGATGATGCGCGACACCACCCACGCCGCGACGACGCTCGCGGCCAGCGCGCCGGCCGCGAGCGGCAGCGAAAAGCCGACGTGCGTGAAAACGAGGCCCGCCGCGTACGCGCCGATGCCGAAGAACGCCGACTGCCCGAAAGTCAGGATGCCGGTATAGCCCCACAGCAGATCCACGGTGATCGCGACGACCGCATACAGGAACGCGCGAATCAGGTTGTTGATGAGAAACGCGGGCATCGTCACGCTGCCGACGGCAATCAGCACGAGTGCGACGACGCCGATCGCAACCGGCGTGCGCCACGCAGGCAACGCGCGCGCGGCGAGCGGAAGTGAGACGGAACGGTCAGCCACGGGCAAAACCCTCAGGACGGAAACGCAGCAACAGGGCCGCAAGCACGGCGATCGTGAGGCCGCCGAGCACCGGATCGACGAACGTGCTGACGAGCATCTGCGCGCCGCCGAGCACGACGCTCGCCACCGCGAGGCTGACGAGCGACGACCCCGACACGAGCACCAGCATGAACGCGCCGACGACCCACGCGACCCCCATGTTCGGATCGACGCTGGAAAGCGGCGTGATCAGCGTGCCTGCCGCCGCCGCGAGCGCCGCACCCGTGCAGAACGTCAGAAAACGCACGCGGCTGCTGCTGATCCCGAGTGCGCGCGCGAGTCCTTCGTTCATGATGACGGCGCGCGTCTGCAAACCGAGGCGCGTGCCGTTGAGCAGCCAGCCGAGCGCGAGCGCGACGATCAGCGCGGCCACGACCAGCAGCAGCCGGTAAGCCGAGTAGTGCTCGCTGAACACCGGCACCGCGCCGTTGACCGGGCTCGCGACCATCTGCACGCCGCGTCCGAACGCGAGCGTGATCAGCTGCCCGACGATGATGCCGAGCCCCCACGTCGCGAGAATCGCATCGAGCGGCCGGCCGTACAGCGGCCGCACGATGAAGCGCTCCACCGCCATCCCGAGCAGAAAGCCGACGACGAGCGAGAACGGCACGCTCCACCACCAGTTGAATCCCGACTGCGCGACGACGACGCTCGCGTAGCCGCCGACGGTCAAAAACGCGCCGTGCGAGAAGTTGATGATCTTCATCACGCCGAAGACGATCAACAGACCGGCCGACACCGTGAACAGAATCGCCGCGGTGGTGACGATGTCAAGCAGGAGATTCAGCATCGCGATGCGGCCTCGTCGTGCTTACTTCAGTTGCGGGCACTGTTCGCCCGGATCGACGTTCTTCACCGATTCGATCACCTTCAGCGAGCCGTCGGCCTGCACTTGCGCGAGGTACATCGTGAGCGGCGTATGGCGCTCCTTGCTCATCTGGATGTGACCGCGCGGGCCGTCGAAACTCACTTGCGCGAGCGCCGGAATGACCTTGTCCGTATCGAACGAGCCGGCCTTCTCGACCGCCGCCTTGTACAGATAGACCGCTTCGTATTCGGGCACCGACAGATCGTTCGGCGTCTTGAGATCCGCGCCGAAACGCTTCTTCATCGCCGCGAGGAATTGATGGTTCGCCGGCGTGTCGATGTTCGTCACGTACGAACCGGAGATATAGATGCCTTGCGCGTCCGCGCCCATGCTTTTCGCGGTGCCCTCGTCCACAGCCAGATTGCCGTACGGAATCTTCACGCCCGCCGCGCGCAATTGCTTGGTCAGCGTGACGTTCGGCGCGCCGCCTGCCGTCGAGGTAATGAGCGCGTCGGGCTTGGCCTCCTGCAGCTTGCTGATGATCGGCGTCCAGTCCGAGCCGTCCATCGGCAGATACTCGTTGCCGACCACCTTGCCGCCGTGCTTCTCGATGTAGTTCTTCGTGAAGTCGAGCATCCCGCGCCCGAATGCGTAGTCGCTTCCGATCAGGAAGAACGTCTTCGCGTGGTACTGCTTGCTGAAGTAATCGACGATCGGCGCGACCTGCTGGTCGGGCACCCATGCGTCGACGTACATATAGCGGTTGCACGAACGGCCTTCGTAAAACGACGTATAGATATAAGGCACCTTGCCGCGCGTGACGATCGGCAGGCCGCCGTTGCGCGCCGCGCTCGTCTCCATCGAGATCAGCGCGTTGACCTTCTTGTCGAACACGAGCGAATCGAATGCCTTTTGCGCGCCCGCCGCGCCGCTGCCGTCGTCGGCCACTTCGAGCACGACCTGACGGCCGAGAATGCCGCCCTTGGCGTTGATCTCGTCCACCGCGAGCTGTCCGGCCTGCACGACCGAAGGCGCAACCACGCTGTTCGCGCCGCTTAGCCCGACTGGCACGCCGATCTTGACCGGATCCGCCGCAAAGGCCGCGTGACAGAGCGCGACCGACGAGACAGCCAGCGCGACACGTGCGCCGGCTGCATTGAACGAAGAGAGGCGTAGCTTCATTGTGGTTATTTCCTGATGGAGTAGTGAACGCAGATCGGTCAATGGCAAAGGTGCTGCTCTTCCAGGCATTTTCATGTCATTCAAGTCGCTGGAATCGTACGCAACGACCGTGCCAAACACGGCCGCGGCGAGAAAATCCTTGTTTCGACGGCCTTTCGGCGACGGCGACGCAAGCGAGCGCACTGCAATGTCGCGTGAAGCACTGTTGCGGCGCAGAGCACGCACTATTAATAAGTCGCGGGCGTATTCACCCAGAAGATCTTCGCGACGACCTTGCCGGGATTGCGATACCCATGCGGCACGCCGCTCGAAAAGTTGAAGCTGTCGCCGGCCCTCAGACGGTAGACGTGGTCGCCGAGCTGCAGGTCGACGACGCCTTCAAGCACATAACCGACTTCCTCGCCGACGTGCTCGATCAACCCGTCCGTCGCTTCGCCCGGCGCGACGATATGGATGTTCGCCTGAAGCAGGCCGTTGTCGGCCGCGAGCGTGATGCGTTCGAGCGAGATCGCGCCTGCCACCACCGGACGTTCGCCGCTGCGCATCACGGGTCCGGGCAGCGGCGCAACGGGCGAAGTCAGCGCGGCGATGTTGGTTTCCAACGCAACGGCGAGCCGATGCAGCGAAGCCAGCGACGGCGTCGCGCTGCCGTTCTCGATCTTGGAGATGAGACTTTCCGAGCACTGCGCCTTGTGCGCGAGTTGCAGCAATGTCAGGCCGGCAACCCGGCGCGCGTGCCGCAGACGCATGCCGAGCACGGCCGCCGGCGACACCGGCTTGTCGGGTTCGTCGACGACGCGTGGTGCCCGTCTTGCCGATTTCTTCGTCATGAAGATCGCCTCTGGTCTTCCGCCGTGGCCAGTTCGGTCACCGCATGCGCGAGCGCCCGCGCGCCCGCAACAAGCTGCGCGGGTTCCGTGTACTCCGCCGGGTTATGACTGATGCCGGCGCGGCTCGGGACGAAGAGCATCGCCGTCGGGCAATACTCGGCGAGATACATCGCGTCGTGGAACGCGCCGGACACGATATGCACCGGCGCGCCGTCCGCATCCGACGAACACGCCTGCGCGACCGCGCGCTCCATCACCGCCAGCATGGGCGACGCAAAGCGCGTCGGACCGCGGCTGAACAGCGATTCGATCGTGATCGCGCCGCCGAGCGTCCATTCCCGGCGCGCGTCGCTCACTGCCGCGCGAAGCGCGTCCTCGAACGCGGCAAGCACGGCCTCGTCGCCGCAACGGGCATCGATCGAGAAGGCGACTTCTCCGGGAATCGTGTTGATGGAGTTGGGGAACACGCGCCACCGTCCGAGCGTCATGCGCAGGCCCGACGCTGCGGACGCCGCCGCCGACGACTGCAACCGCGACGCCACCGCCAGCGCCGCGCTCATCGCATCGGCGCGCAATTCCATCGGCGTGGTGCCCGCATGCGCGGCGCGGCCTTTGCAGCGCACTTCGAACCAGCGCACGCTCTGGATGCCGTCGACCACGGCCACCGGCACACCCGCGGCTTCGAGCACCGGCCCCTGCTCGATGTGCAGTTCGACATAACAATGCGCGGGCGCGCGCAACGGCCGGCGCGGCACATCGGGCGTTGCGGCGAGCGTTTCGTCCAGCGCCTGTCCGAAGCTGATGCGTTCGGCGTCGCGCACTTCGCGATAGCCCGCGAGCCGCGCGGGATCGACGAACGCGCTCGACCCCATCGCACCGGGCGCAAAGCGGCTGCCTTCCTCGTTGGTCCACGCAACGACTTCGACGGCACGCCGCGTCGCGACGCCTGCTCGATCCAGCGCGCGCAGCACTTCCAGCCCTGCCAGCACGCCATAGGCGCCGTCGAGGCGGCCGCCCGCAGGCTGCGTGTCGATGTGACTGCCGGTCAGAACCGGCGGCAAATCGTCGACGCCGTTGCGACGGAAAAACAGGTTCGCGCAATCGTCGACATACGTTTCCCAGCCGCGCTCGCGCGCCTCGTCGAGCAGCGCGCGCCGCGCTTCGCACTCGACCGGCGTCAGCGCTTCGCGGCCCACGCCGCCGTCGGCGCGTGCTCCGAAGCGGGCCAGTCGCTCGATCGAAGACTGCAGGCTGTCTGCATCGACGAGGCCGGCAACGCGGGCGGCTATCGACTGTTGGCTCGCGCGGGCATCGATCGCTTCTTCTTTTTGCATATCGCCTTTGTGGTGTCGCGTTCCAATGACGTGAACGCTGTTCAAGTGACTTTCACAAAGCGATTAGCGTGCCATCGACTATTCGCGTTTCGCCCGCACCGCCTTGACGACGAACGCACCAACTCACGCAAAACACCCGCACTGCAAACGCGCATTCGCACCAATGCGCGGCGACGAATCGCGCGAAATGACGCTTTCGCTAAAAACTTTTTTGACGAGGACCGTTTCTTTTTTTTGACTGTGCATTATGCATTGCAGCAACGACTTCACTTGTACGAGACCTTGCGAGGACAACATGAAGGGATCGAACTCAGCGGCAGGCAGCGCGGCTCCTGATCCGCTGCGCGTGCGGCAACTCAGTCACGGATTTCAATCGCCCGATGGCTCCACGGTGACCATCTTCGACAGGCTCGACTTCTTCGTCGGTCATGGCGAGATCGTGTCGATCGTCGGGCGCAGCGGCGCAGGCAAAAGCACGCTCTTCAACCTGATTTCGGGTCTGCTGACGCCGCAATCGGGCGAGATATCGGTCGGCAGGCGCGCGGACGGCGAAGCCGGCCGCATCGCGTACATGCTGCAAAAGGACTTGATGATGCCGTGGCGCACGGTGCTGCAAAACGCGCTGCTCGGCATCGAACTGCATCGAAAGGTCCGGCCGGACGATGTCGCCCGCGCGCGGCAGATGCTCGCCCGCTACGGCCTCGGCGCCGTCGCCGACGCGTATCCGCACTCGCTCTCCGGCGGCATGCGGCAGCGCGTGGCGCTCACGCGCACGCTGCTCGTCGATCCGACGCTCGTGCTGCTCGACGAGCCGTTCTCCGCGCTGGACTACGAAACGCGTCTCGCACTGGAGGACGACATCATCACGCTGCGCGCGCAAAGCGGCACGAGTGTCGTGCTCGTCACGCACGACATCGAAGAAGCCATTGCGATGAGCGATCGCGTCATTCTGCTCGGCGGGCGTCCCGCGCGCATCGAAGACCAGATCGACATCGCACTGACCACGCACGGCCCGCGCACCGCCGTGTCCGCGCGCGAGGCCCCGGAGTTTCGCGGCTATCACGCGCGGGTCTGGAACGGCTTGCGCGGACACGTCACCACGCGCGACGCCGACGAAGCCGCGCAATCGAGCACTCTTGCAGGAGCCGTCCATGACTGAAGCCGTTCTCTCCACCAACGTCGCGCAAAAGAAAGCCGCGCGCCGCGTGCCCCGCAATTTGGGTGCGAGCGGCGCCGTCATCGGCATCGTCGTGGCGCTCGTCGTCGCGTGGCAACTCGCCGTCGGCGCCGGCTGGATCAACGGCAAGCTGCTCGGCTCGCCGTCCGGCATCTATGACGCCGCGGTCGTCGGGCTCACGCAGGGCACGCTGTTGTCCGACACGTGGGCCACGCTGTATGAAACGCTCGCCGGTCTCGCGATCGGCAGCGGGCTCGGGATCGGTCTCGGTCTGCTGCTGTGGTTTTTGCCCGCGGTTTCCGGCGTCGCCGAAGGATTGTCGGTGATCCTGAACAGCATTCCAAAGATCGCGCTCGGACCGCTGATCGTGATCTGGTTCGGCTCGGACGCTTCGTCGAAGATCTGGCTCGCCGGCATCTCGACGTTCGCCGTCGCGATGATCTCGTCTTGCGCCGCCGCGCGCGAGGTGGACAAGGACCTGCTCAATCTCTTTCGTTCGTTCAACGCGAAGCCTTCGCTGATCTTCACGAAGCTGATCGTTCCGAGCGCGCTGCCGTGGATCTTCTCGACGCTGCGCGTGAACATCGGCTTCGCGCTGATCGGCGCGGTGGTCGGCGAATACATCGCATCGCAGGCGGGGCTCGGCCACTCGGTGTTCGTCGCGGGCTCGCTGTTCGATCTCAATACCGTCTGGCTCGGCATCATCGTGCTGACCTTGATGGCCTCGGTTCTCAGCTGGATCGTTCAATTCGCGGAAGCGAAAATTATTTCATGGAAGAAAAAATGAAAAACACACACGCTCGGTTCAACCGCATCGCGGCCGCTTGCCTGGTCGCATTGGGAATCACCGCGACCGGCGCTCACGCGGCCGAGCCGGTCGTCGTCTATCAGGCGTTTCAGTCGATCCAGTATTTGCCGCTCTATGTCGCCATCGACAAGGGCATCTTCGAGAAGAACGGCCTCGCGGTACAGAAGGTGACCGCGGGCAGCGGCGCGGCGGGCGTCGCGGCGGTGATCGGCGGCCATGCGGACTTCTCGCTGCAGGACCCGATGACCGCGATGCTCGCGAACCTGAAGGGCGCATCGCTCGTGAACGTGGCCAACGTCGTCGCCGGCGTGCCGGTGTGGGTGATCACGCCGAAGGATTCGACCGTCAAGGGCGTCGGCGATCTGGCGGGCAAGAGCGTGTCCACCGCGCTGCCGCCGTCGACCAGCACCTATCTGCTGCAGCGGCTCATCAGCGAACAGAAGCTCGCGGACGTGAAGATGAACACCGTGCAGATCGGCACGGAACTCGCACCGGTCGCCGCGGGCCGCTCGGATGCCGCCGCGCTCTACATGCCGCAAGTGGAAACGGGGCTCTCGCAGGGCTACCGGATCGTGTATGCGTTCCCGAAGGCGTATCCGGGCGGCTACGCGTTCTCGACCATCGACACGCTCTCTTCGACCGTCAAGAGCAAGCCCCAGATGGTGGCCGCGTTCGTGAAGTCGATCGGCGAAGCAGAGGCGTTGATCCAGCAGTCGCACGATACGGCGAAGAGCGTCGCGCGCACCGAGTTCCCGTCGCTCGATCCGAAGATCGTCGATTCGGCGGTGCAGCGTCTGATCGACCAGAAAATCTACGCGGCCACGCCCGATATTTCGGAGCAGGCATTCCGCAATGCACTGGATCTGCAGGAATCGATCGGCAACATCAAGCCTGGCACGATCACGTATGCTAACGGCGTCGACAACACTTTCGCTGCGGCGGCAAGCAAATAACGATGAATCGATCAGGCCACTCATTGCTCGCGACGCTGCTCGCGAATCGTCACGACGAAGCCGCCGCGCGCGCGACGCTGCAGGACGCGCAGTCCCGCGCCAACGCGCTCGAACCGTGGCTTCGCGCGTTCACGCATCGGCCGGACACGTACACGGTGCGCGACGCCGTGGCGCGTCCGCTCGCGGGCGTGCCCGTCGGCGTGAAGGATCTGATCAGCACGGCCGACATGCCGACGGGCTACGGCTCGCCTGTGTATGACGGCAATCGGCCGGCGCACGACGCGACCATCGTGTCGATGATCCGCGCGCAGGGCGGCACGGTGTTCGGCAAGACCACGACGACCGAGTTCGCGTGGCGCGGGCCGGCTGCCACCGTCAATCCGTGGAATCGCGCGCACACGCCGGGCGGATCGTCGAGCGGATCGGCGGCGGCCGTCGCGGCCGGCATCGTGCCGCTCGCGATCGGCACGCAGACGGTGGGATCGGTCGTGCGGCCGGCCGCGTATTGCGGCGTCGTCGGCTACAAGCCGTCGTATCGCGCGGTACCGGGCAAAGGCGTGCATCCGCTTGCAGTCTCGCTCGATCACGTCGGCTTTTTCGGGCGAACCGTCGAAGACGTGGCCATCGCGCATGCGTTGTTCGTCGAACGCGCGCCGCAGGCTCTCGAAAGCGCAGCGGCGTGGCGCGACCACTTTCCGCGCGACACGTCCGCGCTCACGCTCGGCGTCGTTCGCACGCCGTTCTGGGACGAGTTGGTCGCGCCGCATCAACGGGACAATTTCGCTGCATCGCTGCGCAAGCTCACTGAAGGCGGCGTGCGCATCGTCGAGCTGGACTACGGCGCGGACCTGCAGCAGATGCGCGAAGCGACGCTGACGATCCTCGCCGTCGAAGCGTATCGCGTGCTCGGCGACGTGGGCGCACGCGCACCCGCGCTGGTGAGCGAACACATGCATCGACTGCTGTCCGAAGGCGAGGCGATGCCGCTCGAACGCTATCAGCAGGCGTTGCTGTTGCAGGCGCAGGTGCGCTCGCAATCGGCCGCGCTGATGCAGGGCTGCGACGCGCTCGTCACGTTGCCGGCCAGCGGCGAAGCGCCGTACGGACTCGGCGATACCGGCGACGCCCGCTTCTGCGCGCCGTGGAGCCTGATGGGCGCGCCCGCGTTGAGCCTGCCTTCCGGCTGGAGCGACGCGAATCTGCCGCTCGGCTTCCAGGTCGTCGGCGCGTTCGGCGACGACGCGAAGCTGCTGCGCGTTGCCGCGCGCATCGAAGGCTTGCTGCAGTTCGAACGACGCACGGTGCCGGATTGAACGACAGCATGCGTCCCCCGAGATAACGATCAACGACAGAGACGACCATGCGCCAGCCCTTTCGCACGATTCAACAGTACGTGCTCGACACGTTGCGCGCCGAGATTCTCAACGGCGCGTATCCGCCGAACACACGCTTGCGGCAGGAGGAAATCGCGAAGCGCCTGAGCGTCAGCACGACGCCGGTGCGCGAAGCGTTCCGCGATCTGCGCGCGGAAGGGCTGGTGTCGATCGATCCGAACAAGGGCGTCGTCACGCGCGCGCTCACGGCCGCCGACGTGAGCGAGATCTACGAACTGCGGATGGTGCTGGAGCCGATGCTGGCCGAGCGCGCGTGCACGCACACGAGCGACGCCGACCTCGCCGCCGCCAAGAAGGTGCACGAGCAAATGTGCGCGACGTCGTCGTCCGAGACGTGGGCCGTTCTCAACGTGGACTTCCACAAGCATCTGATGGCGGGCGCGTCCGGCACGCGCCTTGCCGAACTCGTCGAAGGACTGTCGGTGGTCGCGCGGCCTTACGTGTCGCTGTCGATGCACGTCAAGAACAACATCCTCGACAGCAACAACCGCGAGCACGCCGACTTGCTCGACGCGTACCGCGCGCGCGACACGCACGCCGTGCATGCGCAGACGCGCGTGCATCTCGAGAACACGCGCGATGCGATCGTCGCGTGCGTCGGTCTCGCGTCGCCGCCGCAAGCGGCAGCCTGAGCGCTTTTCCGATTTCCCCCTGATTCCCATGACGCACGACTCTCTCGTCTCACTCTCCGCCGTCGACGCGCGCCGCCTGATCGGCGAGCGCCGCATTTCGCCGGTCGAACTGCTCGACGCATGCATCGCGCGCATCGAAGCGATCAATCCTGCCGTCAACGCGATGGCCGCGACGTGCTTCGAGCGCGCGCGCGACGAAGCGCGCCGCGCGGAAGCCGCGGTCATGCGCGGCGAGCCGCTCGGCCTGCTGCATGGGTTGCCCGTCGGCGTTAAGGATCTCGAAGAGACGGCCGGCGTGCTCACGACCTACGGCTCGACGCGCTTTCGCGCGAACGTTCCGGACGAAGACAACGCGATGGTCGCGCGCATCCGCGCGGCCGGCGCCATCGTGACCGCGAAGACGAACACGCCGGAGATGGGCGCCGGCGCGAACACCCGCAACGACGTGTGGGGCGCGACCGGCAACCCGTTCGCGCCGCTGCTGAATGCGGGCGGATCGTCGGGCGGCTCGGCCGTGGCGCTCGCCACCGACATGCTGCCGCTTTGCACCGGCTCCGACACGGGCGGCTCGCTGCGCATTCCGGCCGCGCTGTGCGGCGTGGTCGGCTTGCGGCCGTCGCCGGGGCTCGTGCCGGCCGACCGCCGCGAACTCGGCTGGTCGCCGCTCACCGTGAGCGGCCCGATGGCGCGCACCGTCGCCGACGTGCGGTTGCTGCTTGCCGCGCAGGCCGGTTTCGACGCGCGCGATCCGCTCGGTTACGAAGTCGATTCCGCCGCGCTCGCCGCGCGCCGTCCGGTCGATGCGTCGACGCTGCGCATCGGCTACACCGACGACTTCGGCGTCTGCGCGCTCGACGACGCGTCGCGCGCGACGTTCCGCGCGAAGATCGCCCGGATCGCGCGGCACGTGGCGGTGTGCGAGCCGGTCGCGATCGACATGACCGACGTCGACCGATGCTTCGATGTGGTGCGCGCACAGCAATTCGTCGCGCAGTTCGCGCAGACGTACGAGCGCGACCCGTCGCTGCTCGGTCCGAACACGCGCGCGAACTACGAGATGGGCGCGTCGATGACGCTAGGCGACGCCGTGTGGGCGCACACGACGCAAACGACGCTGTATCGGCGCTTCCAGGCGCTCATGGCGCGCTATGACGTGATTCTTTCGCCGACGGTGTCCGTCACGCCGTTTCCGTGGTCGCAATGGCATCTCGCAGCGATCAACGGCAAGCCGCTCGATACGTACTATCGCTGGCTCGGGCTCACGTATCTCGTGTCGCTGATGACCAATCCCGCGCTGTCGCTGCCGTGCGGCGTCGATCATGTGGGGATGCCGTTCGGCGTGCAACTGATCGGGCCGCTGCGCGGCGAGCGGCGGTTGCTGGATGTGTCGGAGGCGCTCGAAGCGGCATTCGGTGCGGACGATGCGCTGCAGAGGCCCACGCCGGATTTGAGCGCGCTGGCGGAGCCGGTTCCCGAGCTGCGGTCCATCGTGACGGCGCCGCCGGTGATGGCTTCCTGAAAATCTGTCACGGTCGCTACGGATGCAAGGCGGGACCGCTAGCGTGGGCCGCTTTGACTCACGCGCGTTCCCCTCAAAACACCTGCTTCACCGTCACCTCGACACCCTGCTGCGACCGCCCGCCGCCCGTCGCGAGCCACCCCGAGTATCCGACGCTCACTTCCGTCCGTGACGTCACCGCGCCCGCGATCCGCGCCGCCGCCATCAGCCGGCCGTGCGGCAGCGGCGCGCCCGTCGCGGAAAACGCCGTGCCGTCGCCGCTGTAGACCGTGATCTCGCGCGAGCGCTTCGCGAGTTCCTGCGCGTAATCGACGCTCAGTTGCAGCGTCAGCGGATGCGTCCCTGCGTCGAACGGCTTGTCGAATTCGATTCCGACATACGGCTGCACGCTGTGCACATTGTCGGTGCCGGCGTGCAGGTTCTGTCCGCCCGCGCCCTGTTCGGAAAACGCGCTGCCGTGGAAATAGCCGTACAGCATGCCGACGCGCGGCGTCAGCGTGAACGTGTCCATCGGCATCGGCAGACCGAGCTGCGTGCCGAGTTCGATTTCGTTGCCGTCCGGATTGCCGTTCGACGTGCCCGCCGCGCCGAGCGGCCGGCGCAGATACATGTCGTCATAGCCGTAGGACAGCAGCGCCGACAGCACGGCCGGGCCGATGTGCTTCGAGCCGTATAGCGACGCGCGCAGCGTATCGATGCGGCCATCGTCGCCCGTCGTGCTCTCCGACAGGTCGCTGTGCCCGTAGCCGAACGCGCCGCCGAACGTGTACTCGCCGCGCCGCCAGTCCGCGCCCGCGGTGAACTGATACTGGTTCACGCTGAAGCCCGGTATGCCGCCGCTCGCGCCGTTCAGCGCAAGCCGATCGGCGGAACTCGCGACCCATAGCGCGCCGTCGGCATGGCCGCTGTCGTCGCGTTGCGCCAGATGGCGCAGCAACTGCGTCGCCGACGCTTCGCCCGCGAGCAGCGCGGTCGAGCCGAGCGCGGTGAAGATGCTCGTGTCGACCGGCGCAACGACGGTCACGGGCGGCGGCGTTTGCGTGTCCGTGCCTGTGCCCGGGTTGTCGATCGCCGTCACGTCCAGATCGACCGCCGTCGCGCCATACGTCACGTTCTGCGTGACCTGCGACGCGCCCGCGCCGCCCGCGCTCACGCTGCTGAACTGTCCGGCGACGTTCGCCGCCGAGACGATCTCGTAGGTCTTGCTCGCCGCGTAGGTGCCCGGATCGTAGAGCAGATGCAGCGCGCCGTTGAGCGTCGCGGTGCCGTTCACGAGCAGCTTCGATGCGGACGTCGGGTTCAGTTCGATCAACAGCGTGCCGGACGGCTGCTGGATGTAGTCGCCGGACACGCTCAGCGTGCCGATCGATCCGCCCGGCTGCACGACGCCGCTGTTCGAGATCGAGCCGAGCACCGCGCCGTGGCCGAGCAGCGTGCCGCTCGTCTGCACGTCGACGTCGCCGCCGAGCGTCGCCGCCGGATTCGATGCGTCGCCGACGGCGAGCTTGCCGGCGCTCACGACTGTCGTTCCCGCGAACGCACTGCTGTCGCCGGTCAGCGTCAGCGTGCCCGCGCCGGCCAGGACGAGCGCGCCGCTGCCGGTCAGCGAGTTGGCGTAGTAGCTGTCGTCGGCGCGGGTGAAGACGACCGAGCCGTTGTTGGCGAGGTTGCCGCTCACGCTGCCGCCCGCGATCTGCAGCGTGCCGCCCGCGGCGATCGTCGCGCCGCTCAGCGTGCCGAAACTCTGCGCGGTGCCGCCCTGCGCGATCGCGGTGCCGTTGGCGGTGCCGCCGTTCGCGACCACTTGCTGGCCGCCGCTGCTCACGGTCGTCGCATTCGCGACGCCGCCCGACGCGATCGTCTGCGTCGCCGCAAGCAGCGTCGTGTTGTTCGCGAGACCGCCGGACATCACGGTCTGCACGCCGCCGTCGATCGTCGCGCGGCTCGCGACGCCGCCCGCGTACACGGTCTGCGTCCCCTGCACGACAGAGAGGTCCGCCGTGCCGAACAGATCCTGCAGCGCGCCGCCCGCCACCTGCGTCCCGCTCGCGACGCCGCCCGCATACACCGTCTGCGTGCCGCCGCCCTGCACGGCCGCGGTGTACGCGAGCGCGCCCGACGACACGAACTGCTGCCCGCCGACACCCACGCTCGTCGCGCTCGCAACGCCGCCCGACAGCACGGTCTGTCCGCCGCCGCTCAGCATGACGCCGTTCGTCGCCGCGCCCGACGAGACGAACTGCATGCCGCCCGTCGTCATCGTCGCGGACGTGACGGTGCCGCCGGCCTCGACGGTCTGCACGCCGCCGCTGTTGACGAGCGTGCCGCTCGCGATGCCGCCCGAGCCGACCTCCTGCGTGCCGCCGCCATCGACGACGGTCGAGTCGGCTTCGCCGCCCGACGTCACCGCCTGCGTGCCGCCGCTTTCGACGTGCGCGCCGCTCGCGACGCCGAGCGCGAGCACGTCCTGCGTGCCGCCCGTGCCGATCTGGGTGCCGGCCGCCACGCCGCCCGAAGACACATACTGCACCCCGCCCACGAGCAGCGCGCCGCTCGCCGTCGAACCCGACGACACGTACTGCGTGCCGCCGCTGCCGACGACCGTGTTGGAGACGACCGCGCCTCGATAGAGCGTCTGCGTGCCGCCGTCCTCGACGAGCGTGCCGGCCGCGATCCCGCCCGACGAGACGACCTGCTGACCGCCGCTCATCACGGTGGTCGCGTCCGCTTGGCCGCCGGCCGCAATCCGCTGGTTGCCGCCCTGGCTGATCGTCGTGCCGCTCGCGACGCCGCCCGTCAGGATGCTTTGCGTGCCGCCGCTCATCACCGTCGCGGCGCTTGCGGTGCCGCCGCCGGAAATCGTCTGCTGGCCGCCGTCGTCGATCGTGGTCTGGGTCGCGACGCCGCCGGACGACACGGTCTGCACGCCGCCGCTGGAAATCGTCGTGCCGGTCGCGCTGCCCGCGCCGAACACGTCCTGCGCGCCGCCGCCGACGAGCGTCGCGCCGCTCGCGACGCCGCCCGACAGCACGTCCTGCCGGCCGCTGCCCGAGACCGTCGTCGCGCTGGCGACGCCGCCCGCGGAGACCGTCTGCACGCCGCCGGCATCGACGGTCGTGCCGCTCGTCGCGCCGCCCGCCGACACGACCTGCAGCCCGCCGCTCGCGACCGTCGCCGTGTTCGCGACGCCGCCGGACGACACCGTCTGCGTGCCGCCGCTGCCGATCGCCGTCTGGTTCGCGACGCCGCCGCCGTAGACCGTCATCGATCCCGAGCTGCCGACCGACGTCGCGTTCGCGACGCCGCCCGACGACACGCTTTCCTTCCCGAAATCCGACACTATCGATCCGCTTGCGGTGCCGCCCGCCGCGATCGTCTCGTCGCCGAAGTTCGACACGACCGTGCCGCTCGCGATGCCGCCGGCGGAGACGGTCATCTGGAACGCGTCGACCGTGTCGACGGCGATGCCGCCCGAAATCACGAACGCATTGCCGTAGCCGCCGATGACCGTGCCGCTCGCGATGCCGCTCGTGGTGACCGTCAGCGAGCCGCCGTCTTCGAGCAGCACGCCGGACGCGACGCCGCCGATGATCGAGAAGCCGCCGAGCGAATTCGTGCCGCTGACGAACGCATCGTCGGTGGTACCGCTGAACGATGCGCCCGCGCTCAGCGTGACGCCGGACGCCGTGCCGCCCGCGCTGACGGTGAGCGTGCCGTTGCTGGACACGCGCGTGCCGCTCGCGACGCCGCCGCCCATGACGATCTGCGTGCCGTCGGTCTGCACGACGGTCCCGGACGCCGTGCCGCCCGAGAACACGTTCTGCACGCCCGCGATGCCGAGCGTCGTGCCGCGCGCGATACCGCCGGGCGTGACGTCCTCGGTCCCGTTCGTGTCGACGAGACTGCCGCTCGCGATGCCGCCCGACAGGATCGTGTTCTGCGCGAAGCTCGAGACATGCGCATCGAGCGAGAGGCCGCCGGACGAAACGATCTGCGTGTACATGTCCTGCGCATCGATCGAGACGCCGCCGCCCATCACGATCTGCGTGCCGTGGATGATCGAGCCGCTCGCGGTGCCGCCGGACAGCACCGTGAAGAGCGCGCCGCTCTCCAGCAGCAGGCCCGACGCGACGCCGCCCGTGATCGTGAACGTGCCCGACGCGTTGCTGCCCGCGACGTCGTTCGCGCCGGTATCGGCGATCAGGATGCCGCCGCTCTGCTGCACGACGCCGGTCGCGTTGCCGCCCGCGCTGATGAGCAACTGGCCGCCGCTCGTCACAGTGGTCGCGACGGCCGAGCCGCCCGACTGCACCGTCAGCGCGGCCCCGTTCGCGATCGACGTCGCGCTCGCGATGCCCGACGACAGCACGCTCTGCGCGCCGCCGTTCGCGAGTGTCGTGCCGCTCGCGGTGCCGCCGGACATCACGTCCTCGCGGCCGCCGTTCGTCACCGTGGCCGCCGTCGCGACGCCGCCGTCGACGACCTGGGCGCCGCCGTTGTTGACCGTCGTACTGCTTGCGATGCCGCCCGACGCGACGATCTGCAGGCCGCCCCCGCCGACGACCGTGCCGCTCGCGACCCCGCCGCTCGACACCGCCTCGGTGCCGAAAACCTGCGTCGCGTACGCGACGCCGCCCGACGTGACGGTGTCGAGCCCGCCCGGATCGACGAAGCTCGACCGCGTGATGCCGCCCGAACCGACGACCAGCTGGCCCTGCCCGTCGATCGTCGCGCTGTCGGTTTCGCCGAGGACGTCGAGCACCTGGTTCGCGCCGACCACCGCGCCCGCGACGGTGACGCCGGAGCCGACCGTCGACTGCGCGTGGGCGGTCGTCGGCGCGAAGCTCGCGGCGTAGATCGCCGGCGTCGCCATCAGGCCTGTCAGCAGACGCGACGCGCGCCGCTGCCGAGGGTCGGGGACGTAGCCTGACGCGCCGGCGCTCGTGGTCCGCATCGTCATGCCGCGCCAGGTGGTCGAATAGGCGTCCGGACCTGTAGCGTCGATTCTCATTGCCGGTTCCTTGCAAGGTGGCGCGGTTGCGCTGGTGCTGCTGGTGTGTCTCGTGTCGCGGGCATTGCGCTCAGCGGATCGCGCCGGGAATCGTCCGGATGGCGTCGATCACCTGTTTCGATTCGATCAGGCGGCTGCATTCGAACTGCCGCGGCGTTCCCTTGTGTCTCGGGCACCACAGGAAGTCGTGGTGATCGAAGCGTTCGCGCGGATCGTTCCAGCAGCTGTTGCACGCGTGATAGTTGATGACGCGAAACGGCGTATGGAATTCGTTCACCGGATGCGTGAAGCCGCTGATCATCACGACCGGCGTGCGCATCGCCCACGCGAGCCACGACAGCCCGCTCGACAGTCCGATGTAGAACGCCGCGTGCTTCAGCCAGCGGGCGCGCTCGACGAGCGGCCGGTCGCCGGTTTCGTCGTCGACGCCGTGCGGAATGTGATTCCACGACATCCCCGTGCCGTGCACGCGCTTCTGGTCGATGCAGACGACGCGATAGCCCGCGTCCTTCAGAAACGCGATCACGTCGTGCCAGCCGGTCGGATTGTTCCAGTATTTGCACTGCGTCGAACTCTGCACGCCGATGCAGACGTAGGGTTCCGCGATCGGACGCGTGTCGTCGGGCAGCGCGACGAGCGGCGGCTCCTCGCGCGGATCGACGCCGAGGATGTAGCCCGCCGTGCGATGCAGCCCGACGAGGCGGAAATCGCTCGGCTGACGGATCTTTTCCGCGTCGTCGAAGAAAAGGCCCAAGCTGTAGGTCGCGTAGAAGCGGTGCGCGTGCACCTGTTCATGGGTGACGAATTCGATGTCGGGATAGGCGTCGCGGAACAGCGGAATCAGTTTCTCCGCCATCGCGCAGGTGAGCCGGCAGCCGTGCTTGCGCTGGAACGCGGCCGCGTAGGGCATCCAGCCGATCGTGTCGCCGAGCGTGCCGACCGGAAACTGCACGAGGACATTTTTGCCGGCCGCGTCGTACACGTGACGCAGCGTCGGCGGCGTCCTGCTGTCGCGGGCGAGCGCGACGCGCGGCCAGACGAGGATTTCGAAGCGCGCGTAGTACTTGCGCGTGCTCGCCACGACGCCGTGGGCGATTTCCGTTTCGAACAGGACGTTGCCCGTATCGCAGTCGCGCAGGCAGACGCGCCAGTTGCCGGCGGGCAGCGTGACGCGGCAGCCGTCGTTGAAATCGAAGCGGATGCCGGCCGGCCCCTGCTGGGTTGGAACGTTTGCGGGCGGCGGATAGGCGGGTGTTGGCGGGAGTTCGGGTACGACTGGCGACACGGGCGTGCTGTGCACCGGGTCGCTCACGACCGGTGCGGTTACATCGGCATTCATATCGGATCGTTGGATATCGAGTCTTCCGGGACAGCCTGATGGGCTCACCCTCCATTCCGGTTTACGGCAGGTTTTCTGAAGTTTGTATGGTTGAGTGGCCTCGCTCGTTCGGACAGCTTTCGATATTTTAGTGGGATGTCCGTCAACCCGCTGCCGAAACCCGCCTGTAAGCAATGAAGTCAATCTCGACGAGCGCGTCCCGCGCCAATCCCGTCACGCCGATGCAGGTCCGCGCCGGCAGTTTCCCGGGCGGGAAACAGGCCGCATAGACCGCGTTCATCGCCGCGTAATCGCGCTTGAACTCGGTCAGGAAGATTCGCACGGACACGACATCTTCGAGCCCGAGCCCCATCCCCTTCAGCACGAGAATCAGGTTGTCCATGACCCGGGTGGTCTGCGCTTCGACTCCGTCGGGAAGCGGCGCGTGGTCGTCGTCCGGCGACGTCGGCATCTGGCCCGTGAGGAACACCCAGCCTTGCTGCTCGGTGGCATGAGAGAAAGGACCGACCGGCGTGGGCGCGCCTTCGACCATCCAGAATTTCGTCGATGAATCCATCTGCGGTTACTCCATGAATAAAAAAAACTCACTCATCCGCGAACAGCGCCTTGCGGATGATCGCGTGCATCCCCCAGTTGCCGTCGACAACCTGCGTCACGCCGAAATCGACCGCAACGGACATCAACGAGATCGCTTCATCTTCGGTGAGGCCCTTGGTCGTCATCAGAAAGCGGCGCGTCTTGATGAACGCGTCGCGCATCGCGAGGTCGAGTGTCGATTCCTCGTAGACCTTGCTTTGCGCGTGCGCGCCGAATTCCGTCAGATAGTTGGCATGGCTGAAGCCGTGCAGCACCCACTCTTCAGGCGTTTCGACGAGCGGATACGTGAGGTCCGCGTACGGTCGACCCGCAAGCGTTGCCCGCTTGTGCAACACCAGCTGGAAGTCGCCGGTCAGCGAGCATTCGATCGCGGTCCCGCACAGTTCCGAATCGCCCTGCGACGCGTGCGGATCGCCGACTGACAGCAACGCGCCGGGCACGCCGACCGGCAAATAGACACTCGCGCCCTTCGCGACGCGCCAGTTGTCCAGGTTGCCGCCGAACGCAGACGGCGGGATCGAATCGATGAGGCCGTCCTGTTGCGGCGCGACCGCGATCAGGCCGAAATGCGGGCGCACGGGAATCTTCACGCCCTTCAGGATCCCGTGATTCTCGTCGACCGTCGAATGGTCGACGGGCACGCCCGGATAATCGATCGTCGGATGCATCACGCCGAACGGATCGCGCTGCGGCGTCCAACGGTAGTTGTAGACCGCGCGCGCAAAGGGCGGTCCGTCGTGCGGCTGCGGCTCGGCGTCCAGTTCGTAAATCGTGACGACTTCTCGCGGCTTGGGCTCGGTCAGCAGCTCGCGGTAGTGGAAGCCCCACCACGCGGCCGCGTTGCTGCCGAACGCGCGCCCGCTGAATTGCGGATTCGCGCAGCGCCGCGGATGGACGTCGAGAATCCTGACTTCCAGCACGTCGCCCGGTTCGGCGCCGCGTACCGCGATCGGACCGGTGCAGATATGCACGCCGAACCCTTCGCCCGCGCCGCGTCCGTAGATCGATGCATCGATCGGTCCCGCGCCGCGCCGGTTCACGTTCTTGCGCTCCGCGGTCCAGTGGAACACGCTTTCCGCGCCGGGGTCGCCGGCCACCATGCGCGCCCAGTCGTCGGATGCATGCTGCGTCAGCGTCTCGATCGTCACGGTGTCGCCGCTGTCGACTTCGAGCACCGGCTTCAGGTCGTGCGAAAAATAGCCCCAGTGCACCGTGTTTGCCGTCGCCCGCAACAGGTGATGGCGCGACTTGCCCGGCCCGCGCGCGACGTCCGCTGCGGACCCGGTCCGCGTGTCGACGGCGGAACCGGCCACGACCGTAGCGGCATCGTCGAGCGTTGCTTCGCGCGGGCGCGCTTGCGCGCCGGCCTGCGCTGCGGCTTGCGCGCGGAGCAGCAGCGCCTGTGCGTTGAACGGCAGTCCGCGCGAAATGCGCTGCACCAGATGCCGGGCCAGATCGAGGCCCGCTTCGTTGCGGAACGCGCGCGGCGACGTGTGGTACTGCTCGCGAAACGCACGGCTGAAATGCGCGGGATCGTTGAAACCCCAACGGAAACAGATATCCGAGATCGACATCCTGGCGTTGAGCGGATCGACCAGTTCGGCCCTGCAACGTTCGAGGCGACGCAGCCGCAAATACGCGGAAAAGCTCTGGCCGGCGGCTTCGAACAGCTTTTGCAGGTAACGCTGCGACACGCGCTCCTCGGCGGCCAGCCGCGCGAGACTGATCTTCGGGTCGCTGAGCCGCTCGTCGATACGGCGGCACACGCGCGAGAAGATCGCCGCCTGGGACGAGGTCAGCCCGCTGATCGGCGTTTCGCGCTGATGCACGGCGAGAATCGCGACGAGGAACTCGATCAGCGCGAGTTCGAACGGACGCAACTCGCTGGCCGACAATGTCTCCACGCTTTCCGCCAGCGACGCCAGAAAACCGGAAAACACGTGTCCGACGCCGGCATCGCCCGCGATCCGGCCGGCACTCATCGACGACGGCGCAAAAAGCCGCCCTCTGATCGCCGCACGCGGGATACGCACGACAAACGCGCGGAAATCCGTGGCGAAAACCAGCGAGCACCCGTCGCGCGACGGCAGATAAACGAGGTCGTTCAACGTCAGCGGCTGGCGCCGGCCGTCGGCGAGCAGCGTCGCCGCGCCGTCGAGCAGCAGCACGATCAGCGCGCTGTCGCCGCCGGCCGCGTTCGGTTCGAGCGTCTGCGCAACCGACGCGAGCAAGCTCAGTTCGAAGCCCCCAACCGACCGCTGCGCGTGGATCGTGCCGTGCAACAACCGTGCAGGCGCTATCGCGCCGCTGAGCCATCCCATCGTGTCGAGCGCTTCCTGCCACGCGCGAAGCCGTTCGGCTTCCGGCCAGGATTCGGTAGTAAAGCGCAGCGGATCCAAGTGGACTCCAGGGCCGATGCCCGCGGCGCGAGCGCGTCGCGGGGCGCCCGCTCCCGCTGGATTCGAAGGACCGGACCGCGCATCGCAGAAAGCAATATCCGCGCCAATCGCACGTCGGCGGCATCGTGCCGCCGCCACGCACGGGAACGCTCAGCCCTTCGCTCCGCCGACGAAGACGTTCTTGCGAATCGAGCCGTGCACGCCCCAGTTGCCGTCGACGACCTGCGTGACACCGAAATCCGCGGCGACCGACATCAGCGCGATGGCCTCGTCCTCGCTCAGCCTGTGCACGGTCATCAGGAACCGGCGCAGCTTGCGGAACGCGTCGCGCATCGCCTTGTCGAGGCTCGCGTGCTGGGCCACCTCGACCTGTCCGGCCGGGCCGAGCGCCTCCAGGTAGTTCGGGAAGGTGAAGCCGTACACCGACCACTGGTCGTCGGTTTCCAGCATCGGATGCGTGAGGCCTTCGAGGATCGTGCCGCCCAGGTCGTTCTTCTTGTGCAGCACGAACTCGAAGTCTCCGGTCAGCGAGGTCTCGATCGCGGTGCCGCCGAGTTCGCTGTCGCCCTGAGCCGCATGCGGATCGCCGACCGAAAAGAACGCGCCTTCGACGGCCACCGGGTAATACATCCGCGCGCCCTTGCCGACACGCCAGTCGTCGATGTTGCCGCCCGTGTAGCTGGGCGGATTGGAGCTGACGTAGTCGGCCTCCGTCGGCGCCAGCCCCATCGTGCCGAAATGCAGCCTCGCCGGCACCTTCACGTTCGACAGGATGTTCTCGCGCTTGCCGACCAGCGAATGATCGACTTTCACGCCCGGATAATCGATCGTCGGATGAACGATGCCGTCCGGATCGGTCTGCGGCGTCCACACGTAGTTGTAGACCGCGCGTGCGAACGGCTCGCCGGAGGTATCCAGCTCGAAGATCGTCACGACTTCGCGCGGCTTCGGCTCCTCGATCAGATCGTGATACTGGAAGCCCCAGGACGCGGCCACGTTCGAGCCGAAACAACGGCCTCGATAACACGCATTGCAGCTCGGCCTCGGCCGCACGTCGAGAATCCGCACTTCGAGCACGTCGCCGGGCTCGGCCCCTTCGATCGCGACCGGCCCGGTCAGCAGATGGACGCCGATCCCTTCGCCGGAGCCTGTCGTAAAGGGGCCTTCGGTCGGCCCCGCGCCGCGCCGCGGCATGGCCTTGTGCTCCCGGGTCCAGTGAAAGATGCTCTCGGCGCCGGGGTCGCCCGCGACCATCCGTTCGTGATCGTCGTTCGCATGGTGGGTCAGCGTCTCGATCGTGATCCGGTCGCCGGAGCGCACCGTCAACGCGGGCGCGACTTTCTTGCTGAAGTAGCCCCAATGAACCGTCTCGGGCGACACGGGGAGAATATGGTGCTTCATGTCAGTTCGAACCTCGTAAGGCGCCGGGCGCAAGGGGCCGGCGATGCTGAACGGCGCGTGTCTTCACGACACGGCTTCGAGTCGGTCGTCGGCGCCCATCACGCTCAGGAATCGCGCCGTCAACGGGTGGCGCGGGCGGGTGAGCACTTCCTGCGCAGGCCCCTGTTCGACCACCGCGCCGCCGCTCATGAACACGACGCGATCGGCGACCTGCTGGGCGAAGCGCAACTGGTGCGTCGAGATGATCATCGTCAGGCCGCCTTCGTCCACGAGCCGCTGGATCACGTCCAGCACTTCGCCGACGAGTTCGGGGTCGAGCGCGGACGTCGGTTCGTCGAGCAGCAGCACGCGAGGATTGGGCGCCAGCGCGCGGGCGATCGCGACGCGCTGCTGCTGGCCCCCGGACAGATGGCGCGGCAACGCATCGGCACGGTGACTCAGGCCGACGCGTTCGAGCAGTTCGCGCGCGCGGCGCTCGGCGTCGGCGGGCGCCATGCCGTGCACCCAGCGCAGCGGCCCCGCGATGTTCTCGCACGCGCTCAGATGACTGAACAGGTTGAAATGCTGGAACACCATGCCGACGCCGGCGCTCGCACGCTCGTTGGCGATTTCGCCCGGAGTCATCTGCCGGCCGTCGACCCGAAAACCGAGCCGCTTGCCCGAGATGCGGATTTCCCCCGCATCCCACTGCTCCAGGTGATTGATACAGCGCAGCAGCGTGCTCTTGCCCGATCCGCTCGGCCCGAGGAGCGCGACGACCTCGCCGAAGCGGACCGTGAGGTCGAAGCCGTCGAGCACCGTCTGCGCGCCGTAGCGCTTGCTCAGCCCCTTCACCTGCACGGTCGCGCTCTCCTTTTGAAGCGCCGCGTAACGCTGTGCGCGCCCGGCCTGAACGTCGGCCGCGTCGGGTTTCTTCGACGGCGATCGCGCCGGCTGGAGCGGCGCATCGACGGGTGCCGCCGGGCCCGCGCCGGGCAGGCTCGTCGCCGTCGCGGCACGGCGCCACGGCAGCAGCCGCACGAAACGCGCGGACGGGCTGCGATCGAGATCGAGCGCGGTTTCGGCGAACAACTGGATGGCTGCGATCGCGCCGGTCAGCACCAGATACATGAGCCCGGACGCGAAGAAGATCGAAAAGAAGTCGAACGTCGACGACGCGAGCTGGGTGCTGCGCAACGTCAGTTCGTCGACCGCGATCACCGAGGCGAGCGACGAGTTCTTCAACGCGCTGACCGACTCGTTGCCGAGCGCCGGCACCATCGTGCGGATGGCCTGCGGCGCGATCACGCGACGCAGCAGCACGGTCGGCGTCATGCCGAGCGCCTGCCCGGCAAGCAGCTGCCCGCGGTCGACGCCGAGCACGCCGGCGCGCAGGATCTCCGCGATGAACGGCCCTTCGTTCGCCGCGAGCGCGAGACCCGCTGCGCCCATCGCGCTCAACTTGAGCCCGATGTGCGGCAGCGCGTCATACGCGAACACGAGTTGCAGAATCAGCGGCGTGCCGCGAAAAATCACCGTGTAGCCGCGCGCGATTACCGCGAGCGGCCCCACGTTGCTCAGCTGCATGCTCGCGAGCACCAGTCCCACGATCAGCCCGCCCGCGAGCCCGAGGGCCGTGACGGCGATCGTGAAACCGATGCCGCTCAGCAGATACGGCAGGCTGAGATAGTGCAGAAACAAATTCATCAGTTCGACGCAATCAGCTTGGGAGTTTCGAGGTTGTCCACGCCGAGCGACCACTTCTTCAGCAGCCCGGTCTGGATGCCGGCCTTCTGGATCGCGACCAGCGCGGCCATCACCGCGGCGCGCATGGCGGGATTGTTTTTCGGAACGCCGATACCGATCGAATACGGCAGCGTCACCGCGCTCGCCTTTTCGAGCTGGCCCGGATACGCCTTGACCGCCTCGTCCACCGTGTTCACATCGTTGATGTACGTGTCGGCGCGGCCCGCGAGAATCGCCTGGATCGCGTTCGCGTTGTTGTCATAGAGCTGCACGGCCGCTACCGGCTTGTTCGCCGCCTTGCAGGCCGGCGCGAGATTCTGGATCAGCGGCACCTCGACGTAGCCGGTGTTCTCCGCAGCCGTCGTGCCGCACATGCTCGGGTTGATGCCGCTGATCTTCTTCGGATTGCCCTTCGCGACGAGCACGCCGTCGAACACTTTCGAATAGGTGATGAAGTCCGCCGCCTTCGCACGCTCTTCGGTCGCGTAGATGTCGGAGATCACGATGTCCGCCTGGCCGCTTTGCAGCGTGGTCAGCAGCGCCGCAAACGCGACGGGCTTGTACGCCATCTTGAAGCCGAGACAGTTGCCGATCGCTTCGCCGAGGTCGATGTCGAAGCCGACATATTTACTCGGGTCGTTCGGGTCCAGCGCTTCGTAGCCCGGCGTGTGCGGGTTGATCGCGTTGGTGAGCGTCTTGCCCTTGAATTGCGGATATTTCGCCTGCAGCGCCGAGCATTCGGCGGGCGCCGGCGTAGCCGCCTCTGCGTGGCCCGAGATCGTCAACAGCGCCAGCAGACTGACGGCGCCAAGCACCAGTTCGCGCCAGCGGCGCGCAAGACCGCCTGCGCGCAGCACACCATGCCCGTGATCGACAAGATTGGTATACATCCCGAAACTCCCCTGAGCGGCAAATGTCAATGGCCCACACCATGTACGCCTTGTTGCATCGCACGAGCACAAGAGTAGGTAGACGAAATTCCGCCTACTTGTCTCAGCGCGCACAAATGTTTGTTCACAGGCGAAGGAGGTTCGCAACGCGGCCGACGAAGCGATTCGAATCCCCTTCCGCGGTGCTTCGCGCGCACTGAAACGGGGCGCTCGACGGGCTTCGCGCACCGTCGCGGCGCGACGCACCATCTGGCGGCATCGATCGACGTCGTTCAAAGACGTCGAGTACCATGCTCGGGCGCTTGCCAACCAAGGCCGCTCTGGGTCTCCACCAACGCCTGGCACGGAACTCGCAAGTTTGTTTTCGTTTTACACAAGGAAACGTCGATGTCTCTGGAAGTCTCTGCAGCACTCAATCCCACGCGCGGCTCGCGCGGCATGGCCGTGGCGCCGCATGCACTTGCATCGCAAAGCGCACTCGCGGTGCTTCGCGAAGGCGGCAATGCCGTCGAAGCGATGATCGCCGCCGCCGCAACCATCGCGGTGGTTTATCCGCACATGAACAGCATCGGCGGAGACGGCTTCTGGCTGATCTCGCGCCCAGGCCACGCGCCCATCGGCATCGAGGCGTGCGGCGCAGCCGCGATGCGCGCCGACATCGGCGCCTATCGCGCGCTCGGTCTCGACGCCATTCCGTCACGCGGCCCGCTCGCCGCGAACACCGTCGCGGGCACGGTCTCCGGCTGGGACTTCGCGCATCGCCTGTCGAAAGAAACGCTCGGCGGCCGGCTGCCTGTCGCGCGTCTGCTGGAAGACGCGATCCACTATGCGAAGGCGGGGATTCCCGTCACGCGCAGCCAGTCCGATTGCATCAAGGCCAAGCGCAGCGAACTCGAACACGTGCCGGGTTTCGCGCAGACCTTCCTGCCCGATGCACGCGCGCCGCAGACCGGCGAACGCTTCGTCAACGCGCGCCTCGCCGCCACGCTGCAACACCTCGCCGACGCCGGTCTCGACGACTTCTATCGCGGCGATCTCGCCCGCAGCATCGCGAGCGATATGGCGTCGCTGGAAACGCTCATCACGCTCGACGATCTCGAGCGGCATACCGCCCGCGAGCGTACGCCGCTCGCGCTCGCGCACACGCTCGGCACCGTCTACAACATGCCGCCGCCGACGCAGGGACTCGTGTCGCTGCTGATTCTCGGCGTGCTCGACCGCGTGCTCACCGACGACATGGACCCGCTCGGCCCCGAGTTCGTCCATGCGTGCGTCGAGGCGACGAAGCTCGCGTTCAAGGTGCGCGACGCGCATGTGACCGATCCGGACCACATGCGCATCGATCCGGTCACGCAGCTCGATCCCGCCGCGCTCGACGCGATGGCGCAGCAAGTGTCGATGTCGCGCGCCGCGCCGTGGGGCCGCGGCCGCGGTCCCGGCGACACCGTGTGGATGGGCGTCATCGATGGCGACGGCGTCGCCGTCAGCTTCATCCAGAGCATCTATCACGAGTTCGGCAGCGGCATCGTGCTGCCGCAGACGGGCATCAACTGGCAGAACCGCGGTTGCAGCTTTTCGCTCGATCCGGCCTCGCTGAATCCGCTGATGCCGGGCCGCCGTCCGTTCCACACGCTCAATCCCGCGCTCGCGCATTTCGCCGATGGCCGCACGATGGTCTACGGCAACATGGGCGGCGATGGCCAGCCGCAATCGCAGAGCGCGGTGTTCTCGCGCATCGCGCGATTCGGCTGGAATCCGCAGGCCGCGATCGATGCGCCGCGCTGGCTGCTCGGCCGCACGTGGGGCCAGTCGACCGAATCGCTCAAGCTCGAAGCGCGCTTTCCGGCCGGGACCATCGACGCGTTGCGCGCGCTCGGCCACGACGTCGAAGTGCTCGCCGCGTACGACGAAGCGATGGGCCACGCCGGTGCGATCGTTCGTCATCCCAATGGAATCTTCGAAGCCGGTCACGATCCGCGCAGCGACGGCGCGGCCGCGGGCTGGTAATCCGGCACGCCACCGCATCGAATAGAGGCCTTGCTGCCGCGCCGCTCAATCGACGATCGCAGGATCGTCGATCGCGCGCGTCAGCAGGTTGACGAACGCCTGCATCGTCTGCGGCAGCGTACGCCCCGCCATCGTCTGCACCTGCAGCGTGCGCTGCTGCAGCGCGGGGTTCGTGATCGGCACCGCCGCCAGCCCGTCGATTTCGAGGCGGCTTCGAACCGTCAGCCAGCCCGTCAGCGCCACCGCGTCCGTCAGGCGCACGAAGGTCTGCAGCGACGCGTGGTAGTTGCTCATGAACACCGGCTCGAAAATCAGCCCTTCGACACTGCACGAGATGTCGAACAACTGACGGATCGTCACGCCCTGGTTGTCCATCGCGAGCGGCCATGGCATCAGGTCGCGCAGCGACACCGCCTCGCGCGACGCAAGCGGGTGACCGCGCCGCACCAGCGCGTGGATCGGCGCGCGCTGCGAGTAATGGACGTTGATCTCCTTTTCCGGCGCAATGCTGAAGCACACGGCGATGTCGGCCGTGCCTTCGCGCACGTGCTGCGTCGCGATCGACGGCGCGGACACGTCGAGCTGAAACTGCGTGCCCTCCCAGGTCTTCAGGAAATGCGCGAACACTTGCGGCAGGAAATGCGGCGCGACGCCCTCGGAGCTGCCGATGCGGATCGTCGCGCGCGCACCGCCGGACAGGCCGCGAATCTCGTCGACCACGCGTTCGGTTTCGAGCACGCTGCGCCGCGCGTGCTCGGCGAGCAGCCGCCCGGCGTCGCTCAGCACCATGCCGCGCGGACGCCGCTCGAATAGCGGCGTGCCCAGTTCCTCCTCCAGCTTCCCGATCTGCCGGCTCAACGCCGAGACGGCCACGTAGAGCCGCGCAGACGCCTTGCTCAGCGAGCCGCTGCGCGCGACTTCGAGAAAGTAGCGCAATGCCGTGTTGTCCATGAACGTGCCGTGATCCTTTTTCGCTTTGCCGATTCGGCAACGATAGATCGCCAATATTGAAATTGTGCAGAAATATCGGCGACCGCACGATCGACCCGACTCTTTCCGACGACCCCGCGCGCTCGCGCAACGCCCCCAGGAGAACCGCCGTTGACTCGTGACATCGCCATTCAACACGCGGCCGGTCAGTACGACTCGGGCCGCTTCCTCGCCGATCTGAAACGCCGCGTCGCGTATCGCACGGAAAGCCAGGAGGCCGACAGCGGCGCGCGTCTGCGCGGATATCTGGACGACGAACTCACGCCGCTTCTCACGCAATGGGGCTTTCGCTGCCGCATCGTCGACAACCCCGTGCCGGGTGCCGCCCCGTTCCTGATCGCGCATCGTCACGAGGACGACGCGCTGCCGACCGTGCTCAGCTACGGCCACGGCGACGTCGTGCGCGGCTACGACGCGCAGTGGAACGCCGGCCTGACGCCGTGGGACGTGACGGTGGACGGCGAGCGCTGGTACGGCCGCGGCACCGCCGACAACAAGGGCCAGCACAGCATCAACCTCGCGGCGCTCAAGACCGTGCTCGATGCGCGCGGCGGCAGGCTCGGCTTCAACGTGAAGCTGCTGTTCGAGATGGGCGAGGAAGTCGGCTCGCCGGGTCTGCATGCGCTGTGCTCGCAACTGCGCGACGAACTCGCCGCCGACGTGCTGATCGCGTCCGACGGACCACGGCTGCAGGCCGACCGCCCGACGCTGTTCCTCGGCTCGCGCGGGCTCATCAATTTCAAACTGCATCTGTCGCTGCGCGACGGCGCGCATCATTCCGGCAACTGGGGCGGCCTGCTGCGCAATCCGGGCATCGTGCTCGCGAATGCGATCGCGTCGATGGTCGACGCGTCCGGCCGCATCCTGGTCGAGGGCCTGCGTCCGCCGCCCATTTCCGACGCGGTGCGCCGCGCGCTCGCCGACATCGACGTCGGCGGCCATCCGGGCGAGCCCGCCGTCGATGCCGACTACGGCGAGCCCGGCCTCACGCCTGCGGAGCGCGTGTTCGGCTGGAACAACCTCGAAGTGCTCGCGTTCCGCACGGGTAACCCCGACAAGCCCGTGCATGCGATTCCGCACGAAGCGGTCGCGTTCATGCAGCTGCGCTTCGTCGTCGGCACCGACTGGCAGCACCTCGAAACCATCGTGCGACGGCATCTCGACGCGCACGGCTTCGGCATGGTCGACATCGAGACCGAGCGCGGCACGCCCGCGACGCGCGTCGATCCGGACAACCCGTGGGTGCGCTGGGCGCTGCAGTCGCTGCGCGACACGACGGGCGCCGAACCCGCGCTGCTGCCGAACCTCGGCGGCACGCTACCCAACGAAGTCTTCGCGGACATACTCGGCATGCCGACGCTATGGGTGCCGCACTCGTACCCCGGATGCTCGCAGCACGCACCGAACGAGCACCTTCTCGCGCGCGTCGTGCACGAAGGACTGCGCATCATGGCCGGCCTGTTCTGGGACCTCGGCGAACACCCGCCCCACGCGACGCAACCCGCCGCGCGGACCACGACCACGCTTTCATGAACGAGGACACCGCCATGAGCACCGAATCGGCCTCTGCACGGCACCTGCCGGATGCCCACCACGCCGTCGCGCCGCCCGCGTCGCACCGGGGCGTCGCGAAACTGATCGTCGCGACCTCCGTCGGCAATGCGCTCGAATTCTTCGACCTGCTCGCGTACGGCTACTTCGCGAGCACGCTGTCGAAGCTGTTCTTTCCGGTGCACAACGCGACGGTGTCGCTGCTGCTGACACTCGGCACGTTCGCGCTGTCGTATCTCGCGCGGCCGGTCGGCGCGCTCGCGCTCGGCTCGTTCAGCGACCGCAGGGGGCGCAAGGCGTCGCTCACGCTGTCGATCGCGATGATGACGCTCGGCACCGGCATGGTCGCGCTGATGCCGACCTACGCGACGATCGGCGTTCTCGCGCCGATCGGCATCTTCGTCTCGCGTCTGCTGCAGGGATTCTCGGCCGGCGGCGAGTTCGGCAGCTCGACCGCGTTCCTCGTCGAGCACGCACCGCATCGCAGCGGCTTCATGTCGAGCTGGCAGTTTTCGAGCCAGGGCGCGGCCACGCTGCTCGTGTCCGCGTTCGGCGCCGTGCTGACGGGGACGCTCACGCCGCCGCAACTCGAAAGCTGGGGCTGGCGCGTGCCGTTTCTGTTCGGCATGCTGATCGGTCCGGTCGGCCTCTATATCCGCCGCCGGATCGACGAGACGCCCGAATTCGCGCAGAGCGAAAAGCCCGCGTCGCCGATCCGCGAACTGCTCGCCACGCAAAAGTCGCGCGTGCTCGTGTCCATCGGCTCTCTCGTGCTGACGACGACCGCCAACTACATGCTCCTCTACATGCCGACCTATGCGGCACGGCAACTGGGTCTGCCGGCGTCGTCGGGCTTTGTCGCGACGCTGATCGGCGGACTGATCGTCACCGTGGTCACGCCTTGCGTCGGCCACTGGTCGGACAAGGTCGGACGCACCCGCATCATGCTGGCGGCGGGCGTGCTGTTCTTCGTCACCGTGTACCCGGCGTTCATGTTCATGAACGCGCATCCGTCGCTGCCGACGCTGCTGGCCGCCGTCATCTGGATCGCGCTGCTGAAGGCCACCTACTTCGCGCCGATCCCCGCGCTGATGGCCGACCTGTTCCCGACCCGCACGCGCGCGACGGGCATGGCGTTCGGCTACAACATCGGCACGACGGTGTTCGGCGGATTCACGCCGCTCGCGGTCGCCTCGCTGATCGCCGCGACCGGCAACAGCCTCGCGCCGGGACTGTATCTGATGCTCGCCGCCATCGTGAGTCTCGTCACGCTCTTCTGGGCGCGCGCGAGACTGCACGTGCATTGACATCATCCACTCAGAGGAGAAAGAACGCATGCAACAAGATTTACCACGGCCGCTGCAGGACGCGATCCAGTTTTCGATCGAGCACGAATCGACATGGGATCGACATATCGACGGCCGGTTCGGCGTGCATCAGAACGACCCGCCGCCCTGGAACCGGCTCCTCGGGCCGATTCACGACCGCGGCCCGGTGTCGGGCGCGATCGCCGTCGACGGCCGGCTGCTCGCGACGTGGGGCGAGCCCGATCGCGCGGATCTGACCTACAGCATCGCGAAGATGTATCTCGCGCTGCTTGCGGGCGTCGCGCACGATCGCGGCCTGCTGCCCGACCTCGACGAGCCGGTGCGCGTGCGCGTGCCGGGCATCGGCTTCGACGACGAGCACAACGCGGCCGTCACGTGGACGCAACTGCTGCAGCAGACGAGCGAATGGCAAGGCAGCTTCTTCGGCCTGTCGGACCAGGCGGACCACTATCGCGCGGTGACGTTCGGCGTGCCGCCGGACGGCCGCAAGGGCGATCTGCGGCCGCTGCAGCAGCCGGGCACGTACTGGGAATACAACGACGTGCGCATCAACCAGCTGTCGCTCGCGCTGCTGCATCTGTTCGGCCGGCCGCTGCCCGACGTGTTTCGCGAGGCGATCACGCGCCCCGTCGGCGCCAGCGACAACTGGCGCTGGGTCGGCTACGACAACGCATGGACCACCGTCAACGGCCAGCGCGTGCAATCGGTGCCCGGCGGTTCGCACTGGGGCGGCGGCATGTCGATCAGCGCGAACGACCAGTTGAAGATCGCGCAGATGCTGCTCGACGACGGCATGGCCGGCGGCCGGCGCGTGCTGTCGAGCGAGTGGATCGCGCGGATGCGCACGCCGTGCGCGCTCGCACCGTACTACGGGTTCCTCGTGTGGCTCAACACGGATCGCAAGATGTTTCCGGGCGTCCCCGCGTCGAGCTATTTCGGCGTGGGCGCCGGCAGTTCCTTCATGTGGATCGAGCCCGAGCGGCGCATCGCGCTGATCGTTCGCTGGCTCGATTCGAAGTTTGCCGGCGAATTTTTCAGCACGATGCTGCAGGCGGTCGATGCAGCGTACCCGACGGCAACGCCGACCTGACGACGGCCAACCCTGCGGGCAATCGTGACGCCAGGCTCATTTCGGGGCCGAACGCACGATTGCCCGGACCGCCAAACCCGCCTGTCCCTGGCCGTCCGCGATATCGGAGCGGGCGTCCCGGCTTGAAATATACAGCCATGCTGTATATTATGCCGTGACGTACCCCCTCCATGGCGCGCCCCATCGCGCCGAAACGACCGGACGAGCTATGACCCCCCACGATTTAAAAGCCATCGTTGCGCGATTCAATCGCGAGGTGATCCAGGACGGCAACCGCGAGTCTTTCGAAGCCCTGATGGCGCCGGACTTCGTCAACTGGTCGGCCCCCAGCGACGCGCAACGCGGCGCCGAAACGATGTGGAAAACCTTCGCCACCGTGCTGCGCCCCGCGATCGGACAGTTGCAGGTACACATTCACGAGCAACTCTGCGACGGCGACAAGGTGATCACGCGAAAGACCGTCTCGGGCAAACATGTCGGACCGCTGCTCGGCATCGAAGCGACGGGTAAAGACGTGTCGATCGACGTGATCGACATCGTTCGCATCCGCGACGGCCGTTACTTCGAGCATTGGGGCGTCAACACGCTGGCTGCCGTTGTGGCTCAACTTCGGCAAGCGTGAGATCCCGCGAGATGAGCCGGTCGCAGCGGGCGTCAACCCATCCCTCCGATGCCACCGAAGCTGCGCAGATCGCCGAATCCCTCCGCGAGGTGGTCAGCCGTTTCGTCAAGCATGTCCGGGAGCACAGCGGCACGCACTCGAACGCGCAGAACGAGACACTCGCCGCCCTGGAGCGTACCGGGCCGGTCAGCATTTCGACGCTGGCCGAGCAAAGAGGCGTGACGCATCAGACGATGCGGCTGATCGTCATGAAACTGGTCGAGCAAGACCTGCTGACCTTGACGCAGGATCCCGAAGATCGCCGCGCCTGGCTCGTGCAGATGACCGACGCCGGGCAGCATCAGATGGCACAGCAGAGGTCCGCGCGCGTGCAGTGGCTGACCGGGCAGCTACTCGGCAAGACGAACCCGGAAGAGCGCGCGCTCCTGAAAGCCGCGGTTCATTTGCTCGACCGGCTGGTCGAGTGAGCCGGGCAACCCCGCTAGTCCTTCAACTCCCTCGCGCGGCCCTTCACGCGCCGCCACCGCCTCGAGCCCCCGCATTTTTTGCAATTTTTATATACAAAAAACGTCAACATGAAGTCACTCGGCGTTTAGAGCGTTTGACCGTGGCGTTCGACACACCGTGAATTCAGTGAATCGAACGTGGAGTTTTTTGTCATGAAAATTGGTTCTTCAGGAGCAAGTAGTCAAGTTGCCGTTGGCAACCAGGCAAACGCCCCGTCGACTTCAACCCGGACGCCCTCGCGATCTTCGTTCCAGTCCGATCAGTTTGCCGGTCTCTCGCGGCCAGACAGCCAGGGATCGGCAGCAAGCCACGCGAGCACCCAACGTCGAGCTTCATTGCCATCGACCGGATCCAGTCCGGCCATCCCGATGCAGCCGATGTCGCGAACATCCACCACGGCGACCAGTACCGGAGTCCGCCCGCAGCCGGGAAACCGAAGTGCGTCCGACGATGCAAGGGACTTCGCGCCACCGGGGGCTCAATTCGCTGCCGCTGCGTTCACCGGTGGATCTCTAAAGGCCTGGCCCAAGGAGTTGGGAACGACGGGCGGCGCTGCGTGGGGACTCGCCGGCAGCATGATTGCCGCCGATCCGCGAAACAAGCCAGCCACTCGCGTCGCCGGCGGCATGGACGTGATTGCCGGTTCCGCGCAGGCGTTATCGGAGTTTTATCCGGGTAACGGGGAAGCGGCCTATGTCTGCGGGACCGCGTGGGGAGCGGCTGCCGCGATCAACGCGGCGCAAACCGGGTACGAAATTTACCAGGGCAACGGCAACGCAGGCCATGCACTGGACCTGACCAGTACCGCGCTTAACGGGGCCGCGAGCGCAGCAAGCCTGTATGGGACAAACCAGGGCTCGCTCGTGGCGAATGGCGTATCTGCGGGGCTTTGGGGAGCCGGAGCCGTTGCGTCCGCGGGCGCTGCATTTCTGAAACAACGCTACGCCGGCCGCCCCAGTCCGCGAGATATCGAGGCTAACTACCCTGACGACCCGGAGAGCGCCGCGTGAGGTCGATTCGCCGCCACCGCGACGATCGCGCTCACCTGCCCCGGACCGACGCGCGACACATCGAGGCCCAGCACGGTGTCGCCGTGGTGTTCGATGACATGACGGACGTTCTCGGCCATGCGCCGGTCGAGATTCATGTCGAGCAGAACGCCGCCCGTATCGCGCATCAAGTTCCACGACCAGTTCGCGATCACCAGTGCGCCGATCAGGCACGCGAGCGGGTCCATCCAGACCCAGCCCAGCCCGCGCGCGAGCAGCAGGCCGACGATCGCCAGCACGGAAACCGCCGTGTCGGCAAGCACGTGCGAGAAGGCCAGGCGGAGGTCGTAGACGCCAGCGCGGCCAACGATGCGATGCACGTCGTCGTCGCGACCGTGTTCGTCTTCAAGCCCGTCGTCGTCGCCGCCCAGCAGCCCGATGCTCGCCAGATTGACCAGCAGCCCCAGCACGGCGATGGGAATCGCCTCGCCGAAGCGGATGGGGACCGGTGACATGAAGCGCAAGACGGCCTCGTATCCGATCCGCAGCGCGATCATCGCGAGCACGATGGCGCTGGCGAAATTCGCGAGGTCGCCCAGCTTTCCGCTGCCGGCTGCGAAGCGGGTGTCGGCCGCATGTCTGCGCGCGTACGTGTACGTCAACGCGGCGATCAGCATCGCGGCCGCATGGGCCGCCATGTGCAGACCGTCGGCGACGAGACCCAGCGAGCCATAACGACTGCCGCCGACAACTTCGGCCACCGTCATCGCGCCGCCCAGCGCAATCGCTATCCAGACGCGCTCGTTCTCGTCGCGCGCCGCGCCGACGACGCCGGGGTCGCGCCCTGCCCCCGAACCGGCGCTCCCGAAATTGCTCATGGTGCTCTCCCCTGAAATAGCGATGCGCTGCACGCGCTGCGTCATCCGCCTGCCGGCAGCGCCCCGCTCGTTACTGAAAACCTGCGTTGCGCAGTGCTTCCAAAGCGGCCTCGTGGTCCTGAACGGACGTCCCCCCGGAAACGCCGATCCCCCCCACCAGACGCCCTCCATGGACGATCGGCACGCCGCCGCCCACCGGCATCAGGCGCGGATGGTGCGCGAGCGGCGCAACGGCGGGTTCGGCCATGTACTGATTCCACTGGTGCGTGGCCATGCCGAACGACGCGGCGGTCCATGCCTTGTCGATGGCGACGTCGACGGTCAGGAACGGCGCGGTGTCCGCGCGCTCGAACGCGCGCAGGTGGCCTCCTGCATCGGTAATGGCGATCGTCGCGGCGAATCCGCGTGCGGCGCACGCGCGGCGCGCCTCCGCCAACAGGATTTGCGCGGCTTCCAGGCTGATCGTTGTCGTGCTGATTACTTGCGAGGTCATGTTTTTTCTCTTGTCTGGCGAAAAGGGTTAGCGGTTGGCGACGACGACTTTGCCGATCATGTTGCCGGCCTCGACCAGCGCGTGCGCTTCGATCAGACCGGCGGCGTCGATGCCGTCGATGCGTCGGGTCAGCGTGTGCCGCAGGCGGCCCTGATCGACCAGCTCCGCCGCGCGTCGCAACAGCGCGTGTTGCCGTGCGATCGAATCGGTGGCGAACATCGGACGGGTGAACATGAGTTCCCAGTGGATCGAAATCGACTTGCCCTTGAACGGTCCGATGTCCAGCCCCACCGGGTCGTCGATCAGCGCGAACCGGCCTTCCGGGCGCAGCGCGGCGGCGATTTGCGGCACATACGCGGCGCTGTGGTTCAGGCCGGCAACGTGGGTCGCGTGCTCGATGCCGAGCGCGGCCAGTTGCGGTGCCCACGGCTGATGGTGATCGAGCGTGTAATGCGCGCCATGCGCCAGCACCCACTCGCGCGTTTCCGGCCGCGAGGCCGTGCCAATCACGGTCATGCCGGTCAGCTCGCGCGCCAGTTGCGTCAGGATCGAACCGACGCCGCCCGCCGCGCCGATGACCAGCAGCACGTTGTTCCCGGCGGGATCCGCGTCCTGCACCCGCAGGCGGTCGAACAGCAGTTCCCACGCGGTGATCGTCGTCAGCGGCAACGACGCGGCCTCCGCGAAGTCCAGCGATGCCGGCATGGGTCCGACGATGCGTTCGTCCACCGCGTGCAGTTCGCTGTTGCAGCCAGGCCGCGTGATGTCGCCGGCGTACCACACGCGGTCGCCCGGCTTGAAGCGCGTGACCGACGGACCGGTTGCGCGGACCATTCCCGCGGCGTCCCAGCCGGCGATGCGCGCACCGCCTTCGGGAATGTCCCCGCCGCGCCGGATTTTCGTATCGACCGGGTTGACCGACACCGCTTTCACTTCCACCAGCAGATCGTGGTCACGCAGTTCCGGCGTCGGCCGTTCGATATCCTGCAGCGCCTGCGGGTGGCTGACGGGATGGTTCTGATAGAAGCCGATGGCTTTCATACACGTGGTCTCCAAGAAGTGTTGGAGAGCATGTTATCTTTCGTCGATATGCAGATAAAGACCCGCCCTGCCCAAACACTTTCGGCATTTCAATGAAAATAATCCGACTCGACGACGTGCAGATCTTCGTGCACACGGTGGACTACGGCAGCTTCTCGGAGGCGGCGCGCCAGCTGCATCTCGCGCCCGCCCATGCGAGCGCGGCCGTACAACGGCTCGAAAAGGCGCTGGACACGCGTCTGTTCACGCGGTCCACGCGAAGCATGCAACTGTCGGAGGCCGGCGAGCGTTACCTGCCGCATGCGCGGGCCATGATCGGCGCGCTGGAGCAGGGCGAGCAGGCGCTGGCCAATGGCCGGGGGGCGCTGTCCGGGCCGCTGCGGCTGTCCGCGCCCTCCGACTTCGGACGCAACCTGCTGTTGCCGTGGCTGGACGATTTTCAGCACAGGCATCCCGGTTTGTCGTTGCACGTGAAAGTGAGCGACCGTGCGGCGGATCTGATCCGCCAGCCGCTCGATGCCGCCGTGCGCTACGGCGCGCTGGCCGATTCGTCGCTTGTGGCGATGAAACTGGTCGACAACAACCGGCGCGCGTTGTGCGCGGCGCCGTCATACGTCGAACGGCACGGCGCACCGGCGAAGGTCGAGGACCTGCGGCGGCACAACTGTCTCCGGTACGTGTGGAGCGAGCAGATCCACGAACGCTGGCGCTTTACCCCGCCTGGCGGCGAGCGCACGGTGGCCGTCACCGGCAATCGCATCAGCGACGATGCCGATGCCGTTCGCCGCTGGGCGATCGCCGGAGAAGGCCTTGTGTACAAATCGCGACTGGACCTGATCCCCGACTTGCAGGCAGGCCGACTGGTGGAGTTGTTTCCGCCCGAGCATGGCGAGCCCGCGCCGCTGCACCTGATTTGCGCTCACCGGGCGCAACTGTCGCCGGCGATCAACGAGTTGCATGCGTTCCTGCGCGAGCGCTGCTCGGCGTTGCTTGCCAGTTACCCGCCGGGCAGCGCCCGAGCGGGTGATCGGCTCGACGAGTCGATCGAAGGCTCGGGCGCTGGCTCGATGTCTTGACCGGGATGCCGGCCACGCGAGTTTCGGCGGTCTGCGACCCACGCTTTTCGCGTGCGCGCGCCGGCTCATTGCGGGCTCGCACCCGCCGGACCTGTCCAGTAGTGTTGATGCCACATCATGTGATTCATCAACTGCTGCTGCATCTGCAGATACTGGTCGGTCATGTACTGCCGCTGACGCAACTGCTCGGGCGTGAGATTCGAGTAGTACCCGCCCATATGCGACCAGCCGGGCCCCGCCCCGCCCATCATCCCGTTGCGCATCATGCCGGACCCCATCATGCCCGGCCCCATCATCCCGGCGCCCCACATGCCGTGCATCGTGTTCATCGCGCTCTGCATCGTGTCCCAGTGCTGCTGCAGCAAGCGCTCCCGCTCTTTCGGGTCCTGCGTCTTGCGAATCTGGTCCATTTGCGTGTCCATCTGGCTCATCAACTGCCGCATTCGAGCGAGATTTCTGTCGAATTCGGCGGGCGCTTGCGCCTGCGGCCTGGCGGCGCCTTGTCCGGCACCGGCATCCTTCGTGGCGGCGTGCGCTGACGAACAACCCAGTGCCGCGCCGATCAGCAACGCCGACAACAGCTTCTTCATCGCTTACTCCTCGCATGTGCTGCAGGCGTGCTCGATACGCCGGCCAGTTTTCAAGCTACCGGCGACGAGGTGACCGAAATTGACCCAGATCAATGGCCTTCTATTGGCCGCGACGGATGTCGATGACGAGAAAACGCACCGTTAGAGTGACTTGCATCAAAGGCATCGCGAAATCGACTGCGACCATTTCCATCATGCGGTCCGGCCCTTCGGGGCGGCTGCAGCGTGCCCGATGTCGAGATCCGTGCAGCAACGCAATTGCCCATCATCGATCGCGAGGTCCCAAATGGCCCAGAAGCTTCCCACGAACGGTCCCGTGCCGTTCGCCAGAATCATGGTCGCGGTGGATTCCACGCCGGCGTCCGCCGCCGCGCTTCGATACCTGAAGCGACACCTGCATCCCGGCGTCGCGTTGCGCGTCGTATCGGTGGCGGAGAACCCGCGCACGCTGATGCCGCTCGGAACGTGGGCCGGGGCGCAGCTCGAAGCCGCGCGAGAAGAGTTGCGGCGCGATGCCGAAAACGCGATCCACACCGCGCGATCCGCGCTGGAGGGTTGCGGCGTGCAGGTCGAGGGGCAACTCGTCGAACTGTCGAAGGAAGGGGGCGACCTCGTCCACGCGCTCGCCGAAGCGATGTCGGACTGGTCGCCGGATCTCGTCGTCCTCGGAACGCGGCATCACCGCGCGCTCTTGCGCTGGGCGGAAGGCGAAGTGTCCGCGCCGCTTGCCCGCCTGCTCCGCTGGCCGACGCTGATCGTGCCGGTCGACTATCAGGCGGAGCCGGATGAAGCCCCGTCCCGGATTCTGTTTGCGATCGACGGCAGCGACGCGTCCATCGCCGCGTTGCGCGTGGGCGCCCGGCTGATGGGACCGCGGGCGGAATGCCGCGTGGTCTACGTCCTCGACCGCCTGCTCGCACCCGCGACCGGCGCGCTCGGCGTGCACCTCGACGACGCGCTCGCCGAGAGCGGGCGAACCGCCATCGAGGTGGCCGCCGATCTGCTCGCCGAATACGGCCGTCACAAGGCATGGGGCGTGGAAACGGCGATCATCCAGACCAGAAATACGTTCGACGACGTGCCGCACGCGATCGACCGTGAAGCGCGGCAGTGGTACGCGCAACTCGTCGTTCTGGGAACGCACGGCCGGCGCGGTCTGACGCGCTGGCTGCTGGGCAGCGTCGCGGAACGGGAGGTCAGATTGACATCGGTGCCGCTGCTCCTCGTACCGGCGTCGGCCGGCTAGTCGCGGCGCGTCCGCTGCCGCGCCGTCGCCAAAGCCGCGATTGCACGCGCGACGGAATGCGCGGCGCACGGTCATCGGCCCCTTCGGATGTCCCGTCCGACGCATGCGCGCGTGCGTTCACGGAGGATCGGCGTGAAGACCCTGGCGATCCTGTTCGTCGTCGTGTTGCTCATCAATCTGATGCCGGCATTCGCGCCGCCCACGTGGATCGCGATGTCTTGGGTCGGCTTCCATGTCCAGGAGGGCAGCACGCTGGTCTTTGCGCTGGTGGCGGCCAGCGCGGCGACGCTCGGCCGGCTCGCGCTGGCCGCGTTCTCCCGGGCACTGGTCAGAGGGCGCTGGATTCGCGACGCGGATCGGCAAAACATCGACGTGGTCAGCGCGTGGCTCGAAAAACACCCGACAAAGACGGCCGGCGCCTTTCTTGTCTATGCGCTTAGCCCGTTTCCGTCGAACTATCTGTTCATCGCCTATGGGCTATCGGGATTGCCGCTCAGGTTCATCGGGATGGCGTTCTTCGCCGGACGCACCGTGAGCTACCTGGTGTGGGCGCGACTCGGACGGTTTGCTTCCGCGGCCGTCGATCCCGAATCGCTGTTCGACGGAAAGTATCTCGGCATCGGGTTCGCGCTTTCGCAACTGGCGCTGCTCGCGTCGATCTACGCGCTCATGAAGATCGACTGGAAGATGCTGCTGGAGCAACGCAAGCTGCGATGGCGACGGTAGATCGAACCGTCGCTGCGCTTATTTCAAAGCATCGCCGCAGCTTCTCAGCACGTCGCGCCAGCTGACGATGCCGACCGGGACGAATTCGCCATCCACGATCGGAACGCAGGAAATCGAGTGAGCGAGAAACAACTGGATCGCATCGGCGACGCTGGCATCCGGCCGGAGCGTGATCGGTTTTCGGCTCATGATCTGATGCACGCGCTTGCTCAATGTGCCGGTGTCGCGCGTGGTTTCCACCACGCTGCCGATGAACGGGCTCAGTGCGCGCAGCAGGTCGCGATCGGATACGACACCCTGCAGCTTCCCTTCATCGACGACGAGCAGGTGATGAAACCCCGCTTGTTCGAAGATTTCCTTGACGGTCTCGAGCGTATCGTCGAAGCCGACCGTCACTACACGCTTCGTCATGAGGTCTTCTACTTTCATCGCAGGACTCTTTGCGCTTTCGTTGTCAAATCATGCCGGCCTTCCTGAGCGCGACGACCGGCCAGTTCGAGCGCCGCTCGCGCAGCGCCGCTCTTCCGTGTTATCGGCCGGTGCCGCCATTACTTGATCCGCTGAATCCCCATGATCTTCGACGCTGTCACGGTGCCTCCTGCCGCCTGGCGCTGCTTGCGAGGTGCAACACCTGCACCTGCAGATCGTCGGTCAACTTATTGGCGGCGTCGTAAGAGATCAGGCCGATTCGATGAGCTTCGGTAATGTCTTGCAGCAGCGCGTCGGCCCGCTGAAGAATCTCTTCGGCAGCAGGCGGATTGTGATGAAGCACCTGAACGCGCTCCGCAAAGTTTCTGACGTGCTCGTTGTCGGAAGCGAGCAATGGCGCACGAAAGGCATCGAGTTCGCCGATGCGTTGCGGGCGCTGCCGAATAGCCGTCTGCACCGGTCGCTGAGCGGCGGCCCGCTGCCCCGGCAGCGCATTGCCGCGGCGCGGCGCGCTTTGCACAAGCGTGCTCAGATCGGCGCGCGCGCGCGTTCGTCGTAATGCGCCCAACACGTCATCGGCATGCGGTTCAGCCCTGGTCGAACGCGCGGCCCGCGTGGCGTTCGCCGCGTCGGTGTCGGTGTCCGACGCGTCCGAATCCGATTCGATATAAAAGCGCGGCGGCCGGTTGTTATTGATTCTGTCCATGTCGATTTGCGGAACCATCGAAAGTGACGCGCGCGATATCGCGTTCACGGTCGCAGTATTGCGACCAACGATTCGGCCACGGACAAAGACCCGAAGATCGGTTGCGAAATCCGAAGAGCGACGGCGCCGCTCGATGGCGCGATGCCGGGAAGGCGACCCGGCCGCGCCTGCCTGACCGCACCGTTTACTCCGCGCCGTGCGGCTCCACCCGGAACGCCGACACCGACTGCTGAAGCCGCGCCGCCTGATGGTCGAGCGAACCGGCCGCGTCGGCCGCCCGTTCGACGAGCGCCGCGTTGCGTTGCGTCATGTCGTCCATCTCGCGAATCGCGACGTTGACCTCGCCGATACGCGCGCTCTGGTGCTTCGACACGTCCGATATCTCGCCGACGATCGACGCGAGGCGCTGCACCGCGTCGACCACCTCGTTCATCGTCGCGCCGGCGTCGGCGGCGAGCGTCAATTCTTCGTCCACGTGCACGGTCGACTGGCCGATCAGCGCCTTGATCTCCTTCGCCGCGCCCGCGCAACGCTGCGCGAGCTGGCGCACTTCGCCCGCGACGACCGCGAACCCGCGACCCTCGTCGCCCGCGCGCGCCGCTTCGACCGCCGCGTTCAGCGCAAGGATGTTGGTCTGGAACGCGATGCCTTCGATCACGCCGATGAACTCGATCATCTTGCGCGAACTGTTCGAAATATCCGCCATCTTGCCCGCCATGCTGCCGACCGCGCGGCCGCCGCGCATCGCGATGTCCGACGCCTCGGCCGCGAGTGCCGATGCGGATTGCGCGCTGTCCGCGTTGCGCCTGACGGTTTCGGTCAGTTCCTCCATGCTCGCGGTGGTCTGCTGCAGCGACGCGGCCTGCTGCTGCGTGCGGCTCGACAAATCGAGGTTGCCGGTAGCGATCTCCTTCGACGCGCCGGCAATCGTGTGAGTCGACACGAGGATGTGCCGCACCGCGCCCGCGAGCTGGTCGCGCATCTCGCGCAACGAAAACAGCAGGCTGGAACGGTCGCCGGGCGCGAGCGCGATATCGGTCGCGAGATGCCCTTGCGCGATTTGCGCGACGATCGCGGCGGCCGCCGACGGTTCGCCGCCGATCGAGCGATACACGTTGCGCCCCACCCGCATCGCGACGAACGACGCAATGCCGCCGAGCACCGCGAGCCACACCGCCGAGCGGGCCAGCGTCGCGTAGAACTGCGCCTGAATGTCGTCCATGTACTCGCCGGCGATGAAGTTCCAGTGCCACGGCGCGAAGCCTTTCACGAAACTCACTTTTTCGCTCGGCCGGCTTTCACCGGGCTTCGGCCACCAGTAGCGCAGCACCCCGCTGCCGCTGCCCAGGTTGCCCGTATCGACGATTTCCTGGTACAGCAGAGCGCCCTTCGCGTCGCGGAACTGGCTCATGTCCTTGCCGTTGAGCTTCGGGCTGAGCGGATTGTCGATCAGCACCTTGTCGTCGCGGATGATCGACACGTAGCCGGACGTGCCGTAGCGCTGCGCGTCGACACGCGCGATCGCCTGCTGCTGGGCTTGGTCGACTGACAGTTTCCCTGCGTCGGCAGCCTTCGCGTAGTCGGCGACGATCGACGCCGACATGTCCACGACGTTCGCGAGGCCCGCGAGCCGCACGCGCATCTGCACACTGCGTGCATCGAACGCATTCACAACGGTCACGATCAGCAGGGAAATCCAGCAGAGCGCCATTGGAATCCACATTTTTTGTTTGAGTGTCAGCGTCATGACAGGAAAGTAGGCAAGTGAACAAAAACGGTGCGCGCGATAACCACGGCATGGAACGGGATGGTATGGAATCCGTACCGATCGCGCGAATCAATCGCACGAAGTCGGTGCCGCACATTAGCGTGCCCTGCGGCATTTTCGCATAGGGTCGGCGCGCGCCATTATCTTCGACACACCGTGAAAATTGCAGCCGGGATTACGCGAGTCGAACGCTTTCGTCCCGGCTTCACGGCTTCCACTGCTTCTGCTGCCCTACTGCCGCTTCGCACCGCGCGCCGCGTCTTCGCGCCCGCAGCGGCGCGACGCACTCGTTTGCCTACCATTGCCCACAGGCGTCCTGCATGGAGCCGGCGTGCCGTGCGATCCGGCCGGCACGCAATCGAATCGAACGTCAAACGGTGAATCTCATGGGCCTCATCGAAAAAGCAGTGGACGGCGTTTTCAAGGACGTCGGCAAGGCCGTCGAAGGCGTCGCGAAGGGCGTCGGCAAGATGGTCGAAGGCGGCGCCGAACTCGCCGAGGGCGCGTTGACGCTGAACCCGAAGGAAATGGAGAACGGCGGCAAGAACCTCGTGACCGGCGGCATCAAGACGGCGTCGAACGCGGTCGAGCTGACGCCGGAAGGCCTCGAATCGAGCGCGGCCAACAATCTGCTCGACGGCGCACTCGAAGAGTGCGGCGTCAAGAGCGGCAAGGACGATGAGGAAGGCAACGACGACAGCATCAGCCTTGAGGACCTCGAGGGCACGAAGGAGTTCTGCGACGACCTGCCCGACGGGATCAAGCCGAGTTTCCTGAAGGTCTGACGCGACGGACCACGAAATGCAGACGCCCATCCTTTCCGGCGCAGCGCGGCTTGCCGAGGCGCTCGTCGACGCACTCCGCGCGAACCGCCTCGACGACGCGCAAACGTTTCTCGACACGCTCAACGCCGACTATCCGCACACGCGCAAGCTGCTGATTTTTCCGGTGCTGATCGCGATCCAGCGCGGCCACGCGCGCGATGCGTGGCAACTCGTCAACGGACTGCCCGACGACGAGTGCCCGCATCTGAAGGCGCTTTGCCTGCGCCGGCTGAACGATCCGGGTTGGCACCGCTACGCCGAGGCCGGACGCGACCACCCGAGCCCGCACGTGCGCCGCGCGATGCGCAATCTGCTCGGCTGTCCCGAAGCCGGCGACATTCACGCGCTGCTGCGATGAAGCATCTGCGGCTCGCCCCGCGCGTCGACCTCGGCGTCTACTACGACGCCGACGCGAGCCGCTACACCCGCCCCGGCGATGAGCACGCGCTGCGCATCGTGACCCGCGAATACTTCGTCGCGCGCTTTCGCGACTGTCCGTCGATCGGTTTCGAGTACGACGGCGAGCCGATCGGCGGCATCGTGTTCGACGGCGAAGCCGCGCATATCGCGGTGCTGCCCGCGTGGCACGGCCGCTGGGCGCTGCTGTTGCGCCCGGCGCTCGACTGGCTGTTCGCGCTCAAGGCCGAGATGCTGGTCGAGGTCGCGGCGGACAACGCGGTGTGCCTCGAATTCATGCGCCGCAACGGCTGGCCCGTGGTCGGCGCGCGCGACGGACGCATTGTTCATCGGCTGTCGAAACAGCCGTGCCGGCGTCGCCGGCATCCGGTCGCCGATGCGGATTCGCGTGCGGCGGCATCGCGCGGCTAAGCGCACGTGGTTCGTCATGCGGCGCTTTTGATGCGTTGCTTGCCGTGTCGCGTCATGCGGCCTCTTTCTTTTTTCCACCTTCCGCGCTCACGCCGCAGCGCGAAGTAACGCGCGCCTGTCCCGTCGATCACCGATGCGCGATTGCCCGGCGAAATTGGCCGTCGAACATCGAAGCGTCATACGAATAAACGATAGTCGATGGTATCGATCGATCATCCTGCGCACTGACATGTCCTCGAATTCTTCCATCGCGTCGACGTCTGCGCGAGCGTCGGCGGAACCGCTCGACACCGCGCCGCGCGAGTCGAGCATCGCGCCGGCTCAGCAGCCGCGCACGCCGCCGTCCGCGCCGCCCGGCCGGGGCGTCTTCGACAATCTGAACGCGTCGCCGAGGCCCGGACGACGCGCGTCGGCCTCGGAGGCCGATGGCGCCGCGCCGCGCTCGTCCGTCAGCCGGTCGTCGATGCCGGACCGGGCGGCGACGCGCTCCCGCTCGGGGTCGGCGCCGGCGCCGCTCGCGCAGGTGTCGGCGAACGTTGCAGCCGAGACGTCGTCTTCGTCCGATGAACCCAGCGGTACGGACAGACCCGCGGCGGGCAGCACACCCGAGTCGCCGCGAGATTCGGCGCCGGCCGAAGCGGCTGTACCGTTGCCGTCGCCGCAGCGCTCGCCATCGGATGCATCGGTGCCGGACTCGTCAGCGGCCGCGCTGACGGAACCGGCTTCGCCGTTGCCGCCCCAGCACGCGCAATCGGACGCATCCGTGCCGGGCTCGTCGGCGGCCGCCGTGACGGAACCGGCGTCGTCGTTGCCGCCCCAGCACGCGCAATCGGACGCATCGGTGCCGGGCTCGTCGGCGGTCGCCGTGACGGAACCGGCTGCGTCGTTGCAACCGCCGCGCTCGCCATCGGTCGCCTCATTGCCGGACTCGTCGCAGCAGCGCATCGACGACGCCGTCGACGACCCGGCCGCGCCGGCCGCCGACATCGAAGCAGCGACGCCGCACCCCGCCGGCACCGCGTCGACGCCGCCCGCAAACGATTCCGTTGCGCCCGCACCGAGCCGCGGTCCCGTCACGCGGCAGCAGTTGCGCGAACGCAATGCGCAGCAGTTGAGCGCGTTGCTGCGCGAAGACGCCGACGCGCACGACGAAGCGATTCGCGACGGCATCGGCCGTTCGCCGTCGCTCGACATGCTGTCCGGCATGACGGCGGACGAGCAGCGCGCCGCGCAGGCCAGGTTCGATCTGCGCAATCCGGAGAACCGCTTCGTGACGCGCGGCCGCGACGGCACCGCGCGCTACGACACGCAAAAGCTCCGGCAGATCGCCGCGACCCCCAAGCATCCGCGCGGACAGCGCGCGCACCAGATATTGACCGTGCTCCGCATGAAGGCCGATGCGCCGCAGCCCAACGCGCCGACGCTGCCGCGCCGCGCCGCGAAGGCGGCCGGGACAGCCGCCGGCGATGCGATCGACGACATCGGCGCGTTCGTGCCGGTGCGCGGCGACAGCGGCGCGTTCATCAAGCGTCTCGCCGACGCGTTCGGCGTGCACCGCAAGGGCATGACGCCGGCCCGGCTCGCGAGCAAGAGGCCGCTCAAAGACGCGATGAACGGCATTTCCACCGGCGTGCACGGCCACTTCAACTACGACGCGGCGGCGCTCACCGATCTCGTCAACCTGCCCGCGCACGGCAGCACGGCCATCGCGGCGCACACGGTCAAGCAGCGCTACACGAACAAGCTCGCGCAGATGCTGGCCGCCGACGTGCAGCAGTTCCGCGCTGCCGCGGCCGAAGCGGCGTGGCGGCATACGGCGCCCAATTCGACGGCGGAGCCGACGCAGGACCCGACGCAGGACCCGACGCAGGACCCGTCCACGCCCGACGTCCGGCGCGATCCGAGCCTGCCGGAAAACCTGTTGCTCACGGAGCGCGGCGGCAAATGGGACTACGACCGCGCGAAGCTCGGCCGCATCGCGCGCGACGACGCGCATCCGTTCACGCAGCACGCGCGCGACGTGCTGACGGTGATGAGCATCGCCGAGAACCAGGGCAATCGCCGCAACGACGCGCTGTACCAGGCGACGACGACGGCGATCGGTCTCGTCGGCGGCGGGCTGCTGGTCGCCGGCTCGCACGGCGCGCTGCTGCCGATGGTGGTGAGCGGCCACGCGACGAACGCGATGCGCGAAGCGCTCGACCTGAAAAAGCCTTTCGTCGAGGGACGCCAGAACCTGCGCGACGAGAAGGCCGCCGAAGTGGACCGGCGCGTGAAGCAGGATGCGGGCCGCTTCGAGCGCGATCTGCAGGAGACAGAACGCGAGAAGGGCTATCAGTATTCGGCCGCGGAAGTGGCCGGCGTCTATCGCAGCCTGTACGAAAACGCCGAGCGCGCGGTGGCTTCGCAGCGCAGCTTCGGCACGCGGCTCGTGGCTGGACGGCACATCGATACCAGCAAAGGGAAGGCTTTCAAGGAATCCCAACTGACGCTCGTGGCCGGGCACATTCGCAGCATCATCGTCGCGGGGCTCGGGCAGGCCGACGGCGACAGGCTGCGCGAACTGGCCGCCGTGCCCGACGAACTCGGACTCACGCGCGCGCGGCGCGAAAAGCGCGCGCTCGAGGCGGCGGCGAAGGATCCGCGGATCGCCGCATCCCATACGCTTCTGACCGACACCGGCTACCCGGAGGGCGACGCCGCGTTGCTGCTCGCGAAAATGGCGAAGGCCGAACTGGATACGCGCCGTGCCCCCGACAGCGCGCCCGCCGCGCCCAATCACCGCGACGCGGTGGCCACGATAATCGGCCAGCCGGGGCTGAAGAAGTCGAATCCGAACCAGGCGGTCGAGGCCGGCGTCAAGCAGCAGCTCGGCAAACGGTCGTAAGCGCCAGGCCGCGCCGCGGGATCGGCTCGGGCCTGGATCAGGACTTCGGCCTGGACTTCGAGCCCCGGCTTCGGCCCGGAACGGTCGTGAACGCCTGGCCGCGCGCCGAGGCGCGTTCGGCCCGGACTTCGGCCCGACCTTCTGACTGGTCTCGCCGCGCCGCGTGCGAAAGCACACTCCGCTTCGCGCGAGCGCACCGCGCTTCCGATGCGCGCGCAACGCTCGTGCGAGCACGCGCTACGCTCGCGGCATCCGCGTCATCCGATGCGTTGTTCGGGAGCGTCCTGTCATGCGTTTTGCCTTCGTCGGTTTCGACCGCTGGTGTGGTGTCTTCGACGCGTTCGTCGCGGCCGGCTGGGAGCCGGTTGCGGTGTTCACGATGCCGGTCGATCACCGGCACGACTTCCACGACGAAATCGTGGCCCGCGCGCGCCGCGCGCGCATTCCGGTGCAGATGTCGCGTCTGGATGAAGACGATCTGCGCCGTCTCGCCGACGCGCGTTGCGACGTGCTGGTGGTCGCGGGCTATCCGTGGCGGGTGCCCGACTGGCAGCCTTATCTGCGTCACGCGATCAACTTTCATCCGGCGCCGCTGCCCGAGGGACGCGGCCCCTATCCGCCGATGCAGGCGATTCTCGAAGGCCGCCGCACGTGGGCCGTCAGTTGCCATCGCATCGCGGCCGAATTCGATACCGGCGAGATTCTCGCCGAGGACTCGTTCGCGCTCGACGCCGACGTGTGGCACGAAACGCTGCAGCTTCAGTTGCAGATGTCGGCACGCCGGCTCGCGAGCCGCGTGGCCGCCGATTTCGGCGCGCTGTGGGCGGACAGCCGGCCGCAAAGCGGCGGCAGCTACTGGCCGCGCGTGACCGACGCGCAGCGCACGCTCGACTACACGCGCCCGGTCGCGGAGCTGATGCGCACGGTGCGCGCGTGCGGGCTGGTCGAATGCATCGCGCCGCTCAACGGCAAGCGCGTGTTCGTGCGCCGCGCTACCGCGTGGCAGGAGGCGCATACGTTTGCGCCCGGCACGGTCGTCCACGAGTACCGCCGCTGGGTGGTGATCGCGGCCGTCGACGGCTTCGTCGCGCTGATCGAGTGGAGCCCGCTCGACGAGGCCATGCGGGAACGCGTCGGGCCGTAACAGGCGAGGTCGGACAACGCCGTGGAGCGCGATCGCGCTTCGCGGGGTTGGCACTTCGATCTAACTCTGCGCAACTCACAGCCTTAGCACGCCGATTCAACCCTGCGTCATCACTGCCGGCGCCTGAACGACAGCCGCTTCGACGCCGCGCGCGCCTCCCCCCCAAAAAAACAAGGCCGTACGACGATGTCCCGTCGTACGGCCTTTTGCTTCGGTCAGGCGTCGGAGCGCCGCCTTTCGGCGATGCGCCCCGCGCCCGCACCTCGCTATCGGTTGCTCAAACGAGCCCCTGCGCGGCTTTCTGGAAGTTGCCGATCCCCGACACGCCGTCGGCGCCGGCCACGTCGTTGGTCTCGATCTTGTTGTACACGCTCGGGTTCGCGAGCATGTACTGGGCCGCCTGCTGCACCTCCGGCGAAGGCTTCTGGCCGCCGCTTGCGAAAGGCACCTGGCTTCCGAGCGCCTGGCCTTGCGACAGCTTGTACAGGTCGTTCACGTCGAGAGAGCTGTTGCCGTTCGTGCCCATGTAGCCGGCGAGCGCGCCCGAGGCGCTCTGCTCGTTCATCGCGGGCGTGGTGCTCGCGCCGGTCGTCGTCGTGGGCGTGGTCGTGGTCGGCATCGTCGTGGTGGGCGTAGTCGTCGTCGGCGTCGTCGTCGGCAGGGACGACGTCGTGCCGCCCGATCCGGTGGTCGTGCTGCCCGGCGCGGAAATCGGGAAATCGCCCTGAGCGGCGTTCTGGAAGTTGGAGATGCCCGACACGCCGTCGGCGCCCGACACGTCGTGCGTCTCGATCTGGTTGTACACGCTCGGGTTGGACATCATGTACTGCGCGGCCTGCTGGACCGCCGGTGACGGCGTCTGTCCGTTGCCGCCGGCCGCCTGGCCCTGCGCGAGCTTGTACATATCGTTCATGTCGAGCGAGCTGTTGCCGTTCGTGCCCATGTAGCCGGCCAGCGCACCCGACGCGCTCTGCGGGGTCATCGCCGATGCGCCGGTCGTCGGCGTGGCACCGGTCGTCGGCGTGGCACCGGTCGTCGGCGTGCCGCCGGTCGTCGGCGTGCTGCCGCTCTGGCCGCCCCCCTGCTGCAGCTGCGCCAGCGCCTGGCTCAGCATCTGAATGAGTTCTTCCATGACTTCGGTCGTGGCGGAATTGCTGCCGTTGGCGTTCATCCCTCCATTGGGCAGAAAGTCGGTGGCCTGGAGGTTGTAGTTGCCGTTGATCGTACTGGACATGATGTTCGTTCCTGTGCAGTGAAGTGACGTGGGATGTGTCGAGAAACAATCGCCGGGCACTCGCCCGACCTCGTCGATGAGACTTTGACGGACTCAGTGTAGGAGCCGCCCGAAACCCACCCTGGCGCCGACGCGAACATTGCTGCGAAAACGCGAAAGCAGCACGAACGCGAAAAGAGCGCAGAACAACGGGACGTTCGACGGCAATCGCGCGGGTTCGCGCGAGATGCGCGGCGGCACATCGCGCTTGCGCTGCGCGCCGCCGTGACCGGAGTGGATCGGGGATGATTCGAGGGAAAGGGCGTCGGCGAGCCGGCGATGATTCGCCGGTGCCGACACATCAGGCGGGACGAGAAAGGCTGCCGGGTCGCCGCGCGTTCCGGACGGACCGCGCGATGCGCACGAAGCGGCCGTAGCCGCTCGCGGATTCGACTCGTGCGCCGGCGTGCAGCAACGCGAGCGTCAGGCTCGCATCCAGGTCATCGGTGCGGCGAAGCCGCCGGCGTCCTGCGTGCCGGGCGCACTGCCGGCGGCCGGCGCGCGCGGCTCGACGCGCGGCGCGTTGCGCCCTTCGAGGCGCGCCGCCCGTTCGAGCAGGCGATTGCCGATGCCGGCCGCCTCGGGGTTTTCCTGCTGCTCGGCCGCGCTGCGCGCGTAGCTGTGCCACAGCGGATCTTCGAGGCCGAACAGGCAGACGGCCATCAACGCCGCATGCAGGCCCGAGCGCCTCGCCTCCGGCACGTCGTCCTCGAGCACGCGCCGCGCGTCGATCCACGCGCGCCGACGCACGTGACGCCACGCCACCACGGTGCCGACGCCGCTCCATCGCGGCCGGAGCACGCGAATCGCTTCGAGCAGATCGTCGAAGTCGGATTCGTCGTCGAGTTGCGACGCGGTCCACAACACCTTGGTCAAGCCGCCCGCAACGTCATCCCTGCATTCCGTATCACTCACGATATCCTCGCCTGCCTAAGTCCCGCCCTTGGAAGCCATGCCCGCACGGCAGCGCGCCGCTGCCGTTCCCGTTGCCTCATCCGCGACCGGCGGCCGGGGCATTTCGTTCATCGCAGCTAGTCTCGCGCATCCGGCGTTGCGCGGCCGCGCCGATGCGAACGAAACGAACGCGACGCGAACCGGTGCTGCCTGCTGCTCGACCCTGCTGCTGTGTCTGTGCGTCGGTTATGCCCGGTTATGCGGCACGCATTGCCGAGCTTGCCGACGCGCCGATTTTCGCGCCTGATTCCTCGCGCATTTCCGCGCCCGCTCCTGCGCTCAGTGCATCGCTACGTGCATCGCTCGTCGCTGCACTCATTTCCGCGCTTATTGCCGCGCGAATCTCCGCGTTCACTGCCTCGCTCAATTCCGCGCTCGTTACGTCGCTCATGGCCGCGCTCAATTCGGCGCCGAATTCCGCGCTCATCACGTCGCTCATTTCCGCGCTCTTCACCGCGCACATCGCCACGCTCATCGCGACGCTCATCGCCGCGCTCATCGCGACGCCCATTGCCACGCTCATGTCATGCCCATTTCCGCGCTCATGCCACGCCGATTCTTGTGCTCATGCCACGCCGATTTCCACGCTCATGCCGCGCCGATTCCGGCGGTGATTGCCACGCCGATTTCCACGCTCATCCCGCGCCGATTCCGGCGGTGATTGCCACGCCGATTGCCACGCTCATCCCGCGCCGTGCACCAGCCGCAGTCGCCGCTGCGGCGCGCCGGCCCGCTCGCGTGCGATTCCCGGCGCGTCCAGCAGCGCCTGCGCGGTTCGCGACGCCGTCGGGTCGTCGCCCGCGCGCACCGCCACGTGCGCGTACGCCCGCCAGGCCGGCTCGCCGCGCGCGTACAGGCAGACCGCCATCAGCGCGCTGCCGAGCGACGGGAAGTCGCCCGCCCGTTCGGTGCGGGTCAGTTCGGCGAGTGCGTCGTCCCACGCACGCACGCGCACGTGCCACCACGCGATCGCCACGCGCGGCGCGACCGCACCAGGCCGCAGCACGCCGATCGCGCCGAGCAGATCGTGCAGATCGCTCAACCCGTCCAGATGCGCGCCGGCCCACAGCACATCGATCATCCCCGTCACGACGTCGTGTTCGACGTAGTCCAGCAGCTCACTCATCGCGATTTCTCCGTGCAACAGCCGCCGATCGAAATGGCCACGGCCAACCGGTCAACGCGGACGCGCCGACGGTTCGCCATGTCCGCCCGCGAGCGCGCGCGCGTCGTCGGCTATGCCGCTCAGCGACAGCTGGTCGCGCACCTGGTCGATGAAGACGCCCGCCATCAACGCGAGCATCAGGATCGTCAGCGCGCCCTTCACGGGCTGCGCCATCGAATGCAGATCGAGCTTCTGCGAAACCTTGCCGGTGAAGCCGAAGCCGATGTCGATCAGGAGCAGCATCAGCATCATCGGCGTGGCGAGCTTCGCGACGATCTCCATCAGCGAATCGGTCTTCTTCAAAACGAAGCCTTCGAGCACGTGGCCCGCGACCGGCGTCAGATCGGCGAGCGGCCACCACGCATACGACTGATAGACCGCGCCGAGCAGGAACGTCATGCCGCCCAGCAGCCAGAACGCGGTGGTCGCGAACTGGCTCAGCAGCGTCGACGTGAGCGACGTCTGCTGGCCCTGGCTCGGGTTGGTCATCTGCACGTTGTTGAAACCGGTCAGGTCGTCGACATACGTGCCGACGCTCTCGGCCGCCCAGAACACCGTCGACGCCGCGAAGCCGAGCGCGATGCCGATCAACGCCTCCTTCAAGCCGATCCCGACGAGGATCAGCGCGCTCTTGTTTTCCAGCGCGCTGCCCTGCCCCCACGCGACGAAGCTGCTCCACAGCAGCGCGAGGCCGGTGCGCACGCGGCCGGTCAGCACGTTGTCCGAGGTCGGCGGAAACACCAGCATCAGCACCATCAGGCGTTCGCTGCACAGCGCGAGCAGCGTCATGTACCCGACCAGATGGTGGCCGGACATCAGGGTTTCGAAAGAAATCTCGCTCATCGCTTTATCGCTGACGGTTGGGTAAACGTTTCGGGTGACTAACGGGTCTCGGACTCGAACGAGGCTCAAAACGGCCGCGGCTGAGGCCGGCGATTCTCGGCGGCTTCCTCGTCGGCGGCGTCTTCCAGCGCGAGCGCGAGCTTGCGCACCAGCGCGTCGCGGCGCTTCGCGTAGATGTCGACCCGCGCGCGGTTGCGCAGAATCTCGCCGCGCGCGGCCTGCATCGCCGCTTCGCCGTCGGCGAGCGCGCCGCGCGCGCGTTCGGCCTCGGCGGCCAGCGCGGCGTGCCGTTCCGCCGCCACCGCGCGGTACTCGCGCAGCATCAGCAACTGATCGGCGCGGAACGTGCTGCCGCCCATCATCGCGTCGATGTCGCCGTCCTGACGCTGCAGCGAGTCGGCTTCGCGGCCCGCGGCTTCGCTGCGCGCCGACCACTCCGTTTCGAGCGCGAGCACCTGTTCGCGGCGCGCGGCCAGCGCGGCGTTGAGCTTGTGCTCGTGCGCGCGACGGCGCGACAGCACGCGTTCGAGGGCGATCACCCGGCGGTCTTTCATCGCGCGCCCGGCTAGCCTTGCGCGATCTGGCCGAGCAGGCCGACCGTCTCGTCGAAGTCGACCAGATGATCGGTCGGCTGGCCGAGAAAACCGCGAATCGCGTCGATCTTGCGGATCGCCTCGTCGGCGAGCGGATCGCTGCCGGCCTGGTATTCGCCGACCTGCAGCAGCAACTCGACTTCGTGGTGGCGCGCCATCAGCCGCCGCAGATGACCGGCGAGCGCGACGTGCTCGCGGCCCACCACCTGCGTCATCACGCGCGACAGGCTGGCGGTCACGTCGATGGCCGGATAGCGGTTTTGCGCGGCCATCTCGCGCGACAGGATCATGTGGCCGTCGAGCAGCCCGCGCACTTCCTCGGCGATCGGATCGCCGCCCGAATCGTCCTCGGCCAGCACGGTATAGAGCGCGGTGATCGACCCGCGCTCGGCGCGGCCCGTGCGTTCGAGCAGGCGCGGCAGTTCGGCGAAGATCGACGGCGGAAAGCCGCGCCGCGTGGGCGGCTCGCCCATCGCGAGGCCGATCTCGCGCTGCGCGCGCGCAAAGCGCGTGAGCGAATCCATCATCAGCAGCACGCGCGAGCCGCGGTCGCGGAAATATTCGGCGACGGCGGTCGCGGCATACGCGGCCTTCGCGCGCTCGATCGACGAGCGGTCCGACGTCGCGCAGACCACCACCGAGCGCGCCATCCCTTCGGGACCGAGAATCTGCTCGCAGAACTCGCGCACTTCGCGGCCGCGTTCGCCGATCAGCGCGATCACGTTGATGTCGCAGCGCGCGCCGCGCGCGAACATCCCCATCAGCGTGCTCTTGCCGACGCCGGCCGGCGCGAAGATGCCCATGCGCTGGCCTTCGGCGAGCGTCATCATCGAGTCGACCGCGCGCACGCCGGTCGGCAGCGGCGTATCGAGCACCGGGCGGTCCATCGGATTCGGCGGGTCGGCGATCACCGGCTGCCACTCGTCGCATTCCAGCTCGCCCTTGCCGTCGACCGGCTCGCCGAGGCTGTCGATCACGCGTCCGAGCAGCTTGTCGCCGACGCGCAGCGCGAGCGGCCGCTTCAGCCCGATCACGCGGGTTTCGCGCGACACGCTGCCAAGCCGTCCGAACGGCGAGAGCAACGCGATTTCGCGCGAGAAGCCGACGACTTCGGCGCGCTGCAGCAGCTCGCCCTGCGGCGAGCGCAACTCGCACAACTCGCCGAGCGTGGCTTCGAGGCCGGCCACCTTGATCAGCGTGCCGATCACTTCCTGGATCTTGCCGCACGCGGGCGGGCGCGATCGCGCGCGCAGCTCGCGCTCGATCGCGTCGGCGAGGCCCGCGAAGCGGCGGGCGTCGTGTGCGTCGTGTGCGTCGTGTGCGTCTTCGCGCGGCGGCGGGGCCAGCAGGTCAGCGGTCATCCAGCATTTCCTCCGGGTGAGGGACCAGGTAGCGGTCGGCGGATTCGCCGAGATCGGCGGCGTCGCCGGCGTAGGCGGCGTCGTGATCGGCGGATTCGCCGAAATCGGCGGCATCGCCGACATAGGCGGCGTCGTCATCAGCGGATTCGTTTGAATCGGCCGCATCGCCGGCGTAGGCGGCGTCGTGATCGGCGGATTCGCCTAAATCGGCGGCATCGCCGACGTAAGCGGCGTCGTGATCGGCGGATTCGCCGTCGTCGCCGGCCGGCTGTTCGTCGGCGATGCTGTCGACCGCGCGGGCCAGCGCGGCGCGCATCGCTTCCAGTTGCAGCGACAGGCTCGCGTCGACGGTGCCGAGGTCGCTCTCGCACACGCAACTGCCGGGGTCGAGCTGCGCGTCGGCATGCACGCGCAGCCGCACCGCGCAGCCCGCGTCGCGCCAGCCGCGCGCGATGTCGGCGAACGCGCGCCGGGCCGCGTCGAGGTCGGCCGGATGCACGTGCACGTCGAGCGGACTGCCGTCGGCGACGATCTGTTCGAGCGTGGCGGCCGCGCGCCGGAACACGTCGGCGGGATCGCTCGTCGCGATCATCTGCTCGACCGCCAGCACGACGAGTTCCGCGAGGCGATCGCGCCGGCGCTGGTCGAGCGTGCGGCCGTCCGCGTCCGGCCCGTGCGCGACGCGCTCGTGCCAGTCGGTCAGCGCGGCGCGCAGGCCCGCTTCGTAGCCGTCGCGCTCGGCGCTTTCGTATTGCTGGTCGGCCTGCGCGATCAGCTCGGCGGCGCGTGCCTCGGCCGCTTCGACGAGCGCCTGCGCATTGGCGCGCGCCGCGGCCAGCTCGGCTTCGCCCTGCTCGCGCATCGCCTGCAGCGCCGCGTCGATGTCGACGACCCGGCCGAGGTCGGCCGCGCGCACGACGCCGTCTTCGACGCCGATGCCCGCGCCCGCATTCGCGCCTTCTAACTGGGAATGACGCAGCCAGATCACCATGTCGCCTCCGGGAACAAAGCCGGCAGCCAGGTCAGGATCGCGACGCTCGGCGTGCGCGCGGCGGCGCCGTTGGCGGCGCGCGTCGCCGGCGCCGGGGTCGGCGTGGCGATCGGTGCGGCTGCGGCGCTCGGCGGCAGTGCGAACTGAAGCAGGGCCAGCGGCGCATCGGCCTCCCACTCGCATTCGCGCGAGAAGAGCCGCAGTCCGCGCCAGGCGAGCGCGTCGCCGGCGCTCGCGTCGAGGCTCGGCGAGAGCGCCGGCGCGCGCGCCATACGCGCGGCGAGCGACGACTCGCCGCCCAGTTCGCGGCGACGCGTCAGCAGCAGCTTCGTGCCGGCCGCGCCCAGCCACTCGCCCAGCAGCGCGCGGCGCGGACGGTCGATCCAGCCTTGCACCGCATCCGCGAAATCGAGCAGCGCGCGCAGCCGGAACAGCCTCAGCACCGCAGGCGGCGGCAGCAGCACCAGCGCGGCTTCCTGCGTCGCGAAGCAGCGCAGCGCGGGCGTCGGAAGACCGGCGTCGGCGAGCCATGCGTCGGCCAGCGCACCGGCGCGCGCGCCGTCGAGCGCGGGCAGGCGCGCCGCATACGGCAACGCCGCGAGCCGCTCGGCGTGCATCCATTCGAACACCGTGCGGCGCAAGCGGTCGTGCGCGACGAGCCGAGCCGCCAGCGCGGCGGCGATTTCGGCGGCGGACACGGCGGATGTGTCGGGTGCGTCGTCTACGTCGCGTGCGTCGGGTGCGTCGAGCGCGTCGCGCACTTCACGTGCATCGTGCGTATGGCCCACGTCGCCCACCTCGGCGAGCGCCGTACCGTCCACTACCAGGTCTTCCTGCTCGCCGTCCATTGAATACTCCATGCTGCCGTCATCGCCGTGCTGCCGGGTGGCCGCCACGACCCTCGTTTCATCGTCCGGTCGTCGCGCCGGCCGCATTTCGCGCACGCCGTCGCGCACGTTCGCCCGATCGCGCCGCCCTTAGGCGGTCACCTTCGGGCCGGCGCCGCCGGCCGCGGTCTCGCGCTCGCCCGCGCGCTTTCGCCGCAACGCGAGGAGACCGCCGTCCGGTCCCGCGAGACGCCCGCGCAGCACCGCGAACGCGGCGGCCGCGACGAGCAGCAGCGCGCCGAGCGCCCCGCCCCCGTAAATCAGCAGCCCGTCGCTGCGCGCGGGCGGCGTGTCGATCGACAGCGGATCGGCCGGCACCGACGTGACGCTGACCTCGTCGTAGGTCAGCCCCTCGATGCTGTGCACGACGAGGTTCTTGATCGCCGGCGTGAGCTGGTTGACGTCGGCGTCCGGCCGGTACTTGATGAACACCGCCGCCGACGACGGCCGCGCCGACTGCGCGAGCGGATCGTTGTTCGGCAGCACGATCTGCACGCGCGCGACGACGACGCCGTCGATCTTGGAGAGCGTGTCGTCGAGTTCCTGCGACAGACCGTAGATGAAGCGCACGCGCTCCTCGGTCGGCGTCGACACGAGGCCGTCCTTCTTGAACAGCGAGCCGAGGCTGTCGTACTTCTTCTCGGGGATCCCGCGCGCATGCAGGATCTGCATCGCGCGCACGATCTGTTTGTCGTCGACGTCGACCGACCAGGTCTTGCCGCTGTCCGGCGTGGTTTTCTGCGCATCGACGCCGTATTGCTGGAGCGCCGCGACGATTTCGTTGCAGTCGTTTTCGCTCAGTTGCCCATACAGCTCTTTCTTGCAGGCGCTCAGCGCGAACACCAGCGCGACGCACGGCACGACGCGCAGCCAGCGGTTGCGGCGCGCAGCAGCGGAAGGATCTCGTTTCATGTCACTGGTTCTTCATCAGGGTTTGGACGGCGTCCTTCGACGACTGCACGGTGGCCATCTTCACCTGCAGGTCGGCGTTCAGACTCGCGATTTCGAGCTGGATCGTCATGTCGGCGGCGGCGAGCCGTTCCATCGACAGCGCGCTCAGATGCTGGCTCATGTACAGCACGTCGTTGGGCACCTGCCGGTAGTAATCGGCCTGCTCCTCGACGGCGCGCGAGACGATGTTCGGCGGCTGGCTCGCGCCTTCCACGGCTTGCACCCCTTCCGTGCCTTGCGGCGGCAGCGAGTCCGGCGCCTGCGCGAGCAGCGCCTGGAAGCGTGCCGCGGCCGACTGCGACGGGGCGTCGGGCGTACCCGTATCGAGTACGCGGCTGATTTCCTGTTCGAGATGCGAGGCGAGCGTGGGATTCATGGCGATTCTCCGGTCGAGGGGCGGCGCATTTCTCGTCAGATGCGCAGGTACTGCAAGGTCAGCGGCAATTCGTGCGTGGTGGCTGCGTAGCCCGCGCCCGACGCGCCCGACGCGGCCGGCGAGTCGCCGTCGCGTTCGAGCGCGAGCGCGGATTCGGGTGGTACGAAGCGTCCGGTGCGGGCGGCATCGAGCGTCGCGCGCTGCAGGTCGTCGGCCGCGAGCAGCGTGCGTGCGAGCCGGCCGACGTCGCTGTCGCGTTGTTCGTCGGCGACGCGGCGCGCTTCGTCCTGCCAGCCGAACACGTTGCGCGCCTTCAGGCATTGCAGCAGCATGCCGTGGCTGGCCGGCACGCAGACCGAGCGAGTCACCAGATCCCGGAAGATCCATTCGGCCTCGTCCCAGTTCCGCCGCAGCATCTGCAGCCAGCCGTCGAAGAACGCGAAGTCGGCATTGCCCGGCCGCAGCACGTGCAGTGCGTCGACCAGTTGCTCGAGGTCGTCGACGTCCGGTGCGCCGGCAGCCGCGCCGCCGGCAGCGGCGAAAGCGGCGGCGGCCAGGTCGGTGACCACGCCAAGCGCTTCACGCGGACACAGCCCCGGTTGCTTCAGAACGTCCATCCCTTTCTCCCAGACAATCCAGATTCGGTTCAGCACCGGCCATTGCACGCGTCGTCGCGGCCGGACCTTTGCGTCATGACTGCCACCTTACGCAGTCGGCGGCGGGCGGCGCGCACCGTGCACGAAGTCGCACACCGAAACGCGAAGCCATGCGCGGCGCCTTCGTTCGCACCGGCGAGTCGGCTGCGTGCGTCGCCCGCATCGGGCCGGCCCGCTTCGCGCGCGGCGTCCGCGCTTCGCATCGGCGGCGCGCCGCGCACCGCCGCGTCGCTAAGGTGGCATCCAGGCGGCCGCATGTCGTGGCCGTGTCGCCTCGCCGCGCGAGGACTGCGCGTTTGACCGCGCAGCGCCCGCGCCGCGATGCGCAGGACGTCCGACCATGAGCGACGAAAAAACCGAAGAGCCATCAGAGAAGAAGCTGAAGAAGGTCCGCGAGGAAGGCCAGGTCGCGAAGAGCAGCGATCTGGTCGAGGTCGCGTGCCTCGGCGCGGTGTTCGTCGCGCTGCAGGGCGGGGCCGCGCGCATCGCGGACATGCTGCGCTCGGTGGTCAACGACGCACTCGTGTTCGCCGCCCGCGAGCATTCGATGCAGGACGTGCTGCACGCGCTCTCCGACATCGGGCTGCACGCGGTCGAGCTGTTGATCGGCATCGCGGCGCTCGGGTTCTTCGCCGCGGTGCTGGCGCTGCTGCCGCAAACCGGCATGCAGATTTCGATGGCCGCCGCAACTCCGAAGCTCGAGTCGGTGAGCCCCGCGTCGGGGCTCAAGCGCATCGTGTCGCTGACGTCGCTGCTCGACCTCGTGAAGATGACGTTCAAGGCGGCGATCCTGATCGTCGTGATGTGGCAGACCATCAAGGACTCGCTGCCGGTCGTGGCGAGCGCGCTAGACCAGTCGATCCCGCAGCTCGTCGCGGTGCTGTGGTCGGTGCTGATGCACGTCGTGGCGGTGGCGTTCGGCGTGTTCGTCGTGATCGGCGCGGTCGACTACCGGCTGCAGAAATGGCTGTTCGTCCGCCGCAACCGCCAGTCGAAGGACGAGCAAAAGCGCGAGCACAAGGAAAGCGACGGCAACCCGGAGATGAAGGGCGAGCGCAAGCGGCTCGCACGCGAGCTGTCGCAGGAAGGGCCGCAGCGCGGCGTCGGCCGCGCGACCGTGGTGGTGGTGAATCCGGTCCACTACGCGGTGGCGCTGCGCTACGACCCGATCGAATTCCCGCTGCCGGTGGTGATCGCGCGCGGCGTCGACAGCGAGGCGCTGCTGCTGCGCCGCTACGCGACCGAACTCGGGGTGCCGATCGTCGCGAATCCGCCCGTCGCGCGCATGCTGCACAAGGTGCCGCCGAACCAGCCGATTCCCGAGGACCTGTTCGAGGTGGTGGCCGCGATCCTGCGCTGGGTCGACGGGCTCGCGCCGCGTCAGCCGGCGCGGGCGGGGGCGGCGCCGGCGGCGACGGCGCGGGCGGGCGGGGCTGCGGCTTCTGGTGCCGCGGCGGGCGCGTCGGGGTTGCTGCCGGCAGCCGGGTCAGCTTCGGCGACTTCGGCGACTTCGGCGACTTCGGCGACTTCGGCGACTTCGGCGACTTCGGCGACTTCGGCGACTTCGGCGACTTCGGCGACTTCGGCGACTTCGACCGCCTCGACCGCTTCGGCGGCTTCGACCGCCTCACCCGCCTCACCCGCTTCACCACCTTCACCACCTTCACCACCGTCGATGCCTTCAGCGGCATCGACACCCCCACCGCCCGCAACACCCCAAAAATCCGCCGCCCCGGCCCCTTCGGCCCTCACGGAGTAACCCGCCATGTCGACCCTGAAACTGAAAATGCCCGCGGCCGGCGAAGCCGGCATCGCGATCCTGCTGATCATGATCGTCTCGCTGATGATCCTGCCGCTGCCCACCGCCGCCATCGACGCGCTGCTCGCCGTGAACATCACGATCAGCGTCGTGCTGCTGATGGTCACGATGTACGTGAACCACATCGCGTCGCTGTCGGCGTTTCCGTCGGTGCTGCTGTTCACCACGCTGTACCGGCTGTCGCTCAACATCGCGTCCACCAAATCGATCCTGCTGCATGCCGACGCCGGCACCATCATCGAGAGCTTCGGCCAGCTGGTGGTCGGCGGGAACCTGGTGGTCGGGCTCGTGGTGTTCGTGATCATCTCGGTCGTGCAGTTCATCGTCATCGCGAAGGGCTCGGAGCGCGTGGCCGAGGTCGGCGCGCGCTTCACGCTCGACGCGATGCCCGGCAAGCAGATGAGCATCGACGCCGACCTGCGCGCGAACATCCTGACGCCCGACGAAGCGCGCACGAAGCGCGCGCGCCTCGCGGTCGAAAGCCAGCTGCACGGCGGCATGGACGGCGCGATGAAATTCGTGAAGGGCGACGCGATCGCCGGCCTGATGATCACGCTGATCAACATCGTCGGCGGCATCGCGGTCGGCGTCGCGTATCACGGGATGTCGGCGGGCGACGCGGCCAACCGCTTCTCGGTGCTGTCGATCGGCGACGCGATGGTGTCGCAGATTCCGTCGCTGCTGATCTCGGTGGCGGCCGGCGTGATGATCACGCGCGTCGACGAGGGCGGCGACTCGCATAGCTCGCTCGGCGAGGACATCGGCCGGCAGTTCACGAGCAATGCGCGCGCGCTCTACTTCGCCGCGCTGCTGCTGGTCGGCTTCGCGCTGGTGCCGGGCTTTCCGATGATGCTGTTCCTGCTGCTCGCGGCGATCCTCGCGTTCACCGGCTACCGGCTGCAGAAGAAGCAAGGCGCGCGCGCGGGCGGCGGCGGCAAGCCGGTCAGCGCGCTGCAGCGCGCCGGCGCGAAAGGCGATGCGCCGTCGATCCTCGCGCAGCCGCCGAAGTTCACCTGCCCGCTCGGCGTGCGGCTCGCGCCGGACGTGGCCGCGCGCCTCGCGGCCGACGCGCTCGACCGCGCGTTCGACACCCAGCGCGCCGCGTTGCAGGCCGAAGTCGGCCTGCCGTACCCCGGCATCATGATGTGGACCGACGCGACGCTGCCGGCGGACACCTACGAAGTCCTGATCTTCGACGTGCCGCACGGCCGCTCGACGCTGACCGAATCGGCGGCGGCGGCGGCGCCTGGCGAAGCGAGCCCGGAAGCGCTGATCGCACGCCGCACGGTCGCGCTGCTGCGCCAGCACGCGCATCTGTTCCTCGGCATCCAGGAAGCGCAGTGGATTCTCGACCAGCTCGGCGAGGACTATCCGGGCCTCGTCGCCGAAGTGCAGAAGGCGCTGCCGCTGCAGCGGATGGCCGACGTGCTGCGCCGCCTGCTCGAAGAGGGCCTGCCGATCCGCAATATCCGCAGCATCACCGAGAGCCTGATCGTCTGGGGTCCCAAGGAAAAGGACATGCTGATGCTGACCGAGTACATCCGCATCGACCTCGGCCGGATGGTCGCGCACCGCGCCACGGGCGGCGTGCGCGATCTGCCGGTGGTGGTGGTCGACGTGCAGGTCGAGCAGCACGTGCGCCAGTCGATCAAGCAGACGCCGACCGGCAACTTCCTCGCGCTGCCGCCCGAGGACATCAATCACCTGGTGAACCGGCTCGTCGAGGTCGTCGGCGAAACGCCGCGCGAGCCGCTGGCGATGGTCGCGTCGATGGACATTCGCCGCTACCTGAAACGGATGATCGAAGCGCGCCTGCCGTGGCTGCCGGTCTACTCGTATCAGGAGCTGGGCGCGCACGTCGATCTGCAGCCGGTCGGCCGGCTCGCGATGTAACGGGGCGCCGCGATGAGCCGGACCGATCTGCACCGGGTGCGGGTACACGTACCGAACGATGCGGCCGCAACCGCAAGCGCGTCGTCGTCGACGCCGCTCAACCGCCAGGCGGCGCTGTTCGAGCGCTACCGGCAACTGGCCGCGGCGGCCGCCGCCGATCAGCAGGCGGAAGCGCACGCGCACGACGACGAGGCCGACGAATCCGATCAGCAGGCCGCGCACGATGCCGACGGCGCCGACGCGCAGGCCGAAGCGCAGGCGATGCATGCGGCGCATGTGGCGCACGACTTCGCGCTGTATGGCGGCTTGCACGCGGGCCGCTACGGCGGCGGCGGCGCGGCGGCGGCGTTCGCGTCGTCGGCCGCGGTGACCGCGCTCGCCGAACAGCCCGACACCCCGCCACGCGGCGACCCGCAACCCGATGCCGACGAACGCGGCGGCCAGCAGGGCGACGGCGACGGGAGCAGTTCGGGCAACGGCTCGGGCGACGGCGCGGGCAACGGCGGCGACCACGGTGACGGCGGCCATGCGCCGCCTGCGGGCGCTGCGCGATCGATGCCGTCCGCGAGTGCGGCCTCGGCGGCCGCACTCGCCGCAGCGGCCGCAAGCACCACCGCAAGTGCCGCAGCAAGCACCGCAGCAAGCACCGCCGCAAGCACCGCCGCAAGCACCGCCGCAAGTGCCGCAGCAGCAAGCGCCACCGCCGCAAGTGCCGCAGCAGCAAGCGCCACCGCCGCAAGTGCCGCCGCCAATGCGGCCACAACCGCCGCGGCGAATGCCACTGCAACCGCCACCGCCACCGCTCTCGCACGAGTCGAAGCGCTATCCGCCGTCACCCCGACCGGCGACGCCCCGGCGCACGTGCTCGACTATCTGGTCTCGCAAACGGCCGCCTTCTGCGCGAATCCGGCCGCGCTCGCACGCGGCGCCTGGCAGCTGTCGATGTCGCTCGATCCGCAGCAGCTCCCCGACTGCAATCTGCACCTGACGCTTTCGCATTTCGACCTGGCGCTTCGCTTCGAGACCGCGCATCCGCAATCGCGGCACTTAATCTCCGTTCATGCCGACACGCTGCGCGAACGGCTCGCCGGCCTGCTCACGCAGAGCGCGCCGAACCGCCCGCGCAACATCGAGATCACCGTTTCCTGATAACGACAATGGACCACGCCCGCACGCCATTCGACACCGCCCCGGCCGAAGCCGCGCAAGCGCAATTGCAGCCGCAGGCGCCATCGGCGGTGGCGCAGCCGCTCGACGCGGCGCGCCTGCCGGCGCTGGCCGCGCGGCTCGCGCGCTGGCAGCGTCTCGCACTCGACGCGCGCCTCTACACGCTGCTCGCGCACACGTGCGGCGTGAGCGACTGGAGCGTCGGCACCCGCGACCCGCTCGCCGGCCGCGACGTCGCCGTCGTGACGCTGCGCTGGGGCCTGCAGCAAGCCGAATTCGCAGTCGACGTCGCGCAGCACCCCGGGCTCGCGAGCCTGCTCGCCGCCGACTCCGACGCGCAGCCGGCGTTGCGCCGGGCAATCGGCGCGGTGCTGCTCGAACCGCTGACCGCCGCGCTCGCGCAACTCGGAATGGACGGCGTCGACCTCGTCGCGCTCGCCCCGGCCGCCGCGCCGCGCGCGCAAGAACCGTGCTGCGCGCTCAGCTTCCGGCTCGGCGCGCGCCGCATCGACGTGGTGCTCGACAACCTCGACGCCGCATGGCTCGAAGCGCTCGAACGCCTCGTCGCGAACCAGTGTCTGCCGTTCGCGACGCACGTCAGCAGCATCGCGGTGCCGGGCCGCCTGTCGATCGGCGAGCGCTCCGTCAGCGTCGCGCTGCTCGATTCGCTGCGTCCCGGCGACGTGGTGCTCCGCTGTGTATCGAACGCCTTCGCCGCGCTCTATCGCGGCGAAGGCGAAACGGCGCGCCTGCCCGTCGCGTGGGGCCGCTACGGCACCCGGCAACTGCGCGCGCTCGCCGTCGCCGGCCCGCAATCGCTCACTCTCGAAGAGGACCCCGTGATGACTCACGACATGCAATTCAACGCCCCGCTGACCGATTCGATCGACACGCCGGTCGACATCAGCCACCTCGACCTGCCGCTCAAACTGGAGATCGACACGGTGTCGCTGCCGGTCGCGCAGCTTTCCGCGCTGCGCGCGGGCTACGTGCTGGAGCTGCCGACCGCGCTGCCCGACGCGCGCGTGCGTCTCGTCACGTACGGCCAGACCATCGGCTTCGGCGAACTCGTGAGCGTGGGCGACCATCTCGGCGTGCGTCTCGTGCAACTGCCGCAGCCGCATCATGGTTCAATTTAGCGACCTCACCGGGCTGCTGCTCGCGGTCGTCGCGATCAGCCTGATCCCGTTCGTGGCGATGGTCGCCACCTCGTACGCGAAGATCGTGGTCGTGCTCGGCCTCCTGCGCAACGCGCTCGGCGTGCAGCAGGTGCCGCCGAACATGGTGCTGAACGGCATCGCGGTGCTCGTCACCGCGTACGTGATGGCGCCGATCGGCATGCAGGCGATGCAGGCCATGCAGAACAACCGCGCGGCGCCCGGCACCGACACGTCGGCCCTCGTGCTCAACGTGATCGACGCCGGCAAGGAGCCGTTCCGCGCGTTCCTGAAAAAGCACGCGCACGAGCGCGAAAAACGCTTCTTCGTGCGCTCGGCGGCCGCGGTGTGGCCGCACGACATGGCCGCGAAAGTGCGCGAGGACGACCTGATCGTGCTGGCGCCGGCGTTCACGCTAACCGAGATGGCGGACGCGTTCAAGATCGGCTTTCTGCTCTACATCGCGTTCGTCGTCGTGGACCTCGTGATCGCCAACGTGCTGATGGCGATGGGCCTGAACCAGGTCCAGCCGACCAACGTCGCGATTCCGTTCAAGCTGCTGCTGTTCGTCGCGATGAACGGCTGGTCCACGCTGATCCACGGCCTCGTGCTGACCTATCGCTAGCGCCGGCACGACTCCTTTCGAGGCTCTCTTCATGGAAACCGAAACGCTTGTCCGACTCACCACCGAGGGCCTGCTGCTGTGCCTGTCGGTGTCGATGCCGGTCGTCGTGGTGGCCGCGCTGTCCGGTCTCGCGATCTCGTTCGTGCAGGCCATCACGTCGATGCAGGATCAGAGCATCTCGTACGCGGTCAAGCTGGTCGCGGTCGTCGCGACCGTGCTGATCGCCGGCGCCTGGGGCGCCGCCGCGATCCTGCGCTTCGCGAACGAAGTCGTCACGCTGGCGGTGCCGTCATGAGCACGCGCATCCACGGCGGCCAGCAACAGCACGTCGACCAGCAGGCGCACGACGAGCAGACGGGCCACGCGCACGCGCACCAGGCCCATGTGCATCAGGGGCAGGTGTCGCACCTGGTGATGCAGCGCAAGCTGCGTGCGAACAAGATCCAGCGCAACAAGGCGCTGATGGCGGCGTTCTACCGCAACAAGCGCTTTGCCGAGGCGCACGGCAAGGACCCGTCCACGGCCGGCCAGAAACTGATGCGCCAGCTCGGCACGAGGCCGCGGCCCGGCGCCGCCGGCAAGCAGCGCGACAAGGCGGCCGGGCACGAGCGGCCCGAGGACGCCGCGCGCGAGCCCCTGCAGCAACACGAGAACGACCCGCGTCAGGACCGCGAGCAGAAGCACGGCCGCGAGCGCGAACACGATCAGGACCAGCGCGGGCAGAAAGACGAGCAGCCGCGCGACGGTCAGCAGCGTCAGCAAGGTCAGCAGCAGGGCCGCCACGGCGAGCAGCAAGGCCAGTCTCACGGGGGCCAGCCGGATCAGCAGCAGCAGGGCCAGCAGCAAGGTCAGCCGCAGGGACAACCGCAGCAACAGTCGCAGCAGCAACCGCAGCAACAGCAGCAACGATCGCCGGGCGACCAGCACGAACGCCGCGGGCGCGGCGACAAGCCGGCGCGCTTCGCGCTGAAGAAGGCGGGCGGCGTGGCGCACAAGACCGCTGCCGCGCCGATGCGGCTGCAGGCGCTCGCGGAACAGCACGGCGCGTCGCCGACGCGCGCGCAGACGCTCGCCGACGGCTACGCGCGCGACCTGGTCGGACTCGGCCGCGAACTGCAGGGCGGCGACCGGCACGCGCAGCGTCAGACCTTTCACCTGATGCTGCCGCTCGCGCTGCTGTCCGCGTCCTCGCGGATGGCCATGAAGCGCCAGCCCGCGCAACTGCAGGCGCAGATCAACAGCGCGCTCGCGCAGCCCGGCAACGGCACGGTCGGCGCGCGGCTGCTCGGCCACACGCTCGACCTGACGCTCGCGCGCCAGCGCTTCCGGATCGACTACGACGACAACGAGCAATCGCTGTCGATGGTGCGCCAGCGCCTGATGGACGCCACGGCGGCCACGGCGGCGACCGCCGCGCCGGGCGGCGCGCCCGGAACCGCCGCCCCCGCGAATGCGCCGCGTTCGCCCGGCGCTTCGTGAAATTCGCAGCAAGTTCGCATCGGGGCGATCGGCGGCTCAGGCGCTCCCTACACTGGCTGTAACGGATCGCACCGCGATCGAAGTGAAACGGACCTACGGGAACCACGAGCATGAAAGCCCTGCGAGTACTGACTGGATTGCATGCCGGCGCGCAGATCAGCGTCGCGCCGGGCAGCTACGGCATCGGCGGCGCCGACGACGCGGACATCTGCATCAGCGACTGGCAAGTCGAGCCGATCACGCTGACGCTCGGCGAAGACGGCGTGACGCGGCTTTACTCCATGCACGGCGACGAAGTGCTGGTGGCCGATTTCGTCGCGGTGCCGTTCGGCGACGTGGTGTTCTGCCTCGGCCCGCAAGACGGCCCGTGGCCGTCCGATCTCGAACTGCTGGCCGGGCTGTGGAAGACCGCGGCGCTCACGGCCGAAGAGCCCGCGAGCGAAGCGCAGCCGGAGCCGGAGCCTGAGCCCGCAGCCGAACCCGCATTGCACGCGGCCGACGCCGGCGTCGCGGATGCAGCGCAAGCCGCGCCCGCGCCCCTCGCAGCCGAAGCCGCAGAGCCGGCCGACGCGAGGCCGACCACCCGTCTCGCGAAGGGCCGCCTGAACTGGCGCACCGCGGCGATCGCGCTCGGATGCGCCGGCGCGATCGCCGGCCTCGCCGCCACCGGCGCGATGCTGACCGCCGCGCAGCCGAGCGAGGCGGCCAACCGGCCGGTGAACAGCGACATCCTCGCGACGGAACTGGGCGGCGCGTTGCAGCGCGCCGGCTTCGCGGACCTGCAGGTCGCCGCGCGCCGCGACGGCGTCGCCGTCAAGGGCATCGTCGCGAACACGGACGACAGCGCCCGCGCGCGCCGCATCATGGACCAGCTCGCGCACGGCAACGTGCGGCGCGAGTACGACGTCGCGCAGCAGGACGTCGACGACATTCAGCAGTCGCTCGCCGATACGGGCGCGCGCGTGAGCTACGACGGTCACGGCGTGTTCCGCGTGTCGGGCAGCGTGCACGCAATGGACGCGTTCCGCGACCGCATTGCGAGCGTGCGCGCCGATCTCGACGACAACGTCAAACGCATCGACATCGACGTGAAGGAAGAGCGGCTGCCCGCGTCCGACGTCGAATACACCGAAGTGGTCGCCACCGGCGGCCTGCGCTATATCGAAACCCCCGACGGCACCAAGCATCTGTTCGCAGGCGCCGGCGCGGATCGCGGCAACGAATGACCGGAGAAACCGACATGTACGACGCATTGCTTCCAATCGCGGAAGATCTGAACACGCTCGACGCGACGCTCGCCGCGCCGGACGCCGCCGAGCGGGTCGCGCGCATCGTCGCCGCGTTCGACGAAACCGCGCGGCGCATCAGCACCTCCGCGCAGACCACGCGCGACGATCAGCAGCGCAGCGACTTGCAGAAGCTGTACCGCGGGATGATCGCGGCGCGGCGCATCGTGCTCGCGCTGCACGAGCGGCGCAGCATGCGCGGCACCCCGTACTGAGTCGCGGCGGCGCGCACGGCGCGATGGGTTGCGCGCACCGCCGCCATGCAGCATCCGTAACGCTTTTTCAGCCAGCAGTACCTTTCGCAGTTCCACGTGCAGTAGCGAACCTTCCTTGACCTTCACTGGAGAATCACGATGACGTCGTCAGTCACCTCAACCGGAGCGCAGGACGCAGCCAACAACAGCGCGGACATGGTCGGCCAGATGCAGCAAATGGCCAACGAGAACAACGCCATGACCATGGCCAGCATGCAGATCAACATCGAGCAGCAGGAGACCTCGGCGTTGGCCTCGGTCGGCAACAACGGCGCGAAGAACATCTCAGACGCCGCGAAGGGCCAGTAGTTTGCCCGCATCCGTCGCACGCCGGGTGCGCGGCGGCTGGAACTCCGGTTCCCGCTTCCGTGCGCCCGCCTTTTTCTTTTCCGCCGTCCGGGATAGCCGCCTTACACCATGAGCAGGGAACGTTACGTCGAGCTGGTTCACGAAGTCTGCGCGGTCGTCGGTCTGCCCGACGCCGAGTACGTGGTCGAAACGCAGACACTGGAAATCGAAGGCTTCGATGTCCGCCTCGATCATCACGAGACCGATCCCGGCGCGATGTACGTGTGCTTCCAGTACGGCGCGGTCACCGCCGGCCGCTCGCTGGTGGTCTTCCGTCTGATGCTGGAAGCGAACCTGCTCGTCTACGCGCAGGACCAGGCGCAGCTGTGCATGGACGCGGACACAGGCGGCATCGTGCTGCTCGTGCATCTGCCGATGGGCCCCGACATCACCGGCGAATATCTCGCCGATCTGCTCGGCCACTACGCCGAGCACGGCCGCTACTGGCAGACCAACATTCTCGAATCGACCGACGAGATGTTCGAAGGTATCGCTTCGGGCAACTACATGTGGCTGCGGGCCTGAGCGGGATTCGTGCGGCGTGGGGACGATGCGCGGCCCCGATGCCGCGCACGCGTTACGCGACGATGCGCGGCACCACGACGATCACCCGCCGCATCGACGCGGGGGCCCCGTCGACGAGCACCGCGAGCCCGTCGCCGGCCGGCACGCTCGCGCTCGCGCCGTGCCGCGCGCCGTCGTGCGCGCCGTCCGCGGGCTCCGGGCGCGTCCAGTCGACTCGCAGCGACACGCCAGGCACACCGCTTCCCGTCTCCACCGTCGGCGCGACCGACAGCCAGACATCGACGCCGCTGCTGCTGTCGTCGAGCGCGTCGCCATCGTCGTCGCCGTCGGCATCCGCGGTCCGCGTCAGCAGTTGCGCTTCGTGACGGTCGAACACCGCCGGCGCGCTGTCGAGCGTGAACGCGGTGCGCGACACTTCGAGCCGCGCGCCGCGCGTGCGCTCCAGCGCGGCGAGCCGGTCCAGCAGCGCGCGGGCGCCGTCGGCGGCCGTCACCGGCGCGTGCGGCGTCAGCGGCGCCGACAACGCGGACTGCACATCGGGCAGCGCGTCGGCCGGCACGTCGACCACCCAGGTCTGCAGCGCGACGAGCTGCGGCCGCACGTCCGCATCGGCCACCAGCACGCCGTCGCCGTCGATGCGATCGGGCACGTCGCGAATCAGGATCGAGTTCGTTCCCGCGTCGGCCTCGACCACCGGCAGCGGCGCGTCGAATTCGAGCGGCGCGTTTGCGGCGGCTGACGTCGCCGCATCGTTCGGCGTCGCGCGCCCGCCGCCATGCAGCCGCTGCCGCAACAGCGTCGCGACGCCGGGCACGACCACCTCGCGGCCGTCGATCACGCGGGTCTGGTCGGCGGCGGTCGCCACGCGCAGATGAAACAGCCGCACGGCGGTATGCGTGCGCGAGCGTGCGTCGCCTTCGAGCCGCGCGGCGGCCTGCCTGACGCTCGCCACGTAGTCCGGCGGCCCGTACACGCTCAGCGTGCCCGCGGCGGCATCCGCCCGAAGCGGAAAATGTTCGTCGGCCACGCCGGCGCCGAGCAGCGCCGCGCGCAGCGCGTCAGGCGTCAGGTAGTGCGGCCGCATCGCGAGAGGCTGCTGCGCGCCGGCCGGCGACACCCGCAGCACGGCGCCGTCGAAATACCAGACGAGACCGTAGGTCGCGCACAACATGTCGAGAAAGCGCTGCGGCGGCATCGCGAAACGGCCGCTCACCTCGCCGCCGAGGGTTCCGCTGATGCGCAACGCCAGATGCTGGCCCGCCGCGAACGTGCGCAGCGTGTCCGCGACGCTGCTGCCGTTCGTCGCGTATGCGAAGCGCTCGCCGTTCCAGTTGACCGGCGCCGCGAGCACCGGCGCGCAAGCGATGCCGGCCGCCGCCGCCAGCAGCACGCCGGCAGCCGCGCGCCGCGCCGCCGTGGCTCGCCCGTGCGGCGGCGACACGGCGTTCGCGACGCCGCGCCCCGTTCGACGATGTCGGCGGCTCACCGGAGAAAAACTCATGAGGTCATTCCGTCAGGAATCCAGAGAAGTGGCCGGCGCGTCAGGCGCGCCCTCGGCGCCGAACGTGAGCCGATAGCCGGTCGCATAGACCGACTGCACGGTCCAGTCGACGCCGGCCGCCTTCAGGCTGCTGCGCACGCGGCTCACGTACATGTCGACCGACCGGCTCTGCACCGCCGCGTCCCAGCCCCATACGACGCTCATCAGATCCTGGCGCATCACCACGGTGCCGAGGTGCGATGCCAGGTGCCACAGGATGTCGAATTCCTTCGTGCCGAGCCGGTGCGCTTCGCCGTCCACCACCAGCGCGCGCGCCTGCTGGTCGAGCACGCACGCGCCGACCATCATGCGCCGCCCCTGCACGTTGGCCGACGCGAAACGGCGCAGCAGCGCGCGCACGCGCGCGAGCAGCACCTGGCGGTCGAACGGCTTGACGAGGTAGTCGTCCGCGCCGGCGTCGAGAATGCGCACGATGTCGCTCTCGGCCGAATGCACGGTCTGGAAGATCACCGGCATCGCCGACTGCGAACGGCCGCGGATTTTCTGCAGCAGCTTGTCGCCGGCGAGCCCCGGCACGTCCCAGTCGAGTATCGCGAGGTCCGCCCATTGTTCGGTCAGATGCTGCTGCGCTTCGAGTCCGTTGTGAAAGCCGTCGACGTGATAGCCCTCGGTCTTCAGCCACGACTTGAGCAGCGCATGATGCGCGACGTCGTCCTCGACCAGCAGGATGCGAACGGGTCTGCCTGATAGCGATTTCATCGTCAAACCTCGTTATGGGAAGAGCCGCCGAGTGTACCGCCGCACTCAACGGCGCGCAGCGCGCAACGCACGGTCGGCGTCGGCGAGCGACGCGTGCGCCGCGCGCGGCGCGGCCGGATTCAGGCACGGCAGGCGCAGCACGAACAGCGTGCCGCCCTGGCCGTTCAGCTCCGCGTACAGCGTGCCGCCGTGCAGCTCGACGATGCGCACCGCGAGCTTCAGCCCAAGGCCGAAACCGGTCGCGGTCTTCTTGCCGAGCTTCTCGAAGTCGGACAGACGCACGCCTTCGAGAAGCCCCGGCAGTCCGCCCGCGCGGTCGCTCACCAGCACTTCGACGCTGTCGTCGCGATGGCGCAGCGACACCGTCACCGCCTCGCCGCGCGGCGAGGCCCGCACCGCGTTGTCGATCACGTTCTGGATCGCGCGCGCCGCGAAATTGCGCATCCCGTTGATCCACACCGGCGCGCTGTCGGGCAGCCACAGCTGCAGCGGCACGCCGCAATAGACCGCCGTCACTTCGAGTTGCGACACGATCTGGCGCAGCGTCACGCGCAGGTCGAAGCGCCGGAAGTCCCGCGTCTGCAGATGCTCGGTCACCGAGTTGAAAATGAACTGCTCGCCGAGCGACAGCACGTATTGCGCAAGCTGCGTGATCTGCTCCATGCCGCCGCAGCGCTCGAACGCTTCCGGGTCGCTGCTGTCGAGCTGCGTCAGCGCGTTGATCGAATTGAGCGGTGAGCGCAGATCGTGCAGCAGGAACCGCAGCGACATCTCGCGTTCGTCGACCGTGCGCGCAAAGCCGGTCACGTCGGTCACCGCGATCACGGTGCCGCTCGCGCCGGCCGCGGGGCCGCCCTGCAGCCACAGCGTGCGCTCGCCCGCGCGCAGCTCGAAGCCGGACTCCAGTTCGGCGGGCCGCAACACGTCCCCCACGCCGAAGCGCTCGCCGAGCGCCGCGCCGAAGTCGAGCCCGGCCGGCAGCTCGCGTTCGAGCAACGCGGCCGCGCGCGCGTTCGCTTCGCGCACCTCGCCGGTCGCGTCGAGCACCACGACGCCGCACGGCAGGCCGCCGAGCACGCCGCGCATGCGCCGCACCTCGTCGGCCGAACTGCGCAATCCGGAGTCTTCCATCGGTTCCCCTTGGGTGCCCGTCAAGTCGGCGTGATCACGCGCGGCAACAGCAGGAAGAGCCGCTCCATGTGGCTCTGCTGCTTGTTGTTCGTGCGAAAGAGCGCGCCGAGGTACGGAATCTTCGACAGCAGCGGCACGCCGGTCACGCCGTAGGTGTCGTTGTTCGCGCGATAGCCGGCGATCAGCAGCGCCTGTCCCTCGTCGATGAACGCCTGCGTGTTGATCGTGCTGTTCTGGATCACCGGCAGGTTGCTGACGGTCTGCGAGGTCAGCTCGCCGTCCTCGATCGCGACGTCGAGCTTGATGCGCGTCTTGCCGTCCTCGTCGACGACCATCGGCAGCACGCGCAGCGACACGCCGGTGGAAATGCTGTACAGGTCGCCCGCCGTATAGCCGGACACCGGCACGAAGAACTGCTGCTTGTTGTCCATCACCGCCTCGATGTTGTTCAGCGTGACGACCTTCGGGCTCGCATCGATCTTCGCGGTGTTGTTCTGCTGCAGCGCCGAGATGCGCGCCATCAGATAGCGGCCCGCATCGCCGAGCACCGCCGCCACCGACGCGCCGGCCGGCGTGGCCGCCGCCAGCGCGCCGCCGGGCAGCGTGGTCTGCCCGAAGGTCTGCGTGAGCGACCCGTTGTACGTGGCCTGCGGCAGCGTGCCGGTGCCGGTCTGGATGTCGAGGTGGCTGTTGTGCGCGGTCCAGTCGACGCCGAGCTGCTGCAGCGCGTTGTCGTCGATCTCGATGATGTGCGCCTCGATCTCGATCAGTTGCGGCTTCACGTCGAGACGGTGGATCAGCGTGCCGTACTGGCTCATGTGATCGGCGGTGTCGCGCACGATCACCGAGTTCGTGCGCTGATCGGCGACGATCACCGGCAGTTCGTCCGCCTCGCCCGCCGCCGCGCTGGTGCTCTGTTGCTGCTGCGGCGGCGTGCCGACCGCGGCCGCCACCGCCGGGGACGGCTGGCCGGTCAGGCCCGCGAACATGCCCCGGCCGCCCGAGCCGTCCGGCACCGGCGGCGGCAGGTACGAGCTGTTCGAACCGGACGCGTACGGGCTCGAATACGTGTCGCCGTTCACGTTGTTGATCGGCGTGTTGCGCGTGACGCCCGACGCGCGGCGGCGGCCGTCGCCGCCGTTGCCGTTGCGCTGCTGCGCGTCGCGCGCCTGCTGCGGGTGATAGATGCCGTTGAGCACCGTCGCCACGCCTTGCAGCGTCACGTCCTGGCCGTCGATCGACACCTTGCGGTCGGCGGCCCACGCGTGGTCGAGCGCGAACACGTGCACCTCGGTGCCGCCGCGCCGCGCGGCGTTCGCGTCGAGGCGCGACGCAATGTCGGTCACCATCTGCACGTAGCGCGGCGGTCCGCTGACGAGCGCCGTCCCCTGTTCCTCGTTGTAGACGATCGGAAAGCGCTCGTCGGCGATGTGCATCTGGTCGAGCGTGCGCGCGAGTCCCGCGGTGTCGGCGGTGTCGAGCTTGATGAGCGTCGTCTGCAGATCGGCGGCGGACACGATGTCGAGCACCTCGCCGTCGTAGTACCAGACGAAGCCGAACGACGCGGCGAGCGTATCGAGAAAGCGTCGCGGCGGCAGATTGAACTTGCCGCTCACGGTGCCGGTGACGCCCGGCGCGATGCGCGTGGCGAGGCCCTGGCTCGCGCCGAAATCGCGCAACACATCCTTGATGTCCTTGCCCTCGGCGACGTAGTCGACCGAGGCCGACTTCCAGCGCACGGGCGCGGCCGCGACGGTGACGGGCGCCGACGCGCCGGCGGCGAGCAACGCGCACAGCGCGACGACGTTCAGCTTGGCGGTCCACTTCATATTGGCTTGCAAACTCACTGAAGACGGTGAAAGGCGGCGGCGCGCACGGCCGTGCCTGAAAAAAAGGCGGAAATTGCGCGATGCGACGTTGCGCAGCGGCGGCGATTTCGTGTGAGAATTTGCCGCTCCCAACCGTTTGCCGGATACCGAAGATGGATTCCTCGCCTCTGCAACGCCGCGACTTGACCCGTGAAATTCTCGACCTGATCGATCTCAAGCAGACCTTCACGGACATTCACATCGAGCAGGATCGCCCGATCATGCTGAAAGCGCCGCGCGGCTGGGTGGCGGCCGGCGAGGAGCCGGTGCTGCTCGACGAGATGCTGCCGACGCTCACGTCGATCGAGCCCGAATGGGAAACGCTGCTGCAGCACGGCGCGATCGACCGGCCGTTCGTGCTCACGCATTGCCGCCTGCGCTGCAACATCTATCGCACGTACGGCGGACGCAAGCTCGTGATCTCGATTCGCCGCCTGCCGCTGCAGCCGATGCCGATCGACCGGCTCGGCCTGCCCGCGTACGTGCGCTCGATGCTCGACACCGCGAAGGGCCTCGTGCTCGTGACCGGCCCGACCGGCTCGGGCAAGACCACGACGATCGCGTCGATGCTCGACTACATCAACCGCAGCCGCAACAGCCACATCATCACGATCGAGCAGCCGATCGAGTACGAACTCGAAAGCCGCAGCTCGATCGTTTCGCAGCGCGAAGTGCCCACCGACACGCCGTCGTTTCCGGCCGGCCTGCGCGAGGCGCTGCGCCAGAAGCCCGACGTGATCATGGTCGGCGAAGTGCGCGACACCGAGACCGCCGAAACCGCGCTGCAGGCGGGCGAGTCGGGCCACCTCGTGCTCGCGACGATGCACACCGGCAGCGCGCTCGGCACGCTCACGCGGCTGTTGTCGTTCTTCCCGCTCGAACATCGCGAGCGCTACGCGGCCACGCTCGCGAACTCGCTGATCGGCATCGTCTGCCAGTGCCTCGTGCCGAGCGCCGACGGCGAGAACTTCGTGCTCGCGAGCGAACTGCTGTTCAACAACAACCAGCAGATCAGCCCGCTGTTGACCGACGCGGCGAAGCTGCCGTTCATCGCCGAGTTCATGCGGCGCAAGGAGGACAACATGTCCCGGCTGCTGAACGAGCATCTCGCGTCGCTCGTCGCGAAGGGCGCGTGCCTGCCGCGCGACGCGCTGCGCATGACCTACAGCCGGCTGGAGCTGCACGAGCTGTTGCAGTCGCAGGCGCCGCGCTGAGCGGCGCGCACGCCGGGCCGCGCACGGTCCGGCGTGCGGGCGGGAAATCGGGACGAAGGGTGGCACGACGGCTCGCACGCTCGCTGGCTCGCTCAGTAGTAGAGGTTGATGGTCCAGCCCGCCGCCACCGGCGTGTTGGGGACCGGGACGCCGGCCGGATAGCAGTAGCTGCTGGTCCACGGTGTCGTGATGCCGTAGTACGTGGCCCAGTTGGTCATCACCTGCACCTGATAGTTGCCCGCCGGCTCCGACTGCGACAGCGTGTTGTTGATCCCGCCCGAGTCGTTCGTGAGCGTCGGCGTCTGGCTTTCCGTGTGCGAGATCGAATTGCTCGAGCTGTCGAGAATGTCGAGGTCCTGAGATAGCTGCGCCATCTGCGTCGGTTGCGTGGTGGTCGTGCAGACGCCGTCGTTCATGTGCCCCCAGGTCGACACGGTGATCACGCCGGGTTTCGCCAGCGTGACCGGTATCAGGGCCTTGTACGTGTACGTGCCGTTGTTGGGCCCGGTGACGGAGCCGCCGGCCGGGCTGCCGCATCCGGTGTAGTCGGTCGCGCCCGGCGTCGTCATCACGAGCGTGCAGCCCGTCGTGGTCGGCCCCGCCACGATCGCGGTGCTGAGTTCCCAGCGGAGCGACGTGCCGGTGCTGTCCGTGACGTTCTGGCAGGACACCACGTCGCCGTTGCCGTCCGTCGTCACCAGGGTGCTGCTCGCCGGATTGGGGCCGCAGGTGCCGCCGACCGTCGCGCTGTTGCCGAGCGTCAACTGGCCTTTCTGGTCGACCGCCAGCGCTTGCCAGCTGCCGGTCGAGCTGCCGGTCGGGACGATGTACGTAAACGCGCGATGGGTGTCCAGCGACACCGAGACGTCGCCGCTATGCAGATTCGGCAAGCTCGCCAGATCGCTGTAGCTCGCCACCGGCTGCCTCCATTGATACGACGCCTGCGGCAGCCACTGATACGCGGCGTTCGACCCTTGCTCGCAACTCAGCACGTTGCCGTTCGAATCGGCTGCGACCGCGCCCTGCTCGGTGCACGACGTGAAAGCGGCTTGCGTCGTCGCGAGCACGAGCGGCACGTGCATCGTGTTCACTTCGGTGTCGCCCGGCACGCCGACGCGGTACAGAAAGTCGGTGTTCTGCGCCTGCGTCGACGTCGTCGTGACGAGGCTCGCGACGTGACCCACGCCGGTACGCGTGCCCGAGCACGTCACGTTGCCGGGGTTCGGCGTCGTGACGGTCCAGCCGCCGTACGCGCCCTTCGCGGCGCCGGCGGGCGTGGTCATCGCCTGGATCGCGCCGCCGCCCTGCCCGGCGTTCGCGGCGATATAGCCGAGTTCGCTGTCGGGAATCGTGCGGCCGCCTTCGGTCACGAGCAGCGCCTGAATCGAGCCGGGCTGACCGGCCACGCTGTTGATCAGCAGACACGGCGTCTGCCCGTACGGATTCGTCGCGCCGGTGGTGCCCGACAGATACGACGCGAGCTGGTAGCTGCCGCCCGTATTGAGCCCGATCGCGAACGAGCCGCCCGCCGCCGCCTGCGCGAGTTGCGCGTAGTTCGCGTCGACCAGTTGCCGCGCGGCCGCCGCAATGCGCGCCTGATAGAGCGCGGTCTGTTGCCCGCGCGTGTCGTCGAGCGACGTGCCGACCATCGCCGTCATGCCGGCGATCATGATCGCGGCGATCGCGAGCGCGGCCAGTATCTCGATCAGCGTGAAGCCGCGCGCGCGCCGCCGCGCGGGCAGCCGGCGCGCGCGCAGGCGCGGACCGCTCGACGAGGAGGTTGTGGATCTTTTCATTACGGATAAACCTGGCCGATCCAGACCGGCGCGCCGTTCGGCACGCCGGCCGCCACCGCGGCCGGCAGCGCCACCGGCGGGTTGCCGGGCGACACGAGGTAGCCGTTGTCGGCGGCGCCGGCCAGCATCGAGCCTTGCGCGAGTTGCTCGATGCCGGGGACGACGGCCGCCATGCCGGTCGATGCCGCGTAGACGACCACCTCGCTGCCGGCGCCCTGGCCCGGATTGGCCGCCACGTAGTTGTGCCACGCACTGTTGGGCACCTCGCCGGACGGCAGTGGCAGCGCGTTGCCGGGCACGCTGCCGGCCGCGCCGGGGTGCGCCTGCACGTAGGCCATCGCCGCCTGGCGGTAGTCGCTCAGGTTCAGCGCGAGCGCCATGTCCGACGGCGCTGCGGTGGCGGACACGCTCTCGCCGTCGAACAGCGCGTAAGCGCCGATCAACATCGCGAGCGTGACGACGGTCCAGAGCAGGTACATGGGGCGAGCGGGCTACGCGCGGCTGCGGCGGCGATCAGGAGGAGATCCAGTCGATCGTGTTGGCGTTCGCGCTGTTGCATGCCGCTGTAGCAGCGGCAGGCGTCAGCGGAGGTGTCGTAGCGGCTCCGTTGTTGACCGACACCGAAATCCAGCTGCCTCCCGCCGTCACCGTATTGATGCAGACCGCTTGAGGCACCTGCGAATACTGGATCTGGAACGTGCCGACGTTAGGGGAAGTGACGGCGACGGCGCCGCCCCACGTATTGGTCGCGTTGCCATTGGCGTCCACCGGTATCGTGCTCGGGAACACGCCCGCGCTCGACAGCACCGAATTGGTGATGTTCTGATAACCGTTGGCCTGCCCCATATACAACTTCTTCACCCCCGCCTGAATCGCATTGACCTGCTCGGCCAGTTCATTGGTGCCCGCGCTGCTGAACGCGCCGTTCAGCAGCGCGACCGCGCCGATCACGACGATGGCCGCGATGCCCAGATAGGCAATCGCTTCGAGCAGCGACGCGCCGCGTTGGGCGCTACGCGATGCGCGGGCGCCCCGGACGGCCCGCGAAACGACAACTGTAGTCTGATGCTGCATGGTTGATCTCCTTCAAGATCGATTGGCCGCCGGCGTCGGCGCATGGCCGAAAGCAGGCGAAGTGACGTCGTTACCCGTCGATTACAGAACAAGCTCAATGAATGCTGTGGGACATAGCGGCAATTTCCTGCTGGATTCCGAAGAAGCCGGTGATGAGCCAGCTCAGCACGAGCGCCAGCATGACGATCGCCGCACCGTTGATGAAACGCATCTGCGCCTCGACCGCCGCGACGCCTTCCTGCATCCACTCGTCGGCGAGCGCGTGCAGCGCCTCGGCGAAACCCTTGTATTCGGCGTACACGCACAGGTCGTCGACGATCTCGCGCGACGGAAACTGATAGCCGGTGTTCTTCATCGCCTCGCCGACGTTCAGCCCGGACTTCACGCCGAACAGCACGTCGTCGATACGCTGGCGCAGCCACGGCTGCGCGCGTTCGGCGAGGCGCCCGAGCGACTTTTCGACGGTGAAGCCGGCCGTCTGCAGCGACGAAAACGCGACCAGAAAACCGCAGCCGACGATCATCCGGTACACCGAATAAGGCGGATAGCGGTCGAGCCGCACGCGCGCCGCGCCGGCCCAGCGCGGCATCGACCAGACGAGCAGCCCGAGCAGCGCGACGAACAGCACCACGCACCAGATCAGCCCGCTCTGCACGAAGCGCGACAGCACATACAGCGAACGCGCGACGCCATGCCAGTGCTCGGGGCTGATGATCGCGGAAAAGCGCGGAATCACGACCTTGCCGAACAGGAACACGTAGCCGATCGTCATCACGAGAATCACCACCGGATACGCGAGCCCGCCGATCACGGCGGTGCGGATGCGCCGCGCCGAAGTGACGACGCCGCACACCGTGTTGAGCGAGACTTCGAGCCGCCCGGACTGCTCGCCGGCCATCACGATCATTTGCTCGGTATGCGGCACCCACCACTGCATCGCCTCGGACAGCATCCCGCCGTTCTGCACCACGCGGCGCCAGTCCGACAGCACGATCGCGTCCGCTTCGTTCGGCTTGCGCCCTTCGCGCGACGCGCGCAGTTCCAGCTCCTCCAGCACCTTCAGCAGCGGCAGGCCGTTCGCGAGCATCTTCGCGATCTTGCGGTAGAAGCGCAGGCGCGCGTGGGTGGTCAGTTGCAGGCGCGCCCAGTGGCGGTTCAGGTCAAGTGCCATAGCTGCCTCCGCGCGCAGCATCCGGCGGCGCGCCGGCCAGGTCGGCGGCCGGCTGCGCCGCGAGCGGATCGGCGGCGCCGACGCCGCCCACCGCGCCGATCGCCGGGCGCTCGCCGTCGGCGGCGGGCGGCAGATGGCCGACCACGCGCTCGGCCATGCGCGGATCGACGAGACCCGCGGCCACTTTCTCGACCGCGTGCTGCGCGGTGGTCTGGCCGCCCAGCTCGCGCAGCCAGTACTCTTGCGCGGCCGCCTTGCGGCCCGCGCGCAGCAGTTCGCACAACGTGGCGTCGGTGCGGATCACCTCGGCCACCACGGTGCGGCCCACGGTGCCGCCGCTGCAGTGCTCGCAGCCGGGACCGGCCACCCGCACCTGTTCGAAGCGCGCGCCGACCGCACGCTTGACGCGCGCGACGAGCGCCGCGTCGAGCGTCGCCATCGCCTGCGCGAACGGCCGCGCGCAATGCGGACACAGCAGCTTCACGAGACGCTGGCTGATCAGGCCGGTGACGAGCGATTCGTCGGTCACCATCGCGAGCGGCAGGCCGAGGTCGGTCAGACGGTCGATGATCGCGAGCGCGCCGTTCGCATGCACGGTGGTCCACACCTGGTGGCCCGTCATCGACGCGCGCAGCGCGCTCTGCGCGGAAGCGCGGTCGCGCACCTCGCCGACCATGATCGTGTCCGGGTCGAGACGCATCGCGTTCGCGATCGCCGCCGCGAACGCGAGCGAACGGGCTTCCTCGGTGCCGGCGTTGACGACCGGCGTCTGCACCGCGCCGGCGATCGGATATTCGACCGGGTCCTCGACCGTGATCACGTGAATCGAGCCGGCCATCTCGCGAATCTGGCTCGACAGCACGCGCTGCAGCGTCGTCGATTTGCCCGAGCCGGTCGGTCCGCTGATGATGTTCATCCCGTGCGGCTGCTCGGCCAGCAGGTCGAGCGTGGCCGTTTGCGCCGGCGTGAAGCCGAGCTGGGTCAGATCGGCCGATTCGCCGGCGTCGTTGTACAACAGGCGCAGCACCATCACGGTCCCGATGCTGGTCGGCGCCGTCGCGATACGCACGCCGAACAGTTGCTCCGGCAGCTTGTCGCGGTCGCCGATGCTCGCGTCCTGGCGCTCGGTCGGCTTGTACGTGTTGTCCGACACGCTCGCCATCGCCGAGTAGAGCGTGGCGAGCAGACGCTCGCCGTACTCGCGCGTCTGCTCGCTCACACGCGTCAGTTCGTTGTGAATCCGGAACAGGATCTCGGTGCTGAAGCGGTTCACGCGGATGTGGATGTCGGACGCGCGCTCGTTGCACGCGCGCGCGATCAGGTTCTTCGCGACCACCTGCATCTGCGTGTAGTCGACGCGCTCGCCGGTGCCGTCGCGCCGCTGGCCCTGATACGCGCGGCGCACCGCATCGAGGCTCACGACGCGCGTGGTGTAGCGATAGCTCAGGCGTTCGAGGCGCGCGCAGTACGACAGCACGAACGGATTCATGTCGTGCCCTTCGGCGACGAGCAGATGGCCGTCGTCGAGCAGGCACAGGAACTTGCGCTCCTCGGCGCTCGCCGCGTATTCGCCGCTGTCGGACAGCGGGCGCGCGTGGCCCGGCGCGACGCCCGCGGACGTGGGCGCGCTCGCGGTGGAATTCCCGTGCGGCTCCGCGTTCGGCGCGAGCGCGGTCGCCGGACCGCCCGCACCCGGCATCTCGCCCGGCGACGCCACACTGGCCGAAGACCCGCCCGACGCCGCCGCGGCAGATGCCGCCGCGCGCGCGGCCGTCAGCGTGCCGCCGAGCGGCACGATGGTTTTCACGGAGCCGGTCGAACCCGGCAAACCCGAACCGCTAGTCAGTGCATGAGGCTTCATCGCAGTTACCTCGTCGGCATCGGAAAAGTCGGAATAGGCGGCGTGCCGCCATGCAGCGGGTCGGCGCTCGCCGCCATGCGCGACGCGTCGCGAACGCTCGTCACGAGCAACGTGCTGCGCTGGCCGCCGACGCCCTGCACGACCATCGCGCCCGGCCGGATCGACACCACGCGCATCCCGTCGGGCAGCGTGTCGCCCGCGTGCACGTCGAGTTCGCCGCCGTCGACGGTGCGCACCGTCGCACTCGTCTCGCGGCCGAGGCTCTGGGTCGCGATCACGCTGACTTCCGTATTCGCGACAGTGCGGCTCACCTGGTTCAGCGCGGCTTCGCGCGCGGCCACCTGTGCCTGCGCATCGAGCTTCTTTAGCTGTGCGTTGAGCACCACGGTGTCTTCCTGCAGCCGCATCAGTTGATTGGCCGCGGCCATCGCGGCCGATGTCGGTACGACCGCGGCGGCCGGCGCGGCGTCCACCGATACCGTCACATCCGGCGCGGCTGCCGCCGCGCAAGCGCTGCCGCAGGCGGCCAGCGCGACGAGCCAGCACGCCGTCGCCCGCGCGACGCCGCGCGCCGTGACGAGCGCGACGGCGTCGCCGAATCGCCGCGTTGCTGCACGTTCATTGCTCATACACCACTCCTTCGAGGGTCCATTGCCCTGACCCATAAGACAGCTTGTCGATGCGTACGCCCGGTTCGTCCAGATAGCGGACCACGGCGAGCGGCGATAGCGCGCCAAGCTCCGCGCTGATGCGCCAAACCTGCCACGGCGGCGGCGCAGGCGGGCTGCGGCCGGGCAGCGTGTCGAGCGCGGCCGCGGCCACGCCGCGCGGCGGCGCGGGCAGCGGCTGCAACCGGAAAATCAGCTTCACGCCGAGCAGCTGGAACGCCGACAACAGCCGCAGCCGCACGCCGCGAATCCCGTCGATCGCTTCGTCGCCGCCCGCGGGCAGCGACACCGGCAACACGAGCGACGCGCGATCGCCGCCAGGATCGACGCTCGCGAGCGGCTCGGCCGCCATCAGCATCGCGACGTTCGAATCGTTGCGCGACCAGTCGTAGCTGACGTTGGCCGACCGGCACACGTAGCTGTCGAGTTGCCAGCCGCCCGGCGCGAGCGCGTCGAGATGATCGAGACAGGCGTCCACGAACTGGGCGGGCAGCGGCGCGTGCGCCCACGGATGATCGGGCGCGGGCGGCGCGGCCTGCTTGCGCGACTGCGCCATCAGACGCGCGCGCTCCGCTTCGAACGCGCGCTCGCGCGCGAGATCGAGCCGATGCTGCCGATAGCGCAGCGCCCCGAGCGTGCCGCCGCCGACCACGACCAGCAGCGCCGCCACGAGCGCCACGCGGCGCCACTGAAAGCGCCGCGACACCGGCACGAGGTTCAGCCAGCGCTGCAGCCGCGGCTTGCCCGCGCGCCGCGGGATCATGTCCCGGATGCTGCGCGCGTAGAAATTGTGGAAGCCCTGCACCTCGATCTGCGGATCGCCGATCACGACGTTCCAGCCGCCGAGGCTGTAGTCGCTGTGCAGACGCTCGAACACTTCCTCGCTGCTGCCGATCCAGTCGCCGTTCGGCAGGAACGCGCCGTCGCGCACCGCGAAATACGCCCAGCGGCCGTCCGGCAGACTGAACGCGCCGAGCCAGTTCGGCGCCGGCTGCTGCCGGCCGTCGTAGAACGCGCCGTCGGTCGCAATCGTTTTCGACACCAGCGCGCCGAGCGACGGCAGGCCGAATTGCGCGCCTTCGCGCGTGCTCGCGAACCCGGCGCCGGCGAAGCTGCGGTCGATGCGCAGCACCATCGCATCGAAGTTCAGCCGCGCGGCCAGCTCGACCGCCTCGGCGCGCAACTCGTGCCGGCGCGACAGCGACTGCCAGAACAGCCCGCAGACAAAACGCTGCCGGTCGATCTGGATGATCTGCGTTGCCATGATCGTGGTCCGCGCGCGCTCGCTCAGGCGCCGTTCATCGCGACCGGCGTCAGCAGGATCACGATGATTTCGCGCGAATGCGTGGCGCTCTGGCCGCCGCCGAACGCGTAGTTTTGCGGCGAGCCCACGCCCTGCCGGCTCGTCTGGTCGGTCGTGCCTTCGTAGCCGCTGATCACGAGCGTCTGCCCCGACTTGATCGCGACGCGCTGCAGGAAGTTGCGCGTGTCGACGGTCGGCAACTGGATCGTTTCGCCGTTCACGTTGAAGTTTTCCAGGTTCGCGAGCGACGACAGGTTCGTATAGAACTGCATCATCACGGTGCCGTCGTCGAGGATGTGCGGCAGCAGCGTCATGTTGAAGCCGGTCGTGATGGTGCCCGCCGTGAGCGACGTCTGCGTGCCGACGTTCAGCGTCGCCGTAGTCGAGATCTGCGCGAGATAACCCTGCTGCTCGGCCACCTGCACCGGCACCGGCTGGTCGTTGAGCGTCGTCACCGACGCCGACGTCTTGCGACGCACGGTGCCCTGCTGCGACAGCGCGGCGATCATCGCGGTGGTGCCCGACGCGCGGCTCGACGGCGTGATCACCGTCGCCGAAAACGCGTTCGGGGTCGCGGTCGACACGAGGCTCGAGAACGTGTTCGTGATCCCGAACTGCGTGCCGAGCGCCTGATAGACGGCGCTCCAGTTGATGCCGTAGGTATCGTCGGCGGACAGCGTGACCGACAGCACCGTGATGTTGACCAGCACCTGGCGCGACAGCACGCGGTTTTGCTGCGCCATGAATTCGCCGACGCGCTCCAGCACGTCCGGCGTGTCGGTGACCGTGATCGAGCCGGTCGCGGGCGACGCGAGCACCGAGCCCGACGGCGACAGCATCGCCTTGATCGTCGCCTGCAGCCCGTTGTAGACCGACAGCTGCGCGGTCATGCCGATGTTGGTGCTGTTGTCCGACGACACCGAAGGCGTGCTGCCGCCATTGCCGCCGCCGCCGCTGCCGCCGCCGCCGATCGAGCCCGCGCCGCCTGCCGCGCCGCCGCTCGAACCGCCGCCGCCCGAGCCCCCGCCCCCGCCGCTGCCGCTGCCGTTGCTGCTCGCACCGCTCATCACGGACGTGTCGAGACGCGAGTCGCCGGGGATCGACGTCACCTGGAACACGCGGGTGTCGGTATAGAAGAACACGATCGTGCCGGCGTCGTACTTCCAGTACACGCCGAAGCGCGCGGCTCCCATGTCGAGCAGGCCGTGCAGCGTGCCGTGCGGATACACGAGATGCACCGGCGCGCTCGCGTCCATGTCGGCGGGCGACGGGCCGGCCGCCGAGCGCAGCGTGCCGGCGAACGGCGCGGTGCCCTGCAAGAGGCCGGTCGGCAGCGGCGGCAGGCCCGGAATGCCCGTGCCGCCGCCTGCGGCGGCACCCAGGTTCGGCGCCGCGGTCGCGCGCGCGGCGGCGTCCTGCGCGCCCGGCGCGACGCGCGCGGGAATGTGCGTGAGCCGCGTGACGCGCTCGGCAAAGGCCTGAAGCGAATCGACGGTGCCGTCGAAGCTCGCTGGCTCGCCGAACAGCGGCGGCAGCGTCTGCGCAACCGGCACCTTCACCGTATTGCCGGACAGCCACAGCGAATTCTTGACGATCACGCCGTCGTCGTCGCGATCGACGGCATTGCCGCCCTGGGTCTTCGCGAGCAGGTCGCCCGCCCGCGTCGCATCGCCGTGCGCGGCACCTTCGAGCTTGCCGGTGAGACCGGTGCAGCCGCCCAGCACGACGGCGACGCACGCGGCCGCCACGAGAACGCGAAACGCAGACATCAGCCGGCCCCCTTCGGAATGACGCGCAACACGCGATTGCCCTTGTACATGACGATCTGGATCGGCACCTGCGCGTTGCTCAGTGCGTCGACCACTTCGCGCAGCGCTTCGTCGAGCGAGCCGTGAATCGTTGCATTCGCATCGACAGTGAAATCGGTCGGTACGTCCCACACGAATTGCCAGCCCGCTTCGCGAGCCCAGCGTTGCAGCGCGTTGCGCACCGAGCCGTCGGACTCGCGGAGTTCCCAGACCTGCTGCGCCTGCGGCGCGGACGCGGCGTCGGCGCCGGCGATCGCGCCGGCTGGCGGCACGCCCTGCGTCAACGGCTGCCCCGGCGGCCCGGCCACGTCGATCGAAGCGGCCGGCGCGGCGGGCGCGGCGGCCGGCGTGGTCGGCAGCTTCGGCGTGGTCGCCGACGCAGCGTGTGTATTGACGGCGGACAGCGGCGCGGCGATCGCCGACTCGTCCGGCGCGAGCGACGCCGGCGGCGCGACCGCCGTCACCGCGGGTGCTGCGGCGCGCTGCGCGGCGGCATCGACCGGCGCACCCGGCGCGGGCTCGCGCGCGGCGGCGTTCGCATCGGCGCGCTGCGGCACGGCACTGACCGTGACGATGCGCAGATCGGTATTCACGCGCGCCTGCAACTGCGGATTCGCCGACAGCATTTCGCCGAGCACGCGCACGAACGAGCCGCCCGCATGCCAGCTGACCGGCGTATCGGCCCACGTACCGGCGTTCGGCACGTTGACGCTATAGCTCGCCGGCACGATCTGTTCGAGCGCATGCAGCAACGGCACGCGCTGGCCGCTCACGCGCACGGTTTCGCTCGCACGCTGCGCGCCCTCGACGATGACCTGCTGCTCCGAGCCCATAGCCACCGCACAGGTCATCGCCATGCAACCCAGCCACATCGTCATTCCGATACCGACTGCCAGCTTTCGCATGCTCTGTTCAATTCGTTGATGGTTGCGGCCGGTCGGACGAAGCGCGTCGAGCGCCTTGTCGGCACCCGCATGCTCCGGGGTGTTCGCGCACTTCGATACCGCGCGGCTCGCGTCCAGGGCAACTCTCGCGAAACCGATTCTCGCGAAGCCGCTCGGGGGCTGCCATGATGTTTGACACTGTGTGACAGTTGCTAGCACAACACTCAAAAAACGCGGTCGTTACCGCACAGCGTCCGTTCCGCCCGCCGCGACATTCACGCGCGCGAACCCGGAACGACCGGACGGCGCGCATCAGCCGTAAACAGGTTGACGGCATTCATCGCGCATAACTTTAGGGTGTTCTTTCCCGCCTTCATTAACGATCCTGCCCTTTCGTCTATCCGCCTTCTGTCCGGGCCTTTTCGCGTTCATTTCCGCGTTCATTTCCGGGTTATTTCCTGCCTTCTTTTTCGCCAGTTTCCCGTCACTTTCCCGTCACTTTCCGTTCCCGGTGCAAACGATGGCGCAAACGCGCGCGCCACCGGTCCTGACCGATCTGTTTGCTCACCGCTGAACCGACCGCGACGCCTGGCCGTAAGACCTTGTTCCATGCGGGTTTCGAAGCACGCAAACCGCTTTTGCCAATGATCCGACGAAAGCCGGCCGGCGTATTCGATCACAACGATTTATCAACTGCTAGCGTTTCTTATTCCGAAAGCCCACAAAATTTTCTTTCGACTTCAGCGAAAACCCACTATCCGGGACGATGAACCCGGGGCGAATGCCGTTCGGGCACGCGCGAATCGGCCTTTCAAACCGGATTCACGCCGTTGAAACAATGACATGCCAGTGACATACGATTTTTTTATACCCCGGATTTAAATTTCTGCCTGGACTCGCACGGCTCGACGCTCCGACAATCGCGCCCATGCTGCACATGGACCGGCCGCCTTCGACGCGCGGCCGCCAGCGCGGCCTGATACAACGGAGCTCCAGCAAATGAACCACACGCAGCACACCGATCAAGACCGAAACGTGGAGAAGACACCCGGCGACGAGCGGGCCGACGACGGCCGCTGGCAGTTCTGGGTCGACCGCGGCGGCACTTTCACCGACATCGTCGCGCGCCGGCCGGATGGCGCGCTCGTCACGCACAAGCTGCTGTCGGAGAACCCGGATCGCTATCCGGACGCCGTCGTGCAAGGCATGCGCGACCTGCTCGGCCTCGCCGCCACCGAAGCGCTGCCGCAGGAGCGCATCGAAGTCGTGAAAATGGGCACCACGGTCGCCACGAACGCGCTGCTCGAACGCAAGGGCGCGCGCACGCTGCTCGCGATCACGCGCGGCTTCGCCGATCAGCTGCGCATCGGCTATCAGGAGCGTCCGGACATCTTCGCGCGCCACATCCAGTTGCCCGCGCAAATGTACGAGCGCGTACTGGAGATCGACGAGCGCGTCGGCGCGCGCGGCGAACTGCTTCAGCCGCTCGACGAGGTTGCCGCGCGCGCCGGCCTGCAGGCCGCGCGCGCGGCCGGCATCACGTCGATCGCGATCGTGCTGATGCACGGCTATCGCTTCCCCGAGCACGAATTGCGCGTCGCGGCGCTCGCGCGCGAATGCGGCTTCACGCAGATCTCGGTGAGCCACCGCGTGAGCCCGCTGATGAAGCTCGTCGGCCGCGGCGACACCACGGTGGTCGACGCGTATCTGTCGCCGGTGCTGCAGGACTACGTCGATCGCGTGTCGGGTCAGACGGGCTCCGTGCGCCTGATGTTCATGCAGTCGAGCGGCGGCCTCGCGGAGGCCCGTCACTTCCACGGCAAGGACGCGATCCTGTCGGGACCGGCCGGCGGCATCGTCGGCGCGGTGAAGACCTGCGAGGCGGTCGGCGAACACAAGGTGATCGGCTTCGACATGGGCGGCACGTCGACCGACGTCGCGCATTACGACGGCGCGTACGAGCGCGTGTTCGAGACCCAGGTCGCGGGCGTGCGCGTGCGCGCGCCGATGATGGACATTCACACCGTGGCCGCGGGCGGCGGCTCGATCTGCAGCTTCGAGAACGGACGCTTCAAGGTCGGCCCGGAATCGGCCGGCGCGTATCCGGGGCCGGCGAGCTATCGCAACGGCGGCCCGCTCACCGTGACGGACTGCAACGTGATGCTCGGCCGCGTACAGGCCGAACACTTTCCGCACGTGTTCGGGCCGGACGGCAATCTGCCGCTCGACACCGAGAAGGTGCGGCGCCGCTTCGCCGAAGTGGCCGCGCAGGTCGAACGCGAAACAGGCCAGAAAATGAGCCCCGAAGCGGTGGCCGAAGGCTTCCTGACGGTCGCCGTCGACAGCATGGCGCAGGCGATCAAGACGATTTCGGTCGAGCGCGGCCATGACGTGTCCGACTACGCGCTGTGCGCGTTCGGCGGCGCGGGCGGCCAGCACGCATGCGCGGTCGCCGACGCGCTCGGGATGCGCCGCATCGTGCTGCACCCGTTCGCCGGCGTGCTGTCCGCGTTCGGCATGGGCCTCGCCGATCTGCGCGTGCTGCGCGAAAAGGCCGTCGAGGCGACGCTCGACGCAGCCGCTGCCGCGTCGCTCGAACCCGCGTACGCCGCGCTCGAAACCGACGCGATCGCACAGGTCACCGCGCAGCGCGTGCCGCGCGCGCAGATCGACGCGCTGCGCGCCGTGCGGCTCAAGTATCAGAACACCGACTCGACGCTCGAAGTGCCGTACGGCGACGCCGCCGCGATGACGCGCGCGTTCGAGACGCTGCATCGCAAGCGCTACGGCTTCGTGATGAGCGGCAAGCCGCTCGTGATCGAATCGATCGTCGTCGAGGCGGTCGGGCAGACCGGCACGCAGCCGCGCATCGGCGCACCCAAGGCGCTGCGCGACGAGACGCCGGCGAGCGACGTGCCGATGTTCGTCGACGGCGCGTTGCGCGCGGTGCCGCTGCGCGTGCGCAAGACGCTCGCCGCGGGCACGCGCATCGAAGGCCCGGCGCTGATCGCCGAGGACATCTCGACCATCGTGCTGCAGCCGGGCTGGAGCGCGCGCGTGCTCGACGACGGCACGCTGCTGCTCGAACGCGACGAAGCGGAGCGCGGCGCCGCGGCGCTGACGATCACCACCGCGCGCCATCCGGTGCATCTGGAAGTGTTCAACAACATCTTCATGTCGATCGCGCAGCAGATGGGCGTGACGCTCGAAAAGACGTCCTACTCGGTCAACATGAAAGAGCGGCTTGACTTTTCGTGCGCGATCTTCGACCGCTCGGGGGGGCTGATCGCGAACGCGCCGCACATCCCCGTACACCTCGGATCGATGAGCGACAGCGTGCAGAGCGTGATCCGCGAGCACGCCGCGAGCATGCGGCGCGGCGACGTGTTCATGCTGAACGTGCCGTACAACGGCGGCACTCACCTGCCCGACATCACCGTCGTGATGCCGGTGTACGGCGACGACGGCGCGCTGCTGTTCTACGTGGCCGCGCGCGGCCATCACGGCGACGTCGGCGGCATCACGCCGGGCTCGATGCCGCCGAACAGCACGACCATCGAAGAAGAAGGCGTGCTGCTCGACAACGTGCGCATCGTCGCGGAAGGCCGCTTCCTCGAGGACGAAGTGCGCAAGCTGTTCGGCACCGGCCCGTGGCCGAGCCGCAACGTCGACCAGAACATCGCCGACCTGACCGCGCAGATCGCCGCGTGCGAATGCGGCGCGAACGAACTGCTGCGCGCGGTGGACCGCTACAGCGCCCACGTGGTGCTCGCGTACATGAACCACGTGCAGGACAACGCCGAAGAAGCGGTGCGCGATGCGATCGACGCGCTCGCCGACGGCGAGTTCGCGTACGCGATGGACGACGGCGCCGTGATCCGCGTGAAGGTGTCGATCGATCACGACAAGCGCAGCGCGCGCGTCGATTTCGCCGGCACGAGCGAGCAGCGCAACAGCAACTTCAACGCGCCGCGCTCGGTGTGCAAGGCCGCCGTGCTGTACGTGTTCCGCACGCTGCTCGCCGGCAGCATCCCGATGAACGAAGGCGTGCTGCGCCCGATCGACATCGCGATTCCGCAGGGCTCGATGCTGAACCCGGTGTACCCGGCCGCCGTGGTGGCCGGCAACGTCGAGGTATCGCAGTCGATCACCGACGCGCTGTACGGCGCGCTCGGCGTGATGGCCGGCTCGCAGGGAACGATGAACAACTTCACGTTCGGCGACGAGACGCAGCAGTACTACGAGACGATCGCGGGCGGCTCCGGCGCGGGGCGCAGTCATCCGGGCACGTCGGCGGTGCAGACGCACATGACCAACTCGCGCATGACCGATCCGGAAGTGATCGAGTGGCGCTTCCCGGTGATCGTCGAGCAGCACGCGATCCGCGCCGGCAGCGGCGGCGCCGGCCAGCAGGCGGGCGGCGACGGCGCGGTGCGGCGCATCCGCTTCACGCGCGCGATGACCGCGAACATCCTCGCGAACCGTCGGCGCGTCGCGCCGTTCGGACTCGCGGGCGGCGAGGACGGCCGGCCGGGACGCAACTGGATCGAGCGCGCGGACGGCGCGGTGGACCGCTTCGGCGCCACCCACACCGCGCAGGTCAATCCGGGCGACGTGTTCGTGATCGAAACGCCGGGCGGCGGCGGCTATGGGCGCGCAGCCTGACCGAACGGGCGGCGGCGCGCAAGCGTAACGGGGAGCGCGCCGCCGCGCCATGCCGCGCCGCCGTCGGCGGCGCGGCGATTACCACCACCGGCCTGGGCCATCGAGACGAGCCCGGACCGACAGGAGACCCGACCATGCACCCGGCGGCAGTCAATCTATATCCTCTGCTCGGCGTCCTCGTGATCATCGCGGGGTTCTTGCTGCGCTTCAATCCGATGCTGATCGTCACGGCGGCGGCCATCGTCACGGGCCTCGCCGCGCACTTTCCGCTCGAACGGATTTTCGAGGCGATCGGCAGCGGCTTCGTGAAGACCCGCGTGATTCCGCTCATCATCCTGCTGCCGCTCGCGGTGATCGGGCTGCTCGAACGGCACGGCCTGCGCGAGCGCGCGCAGATCTGGATCGGCGGCATCCGCGCGGCGACGCCGGGGCGTCTGCTGATCGCTTATCTGTTCGTGCGCGAGATCACGGCCGGGCTCGGGCTGACGGGCCTCGGCGGCCATCCGCAGATGGTGCGTCCGCTGATCGCGCCGATGGCCGAGGGCGCCGCGCTATCGCGCTTCGGCAGGTTCGGCAGGTTCGGCGAGACGGAGCGCTACCGCATTCGCGCGTTCGCGGCCGCCACCGACAACGTGGGCCTCTTCTTCGGCGAGGACATCTTCGTTGCGTTCGGCGCGATCGTGCTGATGGTGACGTTCCTGAAGGAAGCGGGCATCTCGGTCGAGCCGATGCACGTCGCGGTGTGGGGGATGCCGACCGCGCTCGCCGCGTTCGTCGTGCAGAGCGTGCGCCTCTATCGCCTCGACGACTGGCTGGCGCGCCGCGCGGGCAACAGCGCCGCGCAGGTCGCGCAGCACGGCGGGGCGAACGCCGACCTCGCCGCCGCACCGGCTCACGGAGACCACGCATGATCTTGCTCACCTGGTTCTTCTGGCTGCTCGGCGTGCTGCTGTTCGTGATCGGCGGCCTCATCGTCAGCGACCGCGAGCACCCGAAGCGCTGGCTCGCGGGCGGCTTCTGGATGCTGTACGGGGTCGTGTTCCTCGCGGGCGACGTGCTGCCGAACGCGGTGACGGGCGTGATCGTCGTCGTGATGGCGCTCGTCGCGGGCTTCGGCGGCGTGACCGGCGCGAAGCCGCGCGTGCGCGGCGACGGCGAGTTGCGCGCACGCGCGAAGCAGCTCGGCAACCGGCTCTTCGTGCCCGCGCTGACGATTCCGGCTGTCACCGTCGTCGGCACGCTGCTGGCCGCGCATCTGGTGGTCGGCGGCCGCGCGCTGCTCGATCCGAAGAACGTCACGCTCGTGTCGTTCGGGCTCGGCTGCATCGTCGCGCTGGCGCTCGCGTGCCGGCTCACGCGCGACACGGTCGGGCAGTCGATCCGCGAAACGCGGCGCCTGATCGACGCGCTGTCGTGGGCGGTCGTGCTGCCGCAACTGCTCGGAATGCTCGGGCTCGTGTTCGCGGACGCGGGCGTCGGCAAGGCCGTCGCGCACCTGAGCACCACCTACATCGATCTGGACCACCGCTTCGTCGCCGTTGCGGTGTACTGCATCGGGATGGCGCTCTTCACCGTTATCATGGGCAACGGTTTCGCCGCGTTCCCGGTGATGACGGGCGGAATCGGCGTGCCGGTGCTGATCGGCGTGTTCCATGGCAACCCCGCCACCATGGTGGCCATCGGGATGTTCTCCGGTTATTGCGGTACCCTGCTCACGCCGATGGCGGCCAACTACAACATCGTACCGGCCGCGCTGCTCGAGCTGCCCGACAAATACGGCGTGATCCGCGCGCAGATTCCCACCGCGCTCGTCCTGCTGGCCGTCAACATCGTGCTGCTCAACACACTGATGTTCGCCTGAGCGCCCGCCGGACCGTGGCGGCGCGCGCGGGCCGATACGCAACAGGGGCGCCGGCGGCCCCTGCTTGCCTCAGGAGAAACAGACGACGTGAACCTGAAGTTTCTGGAAACATTCATCTGGGTGGCGAAGCTGCACAGCTTCAGCCTCGCGGCCGACAAGCTCCATTCCACCCAGGCCGCGATTTCGAGCCGGATTCTCGCGCTCGAACAGCAACTCGGCGTCAAGCTGTTCGCACGCGGCCCGAAGGGCACGCGGCTCACGCGCGCCGGCGAACGCGTGCTGATGTACGCGGAGCAGGTCAGCGAATCGATGACGCGGCTGCGCGCGTCGGTGCACGACGAAAAGCTTGCATACGGGACGATCCGGATCGGCGCGATGGACAGCGCGATCCACTCGTGGTTCGTCGATTTCGTCGCCGACGTGATGGAGCAGTATCCGAACCTCGACATCGAGGTCGTCACCGAGACCGCGCTCACGCTCAACGAGCAGTTGCGACGCGGGATGCTCGACCTCGTCATCCAGACCGACATGCTGCGCGACGAGACGATCCGCAGCGTCGAGCTGCTCGAGCTGCCGTTCGGCTGGATCGCGGCGGCCGACTCGCCGCTCGCGACCGAGCCCCCTGCCGGGTCGCCGACGGCCGCGCTGCGCCGGCTCGTCGAGGAGCGACTCATCACGTACTCGCGCCACTCGCGCCCGCACCAGGATTTGATGCGGCTGATGCAGTCGTACGGAATCGGCGAGGCGCGCGTGAGCTGCGTGAATTCGGTGGCCGCAATGGCGAGGCTGATCCAGGCGGGCTTCGGCGTGGCCGCGATGCCGCCCGCGATGGTGCCCGATCTGCTGAAACAAGGCGTGCTGTGCGAATTGAAAGGCATCGAAGTGCCGCCGCCGATGCCGTTCGTCGTCGCATGGCGCGACGGCACCGACTGGACCGAGCGCCTCGTCGAAGTCGCGATCGGCACGGTGCACCGCTATGCGGAGCGTCTTGGCGAACACGCGGCGCGCGTGATCGTGTAATGTGCGCGGCGCCGCCGCGAGCGATTTTGCGGCGGCGATTCATGTGCGCTTTACGGCGTGCTTTACGCGCGCTTTACGGTGTTGCTTACACATTATTTACGGTGTTATTTGCATTGGCTTTACCTTCGCTTTATTTTAGCTTTTATCCGCGCTTTACCTTCGCTTTACCCGTGCTTTACGGCACGCTTTACGCGCGCTTTGCCGCGCGTTTTACGTGCACCCCATGGCGCTTCGCAGTGCATTTACAGCACCGTTGCGTGCAAATTCATGCCTTATTCGCACCGCGATGTCTCATGCGAATTCTTTATCCGGAAGATTTAATTTTCTTGCTCGATTTCGCGCGCGGCTGAACCCACGATTCCGCTTGCCGAAAAAAACGGTGGCGCCGGACGGCGGGGTACTTCGGCGGCGTCGAGAAGAACTGCAGACGGATAAGGATGACTATGAATATCAAAAGCTTCGCGTGTGGGGCGGCGCTCGCGCTAACCTGCGGTGGTGCGTGGGCGCAGTCGAGCGTCACGCTTTACGGGCTCATCGACGAGTCGATTCGTTTTCAGAGCAACCCGGGCGGCAACACGCTCGGTCTGAACGAAGGCGCGATCAACGGCACCCGCTGGGGCCTGAAAGGCTCCGAAGATCTGGGCGACGGACTGAAGGCGATCTTTCAACTCGAATCGGGCTTCAATGTCGGCACCGGCAAGTCCGATCAGCAAGGCCAGCTGTTCGGCCGCTTCGCGTGGGTGGGGCTGCAAAGCAACACGTGGGGCGCACTGAAGCTCGGCCGCCAGTACGGCGGCATTTACAGCTTCTACGCGTTCAACTTCGACCCGCTCGGCGGCGGCAACATCAACGCGACCGACTGGTCGCTGTTCCTGACCGGCATCCGCTTCGACAACACGGCCCAATACGAAAACAACTTCGGGCCGGTGGCGTTGCAGGTTCAACGCTCGTTCGGCGGTCAGGCCGGCAGCAACTCGGCGGGCAGCACGACCACCGCGTCGCTGATCTACAACTTCAACGGCGGCAAGGCCGGCATCGCCGGCGCGGAGTCGAAGGACGGCACCGGACACAAGCTGGTGGTGGGCTCGGCGGGCGGCACCTACACGTGGGGTCCGGTGGGCCTCTACCTGTACACGATCGACGCGCGTCGCGACGCCGGCTTCTCGGTCGGCGCATCGGGCACGAGCAACCCGCTCGCGAACACCAACATCATCAGCAACGTGACGACCGTCGCCGGTCCGCAGACGTCGGCGCGCAACGACCTGTTCGTGCGCGTCGGCACGAGCTGGCAGCCGGCCCCGCAATGGCGCTTCATCGCGTCGTATGCGTACGACCACGCGAACAACGTGTCGCCCGGCCAGTCCGGCTCGATCCAGACCGTGTACGGCATTGCCGACTACATCCTCACGAAGCGCACCGACGTGTATCTGGAAGTCGATCACAGCCACCTGTCGGGCGCGTCGATCGACGATCCGAACGGGCCGCTCACGCTCGGCGGCGAGGCGAACCAGTTCGGCGCGAGCCTGAGCCTGCGCACGGTGTTCTGATGCGCGCGGCGGCGTGCCGTTCTGTCGAACGGCGCGCCGCATCGCTTTCTCTCGCGGCAAACTTCCGTGTTTGAGGCGCCGCCCGGCATGTCGGGCCGCGCCGCTTTTTTCCCGCATCGGCCGTTGCGGCTTTCTTCTCGCGGCTTTCTTCTCGCGGCTTTCTTCTCGCGGCTTCCTTCGTCCGCACGCTTCTCGCCTCCAACCTCCCGCCTCTCGCCGCTCCTGTCGCCGCACACTTCGCAATCTCACTGACGACTTCGTCTGTACGCGCCGGTGTCATCACCGTTTCAGTCATTGTGCGAACCATGGCGAACCTGCGGCTCAGTCCGCGATGAACGAGTTCGAAGGGCTGCTCGACGACATGGGCGAACAGATCGCGTCGGGCAGTCGGTGCGCCGAGAGCAAGGAGACCTTCGAGAAGGCCTTCGACACGTTCCTCGGCCGCGCCTTCCGCACCGGCGAGGGCGAAGCGGATCCGCATCCCCGACCTGCCGAAGTATCTGACGCACGACGCGCACTTCCATCCGACCAGCTATTCGGGGCGCGTCAACTCGCTCAGTCATCTCGTCGAATTCATGGAAGCGAGCGGCGTCGAGCGCACGAACCTCGCCGGCATTCCGACGGATGCCGACCTCGGCGGACCTGGACGCATAACGGCAGTAACGGCAATAAAGGCAAGCTCGCGGCGCGCCGGCACCGGCGCGCCGCCCCAGAAGGTAACAAACCATCACAAAACGGCGTCAGGCGCGGCAGCGAATGAAAAGATTCACTCACCGCTTCACGAGTTCGTACCGCCTAAACGCCCCTTCTGGGCCAGGAGCATGACATGTTCTCGACGATTTACTTTGCCGCCTCTTCGATTCTCTCGTCTACCGGCCTCCCCGCCGAGCTGGTCACCCGCGTGCTGGACGGCCGCCTGCAGGACGCGGCCCAACGCGCCGCCCACCTGGTCGAAGGCGACGACGTCGCCCCCGATCACGCCGCGCTGCAGATTCACGGCGACCTCGAACTCGTGCTCGGCCGCGACGAGGAAGCAGAAGAAATCTACCGCCGCGCGCAAAAAGCGATTCGTCACTCGCGCGACGCCATCCGGATCGTCTCGTGCCGCAACACCGGCTGGCAGGCGTTCTTCCGCAGCCAGTTCAACGTTGCGCTGACCTGCTTCAAGCGCGCCGCCGAAGACAAGGCGATCACGCCGAACGGCCGTCTCGATGCGCTCGTCGGCACCACGCTCGTGCTGTTCCACCTCGGCTGCGTGCAGGCCGCGTGGGACCGCGTCGCCGAACTGACGACGCTCGCGAAAGCCAGCGGCGACCCGCGCTGGATCTATCTGGTCGACGCGCTGCGCCGCGACCTGCTCGCGCAGCACGAACTGCACGGCGCCGAACTGCTGGCCGACCACATCTACTGGCGCTCGGTGACGGTCGACGCACTGCCGCGCGACGACCGCTCGCAGCCCGCGCTGCCCTCGCACGCGGTGCTGCCGCTGCTGGCCGCTCGCCTCGACTATCTGCGCGACCTGCTCGCGTTCGCGAACGGCAACGGCAACGCCGCACAGGCGCTGCGCGAGTACGCGAACGACTACCGCAAGATCGGCCTGCGTGCGTATCACCGCGGCCTGTGCCTCGAAATCGCGCTCGCCGGCATCGCCGGTCGCGCGACGCTCGTCGCCGAGCAGATGCTCGAAGCGTCGGGCGCCGCCGCCGGTCAAGGCAGCCAGCATGCGCGCTGGTATCTCGACTACCTGTACTGCCGCGCGAAGATCATGCAGCAGCAGATGCGCGTGCAGGAATTCGCGCAGCTCTACGGACGCTACGCGCTCGCATCGATCCAGCACGTGCGCGCGGACAACGTGTCGATGCCGATCGTCGTCTCCGATCTCGTGCAGCCGGCCGCTTCGCAGCAGCGCAGTGACGACGTGAGCGCGCGATTGCCCGCCCGCTACCGCCGCGCGTACCGCTATCTGATGGACAACCTCGACCAGAAGGATCTGTCGGTCCGCGAGGTCGCTTCGCACGTCGGCGTGACCGAGCGCGCGATGCAGGCAGCCTTCAAGAATCACCTCGGGCTGTCGCCGAGCGAGCTGATCCGCCGCCAGCGCATGGAACGCATCCGCGACGACCTGCTCGACGACGACGCACCGGTTGCACACGTGCTCGACGTCGCGAAGAAGTGGGGCGTGCAGCACCGCTCGACGCTGATCAACGGCTATCGCCGCGTGTTTCATGAGGCACCGTCGGCGACGCTGGGCCGCTGAGCGGCGACCGTCCGTGCGCGGACGGCGTCGTCCCCAGTAGCACGCAGGTTCACCCCTTCCCCTGATGCGCCGGCCTCGGCTGGCGCTTTTCCGGCCGTCCGCGGCGTCTTCGCCAGCCGGACGGCGTTTTTTTGCGCGCGCGGGCCTCGCGACCGCGTGCGCTGCGGAGCCGATCGCGATGTTTTCCCTGACCCGCCTGCGCGGACGACGTAGTCCGCACACTCCCCTGCTGCGAATTGCGCGTGCCCGGCCGGCGCGTTTCGTTGCGTCGCCGGTGTCCCGTCCAGCGATGCTGGCGCTTCCCCTCGTCGTCGCGTGCATGGCGCCGGCCGACGCGCACGCCGACGTCGACTGCTTTGTGGCGGCAGCCGCGTATCAGCACGTGAGCCCGGTGGTGCTCAGGGCGATTGCGTGGCAGGAATCGCGCGGCAATGCGAACGCCGTTCACCGCAACCGCAACGGTTCGATCGACTACGGGATGATGCAGATAAATTCGGTTCATCTGCCGGCGTTGTCGCGCTACGGCGTGTCCGCCGCGGATCTGATGAACCCTTGTTCGAGCGTCTACGTGGCCGCGTGGCATCTGCACCGGATGATGCTCAAGTACGGCAACACATGGCAGGCCGTGGGCGCGTACCACTCCGAAACGCCGGACGAACGCGATCGCTATGCGCGCGCGATCGAAGCGCTGGTGGACAGGATGATGGCGCCGCTGGTCGCCCGGCGGTAGACCCGAAAGCGATATCGAAAGCGGCACGCGGTTGCCGCGCGGTGTGCGTTGCCGTGTGTCGCTGCGTGTCGCGTTGCTTGAATGCGCAAACAAGGCGGGCGGCATGTCGACCCGACATGCCGCCCGATATCGTTGACACGGCTGCGCGCGGGCCGTTACCCAGCCCACGCCGACGCTTACTTGGAGAACATCTGCTTGATGTTGTCCCAGGCCGAGACGTTCATGTTGGCCATGATGTCGTTGAACTTCACCTGCGTCTGGATGCGCGATGCGGCATTCGTCAGCGCCATATTCTGATCGGCGGAGTCCTGCAGTTGCGACAGGTCCATCGAGTTGGACGCGTTGTTCAGGAACGAGTTGGTGGCATCCGTCCCGAACTGCCCCGCGAGGTTGCCGAGCTGGCCGAGCGTGCTCGTCGGTCCGAGATGATTGAGCGCCGCGTTGCCGAGGGTCGAGACCGCCGTGCCGATCGGCGACATCTTGCTGAACAGCGACGCCGCCGCCCCGGCCGGCTTCGCAAACGGGTTCTTGCTGCCGAGGCCCGGCAACTTCGCGCCAAAACGCAAGCCGCCCGACGATTCGCCGTCGGTCGACGCCTTCGCCAAGTTGTTCAGGCCGCCGAACAGTCCGTTGCGAAACGGGTTAGTGTCTTTGGCGACTTTGGGCGCTTCGGCGGGTTTGGCGGTTTCCTCGGTTTTCTCGAATGGATTGACGCCGCCGACGCCTAATCCTTTCCCTAATTCGACAGCCATTGTTACCTCCTGAATGAATGGTCCGGGAGCCCGCCTGCCGCGAAGCCTCTGCCACAGCCAGCAACACGCGGCGCGGTACCGGTCCGCCTTGCGATACCGGATCGATACGCTGTCACGTTAAGCGTTCGGCGTAACCAGCGCGCTTCGTGACGCGACGAGACGACCTGTTTTGCGAACCGGCACGAAGCGCGCACGCAAGAACGAATGCGCGCGCAAACGCTGCTCGCGCGTCGCTTCGTCATTCGGAGAACAACTTCGTGTTCGCGTGATGCGGCCTCTACGCCCGCACTACAGTGGCGTCGAAAGATCAACGTCGGCGCGCCCCCGAAACGACAGAGGGGTCAACGCCGAGACCAACGGCCCACGGAGAACACGATGTCCGGAACCACGATCCAGAACGGCTTTTCGAGCAGCAACCTCGGCTACATGAACGGCGTCGACGGAACCGACAACGGTAGCGGCAATTCGCAGGTTGAGGCCATGGAAGAGATCCTGCAGGAACTCATTCAGGAGTTGCAGCAGATTCTCGCGTCGCAGAGCGGTTCGGACCCGGATTCGGGCGGCGGCGGCGGCGGTTCAAGCGGCGTCGGCGGCGGCGGTGGCGGCTCGGGCAGTTCGCTGAGCCCGGTCAGTTATGCCGCCACCCCGCCCGCCGCTTCGCCCAGCACCCCCGCGCCGGGCGGTTCGGGCTCGAGCAGTCCCACCACGCCGACGACTTCGACGAACGGCGGCACCGGCGAGGGCGGACTGAGCACCGCGCCGCAGACGCAGCCGCTCACGCAGCAGCAGGGCCAGCAGGTGGCCGCGCAATACGTCGCCAATCTGCAGCAGGACTTCGGGCTCACCCAGGCGCAAGCCCAAGGCATCGTCGCGAATCTGTGGCACGAAAGCGGCGGCATGAACTCCGGCATCAACCAGGGCGGACAGATCGGCGAGCCGAGTTCGAACATGGCCGACGACAACGCGAACGGCTACGGCATCGCGCAATGGGGCGGCTCCCGCAAACAAGGGCTGATCGACTACGCACAGCAGAACGGCCTCGATCCGTCGAGCCAGGCCGCCAACTATGGCTACCTGAAACAGGAACTCGAAACGACGGAGTCGGGCGCGATCACGGCGGTCAAGGGCACCACCACGGCCGAGCAGGCAACCGAGGCGTTCTGCAACACGTTCGAACAGCCGAGCGACCCGGAAATGGCGTCGCGTCTCGCGGATCTGTCGCTCGTGCAGGGTTGAACGACGGGGGAGCGCGAGCGGCGTTCACGCCCGCGAGCGCAGCCCCTCCGCCGAACAGTCGACCATCGCGCGTATCAGCCGGCTGCGAGCCGGCTGCGCTGGTTAATACGCGCGCGGACGACGCGCTCGCAGAGCTACGGAGTCTGGAGCGGCGGGCTCACCTTGGGCGGCTGTTCAGGCCGCTGATTGTGCGCGGAATGGGGCTCGGTTGCGACCTCGCCTATGCACCGTTCGAGCCTTTGATCAGATCACGAAACATTTGAAGCTTGGCGGGATGGCTTGTCGCCATCCGGTAGCGCTGATAATCGTGGGAAGCGATGGTCGGAATGAAAACATCGCCATTCGACTCATTCCGGTAGGTCATATCCCACGTTTGCGCGTAACTCGTCGTTTCAGAGAGCTTCACATCGTAGCGCTTGCAGATGTCATAGACATGCTTGAGCAGCGCCTCTCCCACACGAGGTCTTTCCTGCGCGGCGAGCCAGGCATCCACCTCGGCGCTTTTTTCCGGCCCAGCGGCTATCAGTGCCATCTCCTGCAGCGAGAGCCCCTGGATGGAATTCGATCCCGCGACCGTCTGCATCTTCACGATATAAGGCTGATTTCTATACCGGGTGTTCGACCAGGTCTTGACGATAGGAACGGTCTCCCAGCTGTCGCTGACGAGGACATCCGGTGCGTGCCTCGGATCGCGCAGGTCACCCCACAACACGAAGCCATGAGGGTTGCCGTTCATTGCAAAGGAGACAGGACGCAGGTCGCGCAAGCGCGAGCTTCTGCCGGCCGCACGATCGGCTATCGAGGCCGTCATTTGCCGGCCTTCTTCCGCGACGACGACCCTGAATAGCGCATGGTTAGTTTCGAGGCAGACACCGGCCCCCGAACTCACCGTGTCGCGAACGGACTGCATCGAATACTGCGGGGCCGGCGGCTGGGAACTCCTGCGCATTTCATAACGCACAAAGGATTCTCCTGCCGACGCAACGATGCCGAACACGCTGTTGGGTCTTTGCTCGACGAGCTTCGATACCCGTTGCTGGATGGGCTGCAATTGCTGCAGCTTCTTGAACGCCTGATCGCTGATCTTTGTGCTGGGCGGCGCGGCCGGCACAACCGTGCGTGCCAGGGCCTGGAGCGCACCGAGCGGGCCGGACACCCGAGGTTTTTCGTTCAGCGCATCCCGGATCGGACGTTGGGCCACTGACGCGGCTTGCAACTGCTGGCCGTCCGGGGCGACCGAGGCGTCCCAGTCGAGGTTCTGGCTGTGCGGCAAGGTGAGAACGGATCGCGGCGGCATGGTCTGCCCCATTTCGGCTTATGACATCCATGCAGACTACGGTGAGCGCGGTTCGCGGCGCGACGGTTTGCGAATAAGCGTTTCGATATGCGAATCTGTTGGGGTGGGGTCCGCGGGGAACCTGTTGGCGCGTCGGGTTAGTTGTTTAGCGATCTGATCGGCGCACACCATTGGCATTGTCTTCGCGTGTCTTTTGTCACCGTCCGCAGAAGAAAAAGCCGTCCGGGAGCGACATCAGGATGTAGGCGATCAACGGCTAGGCGACCGGCGTCATTGATGCGGCCATACCGACGATCAGCAACGCGGGCAGCGCCAGCAAGGCCGCCGCCTGCATTGCGCGATACCATGCCTTATTTCGGAGCCTTTTATTTAGCCCGACCAGCCAGGTCAACAGGGCAAATGCGCCGACGATCCACAGAAGATACGATGCCTCTCCATCGGCCAATGCAGCCGCATACCCAAAGAAGCCGGAATGTGCGTTCAATTATTGAACCCCATGACAGGCAATCCACGTTTCGAAGCGAAGTCGCACAGCAACTCCAGCGCAAAGTCTTCGCACGTGAACCGTCTCCCGGAAATCCGGGCGGCCTCAGCCGACTGCGGAATCGCCGAATGGTAAGCACTTATATCGGAGGGTGTCCAAAGGTTCGTCGTCTTCCAATAGACCTTCAATTTGCAAATGTGGGGCGATTGGTCCTCTTTTCGTGTGAGCGGTGCCCAAATAACGCTGCTCATTGCCGCCGCCCTCCTGTAACACACACTCCAATGCGCTGCCCATCGCTCCCCGATAGTATGGGCGTCCGGCCGCTGCCGTCGGTTGCTACCACCCTGGCCCGGCCATTTACATCAATGAGATGCACTAGAATTCCGTCCACTGGATCGCCAGTTTCATCGACAAACTGAAAGTGTCGATCGAAAGCCGCATTGTCATTCGCTGCGCCATTGCTGTTTGGCGCCACACCGGTCCTTGTTGCCGGACCGAAGTCATCGTCGCATTCGAGAAAAATGCCCGGATTGCTACCGACGATAACCCGGTTTTTCTTGCATGGACACAGAACGAGGTCGCCGTTAACAACGACATTGCGGCCGTTCTCCGACATCCCCCTGCCTGTTCCGTGTATCTTCCATGCACCTTTGCAATTGCCACAAGTCGCCTCGTCGCCGCTGAGTGCGACGTGCTTACCGTCATCGAAAAGAGTTGACGAATATGCGACTACAAAACCACGTGTTGTCGTGGGATCGCCGTTTCGAACCGCCGCCTTACTCATTGCCTTTCTCGTCACGAGACGAATTCGATGGCTCGATACAAGATGCATCGACAAAGCCCGAGACGACTTGCCCTTCGCAAGTCGCGGCATATTCTGCGCCATCCATAACGGCCGCCTGACTACCGTCTTCATACTTGACCATATCGCCTACGCAGACAAGGACGAGTCCCTTGTATGCCGCATTCGTCATTACCGTGTCGCCCCACCGGCCGCACTGGGTGCGTGCGCCGATCGCTGCGAACAAACAGGTTGTCCCGTTTTTTTGCTGTTCCGGCATGCTTTACGATTCCTTCGTTGGACAGAAGGGAACGACGCTACACTACAAAGTGACCCGCATATGTCAGGCATTGTCAAAAGCCCCTTATCTCCGTGCCCGGCTCCCGGTTCTTGATCACCAGTTTCCGGCTCTTATGTGCAGCAGCGGGATTCGAAGGCCTTATGTTCGCGGTAAATATGCACGCAAGTTAATGATTAACGACGATTGGTGTGCTCCGTTTCCCGGGTATGACCTGTATTACCCCGGCTGCCGGCCGCCCTCATCTGCCTTCTCGCTGGTTGTCAACGCGCAGTTCGTGACTGGGGTCGGACAAGGTCGATCCCAGCCGGCACGACCGGCAGATAGCACCCGGTCACCGATGGTCGGCTCCAACGACGGCTCGCCGCGTAGTGCGTTCGCTTACCGCCGCAAATGCCCCGTAGGCAGCGCAGTGGTGTATTTCACCTGGCTCAGCGCGAAGCTGGACCGGATGCTCGCGACGCTGGGGATCTGCGTCAGGCATTCCAGCAGTAGTGCCTGATATCGAATCAGGTCCTCTATGACCACCCGCAGCATGAAGTCGGCGTCGCCACTCATGAGGTAGCACTCCATCACTTCGGGCCGCTGGCGAATGGCTTCGGTGAAGACTTCCAGTGACGCCTTGTCCTGTTGCTTGAGCGACACGTGAACAAAAACGTTGACTGCCAGCCCGAGCTTCAACGGATCGACCAGCGATACCGCTCCCCTGATAACCCCGTTCTGCCTCATTTCAGCCACACGGCGCCAACAAGGCGACGCCGAAAGCCCGACACGTTCCGCTAATTCGGCGTTGCTGAGTTCTGCGTTCTGCTGCAGTTCGTCGAGGATACGCAGGCTGGCCTCGTCGAGCTCGATCTGGCTCACGGTTAAAGTTTCCATTAAATCTCTGTAGATCGACAAATTATACCCAATTCACGGTATTTGAAGGCCAAATAGGAGACTCATTTCGCGGACGCAGGGATAACATCGTTCAACCGAAAACCAACCGCGAGCGTTTCCCGATGAGCACCTTGAGCGCGACAAGCACAGCCTCCGACTATCGATCGTCCCCAGTGACCTGGCTGTCGGTCATGGTGCTGCTGTGGGGGCTGAGCTGGCCCGCCACCAAGCTGGCGCTCCATTCGGTGCCGCCGCTGTGGCTGGCGGCTATCCGGTTCGGCAGCGCCGCCATTTGCCTGTTCGCGCTCGCCGCCGCTCGTCGCACGCTCAGGTTTCCGCCCCGGTCGGACTGGCCGGTGATCGCGAGCATGGGGCTGTTGCAGATGATGGCCTTCACCGGCCTCGGCATGATCGCAATGACCCACGTCGACACGAGCCGGGCCGTTCTGCTGGCCTACACGACACCGCTCTGGGGCGTGGTGGCCGGTTGGCTGTTGTTTCGCAACGCGCCGACGCGGCTGCAACTGATGGCGCTCGGTGTCGGGCTCAGCGGCATCGCGCTGATCTGCTCGCCTTGGGAAATGGACTGGACCGCACCGGGCTCGGTGATGGGCTCGGTGTTCCTGTTGATCGCTGCAATCAGCTGGTCGGTGGTGATACTCCACATCAAGCGGCACCAATGGACCGTTTCGCCGCTGGATCTCGCGCCCTGGCAAATGTTGCTGGCAGCCGTCCCGCTGGCCGGTTTTGCGTTTGCACTGGAAGGCGCTCCCACGACCATCCACGTCGATGCCCGTCTGCTCGAACTGCTGTTCTTCATCGGCCCTGTGGCGACCTCGGCCTGCTTTGTGATCTCCGCCGAGCACGGGCGTCGCATCAGCACCTTCGCGATGTCCAATTTCACGCTCGGCGTGCCGTTGATCGGCATCCTCGCGTCGGTGCTGCTGCTGGGCAACCGGCTGTCGTGGCTGTTCATGATCGGGCTGGGTCTCATTCTCGCGAGCATGCTCGTCGCCGCCGTTGCGGCGAGACGCGCGGGGTGAGACCGGTCAGGCCGGGTGCGTCCAGCTGTTTGCCTTCGTCGACGCACGTCCATTTGCGCGACCGTCGCCCGAGGCTGAGCGACCACCAGCAAACGCCCCGCAAGCCCTGTAGACGCGCGATATGGCCCGCATGCGGGCCATGGATTTTCCTCCGCACCTGCCTCGTGTGACCGCTTCCAGCAAGGTCATCGTTCCCGCGGGGTCCGAAAAAGAAGACGGGTGCCTAATGTATCGCGGCACCTACTCCAAGGTACTGCTGCTGTAAGCCGCTGTCGGCTTTCAAGGCCGCCGCCGTCAATGTCAGTGCGATGCGCCCGGCCGTCATGATGGCGACCGAGTCTGCCACCGCCAGAGCCATGCCGAGATTCTGCTCAACAAGCAAGATGCTTATGCCTTCGGCGTTAACTTTCCGCAGCAGCTCGACAAGCTGTCCGACGATAGCGGGAGCGAGCCCCTCGGAGGGTTCATCGAGCACCAGTAGCCGTGGGTTACGCAGGAGAGCGCGGCCAATGGCTAGCATCTGCTGCTCGCCGCCCGACAGTTCATGACCGCGGTTGCGGCGCCGCTCCGCGAGACGTGGAAATGCATCGTAGACCCGCTCGATGGTCCACCCGGTCCCCTTTTCGACGGTTCGCGACGCAAAAAGCCGCATATGCTCGTCCACGGACAGGGAACGGAATACCCGGCGCCCCTGCGGCACGAATCCGATGCCCCTGCCGCTGATCTCATGCGGACGGCGCCCGCGAAGCTCTTCGCCGCGCCACTGAATCGAGCCACCTGAAATGTCCTGCAACCCGATGATGGCGTTACACAACGTGCTCTTGCCCATGCCGTTACGGCCGACCAGAGCGAGGGGCGCACGCGTCACGTCCAGATCCACGCCCTGAAGCACGTGACTTTTGCCGATGTGTACCTGCAAACCTCGCACTTTCAGGTCCGCCGGGACTGTCTCTTCATTCATGAGTTGCCCCAAGTCCGTCGCCAAAGTAAATACGCTGCACCTGTACATTCCCGCGGATGCTGGACGGATCGCCCTGCGCCACGAGCTGTCCGTCCTTCATCACGGTGACTTGATGCGCCAGCCGCAAAGCCACATCCATGTCGTGCTCGATCAGCACGATGGTCAGCGAGGACGGAAGGTCCTCGATCAACTCGATGAGCAACTGGCGCTCGGCGGGAGACAAACCCGCTGCGGGCTCATCCAGCAGCAGCAAACGTGGGTCACCCGCGAGAGCCATGCCGATCTCCAGTTGACGCTGCTGCCCGTGCGAGAGCGAAGCCACTTCGTCCGTGAATCGCGAGGCCAGCCCGACGCGCTCTGCGAGCGCCCGTGCGCGCTGCCAATGCAACGAAGCGGTACCTTCACGTCGAAGCGAGAACCGCCCTGCGGAGACTCCCCGCAGGGCGACATACAGATTCTCCTGGACGGTCAGTCCGCCAAACAGCAGGGAACTCTGGTAAGTGCGTGCAACCCCGCGCCGCGCCCGTTGCCAGGACGGCAGCTGGGTGATGTCGTCGCCGAACAGACGGATCGTTCCCGAGGTGGCACGCACGTCGCCGGAAATTGCATTGAACAGCGTGGTTTTACCGGCCCCATTGGTTCCAAGCAGCACATGGCGCTCACCAGTCCGCACTACCAACGAAACGTTGTCGATGGCCCTCACGGCGCCAAAGCGCATGCCCAGTTCCTGGACCTCCAGCGCCACTGTCGGCCCATGTTGCGAGTGGCTGGCCATCATGGGCAGGACGGATAGTTCCGGCCGGCTTCACCTTTGGCGAGCCAGGCCTCGCGCGGCTGACCCAGTGTCTGGTTGACGCCCTTCGTCACTTTAACCAGCTTGTTGAAAAGCTGCCCTTGGGCGTTTTGATCGACTTCGGTCAGATAGACGTCCACGATCCCTTGACGGTTGCCATCCAGCTTGACGTCACCGCTAGGAGAGTCCACCGTGAGGTTCGAGAGCGCCTTGCGGAACGCCGCCTGATGGTCGGACAGATCGCCATGCACCTGGTCGAGCGCAAGTGTCATCGCTTTAGTGGCCGTGTAGTAGTTGTTGGCGAACAGCGATGGTGATTGCAGGCCGTTAGGGAATTTCTTGCGATAGTCCGCGACAAAGGACTTCCACTCCGGCGAGTTGTTGTTGTCTGCGGTCGGGCCGGAGCTCAGCATGCCGATGATCTGCTTGCGGAACGGTCCACGCGCCGAAAGCACGCTCTGATCGACCGTGATCGATCCGCCCATCATATGGGCCTGGCCGCCGGCCTGGTTGTACTGCGACATGAACGTCACGGCGTCAGAGCCGCCAAGCACGACGAATACGGCATCCACGTCGCTGGGCAACTGGGCGATCACGCTGCTGTAGTCTTTCGTGCCCAACGGAACCCAAAGCTTCGCGGGGACCTTGCCGCCCTTGGCGCAAAATTCCTGCATGAAACCGTTCACCTGCGAATATGGGAACGAGTAGTCCTCCGAGACAATGGCGACGCGATGGTATTTCTTGACGTCGTACGCATAGCTGCCAAGACCGGCCATCCACTGCGTGCCATCGCCCATAAAGCGGAAGAAGTTTGGCGACGGATCGCGCAGTGTGGTGTCTTCAGCTGCCGACGATCCATTGATAAAGGTGACGCCTGGCACGGACTTCGAGTAGTTCTTGATGGCGATACCTTCGCTGCCCGAGAGCGGGCCGATGATCACGTCGACCTTGTCCTGTTCGACCAGTTTGCGGGCCTTGGCCACGACCACATCGGGTTCTGCGTTCGTGCCTTCGACAATCATCGTGATGCTTTTGCCGCCAGCGGTCGATTTGACGTCATCGAGCGCCAGTTGGACGCCTCGGACGCTGTCCTGCCCAGGCGACGCGAAAGGGCCTTCCAGCGTGGCCAGCACGCCAACCTTGACCTGCGCCCACGCCGGGGTAACAAGCAACGCGCCCGATATTGCAGCGATTCCAAGCGCGCTCTGCCTAAAAGAGGTTTGGTTAAGCATATTAATTTGTCTCATGATTTTTTGGTTTTCGTGAGTGAATCAAGGAGTGCTTGATGATTGTTCGCCGGCCTGACGCGTCCGGATGGCGCGGCGTAGCCAGGAAACGAGGTCTGTCAGCCCCAATACGCCGGATGGAAGGAAGAGCACTACTAGCAGAAAGACGGCGCCAATGAGCGTGTTATAGCGATCGCGGAAGAACAGGTCTGTCGCGAAGGTTTGCAGCAGGATGAAGACGAGTGCACCCGCGAATGCGCCGGCAGGGCGGCGCAGCCCGCCCAGCACGGCAATGACCAGAATGTTAGTCGCCGCAGTCAGGCCCACGGAGCCGGGGGCGATCTGCCCCTGGTACCAGAGCATCAGGACACCACCGACGGAAGCCATGAATCCGGCCAGAGCGAAGGCTGCGATCTTATGCAGCGTCACCCGGAAGCCAAGCGCGGCGAGGCGCCTGTCACTGTCGCGAAGGCCCTGCAACGCAAGGCCGAATGGCGTGCGCACGACATGGTTTACCAGGACAAGGAGCAGCCACGCCAACCCGACGCTCAATACATAAAAGGGAATGGGCGCATTCAACGAGAGGTGGCCGACCCTGGGCGCGGCGACCCCATTGATGCCGTCGAAGGCGTTGAACAACTCATTGTTCTGCTGAGCGAACGAAAAAACCCCCATGCCAATCGCCAGCGTCAGCATGAGGAGGTACACGCCTCGCGTGCGAGATGCGATCCATCCCGTCAGTGCGCCAAACACGGTTCCGACGGTGAGTGCGATCACGAGGGCCAGCGGCCAGGGAAGTGGTACGCCCAGGCCGCTGCCATTGACCGACATGTACGCCATAGCGTAGGCGGCGAGTCCTGCTGCCGCCATCTGGGCCATCGACACCATGCCGCCATAGGTGTTCAGGAAGCTCAGCGACAACGCGATGATGCCGAACACCGCGGCCTTGGCGAAAATGTTCTGCAGCCAGAACGCCGGCAAAACTAGCGGCACGAGCACCAGTGCAGCTACTACGAGCCAGCTCAGCGAGGGTGATCTTTTTTTCATTAGTAGTACTCCTCAGGCGCCGCGCGCCAATGTTCTGAACGACTGCTGTCCGTTCTTCCGGCTGACGGCGCGGTAGTCGGCCGGAACAGACTTATGCCCGGCCGAGGAGCCCCCGTGGCCGCACGGCAAGGACCGCGATCATGATGACGAATGTGAGCAGAATCGCGTAGTGCGGAAACAACACGAGGCCGATCTGCTCGGCATAGGCCACCAGTAGCGCCCCCAGCGCCGCGCCCCCCAGACTGCCCATGCCGCCGACAATGACCACGACCAGCGACGACATCAGATACCGCGCGTCCTCGCCTGGCGCAACCGATAGCGCCGAGCCTCCGATCACCCCCGCTAGCCCGGCCATCGACGCGCCAAGTGCGAACACGAGGATGAATAGTCCAGGTACGTTGAAACCCATCGCTGACAGCATCGCACGATCATCGACACCGGCCCGGATCGCCATGCCCAGCCTGGTCCGGTACATAAGGAGCCATAAGCCGAGACCGACCGCCAGTGCCACACCGATCAGGAACAGCCGGAAGGTAGGGTAGCCGCCTAGATCCGCCGGCAGCCGCACGCTACCGTAAAGCACATCGGGCGGATCGAACTGATAGGTGAGGCCGCCATAACGCGCAAGCAACAGATCACCTAGAACGATCGAGAGCCCGATCGTCACGAGCGCCTGACGAAGATCCTGGCCTTGCATGCGGTCGAGCAGCCACTTCTGCATTGCGGCTCCAAGCAGGCCGACCGCGATGGCCGCGGCAAGCACGCCCCACCACCATCCATGCGCCGCCGCCACGTCGTAGCCGATATAGGCGCCGAGCAGATAGAGCGCCCCGTGCGCCATGTTGACCGTGCGCAGTAGCCCAAAGACAATCGAGAAACCGCTCGCGACGATAAAATAGAGCGCGGCCAGGGTCAGTCCGTTGAGCGCGACATTGACGAACAGGCGCGCCGTCACGCTGCGCTCAGTCTGGCCGCAACGGCGGCAAAGCCGGCACCGAACACGTTATTCCCGATCTGTTCGATCCACTGCGCGCGGTCGGCGCCGCCGGTCATTTCGAAATCCGCCCACCATTCGGCGAAAGTGCGCGATCCGGCTGTCACGCGCGACAGACGCACACCGGCCACGTAGTTGCGTACCGGCAGCGTGCCTTCAACGATCTTGTAGGTGAACGCAAAAGCAAGGTCGTCGAGCATCAGCAGTTGCTCGCGCACGTATGCTTCCGGCCCGAGCGTCAGCCGCCGTACGCCGCCGATGGTGTCGCCCTGCGCGCCGGCTTCCATCGCGCTACTGATGATGCCGGGATGATAGCGGGGCATCCCGTTGAAGTCGCGCATGATCGACCACACGGCTTCGATGGGAGCATTAATGACGTCGCTGATATAAACGGTGTTGGACATGGTTGGTCTCATAAAGGGGAGCTGCGCCAGGCAGTACGCTAGAAGCTCAATTGCTTGAACGCTTGCGTCTGCGCAGTCAGGGCCTGTTCGGCGGGCAGGCGCTCCATGGAACTGGCGCCGTAGAAGCCGTGGCAGACCTTGCAGGCACGCATTACGTATTGGGCGTCCTGCGGCATCGCGATCGGGCCACCGTGGCAAAGGACAATGATGTCGTCGCGAATCTGCAGCGCGGCTTCGGCGATGCGGTCGATCATGCTCACGCAGTCATCCAGCGTCATAGCGGTCTCGGCCCCGACCGTCCCCCCCGTCGTCAGTCCCATGTGAGCAACGAGGATATCGGCGCCCGCCTTCGTCATCGCGACGGCCTGGTCGGGGTTGAATACATAGGGCGTAGTCAGCAATCCTTTGGAATGCGCGAGACGGATCATCTCCACTTCGAGCGCATAGCCCATGCCGGTTTCTTCGAGATTGGCGCGAAAGACACCGTCAATCAGGCCCACCGTCGGGAAGTTCTGCACGCCGGAAAAGCCCACGCGCCGCACGTCATCGAGGAACGCGTCAAAGTTGCAGAAGGGATCCGTGCCGTTTACGCCCGCTATTACGGGGGTATTCCGGACTACCGGCAGCACTTCGCGCGCCATGTCCATCACGATCTCGTTCGCGTTGCCATACGCGAGCACGCCAGCCAGCGAACCGCGGCCCGCCATGCGGTAACGCCCCGAGTTGTAGATCACGATCAGGTCTATCCCGCCGGCTTCCTCGCATTTGGCGGACAAACCGGTACCGGCGCCGCCGCCCACAATGGGCTGGCGAGCGGATACCATCGACTGGAATTTCTGCAAGAGTTCGCTGCGCTCAAAACGTGGCAAGGTTTCGATCCTCGGGTTGGGGCAGTTCGCGAAAGAGCCGGACAGCCAGCTCGGCGAACTGTGGGTCATTGATGTGACAAGGCACGCGTAACAACTGGCGATGCGCTGTCTGCGATACGGTGCGTTCGAGAGCCTCGAAGAGTGCGGCATCGGCCACGGGATCGTGGAAGGGTTGACCTGGCGCGTCCAGCGCCGATACACCGCCTTCGGGCAGAAGGAAGCGCACGTTGCCTTCGCAGCGGTTTAGCCGCTCGCCTATCCAGGCACCGATGCGCGCATTTTCCTCGGCAGTCGTGCGCATGAGAGTGACCTGCGGGTTATGCGTGTATAACGTGCGGCCGCGATAGTGCGGCGGGACCGTGTCGGGCGCGCCGAAGTTCACCATGTCGAGGGCCCCGCAGGATCCGACATATGGCGCTCGCGTCCGTGCGACAGCGCCGAAGCGATCGTCGGAACAAGCCAGGATGCCACCGAGAAGGTGATCGCAAACTTCGGTCGTCGTGAGGTCCAGCAGGCCGGTCAGCAGGCCGCCATCGAGCAGCTTTTCCATCGACGCTCCGCCAATGCCGGTGGCGTGAAACACCAGACAGTCGTGATCCTGCTCAAGACTCGCGCGCACGTGGTCGATACAGCTTGTCGTGACGCCGAACATGGTGAGACCCACCGCCGGGCGCGCATCGGATGGCTCCAGGTAGCCTTGGGCTTGGCGGAACGCGCCGGCGATCGCGCCGGCCGCGTTCGCCAGCACGCGGCGCGAGATACGGTTTAGCCCTGCGATGTCCGTGACGGAATGCATCATCGCGATATCGGTCGGGCCGACATAGCCGGACACATCGCCGGACGCCATGGTCGACACCATGAGTTTCGGCAGGCCGACGGGCAGCAAACGCATTGCCGGGGTGATGAGCGCGGTACCGCCGGAACCGCCAAGGCCGATTACGGCACCCACGTCGTCGCGGCTCGCGAGGAAACGTTTGAACGCGTCGATCATCGCCGTCACCGAACTGCCACGGTCCCCCGTGAAGACGGCGGAGGAACCGCCAGCGTGGGCCTGCGCGACAACCTGCGCAGGGATGTCCGCGCCATCGCCAGCCGGCGTCGTCGAGACATCCACGGTGACGACCGGCGCGCCGGCGAGCCGTATCTGATCGCGCAGATAAATTGCCTCGGCACCCTTGGTGTCAAACGTGCCGATCAGGTAGATCTGTTTATCGCGTGCTGTCATGTCGTTTGCGGCGCCGGTAGACTCGGTAACGATCGTAGTTCCCAGTACAAGACATCAGATTCGAAATGAGTCTATAGGATTATAATGAGACACACGTCTCTTTTTGTCGGGATTCAGGGTAAACAATGAGTCAGGTCCAACGCACCACCGTCCAGCCGATAAGCCCACTAGCGGAAGAAAATGCCGAGACGGTCCAGCGGGGACCACGGGCTCGTATGCGGCGCACGCTGCTTACGAAGGCGATGGAGATGATGGCAACCGGCTTGACGCCGTCGGTGGCCGAGCTGGCAGAGGCGGCAGAGGTGTCGCGCGCCACGGCATACCGTTACTTCCCGACTCAAAGCGCGCTCGTCGCGGCGGTTGTAGACGAGAGCCTCGGGCCGATTCTCGAATGGAAGTCCGCATCGACAGACGCAATCAGCCGCGTTGACGAACTGCTGCTTCATGCTTTCCCGCGCATGGAGGAATACGAGGTACAACTGCGTGCGGCGATACTGATATCGCTGCAGCAAAATGCTCAGATTCGTGCGGGCAAAGGCGGCAACGAGGAACCACTCGTTCGCGGACATCGTATCGAACTGCTCAGTTCTGCAGCGAGCCCGTTGCGCGACAAACTCGGAGAAGAGCGTTTCCAGCGTGTACTGCATGCGCTGTCACTGGTTTACGGCACCGAAGTCTTTCTCGTGCTGAAGGACATCTGGCACCTCGAAATCGAAGAAATCCTGCAGACTGTGCGCTGGACTGCACGGGCGATACTGCGACACGCAAGCACCGACGAGTAGATGCGCCAATCGTCGATTTGTCGTCACCTGCAGGAAGGGTTGATACGCGAATATCGCTGGATGCGACGCGAAGAACTTTCTCATAAGTGCGCCGCTGCATGCAGCTGGCCCGTACCACTAAAGATGTCACACCATCGGCGAGCGGCGGCTGTACGTTCGGAAGCGGCTGCTGCAGTGGTGCAGTCCGAGCGTACGGAGCGGGTCGACTGGAGAAGGTCGAGACTCCGGCGGCTCAAAAGGCGAGCCGCCCTGGCCTGCCGCTTCCGGGTTCGGCCAGGAGCAGTCCTTCAATTGATTCGCCAACGTCCGTCGACGACGGAGGAGCCGCCTTTCGCGACAACGCGAGCGTGGCCGACGCGTCAACTGGGCCGATCCGTCCCAGTCGCTGCAAGCCCTGCCGCGCGGCGTGGGGAAGCTGCCCGACGATGCCGCAGCACGTCGCCAATGGGCGTGCGAAGACATCGAGGAGACAGAAGTGCCGAGACAGCCTGGCCGCCCTTCGAAGCATGGCAGCGGTGGATGCCGGCAGCAGCCGCGTTCGAAACTTCGCAATCCACGCCAACGTTTCGGGTACGAATTCACACGCTCGGCCCGGAGAGACGAGACTCCCAACACTGTTTATGAGTTTCGGCTTCGAAAGGAAGCTTGACATACCGGGAGGCGCATGACGATTCACGTATCGCGGTCGATATCTCCGCTCGCCGGCCAGGCAGCCGAGGTGGACCCGCGCGCGCAAAAGTCGCCTGCCACGCCGAAACGCAAACCTGTGCCAGGCTCGTCCTTGAACGGCCTGTCGGAATTGAAGAGGCCGGGCCAAAGGCCTGCGGGGCCCGTCGCTCCACCGCCGAAACGATCGGCTTCGCAGGCGTCGCTTGAACCGACGACGCCTCCCCCGTCGAAGCAGCACCGACTGTCCGTCAGCGAGCTTTCCGCCGCGCTGGCCAACAACAAGTCGCCCGCGGCCGCATTGGCGGAAAACGAGTCATCGCACCCATTGCCGACACCGCCATCGTCTCCGCGTCCGGGAACGCCGTCGGACGACGCACGTCGCGCGTTCGAGAGGCGCACTTCGGTGGACGATCTGTTCAATTCGCCCCCGTCGTCCCTGTTTCGCCCAGCGCCACCGCCCAGGCCAGTTCTGCCGCCGAGGCCAGCGCAGCAGTCACCCTCTGCCGGTTCCCTCTCTCAGTCCGCTGGGACATTGCCGACACCGCCATCGTCTCCGCATCCGGGAGCGCCGTCGGACGACGCACGTCGCGCGTTTGAGAGGCGCACTTCGGTGGACGATCTGTTCAACCCGTCCCCGGCGCCCCTATCGCATTCAGGGGCGCCGCCGACGCCAGCTCTGCCGCCGAGGCCAGGACAGCAGTCACCATCCATGGGCGCTCTGTCTCAGTCGGCCTGGACATTGCCGACGCCGCCATCGTCTCCGCGTCCTGGAACGCCGCCGCCCGCTCTGCCGCCGAGGCCCGGACAAGCGTCCTCGCCTGCGCGGCCCTCTGCTAAGCCCGTAACGAGCAATCGGCCGTATGACCTCGCCAAGCCTGTGTCGTCGCAGCGGCCGGCATATGGCACGTCACCGTCTCGCTTGCAAGCCACGCACACGTCAGCACTACCCGCTCAATCACGCGTGCAGGATCCGAATCGGCCGCTTTATCAAACAAGGCGGCTGGGCCGTGCGCCCGACGACGGCAACTGCTTCTACGATTCACTGGGTCAGGTGGCCGGAGCCGATTTGAGAAAAACACTCGGACTCCATCCGAGGGAGGCGTTGACACCCAAACTCATGCGAGATCATATGGCGTCGCATCTCATCGATCAGTTTCAGGAATACAACAAACCGAACACCGATCGGAAAGAACTGATGGAGCGCGAACCCTATCTGATTGGTTTGATGTCCACGAGCGACACGCATCAAGAACACACGGTGGACATGAACAGTGCTGAGGGCCAGCAGCGTTTCATCGATGCCGTCGGGCTGGACAACGCACTCAGGTGTGCGGATCTCACGCCGGCGCAAAAAACGCACGTCTACAACATCGCCAAGGATCGCTCGTGGAACACGACGACCAGCGATATCGTCCCGCAACTCGCCGCTTCGGCATTTCCGGGCATCAAGTTGACGGCAATGACGACAGCGACGACCGCCCGCAACATGGACCAATCTACGTACGGCAACGGTCGGGCTTACTACCTCTTTCTGGATACCAAAGCGAATCACTATGTGCCGGCGTTTGCTGGATGAGCGATGACCCGTCGTTCTGACCGTACTCTGGAGCCCTCGATCTCCGTGACACCGCGTCGATCAGACGGTGTCAGTACTGGGTGCTCTTCCGGTAACGCCGCATGTGAAGGCTTCTTTGGACGATTGAAGAACGAGCTGTTCTATCCGCGGAACTGGCAATCCACCACGAGGCCGTGGCGGCTAGCCTTGCGCTTCCGGGGTGGGCCATAAGCGTCATTGGCCCGCAATACCGGACGGCCGCATGGATGACCATTTTGTTCGGAAACCATTGACGTTCACAGCGCGCAGCGCGTGCCCTGAAACAAGGGGAAGCTGACCGGCTAGAAGCCGCCGCTGAAACTCAGAGAGATCTGGGCGATTCGTATCCGTTACGTGTGACGCGACGCAGGCCGGACGGCATCGGGTCGCTGCCCGGCCAGGCAATCGAAAGGTTTTGATACAGCGGATTCGCCAGATCCGCGCGGCAGCGCTCCCGCCTGCGTGAGCGCAAGTACGTCGAGAAGTTCTGTGGAACCGCTTCGAACAGCCGGAGTCGGCGAGATCGCCTTCGACGGTTCGGCATACGCGCGAAGCTTGTTCGCGCGCGACGGGCCTTGCTGCGCCACACACTTCCCGCACACCGCGCTACTCATTCGCCCGAATGCTCCGGCAGCCGGAAGCTCGCGATCGCATCGCGCAGTCCGGTCACCTGATCCTTCAGCGAGTGCGCTGCCGCTGCAGCCTGCTCGACAAGGGCTGCGTTCTGCTGCGTCACCTGGTCCATCTCGCCGACCGCGCGGTTCACCTGCTCGATGCCCGCGCTTTGCTCGCGCGACGCGTCGCTGATTTCTTCCAGAATTCCGTGCACGCGCCGTACCGATTGCAGGATCTCGGTCATTGTCGAGCCCGCGTTCGTCACGAGCGATGCGCCCTGCTCGACGGTCTGCGTCGACTTCTCGATCAAGCCCTTGATCTCTTTCGCAGCCGTCGCCGATCGCTGTGCGAGGCTGCGCACTTCGGCGGCGACGACCGCGAAGCCGCGGCCCTGTTCGCCGGCCCGTGCAGCCTCGACCGCCGCGTTGAGCGCGAGAATATTGGTCTGAAACGCGATGCCGTCGATCACGCTGATGATGTCGCCGATCTGCTGCGAGTTCGACGTGATGTCGCCCATCGTGCGCACGACGTCGTCGACGACCGCGCTGCCGCGCGCGGCAATCTGTTCCGCTTCGTTCGCGAGTTGCGCCGCCTGTTGCGCGCTGTCCGCATTGCGGCGCACGTTGGCCGTCATCTCGCCCATGCTCGATGCGGTCTGCACGAGCGCCGCGGCCTGTTCCTCGGTGCGTTGCGACAGATCGGTGTTGCCCGCGGCGATCTCGCTCGCGCCGACGTTGATATTTTCCGCGCCGGCGCGCACGCGGGCGACGGTGTCGAGCAACCCCGTCCGCATCGCGCCGAGCGCGTGCATCAGGCTGCCCGGATGACGCTCGTCGACGCTGACGTGCCCCGTCAAGTCGCCGTGCGCAATGCGCTTCGCGGTTTCGATCGCCGCTTCGAGGTCGCCGCCGAGGCTCTTGCGTACGCTGCGCAGCACGAGCGTCATGACGGCGCTCGCGGCGATGCCGAGCACGGTGGTGATCGCGAACCAGCGCATCAGGCTTTGCATGAATTCGCCGCGCACGTCGTCCATGTACATGCCGGTGACGATGTACCAGTCCCACGGCGCAAAGTGCCGCGAAAAGCTCGTCTTCGGCACGGGCGCGCTCGCACCGGGCTTCGGCCACAAATAGTTCACGAAGCCGCCGCCGTCCTGGTTGCCGGCCTTCACGATGTCGATGAACAGGTGGTTGCCGTCCGGGTCGGTGAAATCGGCAAGCTGCTTGCCATCGAGTTCCGGCTTGATCGGATGCATGAGCATCACCGGCCGTGAATCGTTGATGCTGAAATAGCCGTCCGTGGAGTAGCGCAGCGCACCGATCATCGCGAGCGCATCGCGTCGCGCGTCGTCGTCGCTGAGGGTGTGGTGTTGCGCGAGCGCGTAGTAGCGGTTCGCGATGCTGGTGGCCTGATCGACGAGCGAGACGAGCTGCGCCTGTCGGGCGCGCACCATCGTCCCGCGCGTTTGCCACGCGCCGTATGCGCCGATGAGCAGCAGGCCGATCCACAGGATCACGATCATCGAGGCGAGTTTTCTATTCAGGGTCATGGTCCGTGTGCGACGTAAAGTTGTTCCGGTCGCCCAGCGAGCCCGCGGGCTTGATCCTGTTTACGGCAATGCGCCGCGCAGGCATTACTCCTGAAAAACCCGCAGAGTCGGACGGCACGCTACCAAAGAATGGAAGCGCTTAGTTACTTGACTGGCCCACCCAGGGTTCAGAGGTGGCCTCACTCCTTCGGACAGCTTTCTGAGATTTTTAAGTGGAACGTCCGAGGCAATCATGCTGCCGATTTGATCGCAGGCAGCGTCGCGAAGTATGCCTCATCCGGCGTCTGGTCCGCCA
>Ga0310811_10000106_pt1 | contig 125906 bp, 132 predicted proteins | sample YCmetagenome_FD_207642 | JGI IMG/M metagenome (GOLD analysis project Ga0310811, IMG submission 207642) | Soil microbial communities from experimental microcosm in Duke University, North Carolina, United States - YC | ecosystem: Engineered > Artificial ecosystem > Soil microcosm > Unclassified... | reverse complement strand
AAGTCCAAGGATTACAACCAATGAAGACCACCTTTCTGGATTTCGAACAGCCGATCGCTGAACTCGAAGCGAAGATCGAAGAATTGCGCTTCGTGCAGGACGATTCGGCCGTCGATATTTCGGAAGAGATCGAGCGGCTGTCCAAGAAAAGCCAACAGCTCACCAAAGATCTGTACGCGAACCTCACCCCGTGGCAGGTTTCGCAAATCGCCCGACACCCCCAGCGCCCGTACACGTTCGATTACGTGAACGAGTTGTTCACCGATTTCCACGAACTGCACGGCGACCGTAACTATGCGGACGACCTGTCGATCGTCGGTGGCCTCGCGCGTTTCAACGGCCAGGCCTGCATGGTGATCGGCCATCAGAAGGGCCGCGACACCAAGGAGCGCGCGCTGCGCAACTTCGGCATGCCGCGTCCGGAAGGCTATCGCAAGGCCGAACGCCTGATGCGTCTCGCCGAGAAGTTCGGCTTGCCGATTTTCACGTTCATCGACACACCGGGTGCGTACCCGGGTATCGGCGCGGAAGAGCGTGGCCAGTCCGAAGCGATCGGCCGCAATCTGTACGTGATGGCTGAATTGAAGACGCCGCTGATCGCCACGATCATCGGCGAAGGCGGTTCGGGCGGCGCGCTCGCGATTGCCGTCGGCGACAGCGTGCTGATGCTGCAGTTCTCGACCTACTCGGTGATTTCGCCGGAAGGCTGCGCGTCGATTCTGTGGAAGAGCGCCGCGAAAGCGCCGGAAGCCGCGGAAGCGCTCGGCTTGACCGCGCATCGTCTGAAGGCGCTCGGTCTGATCGACAAGATCGTCAACGAGCCGCTCGGCGGCGCGCACCGCGATCCGAAGGGCATGGCCGCCATGTTGCGCCGTGCGCTCGCCGATTCGCTGCGCCAGTTCCAGGGCATGAGCATCAACGACCTGCGTCAACGCCGTTTCGAACGGTTGATGGCGTACGGCAAATTCAAGGAAACCACGCCGGGTGCTTGAACCCGCGCGCGTTTTCTTTCGTCCTTCGGCGCTTCGCGCGCTAACGACGTGACTCCCACCGCCGATTCCCCCGCCGACCGCCTCGTTCTCGAGGCGGTCGGCGGGGCGCTGTCCGCGCTGCCTGCCGATGCGCGCATTGCGGTGGCGTTCAGTGGCGGCGTCGACTCGACTGTGCTGCTCGATGCGGCGGTGCGGGTCGCGGGTGCGTCGCGCTGTGTCGCGTTGCATGTGCATCATGGGCTGAGTGCTCACGCCGACGAATGGCTCGCGCACTGCGAAGCATTCGCGCGTGAACGTGGCGTGGAGTTCGCGGCGCAGCGCGTCGAAGTGCCGTGTGATGCGGGGGCGAGTGTCGAGGCGGCAGCGCGCAATGCGCGTTATCGCGCGCTGGACGCGATGTGCGCAACACACGCCGTTCATATGCTCTGGCTCGCGCAACACGCAGACGATCAGGCGGAGACGGTGCTGTTGCAGTTGCTGCGCGGCGCGGGCCTCGCGGGCCTTGCCGCGATGGCGCCCGAATACTTGCCGGCCGGTGCCGCCGCGGTGCGCGTGAGACCTTTGCTGCATCTGCTGCGTGTCCAGCTCGAACAGTATGCAAGCGTCCGCGCGCTGCGCTGGATCGACGACGAGTCGAACGCCGACACCCGTTACGCGCGCAACGCATTGCGCCACGAGGTGACGCCGGCGCTGGCCGTCCATTTTCCTGGTTTTCGCGACGCCCTCGCGCGCACCGCGGCGCATGCGGCATCGGCGCAACGTCTGCTCGACGAGCTCGCGCGCATCGATCTGGAAGCGGCCGGGCGCGATGAGGGCCACGCGTTATCGCATGACGCGCTGCTTGCTCTCGACGACGATCGTGCGCTCAATCTGCTGCGCTACTGGATGCGTACCCGGGGTCTCGTTGCCGCATCGGCCGCGCGTCTTACCGACGCGTTGCGCCAGTTGCGCGAAGTCGGAGCTGCAGGCGAGGGCCATAGTCTGCGTATCGATCATGCGGGGCAGGCGTTGCGCAGTTATCGCGGCCTCGTCTATTGGGAGGCGGGCGATAGCCGCGATCCCGCCGACGAAACCGCGCTCGCCGCGCGTGCAATCAGCGAACTTGCATGGCACGGCGAAGCGGTGTGGCGATTGCCTCAATGGCGGGGCACGTTTGTGTTCGCCGCGATCTCTGATGGGGCCGATGGAGAAGCCGTTGACCCTGCCGACCCGGTGCCGAACGAGGCCGATACGCTTCCCGTCAGCGTTCTACGCCGGGCATTGTTGAGTGCGCGATCGCGCGTCGGCGGCGAACGGATGCGTACCAGCGCTGCGCCAGGCGCCCCCAGCCGAACGCTGAAAAATCTGTTCCAGGAGCGGGGCATTCCTGCATGGAAGCGCGACGTGCCGCTGCTTTACGTGGGGGGCGACCTGCTGTTCGTGCCCTTACTCGGCCTGAACCGCGCAGCGTTGCCCGCACAGGTCGATGCGATGGAGGCGCGCATCAGGATCATCTGGCGCGACGACTTGCTGATCGCCTGACCGGCCAGTCGGACGGGCGGCTTATCAATCCGGTGAATCTCCGGGGACGGAAGCAAAAAGGGCGCAAAAGCGCGCCGGATAGGCCTTTCCAGCCGAAAATACGGAGCATTCGACGGCCATTTTGGCTTGTCTTTTTGCGCTCGATCGGGTAATTTAACTCGTTTGCCCGACCCGATTTCGCCTTCGCTGTCGTCGCCATAGCCGGTTTGCGAGCGTGATCCGTCGTATCCGGTCAGCCACTAGCGATCATTCCCGGGCAAATCCGCGCGTGCTGCACGCGTGCTGCATTTACGCCGCCACACACTTTGCCGTCGTTCACAAGACGTTGCGCTCCCTGTGCTTTTGTGCGGTTGTCTCCAGCGCGCCAGCGCGGTTTATCCTCCAGTTCAGAACGACAATGGCACTCATCGTACATAAATACGGCGGCACTTCGATGGGCTCGGTCGAGCGCATCAAGAACGTCGCCAAGCGCGTCGCGAAATGGCACAAGGCCGGCCACAAGATGGTCGTCGTGCCGTCGGCGATGTCCGGCGAAACCAACCGTTTGCTCGGTCTCGCGAAAGAAATCACGGGCCAGCCGAGCCCGCGCGAACTCGACATGATTGCCGCTACCGGCGAGCAGGTCAGCTCAGGACTGCTCGCTATCGCGTTGCAGGAAGCCGGCGTCGACGCGGTCAGCTATGCCGGCTGGCAAGTGCCCGTCAAAACGGATAGCGCGTTCACGAAAGCGCGCATCAGCGAAATCGACGGCGAGCGCGTGCTGCGCGATCTCGAAGCGGGCAAAGTCGTGGTGATCACGGGCTTCCAGGGCATCGACCCCGAGGGCAATATCACTACGCTCGGTCGCGGCGGTTCGGACACGTCCGCGGTCGCAGTCGCTGCCGCATTGAAAGCCGACGAGTGTCTGATTTACACGGACGTCGACGGCGTCTACACGACCGACCCGCGTGTGGTGGACGGTGCACGCCGCCTCGATCGCGTGACGTTCGAAGAGATGCTGGAAATGGCCAGCCTGGGTTCCAAGGTGCTGCAGATCCGTTCGGTGGAATTCGCCGGCAAATATCAGGTGAAGACGCGTGTGCTGTCGAGCCTGACCGATCCGCTCATCCCGCTCGACGCTGAAATGAAGTCGGGCACCCTGATTACTTTTGAAGAAGACGAGACCATGGAAAAAGCAGTCATCTCAGGCATCGCGTTCCAGCGCGACGAAGCTCGTATCGCCGTGATGGGTGTGCCCGACAAGCCGGGCATCGCGTATCAGATTCTCGGCCCGGTGGCGGACGCGAATATCGACGTCGACATGATCATCCAGAACCAGAGCGTCGAGGGCAAAACCGCGTTCACGTTCACGGTTGGCCGCGGCGACTACCAGCGCGCGATGGACATCCTCACGAGCCAGGTGAAGGGCCATGTGCAGGCTGAGCAGGTGCTGGGCGATCCGAAGGTGTCGAAGGTGTCGGTGGTCGGCGTCGGCATGCGTTCGCATGTGGGTATTGCGAGCACGATGTTCCGCACGCTGTCGGAGGAGGGCATCAACATCCAGATGATCTCGACTTCCGAAATCAAGATCTCGGTACTGATCGACGAGAAGTACATGGAGCTCGCCGTGCGCGCGCTGCATAAAGCGTTCGAACTGGATCAGGCGTAATGTGTTGCACGAGGTGGGACGTACAAGAGCGTCTCACCTCTGAATGCTCGACGGTATGCGCGGCCAATGTGAATAAATTGCGTCGGCGATGACAAAACTGGCACAAAAAATGTCCAGTAGACATTGACCTTCGCGGTGCGGCCCGCTATTATCTTGGCTTCGTTGCGCTGACTCCCTGCGCAACCGAAAGTTTGGGAGACGTGGCCGAGAGGTCGAAGGCACTCCCCTGCTAAGGGAGCATCTGGGCCAAAACCTGGATCGAGGGTTCGAATCCCTCCGTCTCCGCCAGGAGCACCTCCCGGGGCATTCCACAATGTCCCGGACCAGACCCCGGAAGGCTGCCACATGGGCCTTCCGGGGTTTTTTCTTGTGCCGGACCTTCCCGCTCCATACCTCCCGATTGCAACCAGAAGTATGGGTAGTAGTATGGGTACAGAGGAGGTCGCCATGAGCACAAACCCGCGTTCCATCCACCGTCTTTCGGCGCTCGGCGTCGCGCGCCTGAAGAAGCCAGGCCACTACTGCGACGGTGGTGGTCTGTACCTTCAGGTATCGGTGGCGCGTACGCGCTCATGGGTCTACCGCTTCCGGCGCGAGGGACGGTTGCGCGAGATGGGCCTGGGCCCACTGCATGTCATCTCGCTTGCCGACGCACGCGAACTCGCCGCGCGCTGTCGCAGGATGCTGTTTGAGGGCGTCGATCCGATCGAGGCCCGCCGTGCCGAGCGGGCGCAGCAGCTCGCGACCGCAGCGCGCAGCCGGACATTTGATGAATGCACCAAGGCATTTATCAAGGCAAACCGTGCAGGGTGGAAGAACGAAAAGCATGTCGCGCAGTGGGAGAACACGCTGGCCACCTACGCGTCACCTATCATTGGATCGCTTCTCGCACGGGACATCGAAACGGCGCTCATCGTGAGCGTGCTCGAGCCGATCTGGCAGACGAAGCCCGAGACGGCCAGTCGTGTGCGCGGAAGAATTGAGTCGGTGCTCGACTGGGCCACTGTGCACTGCTACCGCGAAGGGGAGAACCCCGCACGGTGGAAAGGTCACCTCGACAAGATCCTGCCTGCACGCACAAAAGTACGGAAGGTCCAGCACCATGCCGCTTTGCCGTACAAGGAATCGGCAGCCTTCATGAAGGCACTGCGGACGCAGGACGGGCTCGCTGCACGGGCGCTCGAACTGCTCATCCTGACCGCAGCCAGGACAAACGAGGTCATTGGTGCGGTCCGCGATGAATTCGATCTGGATGCGGCTACATGGACGGTGCCGGCAGATCGGATGAAGGCCGAACGGGCACACCGGATTCCGCTGTCTGGTTGCGCGCTTGCACTGGTGCGCAGGCTGCTTGAAGAGGCGGACGGTGACCTGGTGTTTCCGGGCGCGAAGAAGGGCAGGCCGCTGTCGAACATGGCCATGCTCACGGTTCTGCGCCGGATGAAACGCACGGGCCTCACCGTGCATGGATTTCGCTCGACATTCCGTGACTGGGCGGCGGAATGCACGACCTATCCCAACGAGATGGCGGAGATGGCGTTGGCGCACACCGTGGACGACAAGGTTGAGGCCGCCTATCGCCGCGGCGACATGTTCCAGCGGCGCAGACAGATGATGGACGACTGGGCGGCTTTCTGTGCGGTGAAGGGGTAGCTGAATTGGGACTCCGCTCGAATGCCAGCGCAAGGCTGACTCCACGCCGGATGTGACGGGCGGTGCCGGTGATTCACGGTCGCGTGGCTCTGGTCGTGTCGGAGCTGCTCCTCCGAAATAGTGAGGTTTTTTCCGGGAGCCGAATGCTGGGGCAAGAATCGACCGGTGGTTGCTGGCGGGTGGGAACTGCAGGGTAACCATGGGACGTTCGCGACCGTGGGCCAGCCTGCACCGTAGCAATGTTTCTCCTGACCGTATGTTTGATGTGATTACGGCAGCACGCTAGTCTGGGGCTGTCCGGCGGCATCCGGACATCGTCAGGAGGACCAGCGTGATGAACGACGAGCATATTGGCGGCCACGAAAGCGCGAAGTCGCGCCTTATTCGCCTCCCTGAAGTGCGCATGCGAGTGAGCCTGGGGGCGAGCACAGTCTACCGGTATCTGGCAGCAGGCAAGTTTCCAAGGCCAGTCGAGATTGGCGGCGGAAGGGTAGCGTGGTATGAAAGCGAGATTGACGCATGGATCGCAAGCCGCAAGGTGGCGGGCACGCGTGTGTCAAGATGATCCGTCCGACGCACGCTCGCTACGTCATGGCAGGCTTCATGCTCTGTCGAGTCGGGCGGTGGGCGTGGGCTGACTCCGGTCCGAACATGCGGTAGGGCACAGCCGTGGATGGTCCATGCAGCCCCGAGGCCGGGTTGTTACCGCAGGCGCGGCCCGACGGCCTCATGAGCTATTCGACGATTATATATTCGTTTGGAATCCGTATTGTCCTGACTGCCCCGGCGTCGGGGAATGATATGACTGTGTTCTTGCCGAATCCGTTGAACAGCACGACAGTGCCGTCAAACCTCGTGTAGTCAGCGAGACTCGCGTGCTCCGCGGGCACCAGGTTTTTCGGCAACATCAGTGCGTACGGCGGCTTGACGTAGATCGTGGGGTGCTCGATCCGTATCTTGCCGAAGCGCATGGCTGCGTCCAGAAGCTGGCCGGATACATGACCCAGAAGAAGCGGCATGACGACAATGGCAGCGAGGCTGAACCACTGGCTGCGCCGCAGATGCTCGGGGTTGCCGAGCTTCGAGAGCTTGTCCTTCTCTTCTGTATGCAGGATGGCGTTCTGGACGGAGTGGATGGCGCGCAGCTTCTTTCCTGAAGAGTGGAAGATGGAATAAAAAAAATACAGCGCGATCGACAGCAGCGGAAGGTTCCAGTATGCAGTCTGTTCCTGTTTTCCGAAGGCGAGGATCAGGATGACGGCCAAGATCGCGAACAGAAGGGTGATCCAGTCAAAGGGCGCCAATTCATGTGCGGGAGGCCTTTTTCGTTTGCTGAATCGATTCAGGGTTTTAATGAATGCATTAAACGGTATGCGTACTAATGGCGAAAAGAATATACCCAACGAGACGAGGCAGGCTACAAAGAAGGCGTAGACGATGCCAAAGCAACCCGCTGCCATGAGAAATAGCGCACCGTCTCCAATGGACAGATCCTGCGGAAAGTAGCCGATTTTCAGTGAGTACGCAACGATGCAAATACCACCAGTAAAAATACCAAGCTTGGTGAGGGTAGTTGCAGTCCTGGCCATACTGTCAAGGCCGGTGGGAAAAGCGAACTCAGGTATTTTCATTTTCTGGTCTGGTCCTTGTCAGGCAGATTTGTAACTGCTTTTTCGGCAGGCCCAGGGAATAGCTTTAGCGAATTCAGCAAGGCGTGTGGGGATTACTCACAATGCATAGTCGGTCGCTGCGCTGGTAGTCACTTGCCCTGATCGACCTGTTTACCGGATACGCGCTGGGTGCGGCGTGGATTGTGCTGGGATTCTTATGGATTTCGGGCAGGATCGGTTGGTGCAGGTCTGTCTCGATCCCGGATGCGAATGGCAGTGGCTGCTGGTTGCGAGTTGTGGTCGCAGGCGTCGCCGTGGGAATTACGAGGCCGGAGAATTATCGGACCCCGGTGTCGGGGTGCGCAAAGGAGCGACGGGTCGCCGGATCTTGAGAGCATCGGGCAACCTCAGATAAGGCGGACCCTGCCGTTTTTCGCAGTTGATATTTCGTCTGAGAAAACCGAAAAAAGATACGTGGGTGGAGCCCGATAACTCCGTCACGGATGTCCATCATGATTGACCCGTGGCCGGAGAAGCCAGGCCTTTTCCCATTCGCACGGGATAGAGAAAAGGGGTAGCGGCAACCTCATAGGCATGTGCATTTGAGACAAGGAATATCATGAAAGAGGTCGATGCATGGACAGTCGCTGCGATGGAGAGCGCCCCACCGATTTCGTCTGCAAACGCTGCTCCCGATCAGCGTTTGCGGCGGGCCGAAGCAGAGGTCCATCGGCTAACCCGATGCATGGCGATGAAGGACCAGCAACTTTGCGAGTTGCGCAGAGCACTTGCGCATTCGGCGACTGTTCATTATTCATTCGAAGATCGCCTGCAGCGTGAACTCGAGTCGCTGCGGATCGCGATGCTTGTGGACAATCCATTGGACGAACGGGATGAAGCCGGTGGTGGCTCTACGGCGGAGGGCATCGTCGTCAGACTGCCCTACATGACTTCGATACTGTCGGTCCTGTTCGACGCAATGCATACGTTCTGGGCGGAATGCGATCACGATCATTTCCCGAAGTCTGCGACCGTCGCGCGCGCGATCGACGAGCGCCTGGGCCTGAGCTCACAGGCGAATGGAGAGGCCTCGCGTAGCGCCCAAGCCTACGCGTCGGCGATCAGACCGGACTGGATCAAGGAGGGCGATAACCGGCACCATTGCCGCCCTGCAGGGATGCGCTAATGTTAGACGCCAGTCGTCCGGATTGTCGCCTGCGCGCGCATTGTTTCGCTACCGCTTGCTGTGAGAGGTTCATCGCCATTGGTGTACGGAGAATGCGCACCCGCGTCAGTGCGACGCGAATCAAACGACAAACCGGTGTGAGGAGATGAAAGCTGGCCGAAACGGGTGATAGAGTCCAGGAGCGTGACAGGATCGCACCGGAGTTTGTGGAACGTGGCAGCTTCCACATCGATTGAGCACGCAACGATATCGACGGTGCTCGGGGCCGTGCGAGCGCCGATATCCCGCAGATCGAGTCCGAAGCGCCGGTACAGACGTGCAACGGGGCGCGAGACCACGCCAATCAGGCGCTTGGCGTCGAACGAGCGGGCAAGCGCCATCGCGTATGGGAGCAACGACATGCCCGAGTTTAAGCCGGTTCGAGGGTCTGCCAGTCCTGACGCAGCAAATCGCGACAGCTCCCAGATCGAAGGTGACGAAATCAGCGAGCCAGGGCCAGTAAGTTCCGGAAACACGTCGCGGAGCAGATAGCGCCCCGTAGTCGGCATGAGCCGCGCGCAACCGCAAACCTCTTCGTCTGCGGACAGTGCGACCAGGTGTACGGTACTGCCTCCGTCGAATTCATCCCATTCGCTCGTCGCATCGTGGGACACGCCAGGTATTTCCCAATGCAGACGCTGGACAAAGACCTTGTGGCGGAAGGCTCCGAGATGGTGACGGATATCCGATGGCAGGTCATCAAGCCTGCCGGCAAGGATGTGTGACATGGGCTTCTCCTGATGTTAGCCGTTGATGCGACGCTATCAGCGTGTCTGTGGCCCAGAAACTCGGAGCTTTGGGAGGGTATCGACAAGTACGTGCGAGCGTGCACGAACGCACGCCGGTTATACGGCGACGGGCTGAACGTGCGCTGGAATTGCAGGACAGACAGATTCAGGGTTTTATGATGCCCAGTACGGTCGCGTGGACTGCAGCGGCCGTCCTGCTGCGGATGTTGAGAGCCTCCATCGCCAGGTCGATGTGGTAGTCAACGGTATAGCGCGAGCGCCCGAGGATTTCGCCAATCTCGGCCGAGGTTTTCCCCCGGGCGACCCAGGTCAGGCATTCGAGCTGACGTGGTGTAAGCAGGTGTGCCGCTCTTCTTGAAGGTATCTGCGCAAGGCGATGCAGTTCGAAGTGAAACTGCGCGCTGATCAGGTATGCAAGCCGGGAGTTGATTGCGTCGTTGACGGAACGCGGAGGGCCGGACAGGTTGAACAGAAGAATACTGCCATCCGACTGGTGAACCGGGATACTAAGTCCCGCGGGTAATCCGGCCTCTCTCGCTTCGTCGAGCAGACGACGCTCGGCCTTGTTCAACCCGGCGATGTCGTGCCACCGGTAGGGCGCCGAGTGGAAAAACGCGGCCCGATGAACGGGGTCGGTAGACGCATAATCCCGATGCTGGTAGTGCCGCACCCACTCCTGCGGATAGTGTGTGCCGATCATCTCGAGCACCGTTCGCCGGTTGCTTGTCGAACGGCTCCGTGTAACGCGGCTGATCACGTAATTCGGGAAGCCGAGTTTCCCAGCCACATTGCCGAAAGATTCGACGAGGGAAGGAATGTCGGTGGCACGTGCGAGACGCACGACCGGCGCCGGCGCGCCAGTTTGCAGACGATCGTATCTGGGTGAGGGCCTGTGCTGTCCCTCTTTTGAACGGCGTCGAGACACATGTTCCATGTTCGCTACCCCGGCGCTGTCCCACAGCGTCTGGAACGCCAGGGGTCACATGAGAACGCGGCCTGCGCGCAACGACGGTGCGGTTCATGCGACACGCGTTTCCGGCGGTCAGAGGTCAGTCAGAAGCCCGCATACGATTGCCGCAGATTACGGCACCAACAATGGCCAACTGGACGTGCATTCGTCCGGGCGCATTCAACTTTTATTATAGTCTGCAGATTGCCGCCGGATGGTTCATGCAAGCGATTGCGGCTAATTTCCGCGCGACTGGGGCAAGCGGACGAACTGTGGCGGAGTTGGTCGGCTAATGGACCAGCAACGCTGCTGCTGAAAACCCTCCGACGCCCCGTGCAAAGAGCAGGAGCGGCTTATCTGGCACCAGTCCATGACATTGGGCAAGATTGATGAACGCGTCGCTGACGGTGACGTGGCCAATACGGGCAAAATTCTCTGCGAAAAGCCGGTCCTGTGGTATCCGAAGTGAATCGAGCAGGCCGTGCCACGCAGGCAGATCCAGGTGGTGGGGCAGGATCTTCTGAATGTCGCCCGGTTTGAAATGTGTCAGCTGCACTGTGTCAGTGATCAGTCGTCGCGCCGTGAAGAAGTTCTGCGCCGCCAGGCGCGGCTCGTTATTTGCCAGTACCCCACGCCAACCCTGGCCGCTGGCGAGTGTCGCGATCGCGAGCAGGCGGTTAACGGCGGCGTCGCGCTCCACGAATGCAGCAAACGCACCGTCGCTCAGAATTCCTTCTGCTTTCATTAATCTTTCAGATTCGAGCGGCATCACGTCGGCGCCGACAAGCAAAACCCGTTTCATGTGGGGCCGCGCAATGAACATCGCACGAATCACGCGCAATGCGCCAAGTGCGGATGCACAGTGCTGCTGAGCGAACGAGAAAGCTTCCGCGTTCGTGAAGCCGAACCGGTCACAGAGCAGGCCGGGCAGCGACTGCGGTGGTGGCGCGATGCTGCCTTGGAGCGTGTGCACGTAGACGATGCAGTCGACTTCACGAGATGAGATACCGGAGGCGAGCAGAAGACGCTGGATAGCGCTGGCCGCAAGTCCAATTGCGGTCTGTCCGTTCGCATTGCGGTAGTAACGCATCCCGGCCCGCTCCAGGTTCTGCACGGTGGCGGTCTTCTGCCGGGTTCGCGTTCCCCAGTCCCGGACGTCGTCGACACGCTGGGGAAGATGGAAGGCGACGTGCGGTATGCCGAGATCGGGGATCATGAGACGAACCGGACACCGTCCCGCCAATAGAGGGAGGGCGCTCCGCACAATTCCAGCAGAGCCGTGCCGACAAAGCCGCGGGTTCCGTAGCCCCATAGCAGCAGGCGGCGTCGCTGGCGACCGCTGGCGCGGCTGAGCGCCTGCGCAAGTCTCACGATGGATTCGGCCGCGCCGAGATGAACGCAAACCGCATGCTGCACTCGGGCGTCGGGTCGGTTGAGAAGCTCCCCTACTGCACGTGTGAGCGAGGGAGTGCCCGGATGCCCAATGACCTTGTCAATATCCTCGTGACGGAGGTCGTGCCGGGCGAGCAGGAATTCGATCATCGAAACCAGGGCGAATGTGGGTTCATCGGGGATCCCAGATGCAAGGGTCCCGATGTCAACGGGAACCTGCCGGGTTGCAGCATCGAGCAGTTGCAGGTTAGCTCCTCCCTGGTGGGTCCTTTCGATCAGCAGCGCACCTGCGGCATCACCGTGCACGATGCCGGGTCCACACATTCTGGAAAACGGTGGACGCCACTTTTCCGCGGCGACAATGAGTATCGTGTGGATGTCCGGTTCGGCGATGAACAGGTCGGATGCGATCCGCAATGCTGTGAATGGCGATACACCGTGTTGCTGTGAGATCGAAAAAGGAAAGCATGGTGTACCGACTTCGGCACACAGGCGTCCGGCAATCGTGGTTGAAACGTGTTCATCAAGGCTGCTGTGACAGAACACTATGACCTCCACTGGTCGTGAGTCCGGCGGGCGTGCGTGACAGATCGCTTTTGTCACTTTTGCGGCGAGCCCTGACAGATCGGTACCGGTCTCAACCGGCACCTTGCAGTTCATGTCGGGCGTTACCAGACCCGCTAGGTGCACGGGGGGCGAACCGGCGGTCTCCACACACGGCCATTCCTCCAGCCAGTGCCCGTAGTCGGGGTGCCAGGACCGCATCCAGGCGTCCCAGCCGGGATGCCCGGTCGCGCGCAGCGACGACTCTATTGCCGTCCATCGGGACAGGGGGAGGGCGTCTGGCACCCAGGCCGTCACTGCGGTGATGACGGGCGGCTTCATGCGCCACGCTGGGGTGAGCCGGTGTCGGCGGCGAGATCGGCCGGCAGCAGGTCATAGTGTACGCGTCCATGCCGCGAGCCATGCATGACGTGGCAATCGCGCTGCAGCCCGATGAGGCGAAAGCCGATCCGCTCGAGCAGGTGTCGCGAGCGCACGTTGCACTCTACGGCCCACGCCGTGATGCAATGCAGCCGGTCGGCTTCGAACGCCTCGCGCAGGAGCCTGTTGGACGCGGTAAATGTCATGTCCCTGCAGGCTGGTCGTCGGCTGTCGCGCAGCACCCAGAATGAGCCGGTGCCGAATGCATGCGCCAGGTCGCTGACGGCCACGAGGCCGCTTGCGGCCTCGTGGCCCGCGGGCCCAAACATGCGTATGCGGTGCCGACCGCTTTGGATCATGAACTGCACGGCCGGCACGGAAAGCGTTTGTCGGCCCTGCCCGAAATCGAACCACTGGTTGATGTGCTGTTCGGCGAGCCAGGCAGCGATGTCATTGACATCGTCAGAGTCGGGCTCCCGAAGCCAGCATGAACCGGATTCGCCGCCCGTCTGGTGGGATCCGTCAGTGGGATGTGCGGGTTTGACAGCCGGGTCCTGGCTGCTCACGTCAACTCTCCTGCTGGTGGACGTCTGGCGCAGCGAGCGCGCCCAGTCCGGCTTCGAGCTTGACCAACAGCATCGCAAACCAGTGCACCGTCTGGAACCGTGCAGCGGGCGGCAGGCCTTCCACATAGCCATGACCGCCGCAAAGCTGCACAAGCTCGCGCGCAACGTCCAATGCTTCGGTGGCAATGTGGTGGGCCATGGACCGCACGGGCACGATATCCGTCTGCGGATCGCGTGCTGCGATGGACCTGAGAAAAAGGTGAATGGTGTGCGCCGATATCAGCATGTCGGCGAGCCGTACGGCGACGAGCTGGTGCGCGGCAATTGGCTTGCGAAACGTCTGCCGGTAAGCGCTGTAGGCAAGGGCGAAGGTCACGCCCTGCCGGACGGAGCCCGACAGCAGCGCAGCGAGGTATATTGCCGCATCGACAAGCCACTGCCGTACCGGATCGCCGTCAGCGTTCGTGCTCCCGGGCACAACCAGAAGGGGCGTATCGCCTGCCGGCACGGTGGCGTATCGCTCGATGGAGAGCGGCCCTGGAAGGGCAACGGAGGAGCAACGCCCGGTGTCCCGCCTCTCGGTCAGCGTAGCGAGCACGAGCTGCGGACGTTCACCGTCCATCCGGACCATCATTGCCTGCGAGCATGCGTGCCGGCACAACACCCAGAAACCCGAAGCGTCGACGTCAGGGATGCCCGGTGCGATCGACGTTGTGCCGTCAAGGTAATGCTGGATATTATGATCGGGTAGCAGGTCGAGTGCACCGTATTTGCGCAGCGTCATCAGTGCGGCGCTGCTGAGTGTCAGTTCGGCGGCCCGTTCGAGCGGACCTGCTGCGAACTGCTCAATGACAAGTGCAAGGTCGTGCCGACTGATATCCATGCCGCCCCTCTGTTCCGGGAGGATCATGGTCGCGAGGTCGAGTACCGCGGCAAGTCGGACCGTTTCGTCCCACCGGGCGGAGTCAGGCGCGCCACCCAGCAGTGGCTCGAGGCGGTCACGCGCGAACTGTCTTGCGGCCGTAACCAGCCCCTGCTGCTCGTCGTTGAGTGCCCAGGATCCGGGCGCGAGGTCTGTGACCACGGATTGACGGAATGGCATGACGTTTCTCCGGATGGTGAGGTGTTACACGAGCATTTCGACGGGTTCCGGGTGGCTGAGAAAATGCAGAGGACTCGCCGAGCGGCCATAGGCACCCGATTGTTTCACCACCACGAAATCCCCGATGTGCGCTTCGGGAAGTTCAACCTCGTCCGCAAGCCGGTCGAGCGGCGTGCAGAGGCAGCCGACCACATGACACCGCTCGCGTGGCGCGCCGTCTGGGCGGTTGCCGATCACGACTGGAAAGTTGCGGCGCAGGACCTGACCGAAGTTGCCGGAGGCAGCCAGGTGATGATGCAGTCCTCCATCCGTGATGACGAACGTCCTGCCGCGCGACACTTTCCGGTCGATGACACGGCACACATAGATACCGGCCTCGCCCACGAGGTAACGCCCGAGTTCCAGAATCGGCGTCGTTCCGGGCAGACGTTCGCAAAGCGTCGGCAGCCAGTCCTGCATCGCCTCGCAGACTGCCGTTACATCGAGCTGGGTTTCGCCCGGAAAGTAGGGGATGCCAAAGCCGCCGCCGAGATTCACGAACCGCGGTGGTCGGGGCCCATCGCTGGCGAGTCGAAGGATAAGGTCAGCACTCTGGCGCTGGGCCTCGATGATGGTTGCTGCATGCAGGCACTGCGAGCCCCAGAAGACGTGGAAGCCCGCGAGCGCGATTTCCCGCGCTTCGAGTTCGCGCAGCAATGCCGGAACCTGGTCGACATCAACGCCGAACGGCGCGGCGCTGCCGCCCATGCGCATGCCGCTGTGTCCGACCTGAAAATCGGGATTGACGCGGATCGCCACGTTGGGCCGCACGCCGAGTTCCCACCCAAGCGCGGTGACAAGCCGCAATTGGGTTTCCGACTCGATGTGAACGTTGATACCGCTGGCCACTGCGCGGCGCAGATCGTCATGAGACTTGCCCGGCCCGGCGAAGCCGATTGCGGCCGGAGCGGTGCCGGCATCGAGCGCCAGCGCCATCTCCTGCGCGGAGGCAACATCAAACCCGTCGACCCGTTGGGCCAGGTAGTGGATCACGGCGGGCATCGGATTGGCCTTGATCGAGTAGTGAAGCTGCATGCCGGAGGGCAGCAGGCTGCGCAGTTCCCGCATGCGGGTGTCGATCGCAGAGCGGTCGTAGGCGAAGAACGGCGTACGCCCGGCGCGGTCGGCCAGCTGGCGTACGTCGAGACCGCCGAACTGCAGCCCGGGGGGCCGCCGGATGAAGGTGAGGCTCATGATGTTTGCTCCCCTGGGCCGCGCGAGAGTGCGGCGAGCCCGGACGACGCAACCCTGCTACGTAGCGCCGCCCTGTCAAATTTCCCATTGAGGTTGCGAGGAATATAAGGATAACTAATAATATGTCGGGGAACCATATAGCCCGGCAGACGCTGCGTGCACCAGCGGCGCAGATCATCGACACCTGAATCACCTGCCAGGACGACGAGTAGCGTAACCGCTTCGCCAAGCTCATCATCCGGGATGCCCAGCGCAACTGCTTCCACAACAAGGCCGCTTGCATGGACCGTTTCCTCGATTTCCTCCGGGCTGATCCTGTAGCCTGAGCTCTTGATCTGGGCGTCGTTGCGGGCGATGAAATACAGAAAACCTTCGCTGTCGCACCGCACGAGGTCCCCGGACCACACCGCCATATCACGCGGCGCGCCGCCCGGCTTTGCTTCAGGCGAAGGGCGGTAGCGTTGCGCGGTGCGCGCAGCGTCGTTCCAGTAGCCTGGCGTGACGCATGCGCCGACATGCACCAGCTCGCCGGCTTCGTCCGGGGCGCACGGTGTGCCGTCCTCGCGGACGACGAGCACCCGCGCATTGGGCACGGCCTTGCCGATCGAGTCGGGGCGGCTGTCAACCTCCGCGGGGTCGAGGAATGTGGAGCGGAACGCCTCCGTCAACCCGTACATCAGGAACGGCGTGGCCCGCGGAAACAGCGCTCTCAGTTTCTGCAGTACAGGCAGCGGAAGACGCCCTCCTGTGTTCGCGAAGTAACGCAGATTATTGCGCGCCGAGTCTGGCCAGGTTGCGCCCGTGAGTTGCATCCACAATGGCGGGACACCCGTGATCGCCGTGATGTGTTCGCGCTCGCACGCGAGGACAGCATCGTGCGCCGTGAGGTAGTTCAGCAGCACTGCTGTCGCGCCTGCCGACCACGCCGAGGTTAGCTGGCTGAGGCCCGCATCGAAGCTCAGGGGCAGGACGGCAAGGATGCGGTCAGACGGATCGTGCCGCAGATACTCGGCGACGCTCCAGGCACCTTCGAGCAGGTTCCGGTGGCTGAGCATCACGCCCTTGGCCAATCCCGTCGAGCCGGATGTATAGAGAAGGGCTGCGAGGTCTGTGTCGATGCATGTTACGGCCGGGACCGGCACCAGCGCGTCGTCGGGGCTGGAGATGGAGTCTGGCCAGCGGTGAATCCTGACCCCGGTCGGCTGATCAGAAGAAGCCTGGTCTGGTTCGTCTACGAGGATTACATCGGACACCGGCGCAACGCCCTCAGCGGCCAGGGAGCGGGCGCGCAATGCGGTGGTCACGAGGCACCGGGCGCTGCTGTCACGAAGCACGTGAGCCACCTGGTCCGGTTTCAGGAGCGGATTCACCGGAACGAAAACGCATCCTGCGGCACAGGCGCCGAGCATCGACACGACAGTCTCCAAGCGCTTGTCGAGAAAGATGGCGACGCGTTCGCCCGGAGCCACACCGAGGGAAGGCAATACCTGTCCGAAGGCATGGCTGCGTTGCAGCAGCTGGCGGTAGGTGACGCGGACGTCACCGCAGACGAGCGATTCCGCATCGGGTGTGCGGCGCGCTGCCGACTGGACAAGATCAAGGAGGTTTCTCATGGCCGGATAGCGATCAGGTTCAGGGTCAGTGGCGGATCACCATGGCGCCAAAGCAACCGGCAAGTCCGCTGGAGAACAGCAGGGAACAGGAGCCCGGTTGCCCGCGAGGCGCCGTGTGGAAGTTGATGAACGGGTCGGCGCCGAACACGTGCCCGAGGCGTCCGAAATTCGTGGTGAAAAGACGTTCCTGTGGTACGGACAGCATGGTCATGAGACGCGACCAGCCAGGCAGGTTGACGTGATGAGGCAGGACATGAACGAGTTCATTGCCCGTGATGCCTGCCTGTCGAAGCGCCGCGCGCATCGTCGTGAATGCCGACCAGTAGTAACGATCATCCGGCACGGGCTGAAGATCATCGTCGGTGCCGCGGAAATAGCGAGCGTCTGTATAAAGGTGCAGCCCAACGATGCTGTTGCGGTCGGCGCGGCGCTCCAGCAGGAGCGCGCATGCGCCGTCGCTATGTAGCGCGAGATCCTGGATGGCGCGCAGATGATCGCAGCCCGATCCCATCACATCTGCGCAGACAACGATTGCCCGCTGGATGGCGCGACCTGCGACGGTGAGCACGCGCAGCAACCGGATGGCGGCCATCGGCGACACGCAGTTCTGCTGCATCACCGAGAACGCGAGTGCGCGCTCAAGGCCCATGCGGGACTGGATGAGCGCCGCAGTACCGGCAGGCGGCGCCAGGACGCTGCTCTGGATTGTGTGGGTGTAGATGAGGGCATCGATGCTTGCCGGTGACGTGCCAGTGTCCTCGAGCAGGGCGGAAACCGCTTCGCACGCGAATGCGACGGGTGATGTCGATGCAGCGTCGTGGAACTGCTGCACACCGTTGCGCAGCAGTGCATTTGCGCGTGCCTCGGGAAATCCGCAGCGACGGGCCCAGGTGTCAGCATCGACCGTTCGTACCGGCAGGCTGGATGCGATGCCGGACAGCGACAGTACAGGAGGGGGTGGAGACGCAGACATCGCTAGCTCCCGCGGTATTCGAGAACGGCGCATGCCGCCTGCCCCTGGAAGCCTGCTGACCACAGCAGGATGTGTTGTCCGTGCGCCGGAACAACCGTTTGCAGCAACGCGTGGAGCTGCGCGGGCGCGTCTGCTGCGCACAGATGCCCGATATCGCCTGGCTCCGGGTACCACATTCGCCAGACTGGCAGTCGGGCCTCTGCACTGACGTTGCATGCCAGGGTGGTGTTGATGCGCGGCGGCACGATCCAGTCAAATGCAGCGGGTTTCAGGCCTGCCTTTGCACACGTCTCCTCAATCACTTCGACTACGACCGCTTCGTCGATACAGAATTCCTGCGGGGGGATGGGCGAGGAGGTGCAGGGCGTACATACCGTGAGACTGCGTACGTGCCATCCGGAACACGCCTCACGCCTGACCAGCATCGCTGCCGCGCCATCAGCCAATACGGTCAGCGAACCGGTCTGACGGGAAAATGGCGGGAGCCAGCGTTCAGCCGCGACGATCAGTGTCGTGTGCATGCGGTCGTCACTGGCCATCATGTCGGCCGCCACCTGCAGCGCAAGAAAGAAGGACACGCCCTGGATCTGTCCGATCGCGAGCGGCGCGCCCGTCGATCCCAGTTCGCTGTGCAGGCGACCCGCGCACGATAGCGCGAGATCGTGTTCAAGACTGGTTCCACATACGATGATCTGGTCTGGCACATGGTTTTCTTTCGAGGGATACCGTCGGATAGCTTCGCTGGCTACGGCGGATGCCATTTCCGAGAGGCTGAGGTGTAGCTCGCTGGCGACATGCGTCGGCATCGCAGGGTGGACGGACCGGGACAGATGATTTGCGGCGACGGGCGGTGTCTCCAGTTGGCGCCAGCGCAGCGTATCGGCATAGACAGATCGCATGACGGCTTCGCGCATGGAGGTCGCCGTGGCCGCTGGTTCCTGTAGCAGCGCTTCGGGGTGCTCACGTGCCTTCGGTACGTACCGCGCTGTCGCCGCGATGCAGACTTGCTCGTGGCCGTGGTCAGTTGCGACGTACATGGGATTCCACGAAGGAGACCAGGTTGCCGAACCGTAGAAAGAGGTCGGACGAAAGATCTTCCGGCGCGAGTGTGAAGCCGAAGCGCTGCTCGAGCTGAAGAAGCAGGTCTGTCATGTTCATTGAGTCGACGCCGACGTCGAAGAGGTTCGTGTCCTCAGCGATCAGGTCCGCAGCCATCGTGCTGCCGATCGCTGACAGCAGGCATGACCTGATGGCGGTTGCGATTTCCTCGCGGCCCGGGTCGTGCGTGTTATGCGTCATGAGAGGTCTCCTGCCCGGAGCGATGGGCGTTGGCGATGCCGGGTGATGGGTCAGGCTGGGTGGGGCAGCCGGAGGGCGGTGCGGTGATGTCCCACGGACGTGACGTTGATCGCTGCGCTGCCCGTGTAATCATGAGTCGCTGCAGGTCACCGGTACCTTCCATGATGTCGAAAGCCCTGGCGTCCCGGTAAGCCTGCTCAAGTGACGGACAGGCGGCGATGCCGTCGATACCGGCGACGTCGATGGCAGCACGCGTCACCCGTGCGGCTACGCGCGAGGCAAACGCCTTGGTCATGGATGAATCCATTGACGTTGCAACGCCGCGATCTGCTTTCCAGGCCGTGCAATGGCAGAGCAGCCATGCGGCCGCAATCTGGCGGTCGATGTCGAGCAGGGACGCTTCCACGCTCGCCACGCTGCGATGCCTGTCCGCGGGCGTGCCGCCCGCATCGAGCCAGGCCGCAAGGTCCGCGCGCACCCGCCGGCAGGTACCGACCATGACGGCGGAGAGCAGTGGCCTGAAATAGTCCCAGGACCGCTGCGCACCCGAGAAAGCGTCATCGAGGGGCTTTTCGTCGCTGCGGGCAAGATGCGCATCATCGGAGACCTCGCAGTCGGCGTAAGAGAGCACGGCGAGCTGGGTCGCGCGCAGACCTGCCATCCGATCGATGCGCGACACCGTGAATCCTGGTGTATTGCAATCCACCAGGAACGCGCGGATCCCGTAGCGACCCATGTCTCGGTTGATCGTTGCAAACGTGATCACGCAGTCTGCGCGTGCGCCGTTCGTGATAAAGCACTTTGTGCCGTTCAGGACCCAGCCGCGACCGGTCTTTCGTGCACTCATGCGCATGGCAGTCGCGTCGGAACCGCAGTCCGGCTCGGTGATGGCGAAAGCGCCCCAGCGCGGCGAGCCCGACTGGAACCGCTCGAAGAACCCGGCCTGCTGTTGCGTCGAGGCGAGCGCAACGACAGGTGGCATGGCGAGCCCGGGGCCCGGCAGCGCCAGCGCGAGGCTTGCGTCGGCCTCCCCGAGGTAGGCCATCAGAGTTGTCTGCGCCACGAGGGACTGCAGTGTCGGACAGCCGCCGTACCGGGTGGGCACGAGGTTCATGTTCAGAGCGCTTAGGTCAGCTGCACGCCAGGGAGGACCGACGATCTCGCCGGTTGCGTCCGATTCGGGGCTGACAGCGCGCATACGCCTGGCAAGCAGGTCGAGATCGAGCCCGCGATCGGCGAGCGCTGCGCTGATGTCGTCGATGGTGTGAACGTGCTGCGACGCCTGTTCATCTCGCGTCATGACGCCTTCTCCTAGGTGGGCGCATCTGCGCCCAGGACCGATATTCACGCGAACCCACGGATGAGGTTTGCGTGTCGTCTGGCAATGAGCGTAGGCATCAGGGCGGGGAGTCGTCACCTCCGAACATTGGGAGGGTGTTGTATCGGGGGCGTTCGTGGGGACGTTGTGGCGGTCACGCGGCAACGGATGACCGATAATGACATTCAGATCAAACGATGATGGCTAACTACGGGTGTGACGTATGGCAGCGCGAAAACAGACGACAGAGAAAAAACCGTTGCTTCAGCCAGACAACAAGGGACCGCGAACGACCAAGCGGGGAGATCAGGTGGCCGAGCTCATCAAAAGCTGGATTACCGATGGAAAGCTGCGCCCCGGCATGCGACTGAACAAGGAGGCTGAGCTTCAGGAAATGTTCAACGTCAGTCGAGGTTCGATGCGGGAGGCTCTCAAGGCCCTGGAGGTACAGGGACTTGTGCGTCTGAGTACCGGGCCGGACGGCGGAGCGACGATTACACGCGTACCGCTCGCCCGTGCATTCCAGTCGCTGCAGAACTACCTGTTTTTCGAGAGCATCAGCCTCGAGGATATTTATGCGGTGCGGCGCGTGCTGGAGCCGCTACTTGCGGCGGGAGCGGTGGAGCATCTGACGGACGCAGATCTGGAGGCGCTCGAGCGCAGTGTGGAGGTGTGCGAGCCATTTGCCGCGAGTCATGAACGTGCCCTCGATCAGCGGCAGGAGGACATCCGTTTTCATGACGTGCTGGCCGGGGCCAATCCGAACGCGTTCCTTCGGTGCACCTGTCAGATCATCAACCAGATGCTGCACACTCTCGTGATTGTCGCGGGCAACGTGACGCAAGACGATTACCAGGCGTTTGGTCGGCAGACCGTCGCTGCTCATCGCGCGATCCTGGAAGCGGCAAGGCGCCGCGACGCAGGGGAGGTCGAGAGGCTTATGGTGGCTCACATGGAAGAAGCGGAATCGCAGCTTCGCAAGGTGCATGCCGCTTTGCGGCAAAAGCTGGTACTGGATTCGGACCTTGGTCTGCACGCGGGCAGGAAGGGCGCTTCGTGATACGGCGTTCGGCTCAGCGGACGCCGGCCCGGATATCCGTGGCGGCGTGCAGTGTCAGCGCGTTTTGCGGCCACTAATGGATGAGGAAAGCATGCGCGCCAGCTCAGCTAGCGGAGCGCGTCCGAGCGCGAGTTCCAGGATGTGGCTTGCCCAGAGCACGAGCGCATCGGCGTGACGGCCGCCAATGATCTGTATCCCGACCGGTAGACCGTCTGAAGTGCTGCCCGCATAAACACTTGCTGCAGGAAGCCCGAGCTGGTTGCACCATGCGGTGAAGTGGGGAAACAGTTCCTTGCTGGCTGGGAGTTCCGCAAGCGGCATGGCCACGCGGGGATACACCGGGCAGATAACAAGGTCGTACCGTTCGAAGAATGCGTTGACGGTGGCGCCAAGTTCGCCTCTCTCGATGAGCGCGCCAAGCAACGTCTGGCGCGATATTGTCGCGCCTGCCTCAGAGTAGGCCTGTAACGACGGATCGAGCGCGTCGCCGCCGTCAGCCAGGCCTTCGGTGAGCTGGCGACAGCAGGCAGGCCAGATGGTGGCGTGGATCGCGTTACAGCGAGCGATACCCGGCGGATCTTCCGGCTGAACCCTGGCGCCAAGGTCACGGAAGGTGTCGACTGTACGCATGAGCGCGTCGTGGACGGCGGTTTCGGGCGTGACAGCGAGGCCCAGGGAGGGACTGTACGCTATGCGGACACCGCCTGGTGTTGGCTTGCACTTAAGACCAAGTTCATAGTCGCTGGCGTCGAACGGTAAGGCGTACCAGTCGCGGCTGTCAGGGCGGCTGATGACGGTCAGGATGCGTGCGGCATCCCCCACGCAGCGTGTCATGGGGCCAACGTGGCTCAACAGCCCGAACGGCCCGCGTGGCGCATGCGGAACGCGTCCGAAGCTCGGCTTGAAACCAAACGTACCAGTGAACGCGGCTGGAATCCGGATCGATCCACCGCCGTCGGTGCCGATTGCCGCGGGCGCCATGCCAAGCGCGACCGCCGCGGCGGCTCCGCCGCTGCTGCCGCCTGGGGTACGGTCCGTATCCCAGGGATTGCGCGTGACTCCGGTAAGCGGACTATCGGTGACGATCTTGTGGGCGAAATCAGGCAGGGTGGTCTTGGCGAAGCAGATGGCGCCAGACTCGCGAAGCCTCGCGACGCACGGGCTGTCGTGGGGTGATGGCGTTTCGTCCGTGACGCGCGAGCCATATCGTGTAGCAAGCCCGGCGACAGCAACGTTGTCCTTGACGCTGACCGGGACGCCATCCAGCGGCCCAAGCGGGCGCTTGCGTTGCCAACGTTTCTCGGATTCACGCGCCATGTCGAGTGCATCCGCTGCTATCTGGCAGAAGGCATTCACGGCGGGATCGAGCTGTTCTACGCGTAGGAGCACGGCCTGCATGACCTCCACGGGGGAGGTGCTGCCCGTTTTATAAAGCGCATGAAGCTCCTGTGCTGTCAGATCGCAGCTGTCATTGCCCATGTTGTCTCCAAATTAATCATCATAAATAGACCATAGATGTGAGGCTCGCTCATGTCAAGTGATCTTGAACTGCTGAAAAATCAGGGTAAACGAGCGATTCAGTAGTGTTGACATCCAAATTCTGTGGACGTAATTTAATGATCATAAATCGCCAAACGAGGCTGCTGCCGGTGACCGGTAGTGTCGGCTTGATACGTGACGCAAGTTTGAAGGGCGTCGTAGTTTGGCGGCACGAAGCAGTTCGCACGGCTTGTTGGTCAACCGAGGCTAATGCTGCGGTCCGGCGAGGGCGTCAGTTATGGCATCGTCTGCGGTCGACCCGGAGACTCAGGAAATCTTAGTTTATTCCTGAGCCAGTTTCTCTGCGCTGGCAAGGAGGGCTCTCTTCTTTTCCTTGCTGAGCCTACCGGCGATTGCCAGCAGGTTCGCCAAGAGGTCGTCGTCCTCGTAGAGGAAGCCCGTGGGGACAAGGAGTGCCCGCGCCAGACGCTGGCTGGTCTGTATGGCAGGGGCGTGTTTGCCCTTTTCGTACTGGTTGACGCGGGTGCTGGCTGAGAATTCGTCGATACCCGCCTGGATGCCAAGCTGCTCCTGGGTCAAGCCCGAGCGCAGTCGCGCCTGTTTCAGGCGTCGAGGGAAGACGGCATCAGAAGTGGGTGTATCGCGCGACATCCGGCGAGTTTCCCGGATTCGCTCGGGGATTTTACTAAGCAATTCTTAGTTGAAAGACTAAACATTACTTGGTTTTGTAGTCCTGGAGGACGCTGATTGTCTCAGCGTCTCGGCATTCGCGAGGAGGATTTTCTTTTTTCCCCGCGTGAGCCGGGCCGCAGTTACGAGAAGAGCTGCGAGCAGATCGTCCTCCTCGTAGAGGAAAGACGTCGGGACGTGCAGCGCCCTGGCCAGACGTTGCCCCATCATCAGGTGAGGCAGGTGCTTGCCTCTTTCGTACTGGTTGATGCGGGCACTGGCGGAGAATTCGTCGATTCCCGCATTAATGCCGAGCTGCTCCTGGGTCAGGCCCGAGCGTACCCGTGCCTCTTTCAGGCGTTTGGCAAAAACGGAGGATGTCGTGTGCTTAACCGGCATCCTCCGAGTCTCAGGGAATTGCTTGCCGTTTTTACTAAGAGTTTCTTAGTTTTCTGCCTAAGAAATTCTTGGCTGTGAGGGATGGAGGTGCCGCAATGCGGCTCGTCTGCCGATTACACGCACGGGGCAACAGCTCCGCAGACATGAAGACCGGGACTGATTCATATGACGACGATTCTTAACATTCTGGGGTACGTGAGCATTCTGATGCTGGTGGCGCTTGGGCTCGCGGTTGTCTTCGGCATGATGGACATCGTGAACCTCGCACATGCCGAGTGGGTCACGATCGGCGCATACGCGTTAGCCGTTGCCCAGGCGGTTGGCGGGAAGGAGGCTTTCTGGCTTGCCTTGCTCGTGGCGCCCGCTGTCGGGGCCGCCCTCGGATGGTGCCTCGAGCGTTTCATCATCCGGCTGCTCTATGACCGGCCACTGGACACGCTTCTCGCGACCTATGCGGTCAGCCTGATCCTGCAGAAGGCACTGGAACTCGTCTTCGGCACCCAGCCGATGCTCGTGTACGCCCCTTTCAGCGGGGCGGTCCCGGTCCCGGGCGGAAGCTATCCGGCCTACCGGATCTTCGTGATCGCCGTTGCGCTGACCGTGACGGCGGGGTGCTGGCTGCTGTTCGCCCGTACGCGTTTTGGTACCCAGCTGCGTGCCGTGATCCAGCACCCGGCGATGGCCGAGGCTACTGGCATCGACACCCGGCGTCTGAATCGCATTGCCTTCTGCGGTGGTGCGGCGCTCGCCTCGCTTGCTGGCGTGCTCGTCGCCCCCATGGTTTCGGTGGAGTCGCATCTGGGCGTCTCCTACCTCGCCAAGGCGTTCTTCGTGATCGTGCTGGGCGGTATCGGATCGATCGCGGGCAGCATCCTGGGCAGCGCAGTCATCGGTACCGCCGAGACGTTACTGAGCTATCGCGTCGATCCCTCTCTCGCATCGGCGGTGGTGCTGGTCCTCTCCATTGTGGTGATCCGGTTCAGACCGCAAGGGCTGATCCCAGGATTCAGCGCAGCCCATCAGCTTCTCGGTAAAGGATAAAACGTATGTGTGGAAAACACGCGGGCTGTCTTCGGCTCTGGTTCTCGCAGCCCGGCCTCGGTCCCAGGGATGTTTCGCCGCTGTTGATGTGGAGCGTGGCGGTGGCCGCCGCGGCGCTCGTGCCTTTTTTTGCCGGTCCCTGGCTGCTGTCGACGGTGCGCGATGCACTGGTCATGGGGATCCTCGCATTGAGCTATGACCTGCTCTGGGGACGGGCCGGGGTGCCCACGCTCGGGCACACCACGTTCCTGGGTCTCGGTGCCTACGGATTTGCCATCACGACCGTGCAGTTCGGACAGGCATCCGTGACCGGGTTGGCGGCGGGTGTTTTCTGCGCTGTGGCTGTCGCCGCCGTGATTGGCTATTTTCTGCTCTTTGCGGGGGTAAGGCTCCACTTCTTCGCCATCATCAGCCTGGCCGTGCTGATCGTCGCCCAGCAGCTCGCCGTCAGTTGGCAGTCGATTACCGGGGGCGACACGGGCATCCTTGGCATCCCGGGACTGTCATTTGGCGTGGGCAGCCACACGTTCGACATGAGCAGTCCTCGCGCTTCCTGGTACACGGTCGCCGCTGTACTGCTTGCCGCGACTGGCCTGATATGGCTCGTCTGCCGCAGTCGCTACGGCAACGTGCTCGATGCGATCGCGACCAACGAGTGGCGCGCAAAGGCGTGCGGCTATCACACGTCGTTTCACCTGCTGCTCGTCTTCGTCGCCTCGGCGGCGCTTGCCGCAATCGCCGGCGCGCTGATGGCGGCCTGCTCGGGGGTGGTGGCACCGGACGTGTTCTCGCCGCTCCTTGCGACCGAAGTGATCCTCTGGGTGGCTATCGGCGGCAGGGGAAGAATTGGTGGACCTGTCGTCGCCGCGGTCGTTCTGACACTGCTCAGGCAGACCGTCTCCAGCTACAGCACGGACGGCTGGCCCCTGATCCTCGGCGGTCTGTTTCTCGCCTGCGTGCTGTTCATGCCCAACGGACTGCGACTTCATGAATTGGTGGAGGCTGCGCGTCGGACTGCTCGAGCGGTATGGAGCAGGCCGCCGGTTCACCGCGCGGGACACGCCCGGGAGGAACGGTAATGGACGGCCAGTTTCTGCAGGGCACCAACCTGTCGCGCGCGTTCGGGGGAATCAACGCCGTGGCGGGCGTCGACATCAACATCGCGCCACGCGATCTGCTGTGCGTGATTGGCCCGAACGGCGCGGGCAAGAGCACGCTTGTCGGGCTGCTCTCAGGCGCAATTGCCCCCGGTTCCGGCGAACTGTATCTCGACGGCGAGCGGATGACCGGCCGCCCGATGCACGCGTTCTGCCGACGCGGTGTGGTGCGCAAGTTTCAGGGGACCAACACCTTCCTCACGATGACGGTGCGCGACAACCTGGTGGTAGCGGGCCTTGGCGTCGCGGCTTACCGGTCGACGCCGATGCCGGATCCCGACGCAGTACTGGCGGAGGTGGGTCTGGCCGGGCAGGCGGGCGAAATCGCCTCGCATTTGCCGCACGGTGAGCGGCAGTGGCTCGAGATCGGCATGGCCATCATGTGCCAGCCCGCATTGCTGCTGCTCGACGAACCTGCAGCCGGTCTGTCCACGAAGGACGCGCAGCGGCTGGTACGCCTCATCCACCGGCTACGGGAGCGGTGCGCGGTACTCGCCATCGAACACGACCTGGGCTTCGTGCAGTCCCTTGAGTGTGAGACGTGGGTGATGCACCGGGGAGAGGTGGTTCGACGGGGATCGTATGCGGAGATCGCGGACGACGAGGAGATCCGCCGCATCTATCTGGGGCGGGGGGCGACACATGCTGCACATTGAAAACCTGTGCGCCGGATACGGCGACGTGGATGTGGTTCACGACCTCACGCTGGACGTGCTGCCGAACGAGGTGGTCGGTGTCCTCGGCTGCAACGGCGCCGGCAAGTCCACGCTGGTGAAGGCGGTCATGGGGCTGCTGCCTCGCGTGAGCGGGCAGGTCGCTTTCCTCGGGCAGCCGGTGACGGGGCTGCGCACGCACGAGATCGCGCGGCGCGGGATCGGTCTGGTGCCGCAAGGGCGGTGGATCTTCCAGAAACTGACCGTGCGGGAGAACCTGCTGATGGGCACGCAGGCCGCCGGCGGAGCCGACATCCTCGACGAGGTATTTGATTACTTTCCGGTGCTGAAGTCGCGCCTTTTGCAGCAGGGCGGCACGCTCTCGGGTGGCGAGCAGCAGGTCCTCGCCATTTCGCGCGCGCTGTGCGGCCGTCCGAAGCTGCTCCTGCTGGACGAGCCTTCCGACGGTGTGCAGCCCAACCTGGTCGAGCGGATCGGCGAGGTGATTCCCGAGCTCTGCCGCCGCTCGAAGCTGGCCGTGCTCCTGGTCGAACAGAACCTCGACCTCGTCCTCCAGAGCGCGCGCCGCTGCATTGTGCTCAGCAACGGACGCCTCGTGCATGCCGGCGCCGTTGAGCCGCGACGTAGTGAAACGGGAGAACACCCGCTCGCGCGCTACCTGTCTCCGGCCACTGACGGCGCGCCGGACTTCCGCCCTGAAAACATCCAGTGAAATCCAGTGATACCTAGTGAGAAAACGCATGAACCGACGTGAATTTTCCCGAGCCGTAGTGCTTGGCGCAACTGCTTCCCTCGCCACATCGGCGGTCTCTCCGTTCGCGCGTGGCGCCGAGCCGTTGAAGATCGGCCTGCTCGCGCCACTCAGCGGTCCCCTGACGCGCGTGGGGCAGACCAACCGTAGCTGTGCCGCGCTGGCGGTGGATGAGATCAACGCGGTGGGTGGGCTGCTTGGCCGCCCGCTGCAACTGAGCGTCGAGGACACGCAGATGTCGACGGCCGTTACGCTGGAGAAGGCGCGGCAGCTTTTCATGCGTGATGACGTGGCAATGATCACGGGCATGGCGCTGCCGTCTGAGCGCGAGGCGGCCCTTCAGGCCGCAAGGGCAGCGAGAAAGCTCATCGTCTATCCGAACTTCGACGAGGGGCGGTGCGACCCGCAACTGCTCACGACAGGCCTCGCCACGAGCCAGCGGATCGAGCCACTCATTGCGTGGCTCATGCGCGGTGGTGGACAGTCCGTCTGCGCAGTCGTCTCGGACATCGGCAGCAACCGGAAGGTGCTGATCCCGCAGTTGCAGGCGGCGGTGGCGCGCCACGGCGGCAAGTTCCTCGACGTCTACTGGTTACCCTTCGGCACGCGCGACTACGGGGCCGTACTGCAACAGGTCGCGAGCGCCAGGCCGCAGATCGTATGGCACAGCATCGGAGACGACCCGGTGACGTTCGTGAAGCAGTACCGATCGTTCGCGATGAAACCGCAACTGGTGACGGACATCGCACACGAATCCCTGTCGATTGCAACCACAGGTGCATCGACCGGAACGATCGGCGTGTCGTCGTACTTCATGAGCATCGACAACCCGGAAAACCAGGCGTTCCTCACGCGTTATGCGGTCCGTTACGCCGATGCACGCGATCCCCGTCTCGGCGGCTTTGCCGTGGTACTGCCGCACGGCGAGAACACCTATGCAGGCATTCGTCTCTTCGCCGAGGCCGTCCGGTCGGCGGGAAGTGTCGACGCCGCGCGCGTGAGGGCTGCGCTGCCCGCCGTCTCCATTGCGCTGCCGCGTGGCAAAACCGGTGTGAGCCATGACGGGGGCCACGTGCTTTGCCAGACACGGATCGGCCAGGCGCTCGCCGATAACAGCTTTTCGATCCTGGAAGCCACGGGCCCGGTGACGCCGGTCTGTGAAGGATAGACGTGTCCCCGCCACGCTTTGGAATCATATGCACCAAGAGATAAGGACTACAAAATGAGTGAAATTGTCATGCTGAATGCAGCTCAGCTGGTTGCCGGCTTCCGGCAGCGCAGCCTCTCGCCTGTGGAGGTCATGTGCGCGGTACTGGACCGGGTCACGAAGCTCGATCCGGTGGTCAACGCCTTCTGCGCTCTCGACGAGGAAGGGGCGATGTCGGCCGCCGGCGAGGCCGAGCGCCGGTGGATGCGGGGCGAGCCGTGCGGTCCGCTTGATGGCGTACCGGTATCGGTCAAGGATCTCGTCGCCGTGGCCAGTTTTCCGACACGGCATGGATCATGGACCGTCTCGCCGGACCGCGAAAACGTCGATGCGCCGGCCGTGGCGCGCCTGCGGCGTGCGGGCGCCATACCGTTTGGCAAGACCACGACCTCCGAATTCGGCAACAAGATCGTCACCGACTGTCCGTTGACAGGCGCGACGCGCAACCCGTGGGATACGCGGCTCTCGCCGGGAGGTAGCAGCGGCGGATCGGCGGTCGCGGTTGCGCTGGGCATGGGTCCGCTGTCGCTTGCCACCGATGGGGGCGGGTCCATCCGGATTCCGGCCTGCTGGAGCGGTGTGGTCGGGTTCAAGCCTACGTTCGCGCTGGTGCCGGCAGGCAGTGCGGCGTCGTGGACTGCACTGTCCACGCTCGGCCCGATCGCGCGAACCGTGCGCGACGCAGCGTTGATGCTTGATGCGATGACCTGCGCGAACAACGACGGACCTTCGGCAGCAGGGGGTCCGTCTGGCTATTCCGCCGCGCTGGACGATGGCGTCGCGGGTTTGCGGATCGCCTGGTGCGCCGCTCCGGACAGTGTGTCGGTGGCGCCGGACATTGCGGAGTGTGTCGAGAGGGCAGTGGAGACATTCGGGGCGCTCGGCGCGACGGTCATCCAGACCGACGTCGCGCCGATCGCGGACTACTACGGCAATGGCCGCATGCATTCGATCCAGTGGTCCGTGTTCTTCGCTCAGCGCGTGCGGCATATGGAGGCAGCCGACAGGACGCTGCTTGATCCTGATCTGACGGCACTTTCGGATGCAGGGGCACGGATAGACATCGCGACATTCGCCGATGCGCTGTTTGCCCGTCACGCGCTCAGGGCGTCAATGGAAACGTTCTTTCAGCATCACGACCTGCTCCTCACACCGACGTTTCATTGCGGGCCGCCTCCGGTTCCCGGTCTGCCTGCCCATCTGCGTCAGGCGCCCGTTTTGACGGCGTGGTGCAACCAGGTCGGATTGCCCGCGATATCCGTGCCGTGTGGGTTCGCAGGGGATCTGCCTACCGGTCTGCAGATTATCGGGCGTCGGGGCAGCGATGCCCTGGTGCTGCGGGCAGCGCGCGCGTACGAACTGGCGAGAGGGGAGTTTCCGGCACCGGGATCGGAACTGCAACTCCCGGGCGACACGGAGTTCGCGCCATGAACGTCCAGATCGCGCGGATCGTGATCCATCTCGTTGAACGGTGCGCGGAGTTCGGCACGCTGGTGACCCCACCGCACCGTCAGGTAGTGGCCGCTGCGGTGCTGAAGCCGACCGACCTGGATGTTGCCTGCGAGCTTGAGTCGCTCTACGCGACGGGCGCTGACCTCGGCCGGATGCTCACCGGACGGGCGCTGCTTGCGCTCGATTGTGCGGGGGAAGACATCCAGGGTTACGGCAAGGCCGCGCTCGTAGGCACTGGTGTACCACTCGAATGGGGAGCGGCGCTGCTCCATCCGCGACTCGGCAAGGCGGTGCGCGACTGCCTGCCTGGCGCGTCTTCGATCATGCCGTCCGTTACGAAGCGCGGGCCTGCGGGAGCCTGCGTCGACATCCCCCTGCACAGCGTCACAGACATGTGGAGCTTCGACCACTTCGACACGGTGTCGCTCTGCATACCCGACTCGCCGGAACCGGATGAACTGCTGATCGCCATTGCGCTGGCCGAGCGCGGAAGGCCGCTCGCACGCGTCAGGCCGGGGTGACGCGTGGCGACAAACCGTGCCGTCAGTGAGTCGCGCTTCAAGCGAGCAAACGAACACTCATAAGTGATGAAGGAGAAAAACATGTGCAGGGATGTGCGGGGAAGATGGAGCAAGGGTCTGGCAGCGCTGTCGTTGTGCGTCACAGTGGGCGCGGCGCACGCGCAGTCGTCAGTGTCCCTCTACGGCCTGGCCGATGCATTTGCCGGGGTGGTGCGTACGCCCGGCTCGGCGGGCAACGCCTGGCAGGTGGGCTCGGGAGGACTCTCGACATCGTATTGGGGCATGTCGGGCACCGAAGATCTGGGCGGTGGGATGAAGGCGATTTTCACGCTCGAAAGCTTCTACCGGATGAACGGTGGGCAGTCAGGAGCATACGACGGGCAGTCATTCTTTGGGCGCAGGGCGTTCGTCGGCTTGAGCGGGCAATTTGGTCAACTGACGCTGGGGCGTAATGATTCACTGCTGTTCGTCTCCACGCTGCTGTTCAACCCGTTCGGCAACTCGTTCGTCTTCTCCCCCATGGTGGTCCACACATTTCTGGGTTCCGCGATGGGCGCTGCGTCGGTGCAAAGCGATACGGCGATTGACGACTCGATTGTCTATCAGACGCCGGAGGTTGGCGGTCTGACGGGAGGTCTGCTGTACAGCAATGCGGGCATTGCGGGACATGCCGGCCAGGCGAACTACAGTGCAAACGTGCTGTACTTTGCCGGGCCCTTTTCGGCGACGGCGGCGGTCCAGAGCCTTCACACGGCGTCGCTTTTCCTGAACGGTGCGACGGAGCAGACGGCATGGCTCGTTGGTGGGGCGTATCGGCTTCAGGCGGTCAAGCTCTATTTCCAGTACGAATGGGTAGATAACAACAACGAGCTGACCGACGACACGGTGCAGGTGGGCGCGAGTGTCCGGGTGGGCGTCGGTAGCGTGCTGGTGTCGTGGGCATGCACGCGCCGGCGTCCGGCACAGGGTAGCGATATACGGTGGTCGACGGCAGCACTCGGCTACGACTATCCGCTTTCGAAGCGCACAGACGTGTACGTAGCATGGCGTTACGACACGATGAGCAGCGTGTCGTCAGGTAACAGCGTGGGCGCGGGCATCAGGATGAAGTTCTAGTCGACCCTGTCCAGCATGCTTGCATGCTCCGAAGCCCTAGCTTGCCGCAAGGTCGTATGCCGGTGAGGACAACTGGCAAGTCGGCGTATCGGAATCCCTTCAGCATGCGGCAGATGACGCCGCGGTTTCCGTTAGCGCGCGTTGCGCCGCGTCGCGCTCGTGCCGCGACGGCAGTCGGAGCGTGACGAACTGAAGCTCACGCCCTGCCGCGAACATGTCGGAAACCAGGGCGTGAAGTGCGTCGCTGGCATTTTCCTCCGTGGCGCCCCTGAATTACCTCGGACGAACTCGCTTCAACGGCTCCGCGGGTCTGCGACGCAGGGCCTCATATAGCCGTGTGACGGATTCCATGCCGGTGTGCTCACTCGCCTGCTGGCGGAACAATGCATCAGATGTCGTCGTCCTCGATGTGGCTTCCGGGCATGTACCCTATCAGGCCAAACATTGCCTGAAATTCGTGCCCGTAGTCTTCGCACACGTATTCCTGGTAGACGGTGTACGCGCCGACAGCACAAGCCCCCATCGTTACGTGCAACGAGTCGCAGCCCGGACAGAGCACAACGCCATCTTCAACGGTATGCCTTCGCCATTCATCGGAAGACCGCATGACCGTCTCTCCTGGTTGACGCGACTGGTACTACGCTTGCCGAGATTACCACCGTACGTCTGGTGTTGACCATTCTATGCTCCACATTCGTGTGATTGATTGCGATGATCACCGTCGTCAATAGCTGATGTGTTTCGCCTCGCCCGTATGTCGTTCGGCCTGTTCCGACGGGAGCTTCCCGTCGATAAGACGGGTTTGGAAGTCGGACTCGACCGCTGCTTGAATGCCCCAATGTACCGGCAACGCCAGGCCGGCATCTTTTCTGGGGGAAGGCCATGAGTGATGCGCACAGGATCCTGCGCCGCCGGCAGGTCGAAGAGAGAACGGGGCTGTCGCGCTCAACGATTTACCGCCGCATGCAGGCGGGAACATTTCCCCCGGCCATACCGCTGGGCGGCCGCCTGGTGGGGTGGCGTGCGGGGGACATTGAACAGTTTCTGGAGAGTCCGGCGCGTTACCGGGCGCCTGCACGAGAGCGCGACGACGACGTGGGGGGCGCGCCATGAGTCGCGATCTCGCTTCGGCACCACTTGCCCGGCGGCTGGAGAACTGGGGTAACGCATCGCGCGGTGCCTTCGATCCGGTCGATGCGGCGCGGATTACGAAGGCCTGGCGCACGCTCCATCTCCGACATCGCGACATGCTGCGCATGGTCTATCTCTGGCATGCGCGTCGGGAAGTGGTCTGCCGGCGGCTGTGTATTCCGCGGCGCCCGGCGCAATGCTTTGACCTGGAACTTGCGGCCGCACGCGCAGCGCTGGCACGTGCCCTCGCCGGGGATTGTGGCCATCCCCTCCGGGAGGACGAACAATAGTTCGCGCCTTCGTTCGGCTGTAGTTCATGTGGTGCTGTTCCGCAGTGCGTGAGCAGTGCGGCCGCTACAGACAGCTTGCAGCTGAACATCGCTATCTGAATTTTTTTGGGAACTCGTGGGAACACCTGGGAACACGTGAGTAAATGGAGCGGTAGCGGAGCGCCCGAGGGCTCTTGCATTGTGCCGCGTACTCGCCTAGATTGAAGCCAACAATCTGATCCGGTCAACGTGCCACGCACGACCGAGTACGCGTTAGCGGCCCCGCAGTTTCGATGTCTGTGCGACGACGTGGTGTGCCGTGACGCATTCGCAAAAAGCCTGCATCTGCAGGCTTTTCCGTTTTCTGGTGCTGATGCAATGATCCCCCGTTAAGCCCGCGGTCAGCCTCTTCGGCGCCGCGGGTTCCTTTTTTCTTCGCAGGTTCATCGACAGCGGGTGCGGCTGAGGACGATGAACCATGAAATCGCTTCTGATCATTTCGGCGAAGGGCAGTTCGGGCAGGACGACCCTCACCTGTCTGTTCGCCCGCCACCTGCAGTGCACCTGTCACTGGCGGGTGCTGGTACTGGACCTGGCCGAGCCGCCGCGCTGCGCGCACCTGCTCGCGCGCTGCCGCTCCGACGCGATCGTGTCCGGCAACCGGGCGCCCGCGCCGCAGGAGGGCCCCCGATCCTCATCGGGTGGCCGCATACACGTGCTCAACGCCGACGCCATCGACGGTCTGCAGTCGCCCGACGATCCCGCCCGTACGCGCTATTACGCCAACCTGCGTCAGCTGCTGTCCGTGGTGACACCGTGGTTCGATGTCTGTCTGATCGACGCTCCCGTCTTGCCTGACCTGCGTGCCGTCTGTGCCGAGGCTCTCGTGGACGCAGTGGTGAGCCCCGTAGCCGTGTCGCCCGGATGCATCGGCTGCGCCTCGGAGGTCATCAACGGCAAGTACGGGGTTCGGAACGTCCGGGCGCGACTGAATCCGGCGCTGCACTTTGTCGGGCTTATGCCAGTCGTGGCCGCTCCTGCGTCACTGGACGAGGCGTGGGCGAGGGTGATGGAGACGACGCTGCGTGAGTGGTTGATCGCGGACCCGGCATCTCCTCACGGATACGTGTATCTGCCGCACCTGACGTCCGTCTGGCGTGTCGAGCATCCCGCCCTGGCGCGTGGCCAGTCTCCAGCACAGGATGGAGATGTGCCTGAAAACAGCCGGGCGCAGGCCGCGTGTCTCGATGCGCTCACGCACCGGCTCGATGCGATCCGGGACGTCGCCACGCCTGCCGCCCACCACGCTGAGGTGTGCGATGCATAACGCTGCCGTCGCAACGGACATTGCCGTCGCCGGTCGAGGGCTGCTGCGGGCGCTGCGCCGCTGGTCGGTCGTCTTTGCCGCATTCCTCGGCACATCGATCCTGGTGCCCGGCACAGCCCATGCCGACGACTGGGGCTGCCAGGTGATCCTGTGCCTTTCCAGTCCCGGCGGCCCTGAACAGTACGGCGAGTGTGTCCCGCCGATCGAGAAGCTGTGGGCCGCTTTGCGGCACGGTGATCCTTTTCCGACGTGCGATTTCGGAGCGGGTGGCTCGCAGGGGACTTCGGCCGTGAACATGTTTGCCAGTGCGGGGTACTGCCGCGAGGACCTGCTGTACTGGGGCGGCTCCGAGCAGAGTGAGCTGTTGTGCAATGCGCGCGGTGCAATCAGCGTCGAGATCGACGGCTCGCTGTACACACGTGTGTGGTGGGACGCGAGAGGTGCAGACCGTACGATCACGGAGTTCTACGGGGCAGATGGCACACAGGCGTCCTACGACCCGACACAGTCGGCCCGCCTCTTTCTGGAGCGCGAGTACGAAAGCTCGGGCGGTCAGGGAGGTGGCGAATGATTCCGCTCGCCGCATTCCTAGTCCTGGCTCAGCAGTGCGCGCCTGCCGTGGCGCCCGCCACGATGGCCGCAGTCGTGCCGGTCGAGTCAGGCTTCAACCCGTACGCGATCGGGGTGGTGCATGGCCGTCTCGAGCGGCAACCAGTGAACCTTGGTGAAGCCGTAGCGACAGCACGCGAGCTGGATGCCGCCGGGTGGAATTACAGCGCGGGTCTCGCACAGGTGAACCGGTCGAACTGGATCCGTTTCGGCCTGACCCCGGAGACGGTCTTCGATCCATGCCGGAATCTCGCCGCCGGCGCAGCGATCCTCCTGGAGTGCTTCGAGCGCGCGAAACAGGCACAAACGCGGGCAAATGCGCGGACCCACGCCCAGGCGCAAGACGCGTTGCGCGCGGGGCTCTCGTGCTACGCGAGCGGCGACTTTTCCAGCGGGTTCCGTACGGGCTATGTGCAGCGGGTCGTCGCTCAGGCTGCACGGCCCGATCCGGTGGTTCCGGCGATTGCCACCGATGTTTCGCCCATTCCCGTCATTCCCTCCCGACCGGAGGCGGCGCGATCTGACCCGTCCCGTGGTCGCGCTGGCCTCGGGTCCCCCACGGGCGGCAGGACGGACCAGAAGGCCGGACAGGCAGACGACATGACACAGGAAAGCGCTGTGGTGTTCTGAGAAAGCAGGGACAACGTGTGTGACAGGAGCAATCCATGAAATCAGGACTACATATCAAATACAGACGGATTTCACCGCAGTTTCGGACACGTGGATCGGCGCGACATGCCTGGCGCAGCCTCGCGATTGTGCCCATGGTGATGCTGACGGTGACACCGGCCTACGCGCAGCTCTCGCAGGTCAACACGTTGCTCACGACGATCCAGACCACGCTCCTTAGCGTGGGCGCGGTGGTGTGCTCGATCTCGATCATCTGGGCGGGCTTCAAGATGATGTTCCAGCACGCGCGCTTTGGCGACATTGCCAACGTGTTCATCGGCGGCCTGTTCGTGGGCTGCGCCACGGTGATCGCGGCGATGCTGATTCCGACGAGCTGATGCGGAGGCGCACATGAATCCGCGCGTGAATCCACTCAGGGATCCAGTTTTCAAGGGCTGCACGCGACCCGCGATGCTCTGGGGTGTGCCGCTCGTGCCATTCCTCATGGTCGGCGGCGGCATCCTGATCCCCGCGATCTGGGCGCTGCTTGCGAGTCCGCCGGTGGGTGTCGGCATCGTGCTGCTCCTCATCCCCGTCTTCGTGACGATGCGCTCGATCACGCGCCATGACGACCAGCGTCTGGCGCAGTGTGCCCTGTGCGCTCGCATGGCAGTCCGCCAGCGCAACCGTCGTTTCTGGGGCGCGCACGCCTACGTGCCGGTTCGCGTCAAGAGGAGGGGCTGACATGAGCGCGCAGCCGCAATTCATCGACGTGGCCGAACGTGAGGTGATGCTCGCGGACTTCGTGCCGTTTTCGTCGCACGTGAATGATTACGTGATCCGCACGCGCGAAGGGGACTATCTGCGTGTCTGGAAGATCGCCGGCATTGCCTTCGAGGCTGCTGATCCGGGCGACATCCTCGTGCGTCACGAAGGATTCAACCAGCTCGTGCGCAGCCTGCCAGGCGGGCACGTCGGGCTGTGGTCGCACAGGATCCGCCGGCGCGTGACCGACCACTTCGCCACGCCGTACGGCAACCGGTTCTGCCAGGAACTCGCGACGCGCTACTACGCGAGCTTTGCCGGCTACCGGATGATGGCCAACGAACTCTACCTGACGCTCGTATACCGGCCGCGCCGCACGCGCCTGGGACGTCTTTTCAGCCAGGCGGCGCGGCGTACCTCCGATGATATCCGGCGGGACCAGCATGAGGCCCTGAAGGTGATGGCGGAGCTTGCCGCGCAGGTCGAATCCGGCCTTAAGCCGTGGGATCCGGCGGCGCTTGGCGTCTACAGGAAGCAGGTCCGCTACACGCGGCGTCCTGTCCGGTTCTCCGCGGCGCTGGAGTTCCTGGGCTATCTCATTAACGCCGCATGGGAGCCCGTGCCAGTGCCATCTGGCCGCATTGCCGAGGCATTGCCGACGTCGCGGCTTTTCTTCCGCAACGAGAAGGTTGAGATTCGGATGCCGGGGGCGACGCGTTATGCGGCGTTGCTGGACCTGAAGGACTACCCGGAAGAAACCGAGCCCGGGATGCTTGATGGACTCCTGTACGGCGACTTCGAGTACATCGAGACGCAGAGCTTCACGATCCTCGACCGTCCCACAGCGAAGGAGGCGCTCGAGCGTCAGCGCAACCAGATGATTGCGGGCGAGGACGTGGCGGTGTCGCAGGTCAATGCAATGGATCAGGCGCTCGACGACCTGATCAACGGTGATTTCGTCCTCGGTGAATATCACTATTCGCTCGCCGTGTTCGGCGACCGGCCGGACGAGGTCGCGCGGCACGTGGCGAAGGCGCGCACACAGCTCGCGGATGTCGGCTTCCAGACAGCACTGGTCGATCTGGTGGCGGACGCGGCATGGTTCGCCCAGTTGCCCGGTAACTGGCGTTACCGGCCGCGCGAGGCGAAGCTCACCTCGCGCAACTTCTGCGGGCTGGCGAGCCTGCACAACTTCGCGACCGGCAAGCGCGACGGCAATCCGTGGGGCGAGGCGATCACGATCGTGAAGACGCCGAGTGGCCAGCCCCTGTACCTGAACTTCCATGCGACGCCGGAAAAGAAGGAGTCTGCTGACGAGAAGGCACTCGCCAACACGCAGATCATCGGGCAGGCCGGTGCCGGCAAGACGGTTCTGGAGCTGTTCCTGCTGGCGATGGCGATGAAGTATGGCCTCACCGGCGTCGTCTACGACAAGGACCGGGGCACCGAGATCGCGATCCGGGCGATGGGAGGTCGTTACACGGTGTTTCGACGGGGTGTCCCGACGGGACTCAATCCGTTTCAGCTCGATCCGGACGAGGCGGTGCTGGACTTCTGGGAGCGGCTGGTGCGCCGTCTGGTCGACACAGGCACGCTGCTGTCGGCGAAGGACGAACTCGACATATCACGGGCGGTCCGAGAAGTCTCCCGCATGGAGCGCCCGCTGCGGCGCCTGTCGATGGTCCGGCAACTGCTCCCGGCCGTGGGCGAAAACAGCCTGCATGCACGCCTCACGAAGTGGTGCGCGGGCGGGCGGCTCGGGTGGGTACTGGACAATCCGTCGGACCTGCTGGATTTCAGCCACAACCAGCTATTCGGCTTCGACGATACGGAGCTACTCGACGACCCGGAGGTGTCGACACCGGTCACGATGTACCTGCTGCAGCTGACCGAAAGCCTGATCGACGGGCGCCGCTTTGTCTATGTGATGACCGAATTCTGGAAGCGCCTGGGCGATCCGGTCTTCACGGATTTCGCAAAGGACAAGCAGAAGACGATCCGCAAGCAGAATGGTCTGGGTATTTTCGATACGCAGTCCCCGGCCGATGTGCTGCGTAGCGACATCGCGCGGGCGCTGGTCGAGCAGACCGCGACGTTCTTCTTCTTGCCGAATCCGCGCGCCGATTACGACGACTACGTGCATGGTTTCAAGCTGACCGAGGCCGAATTCAACATCGTCCGCTCACTCGGCGAGAACAGCCGCCTGTTCCTTGTGAAGCAGGGCCACCGTTCGGCCATCGGCAGGCTGGATCTCGCCGGGCTCGGCGACGTGCTCGACATCCTGTCGGGGACGACGGACAACGTCGAACTGCTCGACGGGATCCGTGCCGAGGTGGGCGACGATCCCGGCGTGTGGCTCCCCGTGTTTCATGAGCGGCTGGCGAAGCGTCGTGCGACCGGGGGCGCCCTGAATGCACCGACCCCGCGTGTGTCGAGGAGGGCAGCACGATGAGCGGCCTTTTCGCTGCAGTCGGCGGCACGCTCGAGAACGGCATGTCAACGTATGTCACGAGCGTGTCCTCAGCCCTGTCCAGCGCGCTGGTACCTGTTGTCACGACGGCCCTGTCGATCTGGATCCTCACGTACGGGTTCGCCGTAGTACGCGGCGAGGCCCATGAGTCGGTACCTGCATTCGCGTGGCGTGGCCTGAAGGTGGCCATCATGCTTGCCTTTGCGCTCGGCGCGGGTATTTACCAGTCCCAGGTCGTCACGGTAGTCGAAGGCGCAACGACGGGCCTCGCCCAGACGATCCAGACGGCGGCGGCCAATGCCGGTGCAGGCAACGCGGGCTGCGGAACGGTGAGTGGCACCAGCGTGACAGGCACGAGTGCATCCGCCATTTACCAGACCCTTGACTGCTACGACCGGCAGATCGACATCGTGATGGATGCCTACTTCGACAAGGCGACGCACGAAGGCCTGAGTATCAGTGGCTTTGTTGCCGGCATCGGTGATCTGGTCGGCGGGTTCCTCGTAGGGCTGGGGGGAGCCATTTTCCTGATGGTCCTGGCCTTCGAGGTCACGATGGCGAGGATGCTGCTGGATCTGGTGCTCGGTCTTGGACCTCTGTTCATTGCCTGTGGCGCATTCGGCCCAACCGCCCGATTCTTCGAGGCGTGGACCGCGAAGATTGCCAACTATGCGCTGCTGCAGATCCTCATCGCAGCATTTCTTGGCATGGCACTCACGGCGTTCTCAGCCGACCTCGTGCCGTTCAACGTCACCACTTCATCGCCAGACGCGAACGCTTCGGCGCTATCAGCAGCGGGCCAGGCTGTACTGACCGCCACTGCGCCGTGGGGGGCTGCATTCGGTCTGTTTATCACGTCCCTGCTGCTGGCAACCATCGGCTGGCAGTTGCCGGCTGTCGCCTCGGGGCTCGCTGGCGGTGCCACGCTGTCCGGGTTTGGTGCCTTCGTCGCCGGATTTGCGTCACGCGGTGCGGTTCGGGGCCTGGGCTCGCTCGTGAGTCTTGGGCACGGTCCGAGTCGGCCCGGCGGAAAGATTTCGGACGGCGGCGCGAGAGATCGCTCGATACCCGCCTACCAGCGTGTCGCCCGCGAGCACCTCGGCGACCAGGACAACTCAGGAGGGTCACCATCATGATCAGGTTACTGATGCAAACCGGTCTTGTCCCCGTTGCAGCGGCGGTGCTGACCGTCGCAACGATGCCGCTGGCCCGTGCGCAGGGCATTCCGGTCTACGACGCGCAAAACGTCGTTCAGGCCATTGCGACGGTCGGGCAACTGAAACAGGAAGTGCAGCAGGAACTCCAGCTGTACCAGTCCCTCAGCGGTACGCGCGGCTTCGGCGCACTGATGAGCAATCCGGTCCTGTCGAACTCGCTGCCGTCGAACTGGCAGTCAGTCTACACGGCGATCCAGAACGGTGGATATGCGGGTCTGACGGGCAGCGCGCAGACGCTGCGCTCGGCGAGCGAAATTTACAACTGCGAGGGCCAGCGCGGCATTGACCAGCAGGTCTGCCAGCGCGCGCTGAACAAGCCGTTTCAGGACAAGGCCTTCGGCACGCAGGCGTATCAGACGGAGCTCCAGGAACTCGACCAGATCCAGGGCCTGATGCAGCAGATCGATGTGACCCAGGACCAGAAAGGCATCGGGGAACTGCAGGCGCGCATCCAGATTGAGAGCACGGCGGTTGGCAATGAAATGACGAAGCTGCAGCTTTTCAGGATGCTCGCAGATTCCGAGGACCGGCTGATTGCCGAGCAGCAGCAGGAGCTTGTGCTCAAGCGCGCCGGCAATACCGCACGGCTGCAGGACCAGATGGTGCCTGCGGCCTTTGGTAACTGAGTTCGGAAACTGGGGAGGCTGACATGATCCGTTCTGTTGTGGCCATCATTACCATTCAATTAGTTATACTGATGAATGGCTGCTCGGGAAGTCCGCCCAAACCTGTCCTACCAGACGGCTTGCACCGTGTTCCAGTGAACCGCGTAGCACCGGTTCCCCCGTCCGATGGAGGCGGTCATGAGCAGTGAGCGTGACTCCCGTGAATCACATGACTATCACCGCGCACTCGATTTCGAGGTGTCGGTCACGCACCTGCAGGAGCGCTCGGAGCGTCGTGCGTGGCACGTGGCCATGGGCTCCGTTGTGGTCGCGATCCTGTGTGCTGTCGCACTGGCCGTGATGGTCCCGTTCTACCGGGTGGTGCCGCTGCCGATCGAGGTCGACCGTCTGACCGGTGAAGCACAGGTGATCGACGTGCTCGACGCGAAGCAGATGCACATGCGGGACATCGAGGACAAGCACTGGGTGGAAGTCTACGTGCGCTCGCGCGAGCGCTACGACTGGGGCCTGCTGCAGATGGACTACGACCGCGTGCTCGACATGAGCGACGACCGGGTCGCGCGCGACTACCGGTCGATCTACAGCGGCCCCGACGCGCTGGACCGGCAGCTCGGGGCGAACACGCAGCGGCGCATCCGCATCCTCTCGACGACGCTCGTGCCGGACGAACCCGGCCGTGCTGTCGTGCATATCGAACGCACGACCTGGAAGAACGGCATCGATAACGCGGAGCCGCCGCAGCGCTTCGTCATCACGCTCGCTTTCACATACCGGCCGTCCGTCTTCACGCGGGAGCGCACGGCCATCGAGAATCCCTTCGGCTTCAGGGTGACGGCGTATAGCCGCGATCCCGAATACACCCCTGCGGCGGCGTCGCCCGCGTCGTCGCCGACATTGTCACCTGCTGCGGGAGGTGCGCCATGAGACTGAACACACTGGTGAGGGCCGCCGCGCTGGTGACCGGGCTGGCAGGGGGATGCGCCGGCGCCTTTGCCTACGACGTGCCTGGCTGGTCGGGTGACTCGCGCGTACGGCAGGTCGTGTACCGGCAGGACGAGGTGGTGCGGGTCATCGCGCAACGCGGCTTCGCCACGCACATTGCGCTGGATCCGTCCGAGCACATCCTCGTCGTAGCCCCGGGCGACCGGGACGGATGGCAGGTGGTCGCAAACCGCGGCGACCACGACGTCTACCTCAAGCCGCAGCGTGCTGCGCACGACACGAACCTCGAAATCCGGACGGACCGGCACAGCTACAGCTTCGACCTGGTCGCACTGCCGCTGAAGGCCCGTTTCGGCAACGACGACGAGATGTACCGCATCACGTTCGTCTATCCGGACACACAGGCGGCGAAGACAAAGGCCGCAGACGACGCCGCCCTCGTGCGCCAGCGTCTCGACCAGGCGCCGGCGGTGCGCAACACGGCTTACTCGATGCAGGTGATGCCGCACTCGGAGGATATCGCGCCGACGGCGGCATGGGATGACGGGCGCTTCACCTACATCCGCATTCCGAACAACCGCCGCATTCCGGCGATCTTCCGCGTCGCCGATGACAGCAGCGAAAGCGTGGTTGACCGGCACATGGAAGACGACGTGATCGTCGTGCACGAGGTGGCCCGGCACTTCGTCCTGCGCCTCGGTGACGAGGTAGTCGGTCTGTGGAACGACGCGTTCGATGTGGACGGCGTGCCACCGGCGGATGGTACGACGGTCAGCGGTGTGAAGCGTGTCTTGCGGAGCGACGGTCATGAATGAAGAAACGTCGCGCAATGTTATTGCGCCTGATACTGACCCGGCGAAGGTCACCGATACCATAAACGGTGACCTTGCGAACCAGCCGATCGATCGCGGCATGCCGGAGCTGGGGCAGCAGGGTGGCCGAGCCCGTGCCTGGTGGCTTGCGCCGCTGGTCATCGTGGCTCTCGTGATCGGTGGAGCGGCCTGGACGATCCACGGGTTTCTTGTGAGGCACGATGCGGCGGAGAAGGCCAGACGGGATGCCGTACAGGGTCAGCCGTCCCAGGGACGGGTGTTCGGCGACGGGAACCCACCGGCATCGGCTGCTGCCGCCGCAAGCAGCCCGGCGGGAGCAGCCGCCGTTGCGTCGGCTCCCGCTGCGGTATCGACGCGGCAGGCACCCGTACACACTGCACCAGCTCGCAGCTACTACGACGCACCGCTACTCGCCACCGGAGGTACGGGCGCAGGCAATGGCCCTGCCGACGAAGGCGCAGGCCCGGCGGCATCTGCGCCAGGCGTTTCGCCAGGAGCGACTGTCGTATCCGGCAGCCAGTCCCAGGGCAGCAGTGCGCTTGGTCAGGCTCTGACGCCCACCGTGACGCCACGGGTACGTGCGGGCTTTCTGGGCAACCGCAGCCTGATTCTCGCCGAAGGCGCCAAGATCGACTGCGCCGGCGATACGGCATTTGATTCGACCCAGGCGGGTGTCTCGACCTGCACGGTGACGAAGAACGTCTATTCGGATGACGGCCATGTTGTGCTGATCGAGCGTGGCTCGCAGATCAACAGCGAGTACCGCGCGAACCTCGCACCCGGACAGAAGCGGGTGTTCATCCTGTCGGCACGTATCAAAACCCCCGAAGGTGTGACGGTCGGGATCGATTCTCCTGCGGCTGATGCGCTGGGGCGCATCGGCGTGAGCGGCTACGTGAACAACCACTGGGGCGAGCGTATCGGCGCGGCCATGCTGCTTGGCATGACGCAGGATGCGATCGGGTATCTCGCGACGCGTGGCGGCAACAGCAACGGCTCGGTCGTATTCGAGAACACGCAGCAGCAGGGCAATGACATGGCCTCGCGCGTGCTCGACAGCACGATCAACATTCCGCCCACGCTGACGCAGAACCAGGGGGCCGAGTTCACGATTATCGTCGCCAGGGATCTGGACTTCAGTCCGGTCTATGCGCTGGAGCCAGGGGGTACGCGATGAACGCGTCGGCCCATATCCTGAGTGAAGCGCCGGTACCGGCCGACGGCCTGCTGCCGAGGCTGGCAGAGGATGCTTCGGTGCGGGAGCTGATGCGCCCGCTCGCGGGGCTGCTCGAAGACCCGGCTCTCACGGAGCTGGTGATCAACCGGCCGCAGCGCGTGCTGACCGAATCCCATCTCGGATGGCAGGCACACGACTGTGCGGACCTCGACTTCGAGCGCCTGATGTCGTTCGCGGTGGCGATCGCCACGCTTACGAACCAGGAGGTCTCGGCGCTGCATCCGGTGCTCTCCGCGCTGCTGCCCGGTGATGCGCGTGTCCAGATCGTGATCCCGCCGGTGGTGCCCCCGCGTACCGTGTCGGTGACGATCCGCCGTCCGTCGTCGCGCGAGAAGACACTCGACGCCTATGGAAGCGAGGGCCTGTTCGCGCAGACTGTGTGGCACCACCCGGCGGGACTCGATGAGGCGATGCCGGCACTGCGCCCCCTGGATCGTGATCTCGCGAGGTGCCTCGACGCGCGCGAGTTCCCGGCGTTCTTCGAGCTGGCGGTGCGCGGCCGGCTGAACCTCGTGATCGTGGGCAGCACGGGCTCGGGCAAGACGAGCTTCATGAAGACGCTGTGCCGGTACATCCCGGCCACCGAACGCATCGTGACGATCGAGGATGTGCGCGAGCTCTTCATCCGTCACATCGAGAACTGCGTCCACCTGATCTACAGCAAGGGTGGTCACGGCCAGGCACAGGTGACGCCTGCAGATCTGATCGCAAGCTCGATGCGCATGCGCCCTGACCGTGTGCTGCTCGCCGAACTGCGGGGCAGCGAAGCGTACGACTTCCTGAAGCTGTTGACGACCGGGCACGCCGGTTCGATCACGAGCTATCACGCGTCGAGCGCATCGGTTGCCATCGAGCGGTTCGCGCTGATGGCGAAGGAACACCCCGAAGCCGCCACATGGGACGACGTGGCGCTGCGCCGGCTGCTCTTCATGACGATCGACGTGGTAGCGCACATGGAGGCCACCGCGCTCTTCGATGAGACCGGGACACAGATCGGCCGGCGCTGGTCGATGACGGAGGTCTGGTTCGATCCGCTGCGCCGCCATCACGCGGACTTCCGGTGAAAGGAGGACGGGCCATGGACATCGCAAAGACAGCGGGAACGGGGCATCAGTCGGGCAGCGGCATCCGCTTGCACGTCCGCATGTTGCTGGTCACGCTTGGGATCATGGGCACCGCCGCAGCCGGGCTGGCGCTTGCCCTCTGGCTGGCTTCGTTTTTCTTCGTCGCGAGCCAGCACCTCAACCCGCTTCATGCCGGGTTCCATGCGTGGCCGGATGCGGCGCTGGCCTGGCATGACGGCCATCTGCCGAAGCAGGGAAGACGGCTTGCGGGTGCTGCGCTGTTCGGCGTGGTGCTCGCTTTTGGCGCTCCAGCACTCGGCGTCTATACGCTTCTGGAACAGTCCGGGCGCCGGCGTCTCTATGGCAGCGCACGGTTCGCAAACGAGGCGGACATCCGCCGGGCAGGACTACTATGAGCGCGGCGACGCATTCAGGCGGATACGGTGGACCTCCCCTGGTCGTAGGGGTCTGGCGTGGCCGCTATCTGCGGTTCACCGGCCAGCAGTTCGTGCTGCTCGCGGCACCGGCCCGTTCGGGCAAGGGCGTGGGCATTGTGGTGCCCAATCTGCTCAGCTACCCGGATTCGGTGATTGTGCTCGATATCAAGCAGGAGAACTTCAATCTCACTGCGGGATTCCGACGTGCGCACGGGCACGATGTGTACCTGTTCAACCCGTTTGCGGAGGACGGCCGTACGCACCGGTATAACCCGCTGTCGGCGATCCCGGACAGCGTATTCCGCGTTGGCGACATCCTGGCGATTGGCTACGCGCTGTATCCGGTCGGCGGTCACGACGACTTCTGGAAGGACCAGGCACGCAACCTCTTTCTCGGTATCGTGCTGCTGCTGTGCGAGTGGCGCGATGTGCGTCGCACCGGCAACACCGATGTGCCCGACTACCCGGTGACGATGGGTGAGGTCCTGCGGCAGTCATCGGGCAACGGCATGCCGGTCAAGGCATACCTGCAGCAGGCGCTGCTGCAGAACCGGCGGCTGCTCAGTGGCGCGTGCGTCGATGCGCTCAACCGCTTTCTCGCGAATGACGACAAGGTGCTCGCCAGCATCCTCGCGACGTTCAATGCGCCGCTCACGATCTGGGCCAATCCGATTGTCGACGCCGCGACGAGTGCCAGCGACTTCGACCCACGTAACGTCCGGAAGCGCCGCATGTCGGTCTATATTGGCATTACACCGGACCATCTGACGGAGGCCGCGCTCCTGGTGAACCTCGTGTTCTCGCAGGTTGTCAACCTGAACACGAAGGAACTGCCGCAGGACAACCCGGAGCTGAAGTACCAGTGCCTGCTTTTGATGGACGAACTCACGTCGGTCGGCAAGATCCACATCATCGCCCGCGCTGTCGCCTATATGGCGGGATACAACCTGAGGCTGCTCTCGATCGTGCAGTCGGTGTCGCAGCTTGAGTCGGTCTATGGCCGGGCGGATGCCAGGACGTTCGTCACCAATCACGCGATGCAGATCATCTACGCGCCGCGTGAGCAGAAGGACGCGAACGAATACTCGGAGATGCTCGGTACCTTCACAGACCGCTCGCGCAGCGTGAGCCGATCGAACGCGATCTTCGGCGGTCGCGGCGGGTCGAGCGAGAGTTTCTCCGAGCAGCGCCGGCCGCTGCTGCTGCCACAGGAACTCAAGGAGCTCGGGCGGGACAGCGAAATCATTCTGCTCGAAAACACGAAGCCGATCCTGGCGGAGCGGATCTGCTACTGGCGTGATCCCGTTTTCACGTCACGCCTGGTGGCTGCGCCAGCAATTCCAGCGATGGATCTCGTGCGTTTCATCACCCAGGTCGAGCGGCGGGTGAGGGATGTGCAACCGGACGACGTGGACGAAGCCGGTGTGATGCACATTCCCCCTGAGTATCTGGAAGTTCTGCAGGCCTGGGATCCGCGCGACCTGCCGCGGGATCTCAACGACGTGAGTGACGAAGAGGCGGCCGCCTACGTCGAGCGACATTTCATGCTGCTGGGTGTGCCAGCTACGCGCGTTGCCATGGCGGCGCGGCGGCTGTCGCCGACCGATCTCGACGTCGCGGAGTTGCGACCCACTGAAAGGGCGCCTGGGCGCAAGACCAGGCGCGCCTCCGGCGCACCGCGTACGCCACGTGGGCGAGCGGCATCGCGCACGGCTGACGGCTCGAACGTCGTGCCGCTTCACGGAGAACGCCGATGAATGCCCAATACCTGAGCGAAGAAGAACGCGCCCGTGCGGCACTCGCCATGATCCCTGCCGGGGACTACATGACGTGGGTCGATATGGCGTTCGCGCTCAAGCAGGGATTTGGCGAAGCGGGCTTCGACATCTGGGACGAGTGGAGCCGAACCGCCCACAACTACAGCGAGCGTGCGGCGCGGGTGACGTGGCGCTCGGCTGGCGAGTCAGGCGGCAAGACGCTTGCCTCTCTCTTCTGGCTCGCACAGCAGCACGGTTTCGATGTCAGGGGCTCGCGCGCAGCGATGGATCCTGCGGAGCGGCTGCGCGTGTCGCCGCCCCGTCAATCCGTGGACGGGGCGGGGCAGGACGGCAGGGTCGAGGCTCGCGTGCGCGCGCGACAGGCTGCGGTCGCGCGGGAGGCGCTGGCAATCTGGAAGTGGGCGCGGCCGGTGAGCCCCGGACATCCGTATCTCGGACGCAAGCAGGTGAGGGCAGTTCCGACGCTGCGCGAGCTGGAGGCCGAAGAGTTGCACGCGCTGCTCGGATACGCGCCGCGTAGTGCCGAAGAGCTGCTCACGGGCCGCGTGTTGGTCGTGCCGGTCCGCATCGGCGACACCCTCTCGACGCTGGAACTGATCGATGCCGAAGGGCGCAAGTCGGCTCTCGCAGGTGGCGCGAAGTCGGGCGGCTACTGGGTGGTGGAACCAGACCGGTTCCGTGATGGCGCCGTGACGCCCATCCTGATCGCCGAAGGCGTGGCAACGGCGCTGGCAGCATGGCAGTCGACCGGCTGGTTCAGCGTCGCCGCACTGTCGAGCGGCAACCTGAGGCCGGTGGCGGCGATGTGGCGCGGCCGGTACCCGGAAGCGGAGATGCTGGTGCTCGCCGATCTCGGTGCCGGGTATGAGCATGCGAAGCAGGCCGCGCTCGGCACGTCATCGCTGCTGGCCGAGCCACGCTTCGCGTCGCAGGCACGGATTGCCGGCGAGGTGCCGACTGATTTCGACGACATGGCGGTGCTCTCCGGGCCCGGTGTCGTTGGTGAGATTTTACGGGAGTCGCTGTACGGAGCACCGCAACGGGATGTAGCCGACGGACAGGCCGTGGTTGCACAGGGATCGGACGGCGCACTGAAGGAAGATCATGCACTGAAGGAGGACCATGCAATGGGCAATGTGAAAGAGACACTCGTGGGAGATGGAGAGGTTTCCGGTCGGCACCGTACTTCGCGTCGTCGGGCCGGCCATCAGGATGCGCTGGAACCGACGCGGCAGGAGAGCACGGCATCGGCACCAGAGCCGGCAACTGCCCAGGCACAGTCGCAGCCGCCGGACCCGGACCGGCGGGAAGTGGATGCGTCGAAGCCAGCTCCCGCACCGGAGCGCGGCGTGGACGCGTCGGCGCGCCGGCAGGTGGGCGAACCACTGTACGGACTGGACGAGGTACCAGGCGAGATCAGGGCACTCGCGCAGCACCGCTTCGGCGCGCAGATCCGTATGGCGACGCCCCGCGAGAACGGTGGCCCGTACCGCGGTGAGGTGTTCAACACGGAGCACTATCTGATCCAGGAGGTGTCCACGCGTAGCGTTGTGTTCCATGAGAAGTCGGACATGGAGTTCGTCTCGGACCGGCTGCGGTGGATGGACGAGAACCAGCGCCTCAATGGGGCGGAGGTGCAGGTCGGCTACGACGGCGCACGGGCGAAAGTGTATCCGTGGGACCGTGCGCGCGACCAGCTCGAGCGCACGGTGGCATCGCTGAAGAAGTCTGCCCGCGAGGTGGGTTTCGGAAACGACCTCGACGCAACTCTTGACCAGCTGCAGGCCACGTCGTGGACCCGGGTGAGGGAAGCACGGGCTGCGGCACTCGCGCAGTCGAAGGAGCGCACCGGCCGCGAGCAGGAGCAGGGACAGGGGCAGCAACGCTGAGCGTGCGACGCTCTGCCCGCCAGTGCAGTGATCAGAGGGAGATCCATGATGGATGAAACCGCAACTTCTTCCGGCCCGCATGCCGACGAACCTGTCATCAACGTGATCGAGCCGGACCCGCCACCCATCCCGGATCCGCAGGGCGGGGCCGCGGGCGCGAGGCGTTTCGATCAGACCGCGGCCGACGCACTGGCCGCGCGCCGGCGCCGCGAGTTCGATGCAGCGCGGGCGCGGCTGCGCGATCAGGCCATCCAGGCGGACGCCCCGTCGCAGGCCACTGTACGGCAACCGGCGTCTCAGGCGGCGTCCCGTGGCACCGACGACGCATCCGCAACGCGCTGGGCACCGCTGGGCAGTCCGCCGGAGACGGTGCGCAAGCGCTACCTGCGGGCGGGCAACCAGTATTTCCTGAAGGATGCGCCGCATCAGCTCGCGTTCGAGGACATCGGCCGGTATCTGGTCACAGAGCACAACCGGCCCGATGTCGTCGAGTCGATGGTCGACATGGCCCGTGCGAAGGCCTGGGGGCGGATCCGGGTGTCGGGTCACGAGCAGTTCCGGCGAGAGGTGTGGGTACAGGCAACGCTGCTCGGCATCGAGGTGAGCGGATACGAGCCGAAGGCAGTCGACTTCGCCCGTCTGGCCGAAGGCCGCCGTGACCGGATGACGAACCGCATCGACGTGATGGAAACGACCGCGGCCGCGCAGGATCCTGCGAATCGACCAGAAGCGCCCGAGGTGGCGCCTGGCCCCACCGAATCACAGGCGGCGCAATCGGCGAGGCGCGATGCTCCCCGGCAGCCAGAGGCTCGTGCGCCGGCTCCGCCCGCGCCGGCGGAGCCGCCCCGAACCGCTCCAGCCTCCGAAACGGGGCCGCGCGTTGCCGAGTCCGAGGGACAGGAGCGGCAGCGCTATATGGGCGAACTGGTCGAGCATGGCGGTGCGCCGTATCAGCACAATCCTGCGCGCAGCGATTCGTATTACGTCGTCTATCGCGATACTGGTGGTGCGGACCATGTTGTCTGGGGTGTGGATCTGGAACGGGCCGTGGCGGACTCCGGCGTGCTCGCCGGACAGCAGGTCATGCTCGAAAACCTTGGCCGGCGTCTCGTGACAGTGAAGGTCCCGGTTCTCGACGCGACGGGAAACGTGATCGGCGAAGAGGAAAGTGAGGTCTATCGCAATACTTGGCAGGTCGATGTCGTGGGACAGGAGCGGACACCGTCGCGCCCTAGGGCGACAGAGAGACAGGGCGAAGCCGGAAGAAGTGAAGCTGCTGTGCCGGCGACGCCCGAAGAGGCGCAGACCGCCCGTCGGCGCGAGCCTTCCATCGCGTCTCCCGGGGAGCGCGTCGTGCAGATGGCGGTGCTGACCGCCGCGATGCGGCAGCAAGGTTTCAGCGAGCGATCCATTGCACGCGTGCAGCAGCGCGCGCAACGGCTGCTGAGCGCGCTCGAGTCCGAGGGTGTCACGGTTCCACGACCGCACGTATTCGATCCCGAGGCGCCCTCTGCGCGCAGCCGCCGGACCCGCACGGCTACGGAGCGCGTCCCGAGCCGTGAGGTAGAGCGTGGCCCGACAGAACCCGCGCCACCGTCTCTGTAGGAGCACAGGCATGCCCACACGTGCGCGACTGTGTGTGGATCTTGGGCGAGCGAAATCACGTTGGGAGGCATGGTGTGCGCTTCATGGCGTAACGGCGGCCGACGCTGTCCGGCAACTGGTCCACGGTGTGCTGAGCCAGGGCGAGTCGCAAGACGGGGTGCCTGTGTCCGGGCATCTTCGCCTTCCGGTCGACGGGCATCGCGAACGCATCGAGATCCGTCTCACCCAGGAAGAACTCGAAGTGGCCAGACGACGTGCATTGACTGGTGGAATGAATGTCAATCGCTGGATAGTTGCGGTGATCCGCGCGCAGCTCGTGCATGAGCCGCAACTGGGCGAGCGCGAGATGCGACTGCTTGCAGACTCGAACCAGCATCTGGCCACGATCGTGACGCTGCTCGGACGGTTGCAGGCGCACGGTGGCGCGCGCGAGGCGGGGCGCGTGCTTGAGGACACGCGTGCCGTGATTGATACGCACCTGCGCACGGTCATGCAGGTGCTGCGCGCCAACCTCGATCGCTGGAGCCGCTAGCATGTCGTTCCCGAAAACCTGGGTCGACCAGATGCTGCTGAACTGGGGAGACCGGCTCTTTCATGATCCGCTACGGCATGTGCGTGCACCGCGCATGTCACGCGGCGAACTGCAACGCGATGTACGACGCATGCGCGAGCAGCTTGCCCGCACGCTCAGGCGTACCCCGGAGGTGATGGTCAAGATCACGAACAAGGCGTCCGGCGCACAGGGCATGGGCGCAGTGCGCCGTCATCTGCGCTACGTCTCGCGTAACGGGAGGGTCGAGCTCGAGGATCAGGACGGGACGACCATGCTCGGCCGTGAGGCACTGGACGATCTGACGGATGCATGGCACCTCGGTGGCTGGGGTATCCCGGAAGAAAGCCGCAGGCGGGAAGTGTTCAACGTGCTGCTCTCGATGCCGCCCGGCACAGACCGGCAGGCGGTACGCAACGCCGCGCGCGCGTTCGCGGCGGAGGAATTCGGCGACGGCAGGCGGTACGTCTTTGCCGCGCACGATGACGAGGCGCATCCACATGTGCATCTGACGGTCCAGGTACGCGGATCGGACGGAAAGCGGCTCAATCCGCGAAAGCAGGATCTGCAGCGCTGGCGCGAGCGGTTTGCAAGGCAGTTGCGCGAGCACGGTGTCGAAGCCAATGCGACGCACCGACTAGCCAGGGGCGAGACGCGCCGCCATCCGAAACAGGCCGTCGTACACATGGCTGCACGTGGTGATGCACCACTTTACTGGCGGCCGGAGCTCGACGACTACGCACGCCTTGCCTTGTGGGACGCGCACGCCGGTGCGCTCGAAGCGTGGCAGGGCGTGGCGCATGCAATGGCTGGCTCGCAGAGTTCGGACGATCGCGGCCTGGCGGCAGTGGTCATGGACTTCGTTCAGACGATGCCAGTGCAGCACGAAGGGCCATCGGTGGAGCGTAACGGGCGACACGAACAGCGACGGCGTCGCAAACCAGTTCACGCGCAGGGGTTGCGTCACGCAGGCCGTAGTGAAGGGCAACGGGAACTGTTTCCGGATGAGCCGGATGCCGGGGTGGAGCGCTAGGCAGAGGAGGCCGTGATGGCGATGCCGATCATTCCGTGGATAGGTGGCAAGCGGCGGCTCGCGGACGTGCTCATTCAGCGCTTTCCGCCGCATACTTGTTACGTGGAGGTGTTTGCCGGTGCGGCCGCATTGGTTTCATGCGGCCGCCCGCCAAGGTAGAAGTCCCAAATGATATTAATGATGGTCTGATTAACTTGTACCGCGTCGTGCAGCATCATCTGGAGGAGTTCGTGAGGCAATTCAAGTGGGTGTTGAGCAGCCGGGAGGTGTTCCGGTAGCTGAGCGATACGCCACCGCATACGCTCACAGACATCCAGCGTGCCGCGCGGTTTTACTACCTGCAGCACAACTGCTTCGGCGGACGCGTGGAAGGGCGCACGTTTGGCACGGCGACGACCTCGCCACCCGGGCTCAATCTTCTGCGTCTCGAAGAGACGCTATCTGCGGCACATCTTCGACTGTCGGGCGCCTACATCGAAAAACTGGACTGGCAGACATGCGTGACCCGGTACGATCGGCCGCACACATTCTTCTATCTCGGCCCGCCATACTGGCAGTGTGCCCTTCGAATTCGGACAGTATGAACGAATGGCAGCCGCGTCGAGGGGGCTGCAGGGGCGTGCGATCCTTACGCTAAGGATCACGCAGCATTTCACGATCTGTTCGCAGGCTTTGACAGAGACTGAAGCGCCCCGGGTTTTCCGGAGACTCCGACTCCTGAGAGAAATGGTATGGACGCCTCCCTCCCGCATCGCGAGGCACAGGCCTTCGACGTGAGCGCGCTCATAGCGCAAGATCACATGAATCTTCACGGCGAAGCGGAGGCTAGCGATGAATCTGACACCAGTTGGAATCGACATTGCAAAGACTGTTTTCCAGGTGCATTACATAAATCAGGACACGGGCGAGGTCGTGAACAAGCCAATAAAACGCGCTGCGTTTCTCGAGCATTTCGCGAACCGGGCTCCTTGCCTTATCGGAATGGAAGCGTGCGGCGGAGCGCATCACTGGGCACGCAAGCTGGTGGAGATGGGGCATCAGGTCAAGCTGATGCCGGGGGAATTCGTGAAGGCGTTCAACATTCGCAACAAGAACGACGCAGCGGATGCCCGAGCGATCTGGCTTGCTGTGCAACAGCCCGGCAAGGCGGTCGCGGTAAAGACCGAAATGCAGCAAGCAATGCTGGCGCTGCATCGAGCGCGAGAGCAACTCGTGAAGTTCCGGACAATGCAGATCAACAGCTTGCGCGGATTGTTAGCCGAGTACGGCGAAGTGTCGGCCAAAGGGCGAGCTTCGCTTGACAAGGCAATACCCGGAATTCTTGCGCGGGTTGCGGAGCGTTTGCCTGCAGTGCTCATCGACACATTGCGTGAGCAGTGGGCCGGACTGGCGAAGCTTGATGAACAGATCGCGGCGATCGAACGCCGGATGCGTGAATGGAAGAAAGACGACCGTGCCGTGAAAGCGATCAGCGAGATTCCCGGCGTGGGATTGCTGACCGCGACTGCGGCAGTTGCAATGATGGGCGACGCAAAGGCGTTCCGATCCGGGCGCGAATTTGCCGCGTGGGCGGGACTGGTGCCGAGGCAAACTGGCTCGGGTGGCAAGGTGAATCTTCATGGCATCAGCAAGCGCGGTGACACCTATCTGCGCACACTACTGATTCACGGTGCGCGCAGTGTCTTGATCCATGCGAACGAGCCCGGTCCGTGGATCGAGCAGTTGAAGAAGCGACGGCATCCGAACGTGGTCATTGTCGCGCTGGCAAACAGGATCGCGCGGACAATTTGGGCGGTGCTTGCTCATGATCGCCCATACCAGAAGGGGTACGTGAGCGTGAGGCCTGCCGGCACGGCAAGCGTCTCGTGAGAGATTGGCTCTGTGAAAGAGGAACGTTGAAGGTTGCGTTGGGAATTGAGAGTGATGGCAACACAGGTCGGACCGTGATCTGCGAAACCTGAATGGCTCCAAGAGCTGCGAGCTCGAGAGAGAAATGAGGCGTGGATCAGCGGATTCCATAGTGGCCCGCAGCAGAAGAACGAGCTGCAACAAGGCTGATGGCATGGACTCCCGCCCCCTTCGGGGCGCACACTTTCCGAACCACTTTCGGGAGATTCGACATGCCTGCGCTGATCATCGGTCTTGATATTGCGAAACACGTCTTCCAGCTTCACGGCGTTGACCGTAGCGGTAAAACGGTCATACAGCGCAAGCTCCGTCGAGCTGAAGTATTGAAGTTCTTCTCAAAGCTGGAGCCGAGTCTGGTTGGGATCGAGGCCTGTCACGGCTCGCACTTCTGGGCGCGCGAATTGACCTCGCTAGGTCACACGGTACGCTTGTTGCCCACGCAGTATGTAAAGCCGTTTCTGGTGGGCGGAAAGAACGACGCAAATGATGCGGCGGCCATCTGCTCTGCGGTTTCCCGGCCCGACATTCACCCCGTGCCGATCAAGAGCGCCGAACAGCAGTCGCTGCAGTCCGTTCATCGCATGCGCGAGCGGCTTATCCATGAGCGAACAGCGAAATCGAACCAGATCCGGAGCATGTTTGCTGAGGAGGGGTTCGTCTTCCCGGTGGGTCTTCCCCTGTTAAGGCAGGGTATTGTTGCGCTCGTCAAGGATACCGATGCCCGGATCACACCCCTGCTGCGGCGGCTGGGTTCGATGTACCTCGAACAATTGGCGGCCTTGCAGCAATGGGTCGATGAACTTGCCGCCGAGATTGCCGAAATATTTAAACGCAACGAAGGTTGCCAGCGGCTTGCGACGGTTCCGGGCATCGGGCCAGTCGTGGCGACTGCGTTGTTCAGCAGCGTTGGGGATCCGTTGCAGTTCAAAAACGGGCGACAGTTCGCGGCGTGGCTAGGGCTGACGCCGAAGCAACGATCAAGCGGTGGCAAGACGAAGTTGGGTGGCATCACAAAACACGGTGATACCTATCTGCGAACCCTGCTTGTGCAGGGCGCGCGTGCAGTAATGCGCTTCGTGCATCGCCACGATGATCGGCATAGCCGCTGGATCAAAGCTGTGATGCAACGCCGCCACGTGAGTGTCGCGGCGATCGCTCTGGCGAACAAGACGGCGCGAATCGCTTGGGCAATATTGGTGAGCAATGACAGCTTCAAGATGGCGTAGCAGCCTGTAACTTCTCAATCACTTTCATTTCTTCCGCGATTGCGCAAGAAGCGGCAAGCATGGCGAACCGGTCGGACCGGCGCTTGCAGATCCTGATATATCCGGCGGCTGCAGTACGAAGCCAGCAGGCCGATGAGGTGCAAGCGCGCAAACATCCATGATGGCTCGTGCCGAAAGCAAGCACATCAAAAGCCGAATGTACGGACGCAGTCGTGACCTTCGAAAAAATGCAAACCACTCTTGTTCATAGGCGGGAGTCCATGTACGGATATAAAGCTGCGAATCGTTCCTGTCACGTCGAAACTCGAAATCCCTTGCAAACGGGGGGGCGTCCATATAATGGAGCCATGGAAAACGTCAAGAAGAAGTCACCGAGGTATTCGCCGGAAGTCCGTGAACGGGCGGTTCGGATGGTTCACGAGCACCGTGGCGAGCATGAGTCGCAGTGGAAGGTGATCGCGTCGATAGCCGCCAAGATGGGCTGCTCCGGCGAAACGCTGCGCAGCTGGGTTCGTCAGGACGAACGCAATCGTGGCTTGCGGGCTGATGGTAATAGCCCGGATCAGGAGCGGCTGAAAGCGCTGGAGCGGGAGGTTCGCGAGTTGCGTCAGGTCAATGAGATCCTGCGCAAGGCATCGGCGTATTTCGCACAGGCGGAGTTCGACTGCCCACCGAAGTGATGATCACGTTCATCGATGATCACCGGCAGGTCTATGGGGTCGAGCCGAGCTGCAGGGTGCTGCCGATCGCCCCGTCGACGTATTGCCAGCATGTGGCCCGGCGGGCCGATCCGGCACGTCTGCCTGCGCGGGCCCAGCGTGACGCGATGCTGTGCGGGGAAATCCGGCGCGTGTGGGAGGAGAACTTCCAGGTGTACGGGGTCCGCAAGGTCTGGCTGCAACTCGCACGCGAAGGCATCCAGGTGGCCCCCTGCACGGTAGAGCGGTTGATGAAGAAGCTGGGCCTGCGGCGTGTGCGGCGCGGAAGATTCATCAGGACGACCGTTAGCGACAGCTCGAGACCTTGCCCGCTGGACCGCGTGCAGCGGCAGTTCAAGGCCGAACGACCCAATGCGCTGTGGGTGTCAGATTTTACCTATGTATCGAGCTGGCAGGGATTCGTCCATGTCGCGTTCATTATCGACGTGTTTGCCCGGCGCATTGTTGGATGGCGTGTGTCGGCGCCGGCGCATACGGACTTCGTGCTGGATGCGCTGGAGCAGGCCCTGTACGAACGGCAGCCGGCGCAGAAGGACGGGCTGACTCATCACAGCGACCGCGGCGTGCAGGGCGGATTCAACTGGTCGTTGCAACATCTCCTAAAGGAGGTGTCAAATGGGACGACCACAGGGTTGGGGTTCGGAACAGACAGGAAGACCAATAATGCAATCGCCCGGCAGGCCAGGTGTCAATCAGCGAGAGACAAAGCGAGCGTTCTGGACTTGTGTCGCGCAAGGCATGGAGAGCGAGGCTGCGGCGCGCGCGTGTGGCGTGTCCCAACCTTTGGGGCCAAGATGGTTTCGTGATGCAGGCGGAATGCCGCCGATCGAGCTGACGCCGGGCACTGCGCCTTATCTGTCTTTTTCTGAACGCGAGGAAATTGCGCTGCTACGGGCGCAGGATTGCGGGATCCGTGAGATCGCGCGAAGACTGCAGCGCTCACCTTCGACCATCTCGCGCGAGTTGCGCCGTAATGCTGCAACCCGTAGCGGCACATTGATATACAGGGCGACAGTTGCTCAATGGAAAGCTGAGCGGGCCGCGGAACGTCCGAAAGCTTCCAGACTGACCAGGAACGATAGATTAAAGAATTATGTGCAGAGTCGATTGGCGGGAGCGGTCATCGATTCAGAAGGCAGGCCGATTGCCGGACCCAACGTACCATGGAAAGGACGACGGCAAGGGCGCCGCGCGGACCGTCGTTGGGGCACCTGCTGGAGTCCCGAACAGATCAGTCGACGATTGCAGGCCGACTATCCAGAAGACCAATCCATGAGAATCTCTCACGAAGCCATCTATCAGGCGCTTTACATTCAGGGCCGTGGCGCTCTGCGGAAGGAGCTTACTGCCTGTTTGCGTACGGGCCGTGCACTTCGTGTGCCTCGAGCCAGGACGCAACAGCGAGGAAAGCATTTCATTACTCCGGAGGTCATGATCAGTGAACGTCCGGCTGAGACTGATGATCGTGCCGTTCCGGGTCACTGGGAAGGTGACCTGATCATCGGCCTTAATCGATCCGCAGTGGGTACGCTGGTCGAGCGGACTACCCGCTACACAATGTTGCTCCATCTCCCACCTATGGAGGGACATGGCACTGGCGTGCGGGCCAAGAATGGGCCACCCTTGGCGGGTCATGGAGCGGAGGCCGTCCGCAATGCCATAGCTGCGAAGATCGTGTTATTGCCTGAGCACTTGCGGCGATCGCTCACATGGGATCAAGGCGCAGAGATGGCCCAGCACGTGCAACTTCGAATCGATACGGGTCTGGAGATCTATTTCTGCGATCCTCAAAGCCCTTGGCAACGCGGGACCAACGAGAATACGAATGGTCTGTTGCGTCAATACTTTCCGAAAGGCACCGACATCAGCCGGTACACGCAGCGCGAACTTGATGCCGTCGCAGACGCACTAAATTGCAGACCGCGTAAAAGCCTTGGATGGAAATCACCAGCAGAAGCACTAAGAGATCTACTACTTGCGTCATAAACATTAGGTGTTGCAACGACCCGTTGAACCTAAGTTGCGAGCCGCGGTCGGTGTGCTGAATCAGGCCCGGCTTCGGGCGCCGGATCGAGACGGCGCGAAACAGCGCCTGCATGACCAGATTTTTCGTCATGCGTTCGCTCATCGCGTAGCCGACGATTTCGCCGCTGTACAGATCCTTCAGGCCAGCGAGATACAACCAGCCCTCGTCGGTCGCGATGTACGTGATGTCGCCGCACCAGGCCTGATCGGGCGCTGCAACCGAGAAGTCCTGGCCCAGCAGGTTTGGCGCGACGGGCAAATCATGCTTCGAATTGGTGGTGGCCTTGAACTTGCACTTCTGCCTGCACCGCAGGCCCAATTTCCTGCGTAACCGTTTTATCCGATGTACGCCCACACAAATACCGTGCTCCTCAAGATGCTTCTGCAAGCGCTCGGGACCGAAGCTTTCGCGCGTGCGCTGATGGGCAGCGAGAACCTCCGTTTCCAGTCGTGCTTCCTGCCGTGCCCGTTTCGAGGGCGTGCGCTTGCGCCATGCGTAATAACCGCTGACCGAAACACCCAGCAACCGGCACATCGGTGGCACCGGATAATCCTGTCGCATCTGTTCAATCACGCCGTACTTCACCGCGACTCCCTCGCAAAGTACGTCGCGAACTTTTTTAACAGGTCGCGCTCCATTTTCACTTCCGCCAGTTCTCGCTGTACGCGCGCCAGCTCGGCCTCCAGTTCGGTCAGCGGCTTCTGGTCCCTGCCGACCTTCTGCAGTTTGCCTGCCTTGGCCGAACGCACCCAGTTCGCCAGTGTCTTGAGCGGAACCGATAGCCGGCGTGCCGCTTCCGAAACACCGACAGCTTCAGTCAATGCCAGCTTGACCGCCTCCTCACGAAACTCTCTCGTGTAGACCGCTTTGGGAATTCGATTCATTCATGCCTCCGTTTCACGATTTTACGAAACGTTGGCTTCCACTTTTTTCAGCCGACCTCACTCGGCATCCGGTCGGTGCCGGCGGTGGTCGTCGACGGCGTGCTGGCCACCTGCTGTGCCGGACGCGGGATCGATGAGGCCGCGCTGCGCGCGGCGGGCGTCGGCTGCTGCTGACGGTCATATGCATGGAGGCGAGCGTCGGCTGATGCCCGCCTCATGCGGAGAATCAACATGAAAGCGATTGCACATGCGTTCGTGCTTGCGGCAGCCCTGTGGCTTCCGATGGCGGCTAATGCGAGCCCGGCGGCTGCCGTGCCGGCCGCCGCGGCACACAGCACCTATTACCAACTGCAGGTCGAAGGCTTGGCTTGCCCGTTCTGCGCCTACGGCATCGAGAAGAAACTCCATGCGATCAAGGGCGTCGAGCAGGTCCAGACCGACATCGCGTCGGGCAGCGTCTACATCCGCATGAGCGCGGGCGCGGCGCTCGACGAGGCCACGGCAAGCCAGGCAGTCACGGCGGCGGGATTTCACCTGAAGAGCCTGAAGCCGACCTCGGATATGCCCTCGAACCCTGAGGACTGAAGCCGGTAGTCGACCGCGGAGAAACCGATGAGAACGCCAGGCAAGCTTCGGCGGCAGTCGACGTCGTGGGCCGCGCGACGGCTCGTGGCAGGGGTCAGCCTCGCGGCCGCCACGACGCACGCATGGGCCGCGCCGATCACCTTCAATACGGCCTTGCCCGTGGCACAAGGCGATTTCGTCTGGCGCGAGCAGGCCCTCGACATGCTCATGGATCGCGACCCGAGCCCGGCGAACCAGAACATCCGGGTGACGGGGCTCGTCTCCGTGCTGGCCTACGGTGTGACCGACGACTTCACGCTCTTCGGTATGCAGCCTTATCTCGACAAGCAGGTTGAACTGACTAAGGGCGGGCAGCGCAGGTCACTCGGCTCGAGCAACTTCGGCGACTTGACGGTACTCGGGCGCTACACGGTGTTCCAGCGCAACGGGCCAGGTCGCAGCTTTCGCATTGCGCCGTACGTCGGCATCAAGCTGCCGACCGGAAAAGACGATGCGACCAGCGCGGGCATGCGTCTGCCGATGCCGTTGCAGCCCGGTTCGGGTTCATGGGATCCGCTTGCCGGCGTCGTCGTCACGTATCAGACGCTCGAGAACGAATTCGACGTGTCGGGGAGCTACCAGCGCAGGAACCCGGCGAACGGCTTCAAGTTCGGCGACACGGCCGAACTCGACGCATCGTGGCAATACCGCCTCTGGCCCCGCTCGCTGCAGGCGGGCGTGCCGGGATTCCTCTACGCCGTGCTCGAAGCCAACCTGATTCACGATGGCAGGAATCAAACAGGCGGCGTGGACGATGCCAACTCGGGGGGCACGAGCCTTTTCGTCGCGCCGGGTCTCCAATACGTCACCAAGAGCTGGGTGCTCGAAGGTGCGCTCCAAGTGCCTGTCGCGCTAAACCTGAACGGCACTGCGGTCAAGACCCGATATGCGGTCACGCTCGGCTTCCGGCTCAATTTCTGAGAATGTCAACGATGAAAAAACCAACCCCGTTGCGGCGCTGGGCGGTCCGCATCTTCGTCACCCTCGTGCTGCTTGCTGCGGGCTTCTGGCTCGCCTTCGTCCCGCTTCGCCACAAGCCGCCATACCAGTTCGTCACGGCCTGGGGCACGCGCGGCAGCGCAGCGGGCCAGTTTCATGATCCGACCGGCATCGCGGTGGCGGGCAACGAAGTATTCGTCGCCGATTCGCGCAATAACCGCATCGAGGTGTTCGATCTCGACGGCCATTTCAAGCGTCAGTTCGGCACGCCTGGCGATAGGCTCGGCCAGCTCGCCCGGCCGATGAACCTGACCGTCCACGACGGCGAACTCTACGTGCCGGAATACTTCAACGACCGCATTCAGATTTTCCGCCTCGACGGCACGCCGCTGCGTGTGATCGGCCATGAGGGGCAAGGACCGGGCGAATTCAGGGCGCCTGCGGGAGTTGCCGTCGGCGTGAACGGCGATCTCTTCGTCGCCGACTTTTACAATCAGCGCGTCCAGCAACTGCGCGCCGACGGTACCTTCGTGCGTCAATGGGGCACCACGGGACAAACCGGTCACGGTGCCGGACAGTTCATCTACCCGACCGACGTGACGTTGGATCGTGCCGGCAACCTCTACGTTGCCGATGGCTACGGCAACCGCATCCAGCAGTTCAATAGTCACGGACGCTTTGTGCGCAAATGGGGCGGGCCGCTGGCATACGGAATTTATGGACCGTTCAATGGCTGGTTCGTCACTGTGACGGCACTCGCGCTCGATCCGGCTGGTAACGTGCTCGCGGCCGATTTCTACAACGACCGCATCCAGAAGTTCACCGACGACGGCCGCTTTCAGACCGCATTTGGCCGCAAAGGGCGGGGGCCGGGAGAGTTTCGCTCGGCGATCGGCGTCGCGGTCGCCGACGACGGGTCGATCTTCACCACGGATTTTCTCAACGCTCGCGTGGAGAAGTGGCGTGCGCCTTGAACGCGGACTGTGGCAGCAACCACGCGGAGCAACGTCGGGCGTCCGATTGCCACGCTTGTGGAAGGCTCGTTCAATGAACGGATATTGAGCTTTCGCCGGTCGCTGAGGACGCCTCATATGCACCAAGGCAGCGAAGGAGTGACCGGGTGCGAGCGCTGAAGGCTGCTCGACAAGTCAACGCGGACGAAAGAAGGATCGCTCGCGCAAAGAGACACCTTAGCCGGCGAACGTATAGGATAACGAATGCATCCCTTTTGGCGGAATCTGCAAAGTCTGTTTGCCAGACCTCGCAACCCTCTGCGTACCGTCTCCATGCTGCTGGCGCTGGGCTGGGCGGTCCCGTGCGCCGCGCAGTTCGCGGCAACTGACGCGATTGTTCAATGAACACGCGTTCTTCACAAGGACGTAAATGATCGCGGACAGGCCGATTTGTGCGGACTCGCCAATGACGAGGCCGATCTGCGGAGGCTACGTCGACTATATCGTTAAGCGCCTCGCGACGACTGAGACGCGCTTACACGTCACTTCCACCTGTCGCCGAAGAACAGGTATTTAATCAGCGCCCCGGCAGCGAGCACCAGCACGACGAGAATCAGGAGCCAGAAAAGCCCCACGCCCCACATCATTCCGCCACCCATCATTCGGTCCATCATGCCGTGCATTGTTCGCTCCCTAGTTATCGTCCTGGCATCTCACCCGCCCCTGTCCTTGCTCGATCGCTCACTGACGCGCGTGGACTCAGGTCATGGGGAGTGCCCACGCCCCCTGCGACCAGACGCGCTGCACCGTCGTTTTACACTTCGCCTCGCGCGGGATAGTCGTTCTTGACGACGAAGTCGATCGCGTTAAGCACATCGCCGAAATGCGGACGGGCAAACGGCATCGAATTGATGGACGACGCATACAGCGTGCGATCCGGCTTGATAAGAAAGAGCCCCGGTTCGAAGAACTCGTCCGACTCGGTGTCCTTGATGGCATGCGACACGAAGAGGCCCCAGTCGCGGGCCCGGACGATGGGAAAACCGTGACCGATCGTGAGATTCGTCAGTCCCCACTCGCTGCAGCTTTGCTGCGCACGTTCGGGTGTGTCGCTACTGATTGCGATCACGTTGACGCCGCGGGCGGCAAATTCATTCAGTCTTCCTTCCAGTTCGCGTATGTAGATCTTGCAGACAGGGCAGTGGAGGCCGCGATAAAACACGATCATCGTAAAGTGCTCGGACTGCTGCTCCGAAAGCTTCCAGGTTGAACCGTCTGTCAACGCCACTTCCAGTGCCGGAACCGGCGCACGCGGTTTCACAGTGGACATGAGTATCCCCTTGAAAAAAAAATGCTGTAAAACGCGCGGACATCGGATAGGACACCGCCGCGATCAGGGCAACTTCTGCACTACAACATCGCAAGACGCACGCCTGCGGTGAGAGCGCCGCGCAACATTGCCCGAGGCCATCATGGTTGGCTGGCAACGGTTGATCGGCGGTCAACGCACCGTCACCGGCGGTGCTGAGCGAGCAGCCGTTGGCGCAAGTGACACAGATTCCGGTCGTATCGCGCAGCGCTCGGGCAAACCGGACTATGCGAGGGATCCTGGTAGCGAGATCCAACCCATTCTTGCTGAAATTGCCGACTTACCGCGACGTTCTAGTCATGCCGGCTGTTCACTGTGTAACCGGCCTCCACAATCGCCGCTTCGATGTCCGCGAGCGAACGTGCCGTCTCAACGCGCACCTGCTCGCTGGGAATGTCTACTGCGACCGCTGCTTTCGGATCGACGGACTGGACCGAGCGGGTGATAGATGCCGCGCAGTGATCGCACGTCATCCCTTCAACATTGAATTGGTACATGGAAAGCCTCCATATTGGTAACAGAATCCAGCATAAACGTTCCGCTGATGGGAAGGTCAAGGGTGTCTTCCTGGGCTGGGCGTAGTTCGGCCAAAAATCCACTTGACATTCCCATGATTGGAATGTCCAGACTTCAATCATCGAATGAAGATGGAGCAATCATCATGACGCAGACGTCCACCTCAGCAGGCGCCGCCTCTGAAGCGAGTCATAGCTGGATGATCGGCATTGAAGGGATGAGTTGTGCGTCGTGCGTCTCCCGCGTCGAAAAGGCGCTGGACAAGGTGCCCGGCGTGCGGCATGCGAGCGTGAGCCTTGCCACCGAATCGGCCACGGTGGAGGCGGCTGCCGAGGTGCCCCCCGAGGCGCTGCGCGCCGCAGTCGAAAAGGCGGGGTATCGGGTCGCCGCGACTGAAATCGAACTCGTTATCGAAGGCATGACCTGCGCGTCGTGTGTCTCCCGAATCGAAAAGGCGCTGGATCGCGTGCCGGGGGTACTCGGCACGACCGTCAATCTGGCGACAGACCGGGCGACGGTGCGCGTCCTCGAGGGTGCCGCGGAGCCTGAACAATTGACTGCAGCAGTCGAGCGCGCCGGTTATCGGGCGCATGTGCCGCTGACAGACAAACCGGCCCGCGCTCAACCCGGTGTCTGGCGCGAAGCGTGGCCAGTAGTCGTTGCCGCGTTGCTGTCTGCGCCCCTGGTGGTCCCGATGGTCACTGCGCCCTTTGGCGCTCACGCGATGTTGCCCGCCTGGGTGCAATGGCTGCTCGCCACACCCGTGCAATTCTGGCTAGGTGCGCGGTTCTATCGGGCGAGCTGGAAAGCCCTACGGGCCGGTACGGCCAACATGGACGTGCTGGTGGCGCTTGGCACCTCCGCCGCTTATGGCCTGAGCCTGTATCTGTGGTACACGCGTGGCAACTCAACTGCCGCCCTGTATTTCGACGCGGCCGCGATTGTGATCACCCTGATCCTGTTTGGTAAATGGCTGGAAGCGCGCGCGAAGCGCCATACCGCCGATGCGATTCGTGCGCTCGAAACGCTGCGGCCCGACACAGCCCGGATCGTACGCGACGGCGTGGAAGAGGAGGTGCCCGTGTCAGTCGTGCAGACCGGCGATATCGTGGTGATCCGGCCCGGCGAGCGGGTGCCCGTTGATGGGGTCATCGCAGGCGGCGCCAGTCAGCTCGATGAATCGCTGCTCACGGGCGAAAGCCTGCCGGTGGCGAAGGGCGAAGGCGATGCAGTCATCGGCGCTTCCATAAACGGTGACGGTCTCTTGCACGTCAGGACCACGGCGATCGGAGCTGAGACCGCTTTGTCGCGCATCATCCGTCTGGTCGAACATGCACAGGCTGCCAAGGCGCCGATCCAGCGGCTGGTCGACAGGGTTGCGGCGGTGTTTGTGCCGGCGGTGCTAGCCGTTGCGCTGGTGACGTTGCTGGGCTGGTGGTACGCAGGAGGCGGCCTTGAACACGCAATCATTGTCGCGGTGACCGTACTGGTTGTCGCGTGCCCATGTTCGCTGGGTCTGGCGACACCGACGGCCATTATGGTCGGCACCGGCCTGGGTGCGTGGCATGGCATTCTGATCAAGGACGCGGAGGCGCTGGAGGTAGCGCATCGCATCCGGACGGTGGCATTTGACAAGACCGGTACGCTGACGCAGGGCAAGCCGCGACTCGTCGCCCAGGTGTCCGCCCTGGATATTGAACCCGGCGAGCTGCTGCAACTGGCGGCAAGCGTGCAAGGCGGCAGTTCGCATCCACTTGCTGAGGCGGTGATGCTTGAGGCGGGCGAAAAGAATGTCGTTGCATTGCCGGCTCAGGCTGTGCAGGCGCTGGCAGGGCGCGGGATGGCAGCGAGCGTCACGCGCAACGGGGTGGTTCTCGACTTGCGTCTTGGCAGCTCACGTCTGATGGAAGAGGCGGGCGTGGACATCGCACCTTTCGTTGAGCGCGCGATGGAACTTGAGCGAGCCGGGCGGACAGTGTCCTGGCTCGCAGATGTGGCGGGCAAGCCGCAGTTACTGGGCCTGTTGGCCTTCGGCGACCGGGTCAAGCCCGGCGCGCGCGAGGCGGTGCAGCGACTGCACGCAATGGGCGTGCGAACCGTAATGGTGACGGGAGACAACGCGGGTAGCGCGCAAGCGATTGCGGATCAGGTTGGCATTGATGAGGTGGTGGCGAAAGTCCTGCCGGAAAACAAGGCTGAGACCGTTGCTCTGCTCAAGAGGGACGGCGGGGCAGTGGCGATGGTCGGCGACGGCATCAACGATGCGCCGGCGCTGGCCGCAGCCGATGTAGGCATTGCGATGGCCACAGGCACCGACGTGGCGATGCATACCGCCGGTGTGACACTGATGCGAGGCGATGTGGCGTTGGTCGCCGACGCCATTGACCTGTCGCGGCGCACATGGAGCAAGATCCGCCAGAACCTTTTCTGGGCATTTGCCTATAACGTGATCGGCATCGGGCTGGCGGCCTTTGGCGTGCTGAGCCCCGTCATTGCCGGAGCGGCGATGGCAGCGAGCAGCGTCAGCGTCGTGAGCAATGCGTTGCTGCTCAAACGTTGGCGGTCGGCGGCCGAAAAATCACCCGCGCGCGTTCGTTCCCCGGGCCTCATGGGAGTCAATACGTGAACATCGGACAAGCAGCCAAAGCCTCCGGCGTGTCGGCCAAGATGATCCGCTATTACGAGAGCATCGATCTGGTTCACGCCCGGGGGCGCACGGAAGGCGGTTACCGTGTTTATGTCGCCGAAGATGTGCATACGTTGCGGTTCATCCGGCAGGCACGGACTCTTGGTTTTTCGATCGAGCAGATCCGACGTTTGCTGCAATTGTGGCAGGATCGCGAGCGGGCGAGCGCGGATGTCAAGGCCGTGGCGTCCGAGCACATTCGCGAGCTCGAGGCGCGCATCGAGGAGCTACGCGCGATGCGTGAGACGCTCGCGTATCTGGCCGCGCACTGCTCCGGAAACGAGCGGCCCGACTGCCCGATTCTGGAAGGACTGGGCGATCCCCTTTATTCGGAACAGGATCCCCGACTATCTGGCCGTACGTCCCGGTAGGCTGGTTCTTCAGGGCAGTCCCACGGATACGATGTAACTTCTAACTGGAGCGCCGGGCCATCATGGATTGGACAGTGTACTGGTTCATGTTCCCTGCCTGTATCGTCATCGCGGGAACGGCGACGTTCAGTGGCATCAGCGGCGCAGCGTTGATGACGCCGGTGTTTCTGGTTGGTTTTCCTCTCATGGGGGGGCCGGTGCTCAATACGGTAGCTGCGATTGGCGCCGCTCTTTTTCTCGAAACTTCGGGCTTCGGCGCGGGGGTATTTCACTACCGGCGCATGCGACTCGCGGACCTTCGCACGGTCCGCGAGCTATCGCTCGTCACGATACCCGCCGCAATGGCGGGCGCGCTGCTGGCTCACCACGCCCCGGTAACGACGCTGCGCATCGGTTACGGAGTGGCCATGCTGGGAGTCGCCTGGATGCTCGCACGCGATGGTGATTCAAAGAAGAAGCGCCCCGATGCACCGTGCCCCTGCATTGTGTGCGAATCCGAATGCGCGACAGCGGAGTGCCTGGAAGAAGAGCGACGACGGTTGCTCACTACGACTGGCACAACGTACACATGGTGTGCTACCCGGATGCGCAGCCAACGCGTGTTTTCTGGGATAGGAGCGTTGCTCGCCGGTCTCATCTCCACGGGCGTCGGTGAAGCGACATTGCCGCTGCTCGCCCGACGATCACGTTTCCCCGTGCCGGTGGCCGCCGCTACGTCAACCTTCGTGGTCGCTGTGACCGTGGTTGCTGCCTCGATCACTCACGGTGTTCTGTTGGCCAGGCAGGGCGGGTTAGGTGCGATTCCGTGGAACCTGATCGTCTGGGGAGTACCGGGCGCAATCATTGGTGCGGCATTCGGCACACGCCTGCAGGGCCGCTTCCCCGAGCGGGCGACGCGGATTTTCTTCGCCGCGCTGTTCGGTGGCATCGGAGTCTGCTTTCTGCTCGCGTTTACCGTTTTTGCGCACCGCTTTGCATGATCCGCAATCGCGCCACAAATATCGCCGGCATAGCGAAAACGATGCGGACTTCCTGAGACATTCATCGGATGCCGCCGCTTTTATGGCTGAACGCACGGGCACCGGCGTACCAGCCTGTCCGGCGTTCACGCGGGAAGGCTACGCCATCGCCCGGCATTCGTTCGCACACCCGCGGCATGCCTGCACACATTGCCTGCAGTGATCCATCTGGTGCTTTTCACACTCCGCCGCGCAGGCATCGCATGCGGTCGCGCATAGCGCGCAAATTTCCTTTGCCTGTTGGCTTGCCCGCGCCATCGCCGATGATGCAAGGCGACAGAGTGCGGCGCAGTCAAGATCGAACCGGATGCATTCAGCCATTTCCGTCGCGTGACCGCCAGCAAGGCATTCGGACGCGCAATGGTCGCAGGCGATTGCACAACTGTCGCATGCGGAAATACAGGACTGGTATTGATCGATGGCCATTTGATTCTCCTTTCAGGGTTGGCAACGTAAGCCAGCAAGTCGCAAGCCTAGGGTCCATGGAAATGGCATCTGCTTTGTCGGTCGGATTGGTCGGATATTGAATCGCGCGGTCCGCCACAAGGGTCTTGACATTCCCAACATAGCAACGTCTACGCTCCATTCCGTTCGGCACGCATGGAGAAAATGCAGACATGGTAATGACCGAGGGGCCAGGCGCGGCGAACGCCGGTCACCGTTCGAATTTCGCGGGCGTAGATGAACGCCCTCATGCCGCGCGACTGTCGCATCCGCGCCTGAAAGAGCGGCCAGCGATCATGACCGGAGGCGGCTCGCGGCATCCAGCGCAAAAAAGAAAGTACAGGCGAACCGGCCGGATCGCGGTCGCAGCGCTATTGATGGCGATGATGGCCGGCTGCGAGGTTGGGCCGGACTTCGTGCGTCCGCCGCCTCCGGGTGTCCAAACCTACACATCCGCGAATGCTGCGCCAGTATTGCACTCAGGCAGCGGTGAACCGCCACAGCATCTGGTTGTCGGCGAGGAAATTCCCGCAGCATGGTGGCAATTATTCCGTTCGCCCTCGCTTGATAACGTCGTACGGCAGGCGCTCGCCCAAAGCCCGACCTTTGAAGCGGCGAGGGCCAGACTGGCGGAATCGCAGGAGTCGGTGCTCGCCGCGCGTGGCGAGCTTTATCCGTCGCTCGATGCGTCCGGTCTGGTCGAACGTCAGAAGGGCCCGCCCTTTGCGGTGGGCCTTCTGAACCCGCGCCCGGTGCCCACCTACGATCTTTACTCGATCGGACCGACGGTGAAATTTGTTCCCGATGTGTTCGGCCAGACGGCACGGCTCACGGAGGAGCGCACTGCGGTAGCGGAAAATCAGACCTACCAGCTGAGCGCGGCGCAGCTCGCCGTCACCGGTAATGCCGTGACGCAAGCGCTGGCCATAGCAGCCGCGCGAGCCCAGATTGATGCGCTCAATGAGGTGGTGAAGGACGACGAAAGGAATCTTGCGCTGGTCCGGCAGAAATATGCTGCCGGCAGAATCAGCCGGACTGACGTTCTCTCCATGGAAGCTCAGCTTGCAAATGACCGCGCCGGCCTGCCGCCATTAAAGCAGCAGGAAGCAGTTGCCGAAGATGCGCTGGCGGTGCTCGTCGGGAAGTCACCGGGCGAATGGACGCCGCCCGGCATTGCGCTCGATGACCTTACGCTGCCAGCGACCCTGCCGTTAACCGTGCCCTCGGTGCTTGTACATCATCGCCCCGACATCCTGGCCGCTGAAGCGCAGCTTCATGCTCGCAGCGCGGCTATCGGTGTGGCCGTGGGACAGCTCTATCCATCGTTAACACTGTCTGCTTCGCTCGCGCCAACGGCACTGACTCCCGCGGCACTCTTCAGTGGATCGAACCTCGCGTGGAACTTACTTGCAGGCATCACCGCGCCGATATTCCATGGCGGTGCCCTCAGGGCCCAGAAACAAGGGGCGATTGACGCTTTCCATGCGTCGCTCGCGACCTACCAGCAAACCGTGCTCGAGGGGCTTGCGCAGGTCGCGGACGTTTTGCGCGCGCTGGGCCACGATGCGGAGCTCACCCATGCCGCTCGCGACGGGCTCGATACGTCCGAAGCGGCGCTCGCACTACAGCGAGACCGCTATGCCGCCGGAAAGGTCGACCCCCTTCATCTGCTCGATACCGAGCGGACCAGTCAACAGGCGCGCGTGAGCTATGCGCGTGCCCGCGCGCAGCGCTATCTCGACAGCGCACAGCTTCTTGTCGCTCTTGGCGGCGGCCCCGCTGACGGGCAGCTGCGCGATGACGACGACCATGGCGAGCGGCCGGGGGCGATGCAACGCAATAGCGCCCCGTCCGCCCGGCAGGTGCCATGAAGCCATTCTTCGATCCAGTTAAGCCTTGAGGGAGAGACATTAATGAAACAGGAACGGTCTGATACGCGGCGTGGTCTGTGGCGACGCTTTCGGGGTCCGCTAATCGGCCTCGCGGTGGTGGCCATGTTGATTGCGGCGCTGAAGATCATGGTGTTTCGTCCGCCGGTCGTGATGGTGGCGACCGTCACGGTCGGCGACTTGGCCGCCGAAGTTGAAGGCACCGGCACCGTAACTGCGGATATCCTGGCCGACGTCGCGCCAAAGATCACCGGGCGCGTCGAACAGGTGTTCGCCAACGAGGGAGATGCCGTCCAGCGCTGGCAGATCGTCGCGCCGCTGGATCAAACGGATTCTCGCAGCGCGCTTGACGCAGCCCGCGCCAGGCTTGCCGCCGCGAAAGCGACTGCCGGGGAGCGTCAGCGCGAGTGGAACCGGGAGAAGACCCTTATCCAGACGGGCGCGGTGAGTACTGAAGATGCCCAGCAATACGAAGAACGTCTGTCCGTCGCACAAAAAGCCGTCGAGGCTGCGGCCGCTGAAAGCCGGACGGCCGAATACAACCTGTCCTTGACGCAGGTCCCATCGCTCGTCAGCGGGATCGTAACCAGGCGCTGGGCTGTGCTTGGCGAATCGGTCGTCCCTGGACAACGAATGTTTACCGTGGCCGACACGCACGTCATTTATGTGAACACCCACCTCGATCAGGACTCCTCCGGCAAACTCAGACAGGGCGAAGCGGCAACCGTGGTCCTGCGCGGGCGCGAAAGCCAGCCCTTGATGGGGCGGGTGCTGCGCATCAGCCCGCAAGCCGATGCGGCGACCGAAGAAACGGTCGCCGAAGTCGCGTTCACCATTCCACCGGATGAGTTTCAGCTGGATCAATGGGCCAATGTCTATATCCGCGTCGGGGAGGCCCGACATGCACTTATCGTCCCCCGGGCGGCGGTCATGCCCATGGGCAAGGGCAAGTTCGTTTTTGTCGTTGACGCCGGCAATGTGCTTCGCCGTGAGGCCGTCGTGGTGCTCGCCGAGAGTCCGCGCCGGCCGATGGTCGCAATAGCGGGTGGACTCCATAACGGAGACCGGATGGTGCTGATGCCCATGGGCCGAAAGGCCGGGGAGCGGGTGCGGCCTCAGGCTGCGGGCGGCATGCCGGACGAAGAGGGGGGAACATGAATCTCGCCATCCGGGATGTCCGGTACCATCTGTTCAAGTTTTTTAGCTCAACGCTTGGCGTTTCACTGTTGATCATGGTGGTTATTGCAATCGGAGGCATTGTTCGGGGGGTGATCTCGGACTCCTCAACAATCATCGAAAAGACGGGCGCCGATCTGTGGGTCGTTCAGGCATACGGCGCAAACCCGGAGGGCAGGACGCTCGGGCCTTTCGTGGAGACGTCCAGATTGCCTGAACATCTCTATCATGCAATCGAAACGATGCCTGGGGTGGCGCAGGTAAGCCCCCTCGCGCTTGCCTGGGAGCATGTGGAAATGATGCCGCGGCCTACGCCGCTGATGAAGTTCATGTACATGAACACGCTCCTCAATACCGCCACGATGGTCAAGCGGGGCTGGATGAACATGCCGCACACACAGCGTTTCATTGTCATCGGCTATGAGCCCGGAAAGATCAGAGGGCCGCCCGTTATCGTTGCCGGGCGCGGCATCGTGGCAAGCCACTACGAGATTGTCGCTGATGTGGGCACGGGTTTTCATGTGGGCCAGCGTCCGCGTCTGGGCAACTTCGATTACACCGTGGTGGGCCTCACCAGAAACATGGTCGGCTTTACCGCGGACCCCGTGATCTACGCAACGCTGCTGGATGCGCAGAACATCATCTTTCAGCTGGACCCCGATCTGCTGCGAAACGAGCGACCAATCCAGATTCAAGGGCTCGCAGGGCTTTCATCCACACAGCCCAGGCTCGCGGGCGCTCTTGCCGACAAGGCGAGTTCTGACCTGGCGAATACATTGTTTGTCAATGCGATCGCTGTCAAGCTGCGCCCTGGCGTGTCGCCCCAGGAGGTCGCCGGGCGGATCGGACGCTGGCAGCATCTGGCGGCGTACACAGCCTCGCAGCAGGTCAACATGCAGCTGATGGGATCGAACCGGCTGATCCTGTTTCAGCTGGCGCTCTTTCGCGACATCCTGGTGCTGATTGCGGGTGTCGTCATCGGGCTGATCATCTATACGTTCACTTTGGACAAGCTGCACGAGATCGCAATGCTGAAATTGCTCGGGGCGCAGGGGCGGATCATCTATCAAATGATCCTGCAGGAAGCGCTGTTCATGGGAATTGTCGGCACGCTTGCAGGCAGCGGGCTGGAGCTCCTGATCGAACCTTATTTTCCCCGGCGCGTGATCGCCACCTACGGCGATATCGGGCAGATGCTCGTGGCGATGAGCGTTGTTGCCATACTGGCGAGCGTCCTGGCCGTGCGCCGTGCGATGCGCGTCGATCCCAGAAGCGTGCTCAGCACCGGCTAGAAATGGAAAATCAAGTGACAGACTACGCAATCGAGGCGCAAGGGCTGACCAAAGTGTATGGGCGTGGGCGCACGCGCGTCGAAGCGCTCAAAGGTATCGATCTCGCGGTCCGCCCGGGCGACCTGTGGGCGATCATGGGACCCAGCGGGTCAGGCAAGACGACGTTGCTAACCATTTTGGGACTCGTGACCGCGCCTACGGGGGGACGACTGCTGATCGGCGGACGTGACATCCATGGAGGGCGCAGACCCGACCTGTCGCGGATCCGGCGCGAAAGGACCGGATTCATCTTCCAGGCACCGAACCTCATTCCATTTCTTACGGCTAGGGAAAATGTATTGTTGCCGCTCAGCCTGGCCGGGACCCACGGCCGGCCGGCGCAGGAACGCGCAATGGAGCTGCTGGAGTACCTGGAGGTCGCCGAGCGTGCTGACCTGCATCCCAATCAGCTTTCGGGTGGCGAACAGCAGCGGGTCGCGATTGCCCGGGCACTGGCGAACAGCCCGAAGATTATACTGGCCGATGAGCCGACCGCAAGCCTCGATACGGACCGGGCCATGAATGTCATGCGGCTGCTGCGTCGGGTTTCGCGCGAAAACGGCACATCCGTGCTGGTGGTCACCCACGATCATCGGCTGATCGGTGAAGTGGATCGCGTGATCGAGATGATGGACGGCCGCATCGTCGATGAAAGGGCAGCCTCCGTGCGCACCGGTCAATGACCGATGCGGTGAGCGATTCGCCTGACGCGGAGACAGGCTCGCGCGGCACCGCCAGCCGAAAACGGAATGCTGCCACAGCGACGCGGCGTCCGGCCAATGCGATCAGGACGGTTGAAACGTCGACTTCACGTGCGGTGGCAACGGAGAAATCGGCGCTCGCGATCCGTTTCGTCCATCCTCTGGACCGCGTCCTGGAGACAGGGTCATGGCGCCATCATCCCCCGCTTGCAAAAGCCGGGTAGAGCGTCATCCCTCCGTCGACGAAAAGCGTTGTGCCGACCACGTAGTCGGCGGCATCGGACGCCAGCCATGCTGCCGCTTCGGCAACATCGTCAACTTCCCCAATCCTGTTGTAGGGGATGAGCTTGAGTAGCCGGTTCAACGCATCGGGGTCCTCCCATGCCTGCCGGTTAATGTCGGTGCGAATCGCGCCAGGGGCGATCGCGTTGACACGTATCCGGCGGGGCGCGACTTCCTGGGCCATGCTTTTTGTTAACTGCATGATGCCGCCTTTGGCCGCTGCATAGTTTGCATGTCCCGCCCACGGTATGAGTTCGTGCACTGAGCTGATGAAAATGATTTTTCCTGCGGCTCGGCTTAGCGCGGGATTGATTTCCTGCTTTGCAAACAGGCGAAGCGCTTCACGCGCCGACAGGAAATAGCCGGTGAGGTTCACGTCGATCACCGCACGCCACTGCTCCAGCGTCATCTGCTCGAGCGCCGCATCGCGCTGAATGCCGGCATTCGCGACTACGATGTCCACGCGGCCAAACCGCGCCACACACTCAGCGAATAGTCTCTCGACTGCGCTTTCGTCGGAAGTGTCCGCGCACACCGCGAATGCGTGGCCGCCTTCCGTGACGATTGAACGCACGACTTCATCCGCACGATCCGCGCTGGTGCGGTAGTTGATGCACACTGCGGCGCCATGTTGTGCGAGCTTGCGTGCGATGGCTGCGCCGATGCCGGAACTGGAGCCGGTTACCAGGGCGGTTTGATCCTTCAAGGGTTTGGGGCGGCTGTCTTCCATCGCATGCCTCGTTTTCAGGTCACAACATGTAGCCGATATCGGATGCGCCGGTCGGATACGCGAATACCGTCGATTTCAACGCCTGGGCGGTAATCCCCTGGCGGATGGCAAGTGCAAAAACATTGACGACTTCGTCGACGCCAGGCCCGACAAGATGCGCGCCCAGAATCCTGTCAGTGCTCTCTTCAACCAGGACCTTGAAGCCGTAGACCGTTTCGCCGACGTGACGGGCTGTATACCACTCATCCGCGTCCCGGTGCTGCATGCGAAATTTCAGTTTCCGCTCGCGCGCTGCCTGCTCCGTCAGGCCCACTGAGGCGAGCGGAGGGACCGTGAAGACGACGCTCGGCACACCTTCATAATTTGGCATGCGCCGGTTACCGTTCAGGATGTTTTCGGCGACGACTTTCGCGTCGTGACTGGCCACCGGCGTTAGCGGCGGTCCACTGGATGCAAAATCGCCAGCCGCATAGATCGCCGGGTTCGAGACGCTCTGCAGATATTCGTTCAACCTGATCTGGCCGTCCTCGACGGCGACGCCTGCGGCGTCAAGTTTCAGACGGTCCAGATCGGGACCGCGTCCCGCGGCGTGCACGACGAGATCAAACGACAGCATTTCATCCTTACCACCGGATGTTGCAGCGACTGACACTTCGTCGCCTGTCTGTTCGATGCGCGTGACGTTCATGTTCAGGCGCACGTCAATGCCCACCTGATCGAATTTCTTCATCATCCAGCCGACGACTTCGGCGTCGAATCGCGGCAGTAGTCGGTCGTGGCGTTGAAGGATGGTCGCCCTGGCACCGGCACGCGCTACGACATGCGCAAACTCAGCGGCGATGTAGCCGCCGCCGAGGAAGGCAATTCGACTCGGTAACTGCTCGAGCTCCAGAAATCGGGCGCTGTCAATAACGTGCTCGGCTCCCGGAATATTCAGCGGCTTCGGTACGGCTCCAGCGGCCAGCACAATGAAGCGTGCCTCGATCTTCTCGTCACCCACCGAAAGAGTGTTTGGCCCGCAAAACTCGGCACTGCCATGATAGAAGTCAATGCCGTTGCCGGCGAAATTCTTCTCCTTCATGGAGGGGACCGGATCGGTGAAGGACCGCTTGAATGAAATCAGTTCCTGCCAGGCGATAGACGGTTTTTCCGCATATACGCCCTTATCCTGCATGCGGGCTACATGGTCGATGGCCTGCGCAGCACCGACGAGTACCTTTTTCGGATCGCAGCCGCGCAACGCGCATGTCCCGCCAAACGGCAGGTAGTCCATGACCGCGACGCGCCAGCCGGCGGCACGACAACGGCTAGCGGTGACCGAGGCCGCCGTTCCGGTTCCGACGATTGCGAGATCGTATTTCCTAATCATACTGGCTCCTTTGCCGCCTGAGCGGCGTTCAATGATCGGGCCCGGACAACGCAATCAGCCCGGCAAATGTTGTGCTGTTTATACGTCACCAACGGGACAACCGGTTGCAGAGGGGCGCCCAGCCATCGCCCGACTCAATCGTTGGGCCAGCGTGCCTCGCAACGCGTCGTTTCCCCCTCTCGCATACAACGACAGGTTCACGGCGGAATTGATGAGGGCGAGGTGGGTGTAGCCCTGCGGGAAGTTGCCGAGGAAATCGCCCGTGTCCGGGTCGATCTCCTCGGCATACAGACCCACGTCGTTACCTGTGTCCAGAAGGCGCTCGAAAAGCAGCCGGGCCTGGTCCGCCTCGCCTGAAAAAAGCAGCGCATCGACCAGCCAGAAGCTGCACATCAGAAATGCACCTTCCGTTCCCGGGAGGCCATCATCTGCCCTGTAGCGCCGCACATAATCGCCACAGGCGAGTTCGGCGCGAACCGCAGCAACCGTGCGGGATACCAGACCGCGATCGAGCGGAATGCCAAGCGTTGGGGCCAACAGTAACGATGCGTCGGTCACGTCGAAACCAAACGCATGCACCAGATGATGGCCCCGAGGGTGGGTACCTCGCACAAGGATTGCGGCCAGGATGGCGTCCCGCTCATGCCGCCAACAGGAGTTTTCTCCCGCAAGGCCTAGTGCGCGATCGAGTGCCACCCACGACATGAGCTTGCTGTGTATATGGTGGCGTGGCTCGCAACGCATCTCCCATAGTCCCTGGTCGGGCTCCTGCCAGTGCCCGGCGACTTGGTTGGCTATCCGGCGCACCAGTTCCAGTTGCACCTTGTCCCAACGACCGGTCAGTTCACGTAGTACCGCGAGCCACTCGAGCACCTCGCCGTAGATATCTGCCTGCCGTTGCGCAGACGCTGCATTGCCGATGCGTACCGGCCGACTGCCGCAGTAGCCTGACACATGATCAAGCGTCTTCTCGGTTAATGCAGCCGAGCCGTCGATACCGGTGAGGATCTGCAGTTCCGGCGGAGCCGACGAGCAGCGTGCTCGCTGGAAATCGCAGAATCTCGACGCGTCCTCGTGATATCCCAGTGTGGCCAGCGCGCTTAGGACCAGGCGGGAGTCCCGCAACCAGCAGAACCGGTAATCCCAGTTGCGCGTCCCGCCGATTTCCTCGGGCAGGGAAGTCGTCGGCGCAGCCACGATCGCGCCGGTCGGCTCATAGGTCAACAGCTTGAGCAGAAGAGCGCTGCGGTGGACCGCAGCGTGGTAGGGACCGTCATACCGGGATCGGCCGACCCACTTCTGCCAGTAGCTGATCGTCGCGTCAAGAAGCTGTCCGGCATCGGCGACTGAGCATGGGTCGACAGGCTGGGTGCTCAGAACAAAACAGCATCGGTCGCCCGCACCGAGTCTGAGCGTCCCGCTCACCCAGGTTCCGGATAATCCGCAGTCGCTCGAGAGTACGGCTTCGCAATTTGACGCGCCGCTGCCATCGACTGCCGGAAACAAGCCGCTGGCGCCCGGTTCGAACTGAATCTGCAGTTCCACCTCGCCCCGCGTGACTTCGACAATTCGGACCAGACGCGCTTCCGTTTGCAGCGTCGCCGCCTCCAGACACACTCCCGATGCCGCTGCGCGGATGGGCATGAAATCCGTCAGATCGATACCGCCCTGATCCGTCGAGAACGTGGTCTGCAGCACGTTTGTGTCTTGAAGGTAGCGACGTGTGGCATGCGCGCTTTTCGTCGGTCGAATCTCAAAGTACCCGCCCAGGGTGGCGTCGAGCAGACGCCAGCAGACGGGCGCGCCATCGAAGCGCGTCAGGGTGCACCAGTCCACGCTCCCGTAACGGCTCACCAGTCCCACACCGTGGCAGTTCCCGATGATCGCGTAATCGCGGATAGGGACGACGGACCGGTTGCCCGCAGATCCGGTCGCGCAAGGCAGTGCAAAAAAAGACGCTTCGTGGGTGACCATGACAGGAGGGTTCTCAGATGGAGCGTTGTGAGCCTATGCCGCGAACGTTTGCAACGGGCGATGTAACGCTTGCTGGGCGGGTTGCGCCGCGCCGGGACGGATGCACCGGGTACAACATTCTTTCAACGTTTGACCGCGCCGGCTCTTCCGGTCGCACCGCCGCCTCACTAATCCGAAGAAGAACGCACGGGGCGTACCCGCCCGTCCTTCGCCAGAAGCTGGCGCCAGATTACTGTTGCCACCGGTCAAAGCCCGTGCCTGATGTTCTGCCGGGTAACTATGCCATTGCGCGGCATTCGATGGCGCATCGACGGTTCAGGCGTCCGCCCGGTGCCGGCTGCAACCGCCTACGGTAGCTGGCGTGCCCGTCCCAGCGCGTTCACCAGGGAGAACACGAAGAGCGCGAGCAGCACGAGCAGGGCGACGACCACGTGATCGGCGACGAACGCGCCGACCACCGTCCCGGACAGCAGCGCGATGAGAATGGGCAGATGGCATGGACAGGTCAGGAGTGCCAACGTCCCCCACAGCCAGGTGCGCCAGCGTGGGCCGCGAGGCGAGGCGGCGGGATCGGAACTACGCATGATGACTCTCCAGTTGGTCCACCGAACTCACAGCGCGGATCATGCCGGCCAGTTGCTGGTCGACCGCGGCCAGGCTTGCGCGCCGTGTGGCAATCAATGAGCGCAGGTGCGCGAGGGATTCGATGGCGGCGGCACTTCCCGTGTCCAGTTCACGACACAGCCGTATCAAGTCGTTCAGACCGATGCCGGCCTCGAATGCGGCCCGCACAAAGCGCAGGCGCGCCAATGATTCGGCATCGTAGAGGCCGTAGCCGCTCGCGGTGCGCCGCGCCGGGTGCAGCAGGCCACGCAGCACGTAGTCGCGCACGACATGGATGCTGACATCGGCTTCGCTGGCGAGATGGGAGATGGTGTACGCGTTCATGACGGTCCGACTCCTGCAGACCCGAGCAACTCGCGACCGACCGTGCGCCCGAACTGAAAGGCTTCCTCAACGGTCACGATCAGCTCGGCTTCGCCGAGTTGCGCGATCCACTTCTTGCCGACCGAATCGGACGAGAAGAAATGCACGCAACAGCAAAACGCCTGTCGGATGCTGGCTGTTGGATGCGGGCGCTGCAGCGAGATGACCGCATCCGGCGGTTCGAGTGCGGTGACCTGTTCGGGTGTCACCGTCAACGCGATCCGTGCGCCCGTCGCCGGACAGTTCGACACCACGCGCGCGCGCCTGCCGATCATGGCCGGAAACATCAGAGCGTCCAGCGCGCACCACACGTACAGCGGGTGGCCATCGACCTCGAACGCGTGCGGTGTCTCGCGCAGCGTGATGCCGTAGCCGGCGATATCGCCCCGGTCGTCGTACTCGATATCGGGCATCGCGTCCAGCATCGCCGCGACACGCGCGTCGGGCCACCCGAGCGCATGGCGTAGCACTTCCCTGGACACGGCCTTGCCCTTGGCGAGCTCGCGAAGCAGCACGACAAAGAGTTGCGCGAACCCGTCCTGCCGATTGGCCGACGACAGACCATCGGCGATTTCCGTGATGTAGCTTGCCGTGTTCATCATTTCGCGCCTCGCAATGTTGAACGGATGTCACTGCTTCGACGGCCGGGGGACGGTTCCTCGCGTGTGGTTCAACCCGCGCAGCAGGACAGCTGGGTCACGTCCTTCGAGAAGGTCTGTGCCGCAAGCTTCAGGCCCTCGACCATCGTCAGGTACGGGAACAACTGGTCAGCCAGCTCCTGGACCGTCATCTCTGCCCGAATCGCGATGGCCGCCGTCTGGATCAGTTCGCCCGCTTCCGGCGCCATGGCCTGCACGCCGATCAGACGATGGCTGCCTTCCTCGACCACCAGCTTGATGAAGCCGCGCGTGTCGAAGTTGGCGAGCGCACGCGGCACGTTGTCGAGCGTAAGCGTGCGGCTGTCGGTCTCGATTCCGTCGTGGTGCGCTTCCGCTTCGCTCAGACCGACGGTGGCCACCTGCGGGTCGGTGAACACCACGGAGGGCATCGCGCTCAGATCGAGCGCGGCGTCGCCACCGGTCATGTTGATGGCCGCACGCGTGCCGGCGGCCGCCGCGACGTACACGAACTGCGGCTGGTCGGTGCAGTCGCCTGCCGCGTAGATGTGCGGCACGCTGGTGCGCATGCCCTTGTCGATCACGATCGCGCCCTGCGCATTGACAGCCACGCCCGCGGCATCCAGGCCCAGATTGCGCGTATTGGGTGACCGGCCGGTCGCGACCAGCAACTGGTCGGCGCGCAGCTCGCCATCGGGAATCGTCAGCACGAATTCGCCGTCCGTGTGCGCGATGTGGCTCGCCTGGGTGTGCTCGCGCACGTCGATGCCCTCGGCGCGAAAGGCGGCGGTGAGGGCCTCGCCGATGGCCGGATCCTCGCGATAGAACAGCGTGCTGCGCGCGAGGATCGTCACCTGAGTGCCGAGGCGGGCGAAGGCCTGCGCCAGTTCCACGGCCACCACCGATGAGCCGATCACGACCAGGCGTTTGGGCAACGTGTCGCTCGCGAGCGCTTCGGTCGAGGTCCAGTACGCCGTGTCTTTCAGGCCCGGGATCGGCGGGAGGGCCGCACTTGCACCGGTGGCAATCAGGCAGCGGTCGAACGCCACGTCCCGTTCGCCGCCTTCGGCCAGCCGCACGACCAGATGCCGGTTGTCCTTGAAGCGGGCTTCGCCGCGCAGCACCGTGATCGACGGGTTGCCGGCCAGAACGTTCTCGTACTTCGCGTGGCGCAACTCGCCGACGCGTGCCTGCTGTTGCGCGAGCAGCCGGTCGCGCAGGATCGCCGGTGCCGTCGCGCTGATGCCGTCATCGAACGGGCTCGCCTGCCGCAGATGGGCGATGTGGGCCGCGCGGATCATGATCTTCGACGGCACGCAGCCGACATTGACGCAGGTGCCGCCGATCGTGCCGCGTTCGATGAGCGTCACGCGCGCCCCCTGTTCGACCGCCTTGAGCGCGGCCGCCATCGCGGCACCACCGCTCCCGATCACGGCAACGTGTAGCGGTTGTTCGCCGTTCTCGCGTTTTACGCCTGCGCCGAACCTGTCCCGCGCCTTGTCGAGCAGTCCCGCCCGGGTCGTCGGCGCGTCGGCGGCCTGCGCGCGATAGCCAATCCTCGCCACGGCCGCCGTCAACGCTTCAACCGTCACGGACGGGTCAATTTCGATCTTGGCCCGAGCTTGCGGGTACGACACGCTCGCCGCGCGCACGCCCGGCTCCTGCTCCAGGGCTACCTTGACATGCGCCGCGCACGAGTCGCAGGTCATGCCGGTAATGTTCAACTCGATCATGCAAAAACTCCTTTGTCGTGATGCCAACGCTGTGATGCGTCAACCGCGTTTGGGCGGCAGTTCGCAGCCGTCGGGGCCGCAGCGGCGGGCTGCTGGCGCGACGACGTCCCAGATCGACACGGCGATCATGAAGGCCAGACCCATGTAGAGCAGCGGCGCAATCGGTACGCCGTAGAACCGTATCAGGATCGCCGCCGACAGTACCAGCAACGGCCCGATGACGCCGAGCGCGGTGCGGTGCCACTGGCGGTGACTAAACCAGCCCACCCCATTGGCCAGCAGCGCCAGCGCCGCGAACAGCGGGATCAGGAAAGTGATGAACAGTCCCTCCCATTGGGCCAGGAAGCCGAGTCCGACGGCCGCCCCCAGACTGGCAAGCGCGGGAAAGCAGGAGGCGCAGCCCATCGCGGCGCCGAGGCTGCCAAGCACGCCGGCCTTGTCAGCTACGCGCGTAATCAGTTTCATGATGTCGCTCCAGACCAGACACCGGACTACTGCTTGACGCTCGACGGATAACCAGCGTCCGTCGTGGCCTTGGTCAGCGCCTGCACGTTGGTTTTGCTGTCATCGAACATCACCACTGCATCCTTCTGGTCGAAATGAACGACGGTCTTTTGAACGCCGGGCACCTTGGACAGGGCCGCCTTGACCGTGATCGGACAGGCTGCGCAGGTCATGCCGGGCACCGACAGCGTCACGGTCTTCACGGCGGCCCAGGCGGGGGCGCTAAGGGTGACAGCCAGGGCGGCCAGGGCAACGAGTTTCTTCATGACAATCTCCTTTCAGTAGAACAGCGGCATGACGTACGGGAAGGCAAGCGCGATCAGTATCAGTGCCACCACGATCCAGAAAATGACCTTGTAGGCGGTGCGCACCTGCGGGATCGCACACACTTCGCCGGGCCGGCAGACGTGCGCCGGGCGGAAGATGCGTCGCCCGGCGAACAGCAGGGCGACGAGCGCCACACCGAGGAAGGCGGGGCGATACGGCTCCAGCGCGGTCAGGTTGCCGATCCACGCGCCGCTGACCCCCAGCGCGACGAGCACCAGCGGCCCGAGGCAGCAGGTTGAGGCAAGAATGGCCGCCACACCGCCGGCCGCGAGCGCTTTACGGCTGTCCTGCGGTTCCGCCATCGACGTCTCCTTTCAGATGATTGGGCGATGAGGTAAGCTTATTTCCGTAGTCCAGTACGGAGTCAAGCGGCATGCTCAACGATCTGCAAAACCTGACCATCGGAGCCTTGGCCAAGGCCGCGAACGTCACGGTCGAAACGATCCGCTTTTATCAGCGCAAGGGGCTGCTGTCCGAGCCGGACAGGCCCTATGGCGGTATCCGTCGCTACGGCGAAGCCGATGTCGCGCGGGTGCGCTTCGTCAAATCGGCCCAACGGCTCGGTTTCAGTCTGGATGAGGTCGCGGATCTGCTCAGGCTCGAAGATGGCACGCACTGCAGTGAGGCGAGCAGCCTGGCCGCGCACAAGCTGAGCGACATCCGGGCGAAACTCGCGGATCTCGCGCGGATGGAGTCCGTGCTGTCCCAACTGGTATGCGCATGTGAGGCGAGCAAAGACAGCGTTTCCTGCCCGCTGATCGCGTCGCTTCAGCAAACGCCATAGCCGCGGCGACACTGACGTCGCCCCGAGTGGCGATGAGGGGCACGCGCGTATAGCCGGGAGGCATCCGGGGCTGACGCGTCACGCGAGCCGGGTACCCATGATCGCCGTCACCTTGTCGTATTGCAGCGAACCGGCCCTCGATGCGGTGGATCCGAGCCAACCCTTTACGCGAAAACCAGGCAATGGAGGTCTTGCTGGCATCACGCGAGGCGAGGTCGCCATACCCGGGACGAGCGCGCCGGACGTCGGGCCCGGCGGAGTGCGCATCCCCGCATGACGCGATGCTCAGTGACCAAAGTAGACCGTGCGAGTGCCAATACCTCCTGCCCGGTTGCCCGACTCGGCCCCGCCGCTAATCGACGAACGATAAGGGGATCAGGTACGCCGGCACCACCAGACCGATCGCCTGCACGGAGGTCCCGAATGCGTTCGAGAGTTCCGGTATGATCGGCGCGACCATGTAGGCCTGAAGGAAAACCACGAACGTGGCGACCGCGAGCATCCGCAGCAGGAACGCGAGCGGCAGCGTCATGCGTCATGTTGGATGTCTCCGTTCAGTCAGATTGCGAACCCGGCCTAAATTGCCAGTTGTGGAATCACGAAAAAATAGGCGTTCAGCATGTACAGGCCGGCCAGCACCAGCGTGACGGCGCCGGCTATCTCGAATGTCTTGTGGTAACGCTGAAGGGTGGAGAGGTTCTCGAGCCAGCCCACGGCCGCGGCGCCCAGGATGACCGGGACGGCGCGACCCATCGCAAATGCGAACAGCAGCGTTGCGCCGAACAACGGTGAGCCGATCCCGGCCGCGATGCCCAGTAGCACGACGAGTGCAGGCGTACAAAACGGGCAGACCGCGACCGCAAAGGACGCCCCCAGTGCAGCGGCCCCCCAGCCGCTACCAGCCCGTTTCCCGCGTACTGAAATAGATGGCAGCGGCATCCTGATCCAGCCGGGCCACATCAGGCCGAGCACGATCAGGAGGGGCCCGAGCACCACGCCCCATTCCCTGCCGACCAGCTTCGCGACCCACTGCCCGCCCAGGCCGGCGACCAGCCCCAGCAACGTCTGTGCAGTCACCATCCCGAGAATGAACATGCCGCCATACCATGTCGCCATTTTTGGTTCGCGCGCCTTCGTCACGTACGCCAGCGACACCGGAATGGCGGCCAGCGCGACCGGGTTGAAAGTAAAAACGAACCCGAGCAAAAAGCCGATCCCGAGCGAGGCGAGGCTGGCCTGCTCGAGCGTGGCACGCAACGATTCAATATTCATTTGGCGCTTCCAGGAGGTATCCAACAACTATTCTTTCCCCGCGGATTCGCGGGTTCGGCACGATCAGGGCGGCAGCGATAAGTCACGTGCGGTCACGCTCAAGTCGCCGCGCCAGTTCTTCGCGAAGCTGGACGGCGCTCGGCAGTTTCGAGAAAACGAGCGTGCCATCGATCGCCATCGACGGCGGCGTCAGCACGCCGAGCGAGACGGCGTAGTCGAGTTCGTCCAGCAGGTTCACGTCGCGCCAGCTCACCTGATTCTCGCCGAAGGCCCGGGCGATAGCTTTCAGGCTATCCCGGGCACGATCGCAGTGGCTGCAGCCCGGCGTCGAGAAAACTTCGATCTTGATGCTCATAACTGGTCCGGTGTCAGTGTGGATCGCGATGCTGATCTGCCAGGCTGGTTTCCAGGGCCGCCAGAATGGGGCAGTCATCCAGTGGCCGGTCGTCGGCCGTGCAGATCGCGATCAGTTCGCTCAAGGCTCGCGACATCGCCTGCATCGTTCTGATCTGCTGTTCGAGCTGCAGCTTCTTTTGGATGGCGAGGCTGCGCACGTCGCTGCAGCACGCGCTGTCGTCGGCCTTCAGCTCAAGCAGCTGGCGTATCTCCGATAGCGTCATGCCACAGTGTTGGGCGTGCCTGATGAACTCCAGGCGGCGCGCGGCATCCGTGCCATACAGTCGATAGCCGGCTGCGGTCTTGCTCGCGGGCCTCAGGAGGTTTTCATCCTCGTAGAAGCGAATCGTATCCGTGCTGACATCGGCAAGCTTCGCGAGCTTGCCGATGGTGAGGACAGCGCGCGCCTCGGCCGCCCCACTCGAGCGGTCGGGCGGGCGCGGAATCTCGACTGAGCGACGTGTCCGTGGTGATGCCGGATCGACGCCTGGACCACGCTGCTTCTTTGGATGACTGGGTGTTCGCACGGGTGCTTCTCTAATGGGAACTGTCTTTGGGTGCGTACCGGCTACCGGCGCACTGAATGCCGCCTCAGTTGCATAGTCCGGCGCATCAACCGACGAGGCGGGTCACGTAACCCGCCTCGCCCAGGCGCCCGGTGATGACTGCCGGTTCCGTTGCCGCCGTGTCAAACAGGACCTCGATACGCTGATCGAGCGTCGTCGCGCGCACCTGTCGCACCCCGTGTAGCGGGGTGAGCAGGCGTGCGACGCGCTGTTCGCATTGCTCGCAGTTCAGGCGCTGATCGCCGATGACTTCGAAGGTGACGGACTTGAACATATGGGGGATCTCCGTAGGTGATGGGAGGCGAGATGTCGACCGGCCGTCGAGCCCTGTTCCTCATGATGCCGACGCTTGCGACGGCATCTCGGGTACGCGCCCGACCGCCCGGACCGCCTCGAAGAAGTAGCTGCCACGGCCCCACAGGGAATTGATGAAAATCGTCGTCACGCTGGCCGCCATCGCGACCATGCCCCACACCGGATAGATCAGGCCGGTGGCGGCGGCGGGAATGCCGATGCCATTGAACAGGAAGGCGAGAGCGACGTTTTGCACGATCTTGCGGTAGCTGTTGCAGCTCACGGCGTGAGCGTCGAGGACGGCACCCAGCCGCTGGTTGAGAATGATCACGTCGGCCGACTCGATCGCGATGTCGGCGCCACTGCCGAAGGCGATGCCGACATCGGCTTGCATCAGCGCCGGTGCGTCGTTGATGCCGTCACCGACCATGGCCACGCGTGCGCCCTGCTGCAGTTGCCGGATCAGGACCGCCTTGCCGGCCGGCAACACACGTGCATGCACTTCGTCAATCCCGGCGGCCTGGGCAAAATAGCGGGCGGCCTGCTCGTTATCGCCGGTGACCAGACTCGTGCGGATGCCAAGCGCGTGCAGGCGGCGCACGGTGCCGACCGCATCGGCTCGTAATGCGTCGCCGAGCGCCAGCAGACCAAGTAGTACGCGATCGCGGGCCACGCCGATGACGGTGAGTCCGTGCGATTCGAGTTCGTCGATGCGTGGGTCCTGCGCCGCGAGAGCCACGCCTTCGACCGCGAGAAACGCGGGGCTGCCCACTATCACGCGCGTCTGCCCGAGGCATGCCCGGACACCCTGACCCGCGACGGCCGCGAATCGCTCGGCCTCGGGCAGCGTGAGATGGCGCTTGAAGGCTTCGTCGACCACGGCCCGGGCGAGCGGGTGTTCCGAGTAGGCCTCGACAGCTGCCGCGAGCGCGAGCAGTTCGTCCTCCTGGCAGGCTACGGCCACAATCTGGCGCAACGACGGGCGACCCTCGGTCAGCGTGCCGGTCTTGTCAAACACCACGCGGTTCACACGGCGCAGCGCCTGAAAGGCCTCGCCGGTGCGCATCAGCACGCCGCGTTCGGCGGCCTCGCCGGCGCCGCGCACAATCGACAGCGGGGCTGAGATCCCCACGGCGCACGGATAGCCCATGACCAGCACGCTGAGGCCGGCAAACACTGCCCGCTGCAGATCCGGCGCGGCGCCCACGAGCAGTGGCCCGGCGAGCCAGAAGAGCGCCGCGGCCACCGCCGTGAACAGCACGAGCGGCGTGTACACGCGCAGCACGCGGTCCACCAGATGCAGCAGGCCGGGCTTGAGTGCACGGGCGTCCTCGACACTTCGGATTACCTGCCTGAGAAAGCTTTCTTCTCCCACCACACTGACACGCACGAGCAGCGTACCGTGACCGTTGAGTGCGCCACTCACGACCCGGTCCCCGGCGCGTTTCTCGACGGGTAACGGCTCACCGGTGACAAGGGATTCATTGACGTCGGACTCACCCGATTCGACCTGCCCGTCGACCGGTACGCGTCCGCCCGGGCGGATACGGACCAGGTCGCCGACGCGGACCTGTTCGAGCGGCACCTCGCGTTCCTGCGCCTCGTGGACGACCGAAGCGACGTCGGCTTCGAGGTCCAGCAGCTTCTTGACCGCCTGCGAACTGCGGGTCTTGACGATCAGCGACAGCCATTCGGAAAAGATGTGATAGCTGAGCACCATCACCGTCACGGCGAAAAACGCCTCGGTTGGATATCCGGCGTGGCGCCATGCGAGGCCGATCGTTCCTCCGGCCAGCCCCGCGAACGCGCCGAACTCCACCAGCACATGCTGATTGAGAATGCCACGCCGCAGCGCCATCACCGCCATTCGGACGATATGCCGGCCGACCCCGAAGACGAGCATCAACGCGAGCGCGCCAGCGAGCCACGGAACAGAGCCACCGAACGCGCCGCGCAACTTCAGGTAATAGATCCCCGCGCCGAAGACGGCGAGTACAGTTGCGCCGGCCGTCGCTCGATGCAGACCGTAGCCGCGCAGCACGACGAAGGCAAAGACGACCAGGCTGACCAGAGAAAACACGCACAACGGAAACCACGCGCTGTCGACCGGATAGCCGACCAGGCCCATCGACGCAATGCTGGCCATGAGGGCGATCAGGAAGCGGCCCCGTTCGTGCACCAGTGCCCGCTCTTCTTCGTCGTAGGGACGCAGCTTGCGCGGATCGGACACCGTGTAGCCGATATCCTTGAGCGTTTGCAGCAGGTCCTCGGCCCGTGCTACGTTCGGGTCGTACTCGATCAGCGCCTGTTCATGGGTCAGGCTCACCGCGACCTTGTCGACCCCGGGCCGCCGACCCAGCGCCTTTTCGATCGTCCCGGTGCACAGCGAACAGTGCAGGCCGCCGATGCGCGCGCAGATGCGCCGCCGGCCAGGCAGGTTGGAAGGCTCTTCGCTCAAGAAGCGCGGAGCCGATTCAACGGCCGTTGTATTCATCATGACGGTCCCTCTATAAATCAATCCGCTCGACTGGGCGTCTCTCCTTCGCGACAGACGGAAAGCCGCTGAGTCGCTCGCAAACGGGCGGGCGGAATGCTGAAATTCCATCGTAGACCCTTGAGTACTCTCCAGGGTCAAGAGAAAGCTGTGCGGTAAGGGCGGCTTGAGTAACCGGCCGCTGACTCAGGTAAGGGTGGAGGGTTCACGACACGTTTCCCGGCCCGCGTTTTGTCCTTTTCGTACCGCCAGAGGGGCAACTGCCCGGGCCCAACGCCGATCACATTCGATAATGGGCGATTATCCAATCTTATAAATTGCCGGGATGGAGGTGCCTTGACGCGGCATACTGATACGTATATACATGGTACGTATTACAATATGAAATTGTAGGAGCCGCCCATGGCCCGCGCTGGCCTCACTCGATCAGCCATCAAACGTGCCCGCGACACACTCGTCGCCCAGGGGCTGCATCCGTCGATCGACGCGATACGTATCGCGCTCGGCAACACGGGCTCGAAAACAACGATCCACCGCTATCTGAAGGAACTCGAGGAAGAGGAAGGCACGTCGCTCACGCGCGCGGCATCGCTCTCCGACACTATCCAGGAACTGGTCGCACGGCTTGCGGCTCGCCTGCACGAGGAAGCGCAGGCGCTCGTCGACCAGCAGGCAGCCGCCTCGGCGACGCAGCACCAGCAGGCACAGACCGAGATGGCGAAGCTCACGACGGAGCTCGCCACGCTGCAGGCGCAGCTCGCGGCCGCAGCCGCCGCCTTTTCAAGCGAGCAGGGCGCGCACGCCGAAAAGCGCCTGGTGCTGCATCAGCGGGACCTGGACGTCGAACGTCTCACGCAGCAGGTGCGCGACCAGACTGCCCGACTGGCCGAGCAGGAGGGGTTCCGCCAGTCGCTCGAAGAAAAGCTCACGCACGCGCACGACGCCCTCGAGCATTACCGCACCGCCAGCCGCGAACAACGCGAACAGGAGGCCCGGCGCCATGAGCTGCAGGTCCAGCAGCTGCAGGCCAAACTGCGCCAGGTGAACCAGACAGCGATCGTCAAGCAGAACGAAATTACCCAGCTGAACAAGGACAACGCGCGGCTGCTCACTGAAGCCGGTACGGCAGGCAAACGACTGCGGACTGCGCGAAACGCTCGCGCGCGCAGAGCAGTCGCAGGAAATGCTGAACCGCGTACTGGCTGACCACGCCCGTACAGAAGCCGAGCGCGACGCCTTGCGCGCGACGGTCAGCTTGCAAACAAAGGAGCTTCATAATGCACGTGCGTCCCTCGAGGTAGTGACGGAGCAGCGGACGAAGCTGGCGGCGCAGATCGACGCGCATCAGCTGCTACTTACCGACTACCGGACACAGCTGGGTCAGGGCGCTGCCGCCGACTGAAGCGCCAGATTTTGCATCGAAAGGACTCATTCGGTGACGACGCCAGCGAGCGCGGTACTCGTGTGGTCTGCAACCCGCGCGGATATGCGCCCCGACATCTGAACCCGGACTTCGATCCAGGCCTGCTGATCGAGGTGTGAACCGGCTTCCGTCCGATGCGTCGTTCGGGAAAGAGCAGGCGCTCAACGTTTGGCGCTACAGCATAAGCCTCATCGAGGCGGAAGTACGTGCGAACCTGGTTACTAAAATAGCCAAATGGCACGAATGGTTGCTATGTTGACCATGTAAGTCGTCAGCGATCCCGGAACGGGTGTGTCGTGGGTCGTGGCGGGCAGCCCTCCGTTGTCAAGGTCCGCGGTATATTTATTCTTCGATGCGCAGGCAGCCGAGGTAATCATGGCGCAAATCCCGAAGGACCCAACTGTGGACGCCGTGTTGAGCTTGCGTCTTCCACCCGGAACCGACCCCGCGATTGCTTCATCCCTGAAACGCGGGATGGAGGAGTTGCTGACCATTGTTGTGGCATTGCCCCAGTTCGAGGCGCAGATTCTTCAACGTGCTGACGATATCGCCCGTGCTTTCACGGGTCTCGTGGCGCCGGATGCGCCACTCATTGAGGAGCGCATCCGGCGCCAGAAGACTATGCGCGAGGTTTTTGCCAGAGACGACTGGCTCACGGCTGAGCAGGTAAACGGGCTGCAAGCAATGCCGCCAGCGAATAAGGAGCAACCCGCCGGTGACTGGAAACGCGAAGGTCGCATCTTCAGTGTGGCATTGGAGGGTAACGAATATTTCGCTGGGTATCAGTTCGATGCAATGTGCCAACCTTTACCCGTCGTGCGGACATTTTGGCGATACTTGGTCCGGTAGCCGATAGTTGGAGAATAGCGGCCTGGTTTCATTTCCCCAACGGATGGATTTCCGGCTGTGGTGAGCACCAAGGCGACGCTGTGGCACCCCGAGATGCGCTCGACCGGTGTCGTGAGGTAACGGAAGCTGCGCGTCACGGGAACAAAGAGTATGTCGCCTGATGGGCGTTCACACGCTACCTTGCGGTAAGCGTCCGGCTCCCGTCTGGAGTAACCGCCTTTGGCGACTCGCCCTCGACAATGAGCGATTGCCTGAGACCTTGGCTGGCCTGCATTTCGTCGTCTCCTCGTGATCATGTTCGTTCATGCCATGCCCACCTTCAAAGGGCATGACATGCTCTCTAGAGAGGTGGATCGCACGCGGTCCGATTCAACGTGATGAGCTGCGAGCCAGTCCGACACGTTCACGGAACACGCGCTCAAACGTCATGGCACCGATAGGTTTCGCTTTCTCGGCTCGAGACGATGACCACCACCAATGGGCGGGGGCGGACCTGGGCCCGTTGCCTTTCGAATCAGCAATCTCCATTTTCTGGCGATCTTGCTGGCGAAACGTTCTTGGACGCCGGGACGCCCGCGACCTTTTTTCCTACACGGCAGGACAACGGAAGTTCGGCATGGTCGATGTGGGCAAGTTTTCAAACGCAACCGGCTGGAACGCGACCGAAGTCAGCCAAGGTTTAGCCAAGCTGCACGACCTCCTCTTCGAGAAGCGGCTACGAATCTGTCCGATTTGTCTCGAATCGGCTTACCACAGTGTCTGGCACCAGTTTCGAGGACTCCACATCTGCCCGATTCATTCATGCCAGTTGCTACCTACTTGCGCCTATTGCGGCGCAGGCACCTTGATCGTCAACGATTATTTCCGCCACAACGCGCGATGGATGCGCTGCGTTTTCTGTGGGCAATATCTGGCGGGAGCCGCGCCGGATCTGAACGATCACATCGACCTCAGAGATCAGTCGGGCACGCTTGCCGCTCACTTTGGAGTGCTGGACAAATGGTGGAGGGACTATGCCGGTGTCCTCGACCTGATTTCGGAGCTCGAGCCGATAGAATCCCCCGACCGGAAGGCGGGCCGACATTCCGGGGAATACCTGATCGCCAGTTTGTTCGATATCCTTGCGCCGATGCCAGGGTATCCGGCGAATTCAAGCGGCAGTTTGAATGTGTTTCGGTGGTGCGCGTCGGCCAATCGCACTGGCCGCACGCGAGCGGACTACCATGTGAAGAGTTCGGCTTATAGCAACGCGCTTGGCAAGCTGCTCCGATGGGCCATCAGGGAGCCCGATCACGTGCGACAGCTCCGGGACATCGGAAGGGCGCTCGAACAGCGCTGGGCGACGGACGTCACGCTTTATTCACCGCCCGTAGTCGCTGTCGGGTTAACCAGATACTGGTTTGAAGGACACAAGTGGGACATCTATCACGCAACCGATCCGCATCGCCATGCACTGCGGTCGGATGTGCCCCTGCCGAGCGCGTTACGCCAGCCAGTCTCGAGACTAGAGATGCAGGCATTTACGAGCGCGATTTGCTCAGCGTTTCTCCACGACGTCCGCCGGGCAACCGAGCAGGGGAAGAGCCTGTCAAGCGAGCAGTTGCGACAATCCGGGCCCGCCGCCGCTGGCGTGCGCAAACAGGAGGGCAAGCTGTTCAGCGGCCTGATTGTCTTTCCGGGCAATGACGACGTACCGCATTCGCCATTGCGGCGGCATCAGTTGGCGGAGTGCCTCATTGCCGCGTCGTCGATACTCGATCGTTGCGCTTTGCCGAAGGGAGGTAACGGTAGAGCATGGCCCCGTTCGCTCTTGACGACTATGCAGACTGGGGGATTCGGTTACCAAGCGCTCGTCGCATTGCATCGGCTTTGATGCGCTCGTCGGCCAGTGCCTTGTCAAGCGCTTCTGCTCGACCTTTCCAATAACGGCACTGCTCGGACATCTGCTGCCTCAGGTTGTCCGTCTGCATACGCATATGGTTTTCCAGTCCCGCCACGCACTGAACCGCGCCGGTCAATGCATCAAGGCGCTGCATTAGGTCCGCCGTCCGTTGGTCATGCTCGGCGCGCTCCCGCTCGAGTTGCTGCGTGAGTTCCCGCACCTGCGCCTCGGCTGACGTTGCGCGCATGCCAACGGTTGTGCATTCGGCTTCATATCTCGCCAGGCGAGCGTAGGCGTCGCGCAATGCCATCTCCGAGACCTCCACGCGCAGGCGAAGGTCCATCATTTCGTCGCTTCGCTCATCGACCGGCAGCGGGCCGTGGCTGGCCGCCGGGGGAGGCGCAATCGGCTCCCCAGCCTCGCGCACATTACGCGACCGCGGCTCCGGCAATCCTGCCTCCCGCGCGCGACGGATGGCTTTTGACCAAGTCAGCCCCGACGGTCGCCGGCGAATCCCAACCGCTGATAGCATCCGTTCATAAAGCGTCTGGCCATACAACTGGCCGGTAGCGCGTGCGACGGCCGCGATAAACTGGTCGAGGAATTCTTTATTCGCGTGGTGAGGCGCAGTCTCATTGGCGGACGCGGCCGCCGCAGCGATCGCGCGCCATTCGTCTGACGTAAAGGTAGTGGCCGGCCGACCCATAGAGCGATCCCTTGAACGAAACCTGGTTTACTATACAAATCCACCTCGGCTTGGGTGACATCATCAAGTTTGTCCACGTAATTCGTGTCGAAACTCGCAGGCCGACGGCCTTCGCCGACGGAATTCGTGTCGGAAATCGGGGTTGCGAACTCGAGACCGTCGACGCAATTTGTGTTGGAAATCGAAACCGGGAATTCCGCAACGATTTGTGAGGAATATCCGATACACATTACGTAGGCGCGCTCCGCATCGCCATAGTTATCCGTTCTGTCACAGCCATCGAATTCTCCAGTGCCGGAAAAACGGCAACTGGCGAGCATACGACGGCATCAAAAGCGGACATTTCTACGCGGCTAAAAGCGGACATTATCATCTAGCCGCTACACGTTCAAAAGTTGAACATTTCTTTTATGCAAAGTTCCCAAATGGCGGAACAGTGACGATTTCTCAGCCTCTTATCTCCGCTACAGACGGCGACCTATTCCTGCGACCTCGAACACAGTTCGCCATATTCTCGTTCATCCGATCGATCACATTGCCGGAATATGCCACAGGGTTCTGATCGAAGCGCGAGGCTTGTTAGTAAGCGCAAGGTTACTGAGATCGCGACTATGTTTATCTAGTAGAAGTGCGTTGCGCGTGACGCCCAAAACCGGCGATAGCCTATCCTGCAATACCGTGTTTTCAGTGCGCATTTGGTCGCCCTGCGTAAACGTTTTGCGTTGAGATTTCCGTCGTCGCGTAAACGTCCGTTCAGGCCCTGCACCATCATGTACGAATGGGTGAGCGAGGGCATTGCGTAGAGGTCTCCCCTCTGGAGTAAACGGCACGCATATGCCAGTGCGTTAAAAGAGGCGTAACCCGTGCGTGATGCTTTCCCGTTCGGTTGTCAATCCCGTGGGTAAGCCATGTGTGCGGTTGTGTCCATGTTTTTCGCATGGACACGCGCGTAACGTGTTCAGGGTTGGCACGGCTGCGTGCGTATCAAATCCGCTGACGGCATCGCAGGCAGTGCGCACGACTGGTGCATCGATGTTCGACTCAAATAGGCTTGCGCGCGTCCTGAGCTCCCCCTGTCCGATGTGCATGCGTTGCGTATTGTCAATCGACCGCCGTGCGCAACCGGGGACGATGCCGGTCGAATAGCGCGCGCGTCAGGAGTAAACCGGGATGCGTAACGGAGGATGTGTCGCGCGCGTACGACAGGCGCAAAAAAGTGCGTTGTTCTCACGGGTTCCCGTCGCTTCCCAGGTGTTCCCGTGTGCGTTTGTCGTGCAAAAAAAGGTGGTTGACGCGTGTGCCCGCTGTACGCAGGATGGTGTGAAGGTGGTACGTAACGGTGTGCGCAGGAGGGTGACTCATGCCTGTCGCGAGGGTCTATACAAAGTCGCAATGGGAGGCGTTCGCCCGTGCACTCGATGCGCTACCTGAAAAGCCCGAAGCTGAACATGGCGTCACGGTGCGCGATGCGATGAAAGACATGCGCGCACGTGTACGCGCGGCGCAGGCGAAGGGCTACACACTGGAGCAGATAGCGGAGCAGGCGAAACCGCACGGCATCGACATCACGGCGGGAACGATCCGCTACGCGCTGCGCACAGTCGGAAAGGGCAGCGGTGCCGGGAGTGGCGGCACGCGTGCCTCGTCGGGCGCGCGGGCGGCAGGGCAGACGGGCGGCGCAGCGGTGCGTCAGCCCCATGGTGCGCCGCGCACGAATCAGGTCCGCAAGGACGGGGGAAAGACGGTAACCAGAGAACCCATGCCGGTGCAGGGCACGCTCGGATTTTCGATCCGGCCTGACACTGACGATCTGTAGGGAGTCGCCATGAACACGACAGTCAATCCCATCTATCTCGTCGGTGGCGGTAAAGGCGGCGTTGGCAAGAGCGTGGTTGCGCTTGCGCTCGTGGATCACCTGCAGCGCCGGGGCGTGAATACCGTGCTGGTGGAAAACGATACGTCGAACCCGGACGTGATGCGCGCGGTGCACGACGAGATCGATTGCGCGTCGTTCGATCTGGACAAGGCCGGTGGCTGGATCGATTTCGTGAACTACTGTGACGGGCATCGCGATGCGGTCGTTGTGGTCAGCACGGCGGCACGCAACCAGGACGGGGTCACGCGCTACGGCGCGACACTGGGCAGTACGCTCGATGAACTCGCACGGCGGCTCGTCGTGTTCTGGGTCATCAACCGGCAGCGTGACAGTCTTGAACTGTTGCGGCAGTTCAGCGATACATTCCCGGATGCGACGGTACATGTTGTGCGCAATGGCTACTACGGCACGCCCGAACGCTTCGTGCTCTATCAGGATTCGAAGCTGCGCAAAGCTATCGAGGCGAAGGGCATGTCGCTGGATTTTCCGGAACTGGCTGACCGCGTTGCGGATGACCTGCGCAGCCAGCGGCTGTCGGTACGCAAGGCGGTTGAGTCGCTGCCCATCGGTCAGCGTGCGGAACTGCTGCGCTGGCGGGCGTGCTATGACGCGATGTTCGCGCAGGTGACCGGAGATGCGTGAGCGACGTATACGGCGGGAGCGGCACACGCGCCCGGTTGATCCGCTCGCGCGGCTGTTTCTCGAAGTGAGCGGCGAGCCGCCGGACGACGCAAGCCTGCTGCGCATGCGCCGCGTATCGGCGGCGCTGAACCTGCGTGACAACGATGCGTTGTGGTCGGTGCTGGCGGTGCTGGAATACTATCAGCGCCTCTACGAAGCAATGCCGGAGCGCATCAGGGAGGCGGGCGTGAGCGGGGTCGATGCGGCGCGGGCCGAAGCGCAAGCGGCGACGCAGGAGCTGATGGCACAGCATCGCGACGCGCTCGCACGCTGCAAGGAAACGATCACACTGGCAGAGACGATGACCGCCGAGCACGAGGCGCGCTACCGGGCGGCGCTTGCTGCGCTGAATGATGAGGCGCTCGCTGCGCTCGCTCAGCGTGCGGCGAACCGGATTGCAGGTGTTGCCGGAAACCGGCTCGTGGCGGCGACGGCGGTCGCGGCACGTGAGCAGCGGCAACAGCTCGATGCGGCGCTCGCGTCATTCGAGCAGGCCGCCATGCGGCGGTTCGAGAGGGCGTGCTACGGGCTGGTGGCGGGCGGACTGGTGGTGATGTTGCTCGCGGCTCTTGCGGGCGGGCTGGCGGGCTTGTGGACGGGCGACCATCGGGCGGGGGCAGACGGCTTGCCGTTTGCCCGGACCGGCCACACCTCGCCGGTATCGCCTTCCGGCAGGCCGCACTGAATCACGAAACGCGTCACGTAGGGCAGGCCTTTCGCGAAGCCATATGGGCGGCATCATCCTGCTGCAGATTTTCCAGTCCATCTGCTTTTTTGCATGACGGTGGCGAGGGCGAGGGACAGGGCCACTCCGCAGGTCAGGTGGTTGCGGACTTCGTCGCCAAGGTGGCGAGCGGGTAGCGACCGTGCCAACGCTCGGGAAAAGCCCGGACGATCTTCGTTTGCGCGCCCGTCGTATTGGAGAACGCCCGAATGGCGAGCGGCCGGGGTCGCGTTCGAGCTGTACCGGCTTTCGTGCTGGCGACACTGGTCAGGTAAGCCGCTTCAAGCGCTGCCCTGATAGACCAGATTGCCGTATCGTAGAAATCGAGCCGATCGGAGTGACTTCGAGGGTGCCCATGCCGAGTATCTCCGTGGCGATTTCGGCAAGCTGCTGCCTTGCGACGGGGGGGGCAGGTCAGAAGTGTTCACGGTGAACTCCCGGTTCGGTTGTGACGACATCTTTCACGCGCTGTTTCGGAGGAACATCAAGGGTTTTCGTCCGGACCGGCTGCGCCGGGCGGGCAGGCTCCCGACCTAGGCAGACGGCGGGCGCTCTGCCTGCGCGGATCAGGCCTCGTTCGCTTCGCCGTCGATGAACGCAGCGGCGCGGCGTAGCGTGCGAGCTGCCGCGTCGTGCTGGTCGAAGGCAATCATCGGGGTGCTGTAGCCTTCATCGCGGGCGCGCAGCAATGCCATGTCGTAATGGCGCCCGTGTTCGTACTGCGTGTCGGTTGCGTCGACGCAAGCGAGGAAAAGATTGGGTGAACCCACAGCTTTGGTCGCGAGCACGACCATGCGGATATGGTTGAACATGATGGACTCTCCGGTTCAGGCTGGATGCGCAGGCGGCAGGGCGTGATGCGGAACCGCTGCGCCTGCGCTGCCCCGTTGCCGGGGCGATGGTTGCAATGGTTACCGTCAGGCCGCGAGCGGGCCGGATTGCCCGGTACTCACGCTGTCAGCGGTCGGGAAAGGCCATGCTGACTGCGGGCTGGCTGCGGCGGGCGCGTCCGGTGCATCGGGCGGGGTGTCGTTGACGTGTTCCGTGCCGTGACCGGCACCCGGTTCCGTGTCGGCGTCCTCGTCTTCCGGCGTTTCTTCCGTGTCGGCCCCGGTGTCCGTACCGTCGCTCCCGTCCTCATCCTCATCGTCGTCGCGGCTCTCCCATGAGGGCGAGGCAGGGATTTCCCGGTCGGTGAAGATTTCCGGCACCCAGGCGACTTTCGCGAGCCGCAGTTCGGCGGCGGCTGCAGCGTCGGCCTTCTTCATCTTTTCGATGTCGGCTGCAGCCTTCGGCGATACGGCGGCAGCGACGACTTCGGCAATTCGCGCCTTGCTGACATGGTCGAAATACGTGGCGCGGGTGGGCGTCCAGTACCCGGTCATGTCGAGGTTCAGCGCACCTGCGAGCGCGTTGATCGCATGCGGTCTTTCTTCGCCCGCGATTCCGTCAAGCAGAGTGCCGGTGCAGAACGCGAGCAGATCGAGCAGCGTCGTGCCGGGGTCCTGCTGGATGAGCCAGGGCAGCAGGTCGGCCCGTTTCGTGGGCAGTTCCGCGATCCATCGCGCGCGTTGCGTCTCGATGGCGCTCCACGCGGGGCTGGTGTCCAGGTCGTCTGCGGCGCGCAGCAGTCCGTCGTGATTGTTCGTGCCGGTCAGGGCGAGGAAATCACGCGCGGACGTGTGCCCGAAATGCTCGGGCAGAGCCTTCGGGACCAGGTGATGCAGCAGTGCGGCGAGCGCCACGGCGGGCTGTGCGGCGAGTTCCGCACGCATCGCGGCGGTGCGGTGCGCGGTGAGGCGCTGGCAGAGCTTTGCGCTGTGGACCGGTTTGACCTTCGGGGCCGTTGTGGACACCGTATCGTGTGCTTCGGCTTCGGGCGTGCCGGTGACATGCGCACCTACGGCTTCGAGCGCGTCAGCATTCTCGCGGCGCACGAGGCCGCGTTCGATGACCAGTTCACCCTGCGGTCCGACGATGACGAATGCACCGGCTTCGGCCATCTGCTGTTCGTCCCAAACGAGTGCGGCGCTTTCGAGCGCGATAAGGGCGGCGTTGACGCGCTCGATTTCGTCGTTCAGCCGGTCCGCTTCCTCGTAGGCGTTTTCGTCATCCTCCGACAGCGCCTCCAGCTTTTCGGCCAGTTCGTCCTGTTGCGCGGTGAGCGCACCCATCTGCTGCTGCTCGTCGTCGGTGTACGGGCGCTGGACCGGGGCTAGCCTGCCGTAACGGTTCAGTTCCAGAAAGTCGCGCTCGACACGCGTTTCAATCCAGCCCCATCCTTCGGCGCGCACTTCTTCTGCGGCGGCGTCGAGCTTCTGGGCGACGAGACGCTGCAACAGTTCGGCGTCAGCGATATAGCCTGCGTTTTCGTCGTCGCTGAACAGATCGCGGCGAACGTAGCCCCCTGCTGCTTCGTAGGAGGCTACGCCCACGAAGCGCACAAGCCGGCTGCGGCTCGCGTCGATCTCGGCACGTGTGATGGCCTGCTGCAGATAGTTGGGCTGGCGCTGCCAGTCATTCGCGTCGAACCAGATGTGTTCCTGAGTTTCGTGATCGTCCGCGAGCGCGAGGGCCGCAAGCTGGTCGAGCGTGATCGCATCCTCGCGCAGCAGCGCGAGCAGCTTCGGTGCTACGTTGGCGAGCTTCATGCGGCGCTTGACGGTGAGCGGCGATGCGGAGAACAACGCGGCGATGTAATCGACGCTGCGCCCTTCCTCCGCCAGCATCCGGTACGCGCGCAGCACGTCGAACGGGTCGAGTCCTTCGCGTTCGCTGTTCTCGATCAGCGATATGGCAAGCGCTTCGCCTTCGCTGACGAGGCGCACCGGCACCGGATAGTCGGCAGCGATGTGCTTCTGTTCGAACAGCAGGTCGAGCGCGGCCTCGCGGCGCTGGCCCGCGCAGACACCATAGCGGCGCTGCCTGCCACGTCCGCCCTTCATTTCGTGAATGACGAGATTCTGCAAAAGGCCCTTGGCGCGGATGCTGGTGGCAAGGGCGGCGATACCCGACAGCGGTGCGGTGCGGGCGTTGAGCGGCGAGCGCCGCAGGCTGGAATACGGCACGGTAACGACGGGCTGCTCGTTGCCAAAATTCGCTTCGAGCAGGGGTGTTGCCGTCGCGTCTGCCGCTTGGTTAAGAGCTGCAGCAGTGGCGTCATTAGACTGCGTATTGACTTTGGCTTGCATGGTTTGCTCCAGATAAAAAAAGGAAAGTTCCGGGTCACGGTCAAGCGGATACCGTTAGGTCCGGACCCGGATAGGAGTCCTGACGGTACGAAAGGAGATCGGGTGGTGATGGGCTGCCGCCCGTCCTGTGCTTACGCTTTCAACTGGCGCATGGCGTCCGCGAGCATCCAGAGCGCGCGGTTCAGTTTCACGTTCTGGTCGATCCCGATGACGGGACGGGTAGACATGGAACGCCCGCTGCGTGAGCGCCCATGCAGTCCGCCCTTGGTCAAGTGCTCTTGCACCTTGTTAAAAACCGTCCAGAGATCATCGCGGCGGTCCTCGAAGCGGCGCGGGGCGAGCAACTGGTTTTCGGTGATCGGGGCGGGGGCCTCGGCGTCGGTCGGGTCATAGCGCAGCGCGAGTGCGGAGCGGGCGAAGGCATGCTGTTCGTCGCGGTTCAGTTCGATGGCGCGCATGCCGTCTTTCTGCTCGCGGATCAGGTTGAAGCCGTCGAGCACATCGAAAGCGCCGTTGATCACGTTCTGCACCACGTTGCCTTTATGCGGCACGCGGATATCGCGCACGTTGTCCCCGACGACCATGCCGTTCTGGCAGACAAATCTGAACGCGCCAGCCAGCATCTGGTAACTGCTGGTGCCATCGTGCGAGTTGAGCAGGATGATTTCGTTGACGTCCTCACCCGTGATTTCGGTGGCGGGGCGAAGGCGCAGCATGTGTTTCGTGTACTCGCGGCGGTCGTCGTGACGAACGCGGGTCTGGCACACCATGAAGGGCTGGAAGCCTTCATTGCGCAGACCGCGCAGAACGTCGATGGTCGGGATGTAGGTGTAGCGATCCGAGCGGCTTTGATGCTTGCCGTCTGCGAAGATGGACGGGGCGACGCGGCGAATCTGGTCATCCGACAGGGGCGAGTCGGAGCGGAGCATCGGGGAGCCGTAATGGAAGGAGGAAGCGAGTTGCATGTCAGTCTCCAGAGAGAAACAATCAAAAAGGGTGGATCGGTGTTGCGCTGACCGGGCTCCAAGATTCGCCCCGCTGTAGGGGTTGGGTTCGTCCTGGTGGAACCCGGGGCTGGCTTTGCTGCCGCCAGTCTCCTGAGTTCGCGCCCGTGCGACTCAAGGAGCCGATGGGAGGCAGATGTCAAGGAAAAAGGCGCGGGAGGGGTGCGGGCAACACGGTCCCTCGCCCCTTGACGTCTGCCTCCCATCGGCTACTGTCGCGGGTGTCGGGCGCGAACTCAGGAGACTGGTGAATGCAAGGCGTCGGGTTTGACCGGGATGAAACGCCGCGCGGCGAGCGCGAATGTGGAGGCCGCCTGCGGCCTTCACCTGACTGGGCTTTTAAGGGGTTGAGGGGTTGCGTCAAGGATTGAAGCCCGCAGGGGCGAGACGCGGCACGCGGCTCGACGCGAAGCGCGAAAGCCTGGCCCGGCGTGCGCGCCGGGAGACGCCCGCACAGGCTTGGCCATGTACAACTGCAGTGTGAATGTTGACGGCCAGGACCGACTTCTTTTGCTCAACCTTGGACCGGGAAGATCTATCGGAAGCTCAGCATTTGCATGATGTGCGGACACGATCCGATCGATCATCACGCACGCCGACATCTCATCGCTGAGCGTCTGCTCAACGCGCTCCGGCAGCATTGTCCGGTTGGGAAGTTGAGTGAACGGGCGACGTGAGCCAGACGGAATAATCGATCTTCACTTTGACGCCGCTCCGTGATGTCACGCTGGATATCTGCAGCGAATACGAGATTTCTGGGCGAGGTCGCAAGCGAGCCCAGTTTTAGTCGTTCGACATCAGCGCACAGATCGTCGACAATCGTGCCCACGAACCTTTCATCAGCGTCGTAGGGATGCAGTTGAGTCGGGACGGAAAAGTGAGGGAACGGTGCTGGAGATAAAGAAATGGAGCGAAATTAAAGACCGGTTTCGCGACGGTCTGATACTTGGCAACGGCGCAAGTATCGCCATCCATGACGGCTTCGGCTACGAGAGCCTCTACCGAGAAGCGCAACAGCGAAAGTTCCTCGATGAGACGGCGATCTCGGTCTTTAAGGCCTTTGGACAGGATCAGTATGACTTCGAGCTTGTGCTGCGCCGCCTTTGGTATGCACGCCAGGTGAACGAAGCATTAGGTCTTTCCGGCAATGCAGTTGAAAAGGTCGACGAGGCGTATCAAGCGATCCGCAAAGCTCTAATCGAGACCGTCCGCGACACTCACGTAGGATACGAGGACGCGTCGCAGTATTTCGATCCGATCGCAAAATTTGTGCAAGGTTTCCGCACCGTTTTATCGTTGAATTATGATTTGGTCCTTTATTGGGCCCTGATGTATGGCAACAACGTGAAGCTAGGCAAGTATCGGGACTGCTTCCGCTACGATACATCAGGCAGGCTTGTCCTTGATTCGGACTGGGAAAAATATCGGGAAGACGGCGGCACAACCCTATGCTTCTATCCGCATGGAAACCTAGTTCTCGGGCGAACTGTGGCGGACGATGAGCTGAAGGTCAAGGCGGGTGGTTCAAATCTTCTGGAAACAGTCTTCGAGAAATGGCAGGCTGGGGACGTCTTACCGGTCTTTGTCTGCGAGGGTACAAGTGAGCAAAAACAACGCTCCATCAATGGATCCTCTTACCTCCGGCAAGTGCAGTCGAAGGCTTTTGATGAGATTCGCGAGAGCATTGTGATATACGGCTGGAGGATGGGGCCACAAGAACAGCATATTTTTGAGCAAATACTTGCAGCTAAGCCGAAGGCGTTGGCAATCTCGGTGCGGGGCGATAACCAGGAGACCGTCAGACGTGCAAACGAATTATTTTCAGAAAAAATCGAAAGCCTGGTTTTCTTCGATGCCAATAGTCCTGGCGCGTGGGCTAAATCCGATGGGTCGACGGAGCGGCAGCAGGCGGAGTGGAAGACTGATCTGAAGGGGATACTTGCTAAGCTTCGAGGGCAGAGGTAAGCGTTTCTGTTTTCCGCAAGACGCGATCGTTTCTTTTGGGGCGGGTGCCTCCGACAGCCGGAAGGGCAGAGACCGGCCCAGATGGAAAGTGCATTTGAACACTATCGTGGTGACTCTGGCCCACGACGTGAACAAGGTAAAGTGTTTGTGCAAGGCGACAGCGGGACACAAAGCATCCTGCTTCTGAATCGCCCGATACGTAGCGGATACAAAAATCCGCACGGTTGATCGACATGTTCGCTGACCACGGTTTGTGACGTTGGTAGTGACGAACCTAAAAATGTCCTTCCATCATGAAAATACCTTTAGGAGTGCTAGCCGGAGTCGAAAATCTAGCAAAACCCTTGTAAGGAAGCGCCTCACCTCAGCATTTTGATGAATTTTTGGGGACCCCGTGGGAATCTGCCGCAAGATTATCGCGCGCAACTTTGCCTTGTGGCCGCGCTAGCCGTTTGCCAGATACCGAAGCACGTCCTGCTCCGAGGAGAGGATGTGAGTGCCAAACCTTTCGTCCATGCGCATTTTCCCGCTCAGTAACAGCGCGCGCAAAGGATGTTCAGTAAACATTGCCTCGTGATACGCGAGACCAGCACAAGCATGATGGATATCGAAAAGCCAGTTGCTATCGAGTTTTCGAGTCTTGTTCCATCTGATCGCCGCATGACACATTGCATGAATGAACAGCGTGGGTACACGCGTGGCCATCAAATCAGGACTTAGTCGAAGGGCGTTGAACAATCCCCGTTGCACCGTTTCTTGGAATATACCAATTTGCTCGGCCGTTGCGTTCTGATAGTCTTTTTCGATTAAGGCAGCTTGTGCCAATTCCCGACTGAAAAGCTTCACACATCCCGAAAATTCCGCCTTGGCAGCCTGTTCGAAGCTGCGAATCTCGTCGGCATACTTCTCCATCTTTTGGTTGATCCGCACAGCCGAAGTTTGAAGCGATGTCGTGCCCCTTCCCTGCTCCTGCGTGGCAAAGTCGGCAACGGTTTGAAACCACATGAGGTCGATGAACGATTTCTGCGCAACGAGATTGACTTCAGCGTCCCACGTTTTCACATGAGGTACTTTCTCGCCTAACACGAAACCTGTCTTCACCCATACCTTGTCGCGCAAGCTTCCGACATCTGCAATCGGTGTGGCAACGAAGTTCAGCAACTCCATGCGAATCCGTGTCTTTTCGGTTGCGACGGCAACACCACAACTCAATTCGTCCATGAGCTCCGCCGTTGCCAAACGCGTTTTGCCATCAGTTTGTTGCATTGATTCGGCATACGCTGCATCACTCAATGGGCAGATTGCAGTGCCCTTGGACACCAGCGCGCGCAATAAGCTGAGAATTTCTATATGAGAATGACTCCGAGGTCGTCCGAGAGCGGCGTCCCTCAGAAGTATCCAATACTTAGTGTCGAGATAAATCCGTCGTCTACCGACGAGGTTACCCGGCAGCGTGTTCTGCAGAGATTGAAAATATTCCGTTGCGGAGACATTGGGTTGCGTTCGGTGCCGTCTAAGATTTTCAAGGATTTGTTCGTCAGTGAGCATCAGCGCCTCGGCACAACCATTGGAGCAATGGACGGGGAAAGCGCGTATTCGGAGTACTCGGGCAGAGGCTTTGCCCGTGACAGTCTTCCTCCGGATCGCGTGTAGGAGTCGAGCTCCCTTGTTGTTGCGCCTAACAGGCGTATAAGTGCACGAAACCCGCGGCAATCCGCCGGTAAAGTGTCGCAGCTCAACGCGGTTATTCCTATCACGTTCTCGTAGTGAATAGGCGAGTACCACAGCAAAAATTCTCTTCGGAATCAGTCGTTGGGTGGTTCTTGGTGGGTATAGCAGTTCGGTGGATTCGCGCCCCTATTACGGCTCTGAGACCTAAGGCACACACCGATTTGCCCGCTGCGGCTTGGGATCATTCGCAAACGATCGTGCCAGCATCGCGTAATTGTTGCCCTAGAGCAACGTTGCGAACCCGGCAAAATCTACCAATTCCGTAAATATCGGTCACCTGTTCATTTATACAGTAAAATAGCCGAAAATTCTAGATGTAGTGTATTGACCGGAATTCAAACGCTGCATATAGTATCTCAGCACTCTCAGTGGCGGAGTGCTAAAGGGTCAGATTGGGCCACTTTTACTTTAAGAGGGCCAATCATGGCTGACACGCATCAGGTCGTTTTTTATCCCGTCGGTAACGGCGACACCACGCAGATCGTCCTGTCCGGGGGGCGGCGCGTCCTCTTCGACTTTTGCCATCGTGAAAAGGCGGAAGATCCCGGCACACCGGAAATCGATCTCAAAGCCCGATTGAAGGCCGATCTTAAAAAAGCCGATCGGGACTATTTCGACGTCGTGGCTTTCACACATGCTGATCTGGATCACATCCAGGGCAGCACGGATTTCTTCGAGCTGCAGCACGCGAAGAAATACCATGGCGAAGGCCGCATCAAGATTCGTGAACTCTGGGTTCCTGCCGCGATGTTGCTGGAGGAAGCAGACAACGACCATCAGATGGAGGAGTTCGTCCTGCTGCGCCAGGAAGCACGGCATCGCCTGCTGGAAGGCAAGGACATCCTGGTGTTCTCGAAGCCGCAGGCTTTGGCTGACTGGCTCGAACCCCTGCTGAAAGAAAGGGGCGAAGCAGCGAGCGCTCGTGACCATCTGTTCATCGACGCTGGAACGATTGTCCCGGGCTTCACGCTGACCAAGGACCGTGCAGAATTCTTCTGCCATTCGCCTTTCATCAAGCATTGCGACGAAGGCGACATCATCCGCAACAGGGCTTCGCTGATATTCAATGTCCGGCTTCGGGCCGACGGGAATGATTACGACTATCTGGAAGTGGGCGATGCGACATGGGAAGAAATCGAAGATATCGTCAACACAACCCGGTATCACAAGAATGAGGACCGGCTCGCCTGGGATCTGTACAACATTCCTCATCACTGCAGCTATCTGGCATTGAGCGACGAAAAGGGCGACAAGGAAACGGAGCCTAAGCCCTTGGTCAAGGATCTGCTGCTGCTTGGCAAAAGGGATTCCTACATCGTCAGTTGCAGCAAGCCGATCCCGGACGAGAAGGACGCGTATTCGCAAACGCAGCCGCCTCATATCCAGGCGCGCAAAGCCTACGAGCGTTACTTGAAGGAAGTCAACGGCCGCAAGTTCCTCGTCACGATGGAGGAACCGAACGGCAACAAACCCGAGCCCATCAAATTCGAGATCACGGGCGGCGGCGTAAGCTGGATTCGCTCGGCGTCCATCGGGGCACCGGCCATCATCTTGTCTTCGCCACCGCGGGCGGGCTGATGGCCGACGACTATTACGAGCTGGCGAATGTCGTAGAGCTTGCGGACGCGGCAGCGTTGACAATTCCGCGCACCCGGCTGCTTCATGATGCCGTCGCGCGACAACGCGATTTCACGATCGTACAGCTCCTGCAGCACGGCGAGGGCAACACACCGAAGCTCGAATGCCTCATCGTCGATGTCGAGTGTGATGGCGTACCGCCTAAGAACGGTGCCGGCATCCGCTATCGGGAGCGCTTGGCGCTGTGTGTGCCGGACGACCCTAAGCGGCTCGTCGACGTGTTGGCGCTGCGCAAGGATTTTCCGGTCCTGATGCACCAGAATCAGGGCATTGCCGGCGTCCCGGCCAGCCTGTGTCTCTATTTCGAGTCTGTCACCGCAGTGATGCGGACGTGGACGCCGCAAAGCTTCTTGCGGCGTATCCAATGGTGGCTCGAAAAAAGCGCCAGAGGTGAGCTGCACCCGGCGGATCAGCCGGTAGAACATCTGTTCTTCGCAACGCCGTACGAGTTGGTTTTGCCGTGGGACCTAGCCGCGCTACGCAAGAACGCGGAAGTTCGCTTCATTCTGGCCCGCGGCCCCGACCGCCCCAACGGAGGCTTCACCTCCTTCCTTGAGGCGGTTCCAAGAGATGCTCCGGTCCAAGCCGACGCGGCTGCGCCGATCGAATTGACGTTGCCGCCGATTGTGCACGGCTTCATAGAGCGCGACCCGGCGACCTTGGGGCAATTGGCCGATATTCTCGCCAGGCGCGGGGTCGAACTGCTGCCTATCCTGTCGACCGCACTGCAGGCGCGGGTAGGCGCCAAGGGTGCAGCTGCATCCGCCGAAGACAAATGCACGGTTATCCTGCTGCATATTTCCATCCGTCGGACGGATGGCGAAGAGGCCGTCGGGGTCACACACCGCGCTTTCCTGACGCCGATGGGTGGACTTGAGCTGGGCGTGGCTACCGGGGCCTTGTTCTTTCACAACAAGCAATATTTCAGCGCGGCGGGCGTTCTTGGCGCGGAACCTGCGACTGCGTGGCAAGAGCAGCCAGTGTTTCCGATGGACGTTTTGAGCAGAAACGACGCCCAAGCGGCCAGGAGACAGTCGGGCATCGACGAAGAAGGCCCCAACGCCGTGCTGGTCGGCGCAGGCTCTCTCGGCAGCGCGATGCTCAATCTTTGGGGGCGCGCTGGCTGGGGGCGATGGACCGTCATCGACAAGGACCACGTCAAACCGCACAACCTGTCACGGCATGTGGCCTATGCCCAACATGTTGGCGACCCCAAGTCCGATGTCGTGGCAGGCCTGAACGCCGCAGTCATGAATGGCGCCACGGTGATCATGCCACTGAACGCCGATGCCACCGACTTCGAGCAAAGCGCAGTCAAAGGCGCGTTGACCAGCACGCAACTGGTCATCGATGCGTCAACGACGCTGGAGTATCCCCGCGCGGCAAGCGCCGTCGATGCGTTCGCCAGGCACGTATCGGTGTTCATCACGCCAAGCGGTGACGCTGGAGTGCTGCTCGCCGAAGATGCTCAGCGTTCGCTTCGCCTTCGAACACTTGAAGCGCAGTATTACCGCGCCCTGATTCAACAGGAATGGGGACGCGCTCATCTCGCCGGCAACGTCGGTTCGTTCTGGAGCGGCGCAAGCTGCCGGGACATTTCCATGGTCATGCCGTATTCGCGGGTCATGGCGCACGCCAGCACGCTCGCCGAACAGATCCCGGTGACGGCCGCGTACGAAGGCGCAGTGATCCGTGTGTGGCAGCGCGATCCAGTTCGTGGCTCGGTAGACGTTCACGACGTACCGGCCGTTGCGGAACGCCGCATGTCACTCGACGACTTCGATTTGTTCCTCGACGCCGGCATAGAGCAGCAATTGAGGGAACTGCGCACGCAAGGTTTTCCCAATGAAACCGGGGGCGTGCTGCTTGGCTATTACGACTTCAACATCGGCGCTGTTGTAGTTGTCGCAGGCCTGCCAGCGCCGCCGGACAGCAAATCCAATCGCAACTCGTTCGAGCGTGGCATAGCCGGTTTGGCGGAAGCCGTCGCCGAGGCATCCAGAAGAACCGCCGGCATTGTTGGCTATATCGGCGAATGGCACAGCCACCCTCCGGGACACTCCAGCTTACCCAGCAGGGATGATCTTATGCAACTCGTCCATCTGGCCCTAGGCATGGCCGATGACGGACTGCCTGCTGTTCAGCTCATCGTCGGCGAACACGATCTGCAAGTGCTGCAGGGGATGGCGAAATGAGCTTCCGCGCCGCCATGCCCGACAAGCCAGTACGGCACGAGCACCGCGTTCCGGCTATCACTGCAAGTCAATATCGTAACGTGCCTTGGGTGTTCGCATGCCCGGACAGATGATCCTGCGCATCTGGGATGTGCAGCACGGTTCCTGCGCCATGCTCGCGCACCGATCCGCCAGCGGAGTTGAGGGCCGGGCTGCCATGATGGATTCGGGTGACAACGGTGAGACAGGTTGGAAGCCGAGCACCTACATCAAGCACTGGCTGCGACGCGATGTACTGGACTACCTGTTCATCACGAATGCAGACCTCGACCACATGAGCGACCTAAACAACCTATGGTGCCAAGGAATTGCCGTCAACGTGTGCTTCGGGAATCGAGGCGTGTTCACACACGCCTTGCGGATCATCAAGGAAGCCGGTGGCGAACTGACCGATGACATCGAGCGGTACCTTGCCCTGCACGCAGGCTACGTCCATTCGGTCAGCGCGCCATTCGATCAGAACATGGGCGGTATCACTGCCACCACGTTCTGCAATCTTTATCCGCGTTTTTACGATACGAACAACCTGAGCTTGGTTGTCTTCTTCAAGTTCGGCCCATTCAAGATCCTGTTTCCTGGCGATCTGGAAAGCGATGCCTCGTTGGCGTCGCTGAAACAACCGGCCTTTCGCACGGGACGGATAGGCATCACCTATTGGATGTATTACATCGGGGGCGAGCGAACGGCTGGATTTGCTGCTCGGACATACCCTGCTAACACCAGATGCAGCAGCGCAAAACACAAAAGATTCGGGGTTTTCCATGCCGACTAATCCGTTTGTCCAGTCTCCGCAAAATCGTCCCCAACTGCGTCCTGTGAAAACCAGATTTAGAGCTTACATGCTCGGGGAAGCCGGCGCGTCATATTCGTACTTCGCCGACAACCATTTCACGCTGATAGAGGCGAGGCGAACTGAGGAGCGCAGTTACAAGTCGTTGGTCCATGAAATGGCTATATGCGAAAAGGACAATATCGATACCTTGCACATCACCAGTTGGGATACTGACCACTGCAATCTGGGCGATCTAAAGTGGATTTTGGATGAACTTCGGCCAACGAAAATCGAATATCCGGGCTATGAGCCGCATACAGACACCGCTCACGAGTGCCTGAAAGTAATCAAGGCCTACCAAGCCCTGTGCGTGCGCCAGAACCGCAAATCCAAACTAATAAAGGTCGACCCACCATACATCAGCGGGCTCGCCAGTGGCGCCCACCTCGGCTACACCGACATCTTCTTTCATCCAAAGCAGTTGCGTGAAGGAAATTCGAACGAGAACTCAACCGTCAAACTTTTCCGTACGGGCATGTTCAACGTTGCTAGTCTTGGCGACATCGGTCATGTAGATATCGGCGCATTGCTCAAAAGCAGCAAAATATTTTGCAATGAGGTCGACGTCTTGATTCTCTCTCATCATGGCGCGGAAAACGATGTGAACACGAAGGCGTTCATGCAGGCCGTCAAGCCGAAACTCGCCATTGCCACCACGAACTACTCCAACATGTATGAGCACCCAGCCGAATCTGTGTGCAGAATGCTTCGATCACTCGATGTGGACCTCTGCACAACGAAACGAGGCGACGTCATCGTGGAGTCGGTGCGAAATCACACCGTTGCGTACCAAGCGACGACCTACATCGGCAATCCACAAGAAGTCGAATGGCAAGAAGAGTTTCGGAGCAAGAAGGCTGACCTGCTTACCGTGTCAGGCGACAACTTGCGAGCCCGGTACCAGGCCCGTATCCGTCGACCGTAAGCAACGTTCTGTACGAACAAGCCACCTCTGACGACTAACCAGCCAAAAATCGATGATGTCCGAGCGATCAAACAAAGAAATGAATAAGTTACCAGACGCCGCGACGTCCAAGGACGCAAAGCGACCACGCCTCGGACTTGCGGCATCTGGTGGCGGAGTGCGAGCAGCCGCGTTCCACGCCGGCGTGCTGAAATATCTTGCTGAACAGAGTTTGCTCGAGCGGGTGCAGCATATTTCTTCGGTTTCCGGAGGGAGCCTTTTTGTCGGCCTTGTCATGTGCCGTGCTGGCTATAAATGGCCAACGTCCCAAGAATATACGGGGCGCGTCTACAGCGAGGTCAAAAGCACCCTGACAACTACATCCCTACAACTCAGTGGAGCCCTCCGCCTGATCTTCAATCCGCTAAACTGGCGATTCGCCCTATCGCGGGCTAACGTGCTAGAACAGACTATTCGGACAGTTTGGGGAATCAGGGCACCTTTGAGTTCAATAAGAGGCGGCCCGGTATGGTCAATCAATGGCACGACAGCCGAGACCGGCCGGCGCTTCCGCTTCAAGAATGGCGGATTTGGTGATTACGAACTGGGCTATGCACACTCCGGGCCACTAAGCCTCGCTTCTGCGTTGGCAGTGTCGGCCGCGTTCCCGGGAGGTATCGGCCCGTTGTCCCTCAAAACCCACCGTTTTGCGTGGAAAAAGAGTACAGATTGGGATCCGGACGCCGTGCCGGTCGGTATCAAACCTCACTTCAAACGCCTGCATCTGTACGACGGCGGGGTCTATGACAACCTCGGAATAGAACCTCTGTTTGACTGCGGCACGCAGCGGTTCAAGAAAGGCAGGGACACGCCGATCATTGACCACCTGATCGTGTCGGATGCTGGCGCTCCATTCGCACGAACCCGCATTAGCCACCCGCTCAACCCTGCACGCTTCAAACGAATCGCCGACATCGCGCTCGACCAGACAAGAGCTTTGCGTGTGCGGAGCCTTTCGAACTTTCTGATAAACAATCCAGGTGCTGGCTTGTACCTGCAAATCGGTTCCGGCGCGCTCGCCCAGATAAAAAAATTCGGCTCCGGTCGAGCGGCACATGCCGCACTGCTGGCGTACAGATGGCTCGACACCACGATGGTGAAGGAGGCCGCAGCAATTCCAACGTCGCTAAAACGTTTGTCGGAAGAAGAGTTCGACTTGCTTTCGCAACACGGGTACGAGACTGCACGATGGAACAATGAGCTTTGGCGCTAGCGGGCCCCAACGTGGCAGTAGACGCGTGAGTAAAGTCGTTGACCGACGAACATTCAATGCGCCTCGCGCCGGTAGCTAACGCCGAGCCGGCGAGCGAGCGTGGCGAGTCGGTTCGGTTCGGTGATCTGGCATGCCTTTTGACGACGGCATTCGGCGTAGTCTGGTCATGGCGAGACACGATAGTCACCAGACGACCTTGGGCATGAGTACTTGTGCTGGATGCGCTGCCCAGGTTACGGTATGCGCCGGACATGTCGGCTTGCCGTTCCGCGGTGGCGGGCAGTCCATATCTGAAACCACAGGGGAGAATGACTGATGAACAAGCAGGATCTGATCGACGCGGTGGCGACCTCCACGGGCGCGAGCAAAGCCATCACCGGTGAAGCAATTGATGCGGTGATCACCGCGATTACAAAGGCCGTGAGCAAAGGCGAGAGCGTACAACTGGTAGGTTTTGGCTCCTTCAGTCAGGGAGCGCGGGCGGCACGTACAGGTCGCAATCCTTCGACGGGCGAAGAGATTCGTATCGCTGCGGCGAAGACTGTGAAGTTCAGCGCGGGCAAGGCATTCAAGGATGCGGTCAACGCTGGCAAGTGAGCAAACGTTTGTTCGACGGCGCGCATTTTTGCGCTGTCGTCCAGAGGTAACCGTGAGGTTGGGAGGTCGTTCATGCGCTGCGGTGGCGTCGTCGCGGCGGTGTGTGGATTGGCACCGGGTGCCGCCCGGTTGCGGCACGCCATCTGTCGGCGGAGGGGAGCGTAGTCTTGCCACCGTCATGGCCCGCAGGAGCGAGGGGCGGTTTTTCGGCGGGCATTACCGGTCGGTAGTTACACGCTCGTCAATAACGCGCTGTTCACGGCCAACGGGAAGCTCACAGAAAAGACTTCCATATCCATTCGCCGATGCAGGCGGCGATCCCGGGTCGGGAGTCTGGTTGCCTTCGTGACGGCTTTCGCTTTCACTGAACTCCCGCTCCGTCCCGGTGAGGTGGACCTGCTGAGCATCATCAAATTTTTTCTCGGCTTTCCTGAAACAGCTCGCAAAGCTGCTCCAGGGAGTGATCTGCTCCGGCTTCGGCGATTCTGGTTTCCAGAGCCTGGGTGTAGTGAGTCACGGAGTGGTTGAGTTGCTTCAGGCAGGCAGTGAAGTACGCGAGAAACGACGTTGCCGGGTACCCGAGATAGCCTTGGCGTTGAATAGGGAAGGGAGCGCGTCAGCCACGTCGCGGCATGCTGTGTGGGCCGATGTTCTTTCCTGGCTTCGAACCATATCCCATTTCCAGATGATTTCAGCCGAGAGGCTCAGGTGAGCAGCCGTGTCAGCGCGAAGCTCATTGATCCATGCCTGCCGTTTATCCGCGATGACGGTCTGCGCGGCGACACCGGCCGCTGCAGTCAGGATCGAAACGTCCCCTGAACCGATGGCTTACCACGCCGCCGTGTGTAGACTCATGTCCGTTCCCGGAATGTGCCCAAGGCGGGCAGAACCCAGATTATATTATCGCGCATACCGCAAGCGCCGCCGTATCCGTGGTCCACGGGCATGGCATTGCTATCGCCACAAGACGTGAGCTGAGTGCCGGGTGATCTGGCAGGCAGTCGCGCGCATAGCCAAGCCCTTGACGGACAGGACAATGCCATAGGACTTCAGCGGACGGATGGTGAAGTCTCGGCGAAACAGCGAACCTGCTCGGAGCAGGCGGCTAGTTCTTGTAAATGAGACTGCCAGAATCGTTTCGGCCGAACTGCAACCAATAGTGCTGCAGTCGGTCGAGCCGTGTGAGTTGCCCATTTCGCCGCAAAACATGTCGTGCAAAGTGACGAAATTGTTGGGGAGACAGCCATTGCGATCGCGCGTCATCGCCAAACCGGGAGTCCCATACAAAAAAGGCCAGCTCGTAGTCGATAACGTGTTTCCCGGATGTGCGGCTGTCCTTCATCTGCCCGCGTTCGACAGTGGCGTGGATTCCCTGGTCACGGAACGGGAGCAGTTTTGTGAATAGATCGAGCGCTTCGAGGTCGGCCACGTAGTGATGTTTCAGGACCCCCGAGATCTGGGGATAAATATCCGTTTCCCCGAACGTGCGCTCGCAGGCGAATTTGGCCACGATAGTCCGGTGGTTGCCCCCGGAGTCGGAAAACCATGGGCCACCGTTGAGTGAGCTGAGGCAGATACCGTTTTCCAGTTCGCCGGAGAAGTAGTACGAAGGATTTTCGTCGTACTTCCGGAACGCATCGCACATCTTGGATGGTTTGTACTGGGGATCGGTTGCGGCATCCAGCCAGGTCTGCCCTGCATAATGATCCCATTGCCCGACGACCTCGCGCATGTCGATCTGGGACATGGGCTCGAACACTTCCCGGATGACGAATTGCATCGTATCAACCGCGCCATGTCGGGTGAACACTTTTTCCCAGTTGCGGATGGTGTCCTGTGCCCAGGAAGGCGTATTCCCGGTAACGTACTCAATCAGGGGCTGGCTCAAGTTGCGTCTCCTGCGATCGAATTGCATCCAAAAAATGGTCACACTGTGGATAACGGCACGATCGGTTGGAGACTTTAGCCCGCGGCTGGCTGTTTCCGATATGTTTTGGCTCCGGGAGTGACCGTGTTTTCCGCAAACGCCGGGTTGCCCGCGTGGGCAGGCGTAGCGCAGGAGGTGCCTCCCTATATTCCGTCAAGATCGTCGTCTAGCCTCGAGTACCTATGTTGCGATCCATCGTCGCTCGCGGACTTTTACGGTTTGGCCACTTGGCCTTTGGCGCCTCGGTTTACTCTTTGCGTTGACTAGGCATCATGAGATCCCAGTAGTCGCCAAATGACCCGTCGCGCGGGGTTGCCGCCTGTTCGGGCCCGTAACCAACCATAAGATCCGAATGAAACAGGCATTGATGATTGGCGCTCTGAGCACCATGCTATTCGCTAATGCAGCATTAGGGAAAGTCTGCAAAAGTCCTGGCATTGACGTGAGCGTGGACTATCCTGGGAGCAGGAGAATTTAAGGGGTGACGTGATGGCACAACTTGGCCTTGGTCTGGATCTGTCAACGAAACGCACGCGCAAGCGGGAATTTCTCGAAGAGATGAGGCGCGTGGTGCCGTGGTCGCAACTGATTGCCCTGATTGAGCCGCACTATCCGAAGGGTAAAACGGGACGGCCGCCATTTCCGATTGCCACGATGCTGCAGATTCACTTTATGCAGCAGTGGTTTGGTCTGTCAGACCCGGCGATGGAAGAAGCGCTCTATGACGTGCCGCTGTATCGCGACTTTGCGGGGCTTGACGACGGCATGACGCGATTGCCCGACGAGAGCACGATCCTGCGGTTTCGTCACCTGCTCGAAGCGCACGGTCTGGCTGTGCAGATGCTCGCGCTGGTCAATGAGATCCTGAGCGGGAAAGGTCTGATGCTCAAGGCCGGGTCGGTAGTCGACGCCACATTGATTTCTGCGCCCAACTCGACGAAGAACGCCTCAGGTACGCGGGACCCGGAAATGCACCAGACGAAGAAGGGAAATCAATGGTACTTCGGGATGAAAGCGCATATCGGCGTGGACGCGGAATCTGGCCTGGTTCACACGGTCATCGGCACAGCTGCCAACGCTCAGGACATCAATACAGCCGAAGCGTTGCTACACGGCGAAGAGGCGGATGTGTACGCTGATGCCGGATATCAGGGCATTCAGAAGCGATGCGTGGACGATTCAGTGCGCTGGCATGTCGCAATGGGACCAGGCAAGCGCAGAAAACTGGACCTGAGTGATCGTCTGGACGCGATATACGATCAGATCGAACGCCTGAAGGCCGGCGTCCGCGCCAAGGTGGAGCATCCATTCCGGATCATCAAGCGACAGTTCGGCTATACGAAGACCCGATACCGGGGCCTGATGAAGAACACTGCCCAGATCACGACGCTGTTTGCGCTGGGCAATCTGTGGATGACGCGTAAGGCACTGCGCAAAGCGTGAAACATGCGGGCGCAGACGCCATGAGTTTCGGCAAACGCACGTTGCCGCGGTTCGAATAAAACTGTGATCGAGGTCCCAGCATCTTCGCCGCCACTACAACGCGGGCAGCAAACCGCGCGACGTGCAGGAAACGGGTTGTGCAGACCTTCCTTAGCAGAGGATCAGACTATCCACGATACTGTAGGCATTGCGAAAATCGTCCATTCGATTCCGTCCGCCGGAGGCGACATCGCCCAGCGCCTCTATGACTCGGGCGCGAAGATCGACTACATCAGCGTGCATAAGATCACCCGCGAGGATGTGCAGGAAGACCCCGAGCACGTGACAATGGGTGATCAGGAAATTACGATTTACACGCAGGGTGATTTTACTGGTGCGCCGTGCCAACTGCTTGGTGACCCGCGCTTCATCAAGCGCAAGAGCCGGTACATTCCGCAGTCGCGCACTGCTGCGTACCTGCTCACCGGTAGCTGTAAGTTCGACGGATAGGGCGTGTGTGTGCCAGTTCGAAACCGAGGACGATAATGACTAAGCCTGAAGCAGAACAATCGCAGTGGATCGACATTAATGCGCGCTTGACCGATGAAGTGGCGTGGGAACTCACGCAGTTCTGCAAGCCCTCGATGTTTGACCAGTTCTATGCGCTGATCGAAGCCCACTTACCGCATGAAGAGCGTCAGAGGAAAGCCTATCTGGTGATCAGTGGCGTCGACGCGGTCGCCGCAGCACTGCGTGACAAAGGCTATGCCCCGCGATGACCGACGAACTCGTGAAGGAAATCCCTCCCGTACTATACAAGTATCGTCAGTTTGACGAGCGGACGATCGAGCTTCTGTGTGCTGATAGGATCTACTACGCCGATCCCGGCACCTTCAACGATCCGCTGGACACCCAGCCGTGCGTTGAAGCGGACTGCGATGTTCCGACCATGGAGCGTACCGTTTATGAGTTGGTTCGCCGGCGCGTTGAAGATGAGATGAAAACCGGCGCGCGCACCGTGAGCTATCGCGGACCAAAGACCATGGCTCATATCGATAAGCATAGCCATGCCGCCGCGCAGCGGATGATTGATGCGCTGCAATATCAAGCCACAGATCCAGAATATAGCGACGACCCTCCCGGCCCTCTCGCGTCTTTGCTCGCGTACGCCATCGAAAGCGAACTGCTCAAGCAATATAACAAGGGAGTGTTGTCACTGGCGATGCGGTATGACTGTCCATTGATGTGGAGCCACTATGGCGCACAGCATCGAGGAATTTGCATCGGATATAGCGTGCCGCCTGAAGCGCGACGACAGCTCCATGAAGTCCAATACGGCGGCAACCGGAACGTGCAGGCGAGTGCAGTCGCCAAGATGGTACTCGACCGCGATGAACAGGCCCGGGTTGCGGTCGATGACGCAGTGCTGTTGCGAAAAGCGCCCGACTGGCAGTATGAGAAGGAGTGGCGCCTGCTGGGTTCACGCGGAGCCACTGAATCGCCCCTCGAGATGGTCGAAATCGTGTTTGGCATGAGGTGTCGCAGACCTGTCATGCACTCGGTCGTCAGCGCGCTGAGCGGGCGCGAGAGGCCCTTACAGTTTTACGAAATGCATGAGGTTCGAGGAACGTTCGATCTGCGGCGTTGCGAGCTAGATCTGGACGAACTATCCGTGTCCTACCCGAGACGCGCGCTCTCGATCTTCGAAGGATTCGAGGTGCTCCCGGAAAGCGACGAACCTAAAGGTTAAGAGGGCCGGTATTCCTGTGTCAGGAACCGACCGTCAAAGATCACCTCAGACGGCTGTAAGGTTCGGCAGCTAGACCTCGCGTTCGTGCGAGCGGCCATCAATCCCGAGACCGGCTTTACGCTTCGCCGTGAACGACCCCTACGGCTCGGGTTGCATCGCCGACGTGACACCGAACCATTCGCGCTCCATGCCGTGTATGCGCTCGAAGAACTGCGACAGCGTGTTAAGTGATCGCGGATCGTCCGGACTCAGTATCTGGCCAGCGCGCATTGCCTGGTGTGCGAGACCGAGAAGCGCCTTCTGGTCGCACCGCTGGCGCTTTTTCACCACCGCGAGCTCCGCGGCAGCCTGATCGACAATGGCCTGCCGCGCCTCAGCTTCCGACACATCGTGCGGAACCACGGGCGGCGTCGGCCGCATCGATTCGTAGTGCGCATCCAGGGGAGACAGCAGCGGTTTGTGCGGGCTGTGTGTCAGCGTCGTCGGTATCCGAAAACATTTCAGCCGATCGGTCAACAAAGGCGGCGCGTTCGGAGCGATGCGCAGGCCTTTCGACTTCTCCACCCAAAGCATTCGCGAGCGTCTTCTGCGGTACAGCAGCAGCCTTCGGTGACTTCTGCCACCCGCGCTTCGTGCCTTCCTTATGCGCGTACTGCCGGGAAACCTGGAGGTTTTGGCCTATGTCGAGTTCCGACTGATGGGCCGGTCTCGCGAGGTGATCAGCTAAAAAACGGGCATTTCACCAGGTCATGTGCGAAGTAATACTCTTGGCTACCTGCCTTGAGAAGGCTATTTATTTCCGCCACGGTTTCTTCAACGATATCTCCATCCGGGACGGCACCGATGAGGGCCAACATCGGGGACAGTGGGAGGAAGGTGGTCATTTTGAGCGTTGGAACGTCCGGCACAATGAATTCGCCAGCTTGCGCATGAACGACGCCCCATCCGCCGAGCGCGGCGGCAAGATCGCGCGTGTAACCACTCACACGCATTCGCAGTTGTGCCCCGTTGATCTGCCGCGTGGGCACCTTTCCCCCTTTTCTCACGAACACGCGATCAGCGCTCTCCAAATGCTCCTCGCGAGCCTTGGTCATGTCGTATCCAGGAACACCGAACAGTTGAAGTTCCTGGGCAGCAAGTCCCCGGAAGCGTGTCCGCATAACCCAAAGCGCAAACATGGCATCGATCGCGGGCTTGTGCTCGGGCGCTATCGTGTTGATCAGGCCTTCAGTGATCGGCTGTACGACCTCCTGAAATCTGTTTTCGATCTGCGTCATGTCATCTTCTGTCTGCTGGTCCCATGCACGTCGCGCGCAAAACAGGATGTCCTCCGGTCGAGCAGGACGCTCCTTGACCCTGAGCATGTCGAATACGGCGATGCGCCCGCTTTGATCGACAAACCGTTCGATGCTGCGCACGGGAAAGACGTGCTGCTTGCGCGTCAGCTGATGTTTGTTCTCCGGCAGCGTTTTTTCAGGCTTGCTCCGTTTGCCCTGCGCCGGCAATTCCGGTAATGGCTCAGCCGCCATCGCGAGCGTCGCAGCCATTACTGCAGCCGCATACCGGCCAGCGTCTGGATCGTCTTCATCAACTGCGATTCTGATTACCGGCATCTTTCATTCCAGTCGAGTTCAGGTTCAGCGGTGTGAGCCTGCGCAGGCGGTGCAAGGTACATCGAGGCTGCGCGTGCTCGGGTTTTCCCGGAAATCGGGGCATTCCTTGCTTTAGTTGTCATCCGATGATAACATGCAGGCCATGACAGATCGAGACCACAGCCTGGACACCCTGCTCGAGCTGGACGGCGTGATGTACACCGTCGACGATACCGGGTGTTGCTGGGTGAAATTTGAAGTAGTGCGCATTGCAGTATCACCGGAGCGCCCACACGGATTGAAATATTCCCTGACGTTGCACGATGAGAAGGGTACGCGCCTGTTGGGATTCGATAACGCGCATCCGGTCAGGGAGGGTGCAGGCCCCGGCGCACGGACGCGGATCGAGTACGACCACAAGCACGCTGGCGAGCGCATCCGGTTCTACGATTACATGGATGCCGCGACACTGCTTGCAGACTTCTGGACCGAAGTCGAAACAGTGATGAAGGAAAGGAGCGAGAGCGATGACTAACGAACACATCCTGAAAGTCGGGATTGCCCCGATGGAGCAATTCAAGGCCCGGACGATGGCAATCGCGCGGGGCGAATACAAGCCGTCACCTGACGAGCCGAAGATCTGGTTTTCGTCGCCTGAGTCGTTCGCGCAAGTGCTGTCGGGAAAAAATCAGGCGTTGCTCGCTCTGATTGCCAAGACGAATCCGGCTTCATTGACGGAGTTGTCCGTAACGTCCGGACGGGCCAAGTCCAACCTTTCGCGCACGCTTAAGACGATGGAGCGGTACGGCATTGTGTACTTCGAGAAGGGCGATGGCCGCGAGGTCGTACCACGGGTGAACTATTCAGGCATCAGCCTCGAAATGTCGTTCGCCTAACACCCCTACTCACGGCACCAAGCCCGCGACACGCCGACCGGCATCGCGGGCTTCTTTATTTTGACCACATGACAAAAGCAAAACCATTCGACGCGTCCGAGTAGCTGACCGACGACGAGACCATCCGCCACTACCTCGCTGAGGCCTTCGAGAGCGGCGACTCAGGAAAAATCCGTACGTCCCTCGGCCATGCCGTCAAAGCCAAAGGCACGAAGGAGATCGCAAAACGCGTCGGCCTCACCAGCAAGACCCTGAAGCAGATGCTCGCATATGAGCACGTCAACTGCGCTGCCATCGCGATCATTGTCGACGTACTCGGCCTACGGATGACCGTCGTGGTAATCGAACGTGACGACGGAGAGCGGTTCGTGTTCTCTGATCTGGGCAACCGGGTCTATCGATAGCAAGCCTACGAGCGTGGCATCGAGTGGGCGAAGCGCTGGATTGACACAAATTACCGGATTGGCGCGCACAAATCGTGAGCTTGCCACGCTGAGAACCACATTTTCGTCTGCGGCGTCCTGTCAACATAGGCAGCAGCCAAGTACCATCAGTTGAGAATCATGCCATCATTGATTAAAGTGCCACCAATGATGGAGGCCAAGATGTCGAGCACGACGATCCGAGATATTGACGAACAACTCAAAGCGCGTCTGCGCGGTGAGGCGGCGCAGCATGGACGATCACTAGGGGTCGAGGCTCGAGATAGTCTCCGTGCTGCTCTCTCGACCGAATCCATCGATCTTCAGCGCAACCTAGCTGAATCGATCCGGAGCCGGATCGAGCCGCTCGGGGGCATCGACCTGGAATTGCCGCCACGCGACGGATTCGGGAAGGAGTGGACCTCGGCGCATGATCGTTCTTGACACGAACGTTCTGTCGAAGATGTTGAGGCCTCTGCCTGACGTCAAAGTGATGGCGTGGCTAGCTGCACAGCCGCGCGCGGCGCTTTTCACGACGACAGTAATCCGTGCCGACATCCTCTACGGTCTTTGATCTTCGGCCGGATGGCACCCGGAGGAGGGCGTTGTCTGCAGCAGTCGATGCGATTTTCGCCGAGGACTTTGCAGGCCGGCTTCTGGGATTCGACCATGATGCGGCGGACGAGTACGCAAGGATTGCGGTGACGCGTAAAAACCCGGGCAGACCGATCAGCCAGTTCGACGCCATGATCGCTGCTTGTGCGCGTTCAAGAGGGGCCGCACTGGCCACGCGCAATGAAGGATTTCTCCGGGCGTGAAATAGCAGTCATCGATCCGTGGGCGGCGTTGAATTGGGATTCGAACCGTGTTTTGGCGGGTTGAAATCGGGAATCGGACCGTCCTAGACAGCGGAAAAACGGGGTCTTTTTGAATATGGGTAGGAGTATGGGTAGCGGAAAGGTGTTTTTTCGGAGCCTTGCCTGTAAAGGCTTTCCGGGCGATTTGGCATCCCTCCGTCTCCGCCAGCGATGGTGGCAAAACCCCGTAAGTTCAAGGACTTACGGGGTTTTTGTTTTTTTGACTCACGAAGCGACTATCAAACGTGTCGAGTGTGTTGATGGTGGCTGAGTTGATTGTACGTCCATCAAGGACGCCGACGCTCGATGAGCATGCACCACCTGGCCTGAATCGGCTCTTGCGGATCGTATAAACTGACGTCGCGATATATATGCGCGTTCGATCGTAGAACTAAAACGAAAAGAGGGCGAGCAATGGTGCTAGATGCGGAATTGGACCTGCAGATAGAGGTGACCGTCAAAGAGGGAGATTCGAGTAGCGAGCGGGGCGCATTGTTAGAAGCGCTTGCAAAACGAATTCTGATTGCGCTTCAGTACGAACACGTGAGCACCGAAGTCCGAATCACGGGCTGCGAACTCGATGTCGTAGCACAAGATAAGCAAACCGGCGTGCGCGCGTTAGTAGAGTGTAAGGCATACAGAGATAAAACGATTTCTGCCGATGTTCTGCGCAAGCTAGTGGGCACGATCACGTTTCATGACGATTACCAGTCGGCATGGCTAATCTCGACGGCAAAACTTGGGAAAGAGGCCGCTGGCCTAGTATCCAAGTTCCGCGAAAAAAATCTTGACTCTAGAGTTCAGCTTCGCGTGTACGGCCCGTCCGAACTTATTGACCTATTGGTGACGACAAGGCAGATCGTATCCCCAAGCTTGTTGAGCCTACCGCGCTCAGCCTTTGCAGTGTCCACGCGAACGCTTCTAGTGACTGACGTAGGTGAGTTCTGGGCCGTGTCCGCAATTGGTCCAAGTTCCGGACTTGCTGACACCGTCTTGGTTTTCAATGCAAAGGACGGAACCGCTGTCACCAACCAGGCGCTCATCCAGCAACTGTCAGCTCGAGATTCGAACCTCCGATCTCTGCAGTGGATTGCTGGCGCGGAAGAGTTGGTTGCCGTAAGCGAGTTGGCTGATGCATCGTTGCGAAATGAACTTGACAACATTGCGCCTGTGCCAGTCGCAGATGACTGGTCAGACTATCGTCCCGCGCGACCAGAAGACTTCGTCGGAAGAGATGATTTATTGAGAGACATCGTTCGATTTTTCGATGATGTGCGCGTACGGGGGACGCCGACCAGGCTCCTGGCGATAAAGGCGCCGTCGGGCTGGGGTAAGAGTTCGTTTCTCGTCAAACTCAAAGCTGTATGTGCACAAGGAAGAAATCGCGAACGTATCTTCCTCTACTCAGTTGATTGCAGAACCGCCAGTTCGCCGAGGTATCCGGAGCTAGCGCTGAAGCGTTGCCTAGAAGAGGCGACAGGATCGGGCTTTTTGAGTCTCGCATCGTCTCCGTTTCGCATCGGCTCGGCTGGTCAACCTTTTGATGACGATTCAGTGCGTGAGGCGTTACGTACGCTAGAACAACAAAGAAAAGTGATCGTCTTGTTCTTCGACCAGTTCGAAGAGATCACTACGAAACAGGAATTGGCCGATCTGTTTCGCCAAATAAAGATGCTCTGCGCGGCGGTTGAATCTGCAGGCGAAAACATAGTTCTCGGATTCTCTTGGAAGACGGATGGATCGATTCCGACTGACCATCCTGCCTATCACGTCTGGCATTCGTTTGCCGATCGGCGTCGGGAATTCGAATTGCCCCTGTTTTCGAAGGCGGATATCTCCCAACTATTAGGTGGCCTTTCGCGGCAGCTTAAAACTCCTATCGAGAATGGCCTGCGGCGTTTGTTAGCCGAGCATTGTCAAGGGTATCCGTGGCTATTGAAGAAGCTGTGCGTTCACGTCTTCCGCGTTTTACAGACAAAACCAGCGATGCAGCAGGAGTTGCTGGCAAGGGCTTTGGACGTCGAAGCTTTATTCAGGAAAGACCTGTCCGACCTAGACCGAGGGCAAACGGCTTGCTTGGAGCGCATCGCACATGACTCCCCCGCCGATCATTTTAGAATCGCCGATCAGTTTGGCGATGTGGTGGTCGACTCGCTGCTTCATCGCCGTCTCGTCGTTCGCAATGCGGGAAAGTTGGTTTTGTACTGGGACATCTTTCGGGACTTCGTGCTATTCAAACAAGTACCGGCGATTCCAGCGCGATACGTACCAGTCTCAGCGCCCAAGACCGCAAAGCTTGTTATGGAGGCGATCAGGGTAACAAACGCAATCCCTTCGCTTTCTCGAAAGCTTGGCCTTGAAAAGGGAACGCTGGATAATGTTGCCCGCGATTTGGTTATGATGGGAGTGTGTTCGTATGATCGCCGCAATGGCCGAATCAAGTTAGTGAGCGCATCCGAGAAGGACACTTTAGCTGCTGGCTTCAGATTTTTCGCATCGCACGCATTCCTGCGGTCGGCCGTCGATCGTTTCGGCAAGGGTTTCAAAGGGGTACCGGTTAGTTCGCTGAAGAGCGTTTGGATTTCGGCTTTCGCTCCAGGCGAATATGCTGATAAGACACTAGATGCCATCAGTCGGCGAATGGTCCTTTGGTTTCGATCATTTGGACTTCTCGTGCTCGACGGCGCAGACACTGTCGCGCATAGAAGCGAGCAGAGGCCACCGAGCGATCTGGCTTTGCTTGCGGCTGAAGGACGAACTAAAAGCGGACAACGCTTGTTTTTGGGTGAGGCGCCTCCAGCAAGAGTTTTGGAGATCATCGACAGACTTCGCAAACCAAACTATGTTCCCGCTGCGTCAGAACGTAACGCTCTATATGTACTGGCGGGCCTGCGCCTCATTGAATCGGCGAAGCTTCCGAAGTTGCTAGAGCTGCCTACCAAGGGCAGGGAAGTCATTTGGTTGGCGAGCAAGGTGGCGACTCAGTCCACGACTAAGCTTGTATTGGAGTTGATTCGAAGCAATCCCGAAGTGAGCGGCTTCGAGGTTGGGCAAGAGATTGCCCGAACCTTACGAGATGGAATTTCCGAAGGATCGATGCGGCGCTATGGCAGCGGAGTGTTAGTCTGGGTTCATTGGCTTTACGAGGTCTTGAACGACTCTTCTGCTAGATTGTCCGGTTCCGCAGACCCGCGCGTTCAGCTTGAGTCGTGAGGGACACCAACTTGCTCCTATTTGGTCTCCTACATGCGGGTGCTTGCAGGCATTCGGTGCGCGCGTTTTCGCGGAAGTTGGGATCGCCGATCCGCAGCTCCCTGATTTACCGAAGACGATGGATTTGTGACAGGCCAGCCCCTGTGCGAACTTGTTGGCAATCGGCCGCTCGCTGAACCATAAGTCGATGCAGACGACCGGGATCGACGCGCCTCTGGGCGGAGCCTGTGCATAAACTCGATGGAAACGGCCGCGAGCGCAGTGTCGCAGGCTGCTGGTCTGGCTACGTCTGACAACGCGCGCGCTAAGAGCAACGGGGAATGATATTGAACCATCTTGCTCCGACCAGTAAGATCAAGGACTTGTTGGCGTTCTCGAACGCGACGTCAAGCACGTCAAATCGGATTTGTCGAGTGCCGCTGCCGCGTGCTCCGAACGCGTGAAAAAGAAAACGACGGTGACTAAGGAAGGGGTTGCGGGAGATCATGAGACCTTATACGCGCTCGATCATTGACCTGACTCAGTTTCACAACACCGGCTTCGCCGCCTTCACCAGCGAGACCGATCAGTCCACCTTAACCGAACACAGCCTCCTCGCTGCTGCGGTGACCTGGGAGGGCTTCGTCAGTGATATGTTCATCGCATATATCAATCGCGATGCGACTCGGTTCAAGCAGCACCTGAAAGACTCATTTGACGCTCACCTGAATACATCCTCCACACCAAAGCGGGTGTTTGAGACGTTTGGGACTCTGACGTTTCCAGCTCACCTCAAAAAGGCAGACGTACTGGCCCTTGCGGATAGCATAGGAAACAACATCACATTCCCGAACTTCGACTTGCTTCAGGAGAAGGCACGCACTTGGCTGATCGCCGCTCACGCTGCAAAATTCACCGGCTTGACTGCCCAACAGAAGGCGGTTGTCAATTCGATCATCGCGCTACGGAACCACATCGCGCATCGCAGTCAGCGCTCTCTTGACGCGATGAATGATGTTCTAGCGCGTGGCGTCTTACATCCGACGGGTATTCAGCGTCTCAACAATCGCTTTCATAACGTGGGCGCATGGCTGAAATCCACTCCCGTTGGGCGTCATGAAACGCGCTTTGCCATCATCATGAATATCTTAGATGGGATTGGCGCGACCTTCTGATCGGGACACAGGAACGTCTGTCGTGACACCGCGGCGGGGTGTGGCTAGAGTTCTACAACTAGGGCTGCTTCGGGGCCATCACTTTTCTCGTGAGCGTGGTCACCGCTCGGGAGATACATCGCCCTTCTTTTTAACTTAAAAAACTAATCCACAATGAATACGGAATCCGGGGAAGTTAAATTTATTGTCGAGTTCACAGCCTTGCAGGAAGGCGACATTCTTTTGACTGCGCAAGTCGCACCGATCAGCAAGGCCGTGCGTGCCGCGTCAAAGAGTGACTATTCGCATGCGATCCTATACGTAGGCGGGGGAAGCTATATTCATTCCGATGGAGACGGGGTTCAAGCTGCCAACATCCAAAGACTGCTCTTTGAAACGCCTGCGCATTGCGCCGTACTGCGACCTAAGCAAGACGTAAGTCGGATTGCGATCGCAGATGCGATTAATTTCGCTAGAAACGAAGTTGGGAAGGAGTACTCGGTCAAGGCTGCAATTCGGACTAAAATTGGTGGCGAGGCCAGACCGAATCACGACGAAAATCGCCAGTTCTGCTCGCGATTGGTGGCGCAAGCGTACGAGTCCGCGGGTCTAAGGCTTGTCGAGAACAGCCTCTATTGCTTTCCCCACGAGTTCGCGCAATCGGACGCTCTTGCCGTTGTCCCAAACTGCGTTCGGCGGGCTATGCCTGAGGAACTTGAAATGGCGCACTCGGAAAACCCCATAGCGCGACAGGCTCGGATTACGAACGATATTCTGAAACAGTTCCGTATCATTTCGAAGTCGGACGTCCAAACGTTTCAGCAGTTGGCCCGGTTCATCCTTGACAACCCGCAGTACGACGACGATTTGACAAAGATCGTCGAGGATTCTGGTTTCTGGGACATGTGGCGTTACGACTTAGAAAGAAACCCGTGGCGCTATGACGGTGAAATTTTTTGGAGCACTGGCATCCAGAAAGATCGACTTGCGGCAGGTGCTGAGTTTGAGCGGCAGGAAGCTCTCAAGATGATCAAGCGTTACACCTCAGTGAGGCAAACCTATGCGCATGCTTTCTCGCATCGGCCGCTGAAATATTTCCATCGAGAAATCGAGCTATACGAGACTTTGATCGCAGTGCATCAAAAGCGCGTCGATGCATGCAATTTTGTTCTCGACAAGATTGCTAACGGCTGAACGCAATAGTCAGTCGCGGTTGGCTGCCCGCGACGATTGGTATTCAATCGTCCGGTTTTTGACCGGCTGGTAATCAATCGCCCGTCTACTTTCCGCCCAAAAACCCACCCAAATCCGGTAAACAAACGCTGGGCCATTAATTGATTACCGTGTATAATAATTGCCACGTTTATTT
>Ga0310811_10000105_pt1 | contig 126219 bp, 111 predicted proteins | sample YCmetagenome_FD_207642 | JGI IMG/M metagenome (GOLD analysis project Ga0310811, IMG submission 207642) | Soil microbial communities from experimental microcosm in Duke University, North Carolina, United States - YC | ecosystem: Engineered > Artificial ecosystem > Soil microcosm > Unclassified... | reverse complement strand
GCAATTGCGCGGTTGCGGCGGCGCGAAAAGTTGCGTAGTAATCTCCGTCTCTTACCCGATGGTGTAACGGTAACACAGAAGCCTTTGGAGCTTTTATTCATGGTTCGAATCCATGTCGGGTAGCCACTCCAACCTTTTCGGCTCTTGCCGAAAAAAAGGATGAAATCGGTGTCTGGCCGGCTGGACCGGCGATGCTCCTAAAACGTTTGGTAAAGGAGACGACAGCTCAGGCGCGCAGCGAGACCGCTGCAACCTGACCGTGGAAGCCCACGGCGGGCACGAACATTCGATCGTTCTCAGGCTTCTCGCGAAGAGCCAGCGCAGCACACGCGATCTGCATGACAGTCGAGGCGGCAAAAGCTTCGCCGAGGGAGATCTTCGGAGCAAGGCGAGGGCCGGCCAGATCGGCCTCGGCTTCGTCGAAGCGAGTTCCGGATACGGAAGAAATCGTCATGCCCGCGCCGGCCTGAGCCGCGAAGTCCGCAATTGACCGCCGCGCTTCGCCGATGGATCGAAACGTGGCACCATTGAAGATCCGATCAATCGCCGGTCCTCCACCGCCACCGCCGAGCAACAGTGCGGCCGCGCCTTCGGCGAAAACCGCGCCGAGGCCAGAGGGAGGCAGCCCAGAGGGAGATGCGACTGCATCGAGCTTCCAGGCCGCGTAGGCCTCGCAAATCGCCCAGTCCGACTCCTCGGCCGCGACGAGCAGGCACCGGTCGAACGTTCCCGACTCGAGCAGATCACACGCGGCGGCGAGGGCGTCGATACCGGCCGTCGCGTCGTTGACGATGGTCGTGACCGTGCCGGTCACTCCAGCCGTCGCGGCGATGTGACTCGCCGGGGCGTTATAGACGGTCTCTGGAAAAAGCAACGGACTGCCGGCCTGGGTTCCACTTTTGGAGACCTCCTCGAAAAAGCGCCGAGTGTAGATCACGCCGCCATTCGTCGCGGCGAAGACCACCGCGAGCCGCTCGGTGAGGGGATCGCAACCCGCATCGCGCAACGCATCCTGCGCGGCCGCGACGGCGAAGTGCGAGATCACGCTGGAGCGGCGCAGACGAGGCAGGCGCGCCACGTCGGTCAACGTCGCCGGATCAATACGACGGACCGGAAACGTGCGGCCGTTGAAAGGATTCTCCAATAGGGAGGGCTGAGGCACCGTGCCGTTCCGCACCGCCTGCCAGACCGCCGACAAATCCCTCCCGAGGGGCGTGACCCAGCCGAGCCCTTGAATGCACACATTCATTAGTTCACGGCCTCCAGAAGCAGGCTTGCATTCGCACCACCGAACCCCAGCGAACTCGAAAGGACGCGCCGGGGCTCCGCGGGACGGGCGGCATTCGCCACGATATCAAGAGCGACGCCTTCATCGGGGGCGCGGAAGTTGAGGTTCGCAGGAAGAAATTTCTCCCGCATGGCCAGCACACAAAAGGCAGCCTCGATCGCACCGGCCGCTCCGAGCGAATGCCCCATCTGCCCCTTCGTGCTGCTGACCGGCACGCGAGGGCAGACCTCCGCCAGGGCTCGGGCCTCACAGGCATCGTTGAAGGGGGTGGCGGTCCCGTGAGCATTGACATAGTCAAGGTCGTCCGAGGTCCAGCCCGCATCCGCGAGCGCCGCCTGCATGGCCGTCCGCGGGCCACTGCCATCGGGATTGGGCTGGGTGAGGTGGTGATTGTCGGTCGATGCGCCGTAGCCGGTAACCTCGGCGAGGATTGGAATCGTTGCCTCGTCGAGCGCCTCAAGGAGGAAGACCGCAGCGCCTTCACCGAGGACGAGTCCAGTGCGGCCGGAGTCAAACGGCCGGCATTTCTCGCCGGTGGCAGCCTGCAGGGAGGAAAACCCCGCGAAGACGAGCTGGCAGAGCGCATCGTAGCCGCCGCAGAGCACGCGCCGCGCGCGACCGGAACGCACGAGCTGGAAAGCCATGCCAATCGCGTTCGTGCCGGAGGCACACGCGTTCGAGACGATGCGCACCGGTGCGCGGAAGCCGAAAGTACCCATGGCGTCGTGCACGGGCTGCTGAGGCACGTACTCGCGCACCCATTGCGCGGCCCGCCGGCGGCTTCCCCCGCTCTCGAACATCCGGTAGAAATCCTCTCCGAAGGTCATTCCTCCGCTCGTGGTGGCCACGATCACCGCGTCGGGCACGAAATCCGCACGTCCGCCCAGAGCCTCGGCCGTCGCCAGAAGCATCATCTGGGAGGCGCGATTCCAGTGCCGCGCCGCCCGGTTGATAGAGAGCGATTGATCGAGCCATCCGGGTTCCACCTGGCCAGCGGTCGTGCATTTGCAGCGGGAGACATCGAAGGCCGTGATCGGCGTCACGCAATCCCGGGCCTCACGGAGCGATCGTGTGGTTGCGGAGCAATCCGCGCCCAGAGGGCTCACGCACCCCATTCCGGTGATGGCTACACGCCGGGGCGACGGCAAAGCATTTCTCTCCATGAGTCGGCTTCATCATTCGCCAGCCGCCCGCCGGATGGCAAATGAATCGGGAGGAAATCGCAAAGACCATGGCCGGGAGCCTTTTTCAATGCGATCGGATCTTTTCAAGAACAAGGAGGAAGGAAGATGAACTTCTCCCAATCACTCAGTGGGTAAAAGTACGCCCCTCCCAGCGCCTCCATGAGGAGAAGCCCCGAGTTACCGTCGTACCACCGCTTCGATCTGGCCGTGAGGCTCGTCCTGCGGCAGGAAGGTCACGTTCGGGTTTTCCATGCCGAACGCGGAAAGGTTCGCCGTGAAGTAGTGCTTGTTCGGCATCCGCAGACTGATCTCGCTGATCTCCGGCGCGGCGGCGAGGGCGGCTTCGCCCATTTCGAAGAGTGTTCTCTGCACGGAGGGGCTGAAGTTTTTGGAAAAGATTTCGAGCAACCTGCCGAGGATCAGATCGTTTGCGCCGCGATAGTTGGCGGCCTGGCTCAGAAATTTCCACGACGACTCGATCACCGTGGAAAGGATGCGGTCGGTGGCGTCGGACAACGTCGTAAACTCCGTATGGTCGAAGTCGACGAAGGCGGAATTCGTCGAGTTCAGCACGAGCAGGCCGCGAACGCCCGACTCGAGATCATACCCCTCACGCGAGATCGTGAGCCTGGTGAACGGCTCGCCGAAGGGAGAGGGCTGGAAGGAATGCGGCGCGGGTCGGCCGCCAATGGTCATGCGATCCCAGCGCTTCTCCCGCAGCTCGATGTGGACGCGCTCGACGTGGGCGTGGCGGTCGAGGAAATGGCGGCCAAGGGTAAGGGCGAACTCTTCGATACACGGTCCGAGATGCTGGTGGGCAAGGGCGATGATCGTATTCTTGCACGTGTCGGTGGCCACGATCTGCGTGTTGTCATCACTCAAGTAGGAGCGCTCGAAAGCGCCCTCGAGCAGCACGTCGGCCGAGATCTCGACCACCGTCTGCCGGTCGCCCTCGACGATCTTGCGCAGTACGCGCACCTTCTGTTTGCCGTAACGATTGAAACCCAGTGCAGCCATGCCGGAGATGTAGCAAGCTTCGCGCCGATCAGCAAAAGATTGCGCAAAAGCGCGGCAGGCACATATTGGGGGCGCGATGGATTTGAAGGGATTGAACGCAATGGAGCCTGCGGACTTCGCCGCCGCGCTCGACGGGCTCTGGGAACACTCGCCATGGATCGCGGCCTCCGCCGCCTCCGGGAAGCCTTTCGCCACCCAGGAGGAACTGGCGGCGGCCATGTGGGACGCCGTGACGACCGCACCGGAGGATCAAAAGCTCGCCCTGCTGCGCGCTCACCCCGATCTCGCGGGAAAGCTGGCCCGCTCGGGAGGTCTGACCGCGCACTCCGCGAGCGAGCAGTCGTCACTCGGGCTCGATCAGCTGAGCGATGAAGAGTACGAGGCCTTTACCTCCATGAATCGCGATTACCGGGAGAAGTTCGGCTTCCCGTTCATCATTTGCGTGCGCGACAACACGAAAGCGTCGATCCGGGCGGCTTTCGAGCATCGGCTGCCGAAATCGCGCGAAGAGGAATTGCAAATCGCGCTCGACGAGGTGCGCAAGATCGCAGAATACCGGCTGAGGGATCGAGTGACGGAATGAGCGGAAAATTAAGCACCCATGTTCTGGATCTGGTACGCGGCGGGCCCGCGGCCGGGATGCGCATCGAGCTCGTGGACGAATCCGGCACGATCCTGAAATCCGCCCGGACCAACTCCGACGGCCGCACGGATGAGCCGATGCTGAGCGCCGACGCGATGCGGCCCGGCATCTTCGAGCTTCGCTTCCACGCGGGGGAATATTTTGCAGACCACGCCGGATTTCTCGACGTGGTACCGGTGAGGTTTCGCATCATCGACGCCGCACAGAGCTATCACGTCCCGCTGCTTTGCACGCCGTGGGCTTACTCGACCTATCGGGGAAGTTGAGCGCGGATCCGAGAATCCAGGGCTGGCTCGACGAGCTCAACGCCATCACCGACGAGCCGCCGGGCCTTACCCGGACCTTCCTTTCTCCCGCCCTTGGCCGCGCGAAGCGGGTGGTTGCCGGCTGGATGCGCGACGCAGGGCTGGACGTCTTCGAGGATCAGGCAGGGAATCTGATAGGCCGCCGGGATTGCGGGAATCCCGAGGCGGGAACCGTCGCTTGCGGATCGCACATCGACTCCGTGCGCAATGCGGGCCGTTTCGACGGCCCGATGGGCGTGGTGGCGGGCATTCTTGCGATGGACCGCATTTCCAAGTCCGGTTTAAAGCTGCCGTATCACGTGGAGATCGTCGCTTTCGCCGATGAGGAGGGCGTGCGGTTCCAGACGACCTATCTCGGCAGCCGGTTTTATATCGACCATCTGGGCGAGCTGGAAAAAGCCGTTGCCGACGCCGAGGGTGTCACCGTCGGGCAGGCGATTGCCGCGCATGTGCCGGAGTTTCCATCACCACCCGCACGGGAGCTCGCCGGCTACGTGGAGGCACATATCGAGCAGGGACCGGTGCTGGAGAAGAAGAATCTCGCCCTCGGCGTGGTCACGGCGATCGCCGGCCAGACCCGCGCCCGAGTGGTCGTGCGGGGCAAGGCAGGCCATGCGGGAACAACGCCCATGACCATGCGCCGCGACGCTCTCGCCGGAGCCGCCGAATGCGTGCTCCTGGTCGAAAAAATGGGCGCAGCCGCCAAAGGACTCGTGGCCACGGTCGGGCAAATCGATGTCCGCACCCCGGCAAGCAACGTGATCCCCGGCGAAGTGCAGTTCACAATCGACATCCGCCACGCGGACAATGCCGAACGCCAGCGATTCTGCCGCTCCCTGTTTGCGGAAATCGAGAAGAGCCTTCACGCCCGGAAGTTGGAAAGCCGCATCCAAATCCCGCTTGCGGCACCCGCAGCCAAATGCTCGCCCCGCCTATGTGACCGGCTCGCGGAGGTGGTGGAAGCCCGCCAGGGAAGCTGCCCTCGACTGGTCAGCGGAGCAGGGCACGATGCGGTGGCGCTCGCAGAGGTGACAGAGGTCGTGATGCTCTTCGTTCGTTGCCGGGACGGGCTCAGCCATCATCCCGAAGAATTCGCGTCCAACGAGGACATCGCCCTGGCGGTCGACACGCTCGCGGATTTCCTCGCCAATTTCCCGCTTTCCGAAAATGCCTGACCTCGTCATTCGCCAGGGCCGGGTGCTCACGGCCGGAAAAATCGAAACCGCGGACGTCGCGGTCCACGGTGGCGTCATCGTAGAGACCGCATCGTCGCTCGCGGGAAAATTCGACCGCGAGATCGACGCCAGCGGCCTGCTGGTCCTGCCGGGCGTCTTCGACGCGCATGTCCACTTCAACGAGCCCGGCCGGGAGCATTGGGAGGGCTTCGCAACCGGATCGCGCGCCCTAGCCGCCGGGGGAGGAACAGCTTTCATCGACATGCCGTTGAACGCCTCGCCGCCCACTATCGACCGCGCGTCGTTCGAGTTGAAGCGGGCCGCAGGCGAGGCCTCGTCCGTACTCGATTTCGCACTCTGGGGTGGCCTGATTCCCGAGAACCTCGACCAGCTCGAGGAACTCGCCGCATGCGGCGTGGTCGGGTTCAAGGCCTTCATGATCGACAGCGGGATCGAGGATTTCCCAGGCATCGATCCAACGATACTTCGCAAAGGGATGAAAATCGCCGCCCGGCTGGGCCTGCCCGTTGCCGTGCATGCCGAAGATCCGACGATCGTCGAAAGGCGAACCCGCGAGATCCGCGCCCGGGGAGGGAAGGGAGTTCGCGATTTCCTCGACTCGAGACCGGTGGAGTCCGAGGTCGAGGCCGTTCGCGTGGCTCTGGATATCGCAGGCGAGACGGGTTGCTCGTTGCATGTCGTTCACTTGAGCTGCCCGGAAGCCATCGATCTGATCTCAACCGCGAAGGCGGAGGGGCTCGATGTGACCGGTGAAGTTTGTCCCCACCATCTCTTGCTCAACGAGGAGGCGATGTTCGCTCACGGAGCGTTCGCGAAATGCGCGCCCCCGCTGCGGAACGAAGCCACTCGAGCGGCCGTCTGGAGCCGCATGCAGGAAGGCCGCGTCGACTGCATCGGGTCCGACCATTCACCAGCTCCGCCCGACATGAAGCAGGGCGCCGATATCTTCACGATGTGGGGAGGCATCATGGGCTGCCAGCACGGATTCCTGCTCCTGCTCGACGCGGTCCTCGACCAGTCACCCGACAGTCTCCCCGAGATCTGGAGCCATCTCTCCGCGACACCCGCGTCACGATTTGGCCTCGGAGATCGCAAAGGACGGATCGAGCCGGGATACGATGCGGACCTGATCCTCATCGAACGCGGTGTACCACGGACAATCGAGGCCGCCGAACTGCTCTATCGCCACAAAACATCCCCATACATCGGGGAAAAGATCGCTTCGCGGGTCTTGCGCTCATTGCTGCGCGGGGCCGATGTCGGCTTGCCTCATGCACATGGATGTTTTCTACCTAGAAAGATATGACCGTTTTTGGTGAGACCCGTACGCACGTAGGACGTCGACACGCGCTGATCGCCCCGGACGGGCTGGTGCCAAGCCTCCTTCCCGGAATTTCCGGCGCGGTGGCGAACGTCATCATCTCACCCGCCATGGGTGCAAGCCTCACGCAGCTCCTTCTGACCTTCGACGAGAACGGTCATGCCGAGTTCCCGGCCGGCGACGTCGAGACCTGCGCCTACATCATGGAAGGTGGCTGTGTGGCGGATGTCGACGGCGTGGCCAGCGAGCCGCTCCAGGCAGGCGGCTACGTCTTCTCGCCCGCGGGCAAGCGCCTCGAGCTCTCGCGCCCGGCAAAAGGCACCCGGGTGACGGTTTTCCAGAAATACTACGAAGAGGTCGAAGACGTGCCCGGACCGGCTCCGGTCTTCGGCAACGCGAAAGATGTCGAGGGGCAGCCCTTCCTCGGTGATCCCGATGCGCGCTTGAAGATCCTGCTGCCAGACACGCCATCCTTCGACATGGCGGTCAACCTGTTCACTTACCAGGCCGGAGCCAGGCTGCCCTTCGTCGAAACTCACATCATGGAGCACGGGCTCGTCATGCTCGAGGGGGAGGGCGTCTATCGGCTCGAGAACGCATGGTATCCGGTCAAGGCCGGCGATGCGATCTGGATGGCGCCCTACTGCTCACAATGGTTCGTGGCCATGGGCAAGGGACCGGCCGCCTATCTCTACTACAAGGATATCAACCGGAGTCCGATGGAATGAGCGTCGACGCCGCGGTCCTGCAAACCGAGATCGACGAGCTTGCGGAGATTTCCTCCGCTCCCGCGCCGGCGGTAACGCGAGTTCTTTTCTCCGATGAGGATTTGAAGGCCCGCCAATGGTTGAAAGAGAAGTTCACCACCGCCGGTCTCGAGATTCGCGAAGACGCCGTTGGGAACATTTTTGCTCGCTGGACTGGCTCCGAGCCTGATCTCCCGGCGATCGGCACCGGCTCGCATACGGACGCGATTCCCAATGCCGGAAAATACGATGGCGTGGTCGGCGTCCTGGGTGGCCTGGAGGCCGTGCGAACCCTGCAACGGGAAGGTTTTCAGCCCCGGCGATCGATCGAGGTCCTGATGTTCACGGCCGAGGAACCCACATGCTTCGGCCTCGGGTGTCTCGGCAGCCGCCTGCTGGGAGGGACCTTGAACCTCGAAGCGGTGGCAAAGCTGCGTGATCCGGAGGGCGAATCGCTCGAGGGTCTGCGCGCCAAAGCCGGCTGCGAAGGCGGCCTCGAATCGGTGCGCCTCGCGAAGGATTACTATCAGGCCTTTGTAGAGCTTCACATCGAGCAGGGGCCGATCCTCGAGCGCGAGCGCATCGATATCGGTGTGGTGGAAAAGATTGCCGCCCCGGCCGCTTTTCGAGTTCGGATCACCGGGGAAGGGGGCCATGCCGGGGCCGTGCTGATGCCGGGCCGACGCGATGCGGCCCTGGCCGCCGCGGAGATCGCCCTCGCCGTGGAGAAAGCGGCGCTGGAGTCCGGGAGCCCCGATACCGTGGGCACCACGGGGGTTTTCCGGATCGAGCCAGGCGCGATCAATAGCGTACCATCCCGGGCCATGATCGAGATCGATCTCCGGGACACGAATCTCGAGACCCGCAATCGGGCCGAAGCCATAATTCGCTCCGTAATCGAGGAAATTTCCACCCGCCGCAAAGTCGAAGCCACGCTCGAGGTGATCAACTCCGACCCGCCGGCCATTTGCGCGCCCGAAATCGTGGAGGCCGCTCTCTCCGCCGCCGAGTCCCACGGCTGGAGCTCCCGTCGCATGGTGAGCCGGGCCTACCACGACTCGCTCTTCATGGCGGGGATTTGTCCGACCGCGATGATCTTTATTCCGTGCCGCAATGGCTGGAGCCATCGCCCGGACGAGTTCTCGAGCGAGGAAGCCATCGAGAAAGGCGTCCGCGTGCTGGCGGATACGCTGCGTTCACTCGCGGCCTAACCCCGCCAGTCTGGCATTCGACCTGCTGTTTGGGTAGGTTTGCCGTATGCACGCCCCGAGAAGTTCACCCAGCACCCGCTCGGACAGCTTCGAGATCATCGTCAACGGCATCAGCCGGCAGGTTCGCGGAATCCCCGCGCAGACTTCGCTGCTCGACTGGCTGCGCTTGTCCGGCCTCACGGGCACGAAGGAAGGGTGCGCGGAGGGAGACTGCGGGGCTTGTACCGTGGCTCTGATCGATCGTGACGCATCGGGGAAGGCGGCCTATCGCGCCGTGAACAGCTGCATCGCTTTGCTGCCGATGTTCGCAGGGCGGGAGATCGTGACCGTGGACGGACTCGCGAGGGGCGAGACGCTCCATCCCGCCCAGCATTGCATGGTGCGGCAGTACGGATCCCAATGCGGCTACTGCACGCCCGGCTTCGTCATGTCCCTTTTCGAGGGAGCCTACCGCAAGGGCATGTCCGATCATGCGGCGATCGCCGATCAACTGTCGGGGAACCTCTGCCGGTGCACCGGCTATCGGCCGATTCGTGATGCGGCCTGCGAACTCTTTGCGAAGCCGCTCGAAGATGAATTCTCCGCCCGGCTCGGGAAGTCACCAATCGCCACCGAGACAGGAGACTACGGCACGGGTGAAAGCGTCTTTCTGCGCCCGCAGACGATGGATGAACTCTTGATGCTTCGCAGCGAGCATCCGGAGGCAGCCTTGATCGCCGGAGCCACCGAGATCGGAGTCGAGATCAACAAGAAGTTCCGCAAGTTCCCAAGCCTGATTTCCGTCGAGGGGGTGGACGAGTTGCGCACCTGCCAGTCCTCGGACACGGAATGGCGACTCGGCGCGGGAGCGACCCTAACCCAAATCGAAGAGAAGCTCGCGGGCGAGTATCCTTCGCTCGCGCAGATGATCCGGGTCTTTGCTTCGCGGCAAATTCGCAACCGCGCCACCCTAGGAGGAAATCTGGTCACGGCCTCGCCAATCGGCGATAGCGCGCCGGTACTGCTTTCGCTGGGCGCGGAGGTGGAGCTCGGCTCCGTCCGCGGACTCCGCCGAGTCCCCTTGGCGGAATTTTTCACAGGCTATCGAAAGACGGTCCTTGCTCCTGACGAGGTGATGAGGGCGGTCCTGTTGCCTCGCGAAACGAGGACAAACCGTCGAGCCGCCTTCCTGAAGGTCTCCAAGCGCCGGGAGATGGATATCAGCATCGTCGCCGGGGCATTTTGTCTGACCCTCGACAAAACCGGCGTGGTTCTCGACGCGCGCATGGCTTTCGGCGGCGTCGCGGCAAGCCCCGCCCTGGTCAAGGCGGACATGCTCGTGGGACGACTGCTCGATCCTGCCACGGTCGACGAGATGGCGGATCTACTTTCCAAGACTTTCTCGCCCATCACCGATGCGCGCGGAAGCGCCTCGTTCCGGGCGGAACTCGTCGTCAATCTCTGGAGGAAGTTTGCCGCCGGAGACCAGAGCGAAGCCCTGGAAATCCCACCCGACTTCGCCCCCGACGATCGCTGGACCGTGGCGGATGGATCGAGAGACCTTCCGCACGAGAGCGGCGTCTGGCATGTGACGGGACGAGCCCAGTACGTGGAGGACATCGCCCTGCGCCGAGGAGGAATGCTGACGCTCTGGCCGGTCTGCTCGCCGCATGCGCACGCTCGCATCCTGAGGCTCGACACATCGGCGGCCGAGCGCATGCCCGGCGTGTCGGTCATCCTGACCGCGAAGGACATCCCAGGCATCAACGATGTCGGCTGCTCACGCCCGGACGAGATTCTCCTGGCCGACGAGATCGTGGAGTTTCACGGCCACATGGTGGCGGTCGTCATCGGTGAATCGAAAGAAGCCTGTCAGGCGGCCGCGAAGGCCGTCTCGGTCGAGTACGAGCCGCTGGAGCCCGTCCTGACCATTGCCGACGCAATCGCGAAGGACAGCTTCCACACGGAGCCAAACTTCATTCGCCGCGGCGATGTCTCCGCAGCGTTGGGCGTGTCGCCGAACCGGCTCGAAGGAACGTTCGAGTTCGGGGGCCAGGAGCATTTCTACCTGGAATCGCATGCAGCCTGGGCCGAGGTGCTTCCCGACGGCGGAGTCTTCGTGAGCAGCTCCACGCAGCATCCCACGGAGATTCAGATCATCGTGGCGCGCGTGCTGGGCCTGCAGCGGAACGAAGTCGTCGTCGAGGCCCCTCGCATGGGGGGAGGCTTCGGCGGCAAGGAAACCCAGGGCAATACCTGGGCGGCGCTGGCGGCGCTGGGTTCGCTCAAGACCGGCCGCCCCGTGCGCGTGCAACTCGACCGGGATCTCGACATGGCGCTCTCCGGCAAGCGGCACCCGTTTCATTCGTCCTTCGAGGTCGGATTCGACGACGAGGGACGCCTCCTCGGTGCGAAGGTCGCCCTGATTTCCAACGGCGGCTGGTCACTCGATCTCTCGATGCCGATCACCGATCGCGCGCTTTTCCATCTGGATAACGCCTATTATCTCCCGGCGGTCGAATTCTCCGGCCGGGCCGCGAAGACGCATCTGGTCTCGAACACCGCTTTCCGCGGTTTCGGCGGGCCACAAGGCATGCTGGTCATCGAGGAGATCGTCGACCGTGTCGCACGTTTTCTCGGGATCCCCCCGGAGATCGTGCGGGAGCGCAACCTCTACCATGGCCGCGGAGAGACGAACACGACGCCCTACGGGCAGGAAGTAGGGGACAATCGGGTTCGCACGCTCTGGGCCAGTGTATTGGGGGAAACGGCTTTCCATGAGCGGCGCGCGGAGATCGATGCCTGGAACGCCACGCACCCGATGGTGAAGCGAGGTCTGGCGATCACGCCCGTGAAATTCGGCATTTCCTTCACCTTCACGCCCTACAACCAGGCCGGGGCGCTGCTCCTGGCGTACGCCGACGGCACGGTGCAGGTGAACCACGGCGGCACCGAGATGGGGCAGGGGCTCTACACGAAGGTTCTCGGCATCGCGATGCGTGAGCTCGGGCTGCCAAAGGAACGCATTCGCCTCATGCCCACCCGCACCGACAAGGTGCCAAATACCTCCGCCACCGCCGCGTCGAGCGGAGCCGACCTCAATGGCGCAGCCGTGCGCGATGCGTGTGTGAAGTTGAAGCAGCGTCTTCGCGGAGTCGCGGCCGGGATGCTGAAGGCTCCTGACGATGCCGAGGCCATGTTCGCGAACGGCCGCATTTCCTTCGCGAATGCACCGGAGCGGGAGGTGACCTTTGCGGAAGCCTGTGCCAAGGCTCATATGGATCGCATATCTCTTTCCGCCACCGGCTTCTACAAAACTCCCGAGATCCACTGGGATCGCGCGGCCGGGAAGGGGATGCCCTTCTATTATTTTGCCTGCGGCGTTTCCGTGAGCGAGGTCGAGGTGGATGGATGGACCGGCATGCACAATGTCCGCCGGGTCGACATCCTTCATGATGTCGGCGAGTCCCTGAACCCCAGTGTCGATCGCGGCCAGATCGAAGGTGGCTTCGTTCAGGGCATGGGATGGCTTACTCGTGAGGAGTTGCTTTGGGATGGCACAGGCCGGCTCCTCACGCACAGCGCGAGCACCTATGCCATCCCGGCATTCAGCGACGCCCCGTCCGATTTCCGGGTGCATCTGATGCCAAATGCCGCCCAGGCCGGAGTCGTGCATGGAAGCAAAGCGGTCGGTGAACCACCACTGATGCTGGCGATTTCCGTACGTGAGGCCATTCGGGACGCGGTCGCGGCTTTCGGCTCTCCGGGTGGGGATGTCCCGCTGGCATCTCCGGCAACCTGCGAGGCGATCTTTTTTGCAATCCGCCAGCGTCAGGAGAGGGCGTCGTGAGCAAAATTTTCCTGTCCGCGCAATTTGTCGACGTTCACCAGCGACGGGTTTTTCCGGCCGAGATCGGAATCCTCGACGGACGCATCGCGAGCGTCTGCGAGGTGCCGAGCGCGCCCGAGCGTTTCATGATTCCGGGTTTCGTCGACGCCCACGTGCATGTGGAGAGCTCCATGCTGCCGCCGACCGAGTTTGCCCGGATCGCCGTCCGGCATGGTACGGTCGCCACGGTCAGCGACCCTCACGAGATCGCAAACGTCCTGGGAATCGAAGGCGTCGACTTCATGCTCGAGAACGCACGGCATACGCCGTTCAAATTCTGCTTTGGCGCTCCGTCCTGCGTGCCCGCGACCGTCTTCGAGACCGCAGGAGCGGAACTCGACGTCGCGGCAGTCACCGCGCTGCTCGAGCGGCCCGAGATCGGCTATCTCAGCGAGGTAATGAACTGGCCCGGTGTGCTGGCCGGCGATCCCGGGATGCTCGGCAAGATCGCGGCGGCGCGCGCTCTCGGAAAGCCCGTGGACGGCCATGCTCCCGGACTGCGCGGCGCGGACGCGGCCAGATACGCCGCGGCGGGAATCGAAACCGATCACGAATGTTACACGCTCGCGGAGGCTCTCGACAAAATCGAAGCCGGGATGCAGATCGCCATCCGGGAGGGGTCCGCCGCCCGCAATTTTGCCGCCCTCGAACCGCTGCTGAAGTCTCATCCCGAGCGGTGCATGCTCTGCAGCGACGACGTCCATCCAAATGCCCTGATCGTTGGTCATATCAACAAACTGGTCGCACGCGCGATCGCCGGCGGGGCCGATGTCTACGATGTGCTCCGCGCGGCCTGCGTCCGGCCCGTCGAGCATTACAAACTGCCGGTCGGCCTGCTGCGAACGGGAGACGCCGCGGACTTTGCCCTGGTGGAAAACCTCATCGATTTCCGAGTCATCGAGACCTGGATCGATGGCGAATGCGTAGCCCGGGACGGACAATCTCTTTTGCCGAAAGCCAGGGTCACGGCACCCAATCGCTTCGCCGCCAGCCCCATCGCCGCTTCCCAATTGCGGATCGAAGTCACGGGACAGACTGGTGAAGCTCACGTCATCGAGGCCTATGACGGGCAATTGATCACCGGGCAGCTCGTACAGACGCTCGAATCCGCACGCGGGGAGTTGGAAGCGAGCCTGCCCCTGGACATTCTCAAAATCGCGGTGGTCAATCGCTACGCCGATTCCGCTCCGTCGGTCGGGTTGATCCGAGGATTTGAAATCAAGCGTGGGGCCATCGCATCCTCCGTGGCGCACGATTCTCACAATGTCGTCGCCGTCGGAGCGTCCGATGAAGCTCTGATCCGGGCGATCAATCTGGTGATCGGTTCCAGGGGTGGGGTGGCTGCGACGGATGGTGAGCGGGACATGCTGCTGCCCCTCGAGATCGCCGGACTGATGTCCACGCTCGACGGCGATGAAGTGGCGGCTCGCTACGAAGAAATCGCGGGGTTTGCCCGGCAACTCGGCTCGGGCCTGCGTGACCCGTTCATGACGCTCTCATTCATGGCCTTGCTGGTCATTCCGGATTTGAAGATGAGCGACCGCGGCCTTTTCTCCGGAAAGAGCTTCGAGTTCGTGAAGGTGGCTGTCTGACCACCGCTTCGCGGCGATAAACACGTCCGCCCGGAGCGGTGCGTGCGAACGGAAGAGTGATGACTATTTCCCGTTTCTCCTCGGCACTCTTGATCCTTCTCTCGGTGGCGGCGTGCAATGTCGCCCCCATTACTCTTACGCAGGCGAATCTCGACAAGATTCAGGAAGGCATGTCGGCGACGGAGGTGAAATCGATCCTCGGCAGCCCCAGCGACTCGAAATCCGAGCCCATTCCGATCGTCGGAGGGACGAAGACGACGTACGTGTACACCAATAAAGAAGATCGCGTGGTCATCGTGCTGAAGAACGACACGGTCCAGACGAAGGAAGGGCACTTCTCCTCGGAGAAGTAAGCTGCCCGACAGCTTCCGGATGACCGGCGCGGCTTTTCGAAGCCCCGCCGGTCGTTCCATTTCAAACGCCGATCCCGGCGTAAATCAGCTAGGAAGGCAGAGGAAACTGCGAGGTGAAGGCCGTGACACGGTCATGCACCTCCGCCAGCGCGGCCGGGTCGTTTCTCACGTCCAGAGCGGCATTGAGAAGATCGGCGACCTCCATCATGTCCTCCTCCTTCATCCCTCGCGTGGTAGCCGCCGGCGTGCCGACGCGGATGCCGCCAGTCTTGGTGATCGGCTCGGTGTCGAACGGAATGGCGTTCTTGTTCACGGTGATCGCAGCCTTGTCGAGAGCCGCCTGGGCTTCCGCGCCGTTGAGGCCCTTGGGGCGAAGGTCGACGAGCATGACGTGATTGTCGGTCCCGCCGGAAGTGATCGTGTAGCCGAGGCGGGAGAGGCTGGCCGCCAGGGCCTTGGCATTCGTGACGACCTGCTGTGCATAGGCCTTGAAGGACGGCTGCAACGCCTCGTGCAGGCACACGGCCTTGGCCGCGATGACGTGCATGAGGGGGCCGCCCTGAATGCCGGGGAAGGTGAGGGCGTCGATTTTCTTGGCGTACTGCTCTTTGCAGAAAACAAGGCCACCGCGCGGTCCACGCAGGCTTTTGTGCGTCGTGGTGGTGACGAAATCCGCATACGGCACCGGCGAGGGATGTGCGCCACCGGCGACGAGCCCGGCGATGTGCGCCATGTCCACGAAAAGATATGCACCCACCGAGTCGGCGATCTCACGCATCCGCGCGAAGTCGATCGTACGCGGATAGGCCGACGCCCCGGCGGTGATCATCTTTGGCTTCACCTCGTCGGCATGCTTCGCCAGCGCGTCGTAGTCGATCGCGCCGGTTTCCAGGCTCACGCCATAGTGGTGCACCTCGTAGAGCTTGCCGGAGAAGTTCGCCTTGTGGCCATGGGTGAGGTGACCGCCGTGGGCCAGATCCATGGTGAGGATCTTGTCGCCCGGCGTGAGAACACTGAAATAAACGGCCGTGTTGGCCTGGGAACCGCTGTGCGGCTGGACATTGGCGTGCTCCGCTCCGAAGAGCTGTTTCGCCCGGGCAATCGCGAGCGACTCGACGACATCGACATTCTCACAGCCGCCATACCAACGGCGGCCGGGGTAGCCCTCCGCATATTTGTTCGTCAGGCAGGAGCCCTGCGCCTCCATCACGGCGCGGCTGGTGTAGTTCTCGGAGGCGATGAGCTCGATGTGCTCGACCTGTCGCCGGGCCTCGGCGTGAATGGCCTCGGCGATCTCGGGATCAACGGCTTCGACGTGAGGAATGGTTTCGGAGGATTCGATAATCATGGGTGTTTGCTGGTCGATGAATTTGAGAATGCTGGGAAGGGCGCGTTTGATCGTGTCTTTGCAGCGGGCGTAGACCTCGCGGCCCTGGCCGATGGGATCGGGGACGTCACGCGGGGTGTCCTCGAACTCCCGAAGCAGGTGTGCCTTGTCCGCCGAGGCGGGAAAGAGCATCTCGAGCAGATTGAGGTGATCCCGCGTCATGGCGAAAATCAAATCCGTCTCCTCGACGAGGGCCTCGGTGACGGGCTGACTGCGGATCCTGGAAATATCGACGCCCTCTTCATCGCGAAGCACTTGCACGCCCTCGCGGCTCGGAGCCTGCCCGAAACCCGCGTTCACGCCGGCGGAGGCCACCTCGATATCGCGACGGCCCTTCACCAACTCGCGAAAGAGCCCTTCCGCCATCGGACTGCGGCAAATATTTCCCGTGCAAACAAAGAGAACGCGTTTCATGAAAAAGTATAATCCGCCCGACCCACAACCGGAGCGACGCGGCGTTACGAACCTAAAAGCTCGCACGCCCAAGTCAACAATTCCGCCCGGCGAAGGTTGACGAAACGGGTGGATAGGGGTGTCTTTCTCGTCTGATGATGAACTTTGGATTTTTGGAATTTGTCCGTTCAATGCCGAAATGGGGCGCGGCGGTTTTCGTTCTGGCGCTGGCCGGCTGTGCCTCGGTGCCGGAGCTCGGCTCTCTGGTGGATCGCGGGACGACGGACCGCTCGATCATCGTGCGACTCGATGAGCAGAAGGCCTATCTGCTTCACAATGGGAGGGTGGTCGCGGTCTCGCAGGTCTCGACCGGGCGCGAGGGCTACTCCACGCCCGCCGGAAAATATCGTGTCATACAGAAGGACATCGACCACCGCTCGACCATCTATGGCGCCTATGTGAAGAACGGCCAGATCGTGAAAGCGAACGTGAATGTGAAGAAGGACAAAAAGCCCGCGGGCGCCATCTTCGTGGGCGCGCCGATGCCGTACTTCCTCCGCGTCAACGGGGCGGTCGGACTGCATGCCGGCCATGTGCCGCATTATCCCGCCTCCCACGGCTGCATCCGTCTTCCGCCCCGCCAGGCGAAGAGATTCTACGACGCGGTGCAGGTGGGTACGCCGGTCTTCATCTATCGCTGAATCGCCGCATGCATTCTCACTTGTCCGCGAGGCTGCCCGCGCTTTAACGTCACGGCCTCATGGCCGACAGAGATGCCTGGGAGCAACCCCTTTACCGCTTCGCCTATCTGTTGCTTCGCGATCGCGAAGCGGCGCGGAAAACCGTGGTGGAAGCCCTCGAAACCGGAGTCCAGAAACGCCCGCCGAGTATCGATCCCGAGCAGCTGATCATGCTGCAATTCCGGGAGGTGCGGCGAAAGGCCTTGAAGAATCAAACCGCCACCAGCACGGCCCGGATCGCGAAGGGAGAGCTACCCGCGGAGGCAGCGCAAGCGGTCTCGAATGCGGAGACGGAGCAATTGGAAACGATCCTCCATGCCCTGCCTGAGCCAGGGCGAAGCGCCTACGCACTCCTGCTCCTGGACGGGCTCGAGAGCGAGTGGATCGCAAAGATGCTTGGCATGGCCCCGGCGGAATTCGGCGATGTGGTGCAGGGAGCCCGTCTGGCGGTCCAGCAGGCTCTGCTGCCCAAACCGGAGACCGCTCAATGAACGCCCGTGCCGCCCGACAGTTGCTCCGCGCCTATCGGCCCAGTGGCGAAGACGACGACGAGCGGGATGTCGCCGCCGCCTTGAAGGTCGCCGCGAAGACTCCCGAGCTGGAATCCAGCTTCCGGAACCAGCTCGCGTTCGACCGCGCGATCGCGGCAAAGCTCGAGACGGCGCTGCCGGACGACCTGGCCACGTCGCTCGAGGAAGTGGCACGGCGCCTTGAAAAGAAGCCGGGCCGCAAGTTTTCCCTGCGAGATCCGGCCATCCTCGCAGTCGGGCTGGCTTTTGTCATGCTCGTCGGGTTGATCGGCTGGATGGTGATGGGCTCCGTCGCAAGCGTGCAACAGGCCGTGGAGATCGCCCAGGCCGGGGACAAAGCCGGTCCAGATCAGTTCAAGGAAGTCGACATGCCGGCCGGAGCGCTCACGGACTGGTTCGTCGTGCAGGAGTTCGAGGGATTTTCCGTGCCGCACGGGCTGGAATCCGCGCCGGCGATTGGCGCCCGGGTCTTCAAATACGACGACCTGCCCGTGGCCGTGGCGGCGATCGGAAAGCCGAAATCGCTGTGGTATGCCTTCGATGCGAATTCCTTCGGAGTTTCCATCCACCCGGGCGAGTGGAAGATCGTCGACTATGGCCAGCTCTCCGCCAGACGCGCCGTCGCCGTCACCAGGCTCGGGGACATGGCGTTCATGATCGTCCTTCGTGGCGGAGGACGGGCCGAGCTGCAAAAATACATCGACTCGCTGCCGCACGCTCCTTGAGGGACAGGGCAATTTCCGATAGGAACCCAGCCATGGTTTCTCCTAGCCGGTTCCAATGGAAGATCTGGTGGCTCGCCCTGACGGCCGCCGCGATCTACATTTTGTATTGGGTGGTCGGCAAATTCGGTGCGCTCCTTCTCGACGCTCTGGCCTTTCTCAAGCCAGTCGTCATCCCTCTCGCCGTGGCGGGCATCCTGGCCTACCTGCTCGACCCCGTCGTGTGCTGGCTGACCCGGCGGCGAATGCCCCGATTGTGGGCGGTCGTCACGGTTTTCGCGACGATTCTGGCCATCCTCGCTTCGCTGGTTCTGTGGGTCGTGCCCACCATCCATGACCAGGGGGAGACTTTCAGCCGGAAGCTCCCGGTCTACAGCAAGCAGGCACAAGCGTTGGTCCTGTCGACAATCGACCGGATCAAGCATGTCGCCGAATTGCCCGTTTTCCAGCCGAAGAGCCCCGAGGCGGACGCGGCCGACCCGTTCAATGTAAACACTTACATCTCGAATAGCGTGAACGAGGGCATCAACTGGCTGCAATCGAATGCAACCGGGCTGGTGGGTTCAGTCGGGAAATTTATTCAATCCGGTATCGGGAGCGCCTGGGGCGTGCTCGGAGTCCTCCTCAGTCTCGTACTGGTCCCGGTCTTTCTTTTCTTTTTTTTGAACGATGGCCCGCAGATCGCGGCCACATGGAGCAACTACCTGCCGCTCCGCGCTTCACCCCTCAAGAACGAGATCGTCTCCCTGTTGAGCGAGATCAACAGCTACCTGATCAGCTTTTTCCGGGGACAACTCCTGGTCAGCCTGATCGACGGGCTGCTCATCGGCCTTGCCCTGCTGATCATGGGCCTCGATTTCGCACTGCTCATCGGCATACTCGTCGGAGTGCTGGGCCTCATTCCTTATCTGGGCATGCTCATCTGCTGGATTCCTGCCGTCCTGATGGCAACCGCCCAGTTTGGGGACTGGGGGCATCCGCTCGCCGTGACCATTATTTTCGTCGTCGCCAACCAGGTCGATGGATTGCTCATCGCTCCAAAGATCGTCGGGGAATCGGTCGGCCTGCATCCGCTCACCGTGATCATCTCGGTACTCGCATGGAGTATCGTGCTCGGTGGATTGCTCGGTGCGCTGCTGGCCGTGCCTCTGACCGCGACCCTCAAGGTCCTGCTGAAGCGCTATTTCTGGGACAAGTCGGCGCAGGAGTCTCCACCGGTCTGATCGGGCCGTTTCGAGCGGCTATCGGGCGAGCAGCCGCTTCTTGACGTCCGGAGCGAGCTCGGAGTTCGCCACCCACGCCTTTGCACTCGCGGCGTCGGTGCGGATCCAATTGTAGGCCACGCCTTCCAGGCGGCTCGCCCGAGCTTTGTCGTCCTGAATGGACTGCGCCCATTGGACCGCCAGGGAGGGACTCGACCTCGACAGGGTATATACGAACTGTCCGACCACGGTGTCACGATCCTTGCCAGCCGGGACATTCGAGAACCAACTCAGCGCGCTCTTCGGATCGTCATTGACCCAGTTCGACATCACGTTTCCCAAAGCTTCCGTACGGGAGGTGGCGAGAGTGCTGGCCCACGCCGCCGCGGCCGCCGGATCCTGCCGGGACCAGGTGCTCGATATGGTGCTGACGGCGTCGGCGCGGGAACTCTCCGGAACCTTCGCGATCAATGCCGCCGCCGCCTCGGGAGCCTCGTTGGAAATACCGTCGATCACTCCCCGCCAGGCAGCCTTTTTGACGCCGGGATCGGTTTGCGAGTCGGCCCACCGCTGGGCGGCTTCCGGTGAGTTGCGGGACCATACGCTCGCGATCTCCTGAAGCATATCGTCCTGACCGGAGGTCGAGGTGACGAGATCGACCATGCGCAGGGCATTCTCCGGGCTGTCCGATGCGGCGCCAAAGGAAAGATTGTCGAGCAGTCGATTCCGGGCCGAGCCGGGCGGTTGCTTCTGGAGCCATGCCAATGAGCCTTCGAAATCCGACCGCACCCAATCCTGCAAAACGGAGGTGTAGGTGCCCTGTTTGGCCGGACCGTCGGGCAGGCTGTCGATCCATTTCAATGCCGCCTCGCGGTCGGTCGAGGCCCAGGTATACGCCACCTCCTGCAGGGCCTGATTGCGAAATCTCCCGAGGGGAAGGCTCGCGGCTCGTTTGGCTGCGTCCTCAGGATTGCGCGCGACCATGGCGGGAAAGATCGCGTAGGCGTAGGTGAAGATCGTCTCCGGGGTGCTTTTTTCCAAAGCGGCACTGAGAGCGCGCTCCGGGTCGGTCTCGGCCAGGGAGCTGATCAATTGCCGATCGGCATTCCGCTTGAGCTGGCCGGGAGGAAGCTGCTCGACCCATTGGCTCGCGGCCTTGAAATCGACGCCCGCCCAACCGGTAACCGCACCGAGGATGGCGCGATTCCGCTCGTCGCCCTTCAGCCGCTCCTGCGCATAGGCCAGGGCGGCCTTCGAATCGACCTTTGCCCAGCCGTTGAAAAGTATCGAGGTGACATACTCCCGGTCGGAGCCATTCAGGCTCTTCCTGGTGGCATCGACGACATCCCGGGCGTTCGAGGCGGTGAGGCTTTCGCAGAGCCACCAAAGCCTGCCAGTGCGCCGGAAGTCATTGGGGTCCCGCGCGGCATCGATCAACCCGGCGACGAGATCGTCCTGGGTCTGCGGTCGCGAATTCGTAAATGCAAAGGGCAACGCTCGATCCGCACGGTCTCCCAGCCCATTCGTCCCGTGGCCCGAATTTCCAGCCGTCCCGTCACCATTCCCGCCAAACCGGTGCCCGGAAAATGCCGGCGTCACGACGAAGCCGGCGGCGAAGGCCAGCACGGCTGCCGCGGCGAGGGGAATGAGACCTTTGGAGTTCATCAGCGTGCGCGCGATTGATCGGAGTCGCGGGTCAGCAGGTTTTTCTTCGTCTCGGCGGAGAGGTTCGAGCTGTTGATCCAGGCACTGGCCTTGACGGGGTCGTTCTCCATCCAATTGCCCGCAAGATTGGTCAGGCTGTTTTCCCGCCGCTGCGGATCCTGAATGGACTGAGCCCACTGTAGGGCGAGGTCGGGATTGTTTTCTCCGAGTGAGTTCACAAACCGACCGACGACGTAGTCGCGTTCCTTGCCGGGAGGAGTGGCCGCATACCATTTCAAAGCGTTGTCCGGATCCTGTCCGACCCAATTCGACATCACATTGCTGAGCGCCATCTGCCGGGAGTTTTCATTGGCCAGGGCGCCAGCCCATTTCGCCGCGGAAGGCGGATCCTGGCTCGACCAGAAACTGGCGATATTGCCGATCACCGGGGACTGCTGGTCCGGAGGCAATTTCAAGGCCAGCTCCGCCGCCTGCTCCGGATGCTCCGAAGCCATGCCGATGACCACGTTGTTCGACACCACCCTCTTCACGCTGGGATCGGTTTGCGAATCCGCCCACTGCTGAGCCGCGGCCGGATCATTGCGGGACCAGACGCGAGCGATATTCGCGAGCATGCTGTCCTGGCCGTTCGTCGAGGTGACGAGATCGACCAGCTTCAAGGCATTCTCAGGATTATCGGACGCCGCGTTGTAGGAAAGCTGCTGAAGGAGACGGTTGCGCGATGCCCCCTCGGGCTGTTTCTGCAACCAGGAAAGGGCGCCATCGAAGTCGGAGCCAACCCAATTCATCAACACTCCGGAATAAATCTGCTGCTTCATCGATTCGCTTGGGAGAGACCCGACCCAAGCCAGAGCGGCATCGCGATCGGTCTGGCTCCATTGGCTCGCCACGATCTGCATAGCCTGGCTGCGCAGCCTTCCCATGGGCAGATTCGACGCGCTTTCCGCAGCCTTCTCGGGATCGCGCCGAACGAGGGTAGGGAAGATGGAATATGCGTAGCTAAAGCCGTCGCGACCGTTGGCGCTCTTCGTGGCGATTTCCAGCGCCCGGTCCGGATCGCTGTCGGCCAGGGCACTGACGATGGACTGCATGGCGGAACGTTTGAACTCGCCCGCCGGGAGTTGCTCGACCCATTGCCGGGCGGAATCGAAGTCATTCGAAGCCCAGCCCGACAAACTGCTGAGCGTCGCCTGATCCCGCAGCTGCCCGCGAGGCAATTCCTGCGCGAAGGCGATGGCCGCCCGGGCATCGAGCTGCGCCCAACTGTTGAATAATGCCATGGCGACGGCGGAGCGTTCCGTGCCCTTTGTATCCTTAAGCGCCCCGGCTGCGACTTCGCGGGCATTTTGCGCGGTGAGATTCTGAGAAAGCCACCACAGCCGTCCGTTCCGTTGAAAATAGCCAGGCTCCCTGGCTGCGGCTTGAAAGTCGGCGATCAACTCCTTCGTCGATAGGTTCTTGTCGACCGTTCTCGTACTGGAAGAGAAACCTCCCGTTTTGGCAGCGGCTCTTTGAAAGGCGTCCGGGCTCGAAGTCCCCCCCCGGGATGCCTGTAATGCTCCCTCATCGGATCGCAGGAATAGCGAGGCTGCGACACCACCGGCAAAGGCGAGCCCGGCGACGATGGTGATGGGGATGGCAGACTTCACATTCATCGACTCGATGCAGCCGCGGCGAAGTTAGTTTTTTCGCCTGTTCGAATCAACGTTTCTTCCGGGCCGCGCGTGCTTTTCCGGCAACGAGCCGACGCTCGCGGTGCGGCGACCTAGGGCAGGGGCCGGGACAGAAGCTGTCGCTTGAAGTCGCTATCGAGGTCGGACTGGCCGACCCATTGCCTGGCGCTCGTCGGGTCGACGTTCATCCAGTCGTTAGCCAGACTCTTCAACTGCGAGTTTCGCTGATCCGTATCCGCGATCGTGCCAGCCCACTGCATAGCCAGCTTGGGGTCGTTTTGCAGGAGCTGGCCGGAGAAGCGGCCGACGAGTTCGTCCCGGTCTTTTCCCGCGGGCAGGGTGGAGAACCAGCTCAGAGCTCGCGCGGAGTCCTGATCGACCCAATTCGACATCAGATTGCCAATGGCATTCTTCCTCGTCTCGTCGGCATCGATGCGATTGATCCATTCCGCCGCGGCGGCCGGGTCGGAGTGGCTCCAGGTATTGGCGATATTTTCCATGGCCCGATTCTGCGCCTCGCCCTTGGTGAGCTGGGCGGCCCACTGCGCCGCGGTGACGGGATCGTTCTGCGCCCAGTTCTCGGCGATATTGCCGACGGCCTGAGCCTTCCCGGGGCCATCGGGCAAAGCAGCCGCCCAACGGGAGGCTGTCGCCGGATCGGAGCGCGCCCAATTGGCGGCAATGCTGCTCAGAGCGTCGTTTTTCGAGTCTCCATCCGGCAGCTTCTTCACCCAGTCCGCCGCCGCAGCCGGATCGATCTCCGCCCAGCTGCTCGCCACATTCGAGATGGCGCTGTTCCTTGCGTTTCCCTGCGGAAGCTTCTCGATCCAGTTCGAGGCGCTGATCGGATCGGTCCGGGCCCAGTTGCTCGCGATGTTGCGGATCACGTCATTCCGGGTCTCGCCGACGGGCAGCCGGGCGGCCCATTGTGCGGCTCCGGCGGGATCGGTCTGCGCCCAATTATAGGCCGCGCTGCTGAGCGCGTTGCGTTGGGTCGAGCTCGCGGGCATGTTTGCCGCCAGCTTCACCGCGGCCTGAGGGTCGTCGGCGGAGATGCCGTTGATGAGGCCCTCGTAGAGAACCTTTCGCACGGAGGCGTCGGTTTGCTCGTTGGCCCAGCGCACGGCGGCGGTGGCGTCCTGCTGCCCCCAATTGGACGCGATATTGCGCAACATCTGGTCCTGCTCCTCGTGCGATGCCATGAGGTCCACCAGGGAGATCGCGTTCTCGGGATTCTCGTTCAACGCGCCATAGCTGAGATTTCGGACCATCTCGTCGCGTTCCCGGCTGCTCGGCTGCTTGCGCACCCAGTCGATGGCTTCGTCGAAATCCTGCTGCGCCCAGAATTGCACGACATTGTTCATCGCGGTCTGGCGCATCCGTTTGTCGGTAAGCGTCTGCGCCCATTGGAAGGCGGCCTCCCGATCCTGCTGTGCCCAGGTCGAGGCCACCACCTGGATGGCGTTGTACCGGAATTGCCCTGGCGGGAGTTCCTGGGCTCGCTGGGCAGCCAGCTCCGGATCCTTGCGCGTGAATTTCGAGAAAATCGGATAGCCGGCATCGAAACGATTGCCCTGCATGATCTTCGAGTTTCGCGCCATTTCCAGTGCGCGCTCCGGGTCGCTCTCGGCCAGGGCGCTGATGAGGCTGGTGCGGGCGATGCGCTTGGTCGTGCCGGGAGGCAGGGACTCCACCCATTTGTTCGCCCCATCGTAGTCGTTGAGCGCCCATCCACTCAGGACGCCAAGCACCGCATTGCGCCGCTCGTTTCCGGTGAGCTTCTGCGCATACTCGATGGCCGCACGGGGATCCTGCCGGGCCCACAGACCGAGAACCCGGGATACCATGTAGCGAGTCTCGGTGCCTTTCCGGGCGCGCAGTGCGTCGGCAATGGCTCGGGCGTTGCCGGAGCGGACGCTTTTCAAAACATCCCAGATGCGTCCCTCGCGATCGAGGGCGTCCGGAGAATCCATCGCCGCGTTGATCTCGTCCGCAATCTCTTCGGGCGATGCGTTCGGATCGAGACTGCCCGTGGTGAGAAGGGGACTCCGCGAACGCGCGCTGGCGCCGCTTTGCGAGACCGCGTTTTTTGCGGACGCCGAAGTTTCAGTCCTGCGGGATGAGCGCTCTCCGCGACCGAATGACGCGGCGCCATAACCCAAAGCGAAAGCGACGAGGAGAGCAAATACTGCGAGGACAATCCCGGCCGGAGGCTTCATTTCGGATGGGACATAAAGGTGAGGGGCGCAGCCGCGAAATCAAGAGGGATTTGCGCGCCTTCGGCATTGACAAGCGTTGCGAGACTCAGCCTAATCCGACTTCATGATTTCCCTCATCATCGCCGGCGGAGTTTACATGGCCGCCACCGTCAAGCCCGTGGAATGGCCCGACATTGATAATCACACCCTGAAGGGCGAGCCTGTGGCCGCCAGCAAGGTGGTCTGCCGCGACCGCTGGGGCACGCCAATGCTTCCGAATGGCAAGGGGGGCTACAGCCTCATCGCCCCCATCAACGAAGATTTCATCGCCGAGAGCTTGATCCAGCCACCGCAGGACACTCGTGGCATGGTGGCCTATCGTCCGCTTCCCGCGATCGAGGTGACCGAGACGGTCGTCGCGCCGGTGCCGGCGCCTCCAACGGTCGCCCCCGCTCCGACGAGCGCTTCTCCTGACGCACCGGCCGCTCCCGCGCCTGCTGCGGCTCCAGCCCCGGATGCCAGTGCTGCGCCAGCGCCCGCCGCTGCCGCTCCTGCGGCTCCGGCAGCGAGCGACTCGCCTTTCGCGCCCGCTCCTCAATAGAGCCCGGACGCACGTCCTTCGAAAAACCCGCGACCAGCCATGGCCGCGGGTTTTCTTTTATCCAGGCTAGACTCTGGTGGACTCCGCGGCCTCCTTGGAGGTCGTCACGGTAAGAACATCGTGCGGTGCGCTCTCGCGCTGGCCGGCCGGAGTCACCCGCGTATAGAGCGCGTTCTTTCGCAGCGTCGCGAGATCGCGGGCGCCGAGATAGCCCATGCCGGACTGCACACCGCCGATCAATTCGCCCAGGACGATATCCAGTGGCCCGGCTGCTTCCTTGAGGGCCTCGATCCCTTCAGGTGCAGCCTTCGTCGTGGCGTCCTTGCGCTCGTGGCCGTAACGGGCCGCACTGCCTTCCTTCATCGCCTCGCGGCTGCCCATGCCTCGGTACTGCTTATAGAGTTTTCCGCCGATCTCGATGATGCGGCCAGGAGCCTCGTTGCAGCCGGCCAGCAGCCCGCCGCAGATCACGGCGTCGGCGAGGGTGAGCGCTTTCACCATATCGCCGGACTTGGCGATGCCGCCATCGGCGATGGTCTTCACTCCGATTTTTGCCGCGGCACGCGACGCGACATAGAGCGCGGTCATCTGCGGGATCCCGACGCCGGCCACGATCCGGGTGGTGCAAATCGAACCCGGTCCCTGACCAACCTTGATGCAATTCGCTCCCGCCTCGGCAAGGAATTCCACGCCTTCCCCGCAGGTGACGTTGCCAGCAATGATCGCGAGATCGGGGAACGCCTCGCGCACGAGTCTCACGGCGTCGCCAACTCCCTTGGAGAAGCCATGCGCGGTCGAGACCGCGACCGCGTCGAGTCCTTCGTCGAGGAGACGGCCGACATGCGAGACGATGCGATCTCGGTCGAGGGTCCCATCGGCCAGGCGATGTGGAGAGATGGCCGCACCGCAGACCAGGCGAAGCTTCGCATCGCGAGCAGGCTTGACCATGCGGCGGGACTCCTCGCCGATACGCTCGATATCGCTGAGGGTGAAGAGTCCGCGCAGCTTGTCGTCGTCGTCGACGATGAGCAGCTTGTGAATGCCCATGTGCTCGGTGAAGAATCGATCCGCGGCGGCGATGGGGTTCTCACGGATCTCCCGCTCGTGCAACGTGAACACCTGAGCCCGGGGCGTCATGGCCTCGGAGACCAGCCGATCACGGTAACGCTCACGCACGACGGAGCCAGAGAGAAGGCCGAGGAGACGATTGTCGTCACCGACCACCGGGAACGTGCTGAAACGAAATCCACGTTTCTCGACGCGATCGAGAATCTCGCCGATTTTCTGGGTGGGCGAGACCTTGATCGGCTCCTGGATGAAGCCGTGGATATGGTTTTTGACCCGTGCGACTTCTTTCACCTGAGCCTCGTCGGGCATGTTGTAGTGCACGAGGCCGATGCCGCCATTGAGCGCCATCTGGATGGCCATTTTCGACTCGGTCACCGTATCCATGTCGGAGGAAATGACCGGGATCTGAAGATTCAGGCTCGGAGAAAGAGCAACGGACAGGTTGGTTTCGCGCGGAAGAACTTCCGAGTAGCGAGTGGCCAGAGAGAGGTCGTCGAAGGTCAGCCCGAACGGCAGGCTGCTCGTGAAGAACGCGTCGGCGTCAAGATAGAATGCCATGGGCGACCATGCCCGGGAGCAGGGCCTCGCTCAAGCAGAAATCACGTCATCAGGAAAACCTCCATGAGATATGCGAAGGTCCTTCTTTCGCCGGAAATGACAAAGGCGACCTCTCCAGGAGGCCGCCTTGTTCATCTCTCGCCCACGGGGCGAAAGCGGTGGTTATTTATTGGTGGTGGATGTCTCGGTCGACGTCTGGTGATCGACGTTCATATTCTTGTCCGCGTTGTCTCTCGGCGTGCCTGTGTCCACCGCGCCGCCCGTCTGGGTATTGGTCGAGGAGAGGTGGGGGGCATCCGTCGCCGGACCGTTGGTGGGGCCTGCCGCATTGGCGTCGGAGGGCATGGTCGTGTGCTGCGCACCACCGTCGGCTGAACTTGTAGGCGAGGTGGAAGCGCCTGCAGATTGGGCGAAGCTCATGAGCGGAAGGCTGGTGGCCGCCCCAAGGGCGAGAAGGAAGGTTTTTGTATTCATAGCATCCGGAGATCGCTCCGCGGCGAAATGTTCACGGTCGGAGAGCACCCCCGCATGCTCCTCGGTGATTCGCCCGACCAACTTTAAGAACTCCCGAGACGGGCTCATGCCAGTCATACCCGCGACCCGACTTCTTTAAATGGCGAAGCTCCCGAGCTGTGCTACGGTCTCGCCCGGCTCCCGATCCTCATGAAGAATACCGCCTCCGCCCTTTGCCTCGCCGCGCTCATGCTTGATCTCGGATCGCTTGCCGCGGCGACTCCGAACGTGACTTACGTCGACAGCTTCGGGAAAAAAGGGAACTCCAATGGCCGGTTCGACTTCCCCTATGCAGTGGCGGTGAACGGCAGCAAGGTCTACGTAAGCGATTTCAACAACAATCGCGTCGAGCGCTTCAACGACAGCGGAGACTTCAAGTCGGCCTGGGGTTCTTCGGGCATTCTCCCGTCACAATTTTCGGGACCAGGCGCCCTGGCCGTGAATCAAGGCAGCGACCAGGTTTACGTGACGGATATTTTTAACAACCGCGTACAACGATTTAACTCCACGGGGACTTTCCTCGCCATGTGGGGAACCGGAGGAACCGGTAACAGCCAGTTCAACGGCCCCAGCGGGATCGCCGTCAATCAGAGCAACGGCGATGTGTACGTGGTCGAACAGGGCGGCAATCGCGTCCAGCGCTTCAACCTCATTGGCGGCTATGTCGGCCAGTGGGGGGGCAGTGGATCGGGCAAAGGGAAATTCGACGCCCCAGACGGAGTCGCGATCAATTCGTCCACCGGCCAGGTCTATGTGGCGGAATTCGGCGGCAACCGCGTGCAGCGCTTCGACTCGGCCGGAAACTACGAGCTCCAGTGGGGCAGCAAGGGCGGCGGCAATGGCGAATTCAAGCAGCCGGTGGGCCTCGCCGTGGATTCGTATGGCCGAGTGTGGGTCGCCGACTCTGGAAACGATCGCGTCCAGGTCTTCGACGCCGATGGCAACTACCTGACGCAGTTTGGGAGCAGCGGAACAAGCAGCGGCAAATTCAAGAAGCCCTATAGCGTGGCCTTTGGTCCGGGAGGCATCGCCTTCGTCGTCGACAACGGGAACAACCGCGTCGAGCGCTGGCAGGTGACCGAGCCTCCCGTGGTCACGGTCAGCGGCAACTCGAGGCGCACGGTGAACACGGCCAAGATTACGATTCACGGGAAGGCCAAGCGAGCCGCCAACTCGCCGAGCATCAAATCCGTCACCGCGACCGTGGCCGGAAAAACCTACAAGGCCACAGGCAAGACTTCCTGGACCGTAACCGTACGTCTCAAGCCAGGCAGAAATCGCATCGCAGTCGTGGCCACGGACGAAGACAACGTGACCTCCAAGAAGGCGATCGTAGTCGTCACGCGGAAGTGATTTTCCCCCGGTAAAAAGTCGTCTTTTCAGATGACGCAATAAACGGATTATGGCATTAACCCTGCCGACGATTTTCCGCCAATTGCCGAGCCATGACTTTTACCCTTCCACGAAGCGTTTCCCGCGCCGTTTTTTGCCTATCCGCAGCGGCTATTTTCTCAGGTGCAACGGCGTTCGCGGTTGAGCCGACGGTAGGGAGTTGGGAAACGTTCGGAAACGGACCAAGCCATACGGGATACTATCCGGCGACCATCGGGCCAAACAGTTTCGTCCAAAGCTGGACTCAATCGATTCCGGTCGCCATCAACCAAGCCGTTATCTCGGGGAATACGATTTACTACACCACCAACGGTTATTTCAACGACGGGATGCACGCAGGAGCTCTGGATGCCACCAATGGCACCTTGCTGTGGAAATACCCATTGGCAAACGCCTACTCCGTCAATCCTCCGACTTACTCGAACGGGCGGCTTTTCTTCCAGCGCGGTGACCATGCCATGGACACTCATCTATGGTGTCTGAATGCGACCAATGGCACCCTGCTCTGGGCCGCTCCGCATGCGGCCCAATGGGAGCGTTACATGGCGCCGACGGTCTATGGGGATGGGATCTGGACGGCGGGGGGATCCTACGGGGGGATGTATGGCTTTGATTTCGCGGACGGCAGACAGCGATTTTTCGTTAGCCTTGATCAAGAGGATGGATGGACTCCGACCTATGACGATGGCGTCGTTTATTCGTACATGTACGGAAAGTTCAAGGCATTCATGGCTTCCACCGGCTCCGCCTTGTGGTCGCGCACTTTCGATATCGATTCCCAAGCCTCTGCCGCCTCGACGCTGGTGGTCCTCGATGGCCGCGCGTTTGCCATTCCCTCCAATTACAACAATAACGGTTTGCGCGCGATCGATTTGGGCAGCCGGACTCTGGCCTGGACAGTTGCGGGAGCCTTCTCGGGGTATCCAGCGGTCGACCATACGACCGTCTATGCGATTCAGGGCTCGACCGTGCAGGCTTACAATGCGGCGACCGGATCCTCGTTGGGCAGCTACAATGCAGGGACGACGCTCATCTGGCAGCCGATCGTGACGAAGGACAGAGTGCTGGTCGCCAGCACAACCAATACGTACATTTTTGATCGCGAGACCCATTCCTTGCTGCAAACCCTCCCAGTCGGCGGAACTCTCAGCTACGCGGCCGGTCGGCTGGTCGTGAGCAGCTTTTTTGAATTCGGCAATCCGGGCAAAATCACCACGTTTACAATCGCACTCTCGACGCCGGAGGTCCCGCCGACACCCACTCCGACTCCAGTACCAACGCCGGTTCCCACACCGACGCCACCCGCGTCCCCAACGCCCGCACCAACCGCAACGCCGGTCCCGACTCCACTGCCGGACGAGACTTCCACTCCTCCTTCGGGAAACTCCGGCCCTCTCTGGCTCGACTCGCGTGCCGCCAATGGAGTTGCCTATTTTCTTTTCTCTTCCCGTATCGAGCGGTTCGATCTCGCCAGCCGGTCCTGGCTATCCGCGATCCCGTTGACCGGAACTGCGACCGCATTTGCCGTCGATGGAGACGGCATCTATGTCAGCTTGGGCCGCAGTACATGGCGCTACGGATTGGACGGCTCTGGCGCGACGCATCTCCTGAACACGATTAGCGATGTCACGTATTCCGCGACCGATGCAGACATCCTTTATTTGTTCTACAGCAACACCCAGGTGATGTCCGTGAACAAAAGCACAGGTGCGGCACTGGACGCGAAAGTCTACAGCACTCCAATGACCGGGCTCTCGATCGCCCCGGAACGCAACAGCTTCTTCGCAAACGGGTATTCCGATCTTGTTAAGCTTTCTTCGGATTCGGAAGGAAAGCTGGGCACCCAGACAGCCAACTACGCTAGCGATTACCCGGTAGGGACGCAAACTTATGTCTCGCCGAACGAACAACGCGTGGCGACGAGCTCGGGCATTGTCTACAACTCCAGTGATCTCGGTTATGCTGGAAGTCTGGCCGGGGCGTTTGACGATCTAGCGTTTTACGGAGATCTCCCGGTAGTGCTGCGTGGGCAGTCTCTCGTTGCCTATTCGAACGCTTTCGTCGAAACCGGGCGCCTGACGTTGAAAGGAACTCCTCGCAAGGCCTTCGTGCAAGGCGACGATGTCATCGTCTTCTACAACGCGGATACGCGCGGAGTCTGGGCACTCAAAGTACCCCTTGCACTCCTCAGTCCCGCTCAACCCGGCGAGCCAGTGAATCCGAATGGTCTGAGTTTCACGCCTGATCAGGTCGAGTTCGGCGATGGGATCGTTTACTTTCTCAGCCGTGCGAATCTCAGCGTCTTCCGCTGGTCCGTAGCTGAGAAGAAATATCTCTCGACCATCCCGCTGACCGAGTCGCCCTCCTGCATGGCATGGTCGGCGGAGAACTCCCGCCTATATCTGGGATATCCTTCGGGAAAAATTACTTACTTTACCAGCGGAGTTCCGGGAGCTGAGCAGGGTTTTGCGAACCTTCCCCAAGCTTGCAGAGGGCTCGCGGCAGCCGGCACCAACGTCTTCGCCTGCGATCCTACCGCTCCGTGGGCGACACACTACATTTTCGATTCCACGGGCAGGCTGCTAAGCTCGAAGGATTGGAACTACTATTCCCGGGAATACCTTTGGAACTCGGCAAATCGGAAAATGTATTTCTTCCGGGACGACACGAGCCCGAACGATCTTCTTTGGGAGGACGTCGATTTGGAGGGGGTTCTCGGAGCGGAGCTGGATACTCCACTACATGACAGCACGGGATTCATCCATCCGATCCGAATCTTTCCCGATGGGTCCAAGATTCTCCTTGGGTCCGGCCGAATCTTCGAGGCCGTCACTCTTACGCTAACCGCGGCGCTCTCCAATGACATTTCGGATGCGGCATGGATCGGCAATCGACTTCTGACTCTTCGCGCGAGCGGCGGAGGGTCGGAATTGCAGGAATGGTCGACCCAATATGCCGTGGCAGCCACCCGGTCTCTGTCGGGAGCGCCGATTCGACTTTTTGCCTGGGGCGATGGGGCTCTCGCCATCACGACCGGTACACATGGGCCGCAATTCGTGCTCTTCGGCTCCGCGTTGGATACGGTGCCGATGCCGACTCCATCGGCAACGCCCACTCCCGAGCCAACGGCTTCCCCCACACCACCTCCGACGAGTTCGCCGTCGCCTACTCCGGCTGGCTCGCCATCGCCGTCTCCGACTAGCTCGCCATCTCCCGAGCCAACGCCGATTGAAGAGGATGCCTCCACGAGTCTTCACCTCGACAGCAGTGACGGTGATCCAATCGGCGGCGGACTGGTGTATGATTATCCGGCATCGGCGGGAACTTTTCTCGTCTTCCGCGCTGAACCGGGCACCGTCCAGATCGGTTTCCGTACCCAGGATTCTTCCAACGTGTGGTTTCTGTCGTTCGACGCTCCGGGCAGCGATGCCCTCGAGGAAGGTATCTATCAAGGAGCGACCATGTTCCCATTCAATGGGAGCGCAGAGCCTGGTCTCTCCATTTTTGGAAATGGCGTAGGGAGCCGGGCGATCACCGGCCAGTTCGAGATCAAACAGATCACCTGGTCGAATGGAGAACTCGATTCATTTTGGGCGACTTTCGAGCAACATGATGGAGGTCGTGCCGCCGCTTTGCGGGGAGAGATCCGTTATCACCTTCATCCGGTGCAGACCCGTGGCTCGACGCCCGTTCCGACGATTGTCAAAGCCAGCAAGCCGGATCGGAAGAAGCCTCGGCTGGAAATTTATGGCCCGCTCAATCGCGTGACCCGAAGCTCGAAGCTGATGGTGGGAGGCAGGGTTACGGACGCTGGGAGCTCGCCAATTCTGGAAATTGGCAAAAGAGGACAGCCCTTCCATCGGGTCTCTGCCCGTGGCTACTGGGCTACCCAGCTGGCGCTAGACGTTGGGCGGAACAACTTCGTCATCCGCGCCACGGATGCAGAAGGGAATCGTACGCAACTTCGTTTGTCCGCCACGCGCTTTCCCTAGCGGCATCGTCTCGTGAGAGGCGACGCTTCAAAAAAATAGCATCGCGGAAAGCGCCCCCAGTGTCGGCCGAGCTCCAGCGGAGAGCGTTTTCAGCTTTCCCTTGGCGCTTTCGGGATTTGTATTCAAAGGGTTCCCCCTGTGAAAAATCTCCCCAGACGAATCTACAAGCCCGGTCTATCCATGATTCTTTTCGCGCTCGGGTTTGGGTTGTCGCTTTTGCGAGCGGAGCCGGGTGAAGCGCCTCGAAAGCCGTCCGACAGCTACCCGGTCTCGAAGATGTCCGGCATCGCTGCGAATATGCATTGGATCGGGCCGGCGGTGGACGATCCAGACTACTATGTCTGGTGTACCTCGCCGATTCTGGGAACCGACGGTAAAGTGAGTCTTTTTTGTTCCCGCTGGCCGAAGAAATACAAATTCGATGGCTGGTCGACGCATTGCGAAATCGCCCGCTATGTTGGCGACCGCCCCGAGGGGCCGTTCAAGTTTGCAGAGGTCGCCATTCCCGCGAATCCCGATGCGTCGTTCGGCAACGCAGTCCACAATCCCGCCATCGCCAGAGCAGGGGACAAGTACGTGCTCCTCTACATCAGCTTCGATCGGACACGTAATAACAAAATGCTGACCTGCATGGCCGTGGCGGACTCGCTCAGCGGTCCTTGGAAAAAGGTCAACGACGGCAAGCCTCTGCTTGAGCCATCCACCGATCCCAAGCACTGGACCTACGATCCGTGGGCGATGGACAACCCGACGTTCCTGACCTACCAGGGAAAGTTTTACGTCTTTTTCAAGGCTGCCCGGACCGGACACCAGTTTGACTCCCGCTATGGATACGCAGTCTCGGACAAACTGGAAGGGCCATATGTAGTTTCGGGCCAGCCCTGCACGGACAACATCAGCTACATCGAGGATGCAAATGCCTTCCTTTGGAACGGGCAAATCTGCCTGATGACCACGGACAACTTCGGTACTCACACGGGAATCGAGGGGGCTGGCATCCTCTGGAAATCCGCGGATCCCGCGCATTTCCGCCTGGCAGACGCCGAGATCGGTTTTCTACGCCCCTCGGAATATTGGGGACTGGGCGCAAATATCGACCTGTCCAAGGCCGCAAAGCTCTACACCTCGAACAATGTGATCAAGTTCGAGCGGCCAGGGGTCCTCATGATCGATGGCAAGCCAGCCTATTTCTATGGCGCTTGCGGCACGAATTTTGCCGGCGAAGATCATACCTGCAGCTATGTTTTGAAGATCAATCTGCCGGAAGGAGCTCCGAAAAAATCGGATTAATCTACTTTTTCAGAACGCAAATGGCACCTTCGTTTGCGATGGCTGAAAACAAGCCTTAGGCTTGGTTTTCCGCAGACAGACGATGGACGCGATCGTCGCGATCTGCTTAACAAAGAGCTTATGGCGCAATTTCCCGAGGAGCAGTCGGAAAGTGGAGAATTCGAGCGTCAGGAGGACGCCTTCCGCGATTGGATCAACGCTGACGATTCATCACCGTATCCGCCGGAATCGGGGCGATATCACCTCTATGTCTCGCTCGCTTGCCCATGGGCGCATCGCACCCTCATCGTGCGGCACCTGCTGGGGCTCGAGGAAGTGATCGGCGTAACGGTGGTCGATCCCGTGCGCGATGATCGCGGCTGGGCGTTCCGCGAAGGAGCCGGCTATACGGCCGATCCGATAAACGGCTTTCAATATCTTGCCGAAGCCTACGAAGCCACCGCGCCGGGATGGCACGGACGGGTGACCGTGCCCGTACTTTGGGATAAAAAAAGCCGGCGGATCGTGAACAACTCCGAGGACGATATCTGCCGGATGCTTCACGATGCCTTCGGGCCGCGCGGCCAATCGGGGACTGCCATGGACCTGTTCCCGCCAGACATCGCGGAAGAGCAGGCGGCTCTGAGCGCGTTCATCTACGAAAACGTGAACAACGGCGTTTATCGGGCGGGGTTTGCCACCAGCCAATCTGCCTATGAACAAGCCGTGGGAAGGTTATTTGCCGCGCTCGACGAATTGGAAACGCGACTCGGCACCCGCCGCTTTCTGTTCGGCTCCCATCCCGTGGAAACAGACTGGCGGCTTTTTTGCACCTTGGTTCGTTTCGACGCCGTCTACCACGGGCATTTCAAATGTAATGTGCGCTCAATCCGCGACCATGCCCAGCTCGGAGGATATCTGCGTGACCTCTATCAATGGCCGGGGATCTCGCCACTCGTGAACTTCGATCACATCAAGCGCCACTACTACTTCACGCACGAAGACATAAATCCGACGCGGATCGTGCCCGCAGGTCCCGACCTTTCCTGGTTGATCGAGGTTCCCGAGCGTCCCGAGATCGAGCGCGAGCTAGGTGAGTCCGACGGATAAAATCCGCCTTCCCCCCTAGGGCCTCACCACCACCGTGACCGGGGCGATCGTGCTCTTGCCATCGGCCTTGGTCGCGCGAACCTTGAATTTATAGGTGCCAGCTTTCAGGCCTTTCACGGTGAAGGTCCATTTCATCGGGCTGCCTTTGGCACGTTTAAATCCACCCTTTCCAGGCTGGACTTCCACCTTGGCCGTGTCGGCGCTGGCAGAGCCTTTCAAGATTGCTACACCATTACGGGCTGTGACTTTTTTCTTCGTGCTTACGACAGGCGGCAACGAAGGCGCGGCAGGCTCCGCAATCGTCAAATACACAGAAGAAGAATAGGTACCACCCGCATTGGTCGCGTAAATGGTCATGTAATCGCTGCCAGATACGGTCGGTGTGCCCGAAATCAGTCCAGTAGTCGTATTGACCGTGACTCCGTCCGGCAGGTTATATGCCGCGTAGGAAGTCGGATTGTTGGTTGCCTGGATTTGGAATTGGAAAGGCTGGCCCTTCACAGCGCTGGCGGTCAGGTTGTCGGCGATGACGGGGTAGTTGTAGGCGATCGAAAGGGTTGCCGACCCTGTTCCACTGCCGTTCGTTGCGCTGATATTAAGATTTCGGATCCCGGGAGCAGTCTCCGTGACTGTGCCTGAAATAACGCCGGTCGTGGTACTGAAAGACAGGCCGGCAGGCAAGGTATCTCCCGTAAGCGCAAAACTCATCGGGCTACCAGTGGCGGTAATCTGATAATTGAATGGTGCGGTGGTTGTCGGATAAGCGGTGGACTTGCTGGTGATAACAGGATTGGTGCCTCCGACGATTTCCCAAGTCGTGTAGATAAGGTTCGCAAAAAGAGCTTTTCCACCGACCACCAACTGGAGAGGGAGGGTGTCGAGGTCATCGTTTACATCGACGATCTTGTCGGCCCCATCAACTCCCGCGTAATTTTGAAAGGCGGCAAATCGATCGAGGACGCTTTGGCCAGAAGTGATTTTACCAAAAACGGTAAACCCCCCATTCAAGGTATCGAGGTTATTTCCGGAAGTGCCGTTGTTATCCGCCAGATTGATGAACCAACTGCTGGTCGCAGTGTCATTGCCCGTGCCACTCAGGGCCATGGCAATGGTGCCTTTCAGATTACTAAAAGCGGGAAAGGGCCCTGACTCATGAGGGATCGGGTCATAAGTAGAGATGTCATAGTAACTATTATTTACCGCGTAATACACGCCACCCTGGAGAACAAATCCCTGCGGCAAACGGTGGGCGAAGCTATTGTCGTATAGCCCATCGCGGATATACCGCAGGAAATTTGCCACCGTTTTCGGCTTCGCGACCTCATCGAGATCAAGGGTCATCACGCCAATCGAGGTCGTGAGTTTTACGGTAACAGTCGCTTGTGCCGGCGTAGCAAATACGAGCAAAAGGCCGATTGCCGGGAGGAAAAAATGACGCGAAAAAGACATGGGCGTGGGAAAATTACACATGAACTCAGAGATTTCCAGTGTTCAGTTCTCAATCCTGGCTCAATTTCCACTCCTATCCCTTCGAACTAGCAAAAACATATGGCGACGGGCAGGTGATTGGGATCGGCACTCTGGTCGTATACCCGTGGGTGGCGGAGTGGAACTTGTTTCCCTTGTTCGCCGTTAAAAACGACCCCACAATTTTATCAATGAAACCGAGAAGCCCGCTCGATAAAACCGGAGGCATGATGTGGTTTCCACGCATGCTGGATAAGATCCGGCTCCATGCCCGGGGCGAACTCGAAGAGGCCTACCACGGGAATCTCGGGAATGGCATCGACACGTTCTGCTGCGACTATCTTCGAATCGACTACCCGGTGCTTTCGCGTCGGGTTCGTGATGAAGGAGGAACCGATGCCGAAACCTTGGAATGGTGCTTCGCCAATGGCCGGGCTTTGAATCGTGGCGATCTCTTTGTTTGGAATAACTTCGTCACGAAATTCGGTTGGAACGACATCGCCTCCAAACGCCTGATCGCCCAAAAAGCCGATCTAGGACTGGCGGATCGCCATGATATCCGGACGATGCCGGAACTCTTCGATGTCGAAGAGGGTCGAGTGCCGTAGTCTTTTACTCGTTCGATCGAAAAGTGGCTCGCTCGAATGATCGAGCACAGCGGCTATGGTATATTTTTGTTTTTTTGTGATTGACGCCACAAAACAAAGATAAAACCATATTCCTGCTCGTATTTCCCCCAAAAACTCGCAGCGAGCAGAACCCGAGTCGAGGCGACGTGAAAAAGCGCCCCCGCTCGTTCACTTCCCCAAATCCCCCCGAACATGAAGCCCTGGTTCATTCCCCTCAAAAAAGAATCGGATATTCCGGCATGGCGCCGGGCAGCCACCGTCCTCAGCCTTCTTTCCGCAGTGGCAATTTGTCCGCTCGCCGCACAGACCATCCCGGACATCAATCCCTGGCTCGATGCCTGCAATGTAAGTTGGACGACGCCGGGGCCCACTTCCGCCCAATCAATGCCGATCGGCAATGGCGACATCGGATTGAATGTCTGGGTCGAGTCGAACGGCGACTTGAATTTCTACATCGGGAAGACCGACGCCTGGAATGAAAGTGTCCAGGGATCAAGCGGGCTCATGAAATTGGGCGGCGTGAAGGTCAGTCTGAACCCGCGGCCGGCGGTCACGCCTTTCGTGCAGGTGCTAAAGCTGCGCACGGGCGAGATCGTCATCCAGGAGAACACAACCACGTTGCGAGTCTGGGTCGACGCCAATAATCCGGTCATTCGTGTCGAGGCCAGCAGTCCCACGGCGGTCTCAGTGACGGCAGCCCTCGACAACTGGCGGCCGGCCAGCGCCAAAGATGTCACCCTGACCGGTCAGACGGGTCGGATCGGCTGGTATCATCGCAATGCTTCGACCGCCGACTCGCATGTCGCGAACCTCACTTTCGGCGCCATCATCAAGGGAGCCGGGATGACTCGCATCAACGATACGACGCTCACGTCGTCGTCCCCGACGACGTCGCAGTTGATTTCCATTTATCCGCTCACCGCGACGACGGCGACGGCCAATGACTGGCTCACGCAACTCGAGACCAAAATCACGCAGATCGATGGTCTCAATCTCGAGACCACGCGCACGGCTCACCAGACATGGTGGGATAATTTCTGGCACCGTAGTTGGGTCTTCGTGCGTGGCGATGCCACGGCTACTTCAGTAACGCAAGGCTACGTGCTCCAGCGCTTCGTTACGGCTTGTGGCGGGCGAGGGGCGTATCCCATCAAATTCAACGGCTCGATCTTCAACGTCGACAATCCGGCATTGCCATCAAACTCAACCACCATTGCCGTGGACGCCGACTATCGAACATGGGGTGGTCAATATTGGTTTCAAAACACCCGTGCGATGTATTGGCCGCGACTGATGGCGGGTGACTTCGACATCATGCTCCCGCTTTTCAACATGTACAAAGGCCAGCTCGCGGCGAACGCGGCGCAGGTCACCAGTTTCTACGGACATGGCGGTTCCTATTTCGCCGAGACCGCACCGTATTGGGGCGGGCTGCAGTACGCCGGGCCGGACGCGACCGAGAACTTCACCCTGCATTACTTCACGCCGATCCTCGAGCTGAGCATGATGATGCTCGACTACTACGACTACACCGGCGACACGACTTTCGCGCAAAACACGCTCGTGCCAATCGCCAAGGCGGGCCTGCAGTTTTTCAACGAGCACTTCGGCCGCGACGCGAACGGGAAAATCCTGCTCAACCCGGATAACGCGATCGAGATGTACTGGAAGGTAAACGATCCCGCGCCCGATATCGCCGGCCTGCAGGCCGTACTGCAGCGCCTGGTGGCATTGCCAAGCCCCTCCATCGTCGACAGCACCACTCGCGCGGCCTGGGTGACCATGCAGGGGCAGATACCTCCGCTACCCACGGGCACCAATGGCGGCAAAACGGTGCTTCTTCCTTACACCGGCGCCCAGACGGCCGCCCGTCACAATGGGGAGAATCCGGAACTCTATTCCATCTATCCATTCCGACTCTTCGGCCTCAACAAGCCGAACTACCAGATGGCCCTGGACACATTCAACCTTCGCACCTGTACCCAGATGGGCTGCTGGGTGCAGGATCCGATCCAGGCCGCCATGGTCGGACTTTCCGACGTGGCGAAAAGCTACGTGAGCTACAACTTCACGCGCACGGATCCCCGTCAGTCCTTCCAGGCCTTTTGGGCGCAGGGGAACGACTATGCGCCGGATGAGGACAACGGAGGCAACGGCGAAAATGGCCTCCAGCAGATGATCATGCAAATCGATGGCAGTTCGATTCTCCTCGTACCTGCGTGGCCAAAGGGATGGGACGGCGATTTCAAACTGCGCGCGCCATTACAGACCACGGTTCAGGGAACGATCACCAATGGCAAGGTGACCAATCTGATCGTCACGCCGTCCAGCCGGGCGGCCAACGTAATCGATATGTCGTCGCTGACGGGCGGATATCGCGGCGGTGGCTACAATCTGGTCTCGCGACAGGACACCGTGGTAGGTGTGAAGCAGACAGTCAAAGGAGGCGCGAACACGCTTGCCGTGGCAGGCACCGATTACTCCGCCGGCGAGCCAGCTTCGAATCTCCGGGACTGGAATACTTCCACGAAGCACTACGACAAAGCTCAGGACGGCACGAATCCGAAAGGCGTAAACACGGGCTTCGTCATCACTCCGGCGGTCGGGTCCAGCACTATCAACGCCATCCAGATCGCATCTGGAAATGACATGCCGACACGCGATCCGCTTACCATCACCGTCGAGGGATCGAATGCCGCCAACGCGGACCAGGCCGGAGGCAATGGCTACACTCTTCTTTACGAGGGGCAGGCGGGTCTGCTTCGGAATTCCAGCCGGAATAGCTGGGGCCTTTACGCGAACTTCACCAACACCGCGGCCTACAAAAGCTATCGCGTCCTGGTCACCAGCACGGTGGGCGGCACGAGCGCCGACGGAGCCCAATGGAGCGAAGTCCGCTTGTTCGGCACCCTGGCCGCGCCGCTGGCGGGAAGCAACATCGTAAGCGCCTCGGATGTGGTCAACGGGCTCAAACAAACCGTCAAAGGCGGCGCGAACATCCTGGCCGTAAGCGGCACGGACTACAGCTCCGGAGAGTCGCCCACGAACATCCGGGACGGAAACGTGAACACGAAATATTTCAACTCGTCACAGGACGGCACGATCCGAAAGGGGATCAATTCCGGTTTCGTAATCACGCCTGCCGCCGGCACGAAGGCGGTCAGCGGCATTCAGTTTGCAACTGCAAACGACATGCCGACTCGCGACCCGGTGACGATCACCATTGAAGGATCCAACGCCACGAATGCCGATCAGGCTGGGGGTAATGGATTCTCGCTCGTTTGGGAGGGGATGACGACGCTGGACACAGATCCAGGCCGCAAGATGTGGGGTAAGCTCATTAATTTCTGGAACACTACCCCTTACAAAACGTATAGAGTTCTCGTCACTGGAACGGCGGGAGCCACGGACGGAACGCAATATTCCGACGTGAAGCTTTTTGCCCCGTAGGGAGACACGACTTTTGACGCCGGGGGGCGTAAAAAAGTTGGCGGAGAGCCCGGCCTCGCCGGAGCTCTCCGCCATACTCCTTCCCAGAAGATCGCTATTGAGTATTAAGCGTCGCGGTAAAGGTCTGGGCCGCGCCGATGGTCGTGCCGCTTACATCCACCGATGTGCCCGAGCCCACGACAGTCACATATTTCCCATTGGCACTGCGCAGGGCCACAGAGTCTCCGTTGGCGATTGTTCCCGTACCGCTGACCTTGACGATCGTGAACTGCTCGTTGGTTCCCGGCGTGCGTTGATTGGCCGTGAGGGTCGAGCCACCTCCGCCGGTGGCGGTGAGGAAGAGGCCGTCATAAACCTGCAAACTGATCGCATCGTTGGCATCGAGCGTGCCGCCGTTGAGGTCGTTCGCGCTGAATTTCTCCCAACTGCCGATCGCGGTCTTGGCCGCAGTCACGGTGCTGTTGCCACCCAGTTCCGCGGAGATATAGCCCGTGCTCGCATGCAGGCTGAGCATCGGATCGTATTTCTTCACGAAGAGCCAATCGAGGTCCACACCACCGTCGACGAAGAAAACCTTCAGCGTATGGACACCTGCCGCGAGCGTTTTCTGGCCCAGGCTGATGGTGTCGAAGGTATCCATACTCGCCGTGGTCGGCAGAGTGACATCCGGCAGGGCGATTCCATCGATGTAAAGGCGCACATGCCGGCTGGCCGTGGTGGTCGAGTAGCGAATCGGGAATTTGTAATTTCCGGGGCTAAAGGTGACGCCATCGAACTCGAGCCATTCATTTGCCGCAGTGTTCGTCACGGCCCAGCCACCACCGTTCGAGCTGCTGGTCTTGAATCTCAGTTCGGAGAAGGCGACGCCATTCGTGCCGCCGCCGCCCACCGCCGTGACGTTGAGCCGGTAGTAGCGATAGGCCGTGGTATTCGTGAACGAGTAGAACTTCGTCTGATTGCGATCGGTGAACGTCTCGCCGGTACGCGGGTCAAGATTGGTCCAGCTCGTGCCGTTGTTCGAGCCCTGCAGCGTCCAATCCTTCGGTGCGCGGTTGACCGCATCGGTGAGGGCGAAGTCGCTCGTGGTCAGCCAATAGCCAGTCACGACACTGGAGTTGCCCGTGCCGTAGTCGTATTGCAACCAGCAGGGGGTGGCATGGTTGGAGAACCACTTCGTGTTCAGGACGCCGTCGAAGGCCTGGTAAGCATACTGGAAGGGTGGATTTTCCGTGCTGCAGGTGATCGCGGAGGCCCCGGTGAGCGCACGCACATCGAGATCGGCGGGCGCGCGAAGGAACGAGCCGCCCGAGTTTCCCGACGTGGTGTCCGCGTACTGGTCGGCAGCTTCCGCCTCGAGGCGCAACGTCACCGTGCGCAGGTCGGTGTAGGACCGGATGATGTTGATGTACCGGTTCGGATATCCGTCCCAAGCCGTATCCGTGCTGCGGTACGAGCCGGTGGATTCACCGATGTTCGTCCAGCCCTCGATGATATTGAAATAGGAGTTGTTCGTCACCGCGGCGTTCAACGCGGCTTTCATGGTGTCGCCATTGACGCCCGTTCCGCCGACGCCATTTCGAGGGAGAATCCGATTGGGATTATGGTAGTTGGGGCTGGTGGAGAGGAAGTAATTGGGATCGATGTACCCGGGTACCATGCCGCCCCAGATTTTTCCTTTATAGGTCGTCATCGTGTAGGGCGTCCCTGGCGGGGAGAACCACATGTTGTTGCCCATGACGGAGGGCTCGGTGGCCAGGGTGGTGTCGTAGTTGACGTCGCCCATGATGAAGCACGCATGCACTCCGTAGGTGGCGAAGAGCTGGGCATCCACGAAGGCGCACATCTGGCTAACGTTGCCCTGTTGATTGATGTAAAGACTGGAGATACCGAGGCCCCAGAACTCGATCGGCAGCTTCCCGCCGAGCAGATACCATTCGCTCTGCGGCACGTTGTCGCACCAGTTCTTCACGATGCGCAGCCAGAAGATCTGGTTCCAGCAATCGCTGTTGGCAAAATCCACCGGCGCACCGGCGGCCAGGCCGTAATAGTTGCGATAAATGCTCTCGGCATTCGACTCCGCAAAGCAGGCGAATTTCAAGGTGCCCAGGCCCTTCTGCCGGCTGAGCGCGGCAAAATAGTTCGGGAGCAGGTTGGCGTTCATAGCCCCGGTCAAATCGCCGGGATTCAGCGTGTACTGACCGCCGACGGTCAGCATGACCACGGGAAGCCTGGCCTGGAGCTGCTCGCTAACGAGATTGTCCCACCACCCGGGATCGAGATGCGCCGCATCTCCGTAGGGCGCATAGAGCGGAGCCTGGCGATTGGCCGCGCTCGCCGAGGCCTCGGTATTCGTATACGCGGTGATCGCGGTGACCACCGGCAGGTTGTTCGACACCACGGGTTGCAGCGTGATGTCGGCATTCGGCACCGCGCTCCACGCGAGGCCGGAGCCGAGCAGGAGAGAGGAAATGACCGTGAGTTTCTGGAGATGCCGCGGGAGAGCGGAGCCACACCGGGACGAGCGCCTCGGTGCGAGAGCACATGGATGCATGGTTTTGGGGGGATTTTGAGTGGGGGGCGAAATTCGAAAATTCCGACGGGGTAACCGTACCATCACCCTATTAGGTTACCCCGAAAGAGACACCCCAGAATGCGCAAAACTCCTGCGTTTTTGCGCCGCCCACAACCCGACAGGCGATCTATCGAACTGGCTGGGTGTCCGTGCGGAACGGCGCCGCCGGCAGTCCTTCGGAGTTGTAGAGATTCATGGAAGACGGAGCGGGCAGGAACGCATAACGCACCGTTGTGGGACGAGGCACCTGCGGCGCGGCGAGGGCGACAACGTTGCCTTGAACGCGCGCGGCAGCGGGGAAATATTTCCCGTCCGAGCCGGCGAGTTCGAAATTGCGCAGAGGCTGCCCGTCCTTGCTGACGAGCGTCCCGGCTCCGGGATCGAACTCGACGAAAAACTGGCTGCCCATCGGACGGCCCGACTTCGGCACCGGTCCTTGATAGACGACTTTCTGGCCATACTCTTTGGCCAGGGCGAGCCGGGCGAGACGCTTGCCGATCTCGGTTTTCTCGGGCGGATGGAGGTTCGTCCCGTCGTTCAGGTCGAGGGTGGGGACAAACCCGCTCTTCGGCACATCGAGCGCCAGCCGGGCCTGGATCTCGCGCATGAACGGCCAGAACTCCCCATCGTCCGGCGTGCGTGAAGGCAATTGGACGATGAAGATCGGGAAATCGCCCGCCTTCGGATTGTTTGCCGCCCGGTCCCAATCCGCCCGCCAGCCTTTCGCCAAACCGAGGAAGGTGTCGTGGTAAACCTTTACCCAGTCCTGTTTGGCATCCCATTCGCCCTGGTACCAGATCATCCCGATCACCGCGAAGGGCTGGAGCGGAGCGATCATTCCATTGTAAAGGCCGGACGGGCGGCAGGACCATTTCGGACCGATGACTTCGCCCGGCTTCTTTAGCTCCTTCGGGATGGGTTGATTTTGTGCCTTCAGGTCTGCCACCTTCGCCTCATAGTCCTTCGACGCCTGATCGGCCTCGGCCTGTTTTTTCGGATTCCAGCCTTTCATCACTCCCGCCCACCACTCGCGGACGTAGGCCGCACCGGCGTCCTTGTCGCGGATTTCGTTGGGCAGCCAGCAATAGGCGTTGGTCGCACCACGGGACGAGCGAATGAGCCCAAGAGGCACACCGGGGATGCGCTTGTGCAGTTCCTCGCCGAAGTAGAAGAGGACCGCGCTGAACCCCATGATATTACCGGCGGTCGGCTCCTCCCACGCGGCCGGCTCCGAAAACGTGCCCTGCGGGTCGTCCATGGTGGAGACCGGCGCCTTGAAGAGACGGATGCCTTTATAGGCGTCGGGAGCAGCAGCCTTGACGCGATCAGCCCCATCAGTGCCGTTCACCGTGTAGTCCATGTTCGATTGCCCGGTGCCGAGCCAGACATCGCCGACGAGGATATCGGAAACTTTCACCTCATTCGTACCCCGCGCGGTCAAAACCAGCGGTGTCGTCGACAGACGCTGAGGAGAAAGCTGGACCATCCATTTCCCTTGGGCGTTGGTTACGGCAGCCCGACTTTCACCGTTGAAGGTCACGACAACTTTTTCCCCCGGAGCGCCCGTTCCCCAAACTGGAAGCAGCCGTTCGCGTTGCAGCACCATATGGTCGCTGAAGAGGGGATGCAGAGCGATTTCCGACCGAGCCGGTGCCGCAAAAACGACCACGGCAATGAGTGCGGAGACACCATGGAGAGAGCGAAGGGCCATGAGTTACGTGTCAGTAGTGGGTCGTTCCCGTGGAATCAAGCCGGTGGAGGAGCCGATCGGCGGCGATGAGAAAAATCCTCGATAACGGGGATGAGTAATGGCCCAGCCAGCGATGGGACTCTTTGCTCCCGACACGGCACCATGGAAGGCAAGGCACCAAAGTTCTTTTTGGTCGACGCAGAGCAGGCACGCGCCTCTACTCTTCCCTTTTCCTTCCTCCCCGGAAATCCGCCTATGAACTTCCCCTCGATCACGCGCCGCCGTTTTCTCAAGACCGCATCCCTTGCCGCCCTCGCGACCCAATTCGATTGGCGCACGGTCCGAGCCGCCGATGGGTCGTCCTACAAAAACCTGATCGCTCCCGACAAGAAGTTGCGCATCGCCTCGATCGGGGCAGGGGGCAAGGCTCACGACGACATCATGAAGTGCATCGGCGAAAACATCGTCGCGCTTTGCGATGTGGATTTCGACCGCGGGGGAGAGACGTTTCGCCAGATCCCACAGGCCGCGCGCTACCGCGACTACCGGCAGATGCTCACCGAGATGCATGACGAGATCGACGCGGTGATCGTGGCCACGCCGGACCACACCCATTATCCCGCCGCACTCATGGCCATCCAGGCAGGAAAACATGTCTACGTCGAGAAGCCGCTGACGCATACGATCGGCGAGGCCCGTGCGCTCCGGGAGGCCGCCCGCAAGGCTCAGGTGGTGACCCAGATGGGAAACCACGGCCACGCGAACGAGGGCACCCGGCTGGTGAAGGAATGGATCGACGCCGGGGTGATCGGGAAGGTTCACGAGGTGCACTGCTGGACGAATCGCCCGGTCTGGCCCCAGGGACTCAATCTGCTGAAGCCTACCGGAAATCCCCCTGACACTCTGGACTGGAACCTCTGGCTCGGCGTCGCTCCGGAGCGACCCTATGCGAAAGGCTACCAGCCATTCGACTGGCGCGGTTGGTGGGATTATGGCTGCGGGGCACTGGGCGACATGGGATGCCACGTCATGGATGCCCCATTCTGGGCCCTCGATCTGCGCGGAGACTTCCGGATCAGCGCGGAAAGCTCCGGCGACAATGCCGTGAGCGCGCCGGACTGGAGCGTCGTCCGCTACGAGTTTCCCGAGCGCAACGGGCGGCAGGCGCTCTCGCTCACGTGGTTCGACGGGGGCGTGAAGCCGCCGGTACCAAAGGAGTTCGGCAAGGACAGACCGCTGCCGCCGGGCGGCTCACTCTACTACGGCGACAAGGGCATTCTGATGACCGAGGGCGATTATTCCGAGACCCTTCGGCTGTTGCCGGACGAGGCGATGAAGAATTTCAAGAACCGCCCGCCCAAGACCATTCCTCGCATCAAGGGCGCGAACGCCCACCTCGAGTGGATCGGAGCCTGCAAGGGAGGGCCGAAACCCGGATCGAACATCGTCGACTACTCCGCGGCCCTCACCGAGATGGTCCTTGCCGGAAATCTCGCCATCCGCATGAAAAAGCCGCTCGATTGGAACTCCGAGCAGGGCATCTGCCTCGGCACTCCGGAAGCCGACCGCCTGATCCACAAAACCTACCGCGTGTTCTAAGATGAAAAAACTCCTCCTCCTTCCGCTGGTTTTCATCGGTCTGTCCTCCTGCGAAAAATCTCCCGCTCCAGCGAAAAGTTCCGGCCCGGAACTGGGTGTGCAGGCTTATACCTTCCGCGCCGGCCCCCTGACGGATGCGATCGACAAGGCCAAACAGCTCGGCATTCGTTACATCGAGATCTACCCAGGCCAGGAGCTTGGCGGAGGAATGACCGGAAAGGTGACTCATACCATGGACGCAGCCACGAGGGACGCGCTCAAGAAATTCGCCTCCGATCGCGGGATGACAATCACGAGCTACGGCGTCGTCAACGGAGGCAGCGACGCGGAGTGGAAGACCATTTTCGACTTCGGCAAGGCCATGAACCTGCGCTGGATCACCGTTGAACCCGATCCGAAATGGCTGCCGCTGCTCTCGCAGCTCGCAAAGGACTCAGGCATCAAGGTTGCAATCCACAACCACGCACCGCCCTCGAAATACGCCGACCCGAATGTCGCACTGGCCGCCATCGCCCCATTCGGGCCGGAGATCGGGCTTTGCGCCGATACCGGCCATTGGGCGCGCTCCGGTTTCGACCCGGTCGCGAGCCTCCGCAAGGCGCAGGGACGAATCATTACTCTCCACTTCAAGGATCTCAACGAACGCACCATGGACGCGCAGGACATGCCCTGGGGCACCGGCACCAGCGATGCCGCGGGAATGATCGCGGTCTTGCGGGAAAGCGGCTTCGACGGCGTTGCGCTGGCGGAGTACGAGCACGACACCCCGCAGCTCATGGACAACTTGAAGCTCAGCGCCGAATTCTTCCGCTCGGCGGTGGCCGCGCCGCTCGCGGATCTCGTGAACGGCAAGGTTCCGGCACCCGGCTTCACAACCGATGTGCCACAGGAGTGGGCCGACAAACGAGGGCAGGACTCGAAACGGTGGCCACAGCCCCAGCCGCTGTTCAAAGCAGATCTTTCGAACGCGGAGTTCACTCCCGGCTCATGGACCGTCAAGGACGGCATTCTCAGCGCCAAAGGCGGAGGAGGAGATATCTGGACAAAAGAGAGCTACGGCAATTTCTCGCTCTCACTGGAGTTCCGCTGCGGGGAGAAGGTGAACAGCGGCGTATTCCTGCGCTGCAGCGACATCGTGAACTGGCTGAACAACGCGATCGAGGTGCAGATCCTCCAGGGCGACGCCCCGGACCAGAAGCAAGTCGTCGGAGCGATCTTCGACTGCCTGGCGCCGACGCGCCAACTGCCGGTCAAACCGGGCGAGTGGAACCGGTACGTGATCATCGCCAATGGCCCAAAAATCAAGGTACGTCTGAATGACGAAGACATCGTCGACATGAATCTCGACGAGTGGGTCACCGCCGGCAAGAACCCCGATGGCACCCCGAACAAGTTCCAGAAAGCCTATAAGGACATGGCTCGCACCGGGCGGATCGGCCTCCAGGATCATGGAGATCCAATCGAGTTCCGCAATCTCGTCGTCGAAAAGCTCTAAGGAACTTTGACGGCGAGTGGTAAGCAGCCTACCTTTCGCAGCGATGAAGACGAAAATCCTGGCTGCGGTTCTGTGCGTGGCGGCGGCTGCGGCCGTGCGAGCCGAGCCGATGCGGAACCTGGTGCCAAAAATCCGCTACCGTTTCATTACGAACGAGCCGGGCTATGTCGCGTTCCGCCCGGCGTTTTCCCCGACCGGAAAGAGCATCGTCTTCGAGCAAAACCGGATCGATCCCAAGTCGCCGATCCAGCTTCATCTCGTTGGTTTCGGCGGGGAAAACCTGCGGCCGCTGGTTCCACCAGACTTCGGCTTTGAAAGCACCCGCCCCGCATGGTCACGGCAAAATGGGCTGATCGCCTTCGCCGCCCAAGGCCACGGCATCACCGGCACGCTTTGGATTATTCGGCCGGATGGCACCGGTCTTACCCAGCTCACCAATCCGCGACTGACGACTTATCTCGATTATCCGCATTGGTACTTCAAAGGCTCCGAGAACTCGATCGTGCTGGTCGACTACGAGAAGCCCGGCGACTCCGAAGCCGGCGTCATCAAGAAGGTCACCTTCGATCCGAAAAAGCCGGCCAAAACCGAGGTGGAAGCCTTCACGGATCCGAAGACGTTCCTTGCGGGCGAGCCCTCGCTCTCGCCAGACGGGCTGCATATCGCCATGGCGGCGCAGCCCAATATCGGGAATAACTACGATCAAGGGCGGAACCGGATCTGGATCCTCAACGCGGCGACGAAATCGCTTCGCAAGTTCGATGGCAAGCAAGGCCGCGCACCGACGTTTTCGCCCAATGGCAAATGGATCACCTTCGAATCGAATCGGGGCAGCGTCGGCGGACAATATTATGCGATCTACGCCAAGAGTTTCCCCAAAGGAGACCGCATTTATCAACTGACGCCGTACTCGTTCAACAGCCAGCACAACATCTGGTCGGACGATGGCCGTTACATCATGTGCTCGGCCCAGTTCGCTGGTGCGCCGGGCAGCGGAATCATCGTTTTCCGGGTCCCCCAGGAACTTCGCGAATAGCGCAAGGCCGACTCACGGCTGCGGGTGGCTGCGTACGAACTCGGCGAACCATTTCCCTGAAGTGCCGATGGTCAGCTCCTCATCACCCGGCTGGAGATAGGTCAGGCCGAAGTTCGCCCGCCACCCTTCACGCCATTCGTAGTTGTCGACGAGTGTCCATGGAAAATACCCACGGACATCCACGCCGTCGGCCATGGCCCGGCGCATCTGATTGATGTGCTCGCGGAGATAGCGGATTTTTTTCTGCTCGCTAACGGTCGCCAGGCCGTTCTCGGTGACGACGAGGGGGATGCCATAGCGCCGGTAGGTACGGCACAAGACATCATAAAGGCCTTCGGCATCGATTTCCCAGCCCAGCTGCGTGTACCGCCAGCCGATCTCGCCACGGTGAGTCAGGAAGCGCACGATGTCCGCGTCCTGCACGAAATAGTAGTTCACGCCGATGAGATCGCAGACATCGTGCACCTGATCGAGATGGTCGCAGTTCAAGCGCCACGTCGTATTGAAAACCGCGCCCGTAGGATCTTCGAACCAGTTCCTCCGCCAATGCGGAAGAGCGTAGATTCCCATCACGATGGCATCCCGGCGCGAGTGGTGAACGATATCCGCGGCGTCTCGAAACATGGCCACCGAGACCCTCATGGCCCTTTTGTAAGACCCGATGGCCAGCAGCTTCCCGGGAGGGAAGTGACCTGCCAGATAGGCGAGCTGCAACTGGCCGTTCGGCTCGTTTTCCGGCACGAAGACACGCACATAGGGGCGCAGCGCGGCCACCATCCGGGTGACATAATTTCGCCATGCAGGCAGGATCCGGGGGTCGAGATAATTGGCCTTTCGGGCATTCCCGTCATGATAGAGCCAGTCGGGGAACGTGAAGTGCCAGAGCGTGACGACCGGTTCGATGCCAGACGCCTTCAGTTCCCGGGCCATCTTTACGTAATGGTCGATCGCTGTCTGGTTGAAGACTCCCGGTTTCGGCTCGACCCGTGCCCACTCGATGGAGAAGCGGTAATGATTGACGTCCAGTGCCCTCAAAGCGTGCAGATCACGCTCGAAGTGAGTCCACGACCTGGTCGCAAAGTCCCCCCGGGCTGGTGCGCGGCCCTGCCGGGCGTAAATGTCCCAATCGGTCAGGAAGTAAGTCGGTGAGGAGGGCACCTCCGCCCGGTCCTCGTTTTGATAGCTCGAGGTCGAAATGCCCCACCAGAACGGTCCGGTGGCAACAGGCTTTCGCACGGGTGAAAGGGAAATCCCCGAGGGTGGGGGAGTGATGCACGCCGAGGGTCCGAACAGGGAAAACGCGGATGCGAGAAGCGCAAAAACGCACCGCCGGAAAGCGGCGTCATGACGAATCCCAGACAGACCTCTTTGACTCATGCTGCCGAATTTATCGTTTCGATTATTGTTTCCGGTCGTAGCCTTCGCAACGGGCATGTTTGCCATGCCAAACCTTCGTGCGGAAGCCTCGGATCGGGTCATTTTCAAAAACGGCCAGGAAGTCGAAGGCTTCATCGTACGCCGCGATGCCGAGACCATTACTCTCCGTCGGGCAGGGGAGGAAAAGACCTTTTCCCGGACCATGATCCGGCGCATCGACGACACCGCAACGGCGGGCGCTTATTTTGCATCCACCTCGCAGAAACTCCCGCCATGGAAAGCGATCGTGAATGACCTGCGCACCAACGAAGACATTCACATCCTGCGCATGATCTCGTCCGGTCGAGAGGCGGACGGCCCCTTTGCAGGCTCGCCGTATGTGGCATTCGAGATCAACAATTCCATCAACTTGCGAATCTACGGCGACCCGCAGAATCCCGCAGGATTGGAGATCGGCCTGCGCGGCGCGAAAGCAGGCAGTCACGCCGAGCGGATCGCCCTCCGCTCATTTTTCGCGGGATTTCTGACCCAGAGAAGCCAGATCGCCGCCTTGTATGCTCTTGAAATGAACGGCGGGGAAAAATCGGCCGCGAATCTGCACCTGGCTTTCGGAACCCAGAGCGAAGATCTCGCCCGCCCGCGCTGGTGGCTCGCGGCGTGGGATCCGTCCGCCATGCAAATCGTCAGCAGGGATGGGAGCGTACCCGTCATCAACGCCGACCACGATTGGGAAACAGGCTTTTTCCGGGACCGGGACGGTAATATCCACTCTCTCACCACCGCGAGACAGACCCTGGCGATGAGATTCTGAGATGCCCGAGCTTTCTTGGGACAGGGAGTTATCGGGACTCGTTCAGATGCAGAAAAAAAGGCGTGAACATCATCGCGATGAACACCACGACGAACAGGACGCTGGATAACTTCAGAAAGACGCAGGTCGCAAGCAGGCGCCCATCCCGAAGCTCGGCTTGATCCTCGAAAAGAAATCCCAGCAGGGCGAAAAATTTGTCCATGCCATTCTTCCGGCGAAGCTCGGTACCGAAGAGCCGGCTGAACCTGGCCGGATGGCGATCTCCCAATCGTCGATAGATCCAGCGATAGGCCAGATACCAGGCCACCGCGTCGGCACTGAGGGCCAAAAAGTAAATCCCAAGTACGGTGTCCGGCATGGCCGACGATCATTAACGCCGCCACCGGCTCAGGTCATGGAAATTCCCACACGGGACATGGCCCAGAAAAGTCTCGTCGCCGCACCGCCCTTCGTCCAAGGATGAAAAGCCATGTCCTATCAGGCGTATCTCGTGCCCGCGTTCATCCTCCTCTGCTGCGCTCCGGCGTTCTTCGTCGACAGCCGCCTGATCAATTCCGTCTTCATTCTCTCCGGCATTTCCCTCGCTCTCGGCACACTTGCCCGCGCGTGGCCGTACATGATGCCGCCCAATTTCCTGCTCGAACATCCTGCGCTCGCCGACACTCCTCTGCACCCTGCAGTGGCTTCGGTGCTGGGAGGAGTTTTGATCCTTTTTGGCGTCGGCCTTCTCCTGGCCCTCGGCTCGCGGTCGCTCTGGCATTATTTTCACGGCAGCCGCCGCTAGCTTCTCCGAGGGAAGCGAAGCCTGGATGTTTGCGGACGGTTCTGCCAGGGTGAAGCGGTCGTGAATTCCGGCCCTTTCGATTCGTCCGCACTCGCGGCCTTCTCGCTGCTGCCAATCCTCGTTTTTCTGATCTGGGTGGCTTTCGTGCTTGGCATGACAATTTTCGCGATTGTCATGGTGGTGCGATTCGTGAAGGCACACGAGCGCATCGCAAAAAATCTCGAAGCCCTTTCATCCCAGCAACTCAGAGCTTCTCCCCCGAAAGAAGAACCATGAAAAACGAGATCTGGTTTCCCGCGAAACGATACGGCTGGGGCTGGGGATTGCCCGTTCGCTGGCAGGGATGGGTGGTTCTAACCGCATACGTGGGGCTTTTGACTTTGACCGTGAGCCTCCCCGCGCTGCGATCCCAACCCGGCACTTGTGCCGCAGGGATCGGAGGCCTTTCGGGACTCCTGATCCTGGTTTGCTGGCTCAAGGGCGAACGACCGAAGTGGCGCTGGGGCGGCAAAGACGCAGACTCTTGATTCCGGCCGGCCTGGAATTTGCCGGGCGGAATTCCCAGTCCTTTGTGAAAGCAGCTCGAGAGGCACTCGAGGGGTAGGGCGCGCGCCGAACTTGGCGAAACCCGGTCGCCAAGTATAAGATCCGGGCCTTGTACCCGATTCTTCTCCTCATCCACAGCTACTGGCGCTGGATTGTGCTGCTGACCGCAGTGCTGGCGCTCCTCGTATCCATCTCCGGCCTCGGCGGACGCCGTCCCTTTGCTCCCTGGGGCAGGAAGGCCGGGCTCATCTACGTCACCGCCCTCGATATGCAGCTCCTGATTGGGCTGGCTCTCTACGGTTTCAGCCCGTTGGTGCGCACGGCTTGGGGAAATATCGGGGCCGCGATGAAAGTTCAGGAACTTCGCTTTTTTGCGATCGAGCATCTGGTCGCCATGGTCCTCGCCGTTGCCCTGGCACATGTGGGTTCCGTGCGCGCGAAAAAGGCCGCGGATGACGCGGTCAAATACCGTCGAATGCTCGTCTGGTATGGCCTGTCGCTCGTGGTGATTCTCGGTGGGATACCATGGTGGCGCCCGCTTTTCCGGCCACTGCTGGGGTAGCCTTTCGTCCCCGTTTCGATCAGTCCTCGAGCCCGAGATAGTGCCGGGCCTTGGGCTTGTCCGGTCCTTTGTGCATGGCCAGCAACGCGCTGCGGAGCTGTTGGTCGTCCACGGTCTGTCGCTCGACTTGCAGGAGGTGGTCGCCCCAGGAATCCAGGCGGAAAAGCTCCACGAAGCGCTCGGGATTCTCCATGTCGTGGTAAAGCCTCCAACGACGGGCTCCATCGCGGAGCCGTTGTTCCCGGAGCTGGCGCATCAGCGCTCGGAAGGCGTCCATATCCTCGGGAGCGACAAAAAACTCCACGGTGACCAGGACCGGCCCGTCATCCGGGTCGCTGGTCACGTGATCATGCGTATAAAGGCTGTTCTCAGGGCGGTTGAGATCGATCTCATCGTTGATCGAGAGAGGAAAGAGACGGATCGCCAAAAGACCGACCAAGAGCCCGGCCGCGGAAATGAGGAAGCATTCCGCAGTTCCCACCAGACCGGCCAGAGAGCCCCAGAGGGCTCCATTGAGCGCCAAAACGCCCTGAAAGGTGAGGAGATAGAAGGCCAGCGCCCGGCCCCGAACCCACGCCGGGACCGAAGTCTGGACCACGACATTGAAGTTGATGAAAACGCCAACCCAAGCCATGCCGGCAAAGAAAAGGAGCACTCCGGAAACAACCAGACTGCGACTGAAGGCCAACCCCAAATACGCACCGGCACACAATAGCGCGCCACAGAGGAGGATGCGGTCGAGCTGGAAACGGACCCTCAAGCGGGGAACGAGCAAGGCGGACGCGATGGAGCCGACCCCAAAAGCTCCCAATAACAGCCCGTAGCCGGTGGCACTGGTCCCGAGAACGTCGCGAGCGTAGAGGGGTAGCAGCGCCCATACCGAACCCGCGCACAGATTATAGATGGCCGCACGCACGATCGGCGCCTGCAGTCGCGGAGCATGCAGGAGATAGCGCAGGCCGGCCCGCATCGCGCTCACGATGTCCTCGGTAAGCATGCGGGGAGGGCGGGGCTCCGGCTTCCAGAAAGCCACCGCCAGGAGCACGGCGACAAAAGAAGCCGCGTTCGCCAGAAACGCAAACGCCGCGCCTGCCGTCGCAACGAGCAGCCCACCCAGAGCGGGACCGAACGCCCGGGCAACATTGAAAGAAATCGCATTGAGCGAGACCGCCGACGACAGCCACGGCTTCGGTACCAGATCCTGCACCGTGGCCTGCCAGGCCGGGAGGCTGATCGCCGATCCCAACCCGATCGCGAACGTGAGTGCCAGCAACAGCTCCGGAGTGATGTGGCCGAAAAGGGCCAGAAAGCCGAGCAGGGTCGCCATCGCCAGCATCCAGACTTGCGACCAGAAGAGGAGATGCTTGCGCTCCACGATGTCGGCAAGCGCACCGGCGAGCAATCCGACCAGAAAAACGGGCAGCGTGGCAGCAGTCTGCACCAACCCCACCAGCGTGGTCGAGGTCGTCAGACCCGTCATCAACCACGCCGCGGCCACGGACTGCACCAAAGTTCCGAGATTCGAAACGAGATTCGCCGACCAAATGGCCCGGAATGCGGGGAGGCTCAACGGCGCGAGCAATGAGGTCTTCGATGTATCCTTCAACTCGACGAAGAATATCGCCCATCGACGGGCGGGTGTCAGGGACTTATCGAACGGGAATTCCCAAGCCTCCTGGAATCCATAAAGTTAGGCTTGTCCGTTTAAAGATTGGCGTTTTATTTTTCACACGCTTTGACCCGCTACTTCTTCCGTTCCATCGCGCTACATCGTAAAAATCGTTCCTTTTCTTTCGTCATCAGGCTGAGCCTGGGAGGCATTCTTGCTCTCGGCCTTTGTCATTGCGGCAAGCCGGTCGTGAAAAGAACATCCGAGCCGCAAAACGGGTCTCCGTCCGCATCCGGCGCGACGACAGTTTCCAGCCAGACACCTCGCCTCGCTCCGAAGAACACCTACTACGTGATCAAGCGGTTCAGCGTCATGAGCGATTCCGGCGTAACGGGTTTCCCGCCCGGCAAGCAAGTGACCCTCATCAAAGAAACGAAAGCCGGATTCGAGATCACGGATGGCATCGTCCGAGCCATCGCGCCGAAAAACTCTCTCACCAACGATCTGAATGTGCTGAACGCCGTGCTGAACCAGGGAGGAAGCCAGACGAGCAGTTTTTCTTTGTCTGCCACCCAGCCGGCCTCAGCGGCCACTCCAGTCAATGCTCAAGTTCCCAAAACCCGGAAGGACGGAGATAAAGTGGCCTCCATCCCCGCTAAATCAGCAGACGACAAAAAGCTGGCGGCCAGCGCGCGCCAGAAAAAGCAGCTGCAAGCAGATCTTGCCGACCTGGACAAACGAATCAAGGCCGCCCAAGCAGAGATCGAGGAAAAAAAGGGCTCGCAGAGACCTGTCCGCCGTATTTACGACGCCTGGGGCCGCTTGATTTCCTATCAAGGACGCAGCATGTATACATTGTCTCCGGATGCATCGGGGCTCGGTCCACTCATTGCCAAGCGGGACAAGCTGGCGGAGCGACTGGCGGAACTGGAGTAGATCGCCGGTTTTCTTGCGATCTTACAGATCGAAATCGGCTACGACCGGGTTGTGATCGCTCACGCCCTCGGCGTTGCCGACGGTCACGGACTGAAGCTTCAGACCAGAATAGAAAATGTGATCGAAGGTATTCGGCGGATATTTTCCTTCGCCCGGAATCGAGATCCGTTTGGCCGGCGCAATATCGGTAAAGACCCATTGCAGATCCGAGCCGCGGATGAGATCGAGAGAGTGGTCGTTGAGAAACTCGGGCGTGTCTTTGCTCGAATTGAAATCACCTCCGACAATCACATCGCATTTCCCTCTCGGACTGTAGAGCGCGAGCATTTCCTTGAGGTGGGCACGCAACTGCTTCGCCGATTCCTCTCGCGCCGGAGTCGTCGCCTCGACGCCGCCAAGATTACTTTTCTGATGGACGGAGTAGGTGAGCAGGAAACCGCCATCCGGGAGCTTGAGAGCGGCGAAGGCGTAACCTCGCGGAGGATTGTCCGCACCCAACGACGGTTTCCAGACATCGAACCAGCCCGAGTCCACCGGCAACTTGGACGCGATGACCAGGTTCTGCGGCCGAGTCTTGAAATTGCTGACCACCTGCACCTGCAATCCCGGCACCACCGAGCAAAGCTCCCGAGCCGCGGCCTCGTCCGCCACCTCCTGGCAGAGGAGGATATCCGGATCGATGGCTTTGACGATTGCCTGGGCCGCCTTCATCTGCGCTGCCTTTTCCTCTGCCGTGGCGTTGGGGTGTCCGCCCGGAAGCCAGCGGGTATTCCAGGTCACGACCTTCAACGTCTTCGAGAAGGCATCGCCGGAGAAGGCAAAGAGGCAGCAGAATAAGAGCAGGAGCGGGCGCATGAGACTCAATGAAGGAGTTATCGAAGAATAAGCATTTTTTTGCGCGACCAGGCAGCGCAGGAATGATCGAGGCTCATGAACCCGGAGCCGTCACGAGATAGGCAAATCCACCAGGCAGGAGAAAGAACTTCGACGGAACGGGCTGTCCGTGGACTTTCGCATCCTTCCGGAACTCGATGAAGACGTAGTCATCGACCTTGTGGGCGGAGTCCACGATGGCGGCCAGGCCGGGCGTGGTAGACATCGGAGGATCGGACGGCCCAAGCGTTTTCATCAGGTGCGGCTTGGTCCATTTCCCATCGATCTTCCGGACGGCCAGCGTAGGACCGCCGACACCCGAAGCAACCTTGAAGAAAGGCAGGCCACCCGGCTGATTGGAAAAATAGCGGGCCGAGCCGGGCATCTCGATGGCACTGCAGCCGGTGAGCGCCAAAACGATAAGAGGGAGGAAGCCGAAAAGACGTTTCATGTGAAAGCTGCTCTTGTTCTCATCTGCAAAGCGGCAAAGTGCAAAGGGAACTTTGCGAAGGGGCAGAGAAACCGCTACGAGTGGCCGCCATGGAACTCGATCTCGAACACGAGCACGCGGAGCGCGCCTACCCGATCCTGGCATCCCTGGTCACACCACGGCCGATCGCCTGGGTAACCACGCTGAGCGCCGAAGGCGTCGTCAATGCGGCTCCGTTCAGCTTCTTCAACGTCCTGGGCGCGAATCCACCCATCCTTGGATTTTGCCCGGGAGACCGGACGGACGGCACGCCGAAAGATACAGCCCGCAACATTCGATCCGGTCACGAGTTCGTGGTGAACCTCGTCGACGACGCGACGGCCGAGGCCATGAATATGACGGCGGCGACCCTGCCTTACAATGAGGACGAACTGAAGCACGCGGGCTTGACGACACTCCCATCGACCATCGTACGGCCGCCACGGATCGCCGAATCGCCGGCCAGCCTGGAATGCGTGGAGTGGGGGACATTGCAGATCGGTGGCAACCGCCTCGTGATCGGACTGGTAAAGCGTGTACATATTCGGGACGACCTCGTCGACCCCGAGACTCTGCGCATCCATTCGGAGCGATTCTTTCCGTTGGGGCGTATGGCGAGCCCGCATTGGTATTGTCGGACGCACGATCGGTTCGAAATGATACGACCGGATTGAACGGTGGCTTGGCGGCCTTTCTCTGGAAGAGGGTCACCGGCCACTCTGGCGCTAGATTTTTTCTGAAATTGAAACTTTCAGACCCGAACCTTTGCAGAATCCCAACGAGGGCCGCCTAGCAATCTTTCCTGCAGCGCCCCAGACGGCTCCATCAGGCAACAGCCTGCAGGGCGAGAACAAGAATCAAAACGGGAGAGGGCAGCGTCACCACCGCACTAACAATGACGGCGCTCACGTTTCGGCGGAAATAGAACAGTAACCATGAGGCGATGCCGGCGAGTAGCAGCCAAACAGGGTAGGACCAGATCGCGATCACAAAGGCCCATGGCTGCCACATCTTGTCCGAGCCGGGCGCATCGAAAGCCATAAAGGACAACCCAGCCATCAACAGCCACGGCACCAGAGAGAGAACTTGCACGACCTGCAAGATGACCAAGGTGATCCAAGGCCATCTTTTACGGGTAGTCATCTCCACGACTCGATTCCATCAGATCGCTCCTCACCAAACAACTCCGTCAGGATGCTCATGGCAGCACGGGGCAGGGGAAAAGGAGAATCCAGTGGGACGGCAACCCGGGATGTATCACTGCCTGCTTCGCACTCTCATCGCGGTATACCGCCCACCAAAATTTCCTAACGGACAATCCAAACTAAAATTATCTGAAACCGGTAGTACCGGCAGACGACCGATCCCATCCGTCCTCGAAAAGGTCGGTATTACACCCGATTAGTTCGTCTTTAGAACCTGAATGAAGGCCTCTTGTGGGATGTTAACCGAACCAATCGATTTCATCCGCTTTTTGCCTTCCTTCTGTTTTTCCAATAATTTCCTTTTTCGCGTAATATCACCACCGTAACACTTGGCAGTCACGTCTTTACGCATGGCACTCACGCTTTCACGAGCGACGATCTTTCCACCCACGGCGGCTTGAATAGCCACCTGATAAAGTTGCTTTGGAATAACTTCCTTGAGCTTGGCGGCAATGGCTCTGCCCCGGAACTCAGCCTTATCACGATGGACGATGGAGCTGAAAGCATCGACCGGCTCGCCATTCACAAGGAGATCCAACTTCACCAAATTCGAAGCACGATACCCCTTTGGCTCGTAATCCATGCTTCCGTAGCCACGAGTAAGGGTCTTAATCTTATCGTGAAAATCGACCAGGATCTCGTTGAGCGGGATAATGGCGGTGATCATCACGCGACGGATATCGAGGCTCTCGGTATGCTCGACGGTACCGCGCTTTTCCATGATGAGTTGCATCATGTCGCCGATATTTTCGTTAGGAACCATCACGAAGCACTCCACGACCGGCTCGCGGATTTCCTCGATGATACTCATATCGGGAAGGTTGGCTGGGTTGTCGACCTCGACCACTTCGCCATTGGTCTTCTGAACCTCGTAAATGACACTTGGATACGTGGAGATGATATCCATGTCGTACTCACGACGAAGACGCTCGATGATGATCTCCATGTGAAGCAACCCAAGGAAGCCGCAACGGAAACCAAAACCGAGAGCAACCGAGGATTCGCTCGAGAAGGCAAAAGCGGCATCGTTGAGCTGAAGCTTGCCCATCGCAGCCTTGAGATGCTCGAAGTCGGCGGTATTGATCGGGTAAATACCACTGTAGACCATGGGGTGCACCTCCTGAAAGCCGGGCAGGGGCTCGGCCGCAGGCTTCCGCCCATCCGTTAGAGTATCACCGATCTTGATCTCGGCCGTGGTCTTGATGTTCGCGATAAAGTAACCGACATCGCCGGATTTGAGCTCCGGACAGGCAAACATCTTCGGCGTGAAGACCCCGACTTCCTTGATCTCGTAGCCCTTGTTCGTGGACATGAGTTTCACCGGCATGCCGGGAGCAAGACGCCCGGAAAAGATGCGCACGTAGCCAATGACGCCGCGATAGCCATCGAAAACAGAGTCGAAGACCAGAGCGCGCAGCGTCTCATCCTCGCTTTTCGGCGGGGAGGGCATGCGCTTGACTACCGCCTCGAGAATGTCGTGGATGCCGATGCCGGCCTTCGCACTGGCCTCGATGGCCTCGTCGGCAGGGATGGCAAGAATGTCCTCGAGCTGTTTTCTGACCGACGGAAGATCGGCGTTCGGCAGGTCGATCTTATTGATGACCGGGATGATGGTGAGATTCTGCTTCGCGGCGAGGTGAACGTTCGCAACCGTCTGGGCCTCCACGCCCTGGGCGGCATCGACAATGAGCAGCGCCCCCTCGCAGGCAGCCAGACTGCGCGAAACTTCGTAGGTGAAGTCGACGTGCCCAGGGGTGTCCATGAGGTTCAGCCGGTAGTCCAGCCCGTCGTCAGCGCGGTATTTCATCGCGACCGGATGGGACTTGATCGTGATGCCACGCTCGCGTTCCAGATCCATCGAATCGAGCAGTTGATCCTCCTTCTCGCGTTCGGAGATCGTGTTGGTGGACTCCAGCAGGCGATCGGAAAGCGTGGTCTTTCCGTGATCGATGTGGGCAATAATGCAGAAGTTACGGGTACGTTCGATGGACATCGCGAGCCGGAGACGATCCGTGACTGGGCGCAAGGTGTCAACTAAACAGGATTGACAGGATCGACCGACCAACGCGGGATTAGGGCAATGGATGAAGAAAAAGACGATCAGCCGCCGTTTCGGTGGAATCCCCAGGCGGTATTCATGCTCTTCTTTTTCATGCTCGCAATGGCCGTCCCACTGATGGGGGTCGCCTGGTTTGCCCGCGGATATCTTTCGGCCGCTCAACCGCACGCGGCAGCAGCCCCCGCGGTAAAATCCATCGACACCTCATCACTGGAAAAAGGGCTGGAACAGGTGTCGAATGCGCAATTCGCCTCGGCAGTAACCGTGGAAGCCCGGGACGGAGTGGAACTGAGTGTGCTGCCCGAGGATATGCCGGCACGTATCGACCGAATCATCGAGATGGCAAAAGACGCCGGCGGAAGCGGGCTGGAAATGCCTTCCTCTAGGACGGACGGAGCCAGGCGACTCACGATTCAAGTACCCGCGTCGCGCTATGAACTCCTGAAACGCGCGATTCGCGGCGAGCGAGTCGATTTTTCCGCGATTCCCGCCGGCGCCTCCACGCAATTGCTCGAGGTCAACCTCCGAAAGCCATGATCCTGGTGACCTTTGCAGTGCCGTTCGAGAGCGCGACTTTCCGGCGCACGGAAATCAGTCGCCAGGTCCGAATCGTCCACACAGGTGTCGGAGCGGACGCGGCGAGGGTGGCCATCGAACAGGCGCTATGCGAAGGCGAGACGCCACAGCTGGTCGTGGCGGCTGGATTTGCGGGGGCTCTGACCCCGGAATTCCAGATTGGAGACATTGTCTGCAATGAGCCGCCGAAAACCACGGGGCGACAGGCCAGATTCGCCACTGCGCCGGAGGTGCTGGCGACCGCGGCCGAGAAACAAGCATTTCGGCAAAAAACGGGAGCCGACGTGGTGGAGATGGAGACCGACGCCATCCAAGAAGTCTGCGCGGTTGCTCACATACCAGTGGTGGCGTTTCGAGTGATCAGCGATGGCGCCAAAGACGATCTTGGATTGCCCGCAGATCTGCTCGGCAAGCTAACGACCAATCCAATCCTGGCAACGCCGAGGCTTTTGTGGACGTTGCTGGTCAACGGATCGCGACGAAAATCTTTTCTGCGGCTCATTCGCGACTGCCGCCAGGCTCAAGTTTCTCTGGGAAGCGCGCTCGATCGAGAGATCCAAGCACGACTGCGGGCAGGGTAGCCATCAGTCGCAATCCCGAACCGCAAAACCCGCGGCCGACACATCATTTCCTTTAGATCAATTATACATGACATATATTGTATTATATTATCGATTGTTCGTTGTGGCGTAGGAAGTTAGATCGATGTGGATAACTTGGTGAAAAAGTCCAACTCGGGCAAACGACGCCAAATTCCGGGCGAATTATTCACATCGGCGTTTCCACCAAAATCGATGTGAACAACTTGGTGAAAAACTCGGGCACCTGTGAGCAGCGCTTAAATCAGCGTGAATTGTTCACAATGAGCTCAAAAACCCGGGACGAATCCCGGTCGAGGCGCGCGCGCTGACCGTCTTAAAACCCGGCGACATCTTCACAATGCCCCTCTGATCTCTCTCGACGGTGCGAGATCAGGTCTTTTTCGGCTGCCGCTATCTATTTCAGGATGGCGCAGGTCGCCGAAACTCTTGATGAGATTCCGATAAAACAGTCCGGAAGGTTCGAGACTGCGATCCTTCGTGGTCGGATTCATGATCGCGAGGCCGAAGTTCGCCTTATACCCCTCGTGCCATTCGTAGTTATCGACCAAGGTCCAGGCGAAGTAACCGCGCACGTCGGCGCCATCCGCAATCGCGCGGCGCATTTGATTGATGTGGTCGCGGTAGTACTTGATCTTTTTCTGCTCGTTGAGCGTGCCAATGCCATTCTCGGTGATGACCATGGGTTTCCCGTACCGGCGACGGACATCCATGATGAGATTGTAAAACGACTCCGGATCGATCACCCAACCCATTTGAGTATAGTTCGAGGCTTTCTCGCCACGCCCTGCGTAGAAGAAATCCGCCACGGTCGCGTTCTGACTGTAGTAATAATTAAAACCAATCAGATCACAAACATCGTAAATGCCATCGAGATGATCGTAGCAGACCCGCCTCATCGCATTATAGATCGCGCCGGTCGGGTCCCAAAGGAAGCTGCGTTTCCACCACGGCAGAGCCTGGACACTCATCACGAGAGCATCGGGACGCTCGCGTTTGATAATGGCAGCCGCCTCGCGAAATTGCGCGATACAGGCCCGCATCGCATGTTTATAACCGATCGTATCCAGCAAGGCCGAGGGTGGCCAGTGCGCCCCCAGATAGGATAGCGGCAACATGCCGTTGGGCTCATTCTGCGGAGCGTAGACCCGCACATAGGGCTTGAGCGCCTGCACCATGCGCGTGACATAGGCCTGCCAGTGCGCATCGGCATCCGGGTGCAGCCAATGGGATTTCCCTGGCCGCCCCAGATCGGTCAGCCAGTCCGGGAAGGTAAAATGCCAGAGACATACGATGGGCTCGATGCCGGCCGCCTTCGCCTTCCTGGCGATCGTGACGTAATGCTGAATGGCCTCTTCGTTGTAGACTCCAGGTTTCGGCTCGACCCGGGCCCATTCCACGCCGAACCGGTAATGGTTCAGGCCCATTTCCTTCAACAACGCGAGATCCTTGTCGAATTGGGTATAGGAATAGGTCCCCTCGCCACGCTCGGGAGCGGACCCTTTCTCGATATAAAGATCCCAGTCCGTCTTGAAATACCGTGGATCCTGGGGCGGATAGGCCTTGTCTTCCGTCTGGTAGGCGCTGGTGGAAACACCCCACCAGAAAGTCCCGGTGTCGACACCGGAGTTCTTCACCACGTCACTTTTCTTGACCCGCGGCGGCCAGGGCTGCGTGATACATCCCGATAACAGCGCCGTAGCGGCCAATATGGCCGTGCCCCTTTGGAAGCTTTTCCAGTCTCCACCCATCCGGCACACAGGCATATCGGGAATCGTCAGCCAGCGCAAACTTCGCCGAGGATTTCGGCAACTTTGGCTCGCGGGCCGGGTTGAAAATCCCATAGAAACAACACTCATCTTATGCGCTCCCTCTCCGCCTCGCTCATCCTGCTTCTTTCCGCGTCGGCTGCATCTGTTTGGGCGGCTCCGGATCTCAGCAAGCTTCCTCCCGTCGCGGCTAAAACCGGAGTGACGTATGCGGCGGATATCCGGCCGATTTTCGAAGTAAGCTGTTTTCGCTGCCATGGCGCCGATCGTCAGAAGGGCCAGATCCGGCTCGATAGCCTCGCTTCGGTTTTGAAAGGCGGAGAAGACGGCGCGATCGTTGTCCCTGGAGACAGTACAAAGAGCCAGCTGGTCATCGCGGTGGCTCGTCTCGACCCCGATTCCGCCATGCCGCCGATGCACAAGAAGCGGCCCGGTGGCGGACCATCAGCCGCAGGCGGAGCGCCGGCCGGAGGCCCTCCCGGAGCGCCTCCCCAGGCCACCCCGCTCACTCCCGAGCAGGTCGGCTTGATTCGCGCCTGGATCGATCAAGGCGCGAAATAGCCTCTCGAACACAGGCCACTTCCGAGAAGCCGGCGTGGCCCTGTTCCGAGCTCACGTCTTTCCGCATTTAGTCCTTCCCCGGTCGCACGGGGAAGCGTAGCCGTATCAGACCTATGAGGTCGCTTCCTCTTTGTGCCGGGACACTTTGCCTGGTGGCGCTGCTACTGCCATCCCTCCAGGCGATGGACCAGATCATGCTCAAGAGCGGGACCCGGGTCTCCGGCACCATTCTGGGCCAGTCCAAGGATCACGTCATCATGCGCGTGGGACAGGGCAACGCGGTTTATTCGAAAAAGGCGATCTGGCGAATCTACGAAGACATCACCGACAAGCCCGCGGATCCGAGCGTCCTGAAGCGTGACGAGATCCCTCCGTGGTGGGTGCCACTCTCCGATCTTTATCACGAGGACTGGGTCAACTCGCTGAAAGCCATTCCGGCCGGTCCCATTGCCGAGGAGCCTTTGCGCAATGTGCCCTACCTCTCATTCCGGGCGAATACCATTTACGAAATGAATATTTACGGGGATCCCACGAATCCTGCGGCGCTCGAGATCGGCTACTATGGGAATATGTGGTTCCACAGCGGCGACGCGCAAAAACGCTGCCGCCAGTTCCTCGCCTCCTATCTGGGAGGCCTCAAACAGTTGCAGGCGCTCTACAGACTGGATGCCACCGGCGGCCAGGAAACCACCTCGGGGCTGAGCATCGCGATCACTCCGCGCTCGGCCAAAGGATCGTACGGTGGCTGGTGGATCATGGTGTGGAACCCGGCCCGGTTGGCACAGGCCCGGAGCAAGAGCGAAGCCGATTGGAAAATCGCCTGTCTACGAAACCTGACGGAGATCAAAAAATTCACCGCCGGTGAGACGTCGTGGACCAAGTATTCTCTCAAAGATGCCGCAAAGCGTTATCTGCCGCTTGAGCGGATGGAGGAACGCTAAGCCTCTTACCGGTGGTAATAGCCTCGATAGCCGCCATAGTAGCCCCCACGATAGTAGCCACCACCCCGGTAGTAACCGCCGTAATAATTCCGGTAGCCACCCCAGTAAGGTCGATAGCCATATCCGTAGCCACGGTAGCCGTAGCCGCCATAGTAGTAAGGCCGGTACCAGCCGGGATATCCTCCGTAGGCGTAGACCGGCGCGGAAACAACAACCGGCGGTGGCAATAAGACGGCGGATCCGTCAGGGTAAACCGCGCAGCCGGTGGCGAGCAGCAGTAAGGCCGCACTGCCAAGAAGGCACCTGAATTTCCCAGCCGTACATGTGTTCACAAAGGTTAGACGCCGCTCGGGCTGATCTATTCAATCTTTGACGTATTGCGGGTTTTCCCGAGCAGCCGGGCGGGGTTATCCCCGAAATCCGCCGCCCCTCGCCGAGCGATCTCCCAGTATGAATACAACCCAAAAGCTTCTCGCCTTATTTACCATACCCGCGTTCTCCCTGTCGGCTTGGGCTCAATCCACGGTCACTACGGGAGCCGGCCCTTCTGCGGCTATCGGCGGATCGACCACGACGGTAAACGCCGACGGAACTCGGCTTCCCGCGCCGCAGGCTTCCACGACGAGCGGAGTCGGAGCAGCATCGACCAGTGTCGGCGGTGTGGGCGCAGGCACGTCAAACCTCACCACAGGAGCGGCGACAGCACCTGGAAGCATCAATTCCGACAGCGCCAACGGAACCACGCCAAATACCGCAAACGGGACAAACCAGAATACGACCGGCAATACGGGCGCCCCGTCCATGAATGGCCGCCCCGCGCCTGGGACGGGAGCTGGAGTTCCCTCCTACAACGGAAACCCGGCGGATTCCACCAACACTCCGATATTGAACAACAACAGTTCCTCGACCAATGGAACTGGAGCAAACTCGCAATCGAGCACGAATTCCGGAATGAGCGGAGACATGTCCAACCAACAGCTGTCCGGAACGTCCAGCGGATCTACGACAGGCAGCTCGTCCGGCAGCGTCTCTGGAGGTAACTCCGGCAGCATGTCAGGCGGATCGTCCGCTGGCGGTGGCGCAAGTTCTTCCGGTTCCGCCGGAGGTGCCTCAGGCGGTGCGGGAGGCGGCCGCTAAAAACTGAGAAATATTTCAGGCAGGACAAAACCCGGCTCCTTGGATGGGGCCGGGTTTTTCGTGGGCGGCCGAAGCCCTACTCTTCCTCGAGCTCGAGTTCTTTCATGATGCCGTGCACTTCGTCAGCGGCATCATTGACCATGCGAAACAGGATTTCTCCATCGCCGGCGAGTTCGTCTCCACGTTTTTTCAAACTATCTGCGAGCACTCGGGCAAACATGAGTGCTCCGGTGAGCTGCTGGCACAAGCCATCGTGCAGGCGGTCGCGAAGCACTTCGGCGTTCATTTCGGGCATATCGGAAGTCTGGTGGAGGAGTCGATGACGGGATAGGACTATGCTATTCTTGGACGCATGGCATCCCGAATCTTCAATCCCGCCTGGATTTTGATCCTGGCCGGAGCCCTCACCCAGGCCTGGAGCACTCCCGTGGACAAGTCCCTCAAGGATCTGGCGCGAGTCGAGGCGTTTGCGTTCGGCGGCATCGGAGTGGCGGGAACGAAGTCCGCCGGGGAAATCGATTTCCGCACCATTCTCGCCCAGCCCTCGGCCCTGGCTGATTTTCGCAAACTGCTCGCCGAGGGCAATCGCCAGGCAAAATGCTACGCGCTGGTCGCTCTCCGCAAGCTACAGCCCAAGGAATTTCCGGGACTGGCCGCATCTTTCGCGAAAGATAAAGCCCCGGTTCGGACGATCGGTGGTTGCATGGTCGCGGATCTCCCCATGAACTCGGTGGTCGCCGGGATCTCGAAAGGCAACTACGACCTCTACCTGCGGCCCGACTCGCGATAATCGTTCCAGTGGCTGGGAATATGCTCTGTCTTTGAAGAACTCGTGAATGCGCTGATTGACCTTCTATTGGAGATCGTAACCTGGCTGATCCCCTGGCCATGGAATCGCAGCGAATCGCACTCGGTGGTCGGTGAGTCGGACCTCGATCGCAAAGCGCGACGCATGTGGATCTGGACGCTCGCCATCCTGCTCACGATCGCAGCCGCGGCCAGCCTGTGGCTCCACTTTAAAACCTAGGCTCCGTCTCCTCCCGCCTCTCAGCGGTGCTCGTGGATGATGTCCCGGTAATAGATCGCGGATGGCTTCAGCACACGATCCAGGGTTTTGGGATCCATGTGCGAAAGCCCAAATGTCGCTTTGTAGCCGTAGTGCCACTCGTAGTTGTCGGCGAGTGACCAGTGGAAATAGCCGCGCACATCGCTGCCGTCAGCCCTGGCGCGCGCCACGGCGGCGAGATGTTCGCGGAGATAACGGATGCGCTTGTCGTCATTCGAGGTGGCGATGCCGTTCTCGGTGATCATCATCGGCTTGCCATAGCGCGCCCCGACGAATCGGATCTGCTTGTAGAGACCCTCGGGGTCGATGTCCCAGCCCATCATCGTGTAGTTCGGACCATGACGGGAACCGACGGTCAACATGCTGATCGGACCCGCCGTCTCGGAATAATAGTAGTTGATGCCGATGAGATCGCAGACGTCGTAGATCTTATCCAGGTGCGTGAAGTTGTTTTGCTCCATGAAGTCCCAAATGGCCCATGTGAAATCGAGCGGCGCATGCCGCCACCACGGCAGCGCCTCGACGCAGACGATCAGCGCCTTCGGATTCTCACGTTTGACGATGGCGGCGCAATCGCGGAACGCCTGCGCGCTGACTTCCACCGCGCGGTTGTAGTTCTTGAAATTCGCCACCTCGGCCGGCGGCCAGAGTCCGGCGATATAGGCCGTGGTGATCTGGCCGTTCGGCTCGTTCTGGGGAGCGTAGTAGCGAACGGTCGGCCCCATCGCGGCAACGATCTTCGCGACGTAGGCCTTCCAGCGCTCGGAGAAGATCGGATTCAACCAGTTCGACCGCGCACGGTGCCTCGTGTCGTACAGCCAATCGGGGAACGTGAAGTGCCACAGACAGACGACGGGCTCGATGCCGGCGGCTTTCAGCTTTTTCGCCATGCCCACATAGCGGCGGATCACGGCCTCGTCGTATTCGCCGGGGTGCGGCTCAATCCGTCCCCACTCGACGCTGAAGCGGTAGTGCGTGACGCCGATCCTCTTCAACGCCGCAAGATCCTTATCGAAGTCAGACCACGTATAGAGCGCGTTGCCCTTCGCCGGTGCAGCGCCTTGCTTGATCAGCACGTCCCAGTCCGTCGAGAACTCGTCACTCGGTTTGAGGTCGGGATCCTCGTACTGGTAGCTCGAGGTCGAGATACCCCAGGCGAATTTCCCGGTTTTGACTTTCGCCCATTCCGCCCGCTGGGCCGCCGTCACCGTCGGCGCCTTGGGTGGAGAAATGCAGCCGGCGAGAAGAAGCGACAAGCAAGGGGTGATCAGGAGGGATGACTTCACGGTGGCGGATTGGTTAACTGCCCGCCCGCAGCTTGACAATTCCAGTCTGCATTTGCTGCTCTGAGCGGCCCGGCATGACTACCAACCGCATCGACGCCTGCTTCGCACGCCTCAAAACTGAACATCGCGCCGGGTTCGTCGCCTATCTCACCGCGGGCGACCCCAGCCTCGACCTGACGGTGGAACTCGTGCTCGCCCTCGAGCGGGCCGGTACCGATGTCGTGGAAATCGGCGTGCCATTTTCCGATCCCCTCGCCGATGGACCGACCATCCAGGCCGCGGCGGGCCGCGCTCTCGCGGCGGGAACCACGGTCTCCGGCGTGCTCGAGTGCGTGCGGAAGATTCGCGAGAAATCCCAGGTACCGATCGTTCTCTTCACCTACCTGAATCCCGTCTACACGTACGGCTTCGAGCGCTTTCATTCCGACGCCGCGGCGGCGGGCGCGGATGGCGTGCTGCTGCTGGATTTGCCACCCGACGAGATCGGCACGGATGGAGAATTTCAAATCCCTCCCGGCTTGCGCTCGATCCGGCTGATCGCCCCCACGACACCTCCGGAACGGGCGGAATTACTCGCCAAAGCCGCAGAAGGATTCATCTATTACGTTTCCCGAGAGGGAGTTACGGGAGAGCAAGCGGCGATCTCCGATTCGATCGGCACCCAGGTTGCGGAAATCCGCAAACATAGCGCCCTCCCCGTCGCGGTGGGCTTTGGAATTTCGACCCCCGAGCAAGCCGCACAAGTCGCAGCTCAATCCGACGCCGTCGTGATCGGGAGCGCAATCGTCCGGCGCATCGGCGACCACGGCGACGCCCCCGACCTCGTGGCGAGGATCGAGTCGTTCGTCCGCCCTCTGGCGGAGGCCACTCACTCCTAGATAAGGGATTTTCCCGGCGCGCACGGGGCAGGCCGGAGCGAACTCCGGTTCGTTATGAGAGCGCGCCTGCTTTTTGGAATTCTCGGTTTTCTCGCAATTCTCCCCTCCCTCCGCGCGGACTGGCTCTGGACGCGGCAGGTGGTGAGCGGGGTCGGAACCGTCCGCACCGTGACTTATGGCAACGGCTACTTCGTGGCGGCCACAAACACCGGCTATACGCTTAGCTCGAGGGACGGCACGACCTGGACGACAGCCCGACCAACGACGATCGGCATCAATGATCTTGCCTATGGGAACGGCCGATTCGTGGCCTGCATCGCCCCGAGCAACGGGATAAAGAGCAAAGTGATCTATTCGGTCGACGGCATTGCCTGGACTTTCGCCCGGCGGGTTTCGAACAACGGGGTCTTTGGCAGCCAGCAAGGGCTCAGCGTCATCGGGACCAAAGGTGGAAAATTCATTGGCCTCGGATCCGGGCGCAATGCCTTCGCCGCATCGAATACCGGGACCCGGTGGCAGAACCCTCTCGATGGCAAAGCCGCAGCCAAATACGTCGGCTCAGTCACGGGGCTGGCAACGAGTGGCGCCTACGTGCTTTGCAGCAGCCTTGCCGGGGTGACGATCCAATCCTCCCCGGATGGCTTCGCTTGGACAACGAAACTCATGACCTCGTCGCGCGGGCCTGCCCGGGGCATTGCCGCCGAGAAACCCGGCAAACGGCTTGTTTGTGTCGGCGAGAACGGACTGTGCGTCACCTCGAGCAACGGCGCAGCGAACTGGGCCTTCCACCCCTTCGGCTCCGTCGATCTGCAGGGCGTCTCTTTTGCGAACCGGCTTTTCGTCTCGTTCTCCGACAATACCGTCTACAGCACGCCGGCCGGCCTCTCGTGGACGCGCCAATTGCGGCTCTCCCGGAGCGCCGATCACCTTCGCGCCATCGCCGGCGGAGTCGGGCTCTACGTCGCCGTTGGCAACAACGGAAAGAATGGCCTGATCTATGTCAGCTCCGGCCTTCCCGGCCCAAACACAGCGCAATAAAGCCAGGTGCGGCTGGCGCGGACTTGCGCAACGTCCCGACGCGGCGATAGTTTCGGTCGTTTTCGACCAATGACACTTTCCTTCACCAAGATGAACGGAGCGGGCAACGACTTCGTGATGCTCGATAATCGCGACGCCTCGCTCACTCTTTCCAAAGCCGAGATCGCGAGACTGTGCGATCGTCACCGGGGCATCGGGGCGGATGGATTGCTCATGGTCGAGACTCCCCGCGATGGCGCGGATTTTCGGATGCGCTACTACAACGCCGATGGTGGCGAAGCGGAAATGTGCGGTAACGGTGCTCGCTGCTTCGCCCGGTACGCCCGCAAGGTCTCGGGTCACGAGGGCGAGATCATCGCTTTCGAGACCGAGGCCGGGGTCATTGCGGCCCGGTGCGTGGGCGACGATGTGCAGATCGACATGAGCTCGCCTCATTCCTATGCCGTGGCGGCCACGCTCGACGCCGCCGGCCAGGAACTGACTGTCCATTCCATCAACACGGGGGTACCGCATGCGGTGATCTTCGTGAAGGATCTGGAAGCAGTCGACACAGCCCGTTTGGGGGCCGCGATCCGTTATCACGCTCATTTCCAGCCCAAGGGCACGAACGTCAATTTCGTCGGCGTCGTCAGCCCGAACGAAATTTCGGTCCGCACCTACGAGCGCGGGGTCGAGGGAGAGACCCTGGCTTGTGGCACGGGTGTCGTCGCCTGCGCCCTCATCCACCACTTGGAAACCGGGGCCGAAGGCCCGATCCGCGTCCATGTGCGCGGTGGAGAAACGCTGTCGGTCAGCTTCGAAACCGGCGCGACGGCCGGCGACTTTGCCCACGTCACCCTCACCGGTCCCGCGGATTTCGTCTTCGACGGAGCCGTTGCACTCTGATTCACTCTTCGCCCCATGTTTGAAGGAGCCCACACCGCCCTCGTCACTCCGTTTCGCGACGATAAATTCGATGCCGATGCATTTCGTGCGCTGATCGAGTTCCAGATCGCCGAGGGTATCGCCGGCATCATTCCCGTCGGCACCACCGGCGAGTCGCCCACGCTTTCCCACGACGAGCACAACGACGTCATCCGCGTTGCCGTCGAAACCGCCGCCGGTCGCTGCAAAGTCATCGCCGGGACCGGATCGAATGCCACCTCCGAAGCGATCGCTCTCACGGTCGAGGCCGAAAAAATCGGGGCGGACGCAGCTCTGCTCGTCGCTCCTTACTACAACAAACCGACGCCGGAAGGCCTCTACCGGCATTTCCGCGCGATTGCGGACTCGGTGAAGATTCCAATCATGCTCTACAGCATCCCCGGGCGCTGCGGGATCGAGATCGACGTGCCCACGGTCGCCCGCCTGGCGGCCGATTGCCCGAACATTACCTCGATCAAAGAGGCGGGCGGGACCGTCGAACGCGTCAGCCAGCTCCGCGCCGCATTGCCGGACAGCTTTGAAATTCTTTCCGGAGACGACTCGCTCACCTTGCCTTTCCTTTCCGCCGGAGCGGTCGGAGTCATCAGTGTGGCCTCCAACATCATCCCGAGGGAGGTCGTGCATCTCGTCGGCTCATGGCTGGCAGGAAAACCCGAGGGTGCCGCAAAGCTCCATCGGAAATGGTATCCACTTTTCAAGGCTCTCTTCGTGGAGTCCAATCCCACCCCGACGAAAGCCGTCCTTTCGTGGCAGGGAAAAATGACTTCCGACGTGCGCCTGCCTCTGGTGCCGCTGTCCGAAGCCAACACGCCAGCTCTCCGCGCTCTCGCGGCGGAGTACGGCCTCATCTGACGCCATTATGCCGCTGCGTCTTCTGATCAATGGCGCCAGGGGGCGCATGGGCCAGGCCCTCATCGCCTGCGCCGGACAGGACTCCGAACTCGAGGTCTCCGCGAAAGTGGATGATGGAGATGACTTCGGCCACGCATTGTCTCTCTCCGACGCGGTGATCGATTTCACCCACGCGCCGGTGACTCCTCAGGTCGCCCAAGCGTGTGCCGAGGCAGGCAAACCTCTGGTCATTGGCACCACGGGCCACGACGACACGCAACGGGCATCCATCCTGGAATGCTCGAAGCGCATTCCTATCGTTTTTGCCCCTAACTTCAGTGTTGGTGTGAACACCCTCTTCTGGCTGACGAGGAAAGCGACCGAGATTCTCGGGCCCGCTTTCGATCTTGAGGTCGTGGAAATGCATCACCGCCTGAAGAAAGACTCCCCCAGCGGCACGGCCCGGCGACTCGCAGAGATTCTCGCGGAAGTCCGTGATCTCGAGTACGCCAAAGATGTCCGCCACGGACGGGAAGGCATGGTAGGCGAGCGGACCAAAACCGAGATCGGCATGCACGCGGTGCGGGGTGGCGACGTGGTCGGCGACCACACGGTAATCTATGCCAATGTCGGCGAGCGTCTGGAACTCACGCACAAGGCCTCGTCACGCGATACGTTCGCCAATGGCGCCTTGAGGGCTGCCAAATGGGCGTGCCACCAAAGTCCCGGTCTCTACGACATGCAGGACGTTCTCGGCCTCCATTAGGGACCAACCTATCATGCGGATCGGAATCGCACTCGGGTCGAATCTCGGGGACCGCGAGGCCAACCTCCGCGCGGCAGTTGCGGCAGTTCGAGAAGTCGCCGAGTCACCCGTACTCCTCTCACGAGTCTATGAAACCGAGCCTGTGGATTGCCCCCCAGGCGCCACCGCGTTCCTGAACGCTGCCATGGAGATCGGATATTCTGGAGACATTCACATTCTCCTTCAGTACCTTCAGAGCATCGAATCTCAACAGGGACGCCCCCGGCTTCGGGATAAAAACTCCCCCAGAACCATCGATCTGGACATCCTCTACGCGGATGATTTGATCCTTAACGATCCAGAACTGATCCTTCCTCACCCACGTATTGCGGAGCGGTTTTTTGTACTTTTGCCGTTGAATGATATCGTGCCGGAATTGAGATTGCCCCGGCAGAATATCTCGGTTCACGAATTGGTTAATTCACTCGTTGATCATGAATGTAAAGTTACAGATATCCCTATCTGACAGATATTTATTTTTACATTTACAGATTTTAAATAATAAATGATTGCTTTGAAAAATCGATACATAGAGCTGAAAAAAGCAGGAAAAGCTCTGGTCGCTCTCACCGCGTATGACTATCCGATGGCTCGCCTACTGGATGAGAATGGGGTCGATTTGATCCTCGTGGGTGATTCACTGGGAATGGTCGTTTTGGGTTATCCTGACACCACGGAGGTTTCCCTCGAGGACATGCTCCATCACACCCGCGCCGTGGCTCGAGGAGTCAAAACGGCAACCGTGGTTAGCGACCTTCCAAAAGGATCATATGACAATTTGGACACTGCACTAGCCAATGCACATGCCTTGATTACCGCAGGCGCAAAGGCCGTAAAATTGGAAGGCGGCGAGGAACGCGCCCAAACTATATCCGCTTTGACCGGAGCGGGCATCCCGGTTTTTGCCCACATTGGCATGCTCCCGCAGCACATTCGGGAGGAGGGCGGCTATAAAATAAAAGGACGCACGCCCCAGCAGGCGGACCAGCTTTTGAAGGATGCCCTGGCGGTCGAAGCTGCCGGCGCTTTCGCAGTGGTGCTCGAACTTGTCACCCCTCCCCTCGCGCTCGAGCTGTCCAAGGCCTTGATGATTCCGACGGTCGGAATCGGCAGTGGAGCGAATTGCGACGGACAGATCCGAGTGCTGCACGATGTGATCGGTCTCTATCCATGGTTTCGACCCAAATTTGTCGAGCCCAAGGCAGACGTAGCCACGATCATCGGCGGCGCGGTCAGCGCCTATGCCGAAGACGTGCGACGAGGCCCGCTCTCCTGAGCGATTGCGAAGCGAAGAAATCCATCGTAAAAGCTCCGTTCCATGAATCGACTGCTCGTCTGCCTGCTCTTCCTTGCCGCCCCATGCATCCCTGGCCGCGCGGAATTGCCTCCATCCGCCTATGAAAAAATGCAGAGCGAGGCTCCTGAAGTTCTGCGGGTCCATATTTTGCGAGTCGATGAACAGCCGACTGACGACGCCTCTGTCCAGGAGGTCACGGCTCTGGCGGAGACTCTCAAGGTCGGCCGAAGCAAGTCGAAGCTGAAACCGGGCGACATGATCACCATCAAATACCGGGTGACGAAGCACCAACCTGGCTGGGCCGGTCCGGGCGAGGTTCCCGTGCTCAAGGACGACCAGGAAACGGTCGCGTATCTGGTCGCGAATACCGATGCACAGGACTATACGCCCGCGGCGGGAGCGATGAGCTTCGAGCGTTTCTAGAAACGCCGGATCCCCCGTGGAGCGTTCGCTACGAGAACGGAGCCGGGAAGGCGGGATGCTCGTTCTCTACGGAGTGGGAGCGAATGCCACCCTTGCGGTCGTCAAGGTCCTCGCGGGTTTTTGGGGACATTCGAATGCTCTCCTGGCTGACGGACTGGAGTCCGCGCTGGATGTCGTGAGCTCCGCTCTCATCTGGGGAGCCCTGATCTACGCCGGCAAGCCACCCGACGAGGAGCATCCCTACGGCCACGGCAAACTCGAGTCGCTGGCCGCGGTCGTGGGCGCGATTTTCCTGATTGGAGCCGGTGCTTCCGTGGCGCTGCACAGCGCCATCAATCTTTGGCTGGGATTTTTCCGGCGTGGCGGGAGCGAACCGGAGTTGCCTGAAGTCTGGACTCTCGCGGTTCTTCTGCTCGTCATCGCCAGCAAGGAGGTTTTCTACCGCATCCTCATGAGCGTCGGCAAACGGGTCGGCAGTTCCGCCATGCAGGCGGACGCCTGGCACCATCGCTCGGACGCAATGACGTCGATTGCCGCGTTTTTGGGCATATCCATCGCGCTGATTGGCGGGCCGGCCTGGCAAAGCGCGGACGATTGGGCCGCGCTTTTTTCCTGTGCGATCATCCTGCTCAACGGATTTGCCATGCTCCGCCGAGGCGTCGGCGAAGTCATCGATGAGCAGGTGTCACCGGAACTCGCCGGGAGAATCCTCCAGATCGCCTGTGAGGTGGAAAATGTCTCCAGCGCGGAGAAATGCCGGGTGCGAAAGAGCGGACTGACCTTGATCGCGGACCTTCATGTCCGTGTTTCCCCGGATCTCAGTGTGCGCCAGGGGCACGATATCTCACATCGCGTGAAGGACCGGCTGATGGAGTCCGGCCTTCAGTTGAGCGATGTCACCGTGCACCTCGAGCCCGAGGAGGCCTGAACCTCAAGCTTCCTCGCCGATCACGCCCATGCGGCGGAACTTCTCGTAGCGCTGGTCGAGCAACTTGTCCGTGGAGACTTTCCCCAGCTCCTGCAGGGCGGAAACGATCGCGGTCTTGAGCAGTTCAGCCGCGGCCTGATGGTCGTGATGCGCGCCGCCCAGTGGCTCCGGGATGACGCCATCGACCACGCCAAGCTCAGTCAGCGATTGCGCGTTAAGCTTGAGCGCCTCGGCCGCTTCCGGGGCATGCTTGCGGTGCTTCCAGAGGATCGCGGCACAGCCTTCCGGGCTGATGACCGAGTAATAGGCATTCTCCAGCATCAATACGCGATCGGAGACGCCGATACCCAGCGCGCCACCCGATCCACCCTCCCCGATCACCACCGTAACGATAGGGGTACGCAGGATCATCATCTCGCGCAGGTTCACGGCGATGGCTTCGGCGATATGCCGCTCTTCCGCGCCGACTCCCGGATAGGCGCCGGGAGTGTCGATCAGAGTCACGACAGGAAGGGAAAATTTCTCGGCCAGGCGCATCAGGCGGAGGGCCTTGCGGTAGCCCTCAGGATGCGGACTGCCAAAGTTGCGCAGGAGGTTTTCCTTCACATCGCGGCCTTTCTGCTGGCCGATCACGACACACTTGATACCGCCGATGGTTGCGAGGCCGGCGGGCATCGAGGCGTCATCGCCGAAAAGGCGATCCCCATGCAATTCCACGAAATCCGTGAAGGCCAGATTCACATAATCGAGGAAGAACGGGCGCTGGATATGGCGGGCGATCTGCACACGTTGCCATGCATTGAGGTTTTCGTAAATCTCGCGCCGTGTGGCCTCGATCTTTACGGCAATGCGCTGCACGTCCGGAGCGGAATCGATGTCCTGTCCTTGGAGGTGCTTCTTGATGTCCTCGAGCTTGTGTTCGAGCTCGACGATCGGTTTTTCAAAATCCAGCGGTGTGACCCTCATACTTCTTATTGAATGGTGACGGGAGTCCGCTGCGCGACGAGCGGAAAAATCTCCTCGATATCTTCCTGTGAAACGACAATGCCCGGAGGCATGGTGGAGCTATCCTCGGGCTTCCCGCGGATCACGGCATTCGTGACCCCGAGCATGAGCCATCTCTCGCTCCCCACATAGTCGCGGCTGCCGAAAGCGACGCGCCCAGCACCCTTGATCGCGATCTTGTCCTTGATCTGGGTCTGAACCGGCTCCTTGTCTCGCGCCGCCCCGGGCAGGTCGAGAGCGAGCAGCGGATACTCCTTGAAAAGCTGACCTTTGTTCAAGACCGAGAGCGTTTTCGCCTGGCGATCGATCACGAGAGAAACGTCGAGCTGCGGGATGCGCAATTGCTGGCCGACGGAGAGGTCGATGCTCGCGAGGTTGTTCGATCGAAGGATCAGCTCCGCGTTGGACTTCGTTTTGTTCGCAACTTTCACGAGCGAATCGCCGGCGACGACGGTATAGTCTAGTTTGTCCGGACCGGGGTCACTCGTGAACACGAACTGGGTGTTGATCTCACCCACGGCGGCTTTCGCGTCGGCGAGCTTTGTGGATTGGGGATATTGAACAATGAAGTTCAGCAAGGCGTCACGGGCCTCCAGCAACTTGCCGGATTTTTTCAAGGCCATCGGCGACTCCAGCGCCTGCAGGCTGTAATCCGGCGGCGGAGTCGGTGGCGGGGCACTGGCTTCGATTTTCTCCGCCTGGCGCTCCACCTGCTCGGGCTTGATGTAGAGCTTCCAGGCAAAAAAACCAACCGTTCCAAAGATCGCGGCCGCGAGGGCAAGCACGATGACGACCTTGATCAACTTCATCCGGGAAAGAATGGCGGAGCCAGAGGCGTTGGGGAAGCACGAAACCCGCTCAAAGCAGGCCGCGGCGTTTCCATTCGTTCATATTCTCGCCGGCAGACCTCTGGACTAGATCCACGGTGAATTTCAGCAGGCATACTTCCCATCCATCCTCGACGCCCTCGATGATCGTGGACATAGGCTCGTTGCGCGAGTCGAGCAGCTCCCCCAGCCGCCCGACGACATCCGCCTTGGGCGCGTGGACGATCTCCTCGCTGATGTCGGTCTTGCGAAACTGGAACCCATAGCGAAGGAACTGCATGTTGCGTCCATTCGTCTCGAGCCAGTCAGCGAAGCCGCGGGCATCCTCGCCAAAGCCCTCGAGCATCAGCTTCGAATAGTGCTGGGGAGCGATGATCGATGGCCGTTCAGCATGAATCTTTCCATCACGCACCCGCACGCGGTCGATGTGATCCATGAGCTCCGTGACCAGCATGAAGCGGAAACTGGTCGTGCCGAAAGTCTGGATCGCCTGCTCGGGCGGCCGGATGACCCGGGTATTCTCGAGCGCATATTGGAAATCGTCCTCGCTGAACATTGGAGCGCGCAAAATAAGCCCACGCCATCCGAGCGCAACGTTTGTTTTCACTGACAGACTGCCGCGCGTTTGACAAAGCGGCGAAATTGGTCTTTTGAGTTGCCGATGAAATTGTTCCGATTCGCCCTCGCGGCGGCTTGCGCGGCGGTCGCGTTGACCGGCTGCCAAACCATGAGCGTCAACGCGCCGTACAATCCTCCGGCCCACCGCCCTCACGATCCGAGCGCCGTCCGGGTAAAGGTGTCGCTGCAGAACCAGGCGGTCTATGTACTCGAGGGCGACCGTCCGCTCCTCGTGGCGGCGACCTGTGTCGGGCTGCCTGGCAAAGGCACGCCGACCGGCAACTTCCATGTCACGGAGAAAATCGCGACCAAGCGCTCCGGCAGCTACGGCTTCTCGGTCAACGGAAACAATATCCGCCCTTGTGAGTCCGGCAACGCCACGGGCCGCTATGTCGGTTATCCGATGGCCTGGTGGGTGGGCTTCTATCCCGCCTACGGCTTCCATCAAGGATATGTGTGGCCGATCCCACGCACGCACGGCTGCCTGCGCCTGCACAAGACCGTGGCTCCGAAATTCTACGCTCTCGTGAAGATCGGCACGCCGATCAATATCGCCCACTCGCAGCCGGAGGACGCGACCCTCGGCAAAAATCTCCAGCGCCCGACCGACTACAAAGACCCGGATCCACCAGCCGCCTTCATGGTTTCACCGGCGGTCTTCGAAGCGCCGAAAGGCTCGCTTTTCGTCGATTGAGTTCGCCCAACCCGACTCCTCCATCGGTTCGCCCGCGTGTGAACCTCCGTACTCCGGAGGTCATGGAGCGCGTGCAGTCCGAAGTTGAGGGGCACTATCGCAGCGCGCTGGTGGAGCAAATTCGCGCCAACGGGGGCGCGCTGGTCGTCGGGAACACGACCTTCCGCCTCGCGAAGCAATTTGGCTTTTGCTATGGCGTGGAACGCGCGATCGACCTCGCCTACGCCGCGCGCAAGGTCTTCCCGGAGCAGCGGATTTTTCTGCTTGGTGAGATCATCCACAATCCCGACGTGAACGCCCAGATCGCCGCCATGGGCATCCGTCATCTGGCCGCTCATCCGTCCGATGCGGATATCGACGAGCTCCACCCCGACGACGTCGTCATCGTGCCCGCCTTCGGGGCCGAGATGCCCATCGTCGAAGCGGTGAAGGCCCACGGATGCCAGATTGTCGACACGACCTGCGGCGACGTGATGAGCGTATGGAAACGCGTGCGGCAGAATGCCCGCGAGCAGGTTACGTCGATCATTCATGGAAAATCCGCGCACGAGGAAACCCGGGCCACCGCCTCGCGCGCGCTCGGGGAAGGCGGCGGGCATTACCTTGTCGTCCTCGACCTCGCTGAAACAGACGCCGTCTGCGACTACATCCGTCGCGGCGGAGACAAGGAAGCGTTTCTCCGGCGTTTCGACGGCGCATATTCCACGGGATTCGATCCTGATCTGCACTTGGGAAAAGTCGGCGTCGCCAACCAGACGACCATGTTGCGCAGCGAAACCGAGGAGGTGCAGCGACGTGTCCGGGCCGCGATTGCCGAGCGCGATGGCAGCGATGCCTCAGGAAATTTTCGGTTCTTCGATACGATTTGCGGGGCCACCCAGGAGCGGCAGGATGCCCTCTTCGAGCTGCTCCGAGCCCCGCTGGATATGCTCCTCGTCGTAGGCGGTTACAACAGCTCGAACACGACGCACCTCGCCGAGATCGGAGAGCGGCAAAACGTGAAGACCTTCTTCGTGCGCAACGCAGAGTGTCTCCATTCCGCGAATGAAATCGCGCATTTCGACCTCCACGGCAAAGAGGAAGTTCTCGCGACCAACTGGCTGAAAACCGACGGTCCGATTTATGTTGGAATTACCGCAGGTGCCTCCTGCCCGAACAACTTGATCGAGGATGTGATCAATCGGATCCTTCTTTTTCGCGGAGAGTTGCTGGAAAAAGTCTGACCGGCATACTCGCAATCTGAACGGGAAGCGTTGTGACTTGCCGCCGCTATGATTTCCAATCTCCGCCGAGATCTCCCTGCCCAGACGTCCATTCGAGGCCTGGCTGCTCTATTGGTATTTATCGGCCATACCCAGTTCTACGCCCTTTTCCCGCACTCCGAACTAGCGCAATGGGCTTTCACCCCATTTTCGTGGCTAAATGAAGCCGTCGATATTTTCTTCATCTTAAGTGGCTTTATCCTCCACTACGTTTACGGGCAGCTTCCACCGAACTGGCGTGAATACGCCTGGGCTCGTTTCTCGAGGATTTACCCGGTCTACTTTGCTTCAACGGTTTTTTTCCTCCTCGTCGCAGCGGTCAGGTACTTTTTGACCTCAACGATACCGGATAAGATCACCACTCCAAACATCATCAGCAATCTATTGCTCATCCAGTGGTGGCCCGGACCGTGGACCTGCCTCTCTCTCAATTATCCGACCTGGAGTATCTCAGTTGAGGCATTTCTCTACATAGGGGTCTTCCCTCTCCTTTTTTATCTCGGCCGTCACCCAAAAATTTCCGCAAAAACAAGTGTCCCAATCCTGATCGGGACCATCTACTTGTTGATGGCCGCGTTATCTGTTTTCCACCGCCAATGGGATTGGATGATCACGGCCAGTGACGTTCGATTCGCGTGCTTGAACGACTTTGGCCGAGGCATCCTGTGCTTCACAACGGGATATCTTATTTCCGTTCTCGCTTCAAAATTAAGATTTACCCCCCTAGTACCGATAGCTCTCGAAATTTCGATGCTCATTTGCTTTGCTGCCGCCGTGCTTTTCCGGCCACCGGGCGCACTCTGGATCCTGCTGCTTTTAGCCCCCCTCCTGGTCTATTGTGCTTCAGTCAATTCTTCCCTCACCAATCGACTGCTTTCAGGGAGTCTCCTAGTTTATCTGGGAGATCTTTCATATTCCGTTTACGTCTGGCACGCACCGGTGATGTCCATCTTGAGCCGGCTGTTTCATGTTCGTGGGGCAGAGGTTCCGACCTTGATCTCTCCCACAAACGCCTGGATTGGGATTGGTTACCTCCTGTCCTGCCTGGGGTTAGTCCTCCTAGTCTCGCATCTCTCTCACTTCCATTTCGAGTTACCGGTCAAGGCAGCCATCAGAAGATGGCGCAAGGAAAGAGCCTAGTCGCACGGCCCCTGCTCACACTGGATCGTGACGTGGGTAATCTCGAAGTGCTCTTCGAGTTCCTCACGAATCGTGGCCAGGAAAGCATCGTCAACAGTAGGCTCGGTTTTGACGACGTGAGCCGTCAAAGCCGTTTCAGTCGTGCTGAGCGCCCAAATATGAACGTGGTGGACGTCTTTCACCCCGGGCATGGCCGCAATCATGTCATGCACCTTGCCAAGGTCGATCCCCGCGGGAGCCGCATCGAGCGACAGCCCGAGCGACTCCGTGAAAAGGCTCCACGTTCCAACAAGGATGACCACCAGCACGATCAGACTGACGACCGGATCCACCCAAAACCACGCGGTAAAGGCGATGAGAATACCCGACAGCATCACCCCGAGAGAGACGACCGCATCCGCGGCCATGTGCAGGAAGGCCCCCCGCACATTGAGGTCTGATTTGCTGCCAGACATGAACAGCAAAGCGGTGAATCCGTTGACAAGGATACCGATGCCTGAGACCCAAGCCACCACATCGGCGTGAACCGGTGCCGGGTTGCGCAACCGGCTTAAAGCCTCCAGACCAATGGCCCCCACCGCGACCAGGAGCAGGATGGCGTTGATAAGCGCCGCCATGATCGTCGTACGTTTCAAGCCATAAGTATAGCGACCCGTGGCTGGCCGCCGGGCGAGGATGGCGGCAATCCACGCCAGCACCAAACCGAGGACATCGCCAAGGTTGTGCCCCGCGTCGGAAAGGAGAGCCAGCGAGCTGGACGAGAAGCCCATCGCCGCCTCCACCACCACGAAACCAGTATTCAGGGCGATTCCGATCAGAAATGCGCGGCCAAAATCCTTGGGGGCGTGATGGTGCCCGCCGCCATGGCTATGAGAATGCCCGGAATGATCGTGATCGTGGCTCATGGGTGCGGCTTCATTCGACGGGCCAGCAGAGCGCGCGCCGCGGAAAAACTCAATCGCTGCTTTGCGGCATTTTGCGAATCTTCCACGCTCGCATGCCAGGCGGCATCGTCAGTCAGCAACTTTCGGGTGATTTCCAGAGCTTGATCGGCGGTATGGCCAAAGGCCACCCGATCCACGGCTCCGTTTCCTCCGATGCACGGCATCCGACAGAGCAGCGCATCTCCGGCCACCTGGCCAGGCACCGCACTGGCATCGAGTTGGAAAACCACCCGGTGCGCGGCCATCAGCTTCAAGTAAGCGCGGTAGTCCAACGGACCGACGATAACGTGCAAAAAAGGATTGTCCGCGCGAATGGCTTTCAAGAGCCGCAGTCCGTGGCGGCCGGAGTTGTTGATCACGGCGACGGGGACCTCGATTTCACGTCCCAAGGCGGCCGCAGCGGCCACGGCATGCCAGTGGTTGCGCGACGGGACATCGAACTCCCGTGTCCCAACAAAGATGCCGATGCGATTCTCCAACGGAGCGCCAAGATCCCACTCACGCTCCTCGACCGGATAAGGCGTGGGAAGGAAACAACCGTCCTGACAGCCGGCGGCGCGATAAAGCGACTCCAGCTCCGGCGTGCTGGACAGGTAGCCATCCGCCGCGGCGCAGATCTCGTGAAAAAGAAGCGAGCGGTCGTAGCTCGTCAGAAAATCCGCGACTTGATGAGCGCCGGATTCCTTGAGGGAAACCCAGGTGCGCACGCCTCGGGCTTTGAGCTTTGCGAGCACTTTCAACGCTGGTCGTAAATTGCGCTTTCGCAACAGAACAAGCGCGCCACGCGTATCCTGGGGCAAAGAATCCAGATCGCGCAAAAACGATCCCCGCATACACGCGGCATATCCATGATAATTCACGGGAGGGTGGCCGGCATCGCCCGGAGCGCCGGCCCCATTTGGAAACGCCTGATTCGCGTCGCGGCCGCCGGGGTTTAAAACAACAAACCCCTCGCTCACGCCGTGCGCGCTTTTTCAGCGTCCCAATAGGCGTTCAATTCCTCGACCGAGCAGTCTTCGACGCGGCGACCGCTTTCCGCGGCCGATCGCTCGACGGCACGGAAGCGGCGTTCAAATTTTTCGGTGGCGGCATTGAGCGTCATTTCGGAATCCTGCCCCAGTTTGCGCGCCAGATTCACGATCGAAAAAAACAAATCCCCCATCTCCTCCGTCACGGCCTCCGCCTTTCCTGCGGTCATCGCCTCGCGGAGTTCGCCGAGTTCTTCCTCGACCTTGGCGATGACTTCCGAGGCCTCCGCCCAATCGAAGCCTACCCGCGCGACCTTCTTCTGCACGTTTTGCGCCCGCATCAAGGCCGGCAGCGCCCTGGGCAGACCGTCGAGCACCGAGGTGCGCTCGCTCTTTTCCGCGCGCTTGATTTCCTCCCACTGCTTGAGCACGGCGGCGGAGTCGCCCGCGGATTCGTTCCCGAAGACATGAGGATGACGACGGATCAACTTCTCGCAAATCTCCGTAGCCACGGCGTCGAATTCGAAAGCCCCTCGTTCGCTGGCCATTTGCGCGTGCATCACGACGTGGAGCAACAAGTCGCCGAGTTCCTCGCGCAGATTGGTGTCGTCTGCGTGATCGATGGCTTCCAGCAACTCGTAAGTCTCTTCGAGCAGCGCGGAGCGGATGCTTTGATGCGTCTGCTCGATATCCCAAGGGCAACCATCCGGCGCGCGGAGGCGGGCGACGATTTCGCGAAGCCGGGCGACCGGTTCAGGGTGAATGGGCGCAGGCCGTTTCATATGCGCCAGAGCGAGATGTTTCCGCTGCCGAACTCCGAGACCTCGCTATCGGACTTCCGCGCAACGTAAATGATGATCGAGGTAACGATCACGATCGTCCCCACGAAGATGCCGGCATTCAGCCATGCCGGCAGATGACCGGCTTCGAAAGCCGTGTAGAACGAGCGCAGCGAGGTGATGGGTGGCGATGCGTGCATGAAGATCTTGAGCGACCACGCCAGCATGATGATGGCGAAGATGAAAACATAATTGCGCTTCAGACGCCGACCGACCGCTTCGAGGGCCGAGATCTTGAACGACGGAAGGATCAAATCCTCGCACACGAGCCGCCGCCACTCCCCGTCGAGCAAGCGATCGCTTTGCGAGACCATGGGGACGAGAAAATGCGTCTCGAGCATGCGCACCCGACCGCGAAACGCATCGTAGAACCGATAACGCCGCGCTTCGATCCAGAGCATGATCCAGACCAGCGCAAGGTTGAAAAAGAAGATGATGTGAGGAATGTCGCGGAACGTGAAAGCGACCGTGATGATGGTCGTGGTGCTGGTGATCGCCCAGGTCGTGGTCACGTCCAGGCGCTGCCGCCAGATCATGATCCGGCCGAGCTCACCCCGATAGAAATGCACCATCGCATTCACATAGCAGGGATCCTTCAGACTCGGCGTCGGCATGGGCCGGCTGTCCCCGCCGGTTGTCTCGGAACGATTGTCCGGACCGGAATTTGCAGCGGAGCCTGCCGCCCCCGGGATGGATGGCGTGGACGTCTCGCCGTCCATTACCGCGGGGAATGCTTTTCCTGCTCGAGCAAGGCGTGGCGCGCCTGCTCGAGCTGCTGACGTTCGCGTTTGGTCAGACTGCCGATACCTTGCTTCGAAATTTTCTCGAGTAGCGGATCGATGGAGTCATGCACGCTGAGTTCCGGCTTGTTCTCGATCCGTTTCCGAACGGGACGAGGTTCCTCATCCCCACGCTCGGGAAGCCAGTTCTCCAAGGAGGCATTTGCCACGCCGGAGAAACGCAACATCGCCACCGCGCAGAGGCAATCCAGCCAAAGTGCCCCAAGCGAAACCCACCCATGGGATGCGATCCCCATCAGCGAATAAATGGCGAGCAGAACCGCGGCGATCCATTTGACCTGGATGCGCAGGAAAAAAATCTCGGCGTTCGGGTAAATCATTACGAAAGCCACAAAAACCGCGAAATGGATGGCACCGCTCCCCTCCAGGATGGCCGGGAAGATGGTGGCCGGGAAATTGATCATCGCCAGAAGCGTAAGCACCGTCGGTCCGGCCAGGACCAGCGAGATGTAGAGCCAGACAAAGGCACGGCGACCGAGAAACTTCTCCACCTCGCGACCGAAGGAGTAGAGCAGCCACATGTCGATGGCGAACGCGATGGACGGAGGATTGACGAAAGCGTAGCTGACGAATTGCCAGACCTTGTAGCCATGCAGGACGTCCGTGCTCGAATAGAAGAACGGAGCGAGCCACGGACAATCGGCAGCGGTTTGCGCGCCGGAGATCGCGATGGCAGCAGTAACGCCCACCATGCACAGCACATGGATGATCACCAAGAGAGTGGTGACATAAATGGGCACCCGTCCGACCCAGGTAATCGGGTAGTAATCCTCGGAGTGCCGGCCGGCGATCATAGTTGCTGGCTCTGAAGGTAAGCACGAGCGGTGCCTGCGACAAGCGCTATGTGGGGCGCGCGAGCTTGAATGACTCCAAGCTTTTTGGAAGGCTTAGGGCGTACGCCTCGTTGACCCGCCATCCGGTCCAATCCGACTCAAACCCCAACATCCTTCCGCCATGCCTGCATCCACCTCGATTCTTGAAAAATGCCAGAGCCTCTGCCCCGGCAATCCCCAGATCCAGTCCTGGGTGGCGGAGATCGCCGCCATCACCGAACCGGACGACGTTTATCTCTGCGACGGTTCCGAGAGCGAAGACAAGCGCATGCGCCAGCTCATCGTCGATTCCGGCGCGGGTGTCTGGCTGAATGCGGAGAAGCGCCCCAACTCCATCCTCGTCCGCTCGGACCGGCGCGACGTGGCCCGCGTGGAGCAGCGCACGTTCATCTGTTCCCACAGCGAGAAAGACGCCGGCCCGACGAACAACTGGGAAAGCCCGGACAAGATGAAGGCCCGCCTCCAGGGGTTGATGGCCGGTTGCATGCGCGGACGCACGCTCTACGTGATCCCTTTCTGCATGGGCCCTCTCGGCTCGCCCATCGCGCAATACGGCGTTGAGATCAGCGACAGCCCGTATGTCGTGGCAAACATGCGGATCATGACGCGCATGGGCCATGCGGTGCTCGATCAGATCGGCGCGACCGGCTTCTTCGTGAAATGCTTTCACTCGGTGGGATACCCCCTCGCCAACCGCCGGCAGGATGTCCCCTGGCCTTGCGACCCGGAGAATACTTACATCACTCATTTTCCGGAGGAGCGCCTGATCATGAGCTATGGCTCCGGCTACGGCGGTAACGCGCTCCTGGGTAAAAAGTGTTTTGCATTGCGCATCGCGAGTGTCATGGGTCGCGACGAAGGCTGGATGGCCGAGCACATGCTGATCCTTGGCGTGAAAGACCCTGCCGGTCACAAAACCTACGTCACCGCGGCTTTCCCGAGCGCCTGCGGCAAGACCAACTTCGCCATGATCATCCCGCCAAAGCATCTCAAGGATGAAGGCTGGGAAGTAAGCTGCGTTGGCGACGATATCGCCTGGATCAAGCCGGGGCCGGATGGCGATCTGCGGGCGATCAACCCCGAGGCCGGCTTCTTCGGGGTGGCCCCGGGAACGAGCTACGACAGCAACCCGATGGCGATGGACTCCATCAAGCGCGACACCATCTTCACGAACGTTGGCCTTACGGACGATGGCGATGTCTGGTGGGAGGGCATGTCGAAAGAATCCCCCGCCCATCTGATCGACTGGCTGGGCAACGACTGGGCGCCCGGGCAGAAGGACGGGGCCGGCAAGGCCATCCTTTCCAGCCATCCGAACAGCCGGTTCACGGCTCCGGCCCGTAACTGTCCCATCATCGATCCGGACTGGGAGAACCCCAAGGGAGTCAAGGTCAGCGCGATGATTTTCGGCGGCCGTCGGCCGACCACGATGCCGCTCATTTTTCAGGCTTTCAACTGGATCCACGGCGTCTATCTCGGTGCCACCGTCGGCAGCGAAATGACGGCGGCAGCGGCCGGCACGATCGGACAGGTACGCCGCGACCCGATGGCGATGCTGCCGTTCTGCGGCTACAACATGGGCGACTATTTTGCCCACTGGCTGGAGATGCGAGGAAAGATCAAACACGTGCCCCGCATCTTCCACGTGAACTGGTTCCGCAAAGACGAAGACGGCAAATTCCTCTGGCCCGGCTACGGAGACAACATGCGCGTGCTCAAATGGATCGTCCAGCGCTGCCAGTTCGGCGCACATGCTCTCGAGACCTCGATCGGCTGGATGCCGGACTTCGACGATCTGGACATGGAGGGAATCGACGTCTCCCGCGAGCAGTTCGATCGGGTCCAGCACCTCGACAAAGTCGAGTGGCATCGCGAACTCGTGTTGCAGGACGAGCTGTTCATCAAGCTCTACACCGACCTGCCCAAGGAACTGATCTTTCAGCGTGAACTGTTGATCTCTCGACTCTAGGCGCATGGCCTATCACAACAGCCGGCCACGCACGCCCGAGATCTGTCCGGTTTGCGGCGAGGATGTCCCGCCCCGTGCGCTGGCCTGCCCGGAATGTGGCGCGGATCACCGCTCCGGCTGGAAGGAGGAAGAGGTCGACGAGGAGGAATTCTCCTACGACGAGTTCGTAGCTCGGGAATTCGGCCCCCAACGGGAAGGATCGCGGCTAAAACCGATCTGGTGGATTACTGCGGTCGTCCTGTTGGCTGCCCTTCTCGCGACCGTCTTCTTCCTTTGAAGTGCCCAGCCGGTTTTCCCGGATCAATCCTCTGCTTTCTCTTTGTGCTTCTTCTTCGCCTCCGGGGTCGAGTGCGGAGCCGGAGTTGGCGAAGCTTCGTGATCAGTCGGTGCCGAGTGGACGAGGCCGGGTATCGTTGCATAGCCGATGAAGACGCTGCCCGGCCCCTGCCCCTTGTCCTTCGGCTTCGGAATCGTGAAGTCGAAAACACTCACCCCGTACATTTTCCTGCCGCCGTACGTACGCCCATCGCTCGAGCCGAACATGACCTGCCGTCCATCGGATTTCAGTTTGCCGAGATAAATCATCGTGTGCGTCACGGGGGGATCGCGCTCGGTGGTGTAGGTCCCGGTCCAGAAAAGCAGATCACCGGGTGCAAGTTCATCCAGCTCGAAGCTGTCTTTCTTTCGGCTGACCACGGCCTCGAAATTATCCGCCTTCCGCGCCCAAACATATTGGTCACTCGCCGTCCGCGGCACATCGTCGATTCCCATCTGGCGAAGGACGTAAAAAATCGTTCCGGAACAATCCATACCCCCATCGGAGGGAGACGACGAACCATACTTATACCCTAGATTCTGATGAGTAAGTGGGAGGCACTTCTCGATCAATGCCCGCACGGCTGGAGAGTTTTTCTCGAAGTCGCGGAGATCCGAGGAGTCCAGAGGAGTGACCACGGTGGCCATTTCCTTCTCCTCCGCCGGCTCGGAGTTTTTGGAATCGTTTTCCGCGAGGAGGCCGCCAGCCCATCCCATCATCACCAACACCACCAACGCAGGCTTTGTCATCACGGCCATCATTTTAGCCTGATCAGTCTCACCGATCCATCGGGGAGCACCCTGTTCACAACCCGCCGGACAGTCGGTGATCACGGAGAAAACCATCGAATCCCCTACCCGGTTAAACACCGTTGGCTCAGGGCGATCCCCTATCGCGCAATGACGAGCGAGTTGGTAGGTTTGAGGCATCAACGTGGCTGCCCGTAGTCCAGAATCTCCGCGTCTCTCCGCACGCGTCATTTTTCCCATTGTGAATCCCGAGGACTCATCCACTTCCCGGGACCTCCGCGAAAAGCTGCGGGAACAGGAGTCGATGCTGGCGTATGCCCATATCATCGCCCGGAATCGGGAAGGGCTCATCACTTTCTGGAGCGCGATCGACGAGGAGCTCTACGGCTGGTCCGCTTCCGAAGCTTTGGGGCGAAACAGCGATCAGCTACTGGAAACGGAATTTCCGCAGCCGAGGGAGGAACTGGAGCGCCAGGTGCTTGCCACGGGCCGATGGGAGGGCGAAATCGTGCATTACAGCCGCGATGGTCGTCGATTGATCCTGTCCACGACCTGGGTTTCCCATCGAGGGGAAGACGGCGAAATGGCGGCGATCATCGAGATCAATTGCAACATCACGAAACAGAAAATCGCCGAGAGAGAGCTGCGTGCACGGGAGCGGGACTTCCGTACTTTCTTCGAGCTCAACGGGGTCGGAAATGTGCTCACCGACTTCGAGACCGGTCACTTTCTCAAGGTCAACCAGACGTTCCGCGATTTGACGGGTTATTCCGAGGAGGAGTTGCAACACATTTCCGGGACTGACCTCACCCACCCCGACGACCGGGAGCGGGATGCCGCAGGCTGGAGCGCCGCACTGACGCAAGGAGCTCCGCATCACACGATCGAAAAACGCTACATGCGAAAGGACGGCGGGGTAAGCTGGGTCTCCGTCACCTCGACCATCATTCGCGACGACAACGGATCGCCCCTCTATTCCGCCGGCGTGGTCATCGATATTTCTTCGCGGCATGAGGCGATGGTCGGACTGGCAAAATCCCAGCAGGAACTGGAGGCGCGATTCGCCGAGCGCACCGCGGCATTGCATCACGTCAACGAAACCTTCGAAACGCTGATCGATGCCTCTCCCGCCGCAGTCATTGCGCTGGACAGCTCAAGGCGGGTGGAAATCTGGAATCCGGAGGCAGAGCACCTCTTCGGCCTCCGGGAGGAGGAAACCGTCGGATGTCGGTTCCTCGACCTGCCATTGAAATGGAGTTCTTCCGAAACGCTCGATGCCCTGCTCGAGATGCCAGGCCACGAACACGCCAATCTCCATCTCGAAGCCAACAACGGTCACACACTGGAGGTCGGAGTCTGGAGCGCCCCCTACTCCGGACACGCAGGCACCGCCCCGGGCCGGGTCTTGCTGATCCTGGATGAGACCGAGAAGAGATTCCTGGAGCACGCATTGCTCGCCGCCGGCGAACGTGAACAGCGCCGTATCGGGGAAGAGTTGCATGAAGGCCTCTGCCAGCAACTCCTGGGAGCGGCCTTCGGCGCCCAGGCGCTCTTCAAGGAACTCGATCGTGCCGCATCTCCGTCCGCCGAGCAGGCCGGGGATCTTGCCCGCCTCATCAACGACTCCGTTCTCCACGCCCGCAACCTTGCGCGAGGCATCAACCCGGTGGAAATCGACCCCGCAGGATTGATGTCGGCGCTGCAGGAACTCGCCGAGCGGCTCCCCGACGCGGCACACATCGAGCTGCGCTGCGAGAAACCGGTCCTCGTTCGAAGCACGGAAGTCGCACTGCATGTTTTCCGCATTGCCCACGAGGCCATCACCAATGCGCTTCGCCATGCCCAGGCCAGCCGCATCCTTCTTCGTTTGACCGAGGAGGCGGAAGGAAATGTCACCTTGCAGGTGAGCGACAACGGCTCGCGGGGCGATGAGACGAGCGCGCGGGATGCTGGTGTCGGGCTGGAGATTATGAAATACCGGGCTCAAGCCATCCGCGGCAGCCTGGATATCGAGACCATTCCCGGCGGCGGCACGACCGTCACCTGTACTTTTCCAAACGAATAGAAGCCATGTCGAAACCTGAATCGCCAGATCCTCTCGAGAAGCGCCAAGTCCTGATCATCGACGATCATCCGATCTTTCGGCACGGCATCTCGGCCATGATCAATGCGGAGCCCGATCTCAACGTCTGTGGCGAGGCAGGATCCGCTCCCGCCGCCCTCGATGCGATGAGGCGGCTGAAACCGGATGTGGCCCTGGTCGATATTTCCATGCCGGGCACGAATGGCATCGAGCTTCTCAAGTCCATGAAAGCCGAAGCCCCGAAGCTGCCGATGCTCGTGGTCTCCATGCACGACGAGTCGCTCTACGCGCTCCGAGCCCTGCGAGCCGGAGCTCTCGGCTACGTGATGAAGGCAGAGGCTCTGGATTCCATTCTCACGGCGATTCGCAAGGTCCTGTCCGGCGAACCTTATCTCAGCCCGAAATTCAGCGACCGCCTTGTTTTCAAAGCCATTCGCTCGATGGATGAAGGTCTCGGCTCACCGGTGGATAAACTTTCCGATCGCGAACTCGAGGTCCTGAACCTCATGGGCCGCGGTTTCGGCGCCCAGGACATCGCGAACGAACTCCACCTCAGCGTAAAGACCATCGAGACCCACCGCGCGCACATCAAGGAGAAGCTCGGCTTTCACGACTCGAAGGAAATGGTGCGATTCTCCATCGAGTGGGTCGCTCAGCAGCAAACTTGAAAAGAGAAAGGCGGACTGGAATTCAGCCCGCCTTTCCAAGGTTGATTTTTCGCCGCGCGATCAGACGATTTTTTCGCGCGAATTGCCAATGGCGTGAGCCAGTTTCTTAAGCCCCAGCTCGATGCGAGTCTTCACCGTGCCGAGCGGAGTATGAGTGATGACGGCGATCTCACGCTGGCTGCGCCCTTCCAGATAAGCAAGACAGAGCGCCTCCTTCTGGCTCTCGGGCAGGAGATCGAGCTGGCGATCGATAAGCTCGCGGACGTCATTTTGCTGCGCTTCGTGCTCGACGGTATGAATCTCGGACACCTCTTTGCTCGGGTGACGGCTGATCACCTCGAAGCGATCGGTGGCCCGGCGGTAAGCGCAAGTCTGGCGGACCCGGTCAATGGCCCGCCGGCGGGCCACCGTGGAAAGCCAGCTCAACAATTTCCCTTTTTCCGGCGAATAAGTCAGGGCTCGATCCCACACTTGGAGAAATACCTCCTGAAGGACATCCTCGGCCTCGGATTCATCATGGAGAACTTTCATGATGATGGCCTTGAGCACCGTGCTGTAGCGCCTGCAGAGGGATTCCATCGCATCCGGTTCATGTCTGACCAGGCCGTTGATGAGTTCGAGATCTTCAGCAAACGTTGGGTAATCAGTGATTGCTTGCATGGCAATTGGGGTTTGTGAAGACAGGCTAGCCTGCGGTCAGGTTTTCCGAAATCGGTGGAGCCTATGATCCCTCTATCGGTGAAATCCCTCCAGTACGCCATTTCCCCCTGATCCAAGGGGGGTATCCAGCGGACGGGATGGTCAGGGATGTACCCGATTTACTTCCGGATACACGTTTGATGGCATCTTCCCACCGATGGACTCGAGAATTTCCCAGGCCAAATCCCGCCGGAAGAAGCAGCCCGCTTCGACGACGGAGACTCCTGCCCGGATTCCATCGCTCTCCGAGCTTGCGAAGCCCCTCTCAAAACGGAATTTCCTCCCGGATCTCAGCAGCTACATCGTCCCTTTCCGGCGCGTGATCGAGTGAGCTGCCTCCGCCCTTGAGGCGTGAGGAGAACACCCGATTTTCGCGGAGGGAGAATTTCGATATGGTCGGCAACTCTTGAAGACGCGCCCGCTCAATATTTTGCTCGTCGAGAATCACGAAGACACCCTCCTTTTGCTTTCCCGGCACCTGACGATGTCCGGCCATACCGTAACCACCGCGCGCACGGCGGCCGAGACCGAAGAAGCGGCTCTGGAGGCATCGCACGATGTCCTGCTCTGCGATATCGGGCTGCCGGACAACAACGGCTGGAATCTGCTTTCCTCACTGGGTGACGCGAAACCCGCCTTGTGCATTGCCATGACCGGTTATGGAATGGCGGCCGACGTCCAGCGCAGCCGGGAGGCCGGGTTTCATCACCACCTCACGAAGCCTTTTCTTCCCGCGGATCTGGACGCCTTGCTGCCCCGCATCTGACGATCGTAAAGGCAGATGACCGCGGCGGTGCAGCCCCAGCCTCGGTTGGACTCAAAGACATGTCGCATGGATAAATCCATCGCATTTCGCCAAATCAGGCTATGTTGCAGTCCACTCCGAAAATCCCATGAACTTCGAAAATGATTTTTCCGCCGTGCCCGCCGTTGCCCGTGACAAAGTCACCAGCGCACTCTCCTCTGCTCGAGGATGTGCCGAGGATGCCATTTTCCAAGGGGAACAATACGTGAGGGAGAAACCCAGGACGGCGCTGATTTCCGCATTTACCATTGGTCTGGCCGTGGGAGCGATTGTCGCCGTGGCCACGCGTCCCGCGCCTCGCCGCCCCACCCTTTCGGAATCCTTGAGCGATTCCCGCGAACGGCTCGCCGAGCTTTTTGGAAATGCGGCTTCGCAACTTCGCGATCCCATCAGACAAAAGATCTCCTCTGCCGGTGACAAAGCCTCAGCCTTGTTAAGCGAGTCCCTGACCGACGCGCTGGAAAGGGTCCCTCGGAAGTTGCGCTGGTGGTAGGCCACGGTGCGGTCGCGAGGAATACAGCCGGTGCCTTGGGACCATGCGAACTTCCCGTGTAATCCAACAACCGCACTATGAAAGAGTCCCTTACCAAAGCCTTCCTCGCACCGTTGATCATTGCCCTGTCGGGCTGCATCTCCGTGCACGATCGCACTCCTGAGACAGTCTCCACGACCACGACAACCCGTCATACGACCGTCGCGCCGTCCACCACGGTGGAGCGCACAACCGTCTATTGATCGGATCCTCCTCAATCCAACGGGCAGTCGGCAAAAGTCACTTTGCAGACTGTCCGTGACTGGCGGCGAAATCTCGCAGGAGTTTCTCCAATTGCTCGAAACGGATGGGCTTCGTGAGCTGATGAAGAAATCCCGTCTGCCGGTATTTGACAAGATCGTCGTCCATCCCGTAGCCCGTCAAAGCGATCATCGGAACCTTCGAAAAGGTCCGGGTTTTTTCCAGCAGTTCGATCCCCGTTCCATCTGGAAGACCAATATCGCTCAAGACGAGGTCGAATTTCTGTTCACGTAGTTCCACGAGGGCGTCCGTCATGTTGTGACTGACCACGACGGCATGCCCCATGTTGCGGACAATACGTCCGATGACCATCGCGCTGTCGTGGTGATCCTCCACGAGGAGAATGGAAAGGGCGTGACCGGAGACGCCAGCCTGAACTTCACCGGGTTTGCCAGTGGGCGCCGCGGAGCTGTCCGCCAGGACCGGTACTCTCACGACAAAGGTCGCTCCGAGATCCGGGCCCTCGCTTCGGGCCTCGATTTCGCCGCCATGTGCCTGCGCCAGATTTTGTGAGATCGTGAGCCCGATACCGAGCCCGCCTCGATGATACCCTGGGCCATCCGAAGCCCTCTCGAAAGGATGGAAGAGATGTTTCAGCGTTTCCGCCGACATTCCGCGTCCGTTGTCGGCAAAGGTGATCCGCAGATCGTCCCCATCGTTCGCGGTGACGATCTCGATTCGACCGCCGACGGGAGTGTGTTTCAAGGCGTTGCCAAGGATATTCCAGAACACCTGCTGCAATCGTGCAGGGTCTCCGTCCACAAAGTGCCGGGAAGCGACGACGCGCAGGCCAATGCGGACCTGCCTCGCGTCGGCATCGGCACGAAAGATTTCCACGACCGCGGCGATCAGCGCGTGCACGTCCACCCGTTCCTTGTGAAGCTCGATATGCCCCCGTGAGATGCGGGTCAGGTCGAGCAGGTCGTCGATCAGCCGAACCTCGAGCCGGACATTGCGGCTCAGCATCCGCACATCGGCGGCGAATGGCTCGGGCAGCATCGTCGACGACTCCCAATTCGACAGCGTACCGAGCACCGGCGTGAGCGGCGTGCGCAGCTCGTGGGAAAGCGCTGCCATAAAATTGTCCTTCGCCTTGTTCGCCACCTCGAGGCGATCGCTGACCTCACGCAGCTCTCGCTCGGAATTTTTGTGCTCGGAGAAATCGCGAAAAACCAGAACGACTCCCCTCACCGTACCGTCCTGCTCCCGAATCGGGGCGCCACTATCATCGATCGGCACCTCCGAGCCATCCTTGCGGATCAGGAGCGTATGATTTGCCAGCCCGACGATCTTTCCCGTGCGCAGAACCCGGTCGACAGGACTCTCCACCGGCACGCGCGAACTTTCATTGATGATGCGAAAGACCTCGCTGCAAAGCCGGCCCTTCGCCTGCGCGAGCGACCAGCCGGTCAATCCCTCCGCCACCTCGTTCATGAAGATGATGCGCGCGTCCGTATCGGCGAGAATCACGGCGTCTCCGATACTCGCAAGACTGACGGCGAATGTTTCTTTCTGGCGCTGGCTCTCGAGGTCGGCCACATATCGGCGGGTCATTTCCCGCCGGATACGGCGATAGGCCCAGACAAGAAAAGCGAGGTTCACCAACGCGGCAATGACGAACACCCATGTCCGCACACCGACCAGCTTCCTCAGAGTTTCCTCGGTCGAAGCAAGCTGCGCCTCTTCCTCGTCCAGGATCTGCCCGAAGACCGCACGGATCCCGTCCATTTTCTTCAGGCCTGTGTCCGACAGGACGATCGCCATCGCAGCTTGCGAGCCGTCCTTACGGGCCCTCTCGATGCTCTGGGCGAGCTCAGCCAATTTTTCGTTGGAAAGCTGTTCGAGCCGCTTGACGGGGGCGGCCGATACCTCCCCTCTCATCGCGGCATTCTGTAGATGGCGAAGCCGGGCCGGGAGATCCTGTCTGGCATCGTTATAAGGTGCCAGGTACTCCTCCCGACCAGTAAGAAGGAAACCGCGCTGGCCAATCTCCGTATCCTGCAAAGTCGAGAAAACCTCCTCCACCTGCCGGATGCTCGCCTCGCGCAGGGAGATTTCCGTGGACCGGGAGATCGTCTCCCTCCCCACAAAGTAAGTGACCGCGAGGCTCGCAAAGAGGACCCCGGCCGTGATCAGGAAAGTAAAGCGAACGACGGAGATCGACCTCATCCCAGAGCGCCCACAACTTCGAGAAAGGCAGCTTGGTGATTCGAGGCCATGGCCGGACAAATTTTTCTCTTCTCGGATTCCACGCTTCCTTCATATCGGAACTTCGAATCCGGGGTCATCAGGGTTTTGGATGATCTTTTTTGCTCCCTCTGGAGGTGGAGGGCGATTTCGCCGTGACGCCGGGCGCCCGCGAGTTTAACTTTCGCCACCAATCTCAGGAGGGGTGGCAGAGTGGTCGATTGCGGCGGTCTTGAAAACCGCTGTCGGGAAACCGACCGTGGGTTCGAATCCCACCCCCTCCGCCAATTTTCGCCATTCCATGGGGCGAAACATGTCGGAAGCACGTCGGGATGAGAACTTGTTCGACTGCCTCGCGCGCAAGCGCAAAGCGTTAGAAGCGAAGCGGAGCGCAGCCTCTTTCGCAGAGCATCTGGCGAAGCCAGAGGACAATCCCCCCTTTGTCGGTACACTCGATCAAAAATTCCTCTTACCGATCTTGTGATCTGGATGGTCTTGCTGTTACGACCATTCCGCAGTGGAAGGGATGATTCGTGCCATCAATTCGGAAGAAGGACTAGTCGCTGTCGACACCTGCACGGGCTTCAGCATCTTCGAACAAACCGGGCTTGATTTCGAGATCGACGACTTCGTGAGTTGGTCGCCGGAACGTCCGTCCAGCGCCTGCGAGGTTCGTAACGTTTCCCGCGGCCGAACCTCACGGGTCTATTTCCAGAATCACGGCGTTCCTGAAACCCTGCTGAAGGCGAACCTGAAACTTTAAGAAATTCCGGCATCAGCCAGGACCAAAGCTGGCGGTCAGGCACTCTCCGGGTTCCGCCAGCGGATGCCAACCCACGTTCGCCTCAAACACTCCCTTACGGGAAATCTATTTTCGCGTAAGGGTAATCTTCACCGGCGCGGAATTTCCTCCCGGGCCGTGGGCAATGACCGTGGCGGTATTTTTCCCGATTTTCAAATTGGTGACTTTGAAGCTCCAGCTCGAGGTGCCACGAGCGGTCCCCTTTTTGCTTCCGATCGTGTAGGTGATCGACGTCACGCTGCCGGTCGCCGTGCCCTTGACCGTGGCCGAGGAGCTGGACGTCTTTACGGTTTTCCTGGTCGCAACACCGGGTGCGGCCACGACAGGCGGCGGCGTCGGGGCAACGATCGGCGAGACAAGGTAGGCTCGATCGTAAGGCGTGGCCGCGGTCGCATCATGCCCGACGGCGCAGATCTGGCCGGAACTGTTGATGCCGGTCGCGCTGGTCAGCACGACGCCGTTGACGGGAATGAGATCGTTCAAATCGACCATCGTCGGAGAGGCATCCTGACTGCGGTAGATGAAGGCGTGAGTGCCGGTGGTCACCGAGGCAAATCCGACAATGGTGCCGGCGTCATTCACCCCCAAAGCCCGGCAGCTGGAATCTCCTCCAGGAAGCGAGCCCAGCAGCACAGGAGCGGCACTGACGGCGAAGATCGCAGCACGTTCATTTATCCCCGTTCCGATGCTGCCCACTACTCGGGAAAGCGAAGGATCCAAGCCATTGTTCAGAGCATAGGCACAACTATCGTCGTTGGTCAGATTCGGAGTGAGATCGAAGCCGATGCCCGCGGCAACGAAGGCATGAAAGTGGGCATCTCCGGCGACATTGGCCTGGCCAGCGATGGCGCCTCCTTGATTGATGGCCTGGCCATATCGGTTCGTTCCGGCACCGGAAAAAGGTGTGACGTCGAGAAACGTCCCGTCTTTCTCGCGCAAAAAGACATGGGTACTCCCAGAGTCCGTATCAGCCGAGCCCACCATCTGGCCGGCGTCATTGATTCCGGCCACGAAGCTCCGCGCCCCGCCAAGGGTGCCTATGCCACCCATGTAGCCGCCGAAAGCGTAGACGCCCATAAACGTCATAAACCCATTGTAATAATTGGCGGCTCCCCCCACGACGCCAGAGTTGTTGATGGCGTTGCCGACGCTGTAGTTGCCGCCGAGCGACAGGAGATCGGTCATTGCTCCTTTGGAGTACAGGAAGGCGTGGGTCGTCGTGCCGTCGATGTCCGAGTAGCCCGTCACCTCGCCGAGATCATTGATCGCATTTGGCTGCGTACCGGCGGTGTTGGAACTCGAAAGGGTGCCTAGATCGGTGATCGTATATGTGGGATTGGCTGTCCCTGCCTGGGCGGCCGCAGCAGCGGTACAGACAAGAATGGTAGCGCTGAGACGGAGATAGGGGGTCATCATGGATGAAAGAAATGGTACGAGACGTTGATCGGATAAGGCAGGGGCGGAAACGGTCTCCGATCAAAAAATCACGAAGCTCACCGCGCGGAGAGCTTTCGCATATCTCGACGCAAACGCAAATCGAGAGAACAACTTAATAATCTTCAGAGAGAATATGCACACGAGGGCCACGATTGTCTCTCCGTAAGAGACAGACACCCCCTCAAATCAAATATAAACACAGATTATCGGATATTTTCATTTACCAAATTACCAAACCGACCTTAGATTTCGGCTTCCCCCCTTTCGCCTCGTGAGCCTCCCCCCTTCCCGCATTCGTACGCTCTGCACACTTGTAGTGGGCTGCCTTCTTTTACTCGCCGTCCTTCCGGCAAGGGCGGTCGACCTCGCGACACAACTCGATGCGTGCAACGTGAGCTGGGACGTCCCGGGCCCGACTTCCGCACAGTCCATGCCGATCGGCAACGGCGACATCGGCCTCAATGTGTGGGTGGCTGCGAATGGAGATCTCAACTTCTACATCAGCAAGACGGATTCCTGGAGTGAGCTTCAAGGGGCAACGGGAGAACTGCTCAAGCTCGGACAGGTGACCGTCTCGCTGAATCCAAGCCCGCTCTCGGGAGGAGCTTTTTCCCAGGTCCTGAAATTGCGAACGGGCGAAATCGTTGTCCAAGAGGGTTCCACGACTCTACGTGTGTGGGTGGATGCCAATCATCCCGTGATCCGCGTCGAGGCGATGAGCAGCAGCCCGCTTTCCCTCTCCGTTGCCATGAACACATGGCGCACGGCGGCTTCAGGGTCGGTCTCGGCTGATACGATCCTGACCAATCAATCCAACCGCATCGTCTGGTACCACCGAAACAGTGCCTCGACCGACGCCCACCTGCGGAACAACACCTTCGGCGCCGCGATCCTGGGGACGAATCTAATCTCCCAGAGCGCGACCACGCTCGTCTCCGCCGCACCGGCGACATCGCAAGTCGTCTCGATCTATCCCCTCACCGCCACGACGTCGACGGCGGCCAACTGGCTGACCCAGCTCAATCAAAACGTCACTCAGGGCGAGAGCCTCGATCTCGAGCAAAGCCGGACCGCCCACCAGACGTGGTGGACTCAGTTTTGGAATCGAAGCTGGATTTTCGTTCGAGGAGACACGAGTGCTCCGACCGTCACCCAGGGATACGCGTTGCAGCGATTCATCACGGCGTGCGGAGGACGTGGCGCCTATCCGATCAAGTTCAACGGCTCCATCTTCGTCGTGGACGATCCGACCAATAGCAAGACGGCCGACTACCGGACTTGGGGCGGCCAGTATTGGTTCCAGAACACGCGGCTGATGTATTGGCCGCGGCTGGCGGCAGGCGACTTCGAGATGATGAAGCCGCTCTTCAATATGTACGCGGGCCAGGTCGCTCCGAATGCGGCGCAGATTTCCGGCTTCTACGGGCATGGCGGCTCCTATTTCGCGGAGACCGCACCGTTCTGGGGTGGATTGCAGTACGCCGGGCCGGACGCCACGGAGAACTTCACCCTGCACTATTTCACGCCAATCCTCGAGCTGAGCATGATGATGCTCGATTACTACGATTACACCGGGGACTCGGCTTTTGTGCAGCAGACGCTGCTGCCGATCACCAAGGCGGGCCTGCAGTTCTTCAACGAACACTTCACCCGCGACGCCGACGGCAAGCTGCTCCTCGATCCCGATAACTCGATCGAGACTTACTGGAAGGTTCACGATCCCGCGCCCGATATCGCCGGCCTCCGAGCAGTTCTCCAGAGACTTCTGGCCCTGCCCACCGCTCTGGTCGATTCCACGACCCGGGACAGTTGGACGGCTCTTCAACAACAATTGCCCCCGCTCCCTCTCGGCCCTCAGGGCGCCGGGACCGTGCTTCTTCCATACACCGGAGATCAGACGGCACCGCGAAAAAACGGGGAGAATCCCGAACTCTACGCCGTGTTTCCGTTTCGACTCTATGGTCTTGGCAAGCCGGGCTATCAAACTTCGCTCAACACGTTCAACGCCCGCCAATCCACCTTCCAGGGCGGCTGGTCGCAAGATCCGATGCACTCCGCCATGGTCGGTCTCGCCGACGTCGCGAAGTCCTATGTGGCCTTCAATTTCGCCAACAAGGAGCCCCGGCTGAAGTTTCCCGCCTTTTGGGCCAGCCAGCAGGACTACACGCCGAACCAGTGCAATGGCGGCAACGGCGAGGATGGGCTGCAGAAAATGCTAATGCAGGCCGACGGGCGCACGATCCTCCTCTGCCCGGCCTGGCCGAAGGGCTGGGACGTCGATTTCAAGCTGAACGCCCCGTACCAGACCACGGTCGAAGGCTCGGTCGTCAACGGCCGGGTCATCAATCTCGTCGTGAATCCACCCGAGCGTGCCGCGGATGTCATCGACATGTCGGCACTATCGGCCACGCCACCGGTCGCGACTTACAACATTCTTTCACGCCAGGATGCCGTCGTGCCGCTCAAACAGACCCTCAAAGGCGGAGGGAATGTTCCTGCGGCCAGCGGAGATTTCGGTGGCAGCGATGGAAACTCGGATCTCGTGGGCAACGTGCGTGACGGAGATCCCGCCACCAAATATTTCAATAAGGCGCAGAATGGCACCAAGCCGCCCGGGGTCGACTCAGGGTTCGTGATCACGCCCAAGCTGGGCGCGACGGTGGTCAGCGGCTTTCAAATTGCCTCCGCCGGCGACGTGCTCACGCGCGATCCGCTCACGATCACCATCGAGGGCTCGAACGCCGCGAATGCCGACCAGGCGGGAACCAGCGATTTCACCCTGCTCTATGAAGGCCAGTGCGGACTGCTTTTCGATTCCACACGAAACGCCTGGGGGCTCTACGGCAGCTTCGCAAACACCACCGCGTACAAGAGCTATCGAATCCTTGTGACCTCGACAACCGGCGGCGCCACCTCCGACGCGGTCCAATATAGCGAAGTCCGTCTCTTTGGCGCGCCGCAGACGCAGCCGCCGGGAAGCAACATCCTGGCCTCGAATGATGCCATTACCGCGCTCAAAGCCACCACGAAGGGAACCCCCAACGTCATCTCCACGTCTCCCGATTTTGGCTCCGGCCAGTCGGCGTCGACGCTCATCGACGGGAATCTGAGCTCGAAATATTTCAACACCGCACAGGACGGCACCTACGCCAAAGGCGTGAATACCGGCTTCGTGATCACGCCGGCCATGGGCGCGAGAACCATCAATGGCTTTCAGATCGCGGCCGGGAATGACTCACCGAATCGCGATCCGCTCATGATTACGATCGAGGGCTCGAATGCCACCGACGCCGGCACGAGTGGCGGCAACGGCTTCGTCACGCTCTGGGAAGGCGTCAGCGGACTGAGCGCCGATCCCGGACGTTCGACCTGGGGCACCCGGGTGAGCTTTTGGAATACGACAGCCTACAGAACCTACCGCGTGCTGGTCACCCAGACCCGCAACAATACCGATGGAGCCCAATATTCCGAAGTGCGGCTTTTCGGTGACGCTCCCGCTCCGAACGCTCCCTCCGGATTCACCGGCTTTGCCTCGAATGGCTACACGTCCCTGAGCTGGACCTCCTCGGCGGGTAACTTCCGGGTGAAGCGAGCCACAACCAGTGGCGGCCCCTACGCGGTCGTCGCGAGCCCCACCGCGACGAGCTACACGGACCCGACCGTTGCCAACGGTACGACCTATTATTACGTGGTCAGCGCGGTCAATGAATCCGGCGAGAGTGCGAACTCGTCGCAACTCACGCTGACGCCCCAGTTCAGCCCGGCCTCCGCAAGTACCGACAATCCCCCGGGGCAGAGCGCCGCCATGGCCTTCGATGGATCGACGGCGAGCAAATGGTTCAACAAGAACGGGGGCAATACCGGATGGCTGCAATACGACTTCCTCTCCACTCCGAAGCTCGTCACTTCCTATGATCTCTGCAGCGGCAACGACGTGCCGGGCCGGGATCCCAAAAACTGGCAGCTTCTCGGATCCAACAACGGAGCCGTCTGGACGACGCTCGACACCCAGACCAACCAGGCCTTCACCAATCGCACGCAGACGAACAGCTACACCTGCACGAATACGAACGCCTATCGCTTCTACCGGCTGAATATCGTGGCGAACAATGGCGACGCGAGCGGCATCCAGCTCTCGGAATTGACCTTCCATTTCGGAGCCTCTCCGCCCTCCGCCCCTGCGTCACTCACGGCGACGACAGGGAACGGCGATATCCGCTTGAGCTGGCAGGCGTCGAGCGGTGCGACCGGCTACAATATCAAACGCTCCACCACTACGGGCGGTCCCTATGTGAGCCTCACCACCACCTCGGGAACGACCTTTACCGACGCCACCGCAGCTCTCGGCACCACCTATTATTACGTCGTCACGGCCCAAAGTGCAGCCGGCGGCAGCGTGGATTCCAATGAAGTCATCGCGTCCCGTCGCTATTCCTTCACCGGGTGGAGAGGGAAATATTTCCCGGGGTCCGAGACGAATGATTCCGTGAGCGGTCCGCTCGCAGACGTCAGCGGGGATGGGATTCCGAATTTGCTCAAGTATGCCTTCAATCTCGACCCACGGGTCGCCAATCCGGCATCCGCTCTTCCGCAGATCTCTGCTGCCGGTCCCTACCTGACCATCACCTATCGCAAGCGGACGGACGCCCCCGATCTCCTTTACCAGGCCCAGGTCTCCGGGGACCTCACCACGTGGTCGAGTAGCGAAACGGCCGAGGTATCGACCTCCGCGCCCGATGTCAGCGGCGTGACGACCGTCGTGACCCGCGACACCTCGCCGATCTCCTCCGGACGGCGTTTCATCCGGCTCAAAGTGACCGCAAATTCCAGCCCTTGAGGAAGGGGTGTCTCCACCATCCAAATAGCGCGGGGTCCGGATTTTCGGACTTCAATCTTGCTTCTTTATTGCGCTACTGGTAGGCGCAGCCCTCACCCTCTCCATCCGTTATGGCTTCGAACAAACCCGCCTCCAGCGTTCGGATCCTTGTCGCCGCCGACAAGCTGAAGGGATCACTCAGCGCACCGGAAGCAGTCGAGGCGATCTGCATGGGCCTGGGCAGGGCTCTTCCCGAGGCCCGGCTTCACAAATTGCCGCTCGCCGATGGCGGCGAAGGGACGACCGAGCTCTTCATCAAGGCATTCGGCGGGCAGATCGTGGAGTGCGAAACCACCGATGCGCTCGGCCGGCCCGTGAAAGCCAGCTATGGCTGGACGCCGAGCATGCGCCAGGCCGTCATCGAGATGAGCGCCGCCAGCGGCCTGTGGCGCTTGAAAGAGGATGAACTCGACCCGCTGCGCGCGACGACATTCGGTACGGGAACCCTCCTCATCGATGCCGCCCGGCGCGGCGCAAAAAGGATCATCGTCGGCCTCGGGGGCAGCGCCACCAATGACGGAGGCCTGGGGGTCGCCTCGGCGTTGGGATACCGTTTTCTGGATGCTCGTGGCATTCCCCTCGCCCCGGTCCCCGCGAGTCTCCTCGAGATGGCCCGGATCGAGAAATCTCCGCGGATTTTCGTCCCGGAAATTGTCGCCATCTCGGACGTCCGAAATGTTTTTCTCGGTCCAACCGGCGCGACGCAAATCTACGGCCCCCAAAAAGGCGCGTCACCGGAGACGATCGACCGCCTCGAGCGCAGCCTCTCACATTTCGCCGGACTCGTGCAGCGCGATTTGCACTGTGACTTTCGGTCCACCCCGGGCTCCGGAGCCGCCGGAGGCCTTGGCTTTGGACTGCTCGCCTTCTGCAAGGCGACCATCCGCTCCGGCTTCGATACCTTTGCGGACATGATGGACCTCGACCGCCTCATCAGCACGGTGGATCTCGTCATTACGGCGGAGGGATCGATCGATGCACAGACGCTCAATGGCAAAGCTCCCGGGGGGATCGCCATCCGTGCCAAGAAGCTCGGCAAGCCGGTTCTCGCCTTCGCCGGAGAGGTGCGTGGAGAACATCACCTCGACGATTATTTCGATGTATGCCTTCCCCTCGCGAATGGACCGATGACCCAGGAACAATCGATTCGGGAAGCGCGTTCTTTGCTGGTGCGCGCCGCGGAAAAGGTCGGCCGGATCATCGCCTTTTCCCGGAATCTCTAGGAGACAACCCGGATCCCCCAAAATCGGGATGTGCGGGAAAGACTCCCTCTCGTGCCCTTGCCCGTGTTGAGAACTTCGCCTAGTCGTTAGGGCGGTCTCCGTTCTGTATCCGATGGATTTTCGTTCCTCCATGGTTTCCTTCGAAAGAGGAGTGAAGCTCCTTTTCTGCGGCCTCGCTGTCTCGATCCTACCGCAAGGGCATGCCGAACCGGAAAAGAGAAGCCCCGATCAAGTGCTGCTGGTCATCAATGCCAGGAGCCCGGTCTCGCGAGCTGTTGGGAAATACTATGCCGCACACCGGCAGATCAAAAACATCCTCGAAGTCCGGTGCACGGATTCAGCGTTGTCCCCAGACAACGAAACCATTCGCCTCCCAGCCTACAAGGCCACCATCGAGCGTCCGATCCGCGACTATCTGGCATCTCATCCCGGTATCGACTTCATCGTCCTCACGAAGGGTATTCCTATCCGGATCATAGGTGGACAGACCGGAAATACCGCGACTGGACCGGACGCAGCCGTCCCGTCTCTAGACAGCTATCTGGCGGCGCTGGACTACGAAGACACGCCAGGAGCTTGGAAGTATCACTTCACCGCGAAAGGTGATTTCGCAGCCAACGGCTACGCATGGGCCAATCGTTATTGGAATGCGAATGAGCCGTTTTCGCATGCCAAATTCGGCGGATACCTCGTGACCAGGCTCGATGGCTATACAAAGAAAGATGCGATTGCGCTCGTCGACCGAGCTCTCGCCTCCGAACAGTTGCCACCACCTGGCCGGGTGCTGCTCGATGTTCAGCCAGCCTTCGGCATCGACGATGACGTCACCACCCAGCCGGCTCAATTGCCGCCGGTCATTTCAAAGGAAACCGACTGGAGCAACTATAACACCGACATGGTTCACGCCTCCCAGGTGCTGGCCGGTAGAGGCGTGCCGTCCGAACTGGACCAACGTCGCCGATTCATTGGCCACCGCCACGGCCTGGCGGGCTATTTTTCTTTCGGGAGCAACGATTGGTTTTTCAAGAGACGTCTCTACGAGACATTGACCTTCGCCCCCGGGGCGATCAGCGATACGGCCGTATCCACCAGTGCCCGCACTTTTCTGGTCACCGAAGGTGGGCAATCGCTCATGACCGATCTGATCTCACACGGCCTCACCGCCGGAAAAGGATACTGCGAAGAACCATTCCTGCAGGCGATTTCATCGCCCACGATTGTGCTCGATCGCTACTACGCCGGTTACACGATGGCGGAGAGCTTCTACATGGGGTCCCATTTCGTCGGCTGGGAGGATATCGTCATCGGGGACCCGTTGTGCGCGCCCTACCTGCCCAGATAGAGCCCTCCCCGTCGGCACGCTTTACTGGTGCGCGCGGGAAAAAAGACCGATAGGATGATCGCCCTTTTCCGAAATCTATGAGTCAAAAAATCGCTCTTCTCTTCGCCGGCCAGGGTGCGCAATCCGTCGGCATGGGCAAGGACCTCGTTGCCGCATCTCCCGCCGCCGCCGCCATTTTTCAGCAGGCCGATACGCTGCTTGGCTACAGCCTCAGTGAGACGACCTTCGAAGGTCCCGTCGAAGAACTGACCAAGACAGCCGTCTGCCAGCCCGCCCTCTACGTGCACGGTCTCGCCTGTCTGGCCGCCCTGCGCGAGCGCCTTCCGGATTTCCAGTTTGCCGCCACCGCCGGGCTGTCGCTGGGCGAGTTCACCGCCCATGCCGCCGCCGGCACCTTCGACTTTGCCTCCGGCCTCGCCCTCGTGGACAAACGGGCGCGGGCCATGCAGGCCGCCTGCGACGAAACCCAGGGCGGCATGGCCGCAATCATCGGCGCGGACGAAAGCTCCATCCGCAATCTCGCCTCCGCCGCCGACGTGGATCTCGCGAACTTGAATTGCCCCGGCCAGATCGTCGTTTCGGGCGAAGTGTCGAAAGTCGCCCTCGCCGTCTCGCTGGCGAAGGACTATGGCGCCCGCAAGGCCATCGAGCTCACCGTCGCCGGCGCATTCCACTCCCGGCTCATGGAGTCCGCCTACCAGAGCCTGAAAGCCGCCCTCGAGGAGACCTCGATCAGCGAGCCGACGGTTCCCGTTGTTTGCAACGTCGATGCCATCCCGGTCTCCGCGCCGCAGGATATCCGTCGGACGCTCGCGGATCAGGTCACGGGCAGTGTCCGCTGGACGGAGAGCATCGAGCACCTGATCGACCACGAAAAAATCGACCTCTTCATCGAGCTCGGGCCCGGCGGAGTCCTCGCCGGTCTGGTCGGTCGTATCCGCAAGGGAACGCCGGTCATTTCGATCTCGAATCTGGCCACGCTCGACGAAGCGATCACGAAACTCAGCGCGTAGATCACTCGGAGGCTAAGAAAGTACCGGACAGGAACGGTGATCTTTCCCTTTCCTGCCCGCTCTCTTTCTCTAAAGTGAACAGCAAGATGGTCAGCACCGATCTCGTCGAGGAAATCCTGGAGCTCAAGCGCGAGCGCAACGCCGTCATCCTCGCGCATAATTACCAAACGCAGGAAATCCAGGAACTCGCCGATTTTGTCGGGGATTCGCTGGGGCTGGCCTATCATGCGCGGGATACCGAGGCGGATGTCATCGCCTTCTGCGGTGTTCACTTCATGGGAGAGACCGCAAAGATCGTGAATCCCACGAAGACCGTGGTGATCCCTGACCTGGACGCAGGCTGTTCGCTCTCGGACTCCTGCCCTCCCGAGCAGCTCGAGGCGTTCCTGCGGGAAAACGCGGCGAAGAACTACTACGTCATCGCCTATATCAATTGCAGCGCCGGCGTGAAGGCGCTGAGCGATGTCATCGTCACCAGCGGCAACGCGATCAAGATCGTCGAGGCGGCGCCGAAGGATCGAAACATCCTTTTCGTTCCTGATCAAAATCTCGGCTCGTGGGTGATGGAGAAGACTGGCCGCAAGATGGATCTCTGGCGGGGCAACTGCTACGTGCACGTCGAGTTCACCCGCAATAGCGTCGCGAAGATTCGGGAGCAGTATCCCGAGGCCCAGGTCGTTGCCCACCCCGAGTGCACCTACGCCGTTCGCATGCTCGCGGACGAGGTTTGTTCGACCGAGAAAATGATCAGCTATTGCCGGGATACGCCGGTGGACGCCTTCATCATCGTCACGGAGAGCGGCATGCTCCATCGCCTGCGCCGCGAGATCCCCGGCAAGACCTTCATTCCCGGCCCCACCGATGCCTGCGCCTGTGCCGACTGCCGGTACATGAAGATGAATACCCTGGAGAAGCTTCACGACTGCCTGCTCAATCTCGAGCCGCAGATCATCCTGCCCGAGGATATTCGCGCCCGCGCCGAACTCCCCATCCGCCGCATGCTCGAGCTCAGCAAATGACCTTCTTTCGCACCCGCTTCACACGGCGCTTTCGCGTCGGACTCTCCGCAGCCGTTGCCTTCGCGATGGCGACGTTCGTTCTTCGAGCGGGTGACGCGCCGACCGTGGCAGCTCAGTTGGGAGATCGTACCGCCACCGAGATTCTGCGTGCGATGCCCAGCGACACACCTCCGAACCAACGCCTCGAAGGACTTACCTTCGTCGGTGGCTACGAGATCATCGGTCAACCGGTCAAGCTTACCTCCGACCAGTCCGCCACCATCACCGCCGCGTTGAAGTCTCCGACAGCCTTCGACAGCGAGGTCATCGAGGAAAAAATGCGGCCAGGAATCGCATACCGCTTCGGCGAAGGCGCGGATGCGGTGAACGTCCTCGTATGTTTCGGCTGTGACAAGATCGCTGTCATTCCGCCCGGAGCGGACGGGATCACCACGACCCACCACATCACCCAGGCCACCCGCGATGCCCTCCTCTCCACCGCAAAGGCCACCCTGCCGGCCGATGAGGCCATCCAGGAACTTCCCAAAGTCCGCAGCCAGAATCCCGTCCCGCCCCCGGCGGCTCCCATACCGAGCGACGCTCTTCACCCGGGGCAATAGCCGCGGTGCAAGTCAGCTACGGCCGTAGCGATACTTAACGAGACTGATTCACGCCCCGTCTCAAGCGAGGGCCTTTTCCACGGCTTCCAGCACCGTCTTCACGGCTTTCACTCGCGCAGCCCATTTGAAATTGCCAGGAATCACGGTCCAGGGGGCGGCTTCGGTCGACGTCTTCTCGAACATGTCTTCCGCGGCGGCGTTGTGCATCGTCCATTTCTTCCGATTGCGCCAATCCTCGTCGGTGATCTTCCAGTGCTTGTAGGGATCGCCCTCGCGCAGCCGGAACCGGGCAAGCTGCTCGTCCTTCGAGATGTGAAGATAGAGCTTCACGATGATCGCGCCATCGTCGGTGAGCTGGCGCTCGAACTCGTTGATTTCCTGGTAGCCCCTTTGCCACTCCTCATCGGTGGCGAAACGTTCGACCCTCTCGACGAGGACCCGGCCATACCAGGAGCGGTCGAAGATCGCGAGCTCCCCGTGGCCGGGCAGTTTGCTCCAGAACCGCCACATATAGTGGTGGCGATACTCCTCGGGCGCGGGCTTGACGATCGAGTAGACGCGGACCAGCCGGGGATCGAGCCGGGCGACCATGCGTTTGATCGCGCCACCTTTGCCGGCGGCGTCCGGCCCCTCGACGACGATGATGACCGAACGCTTCGACTCGCGGAGGATGAGCTGCTGGTTGAGAAGCTTGAGCTGATATTTCTTCAGCTTGTTGCGATAGTCGCTCTCATCGAGGGAGACGCTTTGATCGAGTTCGTCGAGGCGAATGCTTTTTGGCATGGTGTCGATGATGGGTGGACAAGCGGTGTAACGCGCTGATCCCAACTCTTCAACGCATCTTGCAGCGAAGCCCCTAATATTTCACCGCACAGCCGTAGGATTTCGTCTCGGCCGGCGTGACAGACTTGCCCTCCTTCACGGCCGCGAGCGCGTTTTTCACGTAGGGCGTGGCATCCGCTAGCGATGCCGGATCGGGTGTGGGGCGATTATCGATCGCTCCCTTGTAAACGAGCACGCCCCTGCCATCGATGACATACATCTCGGGTGTGGTGCGGGCCTCATAGAGGTGGCCGACCTTTCCATCGACATCGAGCAGCAGCGCGGTGGAGTTCATGCCGAGTTCCTTCATTTTCGCAACCGCCTCCGCCGGGGTCAGATAGCCGGCCTTGTTGACGCCGGAGGAATTCACCGTGAGCCAGACGACTCCGTCATCGACAGCGGCCTTCTGCAGTCTCTGCATCGTGCCGGAGCGATAGTGCTTTTGTGTGAAGGGACATACATCGTCGAACCACTCGAGCACGACCGTCTTCCCTTTGAAGTCCGCGAGGGAGCGGTCCTGTCCGGTTGCGTCTTTCACCGTGAAATCCGGAGCGGGCTTGCCGACCTCCGGAGCGGAGAATGCAGGGACAGCGGCCCAGAGCAGGCCCAGAGCGAAGACAAGCGTTTTCATGTATTCAGTGTGACGACGGAGTACGGGAATTTATTCCAGAGCCCGGCCAGCCGCAACTCAGCGGGACTTCGACAGTGCATCGAGGACGAGTGACGCGGTGATGATCTCCGGCAGCGTGATGGGAGCATCCGGCTTGCCGGCTGGGTACAGAACATAGAACGGCACGCCGACGCGACCGAATTTCTGCAACGCCGCCGTGATCTCAGGGTTCGCGTTCGTCCAGTCGGCCTTCACGGTCACGATCCCGAGATCCTTGAATTTCTGCCGGACCGCGGCGGTATCGATGGCGGTGCGTTCGTTGTACTTGCAGGAGAGGCACCAGGCTGCGGTGAAGTCGATGAAGACCGGCTTTCCAGAGGCGAGCAGCTTGTCCACCTCGGCCGTGGAATACGGCACCCAATCGATGCCGCCTTTTTTGCTCACTACAGACGAGGTGTCCGGAGGCTGCTCGTTGGCGAACAGATCGACCAGAAACACCCACCCACCGAGTATGGCCAATCCCGCGGCCAGGAGTTGCACGATCAGTCGGTTCCGTGGTTTCACCGTCGGCGAGGAGGCCGCGCCATACATCCAGAGCGCGACTCCCAGCACGAGCAGGAACGCCGCCGCCCAGATGATCGCCGTGGCACCGCGCTGGGCGCCGATGATGAAGAGCAGCCAGAGGAGCGCCGCCAGCATGGGAAAGCCCATGAACTGCTTGAGGCGTTCCATCCAGGCCCCCGGTTTGGGCAGAAAACGCACCCACCCCGGCTGGATGGACAGGGCGAGATAAGGGAGCGCCATTCCCGTGGCCATGCTGGCGAAGAGCAGCAGCGTGATCGGCGCGGGCTGCGCGAAGGCAAAGCCGAGCGAAGAGCCTAGAAACGGCCCGGTGCAGGGCGTGGCGAGGAGTGTGGCGAAGACCCCTTGGAAGAACGATCCGCCGTAGCCATCCCGGCTCCCTGCTTCACTCAGCTTCGTCGTCGTACGGCCAGGCAGTGTGAGCTCGAAGACTCCGAAGAGATTCAGCGCAAAGACGAAGACCAGGATGGCTATGCCCAGGTTGAACCACGGATTCTGAAATTGCGCCCCCCACGTGGAGAGCGCCCCACTGGAGCGAAGGGCCACGATCAACGCGCCAAGCCCGAGAAACCATGCGAAGATGCCAGCCGAGAAAGTAAGTCCGTGCAGGGCAATGCGGCGGCGGCTCTGGCCAGCCTGCTGGACGAAGCCGAAGATTTTCAGCGAAATGACCGGCAGCACGCAGGGCATGAGGTTCAGGATCAAGCCCCCGAGCAGTCCCCCGAGCAAAGCTGCAAAAAGCGAGGGAGCGGCGACCGGCGGCGCGACTACCGCGGCAGGCGCGGATACTGGCGTCGCGGATGCCGCCACGGCGGCCGAGGGATCGGCTTTCACGCTCCAGCCATGCAGGCCACTCGCGTCCGTAATCGCGAGCACCCCGGGAAGGTTGGTCTTCGCTTCGACCGTCATGGTGAATCCTTCGCTGGCATTTCCGCTGATTGCCGGATGACCGATCACATCATCCTCGGGTGGCAACGGGAAAAACTCGACCGCAGTGGTGCCGGCAGGCGGCGAGATTTTAGCCGAGAGCTGATCGCCGGCACGGCTCCAGGTAACCGGAAAAGGCACGGAGCCAGTCGATGGCAAACGCGAGGTCCATTTCTCGAATTCAGAGGCGTTCGCCGCCTCCGCCACTCTGCCAACGGGAAGTTTCAGCGTGAGTCCCGAAGCTTTTCCCGGGATGCAAATTTCCGCGCAGACGAGCCAGGAAGCATCGGCCTTCAGTTCCACGGAGCTCCCTTCGGCGAGATCCGAGGGCGGCTGGATCGTCTGGGTAAGCAGGACTTCGTCCTTGTAGACATAGGTGAGGATGTCGGCCTCTTTCTGATAATCGATCGTGGGCAACGGCCAGTTGATCGGTCCGGCTTTGAAGCCCGCCGGCAACTGCCATTTGATATCCGTCGCGATGCCAGCATCCCCGCCGTACTGCCAATAGGTATGCCACCCGGGAGCTGTCTTGAGCAGCAGCCCGACCCGAAATGGCTGCCCGGGAACAATGGCTGTCGTATCCGCGATGAGGCTGGGCTCGACGAGCGTCCGCCCTTGGTAAACCTGGGCGAAAGCCGGGAGTGAAAAAGCGATCAGGCAGCAGACGAGCCATCTCGCGGAAAAACGGAAACGCATGGCGCCCAACGTAGCCGATCGGATCAAAACGGCAATATGCTCCCACGGCCTCACAAAAGGGTTACCCCCTTTTTGCTTGCGAACCTTACTTTTCCGCCGAATCTTGCGCTGTGCAGTCCCCCCTTTCAGCGAGTGCTATTCTGCTGGCGCTCACCAGTTTCTCACTATTCCTCTGCAACTCTGCGAGTGCCGATATTCGGATCAACGAATTTGTTTCCGAGCATCAGGACCCCACGATCTGGCCGAATGCGCCGAAGGACATGGATGGGGATTACCCGGATTGGATCGAGATCGCGAATACCGGTTCCTCCTCCGTGAACCTCGAAGGCTGGACGTTGAGCGATGATGAAAGCGCCCCGGCCATGTGGACTTTTCCGGCCGTCACCATCCCGGGCAACGGCTATCTGCTGGTTTACGCATCCGCCAAGAACCGCGCGGTCGCGGGGACTCAGCTCCACACCAACTTCAAGCTCGGCACCACCGGCGTGCTTTTGCTGTCGAATACCAGCGGCACCGTCGTGAGCCGGGTCGGCACCACTGCCGTCCCCTACCCGCCCCAGCACATCCTGGCTTCGTATGGCTGTCTGACCGGTGGGACAAATCCCACCTATGGCTATATGACGACGATCTCGCCGGGGGCGGCGAACAACGTGTCGAGCACGGTGACCGACTTCTGCAGCGTCCCCATCTTCAGCGTCGAGCGAGGCCTCTACAACTCGCCCATCACGACCCAGGTCTCATCCACCGTGCTGGGGGCAACGATCGTCTATACGCTCAACGGCAGCGAGCCGACGCTGACCAATGGCACGGTCGTCCCGCCGGCGAACTCCAGTTCCTACCCGGCTTTCAATCTACCGATATCGGATTCCACGATCGTGCGGGCACGCACGTTCAAGACCGGACTGGCGCCTTCGGACATCGTTACGCAGAGCTATATATTCTGGAGCCGCGTGGTCAGCCAGACCGGCCCGCTCCCAACCATGGGCACCCTGACGACGGCGCCGTGGGGTTATACCGGGAACAATATCACGAACCCGCCCGGGGAAGACTGGACCGTCGATCCCAACATTACCGGCTCTTCGGATGCAAACGTGCAGTTCGCCTTCGAACATTTGAAATCCGTACCTACCGTCTCGCTGGTCGTGCCGTGGAAAGGGATGTTCGGCCCCAGCACCACGACGACGAGCCAGGACGGCGGCATCTATGTCGGCAAGGAGGCGAACGTCCCGAACGAGGGCATGGACCGCGCCGCCTCGCTCGAGTATTTCAATCCGACCGGCAGCGTCTCGGATCCCAACACGGCCAAGGGATTCCTTGCCTATGGGGAGGTGCATGTCTTCGGTGGCACCAGCCCCGATCGCTGGAAGCAATACAAGCTGTCGATGAACTTCAAGCCGACCGACGATGTGAAATACAACGTCTTTGGCACGGGTGCGAAACAGCACGGCTTCGTCCTCGATGCCCAGAGCAATCAGACCTGGGTTCACCCCGACCCGCAGCAGGAGATCTGGGCGGACTACGAGCGAGATCAGGTGATGGCCGACCTGCAGAACAAGATGGGTGGCGCGCCGTCGTTCCATGGACGTCCCGTCCATCTCTTCGTGAACGGCATGTACTGGGGCATGTACAACCTCCACGAGCAGCCGAGCCCGCAATTCGACGAGGCCTACATGGGCGGCAACTCGGACACGTGGGACGTCTACAAGCATGACGTCAACACGCTCGTTTCTTCCGGCTACGTGGATCCCACCAAGCCCATCACCCAATCGAACTCGACCACTCGCGCCAATATCGAGTCCCTCCTCGATCTGCTTGGCGATGGCTTCTCCGCCCCTAATCCCACCCCCGATCTCACCCAGCCCGCGAACTATGAAGCTGTCTGGACCAAGCTCGATAAGACCGACTTCCTGAACTACATGATCCTGAATTACCTCTCGGGGAATTCGGATTGGTCGAATCACAATTACTTCGCCTGCTTCAACCGCGCGGACCCGAACGGCAAATGGCATTTCCAGTCCTGGGACGCCGAGCACACATTCAAAAACACGACGGATTCGTCGGTGAACTACGACGCCGACACGTCGCACAACCAGGGGTCGCCGGAGGAGATTCATCACCTGCTCATGGCCAGCGCGGAATATCGGCTCTCCTTTGCGGATGCCGTCCAGCGGCTGATGTTCAACAACGGGCTCCTCTCGGTGGCGGCAATCCAGGCGACCTTCATCGACCGGCTCGGCCAGGCCGACGCCGCCATCCGCGGCGAGTCCGCACGCTGGGGCGACAGCCGTCGTACTCCCGCCTACACGCGCAATGACTGGCTCACCGAGCGCACGCGAATCCTCAATACCGTTGTTCCCGCCCGCTGGACGAAAATCCTCAGCGATTTCCAGAAGTACAACATGTACCCGCTGAACAGTGGCTCCTCACCGGTGGCAACGCCGGAATTCCGCGACAACGACACGAATCTCGTGCAGCAGGGCGGCAATGTCGCGGCGACCTTCAAACTGAAGCTCAACAACGTCACGCTCAACGGCGCGGGGACGATGTATTACACCACGGACGGCAGCGATCCCCGCACTCCTTATACCGGGGCTCCCAGTGCCACGGCCCAGATCTACAGTGCCCCGATCCAGCTCGGTTCCCCGAAGCGCGTGAAGGCTCGCGTGCTCAATGGCTCGACCTGGTCGGCCGTGAATGACGCCCTGTTCATCGTCGACGCCCAGCCGGCCGCCGCAGGCAATCTCGTGATCTCCAAGATCCAATACCACCCGGCGAACCCAACCTCCGCGGAAACCGCGGCAGGGTTCACCACGGACAGCGATTTCGAGTTTATCGAGCTGACGAATATCGGCTCGCAGACCGTCGATCTTCTTGGCCTGAACTTCACGGCTGGAATCGACTTCACCTTCACGGATGCCCTGCCGATCCGCTTCGTTGCACCCGGCGGCCGCGTGCTTATCGTGCAAAATCAGGCGGCTTTCGAGTTTCGGTACGGCACGGGTCTGCCCGTGATCGGCACTTTCCTCAATGGAACCGGCCTCTCGAACAGCGGCGAGAAAATCGCAGTCTCGACCTCGGGCGGCTCCATCGTCTCCCAGGTCACTTACTCGGACAACAGACTGTGGTCGAAAAAGGCCGACGGCTCGGGGCTCGCTCTGGTCCTGATTCGTCCGAAAACGAATCCCGACCTCAACGACCCTGCCAACTGGCGTCCGAGCACCACCTCGGGATCACCGGGGGCCGACGATCGCATTCTCTATACAGCCTGGAGAGCGTCGTCCTTCAGCACCACGGACGCCGGGAATGACGCGATCTCCGGTCCGACGGCGGATCCGGACGGCGATGGCTTCCCGAACATCCTGGAATACGCCCGGGGCACGAATCCAATGAGCTCCGACAACGGGGCCTTCCCGGCGTATACCATCGAGTCGGTCAATCCCGGCTCCGGCGCACAAAATTACAACGTCCTTCGCGTCCGCTACCGGCTCGCCGCCGAGGATGCCGTGCTCACCCCGCAAACCTCGGCTGATTTCGCCACCTGGACGAGCACGGACGTACCGGTGCTCAGCCTCACGGAAAACAGCGATGGCACCGCCACGCGGGCCTTCCGCTCGAGCCTGCCGGTCAATCAGGAAACGGCCCGCTATTTCCGGCTGCGCACGGTCTACCAGCCCTAGCCGGAAGCCGACGGGGATTGGCTCTCCCGCGATTTGACGTCGATTGAGCGCGCGGGCAGACTCGCCCGCATGCCCGATCAAAAGCTCGAAGCACTCTCCCCCGAGTTCTGGAATCAGCTCCTCGATAACGCCATTCGATGGGCGGCGGGCTCCGGGCTTCGTGTAGTCATCACGCTCATTCTTCTCCTCATCGGCTTGAAAGTGACGCGGGCTTTCGTGCGGCGCGCGGTCACCCTGGCCGTCCGGCCGGAGGGCAAGGATGCCCTGCGGGACTTGATGGTGACGAAGCGCCAGACCACGCTGATCAATCTTTTCGACGCCGTGGTGACCATCGCGCTGATCCTGGTCGCGGCGATGATGATTCTCCCTGACATCGGCTTCCACGTGGAGCCAATCCTCGCCAGTGCCGGCATCGCCGGGGTCGCGCTGGGCTTCGGCGCTCAGACTCTCGTGAAGGACCTGCTCAGTGGTGTCTTCATCATTCTGGAGCAGCAGTTTTCCGTCGGCGACGTGGTGAGGGTCGGCTCGCTCTCCGGTGGGGTCGAGGAAATCAACCTCCGCACCATCGTCCTGCGCGACTCCGACGGTAGCGTGCACATCATTCCCAACGGTCAGATCGACAAGGTCACGGTGATGACCCGCGACTGGTCGAGACTCGTCCTGGATCTCGATATCGCCTACGACGCGGATATCGATACCGCCTCCGCCGTCCTCAAAAAAGAGCTGGAGGCCTATGCCTCGGCTCACAGCGAGTTCGTGCTCGAGCCACCGGAGGTGCTCGGAGTGCAGAATCTCGCGGAGAGCTCGGTCCAGATCCGTGCATGGATGAAGATGCTCCCAGGGAAGCAATGGATCGCGGGCCGCGAACTGCGAGCCTCGATCAAGAAGGCGTTCGATGCCGCGGGCATCGAGATCCCCTTCCCCCAGCGCACCCTATGGGTGCGCGGGGACACGCTCCCTATGCCCGATCCGGAACGATCTGCACCTTGATCTGCTCGAACTTCGGCGCCAGGAGATGGTGGATGCCGAAGCACACCACGTAGGCGAGGCCGCAGTATCCGAAAAGGATCGTGTATCCTGCCGTCGGATCCGCCTTGAAGTGGTCCAGCAGCTTGCCGGTGACGATTGGGAACAGGATTCCGCCGATCGACCCAGCCATGGTTCCGAGGCCGATGATCGATGCGACCGTGATCTTCGGGAACATGTCCGAAACCGTCGTGAAGAGGTTGGCCGACCAGGCCTGATGCGCCGCGCCGGCGAGCCCGATCAGCAGCACCGCCATCCAGTTGCCCACCGATGTCGCCGCAAAGATCGGCATCACGCAGAGCGCGTAGATGAACATCCCCGTCTTGCGAGCACGCGTCACACTCCAGCCTCGTTTGGTCAGATGACCCGGCAGCCAGCCGCCAAAGATGCTCAGCACGGTGACGATCGCGTAAATGGTGACCAGCAACGACCAGCTCGATTTGATATCGAGCGAGCGGGAGCTCTTGAAGTAGTCGGGCAGCCAGGTGAGCAGGAAATACCAGACCGGATCGGTCATGAATTTGGCGACGACAAAGGACCAGGCCTGCCGGTACTTGAGCAGCCCGAGCCATGGGACCCGGCCGCTGCGATCCTCCAGCGCCTCGTCCGCATCGCTCTTGATGTAGGCAAGTTCCGGGCTGGAAACCCGCTTCGACTTTTCGGGCGAATCGTAGAAGACCATCCACAGTCCCAGCCACAAAAGCCCCGCCACACCGGCGACGAAGAATGGCGATTGCCAGCCAAAGCTCAGGGCGAGCAGAGGGACGATGGCCGGCGCCACGATGGCGCCCATGTTCGAGCCGGCATTGAAAATACTCGTCGCCAGAGCCCGCTCCCCTTTGGGGAACCACTGGGCCACGCTCTTGATCGCGGAAGGAAAGTTGCCCGCCTCACCGAGCCCGAGGAAAATGCGGGCATTGAAGAAACCGCCCGCAGTGGACACGAGCGCATGCCCCATCGCCGCCAGGCTCCAGGCGACGATGGAAACGCCATATCCCAGCTTCGAGCCGAAGCGATCCACAAACCAGCCGAAGCCCAGCACGCCGACGGCATAGGCCCCCTGGAACGCGGCGTTGACCTTGCCGAAATCCTCGTTCGTCCAATGAAGCTGATCGTCGAGGATCGGCTTGATCAGTGAGAGGATCTGCCGGTCGATGTAGTTGATCGTCGTGGCGAGGAAGAGGAGGCCGCAAATGAGCCAGCGGTATTTGCCTGTCGAGTTCATGCGAAATTGAAGAATTCCCGTGCGTTGCGGTAGCAGACTCCCTCCACCAACCGGGAAAGGAGTTTCCAGTCATTCGGCACCTCGCCGCGGTCGACATCGCGCCCGAGCAATTCGCACAAGATGCGGCGAAAGTACTCATGACGGGGATACGAGAGAAACGAACGGGAGTCGGTGAGCATTCCCACGAAGCGGCTGAGCAAGCCGAGGCTGGAGAGGGCGTTGAGTTGCCACTCGATCCCTTCCTTTTGATCCAGAAACCACCAACCGGACCCGAACTGGATCTTCCCGGCGGTCCTGCCGTCCTGGAAGTTGCCGATCATCGTCGCGAAGACGTAGTTCATCGCGGGATTGAGATTGTAGAGGATGGTTTTCGGGAGGGCGTCTTCCTGCGCGAGCCGGTCAAGGAACCAGCGCAGACGCTCGGCCTGAGGCCAGTCGCCGATGGAATCGAACCCCGTGTCGCGGCCCAGAGCCTCGAGCTGGCGGGTATTCGTATTTCGCAGTGCCCCGATGTGAAGCTGGAGCGTCCAGCCCTTTTCGGCGTTCCATCGGCCAACCTCGAGCAGCACCCGGGTGGCAAACTTCTCCGCCTCCAATGGAGAGATTTCCTCTCCGTCGCGGGCTTTCTTGAAGATGGCACCGAGCTCCGCATCCGAGGCTTCCGCAGCCGGACAGTAGCTCAGTCCATGGTCGGACAGCCGGCCCCCGATCTCATGGAAAAAATCGTGCCGGGCGCGCAAGGCCGCCAGGAAATCCTCGAAGCTATCGATCCGAACCCCGGCCCGCACAGCCAGGGCATCGACCCACCCATTCCAGGCCGCGCCCGCCTCGATGGCGGTACCGCGGTCTGGACGAAACGTCGGGAGAATTTTGGTCGTCAGGCCACGGCATTTGACGTGAGCCTCCAGCGAATCGGTAGGGTCATCGGTCGAACAGACGACCTCGACTTTCATTTTCTCGAGCAAGCCCTGGGTCGAAAAATCCGGACGCGCCAGGCAGGCATTCGCGCGCTCCCAGATCGAGGGCGCGCTGTCCGCGTCCAGCAGATCATAAATGTCGAAATAGCGGGCGAGCTCCAGATGGGTCCAATGGTAGAGCGGGTTCCGCACGGTCATGGGCACCGTCTCCGCCCAGGCGAGGAATTTCTCGTACGGCTCCCCGCTCCCCGTCACGAGGCGCTCATCGATGCCATTCGTCCGCATCGCCCGCCACTTGTAGTGGTCACCTTCGAGCCAGATCGCGAAAAGATCCGAAAATCGCCGATCCTGCGCGACCTCCCCGGGAGGCAGGTGCGTGTGGTAGTCGATGATGGGCAGCGGCTCTGCGACCTCGTGATAGAGGCGGCGCCCGACTTCGCTCGACAGGAGAAAATCAGGGTGGATAAACGATTCGGGCATGAGGACAAAAATTGGGGAAAAAGGGGCTACCCTGCGGGTGATTTCACAGGTCGACGCCCCTTAGGCAAGCGGAAAGCGGATTCCACCCGTTCTCACCGCTGGCGGTTACTTCTAATGTTGCGCGACACGGCGTTTGCCACTTTCCTTGATCGATGGATTTGTTCTCTCTCGAAGGTACCACCGCGGTTGTCATCGGCGCCACGGGTGTTCTGGGCGGTTCGATGGCCGAAGCTCTGGCCGAAGCCGGCGCCACCGTGGCCGTCTGCGGTCGCTCCAAGGAACGTGGCGAAGCATGCGTGGCGCGCATCCAGGCCGCGGAAGGCTCGGCCTTTTTCGTCGAGACCGATGCGACGTCCGCCGAGAGCCTTCGCGACGCCCGGCTGGAGATCGAGCGCCAATCCGGGACACCGGACATCCTGGTCAACGCCGCGGGCGGAAACGATGCCCGGGCCACGGTGACTGCGGAGCACCCCTTCGAGTCCATCACCACGGAGGACTGGCGGGCAAATTTCGATCTGAATCTTGTCGGCGGGGCTCTGCTTCCCTGCCAGGAATTCGGACCGGCGATGGCCAAAAACGGCGGCGGCAGCATCATCAATATCGCCAGCGTTTCCGCGCACATTCCCCTCTCCCGCGTCGTGACCTATTCCGCGGCGAAGGCCGCCGTGCTCAGCCTCACGCAATTCCTCGCACGGGAGTGGGCCCCCTCCAAAGTCCGCGTGAACACGATCACGCCGGGCTTCTTCCCCGCCGAGCAAAACCGGCGGCTGCTCTTCAACGAGGACGGCTCCCCGACCGCGCGCTCACAGGCCATTCTCGGCCATACGCCGATGGGCCGTTTCGGCGAGGCCCATGAACTCAAGGGTGCGCTTCTCTTCCTTGCCTCCGCCCAGGCCAGCAGTTTCGTCACCGGCACGGACATCCGGGTCGACGGCGGTTTCCTCTCCCAAACGATCTAAGAATCATGAGCGTTCACTCCGCTTTCGCGCCGGAAGGCGCCTCCCTTTCACAGGATCAGGTCGAAGGAATCCTTGGCACCTTCGTGTCCGAGCGGGATTTCGCCGGCAAAAAGCTGCTCTTCATCGTGCCGGACAACACCCGCACCGCCCCCATCGGCACGCTTTTCAAAGGACTGCATCGGCGTCTGAAAGAGGTCGTCCAGAAGATGGACGTCCTGATCGCCCTCGGCACGCACCCGCCCATGAGCGAGGAGGCCATCTGTCAGCGGCTCGAGGTCACCCCGGAGCAACTGCACGGAGAGTACGACTCGACCCGCGTTTTCAACCACACCTGGGATCAGATCGAGACTCTCGAGGAAATCCGCGTCATCCCCGCCTCCGAGATCGAGTCTCTTTCCGGCGGCCTCTTCGCGATGGACGTGCCGGTCCATATCAACCGGCTCGTCAATGACTACGACTTCCTGATCGTCATCGGGCCGGTCTTCCCGCACGAGGTCGTCGGCTTTTCCGGCGGGAACAAGTATTTCTTCCCCGGCATCGGTGGCGCGGAAATCCTGAATTTCTTCCACTGGCTCGGCGCGGTGGTCACCAACCCGATGATCATCGGGAACAAATGGACACCGGTGCGAAAGGTCGTGGACCGCGCCGCCGGATTCATCCGCCAGGAACGCCTTTGCCTGGCTGCGGTGGTCGAGGAAAAGCGCTTCGCCGGGCTTTTCGCCGGCACGCCGGAGGCTGCATGGGATGCCGCCAGCGATCTTTCTGCAGAGATTCACATCACGCGCAAGCCGCGTCCCTTCCACACCGTGCTCTCCTGCGCGCCGTCGATGTATGACGAGCTCTGGGTCGCGGGCAAATGCATGTACAAACTCGAGCCCGTGGTCGCGGACGGTGGCGAACTCATCATCTACGCCCCTCACCTCAAGGAAGTCTCCGAGGTTCACGGCCGGCTCATTGCTGAGATCGGCTATCACTGCCGCGACTACTTCCTGAAGCAGTGGGATCGGTTCAAGGACTACCCGTGGGGCGTGATCGCACACTCGACGCATGTCCACGGCATCGGCACATACGAAAACGGCGTCGAGAAACGGCGGGTGATGGTGACCCTGGCCTCCCAGGTTCCCGAAGAGGTCTGCCGCCAGATCAACCTCGGCTACCGAGATCCCGCCACGATCGATCCAGCGGATTTCGCCGATCGCGAGGACGAGGGCGTGCTGCTGGTGCCCAAGGCCGGCGAGCGGCTCTTCCATCTCGAGACGCGCCCGAAATGGGCCGGCGGCGACTAGAAAAAGGCTCGCCCTTCGGGGAAATTCGCCGACCGTTCTGCGACGATGCGCAAGATCATCCATCTCGACATGGATTGCTTCTACGCCGCCGTGGAGATGCGCGAGCGGCCCGAGCTGGCCGGACGTCCGCTGGCCGTGGGAGGCGGCAGCCATCGTGGCGTGGTCACGACCTGCAACTACGAGGCCCGCAAATTCGGCGTCCATTCCGCGATGCCGGGTTTCATGGCCCGCGAGCGTTGCCCGCAGATCATTTTCCTGCCCGTGCGCTTCGATCTCTACCGGGCGGAGTCTCGCAAAGTCCGCTCGATCCTCCAGTCCTACACGCCCCTCGTCGAGCCGCTCTCCCTCGACGAAGCCTATCTCGACGTCACGGCGTCCGACCGATTTGCCTGGGACATCGCGAAGGAAATTCGCGGGCGCATCTTCGCGGAGACCGGTCTCACCGCCTCCGCCGGAGTCGCCCCGAACAAGATGCTCGCCAAGATCGCGAGCGACTGGCGCAAGCCGAACGGCCAGTTCGCGGTCCTTCCCGAACAGGTCGTCTCCTTCATGGAAAGCCTCCCCGTGCGAAAAATCTGGGGCATTGGGCCGAAGAGCGCGGAGCGTTTCGCGGCCCAGGGTATCCAGACCTGCGGCGATCTCCAGCGACTGTCGCGCGCCGAACTGCTCCATCGGCACGGCCGTTGGGGCGAGGAACTCTACCGACTTTGCCGTGGAGACGACGATCGGCCCGTCGAGCCCAACCGGGTCCGCAAATCGCTGAGCAACGAATCGACCTTCCCGGAGAACCTCCCCGATCTCGCCGCCTGTCGTCGCGCGCTCGAGCCGCTCATCGAGGAAATGCTCGCCGAAGTGGCCACGAAGGCGAGCGACCGGGCCATCCGCAAGGCCTTCGTCAAAATCAAGTACGCCGACTTCACGCGCACCACTCGCGAGTGCGTCTCCAGCCACCCGACCCCGGATATCTTTCAGGAGTTGCTGGCCGAGGCCCATCAGCGGCGGGACCTTCCGGTAAGATTGCTCGGAACCGGCGTACGCTTCGTCGACGAGGAAGAGCCGTCGTCATCGGAGAGCCAGCTCGATCTATTCGCGTGATGGTCACAAGCATACACCTCAAAAATTGCGGTATTGCGTGTAAAACCAACGCATTCCTATTTGACCACATGGCGGAATGTCGCTTTTATTGCCCCCTGCCAAGAGGCGCCAGGTGAGGTGGCTGAGTGGTCGAAAGCAGCGCTTTGCTAAAGCGCCGTAGTCCAAAAGGCTACCGGGGGTTCGAATCCCCCCCTCACCGCCACTTTCGTCCCGTCGGGACGAAACATTCTGCAAAGCGGGGGATGACTGCCAATCCGCCATTGGCGGATCAACCTTGCTCGTTCACCCATTTGGCAGGTCGCGCAGCGACAAAACTTGTTCGACTGCCCATGCGCATTTGCGCAAACCCGCAAGCTTCGCACCGCGAAGCCATTTCCGCAGAGCCCTGCCAAAGGCAGGGATAATCCCCTTCGTAGAAAAACATTCCGTGAAGCCGGGAATATAGATCTGCCGGAAACAGATCAACATGGTCCGGCCGCCTTATCTCGCCGTCATTCTCCCTTTCGAGATCGCGTTCTCCCGCTCAGACGTCTATCTATTCCCCCATGCGGGCTGTTGTGGGACGCCAGCGCGTAGTTCCGCCAACGTTCACAGACGTGATTTGGATATGAAAAATCTTTCTGTTCTCACCAGCGTTGCCGCCTGCATGGCCTTCTTCACCGTGATCCTCTGGGCAGAGGCACAGGCACAGACCCCGGAAGAAACGAGCAATGAAATGACTGGATCTTCCACAGCGGAGGCCGAAAAACCAGGACCGCTCCCCATCTTCGTCGCCGAAATTCCCGCCGGCTACCGCGACTGGAAGTTGATCTCCGTCGCCCGTGAGGAAGGCAAACTCGACGACATTCGCGCTGTCCTCGGCAACAACACAGCGCTCAAAGCCTATCGCGACGGGCAGCTTCCATTTCCGGACGGCGCGATCATCGCGCGGCTCGCATGGAGCTACCTCCCCTCGGAGGAAAACAACAAGGCGTTCGGCCATCCACAGTCTTTCGTCGCTGGCACCCCGAAAAACGGCCTTCAGTTCATGGTAAAGGACTCGAAGAAATACGCGGCGACCGGTGGCTGGGGATTTGCCCAGTTCGACAATGGCAAGCCCGCTGGCGAAGCGGTCATGAAAAACTGCTTTTCCTGCCAGAATCCGTCAAAAGCCGCGATTTCGTCTTCACGAAATACACGCCTTAAGGCCCAAGACTCCATTCCGGAACAGCGCCCCCTCTCCTCTCTCAGATGATCAGCTCAGCCCCCCCCAAAAATAGAACCCAACCATGAATACATCCGAAGAAGGCGTGAAAGTCCTGTATACCGCGAAGGCCCATACGACCGGAGGGCGCGAAGGCGGTGCGTCGCGCACATCCGACGGCCATCTCGACGTGAAACTCACCGTTCCCGGAGCGCCGGGTGACGGCACCAACCCGGAACAGTTGTTCGCCGTAGGCTGGTCAGCGTGCTTCACGAGTGCGATGAAGCTCGTGGCCTTACAGAAAAAGGTGAAGCTGCCTCCGGAGGTGTCGCTGGATGCCGAGGTGGATCTCTGCACGGATGCCGGCGGGTATTTCCTCCAAGCCCGGCTCAACGCCAGCCTCCCCGGCCTGGACCGAGAGATTGCCCAGGAGATTCTGGAAGCGGCGCATCAGATCTGCCCCTACTCCAAAGCCACGCGAGGCAACATCAACGTCACGCTCAATCTGATCTAACCAACCTCCGGACTGGCGCAGGGAACATTTTGTCTCCCCGCCAATCAGGATGCTCCCTTGATCCTCCGCTTCCCTACGACCGGGCGGCCTAACCTCCCGAAGTTTGGAGCGGAGCCGATCAAAGGCAGCCAACTATTTCGGAAGCGGCTGGTAGGAACTCTGGGGCTGGATACCGGCCACCGAGCCAACCGTGCGATGAGTCCGGATGGTGTCGGCAAATTTCCCGGCGGATGGCTTCAGGACACGATCCTTCGTCGCCGGGTCCATGTGCGAAAGGCCAAAGGTGGCGGTATAGCCCCAGTGCCATTCGTAATTATCGGCAAGTGACCAGGCGAAGTAGCCGCGTACGTCGTAACCGTCCTTGATCGCGCGCCCGATGGCCGCGAGGTGATTCTGCATGTACCACTCGCGCTTCGCGTCGTTCTTGGTCGCGATGCCGTTTTCCGTGATCATCATCGGCTTGCCGTAGCGCTTCGCGACGCGGGAAATTTCGTCGTAGAGGCCGTTGGGATTGATGTCCCAGCCCATCATGGTGAAGTTTTTGCCGCGCTGCGAAGGTCCGGCGATCAGCGAGATCGGTCCCGGAGACTGCGAGTAGTAGTAGTTGATGCCGAGGATGTCGCAGACATCGTAGATCCGGTCGAGATGGTCCGTATTACCATGGATCATCGTATTGAAGATAAGCCCACCCGGATCGAGCGGAGCGCGCTGCCACCATGGCAGTGCCTCGACACTCACAATCTTCGCCGAGGGCTTGATCTTCTTCACGATCGCCGCGCAATCGCGGAACATGCCCGTGCTCGCCTCGATGGCCTTCCAGTAATGCCCGACCGCAAGGGTCATGGCTGGCGGCCATTGCGCCACGAGATACGCCGTGGTGATCTGACCGTTCGGTTCATTCTGCGGTGCGTAATAAGTCACGTACGGCGCCAACGCGGTGACCATCTTGGTCACGTACGCCTTCCATTGCTCCCGGGCGAGCGGATGCAGCCAGTTGGAGTTCCCCGGGTTCTTGTAGTCGTAGAGCCAATCAGGAAACGTGAAGTGCCAGAGACATACGACCGGCTCGACGCCGATGGCTTTCAACTTCCGGGCCATCTCCACATAACCGCGAATCGCGGCTTCATTGTAGACGCCGGGCTTGGGCTCAACCCGAGCCCACTCGATGCTGAAGCGGTAATGTGTCGGGTGGATCTTCTTCAGCGCCGCGATGTCCTTGTCGAAATCGGTCCAGCTATAAAGCGCGTTGCCACGAGGCGGGGCCTTTTTCTGCGCCACGAGCACATCCCAGTCCGTCGAGAAGAAATCCTTGTCACCAGGCTTCACCGCCGGGTCTTCGTATTGGTAGCTCGCAGTCGAAATGCCCCAGGCGAATTTTTGATCCGGCTTCGCCTTCGCAATTCCCGAGACCTTCGGCTTCGGGTCGAATTTGCCGAGAGGATCGATCGGATTGACGCAGCCGGAGATCAGCAATGCGACCCCGAGAAGGGCGGACGAAGCGGGAATGAATTTCATGAACAATTTCTAAAATTTGACGCCCAGGCCCATGAACAAGCCGGCTTCGGCCATATCGTAGGTCACACCGGACCGCTGGTAATCGACGTAGTAATAGCGGTAGCCGAGCTCGGTGAAAAGGTTTCGCGTCCAGTTCACGCCGATTGTCGCGTTGAGGTTCCACGCGATCTGGGAGCCGGCGCCAAAGCCGCCGACATCGCATTGCGTGGCGAGGAAAAGCCAGCGGGTGA